>Ga0209902_100139_pt1 | contig 130087 bp, 109 predicted proteins | sample FECB27metaG_FD_188304 | JGI IMG/M metagenome (GOLD analysis project Ga0209902, IMG submission 188304) | Cyanobacterial communities from the Joint Genome Institute, California, USA - FECB-27 (SPAdes) (version 2) | ecosystem: Environmental > Aquatic > Thermal springs > Hot (42-90C) > Microbial...
CCATCCGTGGGGATATTCTGAGTTCTGTGTTCTGTGTTCTGCATTCTTCTTAAGGCGATTGAAATCGCCTGCGCCTTACCCCCATGCATAAATGCAGGGGCTTCCACGGCGCGAGGAATTTGGTGAAAATAACCCGTTTTATGTTTATGGCGGAACGTGGAAAGCTCAGAAAAGGCATTGACCTAATAGATTTTTTGCAAAAGTCAATTATCTTTAAAACGCTCCCTGCTCAAGAGTTCTGGTTTCATGACTCTAATGCTCATAAATCTCAAGAGGTAGATGATCTGGGTCTTTAAAAAAAGTAAATTTCTTACCAGTAATTTCATCAATTCTAATATTTTCTACCTCGACTCCTTGCAATTTTAAATAACTAACACTTTGCTCTATATCATCAACTTCAAAAGCAAGATGTCTTAAACCACAAGCTTCTGGACTATTGACTCGTTGGGGAGGATTCGGAAAAGAAAATAACTCAATTTGGTGATTTTCCCCGACTTGCAAATCCAACTTATAAGAATTTCTCTGAGCGCGGTACGTCTCATTAATAATAGAAAAACCTAAAACCTCCACATAAAACTTTTTCGAGCGTTCGTAATCCGAACAAATAATCGCCACATGATGAATTCCAGTAGTTTTCATTCTCTTCTTTTCTCTTTTCTCTGCGTCCTCTGCGTTCTCTGCGGTTTATTTATAGCAATCCTCCACACATTTGTGTGAAAGTGCCTGCGCTAAGCCCATAAATTGACTACCTTTGAGCTCCCTGACTTCGCAAGAGTTGTCGGGGTTCTTGTTTTTCAAGAATCATTTAGGATTGGTATATCAATAAAACACTAATCACGAATCTAAAGGGCAGGCAAAAAGCCCGCCCGATAAATTAAGAATCCTGCAAAACAGTCTTGGAAACAATCCTGGTTTTCTTGCGATCGCTTTCGGATAAGTCTTCACCAGCTTGCAGCCGGGTTGCAGAAGTTTGCAACACCGTAGCTGCACTTTTATCTCCCATTTGCAAGGCAGTTTTGGCAGCAGTTTGTAGCATTGTTGCAGCACCAGCGCGATCGCCCTGTTGCAATTTTGCCTCTGCGAGCTGCGTTTGCCGATATTTGGCTAATGCTAAAATATGGTGCTGCACTTCGGGAGTAGGAGAAGATTGGTATATCCGGATGACATTTGCCTCCACTGGAATGCTTTCTGAAAGTAACCCTGTTTTATTTTGCGCTGGATCGTCGTAGCGGACTTGCAACTTAGCGATCGTTTGTCTACCTTCTGGTAACTGTCCCAAGTAGACATTTGCCAAAATCACCCGTTCCACATCCTTCATCAAATCGCCCAAGCGCACAGCAAAACGTCCATCAGCTTCTGGTTGCACTGGCAATTCAATTGTATCGGGGGCAACTTGAGCAATGGGTTTAAGTTCTGCTAGCCGCACATTGGGCATCAGGGAGAATAATAAATAAGCATTAGTCAATCCCACCGTTTGAATGCGGTTGAAAAGGCGACTAAACTCATCTACTGCTTGTTCTGGTTGCGCAATGTAAGACAAAGTGCCACCACCACCATCGGCGATTTTTTCAAGCACATCCTGGTTCCAATTGTCGCCAAATCCTAAAGTGTTCAAAGTCAAATTATAACCAGCAGCCAATTGGGCAAATTTCAAACAGCGGTTATTGTCACCGTGTTCATTTTCACCATCAGTTAAGAGAAAAGCTTGAGAAATTGTTTCTTTTTTTCCCTTTGCCAGTTCCTCAATACCCAAGCGCAAACCTTCATCAATAGCAGTTCCACCATCAGCAGAAAGGCGGTTAATTTGCTGTTTAATCCGCTCAGGGTTTTCGATAATTTGATTGGGGACTAAAACCTTGGCACGATGGTCAAAAACGACAATGCTCAGGCGATCCCCAGGATTAAGCCTATCAACAAGACGGCTTGCCGCTTTTTTGACAGTTTCTAAAGGTCGCCCACCCATTGAACCACTGTGGTCGAGAATTAGGCATAAATTCAGTGGGACGTTGCGATCGCGATTTTCTGCACTTGCAGAAATGGAAATTGCCAACTGACGTTGACTGTTAGATTGATTGGCATCTAAGTTGCCATCATTGAGAGCAGGCTGCAAGCTAACCTTCATAACCCCCCAAGGTTCGTACACAAGCTATACATATTTATAAATAACTTCAAAGGACAGCATGACTACTTCGGAAAAGTTATCTAACAAGAACTTTAAATCAAGTTCATAATAAAAAGTGTATGGCAATGGCGAAAGGGGAATACTTTTTGTCGCCCTTGTACCGATACACCGCTACACCTTAGAGAGAAATCCACACCTCCCTTGCAAGCAAGCATCGCGCTAGGATGTACTAGAGTTAACGGCATCAATTTAGGCAACAGTTGCTATGGAAAATTCCATCACCAAGGCTGTGCAAGCACCTTACGGTGGCGACAGCTTCTACCGATCACCACCGCCAGATTTACCTTCTTTATTGTTAAAGGAACGTATTATATACCTGGGACTGCCCCTAGTTTCACCTGATGAGTATAAACAACAACTAGGTGTAGACGTAACAGAACTCATTATTGCTCAGCTTCTGTACCTACAATACGAAGACCCAGACAAGCCGATTTCTATCTACATCAACTCCACAGGCACTTCTTGGTACACTGGTGATGCCATCGGCTCTGAAACAGAAGCTTTTGCTATCTGTGACACCCTAAGTTACATCAAGCCGCCAGTGCATACCATCTGTCTTGGTAACGCTATGGGTACAGCGGCAATGATTCTGTCTTCGGGAACCAAAGGCTGTCGCGCCAGTTTACCGAATGCGTCGATTGTTCTGCACCAGGCAAAACGTGGTACTGGCTACGCTCAAGCGACAGACATTCAAATCCAAGCACAAGAAGTGCTGAAAAATAAGCAAATGATCTTGAGTATTCTCTCGCGAAATACTGGGCAGCCTGCGGAGAGAATTGCCAAAGATTTAGATCGCAAATTATACATGACACCGCAACAAGCCAAAGAATACGGCTTGATTGACCGGGTTTTAGAAAGTTCCAAAGAACTTCCTCAAGCATTGGCTGCTGCTGTTCCTCGTTAAATCTGTTAAATCTTTTTTTTCGCTAAGAGTAAAAGAAACCTATGCCGATTGGTATTCCTAGAGTCCCTTTCCGCTTCCCTGGAGATCCTTACACCCAGTGGATTAACCTTTACGAACGCCTTGCTCTGGAACGAATCATTTTCCTGAGTGGAGAAGTGAGCGACGGCATGGCGAATGCCATTATTGCCAGACTGCTCTACATGGATTCTGAAGACCCAACCAAGGATATCAGTATCTACATCAACTCACCAGGTGGTTCGGTGACAGCAGGTCTTGCCATCTATGACACAATGATGCACATCAAAGCAAATGTGATCACCATCTGTGTGGGGATGGCAGCTTCAATGGGTTCGTTCCTGCTGGCAGCTGGCACCAAAGGCAAACGTCTTGCCTTGCCTAATTCCCGAATTCTCATTCACCAACCTCTTGGCGGCGCTCAAGGGCAAGCAACCGATATTGAAATTGAAGCTAAGGAGATCCTGAGAATGCGGCAGCAACTCAATGAAATGCTAGCTGCTCGCACAGGTCAACCTATAGAAAAAATTCAAAAAGACACAGACCGCGATTACTGGATGTCTGCTCAAGAGGCAAAAGAATACGGTTTGATTGACCGTGTGATTGACGAACGCTCCTAGGAGGGATGAGGGAGATGAGGAGGATGAGGGGGATGAGGAGGATGAGGAGGATGAGGAGGATGAGGAGGATGAGGAGGATATGACTCCTGTTAGTTCCCTCACTCCCTCATCTCCCTTATCTCCCTTATCTCCCTCATCTCCCTTGTCTCCCTCACTCCCTCTCTCCCTCCCTCCCTCCCTCACTCCCTGCTGTTCAAAACTGTGAAGTATGAACTTTCAAGGCGAATTGAAGTCTTTATGATTTAGACTTCAGCCTTTAAACTTAAAGCTGATAGCCGATACTCGCGATCGCTGATAACTCAAGATGGATCTTGGAGATTGCTACCGTTTATTAGGTTTAAGGTCAGGAGCCTGTTTCGCTGACATCAAAGCGTCTTACCGTCGGCTGGCGCAACAATATCATCCTGATATCAACCCAGGTGACAGTAAAGCAAAAGAAAAGTTTATTGCCGTGACTGAAGCATACAAGGTGCTGTTGCAGGTGATACCACAACAAGAGACAGCAGTGGCTTCAAACTCGCCAGTCGTTGGACATCAGCCTACAAAAGTAACGCGCAAAGAAACAGCAACCAAGGAAAAACCAAAAGAAAAACCAAAGCCAAAGCCGCCTAGTTTTTCAGAGATAGAACAGCGGTTAAAGTGGAATACTTACGAACATTTACAGCAGTTTTTGAAAGAAAGACGCTTCCCCCAAGCAATATCCTTGGCGGAAGCATTAGCACAGCGTTTACCAGCAGATGCAGAAGTGCGTCAGTGGCAAGCTATTTCCTATCAAATTTGGGGACGAGCGCTGATTGCACAAAAGCAGCCTTTCAAAGCTAAAATTTATCTTAAAAAAGCCCTCAAAACAGACCCTCATAATAAGTCTTTGTGCGATGAGGTACAGCGCGATTTCCAAATGTTAGAACAGATGTTTTGAGGTGTGACTAATTTTTTTACTAAGACAAAGCGGGAGTGTGAAAGCCCCTGCCTTTTAAGGAGGGGATGAAACACGACACGGCAAGTTTTAACTTGCCATTCTTATCTTACACGAGCGTGTAAGATAGGGTTATGATAGTCGCATGGCAGAACTATCAATCACTTTAAAACTTCCTTTTTATCGACTTAACCAAGGCAAAGCTAGTGAGTTTGAGCGACTAACCGTGCTCAATACTCAAGTGGCAAACGACTTGCTTAAGATAGATAAGGCAGAACGTAGAAAGATAACTAGTTCTGCCTTTAAGCATGTCGAAATTGGTTCAGCTTGGATTAATCAAACCATTCGGAATACCAACGCTAAAACAAAGGTAAAGTACTTTAACCGAATGTGGTTAGAAGTAAATAACCAAAACTTTGAAATATCCAAGCAGGGCAATTTCTACAATGTTGCGTTCAATCTGCTACGAGGTAGAAAAGGACGTATTCCTCTGTCTATTCACCAAGCTTCACATGCCGAAGTCCTGGACAAGATCATTGCTTCTGGAGTCAAGCTAGGCTCACTCAAGTTATGCAAATCCAAGAAAGGTATTTGGTATGCGCTAATATCTGTATCGATGGAAGTTCCCGATGCAATATCAGTTGAACATTGGATTGGAGTAGATAGAGGACAGAACAATATTGCTGTTGCTGCGCTTCCAAAAAGTTTTGGCAAGTTTTGGAAAGGCGGACGAGTGAAGGGATTGAGACGACAGTTTCAACGTACTCGCCGCAAACTCCAAAGCGCCAAACAACTTAAAGAAGTGAAACGACTAGTGAAACGACTAGAGCAACGTGAAAGACGCATCATGACCCATATCAACCACGTCATTTCCAAACAACTTGTGCAGTTTGCGCAGGACTTTGGAATGGGATTGCGGTTCGAGGATTTGTCTTTTTGTCGTCAAACTATGAAGCAAAAGAAAAAGACAAAATCTGATGCTGGCCACAATCGTGATGCTTGGGCATTTTATCAGCTAGAGTTATTCACTCGCTACAAAGCGATTCGCTATGGCGTACCTGTTCAATCAGTTCCTGCTCCATACACTAGCAAATCAGATCACCGTAACGGCGTGATTGGTAAGCGCAATGGAGATTGGTTCAAAGGATTTGATGGGTATCATTGCAATGCTGATTGGAATGCTTCTCAGAATATTGGTCAATGGCACGGTTTTTCATGCCCTCTAGATCTTCAGAAAACAGTAGTTGCAATGGCTGCTGCCGATGTAGAGGGTGGGGTCAATGACAGTCCCCCTAACTAGTGAAGCGTCTAAGGCGACGGCTTTAGCCTCGTCTTAGACAACCGCTAGAATCCCCGTGCATTTATGCCGGGAAGTGTCAAATAAAATTCAGTTACTTATAGCTCAATATGGTTCAGTTAGCAGTGTTCAATTCTGTTGATCCCCCCAACCCCCCTTCCCAAGGGGGGCTTAATTCCCTCCTTAAAAAGGAGGGTTAGGGAGGATCGAGTCTTAACTGAACTGTATTGATTTCTAGCTAGGGAAAGTTTAGCCATACTTATTTCCCTAGTATTACTTTTTTTGTAGAAAATAAGCATGAGTTACTTTGAGTTGAACTAATTGTGGTTTAGTGAGGTAAACGCTGTAAAAACGTAGATCGAGGGTGCAATGTTCGGGATAAATATTACTTGGGGCTGCGTCTTAGCCATTGCGGTTAGTGGTGCGTATAGTTTCAGTGCACATTCCGCTCTTGCTCAAATTACACCAGATGGTACTTTACCAAATAATTCCGTCATCAATATAAATGGGAAGATCTTCGATATCACTGGCGGAACCCAAGCGGGACGCAACCTGTTCCACAGCTTTCAAGAGTTTTCCGTGCTTAGAGGTAACGAAGCTCACTTTAATAATGCAGTTGACATTCAAAACATCATTAGCCGTGTGACAGGTTCGTCTATTTCTAATATTGATGGTTTAATCCAAGTCGTAGGGAATGCCAACCTGTTTTTCATCAATCCCAATGGGATTATCTTTGGACCGAATGCTAGGTTAGACATTGGCGGTTCGTTTATTGCAAGTACTGCCAGCAGTATAAATTTTGCTGATGGAACTCAATTCAGTGCCAAACCATCACAAAACCCACCCCTGTTGACGATAACTGCACCCCTGGGACTGAATATGGGCAGCAATCCGGGAAAGATTACAGTCCAAGGATCAGGACACGAAATTGACTATGGCGATTTTGTCAAGGAAGGACCTCGTGACCAAGTTGACACGGCGGCTTTTCCGCCGGGATTGAAAGTAAAACCGGAAAAAACCTTAGCACTCGTAGGAGGGGAGGTCTCCCTTGAGGGTGGCGTACTCACATCACCAGCAGGACGTATTGAAATCGGCAGTTTTGACAGCAATCAGGTTGTGAATCTCGTCCCAGTACAAGAAGGTTGGAAGCTGGGTTATGAAGGCACTCCTAATTTTAGAGACATCCAGTTTTTTGATCAAGCGTTAGTGAATACCACAGGAAATGGCAGTGGTTCTATTGCGATCAGAGGTAGCAATATCAATTTCACCTCGGAATCAATTCTATTAGCTGATACGCTTGGTGATAAAAATGGGGGAGAAATTAGCATCTTCGGTAAGGAGATAGTTTTCGATCGATCCGCCATCGGCTCTAACACCTTCAGTTCGGGGAACGCTGGACAAATTAAACTAGATGCCACCAACATCAATTTTAAGAATAGGTCTAGTGCGAGCATTCAGACAGCGAACAGCGGTAACGCAGGAAACATCAACATCACTGCAAATTCTTTGGGGATTGAAGGCGAATCAGCGCTCGTTAGCATAACGACAGAAAATAGCAAAGGTAAAGCCGGAGACATCAACATTGAGGTCGCCGACCGTATGGAGAGCAAAAATACTGGTATAACTACTGACTCCAAGGGTACGGGTGATGCAGGAACAATAAACATCAGTGCAAATTCTTTGTCGAGTCAAATTTCAGGGATAAAAAGCACTGTGAGTAACACAGGTGAACCTGGAGAAATCAACTTGAATGTCACAGGCTCTTTAGAGTTACGGAGAACCGGTGTAGAGACTAACACCTCTGGAGCGAGTGACGCTGGAAAAATCAACATTAATGCCAACTCTTTGCTAATTGAAAATTCGCAAGTCAATAGCCGTACCGAGGAAAAGAGCACAGGTAATGCTGGAGAAATTAGTGTTACTGCTGAATCTTTGAAAATCATTAATCTTGACAACAACCCTGATCTTGTTGGAATTTCTGCAACTTCTAGAACGGGTAACGGTGGAAATATTAACCTAAACATAGGAAAGTTACTTTTGTTGCGTGGTAAGAGTTCTATCTCCACCACTGCGGGTGCTCCTGGTTCAGGTGGTAATGGCGGTAACATCACTATCAATGTTCGCAATGGCTCTATTGTCACAGTTCCAAATGAAAACAGCGACATTACCGCTAATACTTATGGTGGCAGTGGTGGCAAAATCACAATCAATTCTTCGGGTATTTTTGGCATCAAACAGCCTACTCAAGAAGAGTTGGAGCGCTTGAGTACCAATGGTATTACCGAAATCAACCCGGGCAATTCGCGAACGAATGATATCACAGCAATTTCCCAAACAGACCCAAGTTTCAATGGTCAAGTAACGATTAACACACCTGGTTTTGAGCCGAGCAAAGGATTCGTCGAACTCCCCACAGTGTTAGTTGATACGTTCAGCTTGATAGACACTAGTTGTGGTACCTTTGCAGGAAAAGAGGGTAGCGAATTCACCATTACCGGACGCGGCGGCTTACCTCCTTCTCCTTACGAACCCCTCAGCACTGATGTTGTGTGGTCTGATACTCGCTTAGCAGCTATTACCGCGCAACAGCAACGTTCAGAGACTACGACTCCTAAACCACTTTCTAAACAACCAAACAGTATGCCAATTGTACCTGCTACTGGTTGGGTGTTCGACGGCAAAGGGCACGTTACCCTCATCTCTCATACGTCAAGTAGCAGTAGTTCGGGGTCTACTCCTGCTGCGTGCCCCAAACAGTAAAATTCCTGAAGAACCCCACCCCGCAATCATCTGCGCTTAGGCTCCCTGCCCCTAATCCCCAGAGGGGACCCCGAGTTCCCCGCTCGCGGGGAGGGGATAAAGGGGTGGGGTGCAGTCAACGTGGGAATCATAACTAATTAGCCGAAGATGATATGAAACTGGTATTACTGGTGGGAGTACGTCAAATATCATCTACATTTATCATCAATTTGTATCTCGATGTCTGGAATTACTGTCACCGTTAAATTATTTGCTGCTTACCAAGAAGCTTATCGAGTTCCAGAACTCCTACTGGAATTTCCTCAGAATACACCAGTTAAAGAGGTGCGCGATCGCCTGCTGAGCGAACATCCCCAACTCGCTCAATTGCGCGATATTACCCGCTTTGGAGTGAATTTGCAATTTGTTGAACCAGATACCATCCTGCAAGACGGCGATGAGGTGGTGTTAATTCCGCCAGTTAGTGGTGGGTAAGACTCTTGTGGATTTTGGGTTTGAGATTTCATCCAAAATCTCAAACCCAAATTAACCAGTTTGCGGAAGTCCCCACCCTCAACGTACTCGTAGGGTGGGGTAGTGATCGCGTGAAAAATCGAAATCGTTTTCAACCAACATTCGGCTTTGCCGAATGAGGGCAGAAAACATTTAGTTTCGCTCAGACTTGTCCGGAACAGTCTTACTATGAATGTATATAATAGTAAGAGGTCGATATTTGGATTCATTTACATGAGGCGACAAGCAGTAAAAGTCAGATTGTACCCCACCGATGAACAGGTTCAAATACTTGCACAGCACTTTGGTTGTGCGCGTTAGTGGTGGAACTATGGGTTGAATAAATGCATTGAAACCTATAAGGCAACTGGCAAGGGCTTGTCTCAATCTGGGCTAAATTCGTTGTTGCCAGCACTCAAAAAAGATAAAGAAACAGAATGGCTAAAAGATTGCTATTCGCAGGTTTTGCAGTCTGTGAGTCTCAATCTTAGCCCGTGCTTATCAAAACTTTTTTGAGGGTAGAGCACAATATCCTAAATTCAAATCAAGACATCATCGTCAGTCAATCCAGTATCCTCAGAGTGTAAAACAAGTTGGTGAATGTTTGAAATTTCCCGGTTTTTTGGGGAAAGTAAGGGCAAAGATACACCGACAACTTGATGGAACTATCAAAACTGTCACTGTTAGTAAATGCCCATCGGGTAAATACTACGCTTCTGTGTTGATGGAATATGAGGGTGACTATCCTGCATCTAATACAGACGGCAAGGTTATAGGAATTGACTTAGGTGTAAAGGATTTTGCCATTACCTATGACGGTGAAAAGACTTCCAAATATTCAAACCCAAAAACAAGCGCCAAATATGAAAAGAAGTTAGCCAAAAAACAACGTATTGCTGCGCGAAAAGTAAAGGGCAGTAATCGTCGTAGAAAGGCAATGAGAACTGTAGCTAGGGTATACGAGCAAGTTAGCAATGTCCGCCAAGACTACTTACACAAGCTATCTCGAAAGATAGTTGATAACAACCAAGTCGTAGTAGTCGAGAACCTGAATGTCAAGGGCATGGTTCGTAACCCTTACGGGTTCGCCACTTCCTACAACGGGGGGAACCCCCGCAACGGAGTGGCTCACCACAAACTCGCTCATGCTATATCTGATACTGGATGGGGTACTTTCGTCAACTTCTTGTCCTACAAGCTAGAACGCAGTGGTGGGAAGTTGGTAGAAATAAACAGATGGTTCCCTAGTTCCAAGCTTTGCTCTAATTGTCATTACCAAATCAACGAGTTGCCGCTAGATATAAGAACTTGGATTTGTCCAAGTTGCGGTACTTATCATGATAGAGACGGCAATGCTGCCATGAACATTAGAGCCGAAGGTATCAGAATGCTTGCATTGAGCGCAGTCGAAATGCTGTCCTCCTCTGGGACGGGGGAGGCTAACGCCAATGGAGAGGAAGTAAGACCAATTCGCGGGCGCAAGCCTAAGATGAGGCATTCCTCCGTGAAGTTGGAAGCCCAGCCTATGTCTTCGACACGGCAAAGCCGAACAGGCAAAGCCAAGGCTGGGTAGTTCACTTAGCTTAATTCACCTTATACAGAACCTATCTATAGGAATAAAGTTATATGTCAAACATACCCGACAATTTTTGTCGGGTATGTTTGACGAGTATTTTTGCTCGTGTTACTATCAATCGACAGTTGACGGACATCCAGGGAAAGCTGACTTATGACACAGGCGACAACCACCAACACCCAAGCGACCACTGCCACGTTTAAATCCTTGAAATGTAAGGAATGTGGCGCAGAATATGAACTCAAGCCTCTTCATGTATGCGAGTTCTGCTTTGGTCCATTGGAAGTAACCTACGACTATAGCGCCCTGCGCTCCACCGTCACCCGTGAAACAATTCAGGCGGGACCAAACTCAATCTGGCGCTATCGTAAGTTTTTGCCTGTAACCAGCGAAAACCCGATTGATGTGGGAACTGGTATGACTCCGTTGGTGCGATCGCACCGCTTGGCACGTCGCCTGGGTTTAAAGAAGCTATATATCAAGAATGATGCCGTCAACATGCCCACCCTCAGCTTCAAAGATAGGGTGGTGTCCGTTGCTCTCACCCGCGCACGCGAGTTGGGTTTCACCACTGTTTCTTGCGCTAGCACGGGTAACTTAGCAAATTCTACCGCTGCTATTGCGGCACACGCTGGTTTAGATTGTTGCGTGTTCATTCCCGCTGATTTGGAAGCAGGAAAAATTTTGGGGAGCCTGATTTACAGTCCCACGCTCATGGCTGTCAAGGGTAACTACGACCAAGTCAACCGCTTGTGTTCGGAAGTTGCGAATACACATGGATGGGGTTTTGTCAATATCAACCTGCGTCCTTACTACTCAGAAGGTTCCAAGACACTAGGCTTTGAAGTCGCAGAACAACTGGGTTGGGAACTGCCTGACCACATTGTTGCACCTTTGGCATCTGGTTCGCTGTACACGAAAATTTACAAAGGCTTCCAAGAATTCGTAGAAGTTGGTTTGGTGGAAGGCAAGAAAGTCAAGTTCTCAGGCGCACAAGCGGAAGGGTGTTCACCGATCGCTCAAGCTTATAAGGAAGAACGCGACTTTATCAAACCAGTGAAACCGAATACAATTGCCAAGTCGCTGGCGATCGGCAACCCAGCAGATGCTGTTTATGCTTTAGACGTAGCCAAGAAAACTGATGGTCATATTGAATCAGTCACCGATAGCGAAATTATCGAAGCCATCAAGCTGCTGGCAGAAACAGAAGGCATCTTCACAGAAACTGCAGGTGGTACAACTGTCGCTGTGCTGAAGAAGTTGGCAGAAGCTGGTAAGATTAACCCAGATGAAACCACAGTGGTGTACATTACCGGAAATGGCTTGAAAACCCAAGAAGCCATACAAGGTTACATTGGCGAACCTCTGACGATTGAGGCAAAACTCGATAGCTTTGAACGAGCGCTAGAGCGTTCCCGGACACTCGATCGCCTAGAATGGCAGCAAGTCCTGGTTTAGTCATTAGTCATTGGTCATTGGTCATTAGTCATTAGAAAGAACAAATGACTGATGACACACAACCCTTAACTTCCAACTTACGACTCTCCAAATCTATGTCTGTAAAAGTTTTAGTTCCCACTGCTCTGCAAAAATTCACCAACAACCAAGCCACCCTAGAAGGTAAAGGCAGCACGATCACTGAACTGTTGGACTCTTTGGAGCAAAGCTGTCCTGGTATTAAGTCACGCTTGTGCGATGAAAGCGGACAGCTAAGACGGTTTTTGAATTTGTACGTTAATAGTGAAGATATCCGATTTTTGGACGGACCAGCTACACCATTGAAAGATGGTGATGAAGTGAGTATTGTACCGGCTGTAGCTGGAGGCTGAAGTAAGAGGATGAAGATGAGGAGGATGAGGAGGATGAGGAGGATGAGGAAGCAAATGAACAATGGCTGCTCTCTCTCATCTCCCCCTGCTCCCTCATCTCCCCCTGCTCCCTAAGGCAAGGCTTTAGTCGCTGGAAAAAGTGGTCGTTGTTTGGAGACAGGCCTGGCTGTGTCAAAATGAAAATGACAAAGACCTCCAGGTGATCTCTCATAGCAAGACAAAGGATAGACCTGAGCAATGGCAGAAGAAACAAATCACAATGAAGCTGGGGAAGTTGCTCCCAGTACTGTAGACCAGCAGGCTCCCAGTGTCGCTGAAGAACACGCTCCCAGTACAGACTCACCCGAAGCGACAGACATTCCTACAGCAAACGCGCCAGATCCCAAAGCCGCAAACCCAGAAACTAACCCTAATGCGGCAAAAACAACGACTGCAGCACCCAAGCGTGAGAAGCCAGCAGGAGCCGCTAAAGCAGCCGCAGGGGATAAAGCAGCCGCAGGGGATAAAGCAGCCGCTAAAGCAGGAGCAAAAAAAGAGAAAGCACCAGCGCTAGAAGATAAGCCATTTGCAGATTTTATCCAGCAAGATTACTTGCCAGCTGTACAAAAAGCGATCGCCTCTCAAGGGGTGCAAGATTTACAGCTGAATTTTGCCAAGCAGAAAATTTCCGTCATTGGTTTTAACACAAATGAGGAATGCTGGCAAATCGCGGGTAGTTGGCAGAATGGTTTGCGCCAGTTTAACCTGTATTTTACCGAAGAAGATATTCAAGGGAAAAAGGCTTTTTCCTGTTACGAAGGCAAAAAGCCCAGCACTCTTGAGTCATTCTTAATCGATGAGCGCAAAGTCACGCTTGATTTACTGGTTTATGGACTGGTGCAGCGCTTGAACGGGCAAAAGTGGCTGGGGAGAAATTAGTTTAGCTCGTGGAAATGGTAGATTACGGCTCCGGTAACGGGGTCGTTATCTATCCTCGCATATCCTGATTTCAGCAAGTCCTTGAGAACACTTTCAACTTCAGTAAAGCTTGCTCCCGTATCCATAACTGCTTGAGTGACGGTAAGTTGACCGCCCCTTTTATCCGCAGCTTTGAGCAATTCCATCATCAGTTTTTCCTGTGGAGATCGGTAAACTTGGGTAGCAACAGCAGCTTGATTCAAAGGCACACCCAAAGGCGATAAACCTGCTTTGAGTCTGAGTTTCATTTGGTGTTCATCAACCATATTAGGGATAATAAACAAGTCTACAAATTGCCCTATACCAAGCACACCACCAGTCAACAGCCAGAACAAACCCGTCCCTATTTTGCCATTGTATAAACGGTGCAGTCCGCCCAAGCCAACAAACCAGGCTGCACTCAAAATGTAGGAGACAAGAAGACGTTCTTGATTGTCTTTATTATTATTATTATTAATATTATTTCTGTTGTTTTCTGCATTCATCTCGTTTCGATCCCCTCTAATTCACTATTTCCTAAGTACAGTTTTCCTACTCTGTTTTTTTTGGATCAGGATAAGCAGCCAAAGTTTTCAGAATTCCTATACCACCGCGATTGCGCGGAGCGCACTGCCCCTTTGGGGCAATCGCTCTTATTCCTAAGATAACCAGCTTAGATAAATTTTACTGAGTGAAATGTTACATTAATTACATATATAATCATGCTGCTATATCTTTCTAGTATGATTGGTTTGCGCTTACCCCACCTCACCCAGTGGATTCATCCGACTGAGTGATTTACAGCTATTTTCAGTTAATTGAACCACAGATTTTCGTGGGGGCACGGCACAGAACAGCCCCTACAGAGTGGTTTATTTACTTGAAAAGCGCTGTAAGTTAGTAGCATGGCTTCTACTACAGGCTACACATCCTCAATTGCGGATTTCCCAAAAAATTGAAGTGTTGTTGCAACTCTTAACGTTTTCTCCGCCTGTACTCACCCTGTACCTTGGTAGACTGAACTATAACAAATAAAATACTGTCGTCTATTGTGCCTTGTGAGGGTATTACTGTTGACTATCGCAGGCACTCAAGATAATAAGACATTCATGGCAATCAAGACATGGTAGATTCCCTAAAAAAACCAGGCTTTGAAGAAATGCGGTCCGGGATTAAAGTCCCAGCCAAAGAAACCCTACTGACACCCCGATTTTACACAACCGACTTCGATGAGATGGCAAAGATGGACATCTCGCCAAACGAAGACGAGTTACAAGCCATTTTGGAAGAGTTTCGTGCAGACTACAACCGCCATCACTTTGTTCGGGATGCCGAGTTTGAACAATCCTGGGATCATCTTGACGGGGAAACTCGCCGATTGTTCGTGGAATTTCTAGAGCGTTCCTGTACGGCAGAGTTTTCCGGCTTTTTGCTGTACAAAGAACTCGGTCGCCGCTTGAAGGATAAAAGCCCCGTCTTGGCAGAATGCTTCACTCTCATGTCTCGGGATGAAGCGCGTCATGCTGGCTTCTTGAACAAAGCGTTGTCCGACTTCAATCTGGCGTTGGATTTAGGGTTTTTGACCAAGAGCCGCAAATACACGTTCTTTAAGCCGAAATTCATCTTTTACGCAACTTATCTTTCAGAAAAGATAGGTTATTGGCGCTATATCACAATTTATCGCCACCTAGAGGCACATCCAGAAGACCGGATTTATCCGATTTTCCGCTGGTTTGAAAACTGGTGTCAGGATGAAAACCGCCACGGGGATTTCTTTGATGCCATCATGAAATCTCAGCCGCAAATGTTAAATGATTGGAAGGCGCGGTTGTGGAGTCGGTTCTTCCTGCTGTCGGTGTTCGCGACGATGTACCTCAACGACGTCCAGCGCAAAGACTTTTATGCGTCAATTGGTTTAGATGCACGCGAATATGATGTTTACGTGATTGAAAAGACCAATGAAACCGCAGGGCGAGTGTTCCCAATTACACTGGATGTTCAGCATCCGGAGTTTTATAAGCGGTTGGAAGTTTGTGTTAACAATAACGAGAAGCTAACAGCAATAGCTAACTCAAAAACTCCCAAATTCCTGCAATTCTTCCAAAAACTCCCCTACTACATCTCTAATGCTTGGCAGCTGTTGCGGTTGTACTTCATCAAACCACTTGATGCTGCTGCTACCCAAGGCGCTGCTCGCTAGATTATAAGGCTTTTGCTAAAACTTAAGTGGTTCTGCACAATGCAGAGCCACTTTTTTTTTACAAACCGCGCAGGACACAAAGGAATGAGAGGGTTAATCAATAGTGATTGATTTCCTTACAATTGCTAACAATTGCTCATCTTTAAGTACAAGGATTAGCATTTTTATTGCTCCGGTCTTTGTCGCTCCTGAACGCTTGCAGTATTGCTCAAGAATTTCGTGGTACTCATCAGGAAGTCGAATGTCTAATCGTTTACTCATAGTAATTGTACGTCAAGTGCTGTACAATGTTAGTATGCTACTAGGATTTAAGACAGAACTCAAAATTAACAAAGCGCAACGCTTGATACTGGCAAAACACGCTGGTGTAGCGCGTCACGCTTGGAATCAGGCACTTGCCTTGTGTCAGCAGGTGTTAGCACATAACCGTGCCAATCCTAACGACAAGATTAAGTTTCCTTCCTCGATTGACTTACACAAGTGGTTGGTGGCTTCAATCAAGCCTGAGAACCCGTGGTATTACGAAGTTAGTAAATGCTCTCCTCAGTATGCATTACGGCATTTGAGCGATGCATTTAAATCTTTTTTTAAAAAAGTCAAGGGCTTCCCAAAGTTCAAAAAGAAAGGGAGAAACGACTCCTTCACTCTTGACGGCTCAATTCATGTTGACCACAAACGCATCAAAGTTCCAGTCATAGGATGGTTAAAAACTTTTGAGCGGCTACCACAAGGTGTAGAGCCTAAATCGGTGACAATTAGTGCAAGAGCGGATAGATGGTTTATCTCGTTTAAAATTGATGTTTCTGTTGAGCAAACACCAAAAGTTTACGATATTGTCGGCGTCGATCTAGGCATCAAAACGCTGGCGACATTGTCCACAGGCGTTGTATTTGACGGTGTTAAATCATATCGTCAAGCAGAGCATAGATTGAAACGATTGCAACGCAATCTCAGTCGCAAGGTCAAAGGTTCTTTTAACCGCAAGAAAGCAGCGTTACTACTAGCTAAAGCACATAGACGGGTTGCCAACATTCGCAAAGATGTTCTTCATAAACTCACTACCTATTTAAGCAAAAACCACGCAGTGGTAGGGATTGAGGACTTGAACGTGTCTGGGATGATGGCTAATCGTTGTTTGGCTAAGGCAATAGGTGATATGGGTTTTTATGAATTCCGCCGTCAGTTGGAATACAAGTGTCAGCTATACGGTAGCAAACTGGTTGTTATTGACCGATTTGCACCCAGCAGTAAAACCTGTTCTTGCTGTGCCAACGTGAAAAATTCGCTTAGTCTTTCACAGCGAGTCTACCACTGTCATTCATGTGGTTTTGAAATTGACCGCGATTTGAACGCGGCAATAAACATATCGAAATACGCGGCGAGTTCCGTCGTGTCTGCCTGTGGACGAGGTGCTGCCGACAGTCTCGGTTGAAACAGGAAGTTTTTGCTCTTCAAATGTTAGTAAAAATGGAACGGCAGTTATCAGCTTTATGCTTTGGAGTGGGTATGAGTTTAGTTTTGATGGCTGCTCCTGGTTTGTGTGATACGCCTTCAAAAGACGCCCAGGATTTGAATTTAAGCCCGGAAATCATTAAGGGTAGTCCGGTTTTGCAACGTTGGCGGCGTCAAGTGCCAAATGTGTTAGAAGACATTAAGAATGATCCCAGCTTTCCCACCAAGGTACGGCTAGGCTATTCTTACTTTTCTTCTGAGCAAGTATTTGGAGTAAATGTGGGTGTCGAGGATGTATTTATTGGTCGTACTGGTTTAACGCTAAGTGGTGAGTATCAAACAACATTTAATGGTCAACGAGAGGCTTATGGTGCAGACGTGCATTATTATTTACGTCCTTTGGGTAGCTACATCAATATTGCACCAGTGGTAGGCTATCGCCACCTGGAAACAAACAGCTACTCAACAGATGGAGTGAATTTGGGTGCAAAACTGTTGTTAGTGTTGTCTCGCGGTGGTGCAGCAGATATTTCTTTGACACAGAGTTGGGTGGCTCCGGGTACTGGAGAAGAAGTTGGTTTAACAACGTTATCAGTAGGCTACGCCATCACTCGCCATCTGCGTATATCTACAGATATTCAGCAGCAAAATGCGAAACAGGATAAAGGCACTCGCTTAGGTGTGGTTTTAGAGTGGATACCTTGAAATGGTCTTACCTGCTCTTTGAAGAATAGGGCTTTTGTAGATTAACTAAACTTAAAGAAGCATTCAAAAGGAAATTGTGAGCCTTACTCTTCAAGTTCCGACTGTCAACGATAACCTAGATGACTTTGATTGCTTGTTTCAACTTTGGCAACAAGTCAACAAAGACTGCTCGGAAGTCATCTTTGACTTCTCTAAATGTTGGTTTCTACGACCCAACGCTGTAGCTTTTCTAGGGGGATTAATTCGTTTGATTCAATCGCGCTGCGGTAAAGTTATTTTTCAGGAACATACTATTCATAAGAAAGTCAAGAGAAATCTCCAACAAAATGGCTTCATGTATGCCTTTTGCCAGGATATGGCACCTTGGCAGGGAAACTCTATCCCCTATCGAGAAGATCCAAAGCAAAATAAAGATGAGTTGGTTCAATACCTAGCGGAACAATGGCTTGGTAGAGGCTGGGTTCATGTGAGTTCAAATTTGCAAAAGCTTATTGTTGCAACAGTTTTAGAAATTTATGCCAATGCTTTTGAACATGGACGGACGGAGATAGGGGTCTTTAGCTGCGGACAACATTATCCCGACCTCAAAGAACTTAAACTGACTGTGGTTGACTTTGGCGTAGGAATCCCCCAGAATGTGCGCGATTTCCAGAAAAACCCGAACTTACCAGCAGACCAAGCATTGCAATGGGCTTTTCAAAAGGGAACAACTACCAGGGGTGGACGAGTGACAGGTGGTATTGGTCTTGACTATTTAAAACAATTCGTTCATGTAAATAAGGGAAATCTTCAAATTCTAAGCCATGATGGATGTGCGACAATAGATGAAAAACAAGAAATTTACGAAAATAGACAAAGTTTCTTTGGAGGAACACTGGTAAACATTACACTCCTGTGCGACGAATCGTATTATGCCTTGGAGCTTGAACCAGATGATGAGCCGTTGTTTTAAGGGGGATGTGCGGGCTATGAAACACGAAATCCTAACCCTAATAGGCAAAAACTGTATTACACCTGGGGATGGTCAAAAGGTGTATGCTTTGGTTCATTCAGAATTGCAAGCAGACCGACCTGTAGAACTCGACTTTGCAGGAGTGGAAATATTTGCTTCTCCATTCTTCAACTTCGCTATTGGACAATTACTCAGAGATATCCAACCGGAAAACCTCAACCGCTTGTTGAAGGTTTCTAACCTCAACCCAGTTGGTAAGCAAATACTCAAGTTAGTGATCGAAAACTCAAAGCGGTATTACTCCGATCCTGATTTCCGTAGTAGATTAGACCAAGTAATCAGCGAACAGGCTAATACCCTTTAATGCCAGTTAACTACATAGTTCAGGCAGAGGTAGTTGATATCCGGTCTGACACTCCGAGAAAAGAAGACATCTTTTTAGTAGATACTAATGCTTGGTACTGGCATACTTACACTAATGCCAGTATTTACTCACTCAACTATCAAATTACAGAATATCCTTCCTACATAGCAAAAGCCATTTCTGCTAACTCATTGCTTTTATACTCCGGTCTTTCTTTAGCAGAATTAGCACACAACATCGAGCAAACAGAAAAACGAATATTTTCTTCTAATCCTAAATTTTCATCCAAGGAATACCGCCATAACTACCCAACAGAAAGAGCGAAAGTTGTAGCTGAAGTTCAAGCGGCTTGGAGTCAGGTGACATCGACTGCGATATGCACTGATATTTTGATTAGCGAAGAAACAAGCAATGCGGCGCTGACAAGATTTCAAACACAATTGCTTGATGGTTATGATTTGCTAATACTGGAGGCAATGGACAAAGCAGCAGTTATGCAGATAATTACCGATGATGGTGATTATGTTACTGTGCCAGGAATTAAAGTTTTTACGGCTAATGGTAGTGCGATGGCACGGAGTGCCCGCCTGCGGCGATCGCAGCAGCAAGAAGTCAAGGCAAACTATTGGTAAGGTAGAGGTGGGTAGACGCGCAGCAGTTTGTCGCTAGACATCACCTGAAAAATCTAAACAGACTTGTGATACGTTGATACGCATTCATGAGGACAGTACTGTAGGAGGGAAACCCTCCGCAGGTAACTGTCTGTCTCCATCGGTTCAAAGCAGCGTGTCCGTAAGGACTCAGGGTTTAGGACTTAGGCGTAGGCTTTACTGCTTTCAACTTTGTAATGTAGTTTCCTCCGCAGCAGGAGTTTCATTGACAATCGATACCTTTGTCAAATGAGGTCTAATAATTAGACTGACGCCAATTGCCCAGGCTATAGAAACCATCCAGCCTGCCAAAATATCACTGGGAAAGTGAACCCCTAAATAAAGTCGTGTCCAGGCAATAGCCAATACGAATAAGCTTCCAACAATCAGAATGACCCAGCACCAAACGCTACCCCATGTCAAAATGACTAGAGTTGCCACCAACGTCATACTCGTCATGGAATGACCACTGGGAAAAGAGAAGTCTAACTCTGGTGCTTGTGAATCCCACAGGTGGGGACGCACTCGATGCATGAATTCCTTTGCTGTGCGGTTGATGATCCCGCTTCCCACCACACTGGTGAGTAGATAGGTAAGCGATCGCCACCGTTTTTGAATTAACAACACCAGCCCTAGAACACTAACTACCGGAAACACAATCCGAAACGACCCAAACTTAGTCAGCGTTACGGCGATCACATCCAGTTGCGGTTGTGCTGTAGAGTGAATTGCTACGAGAACCGACATATCCCAAGGAAAACCACCTTCATGCTTCCAGACTTCTAGTGCCAGCAACCCAAAGATTTGTAAAGGTAAATAAATCCCTATCAGTAGCAACAATAAAGAACGCCAACGGGAAACGAGCAGTTTTTGAGAAAAGTTGAGGAACGACGGGATAAGCTTGCTTCCATTCGTATTAGACATTTTCAACAAAACCTAACAGAATTTCTACGACTAATATATGGACTTCACTGCCAGCCGCATCCCCCCAAAGCATCACAGAGGTGGCGAGAGGTTTTATTTGTCCCCTTTTTGTATCAAGTTTTGGGGATTATACAGCTTGGAACCGACGATTAATTTTTGGTAGCAAAAAAAAGATGCCCATATGTGCCATTACTCTGGACGTTTGACCACTTTTTAAGTTAAAGTACGGTAAGCCGATTGAGTTTTGGAATAAATACGCAACAGGGGATTGTATCTATGACGCTGAGTTTCACCTCAGAAATAAAACACCATCAAACCCTGGTACTAGAACAGCAGTATGAATTACTCATTACTACCCCTATTCAGCTTCTTCATTGGTATTATTGTAGGTTTAACAGGCATTGGCGGAGCATCTCTGATCACGCCAATGCTTATTTTTTTGTTCCAGGTTCCGCCTTCGATCGCTGTGAGTTCTGATGTTGTAGCTGCCACGTTGATGAAGTTTGTCGGCGGCTTCAAGCACTGGAAACAGCAAACTGTGGACGTGCAAGTGGTGAAATGGCTTGCCTTTGGCAGCGTTCCTGGATCGCTGTTTGGCGTAGGAATTTTGCACTTCGTTAAACGAACAGGAGATCATAACCTAGACCACATGATGCTGCAATTGGTTGGGATGATGATTCTGTTTGTCACCTTGTCAGCACTCGCACAACTGCTGCTATTGACATTTTTCCCCAATGTGAAATTACCAGAACTGCCAAAGTTTGACTTAAAAACAAAGTTAGGTCGTGCTTTAGCAATGAGTGTAGGAGCGGTTTTAGGCTGTTTAGTTGGTCTTACGAGTGTCTCCTCCGGTTCAATGTTTGCATTGGTGCTGATTGCCTTTTTCCAGCTAGATGCTCGTAAGTTAGTCGGTACAGATATCTCACAGGCAGCAATTTTATTATTTTTTACTGCCCTTGGACACCTCACCCTTGGGACAGTTGACTGGAGTTTGGTATTACCAATATGGTTAGGCTCTGTACCTGGGGTACTTGTTGGTGCTAAACTTTGCCAGCTTGCGCCTCAACGTCCACTGCGGTTTATCATTTACACACTCTTGCTTATGGTGAGTTATAAGTTAGTTTCCCCAGTGTGAGCGAAATAATAGGCTGAATGTTCCTCTTTCATACATGATCAAAAGACCCAAGGAAATCAACACAAAAGGAACAGCAGCTCTACCATAGCGGCTTAACATAGAAGCGATCGCACCTTGACGAGCTAATACATAAGCAATAGCACACCAAGCCGCTACCAGTAGAAAAAATACAATTAAAGTCACTCCCAAACTGGTAAAGCTCTTACCAGCAAATAAGGGTATGTAGATACTGATATTATCACCACCATTAGCAAGTGTTACCGCTGCGACTTTATAAGTTTGAGGATGTAAAAGACTCAAGAAAAAAGACACTATGGGGTGACTATATGAAGACTGCTGGAAATCAGTGGTTACTGTCTGAACTTCCGTAGTTTCTTCTTTTTGCACCAGTTGCTTGAAACCAATTGCTATAGGTAGTAATCCCAGAAATCCAATCCATTCTCGTGGGACTAGCAAGCCACCAAAGAACCCTGGTAAGCTGGCAATGATGATAGCTGCAAAACCAAAGTACTGACCAATGACAATATGCCGTCGTCGAAAATTGCCATCGACTTGTGAGAAAAATAGTAACAAGATAAGGATATCATCAATATTGGTGGCAACGAAGGCGATGACACTTTCAGTCAAAGCTGTCCAAAGTTGATTCATGGTCAATAATCATAAAATATGATGATATCAAATCATAAATTATTAAAATTTAAATTATGGTATATAGCAATCCTAAATTATTCGTGAATAATAAGATTCCCGACTTCTTGAAGAAGTCGGGAATCTTAGCGTTTTGATTTTCATAAATCAAATAGGATTGTTATAGATACATGAGTGAGTTAATTTCTGCAATTAGCACAGGGATAGTTGCCTTCACCGCCACTAACATCGATGATATTGTTATCCTTTTGCTCTTTTTTTCTCAGGTAAATTCTACCTTCACTCGTAGGCAAATTATTGCAGGTCAATATCTAGGGTTCACAGCACTTGTCATTGCCAGTCTCCCTGGTTTATTTGGTGGTTTAGTCTTACCGCCAAACTGGATTGGATTACTAGGTTTAATTCCTATTGCTATAGGTATCAGCAGTTTAATAAATCAAGAAGATTCTTCAGAGGAAGCTGCAGCAGAAACAGAACAATTAGAAGACAGGGCTTTTGCTAGTTTTCTTTCTCCCCAAACCTACAGTGTGGCAGCTATCACTATTGCTAACGGTAGCGATAATATTAGCGTTTACATACCGTTATTTGCAAGTACCGACTTAGGAAGTTTTTTGGTGATTCTAGCGGTCTTCTTTTTGCTTATAGGAGTTTGGTGCTATTCTGCATACAAATTAACTTATCAAACAGGAATAGCTGATATCCTAACTCAATACGCCAATTATGTTGTGCCTTTTGTTTTGATAGGATTAGGGACTTTTATTGTTTTAAAAAGTGACGCTCTGAACCCAATCAAACTCCTAGCTAGCTGTCTATGTTTGGGTATTCTTGTAAAAGATGATAACAATTTGTAATTCATAATTAACAACTTAATTACGAATTACGAATTACGAATTACAAATTACTTATATGTAGTACATCAGTTCTATCTGTCGTCGTTTCTCCCGTTGCTCACAAAGGTCGTGGAGCGTATACTTTTCCAGAACAGAGTAAGCTGCTTGACGCGCATCTTGCCACATCTCCTGAATGACTTCAGTTTCTACTGTTGTGGAAGTGGAATTTTGCTCACGCCCCACAGCGTCTAATCCTTCTATGCAACGGAAAGCATCTAGAAGAGTCATCTTGCGTGGATCTCGTGCCAGAATATATCCACCTTTGATGCCGCGTATACTCTTTATCAAACCTCCACGCCTTAATGTGGCAAGAATTTCTTCTAAATAGCGGTTTGGTATATTTTGTCGCGCTGCTATTTCACGGATCTGCAAAGATTCACCAGTAGCATAACAACCGGCTAGCGCTACGAGAGAGAGAACTGCATACTCAAATTTATTAGAGAGTTCCATATGCAAGAGAGAATAGACCCATTTTGTTATTTCCTGCAATGAGGCCGAATATCAGCCCAAACAATAGAATTTGGGTCACAATCAGGCAGGCAATGTATGGGAAACCTTATTTTGGCATGGCTCTTCTAGTATAAAGAAGAGCTTTCATAAAAGCAAATACTTTTGTTTGTCGTTTTGATAAAATAAAGTGATTGAAAAAGCAAAAAATTGAGTTTTGGTGTATTTTACTTTTCTGAGTAGACGCCTATACCATAGCGTATTGCGTCAAAATTTGTTCAAAAGCATTGGCAATTCGAGTCTGAAACCGCTGTCGGTGTTTGAGCTTCCAAACAGGTTGAACAATTTCTAGCTTTGTACCAGAACCTCTATCTACGATATGAATTGGGTGAAGTGTAGACAGCAGTAGTTCTTTTCTGACCATCAATTCAGGAATTGCAGCAGCACCAACACCGCTTTCCACGACTGCCTTTACCATTTCGCTACTGCTCAAGACGAAAACAACATCCAATTGTGCTGGGTCAATTCCCCAATTTTGCAACGCTTGCTCAAACATTTGTTGCGCTCCCGAACCTGACTCTCGCATCACCCAAGTGGTGTCATGCAGTTCCGGTGGGGAAATTTCTGTGCGATCAAACCAGGGGTGAGATGTGCCGACAACAATTTGTAGGCGATCGCTCCCCACAACTTCCTGTTCCAAAGAGTTCCTTAGTGAAGGTTTCACGTCTCCTGTGACTAAACCAAAATCAAAAAGCCCTGTCGCTGTCCCTTCGCAAATTTCTTCTGCATTACCGAGCCTACAATCGATGTGGATGCCGGGATATTGGCGCTTGAACTGGCTAATTTTGTCTGGTAACCAGTAGTTACCGATAGTTAGACTTGATCCCAGCTTTAACTCACCTCGTTGCAGATTGTTCAATTCTCGTAAGCCACGCTCCGTCAAAGAAACTTGGTCAAGAATTTTCTGCGCTTCCATTTGGAGCAACTTCCCAGCATCAGTAATTTCGATATGGCGACCAATCCTATGGAATAGTTTCACCCCATATTCTGCTTCCAGGCTTTGAATGGCTGCACTGACAGCGGGCTGAGTAATGTAAAGCGTTTCTGCGGCACGCGTAAAGTGCATGACTTCCGCAACTGCTAAAAAAATTCGCAACTGCTCAAGCGTCATTTTGGCTCTTTAAGACTTCTTGGGTGTTTTATTTTCGCCACTATCGGCTAATATATCGTATAGTATTGTACGGTAATTATAGAAAAATACCGTTGTTAAAATTCAAGTTTTGCTGACATAGTTGGCTTCAACTTCTCTACCTAAGCGTAGTTAAAAAGATAGAGCAAAGTAGTATCAGTTATCAGTGGTGACTTCATAAGTAGCTCCCTGTTTATTTACTGAGTTAGAAATAAAACTATTAAAAACTTTCATAAAACTTCGCGGGATGTGGGAAACGAGCGAGTATGCGCGACCTGAGAGGAAAACGACACGAGCGACTTTAGTCGCCTTACTCCATTACCGCCTTGGGGTTACTGGATTCGGTGTACTTTTGTAATGTACTTTCGAGCTTGACAATTACCATCTCAACTCGTTCACCCTGTACGCATAACGGTTTTGCTCCGTAGAGCCTTCCCTTACGGGAGTAAAGTTAGCTTCGACAATGTTATTGGTCGGCACTTATCAAAGACACTGGCTTAACCCAATAAACCTGTTTAATCCTCAATTTCTAGAGCTTGGAACTAGCTTCGCATTCCAAGGTAGGAACTTGAACACTTGCCAATAACGTAGTTCAGTTAAGAACTCAGTCTGGTCAACTATGGTCGAGTCTTAGGCTAGAAGCAAGCGTGTCTTTAGACCTGGGTTGTTGACAGTCAAACATACCACAAACGTTGCTGCCTCAAATTAAGGCTTAAGGTCAACCTCCTGCTTGTAACGTAAATGACAAATTATGAGCGTTATTTATTTTACAAAAGGTAGAACCATTCATAAATTTAATCTATGACTTTAACAAAAAACAATATTTGCTTCTACTGATGGGTAGCAATAAAGTGAAAACTGTATAACTTCATTGGGTGATCACGGCAAAGCAAGCAACTCCTTCAGTGGTGATTCGATTCGTTCATCGCTTGATGACGAAATCTAACATCAGCTTAGACAACGCAAGCAAAAGATAAGAACAAAGGACAAACAGAAATGAGCTTATACACAGCAATTCCCACAGGGCTGTCTGCCTTCGCTGCTACCAACCTCGACGACATTGTCATTCTCTCCCTGTTTTTCTCGCAGGTGAATGCAATGTTCCGTAGTCGTCACATAGTTACGGGTCAATACCTTGGTTTCGGTGCCTTGGTTATGGCTAGCTTACCCAGTTTCTTCGGTAGCCTCATCCTACCCGAACCTTGGATTGGATTACTAGGCATTGCTCCGATTATGATTGGCATCAGTCGTTGGCTAAACCAGGAAGATAACGATAATTCTGAAGTACAGGTAGAAAAAGAAGAGTCTGATAGATCTTGGTTAACTAGCTTTTTGTCTCCCCAAACTTATAGTGTTGCTGCTGTGACAGTTGCTAATGGAAGTGACAACATCGCTATTTACGCACCGTTATTTGCTAGCAGTACCTGGGAGAGTTTGGCAGTCATCCTGGGAGTATTTTTCTCACTCGTGGCAGTTTGGTGTTATACAGCATACCAGTTAACCCGCATACCTATGATGGTTGATGTCCTAACCCGCTACGGTAATCAACTTGTTCCCTTCGTTCTGATTGGGTTGGGAGTTTTGATTTTAGTGGACTGTCACACTTTGGAAAATCCTGCTTTGGCTGTACTCACTTTAGTAATAAGCTTTTTCTCCTTGCTGAGTGTAAGTAAGAACCTTTGGAAAACACCTGAAGTTGCATCTGAAGTTGAAAAAAATTGAAAAAAACTTAGAATTCAGAAATCAGAATGACCCCACAGAAAAATCCCTGAGATTTAGAAAGGAAAAAACGATTGGAAAGACGAAGAAATCTCAGGTTCTGTGACCTCGACTTTCCACTTCGTCTCAAAAAAGATCTCAACTTCAATTATGACAAATGATTGTAATACCAGTCTTCTTTAAAATTAACATAATAAAAGTCTTAAAATTTTATTAAGTTTGCTGTATAATACAAATAAAGTTTATTGCTTGTTCAAGAAATTAAAATAAACATTTTAATTCTTATTATTAAGCTTGGAATACTCTTAAAAAAATTTAGAAGAGCAAGATTAACTTTTATAAAAATAGATTTTGCTCAGTTTCATAGAAGAGATTAAAAGGTTGTGTCAATGCAGCTACCATTTAAATTTATGAAGGCTAATGGAGAAGCTTCAGAAAAAGAAAAGACAAAGAAACCGAGTTCGGATAGAGTGCGAGAGCATTTAGCAAACGAACGTACTTATCTAGCATGGATGAGGAGTGGAATTGCCCTGATGGGGTTTGGTGTTCTTATTGTCCGCTTGCGTATCCTCCGTCCTCCTCTGGCACCTCAAGCACCTGGTAATGGTTGGAAGTTAGGTTTAGCCTTTTCATTAGTTGGTTTGTTAACAGTACTGCTTTCAGGTCAGCATTACCTAACTGTTCGTCGCGACATCGACGAGGATACTTACGAACCAGCAGACCGATGGGTCATCCTCTCCAGCCTCGCTGTCATACTTCTGGGAATTGGGGTTGTCTATTACGTGTTTACAGTTCCTCTGGACTCGTTGAACACAGTCATAGTTGATTGACGCACCCACCCCTAGAAGGGGTGGGATTCACGCGAATATACCAATTTCGCGTTATCCCATAGACTCAGTTGTACTGAGTTTGGCGGGTTCCCAGGCACGCCGCGTTTGCCATTACTGGCACGGTGTCTCCTTTTAATCCCTGTTGATTCAGGGTTGGGCGTTTCAAACAGCGTTTATCTGTTTGGGTTTCGCAAAGTCCCTGCGTACCTTTTTAATTTTTTTGATAACCAGTTGGTTGCCTTTAATTGCTCTTGTTTTCACATTGAGAGCTGCTTGTTTGTCTGCATGTGCCTCATGACCACATGACGTACAAATAAACTTCTCTCCAAAGCGAGATAAGGCATCTATCACCCCGCACTTAGAACAAGTGCGACTTGTGTTTTTTGGGTCTACCTTGAAAAAACTTTTTCCCGACTTTGCAGCCGTGTACTGAATTTTTTCTATCAAAGTCCCCCACGAAGCATCTGAAATGGAACGGTTTAATCCGCGTTTAGCAGATTGACCATTTTTGAGGAAACGACCTTGTTTAACGTCATCAGGTTTGGGCTTACACTTTGCTTTCATCCCCTTGATGTTCAAGTCCTCTACGCTGATGGCATCTGCCTTCCTGACTACCTTGTTAGCGACAAACCATTGATAAGCAGTGCGTTTATCAGCATGTTTTTTGTGGAGCTTGCTGACTTCCTGTGCTTCCTTCTTACGGTTAGCACTACCTTTCTTCTTCCTAGATAAGCGTCGCTGCCTGATTTTTAAAGTACGCTTACTTTTCTTTGATGTGGCAGGACGGGGATTTGCAAAGTCAGACCCATCTGAACAATGAACAAGCTTTGTTAGTCCCATATCCAGCCCCACGAGAGTTTTGACCTCTTTTGGGGCTGGAAAGTCAGGAACTGAATCGTCCCTGATTAATATGCTTGTATACCATCCGTCTGCTTTTTTGCGCAGCGTCACACTACGAATTTGGAATCCTTGCGGGATAGGACGAGAATTATAGAAACGCATCCACCCAATAGATGGCAGATATATTTTGTTGCCATCAAGCTTAATATCACCTGGTTTGTACTGAAAAGAACGGAAGTTAGATTTGTTCTTGAATGAAGGAAAGCCGCGACTGTGCTTAAAGAACCCTTCCATTGCCGCGTCGAGACGCTTAACCAGCATCTGTAGCACGTTTGAATGAATTGTTTTGTACCACGGTCTAAGCTGCTTCATTTCTGCTAGATAAGCATCTTGCATCAAACTTGCAGAACGCTTTTTGGTTAACCCGTCTTTATCTGGCTTTTTCCAAGGATTGTGCAGGTTTGAATTTTTACTCAATGAGCAAGTCAGCGGACAGCGTTCAGTTTTTGTCCTGATATCGCAATACTCGCCCATGATAAAGGTTTGACAATAGCCGTCGATTCGGTCAGCTAAAAACCAGTTAAAGAGACTGCGTTGCATATCTAACCACGAATCCATGACTTTTGATTGACTTTGCTTCGGACGTAACTTGTACTGATAGCTAACTTGCATCTTGACTCCGAAACCTTTATCGACCTACCATTAGCTTAATGCATGGAGCTAAGTATGTCAAATCCTAGACCAAAAAGAAAAGCTCGGAGAGATGAGCCACTCTTCTATGAAGAAACGAAGATACAAAAGGGGATATGGATTACCCCTAGTACTTGGGACAAAATGAAACAGATGGCTGAATCTGAAGGTATCAGCATTAGTGAATTAGTCGAAAGATGGGGGCGGCACTTAAAAGTGCCGTCGCATTCCTCCCACCTCTAAAGGACGGGAGAAGTTGACTCAGGAAACTTGTCCCTGGTGGGCTTTCTGCTTTCAACACTGTGATGAAACTGGGCATAAACTGTAGGGTGGAGTGAGAAAAATAGTAGCATTTTTCGCCGCGCCCCAAAAGCCCCAGTCGCCTGCGGAAGGTTTCCCTCCCGCACTGCTGGCTCTCCTACACCCTGCGCTTTAATCGAATGAAATCTTTGATAAAAGTGGCTGCTTTGTGAGCGATGGCACCCAAGTGCCCGCATTCGGGCGATCGCCTCGACGCAATCACCTCCTAGTGTTAGGCAATCTCGTTCCAGCGAACTAGAGTTCGTCTGCCTAAGTGTGTAAAATCTTTTGCTATGGACATACGGTGACCCCGAAAGTGTCTAAATGTAATACATTGGACCCTGCTGCAAGCGAGCCTCTCTTTGCTGACACAAGTCTTGCAGTGTATAGCTGCGCAAAACCTCAACAGATGCGCTATTGGCTTGCTCCCAAATTTCATGAACCAAATTCCTTTCCAAAGTCGGAGTAACAGAGAATTCTCTCTCTTTGCGTTCGCCTTCCACCAAAGTGACAATTTCCAGCAAAGTAATTTGCCAAGGTTCACGAACTAAAACAAAGCCTCCTCTTGAGCCACGATGACTCTGTACAACACCTGCTCGCCGCAAACTGGTAAGAATTTGTTCCAGATATCGCTCCGGTATCGGTTGCTTAGCAGTGATTTCACTCATAGTTAGAGGGGCTCTCTTTCCCTTATTGCTAGCCAGTTCTAGAAGTGCCAGCAGCGCGTATTCTACTTTGGAAGACAGATCCAAAAGAGTGTAGTTTTGGCTATTCAAGTCCGTACTCAATATACTACTGTTAGTCGATGAACTTATCGTTATTTTATGAGAAATTAGTTCTTATGGAAGTGTTGGATGTTATCACATCCCAGAAACTGCCTATAAAAAACCATAATTTTATCGACTTACCGTAGATTGTCTAACACAATTTCCATAAATGAGTTCATTTATCGCACAACTTACGCACCCGGCTTATTTATTGAGACTAAGTCTAGGGGAGCCAGCACCTGTGGAGGTATGCACCAATTGTGCAATGAGCGTTGTGGAGTGTAGTACTGATACACATTATCACAGATAGCGTCCTGCCAGGATGATTCTCGGAACTGGCTATCCGAGTGCCGTACCTTATGAATTGCTTATGAGCTTCTCCAAATAGGAACAAAGTATGCTATTAACTGATTTGCAAACAATTTATGAGCGTGATCCAGCAGCCCGTAATTGGCTGGAAGTGTTGTTTTGCTACCCAGGTCTTCAAGCGATACTCTTCCATCGAGTAGCACACTGGCTTTATAAAATAGGGATTCCCTTCATACCTCGTTTTATTTCCCATATAAGTCGGTTTTTCACTGGGATTGAAATTCACCCCGGAGCAAACATTGGCAAGGGAGTTTTCATTGATCACGGTATGGGAGTAGTGATCGGCGAGACAGCAGTGGTGGGTGATTACAGCCTGATTTACCAAGGAGTTACCCTAGGTGGTACAGGAAAACAGACAGGAAAGCGCCATCCCACTTTAGGGAATCATGTCGTTGTGGGCGCAGGCGCTAAGGTATTGGGCAACATTCATGTTGGGGATCATGTCCGCATCGGAGCAGGTTCAGTACTACTGCGAGATGTGCCTAGCAACACTACTGTAGTCGGGGTTCCAGGGCGTGTTACCCGTCAGGACGAGGAAAGCACTGATTTTCTTCTTGCTCACAATAAACTGCGGGATGTGGAAGCAGAAGTGATTCGCGCCTTATTTGAACGCGTTAAAACTTTAGAGAAACAGATCCAAGAGTTAGAAGCGCAGTTATCAGACAAACAAGTCGAAAAGTTAGGGATGCACTCATCTTTATACGCAATGGAAGCCGGCGACGCACAAACGGACAATGGTAAGTGCAACAGTGATTTGGTGATTGAAGAGTTTTTGGATGGTGCGGGGATTTAGTACAATGAGCGGTTCTTGAATGCGTTGGACAACTTGATGCTCTTGCCGAATGGCTGCAAGATACGGGCGGCGATCGCCATAGCAACCATATTCACATATGACGGATATTTCTGATGTTCAAACTCTTGATGTCATCAACTGCAGTAGCATGGATGACTTTCAAGCTCAGGTTCCTGCAATCTATGAACATATTGAAAAAGATGGATTTGCAATCATTCAAGCCTGGGATGCATCGCAGAGTACCTTGAGAAAAATTTCTCTATTTTTTGGTTACATTAAAAATCATCCTAATGCTGATGATACCGGAATTAACAAACTGGTAACCGAGCATATGGTAACCGAGAATGCAAGTAACTCACATACCTTTCGCGAATATCACTATGGGTACACAGACGAGCTTGCGCTACACACAGATGCTTCTCACATCGATGGTGTTGCTGTTGTCAATGATAAAGTCGTAAGAATTGCTCCACCAAGTATTTTCCTACTTCTGTGTGTTCGACCAGCAGAACAAGGAGGAGCTAATTTCTTAGTCGATGGTCAAGAAATTTTGCAGCGGCTTTGGGATCAAGAACCAGAACACTTCAAAATTGTTACTCAACCGAGAGCTGTAAGTTATTGCAAATCCAAATACTTTTCAACCTACTCTCCTCTTTTCGAGCAGCTTTCATCTGGAAGATGGCGAGTTCGTTTTCGTCAAGATACGATGTACGTCGAGCCTTGGGCTTATTCTTCTGTGAAACATGTTATTGATAATTATTTCCTTAATCCTAAGTTCCAAAAGTACCATTTGCTAACCGAGGGGCAAATCATTATTGTAGATAATCACCGTATGCTGCATGGTCGTGACACAATTACTTTGCACGACATGAATCATCCTCGGACTCTCTATAAAGCTTGGATATGGGATGACTCAACAAATGACCTGTTGCGCCTTGTTGATGTACCTTCAGATATCAAACACTTCCAGGCATACAACGTGTATCTTCCTAAAAATGTAGAGCTAGGGCATAAGAGGCTTCGTCCTATTCAACTTGGTATCAAGCTTAAGTCCGAGCATACTGCATAAGGAGAGATTATGGTTTTCACTTCTTTCGCAAATCAAGTTTTAAGCGATGATATTGTGTTAAATTTTCAAGACTCTATCGATCTGATGGATGAAACCCTGCGTGAGGGTGCTGAAAGGTCGAGCATATCGCCTAGTTTGGATGATAAATGCAAACTAGGAAAAGCAATCTCAGAGATTGGTATCCGTTCGCTAGTCATCGGTTTTTTACCCCATGTACCTCACAGTATTGAACTTTTGAAGAGGTTGGTAGAATTACAGAAACAAGGAGAGATATCTCAAAAGACTCGGTTTATAGTTCTCTCTTACGTTGGAGAGGATCTGCGTCGGTCATTCCAAATTCTGAATGAAGAACTGGGAGAATCATTAAAAAATGTCTGGGTCATAGCCGTCCATACTACGTCCAATCAACAGATTAAGCATATTTTCTGGAAAATCCTTGCCAAGGAACCAGAGGCAGTGTGGAATAGCGAAAATTGGAGTACCTTGACTATAGAGGAGCAGAAACAAATACATATAAAATGGTTTGAGGATTTTCTGCCGACGCTCAAGCAGTACCAAGGCGGAGGTATTATTTTAGGTTTGTTGGATAGCTTCCGCGCAGATATTAACCACGTCAAGAAAGTTATCGATATTGGTGCCAAACACGGAATAAAACAGATCAGATTGGTCGATACAGCCGGTACCTGCTTGCCACAACAAATCGAGATTTACGTTTCCTCGTTGGTGAAAGCATATCCCAACATATCCTTCTGGGGGCACTTCCATAACGACTTTGGTCTAGCTACTGGCAATGCCATGTTGGGTTTGTCAGCCGGACTCAAAGGAGTTGATATCTCAGTGGGAGGTTTTGCTAGTCGCGCTGGACATCCACCCTTGGCTGAAGTTGCCTTGGCGTTGCACGATCTATATGGCATTACTTTGCCTGATTTTCACTACGACAAGCTTTATGAACTCAGCCGTTTGCTCGAGAAAACCTACGGGTTAATGGAGTGCCCTACCCAAGCTGTAACGGGGGTCATTACCCATAGCATATATAGCAGCAGTCGTAACGAAGTGCTTCAAAAAGCACCCACTATCTACGATGTCATTGATCCAAGTTTCATCGGTTCTAAATTAAATAAAGCATTCGGTGTTCGTAGTGGGCGAGACGGTATCCGTTGGTTTTTGAAGAACAATCAGGAAAAATTACAAACCCTTGGTATTGAGGTAAATCAGGACAAAGCCGACGAAATTTTCTTTCTGATGGTTAACGAATGGCAATCACGCAGCCAGAAGTTGCACATTGATATTCAGGATGTCATATCTCGCTATTACCAATTGTTGAATAGTGCCTTCTTTACCGAAGAACAAATGATACAATTTCTGGCTCAAAATTACCAATCAGGGGCTAACAATGAATTTTACAGCGTTAAAAACTGAGCAACCAGAAAAGATTCAAGCTTTTTTATTAGAGGATTTTCAAATAGTAAATTTACAGGCATCTGTGCAGGTATTAGAACAGTTTGCCCACCAAGCTTTCAAGAACAAAAATAGTACTGCTTGGCAAGAACTGCAGTACATGCTATTCAGGATGAATCAGCACTTGCTTCAAAATGGTCATGGACTAGGTACAACTCGTTCCTTGAAAGAATGGGTCATACGTGACACGATTGAACGGGTTGAGCAGCAATACTTGCCACAGCAACAGGTGCCCAAAGAAATCAATAACGCTGAAGTATTCTTACCATGGCTCAAGCAGCAGATTAAAAATCACCGAGTCAACTATCACCCTCTGTTCCTGTTGTTTGACAATGACGATTTGAGTGACGAGGAAATACGTTATTTTCTGGCAAATCACTGGGTATATACAGAAAATTTTCATCTGCACATTGCTGCTTACAGTCTTTCTGTGCCTTTTAAGATGCGCGAAGAACTGTTCAGGAACATCTATGATGAAATGGGCAGAGGTGATTTTTCGGAGGCGCACCCAAATTTATTCACACCACTATTGAATTACTTTGGTGGCTTACGCCCAGAGGATATTAACCCAGAAACCTGTCACTTCTTCAACACTCAGGTAAGCCTGTGTTGGTTTGCCGATGGTCTACACTACGGCGTTGGTGGGATGGGTGCTTTGGAACTGTCGGTACCGTTGCACCACAGCCGAGTTCTGGATCACCTATTGCGACGTGGATTAAGCGAAGAACTGGTGAAGTTTTTTGTTATCCATTGTGCAATTGATGGAGATCATGCAGACGGGTGGTTTGCCGCTGGGATGCCATATGTATGTAATTCTCAAGATTTGCAGAAAGTTTTTGCTGGTGCAATGCGGGTACTGGAAGCGCGCGTCCACTTGTATGACGGCATTCTGAAACAGATTCTCTCACGCCGCAGTTAAGCTTCTCAAGTCATGTAACGGAATTGTAGATAAAAAACGGCTTTTGTAAAAAAGGTTTCCTGAAAAGCGAATGGATGATTTGGAAGCTACAAAACAACGTCCAACAGCTTCTGACAAAGCTATGGCGATCGCCCACAAAGACGAACAGACATCTCAGGTCCTAGAGGGAGAAGCAAACACCACAGAAGTTTCGCTCTTGCAGCTTGTCGCTTTATTCGCCACCGTGGGAATGACAGCTTTCGGCGGAGGAGTACCCGTCCACATTTTGGATAGTTTTTCTAGGCGTGGCTGGTTAAACGAAAAGGAGTATTTGGAAGCCTTTAATTGGTGTCAGTGTTTGCCAGGACCCAATGGCACCAACCTCTCAACCTATCTAGGGTGGCGCTTCAAGGGACCTTGGGGTGCCCTGCTTTGCCCCATTGTTCTGTTGCTGCCTGGTGCAACTCTGGTGTTGGTAGTATCTGATCTGTTGGCAAAGATACCTCAACAGCCAGTGGTTCAAGGGGCACTTAACTCCGTGGCAGCGGCAGCAATTGGGCTGTTATTGGGGGCGATCTCGAGGCTAGCTCGCTCAGCGCTGAACGAGCGTATCCGCTTGCTAGTCGCAGTCGTTACATTTGTCCTGGTAGGTATTTTCAGAGTACCTGTTTACCTGGTTATCGTGTCTATGGGGCTTGTCCTTTATTGCTGGGACAACAGGGAGAACAGAGGCAAAATATGAACGTGCTGTTTGATCTATTCTTAACCTTTGCTTATCTGGCAACAATCAGCATTGGTGGTGCCGTGACGGGAATTCCAGAGATGGAGCGCTTGGTTGTTGCCCACGGTTGGATGAGTCATGCAGATTTTGTACAAGCCTTTGCACTGAGTCAGTTAGCCCCAGGTCCAAACTTGCACCTAATCTTTCTCATTGGCTATCGAGTAGCTGGTTTGTCAGGGGCGCTGGCTGCAGGACTTGGTCTGTTTGGTCCCTTTTCCTTAGTCCTAGCTGGCATAGCAATGCTGACAAGAAGGTCACGCCCTCCTGGCTGGATTAATCGCTTTCACGCTGCTTTGAACCCTGTGACCATTGGTTTGTTGGCGGCTGCTGCCTGGAACCTTGGGCAGGGCAAGGTGGAGGATATTTTCTGGCTTTGTGTTTGCGCAGCAGCTACATTATTAACCGCTAAGCGGTTGCTTGCTTCTGCTTGGGTAGTACTTTTGGCAGCATTTGTAGGCGCTCTTAAGGTCTTATTTTTAGGTTAAGGCGTCGCGCAACATCTTTTACAAAAGATTGGAGTTATTAGAATTGACAGAGGTCAAAAGAATGAGAAATACAAATTTAGATACCTACTCACAAGTAGCGGAACGCTCTCAATCAAATCAGCTAATTTTAGATAGCAAAGAAGTTTTAGAATCTTCTCAGTTTGATATAAGCAAGGTAACGTTGAAAATTAGTAAAGTAGCAGAAATGTCAGAACTAGAGCGGGAAAAGCTATTTGATATATTTAACTCGTTTAAGTTTGTGATACTTGATTGTGAACATTTGCCCAATCTCCAAGCAAATTTATTAGCTTTAAAGAGATTTTTTGGCTCAGTCAAGAGACACCATAAGAAATCAGATGAAGAGGGAATTTTACCAATATTAGATTTAGGTTCTTCTACTGATCTTACTAATAATAATCAACCACATCCAATACATACAGATGGTACGTTTTACATTGAACCGCCTAAAGTTGTTGCTTTGCAATGTGAGATACCCGCTAAAAATGGGGGAATTTCTCAAGTTGTTTACGCTGAATCTGTCTATAAATACTTCATGGAACACCACCCTCAAGAATTGCAAACATTGTTTACTCCAGGTTCACTCACCATAACAAAAGATAACCAAACGTCTAGACGAGCGATATTTACAGAAAAAGAAGGCAGAATTTCAGTACGTTTTAGATCTGATAAATTTGTCTCAACTGAAATCCTGCCTCAAGTAGAACAGGCTGTTAGTCTTTTCCAAAACTATATTAATGATCCAAATCATCAAATCATGTTCACGCTTAAGGCTAATCAAATTCTGTTATTGGAAAATACAGCCGTGTTACATGGAAGAACATCTTTTCCGAAAAACGATCCTCGCAAACTAAATAAATTGTGGTTTGAGGGAGACTCAGAATATGCTTGTGAAATGCAATTTGGTTTTCAACCTAAGTCTGTTACAGTTGTAGATACGGTAAGCTGTGAGCAGTTTTAGAAAGTGAAGGTAGTGCGGAGTGTACCTACGTAGATCGTGTCGTTGTTGTTGTTGTGCTCTGGATTGAAGATGACCAATACACCAGGGGTGATAATAATATTATCGTTAAGTCGCAGGCGGTAGAATGCTTCTAAGTGATAAGAGGTGTCAGGGTCTTCAATAACATCACTGTCAGTCACTTTAGGCGGTTGACCAAAGACAACACCAAGGACATTGCCTTTTGAGCCAAAGTCCCGCAGAGCTATAGAACCAGCCCAGTAGAAAATATCTGCATCAGAACCCTCAAATGGTCCAGCTTCGGCTTCTGCGGTTGTGTAACCAGCCCAACCTGAAATATCAAATTTCGAGCTAGGACGGAAGAGTGCTTCTATGCCGTAGTTGTTAGTCGTAGTCGCAAAGTTACCGAAAGGGCGATTGGCATTAAAACTACCTGTGGAACCAAGGAGGTTGACACCACTTTCGCTATTTTGATAACTACGTACGTAGGTCAAACCAATGTTGAAGGCATCACTAGGGCGGAACGCAATCTGACCAAGGGCTGCAAACGAGCCATTGGTAAGACCGCGACCCAAATCTGGGCTATTAGCTTGTGGCGCTAGAAAACCCACCGATGCGCTGATGGGTGAGTTAGGACCAAAGGTGAGTGTTACACCTGCAGAATTTTCAGCAGTCCGGTAGATAGGGCTGAATCGTCCGTAGCGGGAAATAGCACCAGTACCGCTGGATTGCAAGGTGGGGTTGAAGACGAAGATGCTATCGTTGAACTCAGTTTGAGCAGCAGCAATATTTACACGCAACGCATCGCCTAGGTTGAATTGATAGTACAGGTCGTCAATCAAAACATCGTTGCTTTCGTCCCCGTCAAACCCTAAACGGGTCATGTTGGTACCAGTTTGACCTACACCAAATGGGGTGATATTCCGAGCTTGCAAACGAACTCGCAAACGATCGCTTCCAAAGAAGCTGGCGTCAAAGTTCAGACGTACCCGGTCGGCAAAGACGGTGTTACCTGCTGAGTCTCTACTTAAGTTTGCAAAGTTGCCAGCACCGTAAGAGTTAAGCAACGCTTGCGCTTGTGCAGTATTAAAACCGGTCAAAGCAGCTATTCGGTTAACTGCTGCGGTCTGGTTTGCTAAATTGACGCCATTGAAGTCATCTGGTGAAAACCCATAAGGAAACGCTCTATCATCCCCAAAAACGTCAGCCACGTTGAAGATGGCTTCCCCAGTGAGCTTAGTGGTGGTGGAAAACTGATTTGCTTCCAGTTCGGCTGTGCGGGCTTCCAGGACATCTACACGACCGCGCAGGGTAGCCAGTTCAGCAGAGAATTCTTCTTGCAAGCGCTGCAAAGTCGCCAGGTCTTCTTTTCTTACTAAGTCAGCGGTAGCTGTGGCAACCAGTTCGTTCACCCGGTTTAAACAAGCATTCAAACCTGCTGCAAATTCATAACGAGTCAAAGCTCGGTTACCGCGATAGGTGCCATTGGGATAACCAGCAATACAACCATAGCGCTCAACAAGGGATTGCAATGCTTGGAATGCCCAGTCTGTGGGCTGCACGTCAGAAAATTGAGAAACGGATGTGACTTGACCGAGGCTCTGAGACTCTTGAGACATCTGAGCAACAGAAGTCACTGGTTGGTTGGCTTCGCTAGTTTCGGCGCTGTTGGCAGCGAAAAATGTAGCGGCGAAAACGATTGAACCCAGCTTGAGAAATTTCCGGGATAGTTTTGTCATGGTTTTTGTTTCACTCACACCTAAATTCGGATTTATGATTTTGGGGATTGCATATAGCGGTTCTTAATTGAATGCAGTACGATTCTGAACCTCACCCCCCAACCCCCTCTCCGCTATGCAGAGAGGGGGAGATATTTTCCCCTCCTCGCTTGCGCTTAGGGGTAAGGGGTGGGGTTGCTAGCGTATATGAGCCATGTGAGAAACCTTATATTTAACTTGATATCAAGCCTGTTCACGAGCGCTTGATATGACTTCGACAGAGCTTTGAAAGGCTGATTTTATCGTACTGCGCTGAAAGCTGTATCCCTGATTATTTCATTGGCAGACTGTTTTCGTTGAACTCGCGTTAAATAAAGAACAGTTCATGTTTAAGAGCGCAAGGGAATAAGCCCTGCCTTTTCAACAATCTGCTGACCTTCTTTCGACATTAACAGATTGACGTAGGCTTCCCCAGCTAGTTGATCGATTGTACTGTCTTGGCGAATCACAACAAACAGACGCCGGGTCATGGGGTAAGAGCTCTCCCTGATTGCGGCAGTATTAATCCGCTTACCATCTTCTATGAAAGGTTGCACATATTCTTGGGAATTAGCTTTAGCAATAGCAAGGGGGCGAATTGTTCGTTGACCGATAAGTGGTGCATTTCCTCCAAAGGAAATTCCCCCAGGGGTCGAGGCAACTTTACGAATAGCATCAGTGTAATCACGAATGAACTGCACCCTAGAACTGATTTGGCTAGCTTCTTGCCCAAGAAGGTCATTCAATAAAGTGGAAGACTTAGGGTCCCTGACCAAAGGTACGATCGCTAGATCTGGTCCTCCCACCTGCTTCCAGTTGGTTAGTTTACCTTTATATATGTCTTTGAGTTGCTCAACTGAAAGTCCTGGAATGGAGATATCTGGATGGGTAAAGAAGACAACCGCATCAATAGCCACTGGCACTTGCTTTAGCCCAAAGCCCCGTTGTTTAGCGTTGCTATAATCACTCTCCTTGAGAGCTCCTCCACTGTGAGCAAAGCTCAGTTTACCATCGAGCAGCATAGCTATACCTTGTCTGCCACCAGGTCGAGCGTCTTTCGGTTCGGTGTAGCGGAGGCGAAAATTGGGGTGAGCTGCACTAATGGCTTCGTTTAAGCCGTTGGCACTTAGAGTTGCAAAGAGGATAGCACCGCCGTAGTTAAATGTACCTTCCGGTACGTTCGGCACCTCTTTCATAGAATTATAGAGTTTGACCTGAGGAGCGGTGTTCTGATTGCTGTCACTGGAATTGTAAACTCCGACATCATTGGGCTTGCTCACACTGTTAACAGTTACGAACGCACAGTAGATTAACCAACTTACAAACAGAAACACCAAACCAGAGAGAAGCCGAATCATCCAAGGTGTTAACAGCCAATCTGCCAAAGTTTTCGGCTCAGGTTTAGCAACCTTGTTGCTGTTTAGCACAGTTAGATTCAAGGGTTTACCGCACTTCACACAGCGTTTAGCCGTGGAAGGATTTGTATCATAGCCACAATGGTTACATACTATAAACTTTTGATTATTCGATTTGTCAGGATTCATTTAATTCTCTCAAGGTATGTATTTGCAGTTACGGTATTGCACCCTGGAGATTTCTGTTATGTTGTAACAATATATCAGTAGATACGAAGTATATTTATCAGATTATGACCGTTTTTTGCAACACAATTGTAGGAAGTTAATAAAGTGCGATTGGGTAAACAACAGTGCCGCAAGCACAGAAAAGCGCTTTTCTGTGCGCCCCACAAGGCAATGCTCCCTTTGAGAGCCTTTGCAAGGTGCGATGGCGCAGAGCGCCCGCTTTCAGCGATCGCAAAGGTGCCAGTGCCCTGCATGGCGCGATCGCGTAGCGCGCCCTGTTGCCCAACTGCACTCCCTACGGTTGCCTCAAAACGGAGCTTTGAGCAAGCCTGTTGTGGAAGAACACGGCGGCGCAGAACGGGCGATTGCGCGGAGCGCAGTGCCCTCGTGCCCAATCGCGATTCGGGGCAGTGGCAAAGGCAATCGCACACCTAAATTCGATTTGATGATTTTGGGCGTTGCATATTTAACGTGAGTTCGACGGAGCTTTGGAAGGCTGGTTCTATCGTGCAGTGCTGCAAGCTGTATCGCTGATTATTTCGTTGGCAAGCTCTTTTCACTGCACCTTGGAACTTATAGCAGCAATTCAGTCGTCATTCGTCAGAAGTAAAAAGGGCTTAGTGTCTCGGCTTTTAGACAAGAGCATTGTACTTCATTTACTTGCAATGTGCTGTACTTGCCCAGTTTGTTTCCCAAGGGGCTGACTTGCATACTTGTCCCCATACGGGACTATAGAGAGTTTTATACAGTTTTTGTGCCACCTCTAACATCCCCACATAACCCGCATAAAGATGGTGATGTTCTTGGTTAATGTCTAGGAAAGGAATTCTGGCTTGGAGGGCAGTGTATTGATAGCGACCATCAGCAATTAATATATCTGCTTTATTTTCATTAATTATCTGTAGAATTTCCTTAGAACTCTCCTGTTCTAGAATGATGCTTCCCTCAGTACTTTTAAGAGTGCTGGTAGCGATAAGTTCCATTCCTAAGTGCTTAACCGCAGAGATGATAGACCAACTTTTGGTAACTTCAGGAGAAAGTACGGCACGTTTGCCTGTGAGTTGTTGGCGATAGGGAGCGAGTGCCTCATCCAAAGCAGCAGTTTCTTCTGCAATTAACTTTTCTGTACGCTCTTGCAAATTAGGATCAGCGAATTTTGCAGCAATGTTCCTGAGACATGTGTTCGTGTCCTGTACAGTATATAAAGACTCGTGAATATAGGGGATACCGTATAGCTCTTCCATCTTTCTTGCCATGTGCAAGAGCGCTTTTGAGCAAATGATCACGTTGAGTTTCGCCCGGTGAGCGTAGCAAATTTCTTGATAGCGAGCATCACCCGTAATTTTTCCTAGGACTCGGATACCTAATTTCTCCAACAACGGTACAACCTTCCAGATTGCACCGGCGATATTGTATTCACCAATTAGGTTAATATCATAAGGCGTGGTTAAATCTGGTTCAACTGTTCCAATAACGTGTTCTAGTAAAGCTTCACCAGCAACGCGGCTGCCTAGATTTTTGCTACCAGTAAATCCAGGAGAATTTACGGGGATAATAGGGGTTCCTGTTTTCTGTGCAGCGGCTTTGCAAACTCCATTAATATCGTCACCAATGAGAGCGGTGATGCAGGTGGAGTAGACAAACACCGCAGCAGGTTTGTAGCGTCTTTCCACTTCCAAAATTGCTTGGTACAGCTTTTTTGCTCCACCAAAAATGATATTGCTCTCGTCTATATCAGTGGTAAAGCCGATTTTGTACAGCATAGAACCAGAAGAGAGATTGCTGCGACTTCCCCAAGAGTTACCAGCACAACCGCTTGGTCCGTGGACTAAATGAGCAGCATCGGTGATTGGTACTAGGGTCATCATTGCACCATCAAAAGCACAGTTCCCTTGAGCGTCTCCAGGTTTGGAGAATTGTGTGCAAGGCTTGTCTTTCTTTGCTTTGTGCTGTTTTTGATTGTGTTCGCATCCTGCTTCACTAAGCGGATCGTTAATATTTCCGTAGGTCATTTTCATTTCTGTTGTGATAATGGGTAGAAGCTGTTAACGGAAACTAGGAATCTCTAGAAACATAGAGAGAAAAGGGAATGAGAAAGAGCTATTTCCCATTCCCTAAGACATAACCAACCAATAAAAAGAGAAAACAAAAAACTAAAGTAGTCGTTTTGCCGCGTAAACTTTGACAGATTTATGCTGACACGGAAAACCTAGGAACTACAGAACTATGCATTAGCCATCAGAGTAACTCCACATTCTTTCAACGTTTGGGGGGAAGGCGGGCTTTTTAAACCCACGCCTGTTGCTCACCCTGTCTTGTCCTCCTTAGTGCGCCAGAGCAAAAGCCTCACTTCTTGTCGCTTGCAGCAACGACTTCTATGTTTCCTTTTTTCACTGCTTCTAGTGCTTCGCCTTCAGCATCTTCTTGCTTCTTCTGGGAATCTGCTTGAGCTACGGCAGCGCCAGCCAGTTTTGCAGCATTTTCTTCGCTTTCGAGGATACCAAACTCAATCAACAACTCTTCAAGCTCGTCCATCTCGATGGGTGTAGGAACGGCAAGATTTTTATTGTTGATAATCTTGTCTGCTAATGTACGGTATTCGTTAGCTTGATTGCTATCAGGTGCATACTCGTTCACTGTCATCCTGCGTAACTCGGCGTGTTGCACGATGTTGTCACGTGGGACGAAGTGAATCATCTGGGTGCTTAATCGGGATGCTAGTGTGGTAATCAGTTCGTCTTCCCGATCAGTTTTCCGGCTGTTACAAATTAGACCACCTAAGCGCACGCCACCAGTGTGAGCGTACTTAAGAACACCGCGAGCAATGTTGTTGGCTGCGAACATCGCCATCATTTCACCGGAGGTGACGATGTAGATTTCTTGTGCTTTACCTTCACGGATAGGCATAGCGAAACCACCGCAGACAACGTCACCTAACACGTCGTAGCTGACAAAGTCTACGTTTTGATAAGCACCGTTTTCTTCCAAGAAGTTGATAGCGGTAATGATACCCCGACCGGCGCAACCAACACCGGGTTCAGGACCACCAGATTCCACACATCTAATACCCCGGAAGCCATCAATCACCACTTCTTCCAGTTCCAAATCTTCCACAGCGCCCCGTTCAGCAGCAAGGTGTAGTACGGTGGTTTGAGCTTTACAGTGCAGAATCAATCGGGTAGAGTCAGCTTTGGGGTCGCATCCCACAATCAGAATGCGTTGACCCACTTCTGCCATTGCAGCTAGGGTATTTTGAGAGGTGGTAGATTTACCGATACCGCCTTTACCGTAGAAAGCTATTTGTCTAATTTTGTCATCGGACATGATGATTTCTCCTGCAATTGTTTGATAAGTGGGTCTTTTGGTTGATGATGCGTTCACTTTTGGAGCGATCGCTTGTAGAACGTCCCTGGTAGCGTTAGCACAAAGTGCCAGATGGAGGCGAACGTTCTACAGCAAAAACATTCGGCATCTTGAACATAGGTATAGAACTGTTAATAAATTCCTCAATCGTCCTTTGTCATTTGTGAGCCAGCGCAGCCAAGTTGGTTTCCAACTGTCACGGCGACTGGCGTTCGTCGAAGACGTGCCGTTCGGCGATAGCCGTGGCGTTAGCCATAGGCATACCCGAAGGGTCCTTTTTTCCCAACTAATGACAAATGAGTAATGACCGATTTTGTGGCAAAACCTTTTTGCAGATATCAATCAAAAGTTGAATTGACTCTTAATATCAAGTCCGTCTAATTGCCAATAATAAAAACCTATTCGCCTTAGACTGTCTGCGTGTCGCAGGGTGATATAATGTTCGCTTAATTGCCCATAATAAAACTTATCTGTAGTAAAAACTTCAGTCCTTGCTTTGTTGGTAAAGAGGACTAAAGTCCTCACTACGAAACTACGAACTTATTAGGGGCGCGGGTACTTGGACTTGATGAACGGAGATTCACAGAACTACTACAGAACCCCAATTTGTTGCCTAAATTTTTAGGGTGGTTGGATTATGAGCAGGAGTGATGCAAAGTTTTTCCCACACAACCAACCAATAATGACAATCTACCCTAAATGTTCGCTACAACTTCCCCGATTTTGCTGGTGTCGTAACCACCAAGAACTTCTAATTGCGATTGGACTAGCCGATGTCCCAAGGTACTGAGTAACTGCTGTACTGGTGCTTCTTCCAAGAATTCCTTGAGAATCACTAAGTCGTAGCGTGACTGATGCAGGGGGATAAATTCTAGCCCGAAGGTGGCGGCTATAGATGCCGTGCTGATACCTGCGTCGGCAATCCCTGATACTACGGCTAGGGCAACTTCTTGGTGGCTTTTGGCGATATGGTTAAATCCTTTGACTGCATGGAAGGAAAGCTGCTCCTGTTGAAGTGTTCTCTCTAAAAGCATACGACTGCCAGAACCTAGTTCGCGGTTGATAATAGTTGCTCCCGTTTCCACCAAGTCGGTCACTGTTTTGATTCCTCGGGGGTTGCCAGACTGGACTAAAAGTCCTTCCTCCCAGACACCAAGGGTAATCACGACAGCTCTTCTTTGGGCTAGGACATCACGGACAAAAGGAATATTATGCTCCCCAGTTTGAGTATCGTACAGGTGCATCCCAGCGATGTGAACTTCACCTCGGCACAAACTATGCAATGCAGCCATGCTGTTGGCAAAGTTATAGTGGACTCGCAGTTGAGGATGCCAGCGTTCGGTGGCTCTTGCCCATAGGGAAATTACAGGTGTACAGCCAGCAATCACGACGGTATTGTGGAGTTTGTCCATATCGTCTAGCAGCCGAACCAAGACTTTATTTGTACCTGTCTCGCTTGCGCCTTCACCCTCTGAGTGTGGCACTTTGCTTATGCCGGGGAACCCTTTCGCCGCAACTGCCTCACCATCAGCCGGAATCATCTCTGTGCGAAAAGCATCATTCCCTATCAAAGGATGAGCTATCCATTGCCCGCCAACCCGCGCCAAACTAACGCGCACTTGCTGACCGCTAGGAACAGATTTGGCAAGAACTGCTTCAACTTCAGGCAAATCCTGCTCTAGCCAGAATAAATCTTCGACTTTACAGCCAAGTGCTTTAGCTAAGCGCAATGTAATGGCAACTGAGGGAGCATATTGTCCTGACTCCACACCACTAATGCTCTGACGGGTAACCCCTGCCAAGTTAGCCAAATCCTGCTGGCTCATGCCCAGACGGGTTCTGATTGACTTTAGGTTGTTACGAAGATTATCATCCTGCTTCATTGAGGTTTATCTGTGGGTTCCAAAAAGCTGAGCACGGATTTAAATGAATTTGGCAGAGTCTAAGGATTTTCTTCGAGTGTATCTCGTTTTTTGAAAGAAGAACTCTCGTGCTTTCGCTATTTTCATTCCCCTTTACAGCAAGCACAACTTACAAATTGCTAATTTACTTGCCTTTTTTTATTCCCCTACAGCAAGCATAGCATACAAGTCGCAATAATCCTTGCTAAATTTTCCTCTCCATGTCAAGGAAAGCTGACGTATTGCTAGAATGCTTGCTATAGAAGAAGTTATAGCGGTTTTGATTTGAGTCAAAGACAGTGAACGTGTGAGAATGTGGCAGCAACGAGTAAACTGTATGAATTCCTATCAAAGATTGAAATTTACCTTGCTGGGAAAAAGGTAAAAGCCCCTAGTCGCTACAAACCGGGGGCTTTTTGATTGGAGTAGAAGCGCTCGTCGCTAACAGTCAATTATATGAAGTTTCGTTAAGATGACAAAGAGTGTACATAGAGTATGTAGGGTTAACTTCAAATGCTCAACCAAGCTTTGTGCGATCGCCCGGTTAGCCAGTGGCTTGTTTTGAAGTCAACGCTTTCTCACTGGCTAATGACACCAATATTTGTTGTCTTGCCACTGTTGATTTTAGTTTTTTTACCTTGGATGATTCCACGCCTACGTTGGAAGCGTTTTTGGAGTGGTTTAGGAACTGTGTTACTCGTGATTTACTTTAGTGCCACTTTTCCACTAACCATAGCTGTAGCCAAAAAAGGATTAGTTACTTTTATTCCCCCCGATCCTGGTACAACTGTAGACGCAATTGTTGTACTGGGGCGGGGGGAACCATTTAGACATTCAAGAGTTGAAGTTGCGGCTGAACTTTGGAGAGATCGTCGTGCACCATTAATTTTTGCCAGTGGTGCAGGGGATGGTTCCGAAATTGTCAAACAACTAGAAGCAAAAGGCATTCCTGATACTGCATTGGGCGAAGAACACTGTTCTCAAACCACTAAGGAAAATGCACTATTTACCTCATCAGTGCTACAACCACGAGGAGTCAAGCAAATTCTGCTAGTCACAGATCCTCCACATATGCTGCGATCGCTACTCACTTTTCAAGGTATGGGGTTTGAAGTGATTCCGCACACAAGCGCCATACCAACTCAATTAACTTCAACTAGAAAAGCAATGCTTTTGTTTTATGAGTACATGGGGTTAGTCAGCTATGGCTTGCGAGGGGAATTTCTTGAACACAATTTGGCTCAACAGAAAAATCCACCTATAGCTAAAGTCAAGAATTTCGTAAATTTTGACGTGCAAAAACAGTAAATATTTCAAGGGTAACTAAAGGCATAAACCAAAAAATAAAATGGCAGGCAATATGCCTGCCATCCGGTCAATTGACCAATGATCTTGCCTTCAAGCTGCTACTTCTACAAGGGAAGCTTGATCGCTATTAATGAGCTGCGATCGCAACTCTTCCCAGCGAACGCCTTCTAAACTGGGTAATACAACGTCTGCCTTACCAACTCGTTCCGCAGGACCAAGCCCAATAGCTTGCATTCCCGCAGCAAGAGCAGCTTCTACACCTGCTCCTGCGTCTTCTACGACAACACATTGTGACGGTGAAAGACCAAGTTGTTGTGCAGCATATAGGAAAAGGTCTGGTGCTGGTTTTGGTTGGGATACGCTGTAGCCATCAGCAATAGCATCCAAATATTTAGCAATGCCTAAACGTTCGATGACAGTCTCGGCGTTTTTGCTGGATGAACCCAAAGCTACTTTAATTCCAGCAGCGCGTAGTTCTTGCAACAAATCTGCGACTCCTGGGAGCAGATCTGCTGGCGTCAGATTCTGAATCATTTCCACAAAGTAGCGATTCTTACGCTCCATCATGTGCTGAATTTGCTCTTCAGTTGCTGGGCGAGCTTCTTTCAGAAGAGCTTCGCTAACGCCTAAGATATGCAGCAAAGATTCTCGACGTGGCAGTCCTCGCATTGCTTCATTTGCTTCTCGGTCAAACTCTATGCCTTCTTCATCTGCCAGTTGCTTCCAAGCCAGATAATGTAACTCCGAGGAATCGGTTAAAACACCATCCAAGTCAAAGATGACGCCAGCAATTGCTGAGTCTGAAGTTGGCGCAATATCTGCAAAGGTTTGAATCTTTTCTGGTTGCAAGTCGAATTCATACCACTCGTTGCACCATTGCAGACGGAACTTCAAGCGCGTCCAGCCTGACGGTAGATTTGGACAAGCAACAGGACCAAATTGAGTCATGCGGATACCAGCAAACCCGAAGATTACAGCTTGCCAAACTCCACCAGCACTAGCAGCGTGAATTCCTTCAGCTGCGTTACGCCGCACATCTTCCAAATCTACCAACGCCGATCGCATGAAGTGAGTATACGCTTCTTGTGGATGATTCAGATCGCAAGCTAAGATAGCGTGAATTGCTGGACCGAGTGAGGAACCATAAGTATGGTCGGTGCGGGGGTTGTAATAATCCCAGTTGGTTTGTAGGGTTTTGCGGTCGTAGACATCACGTAGCAAGTAGAAAAGCATCAACACATCTGGCTGCTTGAGAATCTGCTTTTGACTTGTCGCCTCGACTCCCAAAAGTCCTTGCAGTGATGTGGTACGGGTTTCGTAATCAGCCCAGTTAATATCTTCGAGCTCAAAGAAGCCCTCAAACTGTTCCATCAACCCAGTTTCTAAGTCTTGGTTGACATAAATATTTTTGGCAATAGACGCCCAGGTTGCAAAGCGTTCGGTTCCTAAGTTGAGTTTTACCTCTAGCTGTTCTGCTGTGTCAGGGTAAGCCTGATGCAGCCAGTTCCACAGCATCAATGCCGACTGTAAGTGCCATTGCGCCATGAGATTGGTGAAGGCGTTATTGTCTACGCGATCGTGATTTTCATCAGGTCCAATCACATCACGGATATCATAACTGTTGCGCTGTGGGTTCCACTCAACCCGACTTTGCCAGAAAGCAGCGGTATCTAGGATAATTTCTGCACCATAATCGCGCATCCATTCATCATCACCTGTATGCCGCCAGTAGTTCCAAGCAGCATAAGCGACATCTGTGCTGATATGCACTTCAATGTCACCGCACCAGATGCGGATTTGCTCACCGTTTTTACCTGGTACCCACCGGGGAGTCACTTCATCACCAGTAGTGGCACTTTCCCAAGCATACATAGCTCCAGAGTATCCCGCTTCTTTGGCTTTGCGTCGCGCCCCATCTAAAGTGTGGTAGCGGTAGGTCAGCAGGTTACGTGCTAATGCTGGCTGAGTTAAGGTTAGGAAGGGCAAGATAAAAATTTCTGTATCCCAGAAGATGTGTCCGCTATAAGCAAAACCGGAGAGCGTTTTGGGAGGAATGCTGACTCGGTCATCATGACGTGGTGCAGCAGCAAGCACTTGGAAGATATTGTAGCGAATGCTCAACTGCGCTTTGCGATCGCCTTCAATAATTATGTCACTGTCTTGCCACACCTGCTCCCATGCAGCAATGTGAGCCGCAAACAGGGTGGAGTAGCTTGGTTCATCAGCTAGCCTATTTAAGGCTGCTGCCATTGGGGTTTCTGTATCCCGTGAAGTAAACAAGGTGACAATCTTGTCAACGGTCACTGTTTGTCCTGGTACGCATTGGAAGGTTTTTGTTAAGCTTGGGGAAGCATTCTGTTCGCTCAAAGGTGCAGCATCTTCACCCTCGACGACAAGCTTAGCTGCCATACCAAGTTCAATTCCAGAATGGAGAGTTTGGCTGTGCAACCAGACAAGATTTCCGGCGCTACCAGAGTTTAAAGTTTGCCAGTGTTTGACGCCTTGGGTATCCTGTTCGCGATTAAACTCAACTTCAACTGAGATGTCACCTTCAAAATCTTGGGATGTGATTTCACAACGGACAGCTAAAACGTGTTGATCCGCTAAAGAAGCGAAACGCTGAAAGTGAAAATCCACAGTATGACCTTGTGGGGAACGCCACCGCACTTCACGGTTCAATAAACCCAACCGCATATCGAGCCGACGCTCATAGTACAAAAGTTCGCCGGCGTCAAGACTGAAGCGTTCTTCTCCAACTTTCACAACCAAAGACAGCCAGCTGGGGCAGTTGACAAGTTGTGTGGTGGCGATCGCAACATCATCATAAACACCGTTAATGATTGTTGCTGCCGAATCATTAGGATATCCTTCCTCGAAAGTTCCCCGTGTTCCCAAGTACCCGTTCCCAAGGGTGAAGACGGTTTCTTTGTGGTGCAGCTGACTAGGATTGAACTCTGTTTCAATCACGTTCCAGCCAGTGGAGTCAAAAAGTTGCTGATTGTTTTGGGAAGTGTCAGTGGAGTAGTAGAGCATTACTTAATAAAACCTATATTTTGGTGTTTGTGTTGGTCAGGATGAAATAGCATTTTTAGGGGTTAGACTTAGTTATTGACTACAAACAGTTGAACGCCACTTACAGAAAACTTGGGGATTCCCTGTAACACTGTGGGTTTTCAGCACTGTCCTCCCCTACGCCCCTCTGTTTGGACTCATATAAATCCTTAACCGGGAAGAACGATGCTTTCTTGAAAGCAAAGGTTCCCATTTTCATCGCTCGTTTGATAGATTGTATTCAGTTTTGGCGTTAAAAATTGTAAATTGGAAGATACCAAATAATAACTTTTATAAATAATTTAATAAAGTTTGACAAAAAAGTTGATGGACAGTAGGTTGTCTCAAAGCGCTTTAGGAGAGGTATATTTGTTTGGAGTGCGTTGTTATGGCTATTATCTACCGCTAGATGAAAATAATTACCACAAGTTTTATACAACGTATTATTTATTAATCTTGTCTTTAGAATGACACATTATTATTAGCATAATTTTGTTTGAAGACCCTGGTATTAAAATAAGCAGGGAAAAAACTTTCATCCATAACGCCTCCTGTGAAAATGGACAACGGGATAAGGGGAGGAATATTCATGTACGGTGGCGGCGCGATCGCCATAACGCATAGATAAGAATATTGGCAATTTTAATGCGTTACAGCAATGTAAAGTTTAACCAAAATACCATCAGACCTTAACTTCGCCTTATGTATAAATATATTAAGAAGGAGCAACTATGTAGTACTAAATTTACTAAACGAATTTCCAATGAAACTTCTACACCGTGATGACTTATACGGATGGTCATCGTTTAATAAAGAACGCAATATAGATTTCAATAGTATTGCTTGGATTCGTCCAGACGGTAATATTCTCATCGATCCATTGTCTCTGTCATCCTACGACTACGAACACCTCAATTCCTTAGGTAGTGTTCGTTGGATTGTGATCACCAATTCAGATCACGTACGTGCTGCAAAGGAACTTGCATATGTGACTGGTGCCCAAATAGCAGGTCCTTTTGCTGAACGAAGTCACTTTCCTATTGAGTGCGATCGCTGGCTTCGTGATGGCGAAGAGTTAGTTCCAGGGTTGCAGGTGATTGAATTGCAAGGCTCGAAGACCCCAGGTGAGTTGGCACTGCTTTTGGATAAGACAACCCTGATCACAGGCGATTTGATCCGAGCACACAAAGCAGGGAGTCTAACGATTTTACCTGATGAGAAACTTTCCAATCGAGAGCAAGCAGTTGCCTCAGTTCAACGACTCGCCCAGATAAATGGCATAGAGGCTGTATTGGTGGGGGATGGGTGGTCAGTGTTTCGGGATGGAGGTTTGGTGTTGAAAGAACTTGCAGCTAGCCAGGTAGCCAAGTGCAGCTAGTGGTTGAGGGAGTACCAAGTCAGTACTGATAGCTACTTGGTGAACAAGCAGCAAAACGTTAACTATATACTTGTCTAGAATTGCTGAATTTGGGAGGGGCAATTGACTGACGTCGTAGTTGGCTTAGATTTGGGTACAGGAGGAGTGCGGGCGATCGCTGTTGATTTGCAAGGGCAAGTTATCGCTACTACGACCAGAAGCTATCCCCTGTTAACACCACAGCCCGGTTGGACGGAACAGAACCCATCGGATTGGGTCGAAGCGAGTTTGGATGCCCTGTTCGATGTAGCTCAACAGCTAGATGGACACCGAGCAATCGCCCTCGGTTTGTCTGGACAAATGCATGGTATGGTTCCTCTGGATGCAGAGGGCGGAGTGATCAGACCGGCAATTTTGTGGAATGACCAGCGCACTGGTCAAGCCGTTGATACAATTGAAGCCATGATTCCCCGTCAGGAGTTGATCCAGCGCACTGGAAATCCAGCAATTACGGGGTTTCAGCTTCCAAAGCTCGTGTGGTTACAAACTGAAGAACCGCAAGCGTATGCTCGGCTGTGGCAGATTCTTTTGCCAAAAGATTATCTGGGATATGTGCTAACTGGCTTCCTAGTGACAGAGCCGTCTGATGCCTCTGGTGTCGGGTGTCTGAACCTGGCGAATCGGCAATGGGATACGGATATTCTCAATGCTCTCAATATCAACCCAGCGTTGTTTCCTCCGGTAGTCGAGTCTACGGCGATCGCCGGACGGCTGAAATCAGAAATTGCCGCCCGCGTGGGATTGCCTGCCGGATTACCTGTGGTTGCAGGAGGAGGCGACAATGCGGCAGCGGCGATTGGTTTGGGTATTTCATCGAGCAACCTGAACCGGGGTAGTCTGAGTATTGGCACGTCGGGAGTGATCTTTGCACCGTGCGATCGCCCAATTCCCGATCCAGAAGGTCGGGTGCATTTGTTCTGTCATGTGGATGGTGGCTATCATCTGCTGGGAGTGACGCTGGCGGCAGGCGGTTCTCTGCGTTGGTATCGAGATACGTTTGCACCGAATATTCCCTACACCGATTTGATGGATATGGCAGAACGTTCTTTGCCTGCTGCTGGTGGTGTTCTATTTCTGCCCCACCTCTCAGGAGAACGCAGTCCCCACCTTGATCCAGATACTCGGGGTGCCTGGGTGAATCTGTCATTAGCTCATACACAAGCAGATATCATTCGTGCTGTTCTGGAAGGTGTAGCATTTAGCTTGCGGGAAGCGTTGGAGGTAATTAGTGCGATACGCGCAGCGTCAAGCCTCCGGCTTATCGCTCCCGTTCATCAACTCTTGGCAACAGGTGGAGGTGCGCGATCCAACATTTGGTTACGAATTTTGGCAGATGTTTTGCAAACAGAACTCATTGCTCCCAAAGCCGAAGAAGGAGCCGCTTACGGAGCAGCCATTCTGGCAATGGTGGGGGTTGGTGCATACCCGAATTTAGAAGCTGCACTTAAGATACTGCCGCAGGATAGCAATGTGGTAGAGCCGCAAGAAAATTCTGTGTATGAAGCAGGGTTTAAGCGATATAAGTTATTGTACGAAGCCCTTAAAGCTGTTCGTTGATAGAACATCATCGCCATAAGGAGGAGTAATCTACCTGCGCTATACTCACGCAACGCACATTACCGAAGGGATGCGATCGCAGTATGAGATAACCCCACAACTAAATCTGTGACAAAATAGTTTTGTTGTCCTATAGCCAATGCGATCGGCTACGACCTATGATTTCTACCATCAAGCGCCGCTACACTTTGGATGAATATCGCGCGCTCGAAGAAAAAGCGGAAGGACGCAGCGAATATCGAGATGGAGAAATTATACCCATGCCCGGAGGAACCCTCAAACACAGCCGCATCAGTGGTAATATTTTTGCCTTTCTCAAGTTTCTGCTGCGCGATACTCAATTCGAGCCAATTAACAGCGATTTGCGGCTGTGGATTCCTGAATATCGACGCGGAGTATATCCAGACGTGATGGTTTTTGATGGTGAACCGCAACTGAATGGCGAGCGCTTAGATGAAGTCTTGAATCCTATTTTAATTGTTGAAGTACTATCTCCTTCCACGGCAGATTACGACCGACAGAATAAATTTCGGATATATCGATCAATTCCTAGTTTTAGGGAATATTTATTAGTCGAGCAGGATGAAGCTTTTGTCGAACGCTATAGCAAGCAAACCCAAGGTTGGTTGTTCAATGAATTTAAAGGCTTGGAACAATCTATTTCCCTAGACTCAGTTGGGATGGAATTGCCAATGGCGGAAATTTATCGCGGCGTTGTTTTTGAGTAAAATAGTTCTGGCTGAAAGAGGCGAGCGATCGCGCTTGGCAACGGCAAGAATCGTACTTGCCCTTTTGCTTTGCGTCTTGCCAATAAGCGATTGCGCTCTGCGCAGTGCCCCTTGGGCAATCGCGTATTCCAACAGGGTTAAAACGTCTCTGGGCTTCTTGACGAACATCGCTCTTCAGGCGCTGACGTTCTAGAAGATATTCATCAACTTCGGTTTGATGTCTTAAGTAATAGCCAATCACAGAATAAATATCGGAAAGCTGAAGCGATGGGTACTGCTCCTTAATTTCTTCTGCTGTAGACCCTTCCAGAAAAGCTGTAACAACTGTATCTAAAGTTACGCGAGTTTTATTAATGCGAACAACGCCATTAGCATCAGTTACAAGCGGAATCGGCTCTGCCGTTGGGACAAGTAGCATTTTGAGACCAATATTCTTCTAGTCTTCCTTTTCTAGTATAAGCTGAAGCTCTAACCAGTTTTGAGGATTTGGAGTTATGTTTAAGCGATCGCTAGCTTCAAACTGAAACTTGCTGCAAGAGGGGCGATCGCTTTCTGTAACAGCCAGGACAGGTGTGTATTATTAAATTATGGAACGGAGATGGAAGATTCATCAATGCAGTTAGTCAGTCGGGAGCATATCGAGATCGCTTCTGATGTGCGGAGTGGGAAGCCCCGCATTGTCGGTACCCGCATTGCTGTAGAGGATGTGGCGGTGATGCATTTAAAGCTAGGGTATTCCTTGGTAGAGATTGCTGGTAAGTATGACCTGTCACTGGCATCTGTTTATGCAGCAATGGCTTATTACTTTGATCACCGAGACGAGATTGATCGCCGCATAGCAGAAGAAGATGAGTTAGTTGAGGTACTGAAGCAAAATCATCCCTCGCTTCTTCAAGAGAAACTCAGACAGTTGAGGAATGAGTGAACGAATTCGCTTTCATCTGGATGAAAATGTCGATCCTGCGATAGCGCTTGGCTTGCGCCGTTATGGAATTGATGTCACAACAACCAATGATGTGGAATTACGCACCCAAACCGATCTGTTTTAACCAAACAGGGGAAGAAATATTCCCGCGATCGCACATCCTCCTATCTGCGTTGATTCGGCGACTTGCGCCTGGAGACAGCAGGCTCACTTTTTTCCGTTTTACCAACTTTCGATGATTGGGGATCGGGTAAGGTATGAGCGTGCAGATATATGACGAAACTCGGCGCAACAAAGGTTAGCGTTACCGCCAGTATGCCAGATTTTTATAGTTTTACCAACATTCGGTTATAAGTTGGGTAAAAGCGTAGTCAGGCTAATGGTTCTAATCTAATTTAGAGAAAAACAGCGGTTGTCGTTGAAGTAGGTTGAAATCGGGAGCATTAACCTGACGAAAATAAGCCGTTGTAAGGCTGTGCTACACAAAAATGCCCTTATGTCGTCCCCAATATTTTCATGCAACAACAACAATGATGTTCTTGACCCACTTGACGCATCGTTGTTCAAAGATAAGTACGACTTGTTTAACGACGTAATCAAAGCTGATCACAAGTGTTAGGATGCACGGGTCGCTTACGAAATAGCAGTTCGCGACATTTAACTTGCTTGAAGCGATGCGGCAAGGCATCGTTGTGGAAACATAAACAATGTAAATTCCTTATCTGGTATGTGTTCCTCTCGTTGTGAACGAGATAATACCCCTTTCGTGTAATGCCGCATTACTTATAAGTTGAAAAGATAACTATAATCTTTTTACTTTGATTGCGGAATTTAGAACAGAAACTGTGTAGTAACCAGTAAATAGGATGCTGCTGTTTAGCCGCATAGGTCAACTTTGGTTTTACCTATAAGAATATGTAGAAGAGTTCTTTTGAACTCTTCTGCTACTCCATACTCTGTTTTCTTTGTCAATGCGTTAGTCCTAACTAGTATATTTTCCACGAATTAATTAAAACCGTGAAAAAAATATTGATATTATCAGCTAATCCAAAGAACACAGACAACCTGCGCCTAGACCAAGAAGTGCGGGAAATCCAAGCAGCGCTCAAACTCGCTAAAAATCGAGAGCAATTTGAAATTGTCACAGCCTGGGCGATACGAGTTGAAGACCTGCGCCGTGCGCTGTTGGAACACCAACCGACTATCGTTCACTTTTCTGGGCATGGTCATGGTACTGGCTTAGCCTTAGAGAATGATTCTGGGCTGGTGCAACTTGTGAGTACAGAATCCCTAGCACGCTTATTTGGGTTGTTTCAAAACAAGATTGAGTGTGTGTTACTCAATGCCTGTTATTCACAAGCCCAAGCTGAGGCAATTCACCAACATATTGATTATGTTGTGGGTATGAATCAGGCGATTGGGGATGTGGCTGCTATCGAGTTTGCTACTGGCTTCTATGATGCGCTGGGCGCTGGCAGACCCTACGAGGATTGTTTTGAAGTAGGTCGTGCTTCAATTAACCTACAGGGAATTCCAGAGTCAGAAACACCAATCCTCAAAGCAAGGCGGCGAGCGTCTTCTTCTACTGTTGAAAATACTCAACCAAAAACAAACACTCAACAAGAGCAGAACTCACAGCCCAAATTCACTGGTGGGATTTCCCAAAGCATTAGCGGTGGTCAAATGTACGGTGGGATGCAGGCAGTACGGGGTGACCAAAACCAGCAGACTATGACAACCAGCGTAACTGCGGTTACTAATGAAAAAAAGCTGACCCAACAAGAAGTCATTCAGTTGCTAGCACAGATTGAGCAATTGATTCAATCAGCTTCACAATTATCAAAAGCAACAAAAGAAAAATCACTCAAGTATTTGGGAGCAGCAGTTGAAGAAGCGCAATCAAATGAACCGGATAAACTGCTAGCTGCTGGAAACCTCAAACGGATGGCGGAAACATTAAAACTTACGAGTGAAACTGTAACAGCCACCGGGTGCCTTTGGAAAAATGTAAAACCGTTACTGATGCAGCTACCAAATTGGCTAGGAGTTGCTCAGAATTTCTTTGGTTTTTAGTAGGACTAGCCTATGAACCAACAAGACTATCCGGAGAATAATCCACCATTTACACCACAACCAAGTATTTGGCAGCAGGCTGATAGCTCCACAATAGGTGGTGGAATGCAAGCAGCAATCGGCGATGGTAATGTCCAAATTCACGGTGACAGTAACGTCCTCACTTTTAACAAGACGGAGATTTTGCAAATCTCTGGTGAACCGATTAAAAACCGTGAATTTATAAAAACCTCACCTTACAGAGGCTTAAAGAAATTCGAGCCACAAGATAAAGACTTGTTTTTTGGACGCGACCAATTTCTCAAAGGATTAGTTAACGAATTAGAACAAACCAACTTGATTTTACTTTTAGGAGCAAGTGGTAGTGGCAAATCATCAGTAGTGCGTGCGGGGTTGGTTCCTTGGCTCTCACAACAACAAGCAGCGGGGTTGGTTCCTTGGCTCTCACAACAACAAGGAGCGCAGTTAATACATTTAATGTTTACCCCAGATCGTGACCCGTTTGACTCTTTCTATGTCAGCTTACGTAGAGAATACAAGCAAGCAGAAGTCCAAATAGCTCTTGAAGCCAAAGTTGACACTTTGACTGAGGTAATGAATAGGTTAAGGCAAAAGCAGCTTGATAGTTACTGGTTCATTTTCATTGACCAGTTTGAGGAGTTATTTACTACCAGTAAGGCTGATAAGCGCGACAAGTTTATTGCTGGCTTAGTGAAATTGAGTAAAACCAAGGAGCATTCCGTCAAAATCATGGCGACGATGCGGGCTGATTTTCTGAACGAATTAGATCGATATTCGGAGTTGGAAAAAGTTACGCGCAAGTATCGCCCAATGATTACAGCAATGGAACCTGATGAATTGCGGTTGGCGATAGAGCAACCTGCGGCACATTATGGGGTCAAGTTTGAAACAGGGCTAGTAGAAGAAATTATCAAAGATATCCAGGGACAAGCTGGGTATTTGCCTTTATTGCAGTATACCTTGAATCTACTGTGGGAGACGGAAGTAAAAACTGGTAATCTTAAAGACCGCCGCCAGTTGAATAAAAGTACTTATCGGCAATTGGGTGGTGTTAGGGGCGCGCTGCAACAACATATCGACAGCATTTATAATAATTTCTCAGAAGAAGAGAAACAGGCTGCACAGAGAATTTTTCTCAAACTCGTTAACATTACTAGCAATGAAGAATTAGGTACTGAATGGAAACCAGTTCAAAGAAGGGCTTTGCGGTCTGAGTTTAGCTGCGAACTCGAGCAGAAAGTGCTGGTAAAGTTAATAGATGAAAAATTATTGGTGAGCAATGTTCAGAACTCACATATCCTCTCTTCCTCACAATCACGAGATTTACAATCTATTATAGAAATTGCTCATGAAACACTGCTCACTTCTTGGACAACTCTAAATACCTGGATTAAAGAAAATCGTCAGGCGATCTCTTTGCGTAATCGACTGTACGATGATTTAGTACGTTGGCAACAGAAGAAAACTGAGGATGAATTGTGGACGGGCTCGAAGTTAGAGCGTGTTAAGGAACTAAGACGAGACCCTACCTTCAATCAAGTTTTGGGTGGTTTTAATAAAGAAGCAAACGAGTATATTGATGCTAGTTTGGCACTGCGAGACAGACAACTGAGAAGAGCCAGAATTGTTGCTGGTGTCGGTCTCACTTTAGCAGCCTTGACAGCAACAACCTCAATTCTTGCCCTCAATCAATGGAAGCGAGCAGAAATTGTTCAGGAAGGTCAAATTAATGCTCTGGCCGGATACTCAAATTCTCTGATTGTTACAAATCAACCTTTTGATGCTCTAATTGAAGCAATTAGAGCCGCAGTACAGACCAAAAAACAGCAGGTGAAACCTCAAACTTGGAATTTAGTTGAAAGAGTACTAAAACAAGCACTTTATCGAGTATCCGAGCAGAATCGATTAGAAGGGCATCAAAGTGGAATCTGGAGCGTGAGTTTCAGTCCTGACGGCAAGACGATTGCTAGCGGTAGCTTCGATGGAACTATTAAATTTTGGAAGTCAGATGGCACTTTGATAAATACTCTTAAGGGGCATACAGATGAAGTTTGGAGCGTAAGTTTTAGTCCCGACGGTAACACAATTGCCTCTGCTAGTTTCGACAATACAGTTAAACTTTGGCGACCTTATGATAATGCCCCAATCAGAACCCTCATTGGACACAAAGCTCCAGTTACTGGCGTCAATTTCAGTCCTGATAGTAAAATAATCGCCACTGCCAGTTGGGATCAAACCGTCAAACTCTGGAATTTGGATGGCACTCTAAGAAAAACTCTTCCTGGGGATAAGGAAGAATTTACAAGGGTAAGTTTCAGCCCTGATGGTCAAATTATTGCTGCTGCTAGTAAGAGTAAAACTGTTAAACTTTGGAATCTTGATGGCAAAGAAATTAAAATCTTGACTGGTAATGATGGTCATAAAAGTGAAGTTTGGAACTTAAGTTTTAGTCCAAATGGTGAAATAATTGCTACTGTTGGTAGGGATAGAGCCATCAAACTTTGGAATCTAAAGAACGGCAAACTAATCAAAACCCTTAGCGGGCATAAGTATGCAGTTAATGGCGTCAGTTTTAGACCTGATGGTCAGATTATTGCTACTGTCGGTGGCGGCGGAATCGTTAAACTTTGGAGCCGTGAAGGACAAGAGCTTTATACTCTGACTGGTCATAAAGATGTTGTCTCAAGTGTAAGTTTTAGCCCTGATGGCAAAACAATTGCTACCGCTAGCAAAGATCGAACTATCAGGCTTTGGAAGTACGGTGGAGAAAAAATTCAAACCCTAACTGATGATGAAGGGCTAAATAGCGTCAGCTTTCACCCCGATGGTAAAACAATTGCTACGGCTAATTTCAGTGGAATTGTTAAACTTTGGAAACATGATAGCACTAAGGTTCTTTCCATCCCCGCACATGATGTTGCTATCCGCAGTGTCAGCTATAGCCCGGATGGTAAAATATTTGCTACCGCCAGTGACGATAAGACTGTTAAGCTTTGGAATCTTAAAGGTCAAAAAATTAATACTCTCAACGGGCATAGTAAACCAGTCTATAAAGTTACTTTTAGTCCTGACGGCAAAACAATCGCCACCGCCAGTTTGGACAACACCGTCAAACTCTGGCGTAATAATGGTACCCTAATAAAAACTCTTACTGGGCATACGGATGAAGTTTGGAGTGTAAGCTTTAGTCCCGATCTCCAAACAATTGCTACTGCCAGTCGCGATAAAACTGCTATACTTTGGAGTCTAGATGGCAGAATACTCCGAATTCTAAAACATCAGAGTGCGCTCAATGATGTCAGTTTTAGCCCAGATGGTCAAATGATTGTTACTGCTCTTAGAAATAATACTGCCAAGCTTTGGAATCCAGACGGCAAAGAACTTCAAACTCTAGTTGGGCATGATAAAGAAGTTATTAGCGTCAGTTTTAGCCATAACAGTCAGATTATTGCTACCGCCAGCGAAGACAACACTGTTAAACTGTGGAGCCTAGATGGTAAAGAACTTCAAACACTCATTGGGCATGATAACGCAGTTCGTAGCGTTAGTTTTAGCCATGATAGTCAAACCCTTGCCACAGCCAGCCGAGACAGAACTGTAATTTTATGGAAGTTGAATGTCGAAAAATTGATTAATTTAGGAGGTTTGAATTTAGATAATCTGACGCAGAATGCTTGCAATTGGGTATGGGATTATCTAAAAAATAATCAACAAATTAATGAGAGCGATCGCCGCCTCTGCGATGGCATCCGGAAATAGGTAGTGCGTTAGCAAAGTGTGAATAGTCAGTCAAACTAGGTTAAATCCATCTTGGGTATCCGCCGAGATAATGTGCATTCAGAGGACATATTGTAAAGTTTTGTAAAGCTAATTGTCAAAAACCTTGATTTAGCGTTGTTTTAGCCTCGACCTAAAACTTGACTATTCAAATGAAGACATTCCCTAAAAGGGTCAAAACGTTAACCTAATGACTCAAAGTATTAATTTCTCATGGCTGTGAGCGGCATCACCAGCCTTGGGTGTTTTCCCAACTTAGGGTCAATTGTTGGTATTTTAGTTCTAACTGTTTTAGTTAGTAAATATGTACTAATACGTGTCTGCTTGTAGCCTTCTTGTGTTTGCTTAAAACAGAGAAGTAAAAAGCTGAAATCTATATAGGATAAGCTTTAAGAGCCTCTATTTCCGTTGCATAGAGGGTTGTCGGCTCAATGCCCTTGAGACACATGAGAAACAGGAGATAAGAGAATCTCCCCTAGCTTTCAACCACACTCTGCTTTTTAATGACAACCATTTTTTACGACGGCACTAATCTGTCACCAATGACAAATAATCTGTCACTGTACATTGGTGATGGCATTACGTTCATCAAAGTAGAGCGTTGATATAATATTTATTGTATTCAACAAACTTCTAAATAGAAGTTTGAATTTCATTCTGTAGCCCCAAAATGATTATTCAGCAGCTAAAAAAGTAGTGTTGTTCTTTTCCGTATGTATTTTCACAAGCCAACTTATTAGTTAATATCTTTTGCATTACACATTTGTTGAAACCTTCCCAAAGCAAAAGCGAGTAAAGGGTGTACAAGATGTCTAAAAGTGATTTGGAGCAACAAGAATTCCAAGGAATTTTTTGGGGAAAACAAGGAAAAAGTGCTGATTTGAAACAAGCACAACAGCGAGCTTGGTTTGCAGCTTTCGCCTCTCAGCCTCAAGAATTCTCCTATCAGATTTCAGAAATTGAAGGTTCTATACCAGAAACTCTTTTAAACTCTACACTTTTCCGAAACGGTCCGGGTCTTTTTGAGCGTGGAGACACAAGAGTCAAGCACTATTTAGATGGAGATGGCTATCTATGCAAAATTTCCTTTACTCCAGAAGGGAAAGCTTACTTTGATTCTAAATTTATAAGAACAGAAGAATATGTGCAAGAAGCAGTACAAAACTCTTTCTTGTACCGCTCAGCCTTTGGTATGCAAAAACCGGGTGGTCTGTTGGCAAACATATTAGATATCCATTTAAAGAATCCATCTAATACAAATATAGTTAGTTGGGGCAGCAAATTTTTATCATTGTACGAAGCAGGCATTCCTTATCTTATCGATCCATATACTCTTGACACGATAGGCAAAGGGGCTTTGAGCAATTTTCTTAGTGAGAGAACACCTATAGATACAGGTGTGTCAGCACTAAATAGCTTCCTGAATGGATGGAAAGCGATGACAGCTCATCCGCGCTTCGATCCGATCCAAGACAGAATGGTTACCTGGACATGGCATACGCGTGTAAATTTAGGACGACCAAATGAACTGGTTTTGGATATTGTTGAGTATGACCAACAATGGAAACAAAAGGCGCACACTCTGCATTCTATGATTGGAGCAGTGGTCAATCCTCATGACTTTGCTCTAACTCAGTCCTACTACATTTTTTTCGAGAATCAGTTTGAATTTGATTTTCTCCCCTATTTACTCGGATGGGAAGGTCCAGCAACTTGTCTAAAGCTCAAAAGCGACAAACCAACGCTTGTACATTTAGTACCGCGACCAGGAGGTCCTCGGGCTGGAACCGAACCACTGGTGTTTGAAACAATTCCCTGGTTTTCGATCCATCAAGCCTTTGCTTATGATACGGCTGATGGAGGTGTAGAAATTTATAGCACAGGTTGGCCATCCTCTGGTTTAAACGGAAACTTCCTCAGCAGCTGGAGTGGTTACGCTCCGAATTTTGATAACATTGCTCCAACCTACCTCTGGAAAACAACCATAGATATTCAACGCAAGAAAATTGAGCACCGCGTAGCACCTAGTACTGAGTCTCACTGTATTGACCATCCACATATCAATCCACTCCGAGAGACGCAAGATGCTCGCTATATTTATATGTCGTATTGCAACAATATTGGAGAATCTTCTCCTCCCACCGGATACATGAAGTTAGATCTCAAAACAGGCGATAAGCAGTATTGGTGGAACCACGATTTAAGCTTTACTGAGGAGCTAGTTTTTGTGCCTAGGTCAAATGCTATCAGGGAGGATGATGGATACCTTTTAGGGATGACGTATGACCACATTCATAGCGGTCGTTCCTCTCTTGTAATTATTGATGCCTCAGAAGTTGCTAAAGGTCCAATTTGCAGATTGTGGTTAAATCACCATGTACCTCATGGGTTGCATGGTTCGTGGAGTCCCAAGTATTACGGAAGCTTACACCAGCGTTAAATAGTGATAAATGGGTGCAGCAAGCAGATATTGCGATCGCCATAACTGCTTACTGCATCAGGAAAATGGATCAAGTCGATTTCAATAAGCAAAAAAGCATATAGGACTCCTGTGCAGATTTTTGAACGACACGCTTGCGGAGGGCAGTGCGAACGCAAAACCCGGATGTAGTCGGGAAAATACGGTAAGCACTGCCCACCCTACAATACTTAAGATTTTTCATAAATCCTGCGCGGATTGCTATATTGCTTTCTCATGAGGCTGAAATGCTTTCTCAAAATGCCTAATTGCTGTCTCATTTCAGTAGATAAGCCAAGCAAAAAAGCATATTGCTTTCTCATTAGGCTGAAATGCTTTCTCATTTCAGTAGATCGCGCATTCATTTTGGTGTTTTCCGCAAACAAAAAGGTATATTGCTTTCTCAAAATGCTTGATTGCTTTGCGATCGCTTACGGCATAACGACCAAGTTCACCCGCCGTCGAAAGCCGGAGCGAAACCAAGGAACGAGGGAAGCCCAGGCTGTAGGCGGTCAGGTGCAGCGCCTTGTTGTGCTGATGAGCGTAGGGATTTGGCAGCTACAAAATGCTAAGGTGAAGACCACCTTATGTAATGGACACATGAGATTTCAGTTTTGCGAGAATATCCCAAGATCTCGTCCAGAGAATCGACCCTCCTTCTTCTGGGTCAATGGTATGCGATGCGTTTGCCAGGCGCGAAGCCAAGGTCACGCCAAAATCTGGGGAGTGAACCGTGCTAGTATCGGCACCACCATACCAGAGATCCACAGGAACGGTGATGTCCTCCAACTTCACAGGCCATGAACCCAGCGCATTGACGAGATCTCGCGCGTATCCTTGTGCGCCCTGCTCAAAACCCTCCTTCAACGCCCGGTGATATGCTTCGCCCAACGTGTCACTCTCATACAACGCCCGATCGCGCTGGGCACTCATCCCTATGATTAACTGCCACAGCCCCTCCTGCGTGGCTATCTGCGAAAAGTGCTGCTCAAACGTCACAGCATCTTGTTGGACAGCAGCAATCATGCCCTCTACATCTGGATGCAAGAGCGGTCTCACACGCGGATGGGCAAGTTCGTCCTGACCCGACACAATTGCGATCGCCTTCACAAGGTTCCGTCCTGCGAGAGCGAAGGCGAACGGTGCACCTTGAGAGAAACCAACGGCGAGAACATCATGCAGATCATTGACCTGAATAAACTCCCGCGTGTCATCCACCCAAGAGGACAACGTCTTGTTAGGGTGAGCGTCGGACAAACCCAAGCCAGGTCGATCAATGGCAATAAGTTTCAAGCCGAGACCTGGGAGGTCGCTCGCCCCAAAACCAAGCCACCCGCTCATTCCAGCTCCGGAGCAAAACAAAACTGGAAGACCGTCAACAGGTCCCCATTCAGACCACGCGAGCATACGACCATCATACAGTTCCATCTTTGCCTGTCTTTCGGGTGGTGTCACAACATCGTTCATGCTATTCATTCTCCTAATCTCTTCAAAATACCAAATCTTTGAGATGGTCTTTGAGGTGACGTAGGATTCCGCCCTCAGTGCTTGACAGGTTTTGAGCGATGAGCGGACAAAAACAGATGATGGTGCGTTGCGCGTTGCGACAACGCACCCTACGGGAGGGATGCGATCGCATTTTTTGTTTATTTAAGCTTGTATATGGCTACTATAAGAATCCGGTTTGATTCTTGAACAAATTACCTACTCCTCTACCTTTCTTATTTCATGTTGCTTGTCTATATGAGTAAATTCGCAAATCAAATAGAAGTGCTATATATAACTACCATATATCGAAATTTCTATCTCCTGTGTAATCTGCTTTATGTGAAAGTGTTTGAACCATTACGTGACCGTCTTCAACCTGTCTCATTTTATCCCTGAGATCTTCTAAGCCAAGAGTTGTTACTATCTCAACCTCAGTATCCGGAAAGAGTGCGATTGTTTTACTAATTCTGACAACATCTTTTCCCAGTAACTGTCGAAGTGAATCTATATCATGTTCGCACTCAGATCTAAACTTATACGAGCGAAGCTTTAAAGGATCTAAACCAAATAAATTGGTAAGACTGTCTAGATCACTTGCTACATTAGTAAATAAGTCTAAAAAACTTCGTTCAAGTTTTGCAATGCTTTCTGGTTTGCCCAGCATTTTTCTGAATTCATCATGACCCGCTATGCCTAATTCAGAGTTATAGATTAATGAAGAAAGAATGCAATCTAGTTGCCTAATATCATAATCTAACCGTTGCTTTTTACTATCAGGCGCTAATTCCGACATGGAATTCATATAGAGAATATCAATAATCTTAACTGTGTCGTTTTGCTTTACCATGACATTCTCTTCATGTAAATCCATGTGAACTAGTCCCTGAGAATGAATATGCTTAATTCCAGCAATAATCTGTTCACCAATATGAAAAGCCTCCTTTGCTGTTGGTTTTATTTTTATTCTTTCTCGCAGTGAAACACCATCTATGTGTTCCATGACAATGCATTTTTTTTCTTTTTCCGAATTAGGGGCTAAAAGATATTCAATAGAGTAAACGTCCACGACGTTTGTGTGCTTAGCTCTCACAAGAGCTTGGGCATGTTGCAATATCGTAGATACACCTTCTCCTGATTCTCGAAGAACTTTGATAGCCACATTTCTTCCTATCTCATCGTTTCCAGCCCAAACATCTCCAAACATTCCATCACCAATAGGTTCTTTGAAGGTAATTTCCATATTGTTTCCTTACTTTAGAAATATTCACCATTTTATCCAGCAGGACATTTACCCTTAGATTGGGGTGGCAATGGTGAGGTTCAGCTTGCGTCGGATATTTGGGATAGTTGAGATAATACAACGTGGATATACAGCGGTGGGACACATCGCAGTAAATTTTGGGGAGGGCAAGCTACATGAGTAGTCCCATTGAACCAAGAATCCCCTCGCATCGACGGCAGGGGAGTTGTCAAAACTCATCGTGCGTTCAAGAGTCAGGCATAATTGTCTGGTGAAAATTTACGTCGGTGAGGTTAGCTCCCTTAAGGTTAGCTCCCCTGAGGTTAGCTCCTCTAAGATTAGCGCCTGCCAAGTTCGCTCCTGTGAGGTTAGTCCATCTCAAGTCAGCAAAGCTCAAGTCAGCCTCACTCAGGTTAGCCCGCAACAGGTATGCACCACTTAGGTGAGCGTTACTGAGATTAGCTTTGTACAGGTCGGTTTTGTAAAGGTAAGCCCCCATCACTTCCGCCTCGTACAGGTTTGCCTTGTTTAGGTCAGCCGCAATCAAGTTAGCTGCGATGAGGTTGGCATAACAGAGGTTAGCGCGGGTTAACTTTGCTGTACCCAAATCGGCATCTCTCAAGTTAGCGCCTCTCAAGTCAGTTCCAATCAGGTTAGCATCAGCGAGAATAGCGCCTTTGAGATTCACCTCACTTAAGTCAGCTCCAATCAGATTGGCATGGCTCAGATCTGCCTGTGTCAGTGTAGCACCGCTCAAGTTAGCAACACTGAAGTTAGCCCCACTCAGGTTAGCTTCAATCAGGTTGGCACCTTTGAGGTTAGCGCCATTGAGGTCAGCACCGCTGAGATTTGCTTGCACGAGTAAAGCATTACCTAGCTCCACCTTGCTCAAGTTTACAGAGTGGAGGTTAACGCCTTTGAGGTTATCGCCTTGCAGGTCAGCGGCGCTCAGATCTGGTGAAATCTGGGGATTTTTCTTTCTCCACTCAATCCATGTGACTGCACCTGCTTTGAGTAAACCCAGATGCTCAAGATTTGCCATTGTCTCTCCTTTACTCCTGACGCCCACTCTGGGAATGTATCCGACCAGCTACGCTTTCAATCGCCGTTAATGCTCCCCGAGAACCTGCAAGAATATCCCGTTCTTGTCCACCTAAGTAAAGCCGTCCAAAGCTACCTACAGGTTGAACCGCAAGGATGTTAATCGCCGCCGCTTTCTCTGCTTCATTCGCAGCCAGTGCGGCATAAGCAGCAGGCTCAACTTCTAATACATACAGCGTTTGCCCAGCCAGTAGCATTTGTCCCCGGTTCGTGCGATTGAGAAGTTGTGCTTGGTAAGCATCAATGTTGCGGATAATCTGGTTAGAAACGACACGCGGTTTGAGACATTCGTCTTTTTGGACTCCTAGTGTCGCTAAAATGGCAGCACCAGCAGCTCGCGTTTCCCCTTGGGAACTAGAATGAATTTCCAATAGACCGTACAGTCGTTCGACCACTAGTGCTCCCGGACGGACAGAAGCAGCTTTGAGAGCTACATCCGTAATCCGATTAATTTCGATACCAGGAGAGATTTCAATCCACAGCGATGAATCTCCTGGTAATGGCAAGAAACCTTGGGCTACCGTTCCCATATATGCTGCATGTTGAGGTTGCAGGCTGTCGAGAAATACGAAACTGCGTAGTTCTATTCCCAAGGTGAGGCTCTCCAGTCATGAGGGTCAAAATTATTTATTGCAATCGGTCAAGTGTAACTTTAAACTACCATAAAGCTAGATGCCAGGATTGACTCAGCCTAGTAGTTCATCGCATTAATTATGATGGTTGTATAAGTTCGTAGTAAGGACTTTAGTCCTAGAGCCTTTGAGCGATGGCAGCGCTCACTACGAAGCCTTCAAAACAAATGCGACAGACCACTAGACGGATTAGAGTCTGAAAAAATCCCCGGATTCCGCTTCGCTAAATTCGGGGAGAGATCAATTTGGGCTTGCTATTTCAACAGATCCAAACACAACTGCCGAAAATGATCACCGCGCTGTTCAAAATTGGCATACTGATCGAAACTTGCACAAGCAGGAGAGAGTAGCACCACAGGCGCTTGATACTGTTTTGCCAATTCTGCTGATCTGGGAACAGCCTTGTCCATTGTTTCTACAATTTCGTAACTGTTATATCCTTCTTCTTGCAAGCGTTGAGCAAATGCAGGTGCAGCACTCCCAATAAGCAATACTGAGGCGGCTATGTCTTTAATTTTTCCTATCCACCCAGTGTCATCACCAGGTTTGGCTTCTCCACCGGCAATTAGTACGACAGGGTTTTTAACGGATACCAAGCCAACTTCAGCAGCATCGTAATTCGTTGCTTTGCTGTCGTTAATAAAATCTATGCCTTGCCAAGTACAAATGTGTTCCAAACGATGAGGGACACCAGGGAATTCACGGATAGCGCGAGAAATTGCATCTTTATCAATTCCCGCTAAACGCGCGGCTGCAACTGACATCAGCAGATTTTGCAGGTTGTGTTCTCCCACCATTCGCAAAGCGGAAACTTCCACAATAGGTTCATCTTGTAGAGACGCGCCACCTTTTGTCTCTACAACCCAACCGTCTTCTATGTAATAGCCTTTGGAACTTATCAAATTATCTTTACCTTTGACGCTTGTCCAATAAGCATCACGCCAATCACTTTCACCCACCTTTCTTAAATATGGATCATCACCGTTAAATACTTGTATCTGCGACTGACGCAGTAGATGCGCTTTGATGTTGTAGTAGTTTTCTAAGGTTTTATGGCGACTGAGATGATCCGGTGTGAAAGTCGTCCATACGCCGATGCGAGGCGCAAGCGAAGGAGATGATTCTATTTGATAGCTGCTTACCTCTGCAATCACCCAGTCTATTTGACTGTGGGGAGATGAGGGAGATGAGGGAGATGAGGGAGATGAGGGGGATGAGGGAGAGACTCCTAATTTTGAATTTTGAATTTTGTAGACGCCCCCTGGGCGGCTTCCCGCAGGGTATTTTGAATTGATTTCTCCCCCTGCTTCCCCTGCTGTTCCTACAGCCAGGGCGACTTCGCCAGCAGCATAGCCAATATTACCGCAGGCGGGAGCGTTTAATCCTGCTTCTTCAAAAATTGCGGCAATTAAGGATGTGGTAGTGGTTTTACCGTTTGTACCAGTAATTGCTACCCAGGGTACTGATTGCAAATGTTGCCAAGCGAGTTCCATCTCTCCGATGGTTTGAATGCCCAATTCTCGTGCTTTAACTAACACAGGTACGTCCCAAGGTACGCCTGGGCTGACAACTATTAATTGAGGTAAATCTGAATTATTCAGTTCCAGGGAATATCCCAGTTTAACGGTTATTTGCTCTGCGGCAAGTTCCTGTTGTTGCTTGAGGAGGTCAAGGGAGGTGTTGCGATCGCCGATCTCCACCTCCCAACCTTCCCGTTTCAACAATCTCGCCGCAGCAATACCGGACTTTCCTAATCCAATGACGTGGCTTTTGGGCATAGACTGTGGCAGAGGTCCCTGGTTAAGCTCCATTATCGTAGCGTTTATTTCCTAAAATCACACAACTATTTTTTACTTATGCTACAAATTTTTGATGATCGCACCAAAGTCCGCTAATATACGGGCATGATTGCGAAGTAATCCGAGCAAATTTAACCGATTGCGTTTGATTTCTGGATTTGGGTCCATCACTAAAACGCTTTCTGGACCGTCAAAAAAGTTGCTGACGGTGGGGGTAATTTCCTTGAGTGCTGTTACCAACTGCCTATAATTTCGTGACTGTTGGGCGGCTTGAGTTTGCGGGACTAAATCCACAATGGCATTGTAAAAAGCTTCTTCGGATGATTTTTGGAAAAGTTCTTTGTGAACTAAAGCTTTAGGGTCAAGTTGTTTTGTATCTAAATCTCCTTGAGCCGCTAAACGAGTGGAACGATTCACCGTTTCGTAGATGTTATCTAATGTACCATCACTGCGGATTTGTTGGAGGAAAGTGGCGCGATCGCGCACATCCAATAAATCTTTTAACGCCCTTTGTGCATATTCTGGGTCATTTTCTCCCAAAACTGCATTCACCAAGTCATAATCAATGCCTTTTTCTTCTTGTAGCAGCGTCCTGATACGTTGCAGGAAAAATTCTTGCAAAGCGGCGACTAATTGATTTTTATCTTTGTTGTGTTCCTGAACAAAATCTGTTGCTATTTGCTCTAGTAACTGTTGTAAATTGATTGCTAGATTAGCCGCCCATGTAATATTAACTATCGCATTTGCAGCCCGTCGTAAGGCAAAGGGGTCAGAAGAACCCGTGGGTATCATCCCCAATCCAAAGATGCTGACTAACGTGTCAAGCCTGTCTGCCAAACCGACAACTTGTCCTACCAAAGTTTGAGGTAAAATGTCATCTGCCCCGCGAGGTAGATAATGTTCAAAAATTGCCGTGGCAACGGCTTCATCTTCTTTACTGGCTATGGCATATTTTTGTCCCATAATACCCTGTAATTCAGGAAATTCGTAGACCATCTGACTCACTAAATCAGCTTTGCACAAGTTAGCTGCTCTTTGGATGTTTTCTCGTTCTTTTTCGCTTAATTGCAGTTGTTCTGTAATTTGTTGGGCAATCTTACCAATGCGGTCTACCTTAGCACGCAACGAACCTAAATCCTCTTGGAAAGTGACTTTTTCCAACTGAGGTAAAAAGCTTTCCAAAGGTTTTTCTAAATCAGCGTCGTAGAAAAATCGACCATCGGCTAAACGTGCGCGGATAACTCTTTCATTCCCCACAGCAATGATGTCTGATTTTGTGGGGTCGCCGTTAGAGACAGTGATAAAGTTGGGTAGTAATTCTTTTGAATCTTTAGCTTTGAACACAGGAAAATAACGCTGATGACTTACCATTACAGTGGTAATCACCTCAGCGGGTAGATTCAAAAACTCTGATTCAAATTTACCGATAACTGTTGAGGGAAATTCTACGAGGTTTGTGACTTCCTCCAACAAATCTGGGTAAATCTCTGCATAGCCATCTAACTTTTGTACAGACTCTTTGACTTGCTGCGTGATGGTATTTGCCCGTTCGTCAGGATCAACTACGACATATGCAGAGCGAAGCGCCGTGATATAATCAGTAGCCTGGGCAATTGTGACGCTTTCTGGATGCAAGACGCGATGACCTTGGGAAATGCGATCGCTCTTTATCGTCTCGGAACCATTATCTAATTCAATCGGCAGCACTGCATCATCTAACAAAGCAACAATCCAGCGGATGGGACGAGAAAATGTTTTATCCCCATCACCCCAACGCATCAACCGCTTCCCTTCGAGTTTGAAAATCCACTGGGGAACAAGTTCTGTTAAAATCTCGGCAACGGGACGACCGGGAGTGAGTTTGCGTACAAAAACAAAATCCCCTTTATCAGTAGCGCGAACTTCCAAGGCGTCGAGTTCCACACCTTGCTTTTTGGCAAAGCCTTGCGCTGCTGGTGTCGGTTTCCCATCTTTAAACGCAGCTTGTGCGGGAGGACCTTTAATTTCCTCTTCGCGGTCTGGTTGTTGGGATGGTAGATTTTTGATGAGTACAGCTAAACGGCGGGGAGTCCCGTAAACCTCCACAGCATCGTAAGTGAGGCTGTTTTCTGCTAGAGTTTGGGGAATGCGCGATTTCCACTGGGCGATCGCGCTACTGAGAAAGCTTGCGGGTAATTCTTCTGTACCGACTTCTAATAAAAATGCAGGCATAGGACACTGTTGTCAAGGAAAGCGTGGCTTAACTATATTAATCAATTCAACCAGTTTACCTTGCTTGTTATGCTTGCGTTACATTGATGCTAGGTTCTTTTCTATTTCTGTTGCTTTTCTCGTCATGGCTAAACCCAAAATTCTTCAGGAAGACCGAGATTACACCTTCCGCTCATACTTTGAGATGAACGATGAACCTGATGAAATCTTAGCGGAGCTTGATGATATCATCAGTTGAAAGCTGTCTTTGCCGAGAACGAGTTATGAGTATTTTAGTAGGGATTGTTGAGAAGTCTTGAGGAGTATAACACAGGTTGGCTCTCCGGGGCACAGCAATGCTTTGTACGCCTACCATGTGGTTTGTAGTTTATGCAAATGAAAAACGGTGTATTTCTCTAAACATCACTGATTATCTTTTTTAAGATAGCATTAACATCTGTTCTTCTCAAACAGCTTCCATAGATTTCCTCAAACGATTGAATCGCTGCTTGGTATGTTTCTTGAGAATCATATTGTTTCTCAAAATATTCACCATCTTTATAACCGTATACAATGAGATTAGAATCAAGTTTTTTCAAAAATGGTTGAACGATAAGATTTTGTTTGAGACTTTGAAAATATCCAGTTATATAACCATATAAGAAGCTGAAAAAATAGTTAATTTCTTGCCTGGAGAACTCTAAAGCGAATGGCTCACGTAATTTGTCAGTATCATAATCATCTCTGCCATTTTCCAGGATTCTATATATACTGAAGTAGACAGTGCCTCGATGGTCATAAATACGCATCAAGTAAAAGAAATCTCCTATCGCCTTCTTTACCACCAGTAATATTGGAAAACAGAAAGAACCTTTCCAATCATCAAAGAAATCACTACTCTCTCCAAATAGCCACTCTAAGGTAACAAATAGTTTTGCTAAGTTCAGCCTATCCTCTTTCTCTCGTTCAAAAAGATAAAGTTCTATATAAAAGCTGTAATCATCTGCAATGGGGAGACTATTCGAGCGTAAATTCTTGTACTCTGTAGTATCCAAACTCCAAAGATGATAGTTGATTCCGCGAGAGTGCAAGTCAATTTTGTTTCGCTCTCTGAGTTGCCTAACTACCTGCTTCATAACTTTTATAGTTTATAAAATACTCTAACTCGTTCCTATGCTCTGCATGGGAATGCAGTACAGGAGGCTCTGCCTCCCAATGATTATATTGAGGTAGCAGCCCCAACAAATGCATCCCTGCTCAGAGCCAACAGCACAGCAGGCGTAAAACCTCACCCCCCAGCCCCCTCTCCGCAAGCAGAGAGGGGGAGCATTTTTTCGCCTATCGGCGGCAAACACAGCAGGCGTAAAACCTCACCCCCCAGCCCCCTCTCCGCAAGCAGAGAGGGGGAGCATTGTTTCGCCTATCGGCGGCAAACACAGTTTGCGTATTTTCTCTTTGCCAGCGTAGAGAGAGTATTTTTTCCCCTCCTCGCTTGCGGGGAGGGGTTAGGGGTGGGGTTCTCCGGAAATGGTGGGTAACAAATCCGGAATTCCCCTGAAAGGAGATGAAGATAAGTTAAAAATAAAACGCTTGCTCTCAAATAAATACAATTGTTTCTTTAAAAACATAAGTCATTTAACGACATAATATTATACCCAGAGCGGCGTCTCCCCCTCTTCCTGGCTGTGTCTCCCATGCTGAAAACTGCCCGCAAGACCAGAAAATCTCCCTTTTTCCTTTTCCCTTTCACCCTTGTCCTTGTTCTCCTCCTCTCCCTCTCTTGGGTAAATGCCAAAGAAGCACCCAAACCCAAGCCGCAAAACTGGGAGATGAACGGCATTGTAGCAGCGCTGGTAGATCCACATGCTGGAGTGAGATTGCAAGCGGCGAACAAGTTGGCGGAATATCAGCTAGATGACCCCAAGTCGCTGATTAAGAAATACAAAGTAGATGTGGATAAGCTTGGCAAGCAGCTGGAAGATAAAGACTCGGTTTCCCGTAATGCCGCAGCAAGGGCACTTGGGCGGATGCAAGCCAAAGAGTATGCCCCAAAGGTGGTCGAACTGCTCAAAGATTCTGACACAAGTGTCCGTTATGCCGCACTATCAGCACTCGGGCAGATGCAAGCCAAAGAGTATGCCCCAAAGGTGATCGAACTACTTAAAGATTCTGACACAACTGTCCGTTATGTCGCAGCAGTAGCACTCGGGCAGATGCAAACCAAGGAGTATGCCCCAAAGGTGGTCGAACTGCTCAAAGTTTCTGAATCATATGTCCGTAATGCCGCAGCAGAAGCACTCGGGCAGATGCAAGCCAAGGAGTATGCTCCAAAGCTTGTGGAACTGCTCAAAGATTCTGACTCAAGTGTCCGTGATGCCGCAGCAAAAGCACTCGGGCTGATGCAAGCCAAAGAGTATGCCCCAAAGGTGGTCGAACTGCTCAAAGATTCTGACTCAAGTGTCCGTGATGCCGCAGCAGAAGCACTCGGGCGGATGCAAGCCAAAGAGTATGCCCCAAAGATTGCCGAATGGCTCAAAGATTCTGACTCAAGTGTCCGTGATGCCGCAGTAAAAGCACTCGGGCAGATGCAAGCCAAAGAGTATGCCCCAAAGCTTGTGGAACTGCTCAAAGATTCTGACTCAGGTGTCCGTTATACCGCAGCAGTAGCACTCGGGCAGATGCAAGCCAAAGAGTATGCCCCAAAGCTTGTGGAACTGCTCAAAGATTCTGACACAAGTGTCCGTTATGCCGCAGTAAAAGCACTCGGGCAGATGCAAGCCAAAGAGTATGCCCCAAAGGTTGTCGAACTGCTCAAAGATTCTAACTCAGATGTCCGTAATACCGCAGCAAATGCACTCGGGCAGATGCAAGCCAAAGAGTATGCCCCAAAGCTTGTGGAACTGCTCAAAGGTTCTGACTTGAGTGTCCGTTATGCCGCAGCAGAAGCACTCGGGCAGATGCAAGCCAAAGAGTATGCCCCAAAGCTTGCCGAACTGCTCAAAGATTCTGACTTGACTGTCCGTTATGCCGCAGCAGAAGCACTACCAAAGCTAGGTCAGCAAAATTTGCCCGTTGTTGTGCAGGTTCTGGACGCAGTTCAGCTATATCCCTCAGAAGTTGCTGAACTTAGATTCCTAGCTCATTTTATAAGTAGTGGCTCCCAGGAAGTAGAAACTCTCATGCAATGGGTTGGTAAGCCCAAAAGTAGACCAGAGAAGCTGTCTCGCGACCAGGGCAAGAAAACGATGGAACTGTTCGACAAAGCCTGGAAACTCAGCGATTCTTTGCCAGATTTGCGGCAAGAGTTAGCAGAACAGATTGCCGTAGTTGCTAATAAAGTCTCTTGGCAACCCCAGGACATGGGCTTACTTCAACGTCACCATACTAACCTCAAAGGATACACCCAGGCTAGTACAGTGGAGTCAGTCATAGTTAAGGTGAAGGGTTGGCAGTACTTTTTCAACGCCAGAAACACTATCCTGATTCATGCAGCCTTTTGGCTTGCCCTCATCTTTGCTTACCCGAAATTTCCCCAAGTTCAGGCAATCTTTTTCTGGAACCCGTGGGTACGGCGCATTCTGGGTGTGGGCTACGTCGGCTTTCTCCTCACCTGGGTTCCGTTTCTGCGTCGCAAGCTGTTTGAGCCGTTTAAGCCTTCGCTGCTGGCGGATGCGGGGTTAGATAATTTTAATGAGCGAGCATATTTTCCAGAATCTCAGGTGAAAGTTCCGATTAGCACCCCACCCCTAGCCCCTCCTCCGCAGTCGCCTCAACGGGGGGAACCCCCGCACGGCGCTGCTCTCCGCAAGCGAGGAGGGGAAGAAAACCTGAATAACATGGCATCAGAAATTCAACCAATTACCGAAGCGCTACCCAGTATCCAAGGGCAAATCGTCTTAGTCGGGGATTCTGGTTTAGGTAAGTCGATGTTTCTGCGCCATTTGGTGAACACCTCGAAGCGAATTGTCGTTTGTTTACCTGCTCAAAAGTGTGACAATGGCGTCATTGAAGCGATTCAGGCAAAGCTGCACGGACAAGCACAAGATGCAGACTTCCTGAAAAACCTGATTTACAGCGGTGCGATAGATATCTGCATTGACGGACTCAATGAAGTCACCGCCGACACACGGGCAAAAATCACCCAATTTGTCGAAAGCTATTTCCGGGGCAATATCATTATGACTACCCAGCCCTTGGAGTGGACACCTCCTTCAACAGCAAAAATATATGAATTGCAGCCGCTTAAGCCTGAACAAATTCAGCAGTTTTTACTTTCCCGGCAACTGCGACTGCCCAAAGATGCTAAAATCCAAGGCGCTGATTACGAGCAAGTCTGCATCCGCTACCTGAAAGAAAGCCTTAACAACCAACAATCCCCGGAAGAGTTAGCCGCTACTCAACGAATTCTTTCCAACCCAATGGATTTAACGGTGGTTGCCCTGATGCTATCACAAGGCAAACAGCCCGACTTGTTTTACCTGCAAGAACAGCAATATAAGTTGATGGCGGCAGAATACCAGCAAGAATGGAATCAGGAATTTCCGCTGAAAAAATTTTCCGAAGCAGTTTATCAAATGCGACTCAACGACGAACAAGCACTACCTGCAGATGAATTTTACCAAGTGTTGATGTCTCTGGAAGATGAGAAATACAAGATGGTTGTCAGCCGTCAGTGGAAAGACGAAAAAGGAGAAGCCCAGAAAAAATGGTACTTCCGCCACGACAAAATTATGGATTTCTTTCTTGTGCAAAACTTTCTTGGCGACACTGCGGAAGCAGAAACACGACTGATTGACCACATGGGTGATCCGCGTTTTCGCGGTGTTTATTTTTTATTAGCAACTTTGTTGCCGTTGCAGGCAGCTAAAGAATTGCGGGAAAAGTTGATACAATACGCTGCGGATACTAAAGACCATACGGTGAGTGATACGTTCGTGCAGTTGTTGCGGTCGAGATGATGCAATGAAGAGAAATTTGCACAAAGAATTGTTATGGGTAGAATATAGGTTGGCTTGTAGGGGCACGGCAATGCCCATTGGTGTCAACTTAACGTTTAAACCTTTACCCCACGTTGATTTACCCCACACGCCAGTCGCCTGCGGAGGGAAACCCTCCTGCAGCGCTGGCTCCCCTTAATCCCCTCCCCTTGCTAAGGGGAGGGGCGGTTTTGCCTCGTTCCCAGCCTCAGGCTGGGAATGTCTCCCAAGAGGCTCCGCCTCCCTTACAAAGCGGCAGAGCCGCAATGTAAGTGCGTTTCCAGGTTCTACCTGGAAACGAGATTGTCAAAGGGTTGTGGCTTAAGTTGACACCAATGAGCAATGCTGTGCCCCTACAACCAACCTGTGTTCTACCCAATAGAAAACTGCTGTAATACAAATATTGTGGGGTGGACATCTTGTCCGCCCAAATTTAGGACGGGCAAGATGCCCATCCCACAAGAATCTAGAACTGTATTCTATTCAATTGAAAAGCGATGACTACAATCCGTCTTTCATTTCAGTAATCGCAGACCACTAAGGGTGACAATCACAGTAGAACCTTCATGTCCAATTACCCCGATGGGTAAATTGACACTACCCAGAAAGTTGCCAATTAAGAGCAAAATAATGAACCCCAAAGCAATGGTAATATTCTGCTTAACTATTGCCTGCGCTCTTTTACCCAAACGCATTGCTGCTTCTATTTTCTCCAACTTATCTGCCATGAGTACGATATCTGCGGTTTCCAATGCGACATCACTGCCAACTTTGCCCATGGCAATACCTACAGATGCTTGAGCTAATGCTGGGGCATCATTGATACCATCCCCCACCATTGCCACAGTTTGATACTCTTTCTGTAAACGGCGAATGACATGAAGCTTATCTTCTGGTAACAGTTCTGCATATACCTTGTCAATTCCCACTGCTTGGGCGACGCTGTGAGCAGTTCGCTCGTTGTCGCCAGTTAACATCACAATATGTTCAACTCCCAGCTTTCTCAAGCGGGCGATCGCTCTTGCTGATTCTGCTCTGATAGAGTCTGCGATCGCAATCAACCCCAGCACCTGCTCCCCTTGTGCAACCCAAACGACTGTTTTTCCTTCTTCCTCTAAGCAGCGAGCCGATTCCTTCAATTCATCCGGTAAATTTCTCACATACTGCTGGACAAAATCCGCTTTCCCCACAATCACCTGTTGGTGTGACCCCACCCCGCCTACAGTACCCCTCCTCGCTTGCGGGGAGGGGCTAGGGGTGGGGTTCTTGATACCCACAATTCCCTGTCCTGGTATAGCTTTTACCTCAACTGCTCTCGACCAATTTAAATCACGAGCCGCCTGCACAATAGCGTTGCCGATGGGATGTTCGGAACTGGATTCTACAGACGCAGCCACCTTCAATACATATTCTACCGTATATCCACTAACAGGAATCACTTTGAAAACCTGCACCTGTCCCGTCGTGAGAGTGCCTGTTTTATCAAAGGCGATCGCTCTTACCTTACCCATCATTTCCAACTGGGCACCATTTTTGAACAAAATCCCCTGTCTCGCCCCATTGGCAATTCCAGACAGCAGCGTCGGCATAATTGCAGCCATCAGCGCACAAGGAGAAGCGACCACCAGGAAGGTAAGAGCACGATAAATCGTAGTTTCCCAATCCCAATTTAAGACAAATGGCGGCAAAATTGCCAGCAACAACCCAGCGACTACAATCACCAAAGCATACCCCCGCTCAAATCGCTCGATAAACTGTTGAGAAGGAGGTTCTTCTGTTTGTGCTTGTTCTACCAAACGAATCACACGCTGAATCAAACTACTTTCTGGTGGTTGATGCACCTTGAGCTTGAGCGCACCATACCCGTTGATTGTACCTGCAAAGACTTCCTCACCCACCGTCTTCTCTATAGGTATGGACTCCCCTGTAATGGCGGCTTGATTGATAGTACTGAAACCAGAAACAATCACTGCGTCGGTGGGAATGAGTTCCCCTGGTTTGACAACAATTTCATCTCCTACCTTAAGCTGGTTGATAGGAACCACTTCTTCGCGCCCCGAACGCAAAACTGTTGCTGTATCTTGTGTTAAGCTCATCAAAGAGCGGATACTCCGTTCCGTCCGCTGCATGGCGTAGCCTTCCAACGCCCCACTAATGGCAAAGATGAGAATTAAGATTCCTCCATCAAGAATAAGATGGTATTCTCTTTGCCACAAGCCCAAAATGGCAGCACCCAACGCCGCTACAATCATCAGCAAATCAACATCCAGTTCTTTTTCTTTGACAAGAGTCGTCAGTCCTTCACGGGCGCTATCATAACCACCGATGACGTAAGCTGCGGGTAGTAGTAGCAGTGCCCATCCCAAAAAATTAAGATGTAAGGCGAACCATCCGAAAAACAACAGTACTCCACAAACGATGGCGGCGATCGCTTCTGTATGTTCTTTGGTAAATTGGTTTAAACGCTGTGGGTAGAGCATGAGAGTTGAATCAGTAGACACACTCTCTCACCCTAAACCTTGACATTAATGTCAATGTCAAGCTTCAAAGAAAGTAGGTAAAGTGCTACGATGGGATGCAAAAGAACAAGGTAAAGAATTTTGTGTCTGTCTTTGCTCACGATAGCGCAATCCACTTAAGGCAAACTCCGGCTGTACCAACCGAGCCAGTTTGGCGCTTTAATATTGAGCAGTACCATCAAATGATTCGTCAGGGCATTCTCAGCAATGACGATCCAGTGGAACTGCTGGAAGGATGGATAATTCCTAAAATGCCGAAAAACCCCCCCCACCGCGTCGCCACAAAACTCACTCGAAATACCTTGGAAGAGATTGTGCCGGAGGGGTGGTATGTAGATACGCAAGAACCTATTACTTTGGAAGACAGTGAGCCAGAGCCTGATGTTGTGGTTGTTCGGGGGAATACTCGTGACTATCTCGACCGTCATCCTGGTTCCCATGATGTAGCGTTGGTTGTTGAAATTGCAGACTCTTCGCTTGAGCGAGACCGAACTTTTAAAGTTCGCATCTATGCTCGTGCAGGTATTCCGGTTTATTGGATAGTCAATCTTAATGAACAACAATTAGAAGTTTACACAGAACCTGTCAATTTGCCAGAAGAACCAACATATCAGCAACGCAAAGATTACAAATTATCGGATGAAATTGCTGTTGTTATTGCTGGATGTGAAGTTGGTCGTATAACTGTGCAGAAGTTGCTACCTTAAGCCTTAATAAGCAGTAAGTGCTAGTCCCTTCCCAAAAGAAGAATACCGATTAAATGAACCACAAAGACACAAAGAACACGAAGGAAAAAAGGAAGAAGATAGGTAATCTTACATTGAGAAGGGAGTAGCTAATGACTAAGAATCTAACCATCAAAGAACTTACCGAAGCAGTGGGTGGTGCTTGTACACCACGGATGGTTCGCCACTACCATCAATTAGGGTTACTCCCTCAACCAGTGCGATCGCCTAGCAATTACCGCCTTTACACAAAGAATGATGTTGTTAGGTTGCAACGCATCGTAGCACTGAAGCAGCAAGGGTTCCAACTCAACCACATCCGCCAAATTTTGGAAGTGGAATCACCAAGCGATACAACTCCTAGTTTAATGGCGCAACTTCAGCAGCAATATCGCGCAGTGATGCAGCAAATTTCACAATTGCGGCAAACAGCATCTGCATTGGAAGGGTTATTGGGGCGCGATCGCGATTGTGAAATCATGCAAGCTGAAGTTTTGGCACAACTTAAGTTATTAGATGTAGAAACTCAAGCTGGACTGGGAGGACTGGAAAAACTCTGGAGTGGTTTGGATGCTCAAGTTCATGCTCACCCAGAAGCTTTTGCTGAATCCTTGCAACGTTTGTTACCTGACCTTTCCGACCGTTCTGAAATTGAACAAGACCTGATTTCAAAGCTGGTTTTGGCTTGTGGAGATGTCAGTTTAGCGTCGTTTGTCAGGTTGAGTAGTCAGGCGATCGCCACGAGTCGTGAAGCCCTCAAATCAGGCTGTCAGATAGTTGTGGATATCCCAGGGGTAGGTTCTGCTTTAGATATGACGAGATTAGCTCATTTGGGATGTCGCGTGGAAACGTTAATTGATAACCCCCACATTACGACAGCCACAGAAGCAGAAAAAGCATTTTGGCAGCATCAGGAATGGCGCGAAAAATTACACCAAATTTCCCCAAATTGCATATTGGTGATTGGGTATGCTCCTAGTGTGCTGCTATCTGTATGTAAAGCTATTCAAACGCAGCAAATTGCTCCTGCGTTAGTTATTGGTATGCCCGTTGGCTTTAGTCATGCTCCCGCTGCTAAGCGACAATTGATGCAATCATCCGTCCCTTTTATCACCATTGAAGGAACTTTGGGAGGTGGCTTATTAGCTGCGACTGCTCTGAATTCTTTAGTTGAATCACTGATTGAAAAACCTGATTGTCATTGTTATTTGAGCAGGGCTTAGTAATGTAAATGACCAAGAAAGAATCATCCGTCAGAACTCAGAAGTCAGAATATTAAACGCGTTTTCTCGTAATAAATCAAGAGTTCTGGTTCCTGGGTATTGGTCTGGTGCCCCCGAATTTATTTCTGGAGAAAAAGAAAATTTTTCCATTCTTAAATCCCCCGGATTTCATCCGTGGGGATATTCTGATTACTGCGTTCTGTGTTCTGCGTTCTTCTTAAAAAACTTTGTAGCGAATATAACAATTCTAAATCATCACCCGTAACGAGTTCACTTTATTTGTGCCGACTTAATTAACAGATTTTTTCATGATTCCATAGCAAAAAAGTACTATAAGTAGTATTTTTTATTTCTAATTCCTCATTCTCTAGAGTGATTGACGACTCCTTTAGATGGGCAAATTACATCCCTAGAAACGATGCGTTATAGTGATCGTAACGCACCAGAATTCATAAGAGCCATTTGTAAATGCTTTGGTGAGTTAAAACAAAGTCTGTAACGTACAATCTTCAAGATAGTATCAGCGTTAACAGACGTAGAAACCCTTTGGGTATTAGCTTTGGAGAAGGCGATTTTTTTATGAAAAAGCATGACTTAGTGTCAGAAGCTAGGACACTACTTGAAAAATCCATTATTTATTATCATGGTCGTCCGATTGGTACAGTAGCTGCTATAAACCCGGGGTTAAGCGTGCTGAATTATGACCAATGTTTTGTTCGTGATTTTGTCTTATCAGCGTTAGCTTTTTTAAGCAACAACCAACCAGAAATTGTACGCAACTTTTTGATAGAAACTCTTTCCTTACAAAGTCATGAACCAAACATTGACTCTTTTAAACCTGGTCCAGGACTCATGCCAGCCAGCTTTAAAGTTGAACTACAAGATGGAGAAGAATATTTAGATGCTGATTTTGGAGAACATGCTATTGCTAAAGTTCCGCCTGTTGATTCTTGTTTGTGGTGGCTTATCTTACTGCGGGCATATGTGAAAGCAACAGGTGATCTTTCACTTATTCATCAAAAGGAATTCCAACAAGGAATCAAATTAATTTTACAAATGTGTCTTGTCCATCGGTTTGCCATGTATCCGACGATGTTGGTTCCTGATGGCTCTTTTATGATTGACCGTCGTATGGGTGTTTACGAACATCCTTTAGAAATTCAAGTACTGTTCTATGCAGCTTTACGTGCATCAAAAGAACTGCTCCCAGCTAATGAAGAAAATGCTTCTTGCATTCGTGGTGTTAATCAACGTTTAGCAAGCCTGACTTATCATCTGCGACAATACTACTGGATTGACTTGAATCGTTTAAATGAAATTTATCGATTTAAGGGTGATGAATTTGGCAAAGAAGTTGCAAATAGATTTAATATTTATGCTGATTCAATTCCTGATTGGTTAACTGAATGGCTTCCAGAGACCGGAGGTTATTTAGCAGGCAATCTCGGTCCTGGACGCATGGATTTTCGGTTTTTCACTGTAGGAAATCTCATGGCAATTATCACTTCTCTTGCCAGCGAGCAGGAATCTCAGAGTATTATGGATTTAATTGAGCAACGCTGGAGCAATTTAGTGGGATATATGCCCATGAAAATCTGTTTTCCAGCACTTGAAGGTATGGAGTGGAGAATCGTTACAGGATGTGATCCAAAAAATATCCCTTGGTCATATCATAATGGTGGTAATTGGCCAGTTTTACTTTGGTTACTAGCAGCAGCAGCTCAAAAAACCAATCGTTTAGAACTTGCCCATAAAGCCATTGCTCTTGCAGAAAATCGCTTAATGCAAGATGAATGGCCCGAATACTACGATGGTAAAAATGGTCGATTGATTGGCAAAGAAGCAAGAAAATTTCAAACCTGGACTCTTGCTGGCTATTTAGTAGCGAAAGAGATAGTTTCAAACCCCATGTATTTAAAATTAGTATGTTTTGATTTTGATTAAGAACAACTAGTAAATAGATGTAGAACTGTTTAAAATTGGTTAGTTTTGTTGTATATTTTACAGTCTGCATAATAGCTTGATAAAAAGCTTTCCATCGCTCGACTTCCTTGGTTAACTTAAAAGCTAGTGAGCAAGGTAGTTCGCTTTTCTTGATTCAGAAACATCGGATGACCAGAGGGTAATTGCTATCATTGTCACAACAGAGGGACAGCAACAGGCTGACCAAGTGACAGGTTGCCTAGATTTCCTGGTAGAGGCTATCAATGAACTTTCAGAAGCCACAGTCTCGCAACTAGAACAAAGCAAGAAAATTAACCGAGAACTTCTCAGATTTGAAAATTTTGCTTGGCTTTTTTGAATATGGTACGGTGGATAATTGTTCAACAAATCCACCGGAAAAATAAAAAACCATGAGAGAAAATCCCAAGCAACAAATCCGTATATGGGCAATGTTGTGTCATCTCTCGGCTTTGTTGTGGATCCCACTGGCTAGCTTATTACTTCTCGGTATTCCTTTATATTTGCCGTTATTGAATATTGTACCACCATTGATAATTTGGCATTGGAAAAAAACACAAGACCCCTGGATTGATTTCCAAGGAAAAGAATCTTTAAATTTTCAACTATCACTAACAGCTTATGCTCTCATTGTAATAGTTGCATCATTATTTCTGGTTTTAATCACTTGTGGTATGGTAGTCACGACAAATGTGACCGCAAAATATTTAGAAACAGTTTTTAACAATTTAATAACTGCTCTTGGTTTATTTATTTCAGTTCTAATGGTATTGCAATTAAGTTTAGTGAATATTGCAGCGTTTAAGGCTTACAAAGGTCAACATTATCGGTACCCTTTCACAATTAGATTTTTGAAATGAGAAAAATTATAAGTTAGAAATATAATTTTGCTCCCCTCAACGCTGGTATAATTCAGACAGTCACATTATAAGGAATTAATTTAGCTGTGATTGGCGTTGCAGTTGTTGGTACGGGATTTGGTCAGAAAGTCCACATTCCCGGATTTCAGGCTTATCCTCACACAGAGGTCGTTGCTGTTTATAACCGAGATTTAGATAAAGCCAAAGCCATCGCACAATCCTACAATATTCCCCACGTTTGTAACACGATTGCAGATATTGTCGGACTACAAGAAGTACAAGCAGTTAGCATTTCCACACCGCCATTTTTACATTATGAAATGGCAAAAACAGTGCTGCAAGCTGGGAAACACGTTTTACTAGAAAAACCCACAACCATGAATGCAGCGGAAGCGAAAGAACTTTATCAGTTAGCGCAACAAACAGGTGCGATCGCCGCTGTAGACTTTGAATTTCGCTTTGTACCCGGATGGCAATTATTTTCTGAACTGTTGTCACAAGGTTATGTGGGTTCAAAGCGCTTAATCAAAATAGATTGGTTAGGTTCTTCTCGTGCTGATGCTTTCCGCCCTTGGAACTGGTATTCTCGCAAAGACCAAGGAGGCGGTGCATTGGGGTCTTTGGGTTCTCACACTTTTGATTATATTCACTGGCTGTTTGGTCCTGTACGCAAATTAAACGCCCATTTCAGTACCGCTATTCCCCAGCGAAGCGACGCCAACACTGGAGAATTAAAGCCAGTGGAAACGGATGACACGTGTCTATTGATGTTAGAGTTGGCGGATGGGACACCTTGCCAAGTTTCCATCAGTGCTGTGGTTCATGCATCGCGTACTCATTGGATAGAAGTTTATGGCGATCGCGGTACTTTAGTGTTAGGAAGTGAAAATCAAAAAGATTACATACATGGGTTCCGTGTTTGGGGTTCTCAACCAGGAAAACCGCTGACCGAAATAGAAATTCCCAATCGCTTATTATTTCCCAAAAATTACTCAGATGGTCGCATTTCTGCGTTTATTAGAGTCATAGACCAATGGGTGCAAGGAATTGAACGCAAACAGGAGATAGTTCCATCATTGCGAGAAGGGGTTTATTCGCAGTTATTGATGGATTTCTCCCATGAATCGAATAATATATCAAGTTGGGTGGATGTACCAAGCTTGGAAGAATTTCTGGCTCACTAGTAGGGTGCGTTGACGCAGGCAGCGTAATAACTGTATCTTTATTTAAAACGAGAAACATCATAGCGGTTCTCGTTTCTCAAATTCCTAATTTAATTAGTCATTTTGAATGATTAATTATGTATAGGGCATCACAAATGTCAGTTTTATATCTTTTGGAGGGCGTGCGATCGCTTGTTTTCAGAGGAAAATATAAACGTCACAGGAAACCTGTTTTGGCAAACACCGTAAACCCCGGCTAAGTCGGGGTTTTTGTATTTGACAATCATTCATTATTAAGGCTGTTTGTCGGAAGTTGAGTCTGGGGTGTAGCGAACAATTCCAGCTTTTTGCCTACTCCCTATTTTTCCCTACCCTTTCAAAGAAAACTGCTATGTAAATTGTGAAAAATTAAAATTTTACGCCTTTGGGATGGTGTGAAATTGCTTGATTCAAATCAAAATACAATACAACACTGGAATACGCTGCATACAAGAAAGCACCGCATACCCCGACGAGATCGGGGTATTTTTTAGATATTGGCTTAATTTTTTCTGTTATATCATGTCCGCTTAATTACTTATAATTCCTGCTTTACCTCACCCCAACCCTCTCCTTTTTAAGGATAGGGTGCCGTAGGCTCTTGAGGTTATTCGTTTTTTATAAGTGTTTATCCGGACATGATATTACTTGATAGTAGACAAATCATGAGGCGAGAATTGTTTAACCCCAACTTCCTTGGGTTTGCTATTATCATTGGACAGAAAATATAGTGATTTAGAATTGTGAAACTCACTCAACAGGTGCCTGTTTGGCTTTGTGCAGCTATCCTCATTTTTGGTTTGATCGGCTGTGATCGAATTTTTCCCTCTGGTGACTTAGTCGAAAGAGTTAGTGATGGCGATACTCTCGCGGTGAAAGACTCTAAGGGAGAGAATGTCAATGTCCGTTTTGCATGTGTAGATGCACCGGAAATCGCGCATACCAAAAAGGAAAAGCAAAGTAAAAGTTCCGTGGCGCGCGATCAATTTGATTGGGGTGCGAAGGCGCAACAACGAGTACAGCAACTCGTGAAACAAGGAGGCGATCGCGTTAAATTGAATATTGTTGACAGCGATCGCTACGGGCGCAAAGTGGCTGAAGTCCGTTTGTCTGATGGGACTTTTATCCAAGAAGTATTAGTCAGAGAGGGGTTAGCGCTTGTTTACCGTTCTTATTTAAACAAGTGTCCCAGTAAAGACATCATTCAACAAGCCGAAATCCAAGCAAGAGACAGTCGGCGAGGAGTTTGGAGTGATGCTAAATTTGTCAAGCCTTGGGAGTATCGCAGCTTGTACAAGTAATTCAAACCAATTGCCTCTTTGATTGTAAACTTCTGAATTTCATGAAGTTTAGCTTTAAAAAGCGCCCACAGCAGGGGGAGATTAGAAAATTTTTCTTGTCTGTTGAGTGTACGCAGTTCATGACGACTACTTAATCTGAGATCCGCCTGGCTTGTGTATTTAGACAAACCAGCTCACGGAAGGCAGATATCTGCTGCATCAACAGGAGTGCGCCCACAATACAAATACTGACACCGAGGATGACAGTCTTGGCAGCCCCGATCCTGGTTACCAAGTAAAACAGAGAGAGGCGATCGCCTCTCTCATATCATGTCCGCTCAATTACCGACAAATCCTGGAAAACCCCACCCCGATGAGTGGCTACGCCAAAATTCCCCTCCCCGCTTGCGGGGAGGGGTTAGGGGTGGGGTTCTGTAATTATGGGTAATTTGCCGGACATCATATCAAAATCTGCCAAATATCACCAGTAAACCTTAGCCAGAAAAGAGCAGTATTGCCTAAAAAACCGGAAAACTACATACTCAACTTGTATCAAAGCATAATAAATACAAACCCCTACCCAGCCTAGTCATGCTCCAGGACTTCTCCGGTCAAAATCTTAAAGGACGTTCTTTTAGAGGTACAAATCTAACGGGTGCAAATTTTAGCTACGCAGATCTTCCAGGTGTAGACTTTACTAATGCTAAGTTAAGGGGTACCAAATTTACTGGTGCCAAAACTGGACTACAGTGTCATTGGGTAATTGGTAGGGTTTTTATGACGCTATCGGTGCAGGGAGGAATTATGCTGATGCTTTTAAGTTTGGTTGCAATAATTTTGATTGAAATAAGATCCCAGAATCTTTGATTCCAACAATTAAATCGGAAATAATTCTAAAACTTCATTTTCTAATAACCCGACAACTACTTAACCAAAGGAACAAAAATCTGATATGGCTGATAAACGCGTCATTCACATGGGTAGCGGCAATTATAACGAGCGCATTCAAGGCAACTATATCCAAGGAAATTATTACACTGCTGGAGAGAAGCAAAACCTTGTTGAAGCAGCAGCAGAAATTCAAAAACTGCTTGAACAATTGGATAAGTCCTATTCTACTGATACAACTATGGGAAAGATGCAAGTAGCAGCCGAAACTATTAAGCACATTGAGAATAACCCCACTTTGGCAGAACGAATCATCAGTGCGCTAAAGGCAGGTGGTGTTCAAGCTTTTGAGTAATTTCTTAACCATCCTGCAGCTAGTTTTGTAATTGGTGCTTTGGAAGATTGGCAAAAAACTAAGGACAGTTAAGTATTAACTCACTTTGTTTTTCTGTGAATTGTAGGCGTTTAATTTCCTTGACATCAAAGAGAACCACCGAGATTAGACCATGACAGAAAATAAAGACCCTGAAAAGAACAAATGCAGATATACCATGACACTGCCTTTATCTTAACTTCTCGACCATTCGGCTATAAAAATGCGCAATTGCAACAAGAAGTAACGGTTTTAGAGGTACAACCTTTCAGTCTTAACCAGATTCAAAAGTTTATTCAGAACTGGTACTTTGAAACAGAGGTTATGAGTCGTGCTGGGGAAGATGATTTGGGAGTGAGGGAAGAAGCTAAGCAACAGGCTGATGATTTAATTAATCGCATTAAGAACAGTACTTCCCTAGCGGCTATGGCACTTAATCCTTTATTACTGACGATGATTGCCACAGTTCACCGTCGCGGTAGTGCCCTTCCCGGAAAACGAGTTGAGCTTTACAAGGAAATTTGTCAAGTTTTACTAGAAAAGCGTCTAAGAGCAAAAAACATCCTTGATCCACTAACAGCTACCCAAAAGCAAACTGTATTGCAAGTGCTGGCACTGAGGTTAATGCAACAGAAAACTCGTGAGTTTAAGCTCTCAGATGGAGTTTCTTTGAGCAAAGATATATTGGTAACGGTAGTTGGCAGTGGGGTAAAGCCAGAGGAGTTTTTTCAGCAAGTTCGAGATATTAACGGATTGTTAGTGGAAAAGGAGTTAGGGGTTTATGAATTTGCTCACTTAAGTTTTCAAGAATATTTAGCAGCAGTTCAGGTTAAGCAATCTAACCAAGAAAATCTATTAATTACAAATATTCATAATTCTTGGTGGGCTGAAACCATCCGTCTTTATGCTGCTCAAAGTAATGCTAGTAACCTGATTTATACAGTCTTAGCTATGCCATCTCCTTCAGTTGAAGCTATGGCACTTGCCTATGATTGTTTGGAAGAAGGTTTAAGCGTAGATTCAGACGTTAGACAACAACTTGAAGAAAGGTTAGAGGCTGATTTAGAAAGTCGATGAACGAAAGATTTAATTTAGCAGCTAGTGTATTGCTATCTCGGCGATTGAAGAATCTATTGCGAATTGATGAGAATGCCGAAATTGACATGAACTATATAACCTGTGCAGAATATCAGCTTTTTATTGATGAAAAGCTGATATCAGGAGAACATCGCCAACCAGAGCATTGGACAAGTGATAGATTTACACCCGGAGAGGCAAAAAAACCAATTGTTGGGGTAAGAGCCAGTTATGCACAAGAGTTTTGTGATTGGTTAACTGAGCAGTATTCGGTACTGGGTTTTAGGTATAGATTGCCTACTTTAACTGAAGTAGAGGAGTATCCACTTACGGAAGCACAAGTAGGATGCTGGTGCACAGATGGAGAAAAGAAGGTAATTGCGGGAATAGAACAAACTCAGTGGCAATCATGGAAAGAACATTTAAATAGTTACTGTCGGCATGACTTTGATACTGTTCGTTCCCTTGCCAATGTTTTTGACTCTAATCAAGTACTTTACGTTCTCCTTGCCAAAAATATTCGTGAGAATGCAAAGGCTATTAATGATAATTATCTTCTTAAACTTTCTAAAGCCCTTTTTGCAGTTACCTCTCCTACTATCCTTAAACATACAGAGCAAATTTTCAACAAAATTGATTTTACTTATGCTTTTAACATTAATTGTGTTGTGGATAACAGTACCCTTAACAACATTGTTAAACCAGCTATAGCCGATGTTCTTGATAAAGAAAAAAACACTTCTATTCTTTCAGAGAGTATGATAACTGAGGCTCAACGTGCGCTTAATGAGAGTGAAAGTAAGTTGTTGGAAACCGAAAAAAAACTTCAACAAATACAAGAAGAGGTTTCGCAAAATAACAAAATTTGGGAAACATATCTACGTCTTTATGATGACGCTTGGGATGATATTATACATTATACATATATAGAGAGTGGAAAACACAAGCTTCAAAAAGCAGAAAGTGAAGTAGGTATACTAGAAAGTAATTTTGATATTCTTGAAAAGGATTATTTGACGAAAAAAAAGAAATTTAATACTTATAAATCTACTCATAACGAACTATTTGATAAGGTAAAATCAAATGAAAATGAACTAAAAAAAGCTCAAATAAAATATAATAAATTACAATTTGATATTAATTCTATTTGTAGTAAAAATCTTGAAAATAGTTACTATTACTTGTTGTTCATTGCTACTATCTTTGACTGGCTATTAACTCAAGAAGACGCTAGCTATAAAAAAAATGAAGCGCAATTAAAGTTAACTGATCAACAGAGTGAAGGTGTAAACAGTGACGACTATGCAACTAAAAGAGATGAGATTTTGGATCTATATACCTTTTTGGTATTACTAGATGAACGATGTTCAGGAAGGATACCAGCTTGGGAGGGAATTCGCATTGTCAGGGAAAGAAGCTAGTTGGAGATATGAACTTGGATAACAGCTTACTATAGCAATCCTAAATCATTCGTGAGAAACAAGATCCCCGACTTCTTTGAGAAGTCGGGGATCTGTGGCTTTCAATTCTCACAAATTAAATAGGATTACTATATATCAAGATGAATTAATAACTGGACTTTAGACTCGTTTTCAGTGCCAAATCCAAAAGCCTTACAGTGGTAGAGATAGGAAAATTTGACTGGAACATAAAGGTGTTACAAAGTAATTACGCCATCATTTCAAATCCTGTTACCAAGTATAAATATTTAGTAACAGGATTTGAATCAAAAGTATCAAAGCGACGTATTCCCCTAATTGCATGGGTTACTCGCTTTCCATTTGTCAAAACATATCCCTCTTTCGTGACTCTAAGCGGAGGAAAAATAAAAATCAAACTCTGGTAAGGCTCTGTGGAAACAGCCTGCAAATTGATTCATCAGTGCTAAAAACTGATGTATTCAACGATGCCCTAAAACGGGATGTGGTTTGTAAGGCTCTTCCAGATGAGCGCGTTCCTTGTCGTCGAGTTTGATATCCAAAGCTGCGATCGCATCTTCCAAATGGTGCAACTTGCTAGCACCAATAATCGGAGCAGTGACGCCTGGTTGATGCAACAACCAAGCAAGGGCAATCTGTGCTGGAGAGACACCTCTTGCTTTTGCTAAGTCTACAACTCGGTCAACAATTTCAAAATCCCCTTCATCGTAGTAAAGGTTATGGGCAAAGTCATCAGTTTTGGCACGCACAGTTTCACCATAGCCTTCCTTTTGCCTATTACCAGCCAAAAAACCCCGCGCTAAAGGACTCCAAGGAATGATCCCGATTCCCTCAGCCCGACTTAAAGGAAGCACCTCTCGCTCTTCTTCTCTGTAAACCAAGTTGTAATGGTTCTGCATGGAGACGAAGCGAGTCCAGCCATGTAGATCAGCGGTGTAAAGGGCTTTCGCAAACTGCCAAGCGTACATACTAGAAGCACCGATGTAACGGACTTTTCCAGACTTGACGACATCATGCAGTGCTTCAAGAGTTTCCTCAATCGGTGTCTCATTGTCCCAGCGATGAATCTGGTACAAATCTACATAATCTGTTTGCAGTCTTTGTAGTGAGGCATCAATACTATCAAAGATGTGCTTACGCGACAGTCCCCTATCATTAGGACCATCACCCATCGCATTGTAAACTTTAGTCGCAATGATGACTTGGTCTCTTCTAGCAAAGTCCTTCAAGGCTTGCCCAAGAATCTTCTCACTGACGCCTAGTGAGTACATATCGGCAGTGTCGAAGAAATTTATTCCCGATTCTAAGGCGCGTTTGATAAATGGACGGCTTTCTTCCTCCGTCAGCACCCATTCTCGCCATTCACGCGAGCCATAAGTCATAGTGCCAAGACACAAACGCGACACTTTTAATCCGGTTTTGCCAAGATTGACGTACTGCATAAATTAATTACCAACTATTAAATTATGATTCGTGAGTGTTAATTTCTTACTACAGTCTGTCGTCGTGAAGCTTGATAATGCTGTGATAACTCTAACGCACGACGGGATGCTTGATTGGCTTCATCAATTCGCCCCAGCTTGCTATATGTTAATCCCAAAAACTACTTGCTAGCACTGGTTTTCTTCATTTTGTGCCTCCTGGATCGGAGTTGCACACTCCGCGTAGTATGCTCGTAGGGCATATTTTGAACTTTGAATTTTGAATTTTGAATTGCTTATGTCACCCTACCTTGCAGCGATTTCTATTTACCCGATAAAATCTCTCGACAGAATTGATGTCAATCAAGCAAAAATTCTTGAAAGCGGCGCACTCCAGCATGACCGAGAGTTTGCCCTATTTGATGAGCAAGGCCATTTTGTCAATGGAAAGCGCAATGCCAAAGTTCACTTGCTGCGATCGGCGTTTGATGCTGAATTTAAAACACTCTCGTTACACATTCAAGCAACTGACCAAAAAGCTATTTTTCACGTTGATAATGAGCGAACCTCTCTGGAAGCCTGGTTAAGTGATTACTTTGGCTTTGCAGTTAAATTTGTGCAAAACACCATAAATGGCTTCCCAGACGATACTAATGCCAAAGGACCCACTGTGATTAGCACAGGCACACTTGAAGAAGTCGCTTCCTGGTTTCCTGAAGTCAGTGTCGATGAAATGCGACTCCGTATGCGAGCGAATATAGAGATTGGTGGAGTTCCACCGTTTTGGGAAGACCAATTATTTACAGAGACTGGGCGTTTTGTGCAGTTTCAAGTGGGAGAAGTCTTGTTTGAAGGGATAAATCCTTGTCAGCGTTGCATTGTTCCCGCACGAGATTCTCAGACAGGGAAACTAACAACCAATTTTCAGAAGATATTTGTCGCTAAGCGCAAAGAGTCTTTACCACCTTGGACAACGCCAACCCGTTTTAATCATTTCTTCAGGTTGAGCGTGAATACAAATATACCCGTATCACAAGCAGGAAAAATTTTAAATCAAGGAGATAAAGTCAAAATTGTGGATGTCAGTGAAAGCGACCTGAGCTAGATTTTGAAACAAAGGTATATTTAAGAACTTCGTCTTTTTAAGAGATTGCTGAAGTTAATAATAAGTTTGGTTAAAGAAACATAAACCTCTTTCCGAAGATAAAAGTATATCGGTATGATGACTGACGCAGTACACTCGTAACTTAGACAACTAGTATGCAAGTCATTCACCAAATGTACTCATGGCATGACAAAATCGAAAGATTGACAAACTTGTGTATGCAGAAACACGATGTAGAGGTTACACTGTGAGTACATTCCTATCTAGTGTAGCTGTCTTACTCTCGACTTTGGCTTTATTATGCAGTGGTTATACCGCTTACCAAGTTTTTACCCTGCAACAGACGCTGAATGTTGCTAATGCTGGTAAGAGTAACGCCACGACTTCCACCCAAAAGACTTCCAGTGTAGAAACCAGTACTGCTCCTCCTAAAATCACGCCTAGTCCACTGGAAACGTCTTCATTTGGAGATAAAACGGCACAACCCACAACTGACATTGAAACCGTATCACCTTCAACGCCACAATCAAAAGCTGGCAGTGGTGCTGCTATTAAACCTGGTGAATTTGTACAGCCTGCTTTTGGTAAAAAGGCGGAAGTGGAGTTACTTTCAGTAAAGCGCATTAAAGATCCAGAAACTGCCAATCGTGATGTGGTGAATGTGCAGATGCGTATCCGTCGTCTTGCTTCGGATGGAGTTGGTGGCGGTGAGATTATATCGGTTGGTAGTACAACAGCCCGTAATCCTGATACGAGCGAAACCTATAAAGCAGTTAACTTGCAGCGCTCAACGGGTAGTGTTGGTCTATTTTCTTTGCGTCCCAATGCCTCAGCTGATGCCTATGTTTGGTTAAGGATTCCCGACGGTGTTAACAGTTTAGACGTGTTTGTGCCAGACACAGCGGCATTTAATAATGTGCCAATTTCTAATTAGTCCTGAGTGATCAGTTCTGAGTCCTGAGTCGTAAGACGTGCTTACTCAGAACTCAGGACTGGAAACTCAGCACATGTAAAAAATTTAAGTTTTTATGAATACGGCGTTATCTTTTACTCTATATCAACAAATGCGAACAGCCCTAGTTAAGTGGGTTGATTTAGCAGAACAAGAGTGGAACCTACTTGCATCAAATTTTCAAGTGAAAACTGCTCAGAAACAAGAATACATTCTTCTACCTGGAGCAAAAGTACACCTATGAAACGCGGGATGTCTGGTAGCCCCAAAGGATAAGTGTCAAGGAATTAAAGGAATTGACCTCATCCGGTATTTATATCGGGGCGGAAAGACGACACGAGCAGATTTATCTGCCGTGACGTTATTTTTTCCGGAATAACTAACAGTAACGTAGTATTATGATAGCAGTACAACAAGCATTTTCAAGGAGGTGATTTTAAATGGGTCGGAGTAAGAGCCCATCTTTCATAACAGAAGTACCCTTAATAGTAGATAGCAAGCAGGAATCAGAGTTACTATCTCGGTTTCAAGCAGGTAGGCAACTATATAATGCACTGTTGAATGAAGCTATGGCAAGGATGGAGTTAGTCCGTAACTCCGAGCTATACAAAGCAGCTAAAAAAATACCCAAAAACCAGAAGAAAAAACGTAATGATGCTTTTACCCAAGCAAGAATCCTTTACAGATACTCGGAATATGAACTACAAGCGTACGCCACGATAGTAGCCAACAAATCAAAGTGGATAGCCCAAAAAGTTGATTCTAATACCCAGCAGAAACTAGCTACTCGCGCCTTTACCACAAGCGAAAAAGTCCTGTTTGGACAAGCTAAAAAGGTACGTTACAAAGTACCAACTCGTTTCCGGTCGATGGAAGGCAAGACTAATAAGCAAGGTATTAGGTGGAAAGATGAGTCTATTGTTTGGGGAAACCTAAAACTCCGGGCAATTATTAACCCATTCAACCCAGTCATTCAACATGGTTTAACTTCTCCAATCAAATACGTTCGCGTATTATGGCGTTTACTGAATGGCAAGCGACGTTGGTATGTTCAACTCGTAAATGAAGGTCTGCCGTTTCAGAAACCTAACAACTACGTCTGTGATGGCTTGATCGGGTTAGACCTGAATGTCAGTAACATTGCATACGTTGGAGACGACCACGCCGACCTATTACCGTTTGCTAAAAACGTCCCAAATTTTCAACATGAGATTGTAGCCTTGCAACGTAAAATGCAACGTTCTCAACGTGCCAGTAATCCTAATAATTATGAACCAGATTTTAAAGCACGCAGAGGACGTAAAACCGTTGTCAAAAAAGGCAAACCTAAAAAAGGTAAACGCCAGTGGAAGAAGTCCGCTAATTACCGCAAAGCCGCTCTAAAGAAACATGAATTAGAGCGTCGCAAAACAGCGTATGCCAAATCCCAAAATCATCGTGTTGTTAACGAGATTCTAAGGCATGGCAAGAACATCAAAACTGAAAATGTAAGTGTTAAGGGTTGGCAAAAAAGATATGGTAAAGCCATCTCTGCCAAATCCCCTGGATTTGTACAATCAGAACTGATTCGTAAAGCTGAAAAGGCTGGCGGTTCAGTTATCAAGTTCTCTACTCAAAAAACCGCGCTCTCCCAAACTCATTTGGACGGTACTCGCATCAAAAAATCGCTGTCCGAGCGAGTTCACCGTGATCTAACCGGAATTCCGGCGCATCATCGTGATTTGTTCAGCGCTTTTCTGAGTAGATCTGTCAATCAGAACGAGTTGTCATTGCAGGATGTCAAACGCGAGTATCCGGGGCTGGAACCAGTCCTGTTGGAGGCATGGCAACGTTATCTAACCCGCGAGCAAGTAAGCGAGTCCCAAAGCAGGAAGGCTGATTATCCCTCGGAGCGGGTCTTCAACGAGCTGCTAATCTCTGACCAGATAGCTGAATCGAGCAAAAAGTCAGTCGAGGATGTGGCCGTACCGCCCCGTTTTCTAAACGGGGGAGGGTTCAAGAACTCTACTTTGTCTGTAGTGGGCTACTTCGTTTCTACTACATTACAGACGATGGGATGGAATCAAACAAAGCATTTATTGCTGAAAACACTTTTGCAGGTTCCCTCGCGGCTTATAACCTTGACTTACCTATCGTATATGGTGTTCAGGCTCTAGAGCCGACGATGCTTTTAACTGCAAGCTTTAGCGACTTTGTAGCTCTATTTGACCAACACCCAATATTTGACAGACTGGGGCGAAAGTTAGCAGAGTGGTTACTCATAAGAAAAGAACTCCGAGCCAGAAGCTTATTGCAACAACAAGCTACTGAGCGGTATCTCGATTTTGTCAAACAATATCCCGACTTAGTTAAACGAGTACCGCAATATCATATTGCTTCCTACTTGGGAATTACAGAAGTATCCCTATCCCGACTAAAACGTACAGTATAAAACTTTTTTCTTATCATTTGTTAATGCGTCTCCATTATTCCCATTGGTAAATTGTATTGGCAACGCAATGGAGATGAGCATGAAAGTTGGTTTCATTGGCACGGGAATTATGGGAAGTCGGATGGCGGCTAATCTGCTTCTTAATGGTTATGAAGTAATTATTTTCAATCGTACCCAAGACAAAGCTACCTCTCTTATCAAGAATGGGGCTTTATGGGCAGATACTCCTGGAGCTGTAGCAAAACAAGTTGAGATTATTTTCACCATGTTGGCAAATCCAGAAGCTCTTATGGATGTAGCACTTGGAGAAAATGGCTTCTTAGATAACCTTGCACCAAATGCTTTATGGGTAGATTGCAGCACAGTTCATCCCTCATTTTCACGTCAGATGGCAACGGCTGCTCAAAGCAAGCAAGTCAGGTTTTTGGATGCTCCTGTAGCTGGCTCTAAAAACCAGGCTTCAAAAGCAGAATTAGTATTTATGGTAGGAGGAAATGCAACCGATGTGAAAACTTGCCAACCTTTATTTGAAGCTATGGGAAGCAGGTTTATTCATGTTGGAGAATGTGGGATGGGAACTTCCTTAAAACTAGCAAATAACCTATTACTGGGTACATCAATGGCAGCATTTGCCGAAGCAGTAATATTAGGGCAAGCTTTGGGTATTTCACAAGAGATGTTGCTCAAAGTTTTGCTGGGAGGAGCAGTAGCTGCACCCTTTTTATCAACAAAGAAACAAATGCTTGAACTCGAAGATTATGAAGCGGAATTTCCTTTACAATGGATGCAGAAAGACTTACACATGGTAGCGATCGCAGCGAATGAGGCTGGTGTGGCAATACCAGTTACCAGTATTGTCAAAGAAATGTATCGTTTAGCAATGCAGCAAGGGCTAGGTGAAAAAGATTTTTCGGCTATCCATAGCTTTTTTAAACAAGGGAGTAAAAACGAATAAAAGCAACCTTTCCTCATTAGACTTGTTGCAAAAGTATGATTTAAAGATAGACAAAACCACAGATACACACAGATGAACACTAGTTATTTATCTGTGTTCATCTGTGTCCATCTGTGGTTAATTATTCTTTTTTTTGGACTTTTGCACTCTTGTTTATTGAATAGCAGTATTCTCTTCTAGAGACAAACTGTCTGTACCCAGCGCGTTGAAAGGCGCGAACCATCGCTGCATTATTAACATCAGCATCACTACGGATGCGTACAGCACCGTTGGACTTAAGGGTGAGGGTTCCCTGCTGTAGCAAATCGTTAACGTAGCCTTGTCCCCGGTGTTCAGGGACTACACCAATAAATGCAATGATTGGTCCACCATCATTCTCTGCTGGCATAATCAAACCAACAAGAGTACCGTCTTCGGTGTAAGCTAGTTGCCACCACATCGGTTTGTACTTGAAAGCCTTCGACGTATGAAAGCGTTGCACTGCTTCTTCCTCTAAACCCAGTCTAGCCTGTTCATGCAAAATGGAGCGATCGCGAGTTTGTGACGATACTTGCATCATGGCATAAATGAAAGCATCTTCACCAACCTCATTAAGCGAACGGAAAGTCAGCCGATTTGATGGCGTGATCTGAGTCTGAGTATCTTTCCACTCAAAGCGAATCGTTTCCCTTTTTAGAGAAAATCCAAAGTTTTCCAGCAGATCAATTCGTTTTTCGAGGTATGTGGAGTAGGGTGATGGGATATCGAGTTGATACTCCATACTGTCATTATCATGAAGGTGCAACTGTGTCAAGCTTTGTTGTAAAAGCTGTGTGCCGACTTCAAGATAGTTGGCGTTCCAAGGGAGTTCCAAAAAATCACAGATGAAAGGCTTGCCGAGTGATGGTAAACTCCAGTAAACAATACGCCCGACGAATCCTGCTTCTTCAGCGACAAAACACCACTCAGGGCGAACGTAGCCTTCATCCCACATATCTCTCAAATAATTGAGAAAATGCTCGTTTAGATCAGCTTGCTCACTGAAATTAGCGAAGGCTTCCAGTTCCTCGCGGCTAATGGGGCGAATATCCATGATGAATCTCCTAAGACTGTAGCGATAGTTACTTGCTTGCTGAATGTCATCATAGGTATCACCCCCTAGGCAAGAATAATTATAATTACCAATATTAGATTATATCATCTTGAATGATGAGTATAGACAGTTCTACAGGTTTTGCGCTGGAACTTTCTGGCTACACAGTAAAGCGACTAAAGCCAAATGATGAAGAAGTTCTTCAGCAACTCTATGAGGAGTGCGCGGACTTTGCTTATCTTACAGACGGGCATCCGCCCTCACCGTCTGCCGCTCGTGAGGAATTTCTCGCTGTTCCTGAAGGGAAAACTTTGCAAGACAAATTTATGTTTGGTCTTTTCGACGCGCACAACGTCTTGGTGGGATTAATTGAAGCAATCCGGCATTACCCTGATGAAAGCAGCTGGTGGGTGGGGTTGATGATGCTTGCTCCCCAACAGCGAGGCAAAGGTTTAGGCTCTAAGTTTTATAGGGTTTTTGAGCGTTGGGTATTAGCCCATGGAGCGCAGCAGGTGATGCTATGTGTTATTGAAGAGAACGAGCCAGGATTTATTTTTTGGAAGAAAATAGGTTTCGAGGTGACACGCAAAACACCACCTAGGGAATTCGGCAACAAAACGCATGCGCTCTACGTTATGAAACGGACTTTAGACGCAACTACCTAAACAGTGAGTCAACAAGATATGGAATTTCCAAGAAATAAATTATCCAACTTGTGGGGTGGGCATCCTGGTTCCCCCAATTTATGGGACGGGCTAGAAGCCCATCCCACAAGAAAACTGGGATATTTTTTAATTTGGATGCAGAAACTTATTCTACATTACAACTAGTCGGACTCTATGATGAGCGTTGGGATGTCGAACTAAATTTTAAACATCTAAAAACAACTTTAGGTATGGAGATATTGCGGGGTAAAACTCCCCAAATGGTAAGCAAAGAAATTTATATTTATTTATTAGCTTACAATTTGCCACTTTCATTAATGTGGAAAGCGGGTACAACTTACGGTGTGCCACCTCTACGCTTATCCTTGCAGGGAACTGGTCATCCGAGAGCGATAATTTTATTCCGGCATTATTAGTTACTTCTGCAACAAAACGCCACAAAATTTATCGGACGTTACTAAAAATTATTATCCACAAGTCAGTACCTGATCGCCCAGGGCGGAGTGAACCAAGAGTTCGTAAACGTCGCCCCAAAGCTTATCCATCCACTCATGCAGCAACCTGCCGTACTACGTCAAATGGCGGCAACAGCATGATTTCTTTGTTAGCGATCGCTCTTATCGAGCGTGCCATTCCTCCCAGAGTAGTTGTCTTTGGGCGTAAGGCTCCCCCAGCTGATATCATCATTTAATTGTTAGTGATATAAAAATCCCCTTGGTAATTACTTTGGTATCTCACAAAGCGCCACCATCAACATCTATTGCCACTCCAGTTGTAAAGCTATTGGAGAGGAAATATAAATAAGTTTCTGCTATGTCTTCAGCAGTTCCAACTCTCCCTACCATCAACTTCTCCCCAACGGTTTTATACATATCAAGCCGTTCTGCTTGGGAGAAGTTATTCCATACGTCGGTTTTCACCAACCCTGGTCTGACTACATTTACTCTAATAGGAGCTAGTTCAACCGCCAATAATTTACCAAGAGAGTCTATTGCTCCATTAATGCTAGCTAAAGTAGAGTTTCCCTTATTTTGACGACCGCCGCCGGACATAAAGGTGATGGAACCTTGAGGTTTAATACGCTTTGCCCCGTACTTCGCGCAGAGGTACTGCCCCCAGAATTTCACAGCAAATTGGTGTGTAACAAGCGTCATATCAGCATCCAAGAAAGAGCTAAAAGTAATCGGGTCACCAGGGGTAGTCACTAGATGGTCAAACTCCCCCACCTGGTCAAATAAAGCCTGAATAGAATCTTCCTCCGTCACATCAACAGTATATGCCTTAACATCTCCCCCAATTATTGACGCAGCTTGCTCGCACCGCTTTTGACTGCGAGAGGCAACTACGATACTGGCTCCTTGCACAACAGCAGCTTTGGCAACAGCTAAACCAATGCCAGATGTCCCTCCAACGACTACAACTTTTTGATTTTCAAGTGACATAAGGCTACCTCTTTTGCTGACTTTTCTTAAGATATTTTTCTTTTGACTTGATTACACACCAACAGACTTTAGGCAGTTTAGGCTTACTACTAACCGTTAATTAATTGTTGGAACGGTACCGCCATCAATTCGGATATTTGCACCATTGATGTACCCAGCTAGGGGACTAGCAACGAACGTTAGGAGATCGGCTACCTCTTCCACACGTCCGAGGCGACCGACTGGATTAGGCAATAGCTCTCGCGCAAATCGCGACTCGATTTCGGTCCACTCGGTTGTGGACCACTGCTGCTTCTCGGCGTACTGACGAATCCTACGTTCGGCTCCGGGAGTCAAAAAGCCCCCAGGGCTAACTGTATTTACTGTAATTCCCGTCAGAGCTAATTCCTTGGACAAGCTGACGGTTAGATTTACGTTAGCCGCTTTGGTAGCAGCATAATCGGGCTGGTCCGCTTGAGGAAGCGTGGCAACACAGCTTGCGATCTGGATAATTCGTCCCCAGCCTAGTTGTCTCATCTGTGGTACCAGATGTTGGATCATCCGCACCATAGAAATGACATTAGTGTTGTAAAAATTCATCCAGTCCTGCGGGGTAGCATCCCAACCGTGGTCAGGGTAAGCTCCAGCATTGTTTACTAAAATGTCTACGCCTCCTAAAGCCACCAGCGTTCCCTCCGCTACTTGGCTAGCGCCATCGTCTGTACTTAAATCGCCCAGCACGACATAGGCTATACCGCCCTGTGAGCTAATCTCTTCGACAACCCGGTTAGCTTCCTTTTCATTCCGGCCCTGCACAACAACTGCAACGCCCTCTTTAGCCAAGCTTTTAGCAATTGCCTCACCAATACCACTGCTGGAACCTGTTACTAGAGCACGTTTTTCTTTAAGCTGAAGATCCATACGTATTACTCCAAATTCCTTTAAACTTTTAATTAATTTGCTTGGGTAGCGGACTTACGAGCGGTAAGAGCCGTGTTCAACATCATCAAGGATTGTACGTCGGTGTGGATTCCAGCCAAGTTCCTGTCGCGCCTTAGTTCCGGCTACACGGCTGTTCGTTGCAACAATCTTGGCGACAACTGGTCCCCAAACTTCAGATGCTTGCTCCATCGTCCAACTCTCGGTCTTGCCGCCCAAGCTAGTAGAGTGACTTACAGCTTCAGCCAGAGCTTTGGCACTCACCTCTGCGCTAGCAGCGTTGAATAACGAGCCAGGGGAACCCTGCTCTAAAGCAAGACTGTAGAGATCTGCTAGGTCATCAACATGCACCGTAGACCAAATGTTCTCCCCCTTACCGATGTAGGGGACAGTTTGCAATCCTTTTGCTCGTTCAAGAAGGTGGAGAACTTGCCAACCACCGTTATGACCAAATACCATACCAGGGCGAAGGACAATGCTGCGAATATTGCGCTTGGTAGCAGATCGCACAAATTCTTCAGTTTCGACACGAGGAGCCATGAAGGATGGAGGAACAAATGGCATTTCCTCGGTGTAAACAACATCACTTGCGTCACCATTCGCCAGGTCAGCTACCACAAATGAGCCGCTAGTGAAGATGAATGGCTTTCCTGAGCCTTCAAGCGCATTCAAGATAACATTAACAACATTGCGTTCTGTTGCCCACATTCGGGAGAAATCATTTTGCCATGACAAATCGTTCTGGTCGATTGTAGCGGCAACTACACCGCGTCCTGGCTCGACTGCTGGCTGATTACCCGCTGCGTGAATGAGAGCATCTGCTTTTCGGATACCCTGTTCAATGCTTTGGGTATTGGATAAATCCCCGCGATGCGGCTCGATACCCCGTTGGCGTAACTTAGCTTCAGCACTGTCGGAACGTGCCAACCCAAGAACTTGATGTCCGGTTGCCAGCAACTTCTGGGCAATGGCACTGCCGACATAACCAGTGGCTCCGGTTAAAAATATTTTCATCTGTTGCTTAATTTAGATCTGGTCAATGCAGGGCAACTGCTGTATTCAACGTAACAAGATATTTATGACAGTACCAGAGAGCATTTATAATGGTATAAATTCTACTAGGTTTAGGCACAGGCAAAGCTTAATGGATGACGCGCAAAGACTTCGGGAACTGAAAGATTTCTTGCAGACGCGCCGTGCTCGTCTTTCTCCTGAAGAGTTCGGCTTTCCCAGTGGTCGCCGACGCGCACCGGGTTTGCGCCGCGAAGAGGTGGCTCAACTGGCTTCTGTAAGTACAACATGGTATACCTGGCTGGAGCAAGGACGCGATATTCGTGTGAGCGCACAAGTCTTGGAGGGTCTGGCTCGCGCGCTGCAACTGACTACAGAGGAAAGAACACATCTATTTATGCTGGCGCTCCAGCAACCCCCGCCTGAGCTTGATACACAGCAGGAGATAATTAGCTCAGTACACCAGCAGATACTGGATCATTATGGCGCAGGTCCAGCTTACATGACAGGGCGACGGTGGGATGTTCTAGCTTGGAACCAGCCTGCAAGTATTTTGTTTGGCGATTTTAGCGCGATGCCGCATCGGGAGCGCAACTTCGTCTGGTTCTTTTTTACCAATACAGCCCATCGTCGCCTACTCGTGGATTGGGAAGACCATGCCCAGTTCGTGCTGGCAAAATTTCGTAGCACTTGTAGCCGCTACTTGGGAGACGAAAAGTTAATAGAACTAATAGAAGACTTGCTTCGGGTCAGTCCTGAGTTTCGGCAGTGGTGGCCTCGTCACGATGTATTTGGGAGACCCTTTGGACGTAAAGAATACGAGCATCCTATAGTGGGGCGGTTAATCTTTGATTACACTGCTTTTGTGGCAGCGGAGTCACCAGACTTAAGGTTTGTTGTTTATACTCCTCTACCTGGGTCGGAAACTCTTGAGAGGTTCCGGAAACTACAGGAGCTACATAAAGCCAAGTCGCTGTTTATCTAAGTTTTGAACTCGCTTTCGCAGCAGTCGAAACCTGCTTATCACCTTCGAGAGTTAATCTGGGTATGACCAAATTCTAATGTGTCAGCAGAATTCATAAAACTTCGCGGGATGTGGGAAACGAGCGAGTATGCGCGACCTGAGAGGAAAACGACACGAGCGAACGCCAGATGCTACAAGTCGGCAGAGCCGCCCACCGCACTGGCTCCTTTAGTCGCCTTACTCCATTACCGCCTTGGGGTTACTGGATTCGGTGTACTTTTGTAATGTACTTTCGAGCTTGACAATTACCCTTACGGGTTCGCCATGTACCTCCAAGGAGGGAGACCCTCCTTCAGTACTGGCTCACCATCTCAACTCGTTCACCCCAACGGGAGAGCCAGTTCCCTGCGGAGGGAAACCCTCCTATGTCCTGAGCCCTTCGGGCACGGCTTGAGGCCGAACGGACACGCTGCGCGAACAGGACTGGACTCACCTGTACGCATAACGGTTTTGCTCCGTAGAGCCTTCCCAAAAGGGAGTAAAGTTAGCTTCTCCCAAGGGGAGACGCTGAGCCCTGCGGGCACGCTGCGCGAACGCAAACGACAATGTTATTGGTCGGCACTTATCAAAGACACTGGCTTAACCCAATAAACCTGTTTAATCCTCAATTTCTAGAGCTTGGAACTAGCTATGCCTAACGGCACGCTGCGCGAACGCATTGTCCTCGGTAGGAACTTGAACACTTGCCAATAACGTAGTTCAGTTAAGAACTCAGTCTGGTCAACTATGGTCGAGTCTTAGGCTAGAAGCAAGCGTGTCTTTAGACCTGGGTTGTTGACATGCTTTGTTTCGCTCCGGAAAGTGACAGAGGAGGGCTATAAGGATGGGCAATGCCCACCCTACATAAATTATTAACCCGGATTACTTCACAACTTAGTGCCGCATTCAGGGCAGAAGTTGTTATCATATGAGTTTTTCGCACCGCAGTTGCTGCAAAAAACTGGCTCTGGTGAGGCTTTCTGTGGCTGGCGTGGCAAACCAATCATCTGGGCATTACTCTTTCCAGGAGCGACCATTGGGTAACAGTTTTCATCTTTGGTCACGTAGGCATTGACGATAACTGGACCATCATGCGCTAGCATTTCGGCGATCGCATCTTTCAATTCCTCACGGCTTTTGATCACCATGCCTTTGATGCCATACGCCTTTGCCAAATATTCGATGTCTGGCATTCCTACTTCCATATTCGAGCAGGAGTAACGCTCGCCGTAGAAGGCTTCTTGCCACTGGCGCACCATTCCCTGCCAGCCGTTATTGATAATCACAGTCTTGACATTTAAGCCATACTGTGCTGCTGTTCCCAATTCCTGTAAATTCATTTGGAAACTGGCGTCACCGCTAATACAGATGACTTGTTCATCAGGAAACGCCACCTTAGCCCCGATCGCTGCTGGTAAGCCAAAACCCATTGTTCCCAAACCACCACTGGAAATCCAGCGCCGGGGACCATTTTTGAGGAATTGTGCCGACCACATTTGATGTTGCCCCACATCTGTGGTGTAGTAGGCGTGGGGCGCTTGGCGTGCGATTTCTACAATCACCTCTTGCGGCGACATACTATCAGCATGCTGTGGCACCTCTAAAGGATACTCTTCCTTCCAGCGGTTGATCAGGTTCAGCCACTCTTGCGTTTGGTTGGATGCATCGTTAGTACCTGCTTGCTGAACGCGACGCAACAAATCAAGCAACACTTTCCGCACATCGCCGACGATGGGTACATCAGGAACGCGGTTTTTGCCAACTTCCGCCGGGTCGATGTCGATGTGAATGACTTTAGCGCGGGTGGCGAATTCATCCAACTTGCCTGTCACGCGGTCATCAAATCTTGCACCAACACAAATCAGCAAGTCACAATCTGTGACAGCAAAGTTAGCGTAGGCGGTGCCGTGCATTCCCAACATTCCCAAAGACAGGGGATGATGTTCGTCAAAGGCACCGATACCCATGAATGTGGTGCTGACGGGGATATTGAATAATTCAGCCAGTTGTTTAATTTCTTCGTGTGCCCCTGAGGCGATCGCACCACCACCGACATACAATAGCGGACGGCGACTTTCACGAATCAACTGTATCGCTGCGTTAATCTGCCGTGGATTTCCCTTCACTGTGGGACGATACCCCGGTAACTTCACTTTTCCCGGTTCCACAGGCACATAGTCAAATTCTTCCAACGCCACATCCTTGGGAACATCAATCAAAACTGGTCCCGGACGTCCAGTGCTAGCAATGTGGAAGGCTTCGGCAACAATGCGTGCCATATCTCTGGGATCGCGCACGACATAGGAGTGCTTGACAATTGGTAGCGTAATCCCGTAAATATCAGTTTCTTGAAATGCATCCGTACCGATCACCGCCCGTGACACCTGTCCTGTGACAATGACCATCGGGATTGAGTCCATATAAGCGGTGGCGATGCCCGTTACCAAATTAGTCGCCCCAGGACCAGAAGTTCCAAAGCACACACCTACCTTCCCCGTTGCACGGGCGTACCCATCGGCGGCGTGTGCGGCACCTTGTTCGTGTCGCACCAAGATGTGCTTAATACCACCATCGGTAGCTTCTACTTTGTATAAATCGTCGTAAATCGGCAGAATTGCACCACCAGGATAACCAAAAATATACTCAACGCCGTGGCGCTTGAGGCTATCAAGCAGGGCGAAACCACCAGATGCACGTCTGGGCGTCACGACTGGCGAGATTGAGAGATTGGAGATGCTTTGGTTTTCGGTTTGTGGGAAACTAATTTCGGTAGGCGATCGCACAGTCAAACCTCACGCAAGAGCTAAGTTGATGCTGAAATTTTGTATTTAAAATTTCATTTTAATTGAAAAGCTGAATAAATAAGCAACGATATTTGCTGAATAAAAAGCAATAATCTTTGATCGTAACGCAGAACGCGGTTGGCTTTCCACAAATAAATTTCGCGGATTTAGTATCGACGTTAAGGCTGTCGCAGTGCGTGTCTCGGTAGAATTTTTTTGTTTTCTATCAATAAATTTATAAGCTTGTATCCTTTTTTCTTATAAGTACTGACGAATGAGTCCTGAGTTCTTTCTTGACTCAGAAATTCTTCATTTTAAAAGAACATTGCGCAATACTCGACGAGTATTGTGCCAAGCCCAAACGCCCACAAAGACTACCACAATACTCATACCCACTAGCACAATTCGCAAGCCTAAAGCATCAGTTACTGGACCTGTGATCGCGAGTGGTGCACTCAGGGCTATGTTGACGGCATGATTTTGAAACCCAAACACTTTACCATGCATTGTCGGTGGTGTTTGCTGTTGAATCAGAGTTTGCATCGGTACGCCAATGAAAGCAGCGCCTATACCCAACAATGCACAAAGTGCAAAAGCGAATAATAAGTTGTGGGTAAAACTGAACACTCCTAAAACCAGCGCCATGAGCAAAAATCCAATCAGGGGTAACGGTTTTTGGTTGAGTTTTTCACCCCAATGACCCAAAATTGCCGCTCCCAACACCATACCTACCCCAGCCGCTGCCAAGAAAAAACCAAATTGTTTCTCTTTTAAGCCAAACTCCTCTGCTAATCTAATCGCCAGTACTGTTAATGCTGCAAACACACAATACAAAGTTGTCAGTTGCAACATGGCATTCAACACCAGATGGTTTTTCTTGAGATAACGCAAACCCTCTTTAAAATCAGTCCAAGGATTGATGACGGGCTGACTGTTGTCATGGAACTTATTGTCTCTAAAGCTAATGGGTTGCATAATTCCAGCAGACACCAGGTACAATGCCGCTACCACAAGCTCTTGACCATATTCTGCTCCTACCGAGTTTTTTGCCCAACTCAATATCGGCTCCCCCACAGCAAAACCAACAATTAAAGCTCCCATCATCGTGCTGCTAAAGAGCGCATTGGCTGCCATCAAATTCTCTTTTCTGACTAATAGGGGAATAGCAGCTTGCTCAGCAGGTGCAAAAAACTGCGTCACAGTCGAAATGGCAAAAGTGAGCAATAGCAGAATGAGAAACTCTCGTGGCAAAAAAGGAATACACAAAGTTAATAGCCCGCGCACCACATCAGAGCCAACCATAATTAGCTTTTTTGGGAAGCGGTCAACAAAGACTCCACCAGCAGAACCAAACAATATCGCTGGTATTGTAAAGGCTACCATCAAAGTTGAGTACATGGAGTTCTCTGCTAACCCTGGAAGGGGTGGGTAGTTTTCCAGCAGGGCTACCATCAAAACGAAGAAAACTTTATCTGCTAGCTGGGACACCAATTGCCCAATCCATAGCAGCATAAAATTACGGTTTTTTAGCAGGGTACGAAACCCGTTATTAGAATTTGGAGGTTCTGTTGGAAACATCAGAACTAGGGATTAAGGGTTAGGGAACTGGGGACAAGGGCGAGTGGAGGCTGTTGTGAGAAAAGCTTAGCCGCTTTGCGACACGCTGCGCTTACGCGAGCAACGAAAGGTGGGGAACTCATGACTTCTTCATCCCCCTTATTTTTCTCATCTTCCTCTACATCTTCCTCTACTCACCCCTCATTTCTCACTCCTGATTGGCAAATCTATTTTCCGGACTAATTATCCTGATAACGCTTTAAAAGCACGTGCAAAAACTCAGCAGCAGCCAGGCGCTCTTGAGGCGGTGATTCGCCAAAAAAAGAGTCTACCCAGCAACCCTGTACAGTTTGAGGCGATCGCCACATCTCTAAATGGTCAACAGATGGATCTGCATAAAAGTTATTTTGCCCACTTCCGAGCAGAGAAGAACTCCAGTGAGTGAAATAATCATGGCTCATCCGATGGATAGAAAAATTTCCCCAAAGAGGTACTCCCCATCCATCTATAGCGATAAAAGCTTTAACATGACCACCAAATTGTTGCCATTTGTGAGCAGCGATTATTGCCCCAACGACACCAGCACTAAAGCTAATGAATACAACTGGCGATTGTATCCTATTCTGCAAGTGTTTGTGTAAAAACTGCAATATGTGAAACGCTGATAAAGCTAAACCACCCTCGACTGGAACAATCAGTATATTTGCTGATACTTGATTTTTTGCTTTCTCTACAGCTTGCTCTAGCAATCCCGACACAAAACATTGAGTTAAAGATGAATCATGGATACCAGGGCAAATAATTATACTCATCTGTCTTTGGTTTAGCGGCTTTTCCTTAAGAATATTGCAGTGTTACTGTCTTAAATATAACATTTATTCACAACACTTTTCAGGGTGTATGACGTTGGTTTGAGTCGTCACAGGGTTTTGTGTCACTGGTCATTTTTCCTGACTGATGATCAATGACTCGTCCTCATAAAACTTCGTGGGAAGTATGGAAACGAGCGTGTATGCGTGACCTGAGAGGAAATACGACTCAAGCGAACGCCAGATGCTACAAGTCGGCAGAGCCGCCCACCGCACTGGCTCCTTTAGTCGCCTTATTCCATTACCGCCTTGGGGTTACTGGATTCGGTGTACTTTTGTAGTGTACTTTCAATGGGACAGTTACCATTTCAAATCTTTCACCCCTTTGGGTTCGCCAGTTCCCGCTTGTTGGGAAACCCGCCGATGACTGACTGGACTCACCTGTACGCGTAACGGTTTTGCACTCGATGTGCCTTCCCTTTCGGGAGTGATTGTAGCCACGAATGTTACTGGTCGGTACTTATCGAAGACACTGGCTTAACCCAATAAACCTGTTTAATCTTCAATTTCTAGAGCTACAGACTGGCTATGCCTAACGTCCCGTTGAGGGATACGTATCCGTAGGTAGAAACTTTGACACTTGCCAATAACGTAGTACACGAAGTACGCGCGTCGGGTCAACTATGGTCTGTAAATCTAGGCTGGAAGCCCAGTGTCTTCAGACCTGGGTTGTTGACATTAATAACTCAACATCGCAATTGCAGTCTATCAAGCGTGACACAATTTGCCAAATAAGCAAATCTCACCTGAAGGATAAAGTGTGTAGACGCCACGGACACTTGCACCAATACCGTTCAGTTAAGGATTTTTTGTGGAGATTTCATGCGTGTACCAGACGTGCCATGGCACGTCTGGTACAAGGGTTATTGTTGAAGAAATTTTCTTATCACCAAGCGTATTGACACTTGCACGGCAGTCGCCTGGATCGGGAAAGCCCAACGGGAGAGCCAATCACTGTCAGTTCGGCAACCCTCCAGCCGTAGCGCTGGACTCACCGTCATTCGCGCTGGCTCCTCAACTGGTGGGAACCCGCACCTTTCCATAGATCGCGTAGGGGGCTTTGCGTAGGGTAGGATAGTGTGAAGTATTTTATTTTTCATCCTTTAGATTTTATTCGGTTACGCCTTAAGAGTATTTTTTTTTGTATATACCTTTAGTAATTAATAGAGTATGTCATTAGAAATATTGCTATTAATTGCTTTTTTATCCTATCCCCCAGGATAGGATAAAATTTTACGAGTATGGAAAACAACAAATTAAGAACAGCACTGAGCCATGAGTGCTGAGTGCTGAGTCATTTCCACTCAGCACTCAGTACCAATGCAAGGCATTGCGCCCTTACACACTAAGAACTTTTGAAGTTGGATTGAGGAAGTATTGTGGTAGCCACACCAGAAAAACTACAGCCCACTGAGCAATTGTCAAGTCAACACCGAGTAGCAGTATTGCTTATGGGTTACGGCGAAGTCGAAAGCTACGAAGATTTCGCTAACTACAATGAACAAGCTTTAAATCTGCTGACGGCAAAATTCGCACCCGTGCCTACCTGGATTTATCCTCCCCTCGCACGACTTTTGGCATTATTTGACCGTCATGAGTGGGGACATCAACACCATGATTTTATTTCCCCACACAATGCCATTTTTGAAAAACAACGCGCTGGAATTGAAAAAAACCTACAGGCACAGTGGGGTGAAGGCGTTAAAGTTTTTAAAGCCTTCAACTTCTGCGCCCCTTTCCTTCCGAACCAAGTCTTGGCAGAAATCAAAAACCAAGGCTTTGACAAAATACTCATCTATCCACTGCTCGTTGTGGATTCCATCTTCACGAGTGGTATTGCCATTGAGCAAGTCAACAACGCTTTCGCTGAGTTGACAGATGGTGATGAACACTGGGTTAAAGGACTGCGCTATATCCCATCCTTCTACAACGAATCAGCTTACATCAATTTGATAGCGCGTCTTGTGGAAGAGAAAATTACCGCTGACTTAGCCAGTGCTTACCTACCTTCTCAAATTGGTATTGTGCTGATGAACCACGGTTGTCCTCACAAAGCCAAAGGATTCACCTCTGGAATTACCGAAAGTCAAATACTCTACGACTTAATACGCGAACAGTTAATCAACCGCTACCCTCTCATTTCCATTGGGTGGCTAAACCACGACACACCCCTCATTGAATGGACGCTACCAAATGTCGAACAAGCAGCGAAAAACCTCATTCAATTAGGTGCCAAAGCGGTTGTCTTTATGCCGATTGGCTTTGCTACAGAAAACCATGAAACTCTGTTGGATGTACACCACATCATTCATGCGCTACAGAAAAAACATCCTGATCTAAACTACGTGCAGATGCCCTGTGTTAACGACAATTCTGAATTCTTAACAATGGCAGCTCAATGGGCAAATGCTCATATCACCGAGTTGGTGTCAGAACAAACTGTGGCGGTTAATCCCCAGTTAGCTGTAGCGCATCATCATCACCACCATCACTAAGTAGAGAAGATGAGGGGATGAGGAGGATGAGGAGGATGAGGAAGTATAAAGAAAAATCATTACTCCCTCATCTCAAGAACTGCTCCCTCATCTCAAGAACTGCTTCCTTCTCCCTACAAGCCTCTCAACTTGCGAGTGTTGTCAATCAAACTTTGAGCAAATTCGTCGAAACGTTGAGAAAGTTTTTCATCCAACAACTTACCATCAGGACTAAAGGCTTTCCAAACTTGTCCAATCCCAATTTGCTCTGGAATCACCCAAGCGTGTACCCAACGCATAATAACTCGTAGATCATTTAAGGCGTTGCTGTTAGGCTGTCCCCCTAACACGCTAATCAATCCTGTCACTTTATCAGACAACTGGTCAAAACTCATTAAATCAAGGGCATTTTTCAGGACACCACTCACGCTGCCATGATACTCTGGTGTCGCCAAAATTAACCCATCGGCACTACTAACGGCATCGCGTAACCGCTGAACATCTGGGTAATCTGGATATTCATCTTCCCCATTACAAAATGGTAACTGCATTTGCCGCAAATCGAGAATTTCAACATCTGCACCCAGAGCTTCCACCCGTTGGGCGGCTAGAAGTAAAGCCTTTTGAGTGTAAGATTCGGATCTTAAGCTACCAGCAATACCAACAATTTTCACCATAGTCCAATTAAATTCCCGTAACTATAACTATCTTGAAGAAGAACAAGAGAACACAGAACACAGAACACAGAAATCAGAATGCAATGAGTGGGGGGACTGAACCCAATACTTCGCCACGCAGTCGTACAGAACTCATGCACTCGTCCGGATCGATGATTCTGAGTTCCTTCGTGTTCAGTAAAAAGCTTCTATAAAAAGTCTCACACGCCAAAGCTAAATATTTCTAATCCGGAGTCATTACGACTATGTATATATCATAGCTATGTGTGACATAATATGTCAAATTCCAGTTTGCAGAGAATTTTATGCTAAGCGAACGAGGACACAGCACAGATAAAATGTAAAAGTAACAACTAAAGGCTTTTTAGCAAAGAGTGCGACGAGCAAGGAATTCCTAAAGTTCCACTTATGTGTCAAAAACAGAGTAATTCTAATAAATACAGGCATTGAAGGGTATAGCGAGGAAAAACTTGGGAATGGTTTTTTTTTTGGAAGTTACACTAGAAGATTAGAAACCCCTGATTTCTACTCTTGGTAGAGGAAAAGGCATAGAAACGAGTGCTCGGTTATGGAGCAGCAAACAAACGGTAATTATTATGAAAAATTTTGAGAAAAAGACATTGATGAAACAGCAAAGGGCAAAGCGTGCAGCTTTCACTGGAGCGCTAGCAGCTGGTTTAATCATGTTGCCAGGAATGTTAGGGGGTACTCCCGCGCTAGCGCAAAAAGTAGAGCGTGGCGATTCCCTATCCTATGGCGACTTAATCAAGAAAACCGAGAATAAGGAAGTCAAAAGAGTAGAGCTTGACGAAACCGATCAGGTAGCAAGGGTTTATCTAAAAGAGCAAAAGCAAGATGCACAACCGATACAAGTGCGGCTTTTGGAACAAAACCCTGAGTTAATTAGCAAGCTAAAAGAAAATAACGTTGATTTTGAGGAAGTTTCCTCTGCTAATGGTAGAGCAGCTGTAGGGCTTTTGATCAACCTGATGTGGATTTTGCCACTGGTTGCTTTGATGTTATTGTTCCTCCGGCGCTCTACGAATGCTTCTAGCCAAGCAATGAACTTCGGTAAAACCAGAGCTCGCTTTCAGATGGAGGCAAAAACCGGAGTGAAATTTGACGATGTCGCAGGTATTGAAGAAGCCAAAGAAGAACTGCAAGAAGTCGTTACTTTCCTCAAACAACCAGAAAAATTCACTGCTATCGGCGCACGCATTCCCAAAGGAGTGCTGTTAGTCGGACCTCCAGGAACAGGGAAAACTCTCTTAGCAAAAGCGATCGCTGGTGAAGCAGCCGTACCATTCTTCAGCATTTCCGGTTCAGAGTTTGTGGAAATGTTCGTGGGTGTGGGAGCATCCCGCGTGCGCGACTTATTCAAGAAAGCCAAAGAAAATGCTCCCTGTCTCATATTTATCGATGAAATCGATGCTGTAGGACGACAGCGGGGTGCAGGGATCGGTGGCGGAAACGATGAGCGGGAACAAACCCTCAACCAACTGCTTACCGAAATGGACGGTTTTGAAGGTAACACTGGTATTATTATTATTGCTGCCACTAACCGCCCGGATGTGCTAGATGCCGCGTTGCTCAGACCTGGACGGTTTGACCGACAAGTGATTGTGGATGCACCAGATCGCAAAGGTCGTCTGGAAATTTTGCAAGTTCACTCGCGTAACAAGAAAATTGATCCATCTGTTTCTTTAGAAGTTGTTGCTCGTCGTACACCAGGTTTTACAGGGGCGGACTTAGCAAACCTCCTCAACGAAGCGGCAATTCTCACAGCACGTAGACGTAAAGAGGCAATTACGCAGCTAGAAATTGATGATGCTATTGACAGATTGACCATTGGACTGACCCTCAACCCGCTATTGGATAGCAAGAAAAAGCGGTTGATTGCTTATCATGAGATTGGACACGCTCTGTTGTCTACACTCCTGAAATATTCTGACCCCTTAAATAAGGTGACAATTATTCCCCGTTCTGGTGGAGTTGGTGGTTTTTCTCAGCAGATTCTGAATGAAGAAATGATTGACAGCGGGCTTTATACTAAGGCTTGGCTGCAAGACAACATTACCATGACCTTAGGAGGAAAGGCTGCAGAAGTAGAGGTTTTTGGTGAAGCTGAAGTCACAGGTGGAGCGAGCAATGACCTAAAAGTTGTGACAAATCTTGCTCGTAAGATGATAACGATGTATGGTATGTCTAACTTAGGGTTAGTGGCTCTGGAAACTCAGAATAGTGATGTGTTTCTGGGACGAGATTGGGTGAATCGCTCTGAGTATTCAGAAGAAATGGCGATCAAGATTGACCGACAAGTGCGAGCAATGGCAAGTACTTGCTACCAAGAAGCTCGTCGCATTATACGTGAAAACAGAGCTTTAGTAGATCGGCTTGTCGATTTACTCGTGGAGCAGGAGACTATAGAAGGCGAGCAATTCCGTAAAATTGTCTCTGAATATACCCAACTGCCAGAGAAGCAACAATTAGTTGTGTCTGGTTAGGAATGATAATGACTTTGGAGCGCGAATTGCTGAAACATTAAATTGTAGGGTGGGCACTGGTTCCTGTCCACCTTCCTTGCTTATTGGTGAAGAGCAGTGCCCACCCTACGTTGAATTCGCGCTCCAGAGTCTAATTAAAATTAGGGGCTTGTAACCTCTACTTCAATTAAGCGTTGTACACAATTGTAAGGATATCAACCTGTGTTTATAATTAATTCTGAGTTCTGACAACTGTGTTCTGAGTTTTTTTTTGCTCAAACACCTCCTGTCCAGTTGACTGAGGTCTTTAAGGTTCGGCACTTTCAACACGAAGGGGAATTGTAATTCCTTCCCGCTGTAAAGCATTCGTAAAAATCTTCCGGAGAACGCGCTGGATCTGAAGATGCTTTCCTGGCTTTACCTTCGTTAATGTACGCAGTAATAAGTTAGTGTCTCCAAGGCTCTCTACTCCATCTACCTCTGTAGGTTCGAGTACATCTGGGTTATTTGCTTTTAACTCTTCTCCTACTTCCTCAATGACTTTGTATACATCAGCTAAGTTGGAGTCATAAGGCACGCTAACTTCCACCACTGCAAAAATATACTGTTTGGAGTAGTTGGTAATTGAGCCAATATCGCCATTACGAATAATCTGCAATTGACCATTGGGGTGTCTGATACGAGTGGTTCGCAGTTCAATCGCCTCGACAATGCCTTCGACAATTTTATCTTCGGATTTCCCAGCTTGGATATAGTCACCCACTAAGTAATAGTTTTCAAACAGAATAAAGAAACCGCAGACTATATCGTTAACTAGTGTCTGAGCTCCAAAACCCACAGCTATACCAACAATTCCTGCACCAGCGAGTATAGGAGTGGGATTGATGTCGAGCGTATAAAGGATCGAGACAGCGGCACCGAAGTAAACTAGATATTGTAAAAAACTACGGATAAGAGGAACGAGGGTGAGGCGTCTGCTTGTTTGAATCTCACTCAGATTTCGGTCTTTGAACAATACCTCTTCAACAAGTAAGTAGACGACCTCAAACAAAACACGACTGATGAAGATGATGCCGATGATCTTAACAATTCTAGATCCGAAAGCTGCGATATTGGCGATTAACTGCACCTGCTGGATCACCAATGTTGCTACACAGACATAAATCACAAATTCCAGACACCGCTTCAAAAAGGGGATTAGGTGTCGGAGGCGATCATAGAATCGCAGAAGGTTGTCAGGATTCGAGTATCTTATACTTAAAGCATCTAGGCTATCAATAATAGCAGTGAGTGCTTTAGGTATGAGTAACCCGACGGCAATGATCAGATAGATCCGCAGTAGGATGTATAAATAGTGGGAAACAACTGCTGGCAATTTGAGAAACTGGCTACAGCAGATGACAGCCCACAGCCAGATCCCACAAGTAACGATGTTGTTGAGGTTGTCAAAGAAAGTATCAATACTTTTATCGTCGGCAGTGTTTTGTTCAATGTTCTTAGCACGAATGCTAGCTACCTTGAGCCAACGATGAAGGAATTTCTGAGCGATCGCCGCTAAAATCAAAATACCAATGCTCTGAGCTATACCAATTCCTAAAGTTACCCAAAATCCTGGTGGAACACGGTAAATCAACAAGAGTGTATATTGTTGAAGGTTTGCGCCTCGATAGAGTAGAAAACCATTAGCACCCACAATCAAAATACACAGTACTAAACAAGTGGCTATCAACAACCCTGTAATATTTTGACGCAGGGTTTTGATACTTCTTCCCTCGTTTTTAACTACAGAGTTTTTCAAAAGTAGCTTGAAGACCTTACCCACAAGCCAGTTTACTAAAAAGAAAACGAAGATTACAAGACTGACTTCAGCCAAGATAATTAAGAAATTCATATCAAAACATAAAAGTTAAGCATTTTAATGATTGTGTTACTAAAATCTGTAGAACACATCAATATCTTTTCTAGTATTATTTCATTTTTAGGTTGATAAAATCAAGTTATTATAATGCTCAACTTTTTACTATGCTAGTTATTTTATCTTAAAGTCATATTTTTTGACTTTATTATCTTAGAGATGATTTATAAAGTAAACCTTAAATTGTAGGGTGCGTTATAGCAACGCTTAACGCACCGAGAAAGATGGTGCCCTGCGGCTAATTCTCACTCTCTCAAACTCCGAAATCCAAGCATCGCCGTAACACACCCTACTTAATATTTACTTTATAAATAGGCTCTTATACCAAACTTTATCTGAGTTCAAATATCACACATTTCCGACCTTTTTATTTACTTGAAACTAATAATAGTAGGAACAGTAGGAACAGTAGGAACAGTAGGAACAACGAAGTCAAATAAATGTTTAGGCTTTACTATAGGATTACTATTTGATTTTTGAACAAAGTTAAGTATTGTAGGGTGCGTTAGGATGAAATCCGTAACGCACCGAATCCCTAAATCTATTCCCAACCCAGCTTATGATAATGCTGCTAAAATCATTGGAAAGTATTTTTTTGCAACAGCAAGACAGTTTGAAATTTACTTTGATGAAATTTTTCCTGGCAATTTTTCTATATCAGAGGAAGGTGACACAGAGGATTTTGTTATTCGAGTGTTTTATTTAACCGCTTTTTATCGAAATCAACCTTTATGCCTTTTCTCAATTAAGTTTCCTCATTATCATCAAAATTTTGGCTTTCCACTACCACCAGAATTAGAGATGGTAAAGTTGTACGAAAAGTGTGATTAGCAAACAAAAAAAATTCTTTCTTAAATCAAGAATTTCTTCTATTTTCTCTACGTACATATACGGTTTTTTCAATTTGAGTGTCTTGAGTCTAATTGAGAACAACTATTAATTTGTAGTATATGTTTACTCAACAATCAAATTCGATCATATTTCGCAGTCCATATCCTGATATTTCTATACCTGAGCAGCCACTGACAGAATTTGTATTGCAACGAGCAGTAGAATTAGCCCAGAAACCAGCCTTGATTGAAGGGCACAGCGATCGCATAGTGACTTATGGACAACTAGCAGACTCCATCGGTCGAGTTGCTTCTAGCTTGGTGGCGCGTGGCTTCTCCAAAGGTGATGTTTTCGCAATTTACAGCCCGAATATTCCCGAATATGCGATCGCCTTCCATGCCGTCGCAACTTTAGGCGGGGTTATCACCACAGTAAACCCATCCTATACGGCAGAAGAGCTTGCATACCAACTCAATGATGCTGGTGCAAAATATTTAGTCACAATACCTGACCTTGTAACTCAAGCATTAGAAGCCGTAGGGCAATCAAAGGTACAAGAAGTATTTGTGTTTGGTGAGGCAGCTGAGGCTACCTCATTTTCTGTGCTTTTAGAAGGTGAAGGAGAAATACCAAAAGTACATATCAATCCACGAGAAGATTTAGTAGCCTTGCTGTACTCTAGTGGCACTACTGGTATGCCTAAAGGTGTGATGCACACCCACCATACATTTCTGTGTAACTTTCACCAATTCCAAAACTGCGAACCAGTCAGCGAGGCTGATGCAGTTATCGGGGTTTTACCTTTTTTTCATGCCTACGGCATGCTCATGCTGAATTACAGCCTTGCTTGCGGAGCAACTATTGTGACGATACCGCGCTTCGATCTGGAGACGTTTCTCAACCTGATTGAAAAGCACAAAATTACCCGTATCCACGTCGTCCCACCAATTTTGCTGGCATTAGCAAAGCAGCCAATAGTAGATAAATACAATCTTTCCAGCTTGCGGGTGCTGACTTCTGCTGCAGCACCACTCAGTGATCAATTGATCAAAGAGTGCGAACAGCGTCTTCCTAATTGCGTCGTCAAGCAAGCGTATGGAACGACAGAAACCTGTCTGAACACCCACACTCTAGATGAACGTGACAAAATCAAGCCTGGTTCAGTCGGTCAATGTCTTTCTCATGTGGAATGTCAAATTGTAGACGTCGATACCCAACAACCATTAGGTTTTAATCAACCAGGAGAGTTGTGGGTACGCGGACCGCAGCTCATGAAAGGCTATTTGAATAATGATGAAGCAACTGCCAACACAATTGATCGAGATGGTTGGTATCACACCGGCGATATTGTCTATGTTGATGAAGACGGCTACTTTTATATAGTCGATCGCATCAAGGAGTTGATCAAGTGTAATGGCTATGCCATAGCACCAGCAGAGCTAGAAGCAGTATTGTTGAGTCATCCGGCTGTTGCTGATGCTTGTGTAGTCAAGAGTCCTCATGCCAGTAGTGGGGAAGTTCCCAAAGCTTTTGTTGTGCTTAAAGATTCAGCTACGCCAGAACAAATTATGGAGTTTGTCGCTGGACAAGTTGCACCGCATAAAATGATCCGCAGACTTGAATTTGTGGACAAAATTCCTAAATCACCTTCTGGGAAAATTTTGCGCCGTATATTGGCACAACAAGAACTGACAAATATCAAAGAAGCATCCTCTGATGAGCAGCCATTGCAGCAAAGATTGGAGTTTCTACAACAGTTAGATGATGCTTCTTTAGGTAAACGTCAAGAGCTATTAACTGCTTATATTCGAGAGCAATTTGTTAAAGTTTTAGGCATCAATACATCTCAAAATCTGGATATAGAGAAGCCTTTACATGAACTGAGGCCTGATTCTCTCATGAATATTGATCTGAAGAACCGCATTGATACTGAACTAGGGGTAAACATACCCATAGAAATGTTTCTTGGCGAGTCTAATATCAACCAATTGGTAAATTTATTGCTTCAGCAACTAGCAGCGAAGAACACAATTCTCTCAAAACATTCATCGGTTGAGTTAGCAACAGATTTAAAATCAGAGGTTGTTTTAGACTCTACAATATTACCTGAACATCCATCTGAGTCATTTGTAACTGAGCCTACTGCTATTTTCTTAACTGGAGCTACAGGCTTTTTAGGAGCTTTTTTACTTCAAGAACTGCTGTTAAAAACCCAGGCGAATGTTTATTGCTTGGTACGTTCTACTGATTTGGAGTCAGGGAAGTTAAGGATTCAAAATAACTTAGAATCCTATGGAATTTGGCAAGATGATTTTGCTGATAGAATTATTCCTGTGTTGGGTGATTTATCTCAACCACTGTTAGGTTTGTCATCACAATATTTTCAAAAAATGAGCAGCCTCATTGATGTGATTTATCACAACGCTGCTTGGATTAACTATGTTTATCCCTATTCAGCATTAAAGCCTACCAATGTTTTGGGAACTCAGGAAATCTTGAGATTGGCGAGTCAACTGAAAATCAAGCCTGTACATTATATATCTACAATCGCGGTTTTTGAGTCGCCTGCTTATTTAGGAAAAGTAGTAACTGAATCCGATCAACTCGCTCATAGTGAGGGAATGAAACTTGCTTACTCCCAGAGTAAATGGGTGGCAGAAAAGTTGGTTATGATAGCGCGCGATCGCGGTATTCCAGTTTCGATTTATAGACCGCCATTTATTTCCGGTCATAGTCAAACAGGTGCTTGGTATAAAGATGATGTAATTTGCCGCACCATCAAAGGCTGTATTCAAATGGGGAGTATGACAGACATCACTGACACATTGGATTTAGCTCCCGTAGATTACCTCAGCCAAAGTATTGTGTATTTATCAAAGCAAAAAGATTCTCTTGGTAAGGCTTTTCACTTAAATAATCCTCAATCTATTTATTGGAGTGAACTAACTGATTTTATCTGTTCTTTTGGCTATAAAATTAAACATATTGCTTATAAAGATTGGCAAATACAACTAAATAATTCTGTTCGCTCTAGGGAAAACCCTTTGTATCATCTCTTGCCTTTTTATCAAAAACAATTGCCTCAAGAACAACTAGGTATTTTGGATCAGGTTCAGCAATCAACTGACCCAAAAATCAGTTGTTTGATGACACAGAATATCCTAGAAGGTAGTTCCATAGTGTGTCCACCTGTAAATGCTGAATTGCTCAATACTTATTTCTCGTATTTCATTCGTAGTGGTTGGCTCGACTTAGTTCCAAAATAGCGAGATCGAAGTAAGCAATTCAAAATGAAAACCTAGCATTGGCACTCTCAACTTGCTTTAACTAGTTGTGTACATTTTCGTATCAGCATTTAGCGTTTCTGACTTTATACGTATTAAATGTTGCTTTCATAAAGGCAAAACTAAAAATGAATCATATACTTCCTGATTTAGATTCTCCTGTTGCTGTGGTTGGAGGAGGAGTTGCAGGAATTTGGGCTGCTTATAAACTCATTAAGGCAGGAATACCTACAACTTTAATTACTTATTTGGATAAAGATAGAGGCGGCATACAAGGTTCAACGTATCGGTCTGTGGGTGCTATCAACACTTCCCCTTTAACAAACGATGACTTTGCCTCTTACATGGATGATTTGGGAAGAAAGTGCGCTCATCCTTTCGTAACTCAAGCTTTACAGCAATATTTAAAAGATGAAATTGATGAGCTTTCATCTCTTGTTGCTTTAAAACCCATAAAAATTGGATTGGCATTAGAGTCTGAAAGTGGTAAATCTTTCTTGCAATATATGTATGAACTATTTGAATCCCTTGGAGGGCGCATAATAAATGCTTGGCTCACTCGATTAGTAATGGACAAAAATGTTTGCCAAGGATTGCAGTATGAGAAAAACGGCTACATTGGAAAACTGCGTTGCCGCGCAATCATCCTTGCCTCTGGAGGGTATGCAGGTTTATATTCCAATTCGATAAATACTAACTGTTTTGGAACAATGTTAGGTCGCTTTATGGAGTGCGGAGGTAGTGCAACAAATTTAGAGTTTCTCTTCCAACATGGATACGGGAATATTGATACTAATGACTTAACGCCAACGGAAGAGATTGCTGGGGCAGAAATTTATGACAAAAATAAAAGTAGAGTTGTCTGGTTGGAAAAAATGCTCTTTGATGGGCAAGGAACTAATACACATCTTCAAGCTGTTAATTTCTGGATGAGTAATAGTCATATGGACTATTCTATCGACCTTTCATACAGGGAGCTTTATTTAGCGATCTCCGAGTTTAATTCAGCGATTCAGAAGAAATACACCCAGCAAAACCTTTGTAATAAGCCAACTCCATCAGATAAAGATGCTTTGGAAAAATTGTTAAAAATTTTTCCGGAAAATGCGCGGATTGAGGTTTCGCATAAAATAATTTATACTGATTCCCCTCAAGTAATAAAGTACGATAAATTTCAAGATTTAAAGAAATTATTTTTAGTTGAAAATTTTAGATTATTTCAGGTCAAACCGATTACTTATTTTTCGATGGGTGGAATTGCACATATAAATTGCCGCACGAATCTGAAAAATGTCTTGTGGCGAATTCTGTTGTGTTGATTTGTCTTTTGCGTTAACAAAAACTTGCTTTCATTTCTCATCAATCATTTAACTGAATGAAACAAAACTATGGATTTTCAGAATGTTTTATACAATATAAAAAGTATATAAAATAACCTTTTTAATGTAAGATAATAAAGTTTCAAAGAATCAAAGAGGTAATTTATGAGCAATATCAAAGAAGCATTACCTGCTTCAGAATTTATGAAAAAGAACTTAGGTATTTCTGAGGCTCCTATTGAAGCATACCTGAACTACGGATATGCACTACTCGCTATTGCTGGAGCTGATGGAGAGGTTTCCGAAGCTGAACTTAACTGGTTACTAAATCATCAGCGTCTTGTCGGCGCTCCTGAAGAAGTAATAGAGAAATACAAAACATTTGAATACAAAAATGCTGACGCGCGAAAGTTTGCTGAGTAAGATTACAGTTGATGTTTCTACTTGGTCGAAATCAAGGTCATTGCTGTATCATGCAATTCAAATGGCTCGCGCCGATGAGGATTACTCACTTGAAGAGCAAAAAGCTGTAAAAAAAGCAGCTAAACTGTTGAAGGTTGAAGATGATATTGCGCTTGCTCTCAAGAGGTTGGTAGAGACAGAAGAAGCAGTAACTGCATTACGCAAAGCGCTACTACAGACTGAAACTTTAACTTAATCGAGCCACCATATGCCCATTAAGGTAACTTAACTGCAAAGGTACCAGAGGGGTGCGATACGCTCGCGCGTCAAGCTACGGGCTTATCGTCCTCCCTCCACCTCCCATGTCTTTATTCCCTGCATTCCTGTGTGGTTGGGGGCTGTTTTAGTCTGTCTCAATCCCTAATTACCCCTAGTAGCATCTCAAGAGGAATTCCAAGTTTTTCTAAATTTTGCGCTTTTACTTACCCCTAGAGAAATTCATATTTCAAAAAATAAGTTATCAAATTTGCTGTAATGAATAAGCTTTTCATAGCCCAATTGCAACCAGAACCAGGTCGTCTCCCCCGCCTATCCCTCCTTATCCTATGAAAGTAGATGTCAATAAAACAGCGTTCATTCTTTCTCTTAATATCCCGAATCCCCTATAACTTTTGATTCCTCAATGATGACTTGTGATTGTTGTGGAGTCCACCTTTGAGATGGATTTCTGGCAATTTGCTGCTGGGAGAACATTTCCCGCAGAACCATTGCTGGATCTACATATTGTTTGGCATATTTCAGCCCCCAATGAAGGTGAGGACCTGTGGTTCGTCCGGTCATCCCTACCCGACCAATTCTCATTCCTGCGGTTATTTGCTGACCTTCCCAAATTTGAATTCCACCAGCCCTATCTATGAAATAACGGCGACCCTCTGCGGTTTCAACTTGTCCTTCCATATGACAGTAGGTGTGTTCCCATTCGCCAGACTGAATGACTATATATGTACCACAGGCGTCCTTGTCGCGAACTTTTGTGACTGTACCTGTCCACCAATTACGAATATAACTACCTTGTGGGGCGGCGATATCTAACCCACCGTGAAATTCCAAATTTGAGCCACCAGTCGCAGAACGACGGTAGCCAAATGCGGATGTATATGACTGAAAATTTTCTACAGGAAAAGAGGCTGCTAGCCAATTGTTAGCTATTGCTACCTGCTGAGATTTAAATTTTGGAGATGCTTTGGGGTGGTACCCGTTAGATTTAAATTCTATAGATGGTTTTGACTGGTGTGCCTGAGAATTTTTTACAGGAATTGAAGTTGCTTGCCAATTGTTGAACGTTGCTATCTGCTTGGAGTTAAATTCTACAGCTTCAACCGTTTTTGCCTTTGACAATAGAGTGATGAAACCTATAACACTCAATCCTAATATAGACAGACTGACCGCAGAAAGTGCTACTGTTTGTCGCCACTGACTCATTTTTTTTTGCCCTCTAGCCGTTAGGTCTATCTGTAAATTGATGTAAAATCCAACCAAAGCAGAAGTTTGAATTTTGATTAGGGATTGACATCTGGTTTTGTTTGCGTTCACATAGCTGCATTACAAGAAAAAGCGTATTTTTTGGCTTTCAATCGCAATATTGTACTGGAAAATATTTTTATGTCAAGTCGTTTCAAGTACTATTTTTTGATCTGTCAAAAGCAGAATATTCTTAATTGAAAATAAAAAATATGACATTTAGAGTCAAACAGCTATTTTAGATACTTTTGTGCAGTTATACTTAAGCAATAATTCTCCTTTAAATAGCGAGTGTTCAAGTTGCTAGTCATTCCCTGGTAATTCTTATAAGTATTGGTAATTACATTTTTTCTAGGTATATACTTAGATTGTCAGATGTCAATTTATGCACCATGAATTATACCTGTGAAATCGTTGCCAATAAGTAAAAATGCTGTTAAGTTTATGCTTAAGATTGCATTAAAAAATTAATCTAGCTTCAATAGAAGCGAAAGCGCACTCTCCACACGAGTTCCACAAGCCATGCTGACCGAAATATTGCCTTTCAGTTTTGAGTTAGACACAATCGCGATCGCCGGAGCAAGTTTGTGGTCTTTGGCGCTGTATTTAGGTTTTTCCTCAGCCAGTGAATGGGTGATCCACCAACTAAACCGCTGGTTTAACTTTGCCGAGCGATCGCTCTACACGAGTAAGTCAGAATTTGAAAAAACAAGGAAAGCCAGAGAATCACAGAATGCTTTTTACGCCTCGCTTTTCAGTATTGTGCCCTTTCTAGTCATTGGCGCTTTATTTAATTGGGGAGTGGAAATCAGTTTAGGTTCGAGCTGGGCAATTAGTATAGGGATACTTGCCTGTATAGGTTCCGGCGTTTATGAACTAGGACGAAGAGATGGCAAGTCTTCTGGGGAGTAGAGCAAACAGACGATGAGATGATGGACTCAAGGGCTTGAAACTGTAACTTAATCTCTGGACAAAGCTACCCACTGCTGCTCAATCTTGGGTAGCTTTTTGATATCTATTCGGTTTATGTGCGGTTTTCACGACTCATATATAGTCATATTATTACTATAATATGACTATGTACAAGAGCGAAGAATTATGCCGCAAAGAGATAGATGGTTAAAAGTACTGCTAACTGAGCAGGAATTAAAAAAGCTTGAGGTTTACGCTGAAACTCAAGGATGGAATAAATCACAGGCACTTAGAGAATGGATTAAAGGTTTGCCATGCTACTCGGATTTAAAACAGAATTGAAACTGAATAAAGCGCAGCGCATAGCATTAGCCAAACATTGTGGAGTAGCTCGTCATGCTTGGAATTGGGGCTTAGCGCTGACCAAGCAAATTTTAGACCACAACCAAGCCAATCCTGATTCTAAGATTAAATTCCCTAGTGCTATCGACCTACATAAATGGTTGGTAGCATTAGTGAAATCTGAAAATGAATGGTACTACGAATGCAGTAAATCTACTCCACAGCAAGCGCTGATGGCTCTGCGAGATGCTTGGAAAGATTGCTTCAGTAAGAAAAAAAGAGTACCAAAGTTTAAAAAGAAAGGACGCAAAGATTCTTTCACGCTGGAAGGCACAGTCAAAATCTTAGGAGATAACAAGATTCAAGTACCTGTAATTGGTGTTCTTAAAACTTATGAGCGATTACCACAAGTATTGATTAAGTGTTGCACTATTAGCCGACAAGCTCATAGATGGTTTATCAGTTTTCGATTTGACGTAGAACAACAACAATCAGATAAAACAAGTGTTGTAGGTGTTGACCTCGGTGTTAAAAATCTTTGCACCCTCAGCAGTGGTGAAGTCATAGCTGGAGCCAAATCCTACAAAAAATATGAAGCAAAACTATCCAGAATGCAATGGTTGAACCGCCATAAAATCATCGGTTCTGCTAACTGGAAAAAAGCGCAGATGGCAGTAGCTCGTCTACACAGAAAGATTGCCAACATCCGTAAAGATACGCTCCACAAACTCACCACATTGCTCGCTAAGAACCACGGCACAGTAGTGATTGAAGACCTTAACGTGTCTGGAATGATGGCTAATCATAAACTGGCAAAAGCGATTGCTGATATGAGTTTCTTTGAGTTTCGCAGACAACTGACCTACAAGTGCGAGTTGTATGGTTCCAAGCTTGTCGTTATAGACCGATGGTTTCCATCCAGTAAGACCTGTTCTAACTGTGGAACCAAAAAAGAAACACTCACTTTGGATGAGCGAGTGTTTGAATGCGGTCACTGTGGCTTTGTTATTGACCGCGATTTAAATGCAGCAATCAATTTGAGTAAAGCTGTCAGTTAGACAGTGCTAGCCTGTGGACTGGTTGATGCCGACATCTCCAGGTTGAAGCAGGAAGTAATCGAAACCTAAAGTATAGAAAAGCCAAATTATGGGTAGCTTTGGGTAGGTATTATATAACGGTTCGTTATCTTAAAATGCCAGGACTAAAGAAGGTAGAACAGCCCTAATAACGAACAAACAAAGAAAAGAAAAACATTATCAAGCCTTACCTGCTAGTTAAGAAGCGTTCATTTATGCAGCTATGGTATGGCTAATGCACGGGCAATTGGTAGAAACAATGATACTTTCGAGACATCCTCTCAAATTTTTTTTGGAGAAAGTGACAAATTGGAGGATAAAAGTCTAAACGAAAGTGAAGTAGCTTTGGTCAAGACTTAGACCTGAAACTCCTTGCACAACCGCAATGAGCACGTCTGTTTCTTGGTCAAGATATATCGCTGTCCCTTCTGGTGAACCTGCTGGAGAGGAACCTAGAATATAGCTTAATCCTACGCTTACTCCTGCTCCTCTTTCCTCTGAATTGGCAAGTTGGATAGTGTCGTCGCTAGTGTTGAAGTCGGTAATGATTGCGTAATCAGTGAAAGATTGAGTTGTACCAGAAGGAGACGGACCGTACAAACTTCCACTATCAGTTCCAAGAACGAATGTGTCATTTCCTACACCGCCTGTTAAAGTATCCACCCAATCCTCTTGCTGAAAAGGATTGAACTGAACATCACCAATCAGAACATCATTACCAGAACCACCATCTAGGAAATCGCTTCCGTTTCTTCCATACAATACATCCTCACCATCGCCACCATATAAAGTGTCCTTACCAGTGAACCTCTCATCATAACCATCTAATATGTCGTTTCCTTCACCACCGTCAAGAAAGTCATCACCGTTAGCTCCTACAAGGTAGTCATTACCGGACTCACCATACAGGAAGTTTCTGGAACTCTCAGTTTGACGTGAGGAGCTAACGACTTCATAACCACCAAAGAGGCGATCATCGCCTGAACCGCCATAAAGTTCATCGCTTCCAGGACCGCCCTCTAAAAGATCATTGCCAGAACCGCCATCTAGGAAGTCGTTTCCTCCAAGGGTAGTACGTCCTGAGATGGGATCTGTCCAAGTGGTATCACCCCGTAAGATGTCGTTTCCTTTTCCGCCTTTTAAAACATCATTACCATAGCCATTGTTAAAGTACTCCGTGAGAAAATTTCCAAGGTTAAAAGTGTCTATACTTTCCCCTGCGCTGTAACCACCCCATAAAACATCATCTCCGTGACCGCCACTCAAGGAATCCTTACCGGCACCGCCTTCTAGAAAATCATTACCTGAGTCACCATCTAGAATATCGCTTCCCTCACGGTTGAGTGTCAAAATATCACTTTTATTCCCATAGGGATCAGCAAAGGGATCGCCACGTAAGTTGTCGTTTCCTAAACCACCATCTAGCAAGTCGCGACCTTCGCCGCCATTAAGGTCGTCATTTCCATCTTTGCCTAATAATGTGTCGTCTCCTGCTAAACCGTTGATTGTGTCATTATCTGGAGTTCCGGTTAAAGTATCGTTGTTCGGGGTACCGATGATATCTGCCATAGTCGTTACTCTCCCTAAAACTCGATAGTTGTACTATTAAATACATCTACTATTCATAATTTTTCTTCTTAAAAATTCAACTCTTCTTTAAAAAGATTTACAATTTAGAATCTGTGAAAAAATAAATGACTTGTTTTTAGCTAAAACCAAAAGAAGCCCCACGTCTGACACGAAGTGCAGCGTGGGATGAATTTTGGGGTAAAAACGGTACGTCCCCCGACCTATGTCAACCGTTGGTTGACGCGGGAGTGGGGTCGCACTTGTCCCCTAAAAAATGGGCAGCCTTTGTTTCGCTGATCTGTGTTCCAAGACGAGTACTCGTAGTAGTAAGGCTGCCCATTTTTTTCGTGTTAGACCTCGTGGACAGTGCAGTTTTTACCTATCTCTGGGCTGTCTTGCGACTCAATATACTGCTTCAAGGTCGAGATAGTCACGCCACCACAACGCCGCAATAAAGTAAGACCCGTTCCAAAAAACATCTTTGGAATAGAAGCGACTCAGATGGTCTGCAAATTCTTGCCTGAGTCTACGAGATGTCGTTGATTTAATATTTCCAACCAACGTGCTTAATTGCAAATCTGGGTGATATTGAAACAGTAAGTGTACGTGGTCGGATTCACCGTTAAACTCAACCAGTTTGCAATCCCATTTGATCAATAAATCTTCAAGGATAATGTGTAAACGCTTTAACATCTCAGAGCGTGATGGCTTTGCGTCGATATTTGGTTGTCAACACCAAATGTGCTTTCAGGTCACTGACTGACGGACATGAGTGAAACAAAATCATTTTTCACAACTTTTTCAGTCACTCTGCTATAATCAGTGTTGCCAATAATATTGACAGTAACTAACAATTAAGGAGGTGAATTCCCTTGTTGCTTAACTATCAGTATCGTGCGCAACCGAACACCAATCAAAAATTAGAACTGAATAGTTGGTTGAGAATTTGTCAATACTGGTATAACAAGCAACTAGGAGATAGATTCGATTGGTGGGAAAAGAACCGCAACAATATTAATTCTTGTTCGATAATCAGTTGTCCATTGCCACAATTACGGGACAATCCAGATTTCTACTCTCAAAAGAAACAGCTTCCTACTATTAAAGAAGACTTGTTTATAGTTGGACATTCTGGAGAATTACTAGACTTTACTCGTGTTCCATCTCAAACATTACAAGACGTTTCCAAGCGAGTTGATTTGGCTTTCTCTCGTTTCATTAAAGGTGACAGCAATGGCAATCGCAGTGGGAAGCCACGTTTTAAAAGTGCGGCACGTTACCGCACCATGCGTATAGAAGGTCAAGCCATTACCGTTGAGCGTGTTGAGAAAGACTGGTTATTCTTGTCCTTTTCAAAGCTTGATGGTTGGGTTAAAGTGTGTCTACATCGTCCATTGCCCAATGCTTTTGTACTCAAAAATGCACTCTTAACTAAGAAAGCGGATGGTTGGTACATCACAATTTGTTTAGAAGACCCGAATGTACCTGTTTTCACTCCTGAAGAGATAACGCCAACTTGGGATAACACTCTGGGATTGGATGCGGTGTTGCATGAAGACGATTACTTGGCAACTTCAGAAAATACGAAGCACCAAGCACTGAAGTCTTTCAGAAAATCTGAAAAGCGTTTGGCGTCTGTGTCAAACCGCAAGTCAGCCAAGAAAAAAGGTAGCAAGGCACGTCGTAAACTAGCAAAACGAGAAGCACGGGAGCATCAACGTATTGCCAGGGCTAGAATTGACCATGCGTTTAAGACAGCTCATGCTGTAGTTCGGACAAATAAAAAAGTTTTTATTCACGAAGACTTAAATTTAAAAGCTTTGTCAAAACGAAACAAAGCTAAACAGGACGAAGACGGCAAGTATCTTCCAAACGGTCAGTCGCGAAAATCAGGTCTGAACAAATCCTGGAATGACGCTGCATTTGGACAGTTTTTTACAATCCTAGAATACATAGCGTCAATTGCTGGGGCTAGGACAATAGCAGTGAAACCTGCATACACATCTCAATTACTCGCGTACCGTGACGAGTTTAACTTCAGTGATTGTAACATTCGCGAGTATTGGGATGAAAAAGAATTGCTTTGGGTTGACCGCGACGTGAATGCCGCTATCAATCTAAAGCGTGTTGGGCTGGGACTGTTCCCAACAATAAAACGCCGTAAAGGGAATCCGGTAGTAGCTGGCTCTACTACTAATAGTACCTCGAAGGAAGTTCTGGTAGTGTTAAAACGCCAGAAGCCTACACCGACCTGCTTGCAGGCGGTGTAGGTAGTTCACGGAAAAAACTTACCCTTGAAACACCTCCAGTTCCCCTATCTTTCAATCTCTTCCTTTACCAAAGTTGCTAACTTTTGTGCTGCACCAGCCTCACCTCGGATACTCCGCAGCTTGGCTTGTATTTGGGCTAATTTTTCTGGATGAGTCAGATAATCTAAAACCATTTCTCCGACTTCTTGGGACTGGAGTTTTCCGACTAGTTCCGGTACGACCATTTCCTGCGCCCAAATATTGGGCCATGCTAGCAAACCTTTTCGTCTCAAAACTAGCCAGTTAATTAGCTTAGCAAAACCGGAACCGACCAAAGGCAAATTTGCCAACAGTCCAGGCAAACCATCCCAAGACCTCATAGCATCTAGCTGTTGAGTAGGTAATAAAACAATCATCGGCACTGCTAAAGCACCAAGTTCAGCAGTGTTTGCACCCACTGTGGTTAAGCAAAGGCTGCACTGGGATAATAAATCATATGCTGGTGTCTGAGTCCAAAGTTCCACACATAAACCTGTTCCTGTCTTTAGTAAAGGGCGTTCTGAATCAATATTGGATGTTGGGACAATCAAAGAAGCACCACTAAAACCAAATGTTTGAACAAAAGAGTTTTTCTCTTGGTCGGCAAAACTAGCTAAAGTTTCTAAATCCAAAGTTGGGGCAACAGGAATCACAAACTTGGTTTGCGGTCTCCTAGCGTGGACATATTCCGCAATTGCCAACGTCAAAGGTACTCCTTGCGTCAATTTTGCCGCCTTTGACCCAGGGAGTACGCCAATGAGTTCAGTAAAAAGTGGAGAGGATGAGGGGGATGAGGGGGATGAGGGGGATGAGGAGGATGAGGGGGATGAGGGGGATGAGGGGGATGAGGGGGATGAGG
>Ga0209902_100140_pt1 | contig 129312 bp, 105 predicted proteins | sample FECB27metaG_FD_188304 | JGI IMG/M metagenome (GOLD analysis project Ga0209902, IMG submission 188304) | Cyanobacterial communities from the Joint Genome Institute, California, USA - FECB-27 (SPAdes) (version 2) | ecosystem: Environmental > Aquatic > Thermal springs > Hot (42-90C) > Microbial...
TGGGCAATCGCTTGGATCACTTTCGTCAGAAAGTCATAACTGTAGGGTTTAGGCATGGCAGAGCAGACGATAGCAGGTTACGATAATACCTTTAGTTTACGTCCTAACCGCCTTGGCGGTTGCTATATATAATGCAAAGCTGCTAGTTCTGGTTCTTGTTTTAAGCTGTGTTCAATATTGGTAAGAACAGATGTTGTTGTGAGGGCGAAACTAGCTTGGGCATCTTTCACAATCGCTTGCAACCTTGTCATGCGCTGATTGCGGCGTGGTGGATATACGGGAACAGCGGTAACCCCTGCGTACAGACACCCGAAAAAAGCCACAATGAATTCTAGTCCTGGCGGGTATAAAAGCAGCGCTCTTTCTCCAGTAGCTTTCATGCTCTGTAAAAAAGCAGCAAGCGATCGCGCTTTTTGGTCTAATTCTTGATAAGTTAAGCTAACTTCTTGGGTTTCCCCATCTATCAAAAAGGTATATGCCACTTGCCTTGGTTGCTGTAGCGCTCTTTTGCGTAACAGGTCAACTAAAGTCGTTTCACTGAAAGTGGGTACTGAAAATAAATTGTTGTCCATCAACTCTCCTGTCTCGTTATCAGCAAGCATCAGTAAAGTGAGAATATTTGTACAAGAGCGAGCGGGTTTTTCTCGACACTCTTGAATTTGTGTAGATGAGTTAGTCCTAGTGCATACAAATAAAGAGTTTTTCGGCGTTGTTAGTCACAAAAAATTTGTGTAGCTTTCAGGGGTTCGGCAAAAGCTACTCAAAATGCAAAATTTGAGAATTCAGTCCAGAAAAACTGGTAGCCGAGCAGTATATCTTTGGGCAAGAGTCATTTAGCAGCAACAAGAATACTGCTCAACAATCATCTGTATGCAAAGCGAGGAAAAGTCTGGGTAAATTAGCGCCCATCAAATTGCGATTGGTCAATAACACGGTCACCATTGGTTAAAGATGCACACGACAAACCTCACGTTCATTGGAATACTGATACTGTGTTACCAGGATATGTAGTTCTAAGCTTTGTTACATTTCTTAATCTCTTTTATAAGTGTATCAAGCAATTTGTGAAAGCGTTTAAGTTTGATAATAAGATTTTTGCTTGATATTTGCTCTTTACATAAAAAATTTCAATTATTAGACTATAGAAAAGTTTATGAGCTAGATTTTTTAGCTTTTTAAGTTTGAGTACTGCGGCACAGTTACTGAAATAGGAGCATTTCAAATGTGCAAATTGACTGTCATATTAAGTGAAGCAGGAGTACATAAGTCATCAATAGATTCTAGTAAACTTTGTCAGCAAATTATCCCAAGCAAACACAGAACGCTGACATGAGCGCTCATTTACATCAACAATTCAAAAGTTTTGAATTTTGTTTTTATGTAGAATTTACGGGGTTTTGCTGTAAAAGTTAGACTTTGTATACATTATGGTAAAAATTTGCATTATAAATGTACCATTGGTAGCATTTTGTAAGAAACTGGTTTCAAAATCGCCTTGTGAACGATAATCATGCGTCGTTAGTTCTTTCAATCTATGTCTCCAGCCGGATTGACCAAGCCCTACGGGCAAGGCAGAGGGCAGCAATGCTTACAGCAGAAGGGAGAAAAAAGTTTTAAGGCGCAAAGATAAGGGTTTTGAAAATTAAGGGAAGAAAATTTCATACCTCAATTCAGCAACGCCGTTAAATTTTACAAAGGCATGGTCTAATACTTTCTAGAAACCAAAGGCTAAAAAGCCACCATCAACTGCAATACACTGTCCAGTAATGTAAGTAGCTGTTGGCATACACAAAAATGCCACTAAACCTGCGACTTCTTCTGGTGTACCAACTCGCCCCATCGGCGTGCGCGACACGACAGAGTTCAATACATCGGAATTGCTCAACAAAGGTTCAGTTAAAGGGGTGAGAATAAACCAGGGAGCAACAGTGTTTACCCGAATTTGATTTCCTGCCCATTCTACAGCCAAAGAACGGGTCAGTTGTACAAGCGCGGCTTTTGTCATCCCATAAGGTGCGCCTGTGCGAACTGCGCTTAACCCAGCAACAGAACCTATATTAACGATGCTACTGTTGTTTCCAGCTTTCAGCAAAGGGTAAGCCAATCGGCACATTTCAAATATAGAAGTTAAATTGGTTTGAAATATAGACTCATACTCTTGTTCTGTGTATTCCAGCGCCTTTTTGCGAATGTTGGTGCCAACATTGTTGACAAGAATATCTAATTCTCCTAAAGTTTGATTGACTTGTTCAATGATTGCCTGACGACCTTTAGGTGTGGCAACGTCTGCGGCAATTCCATAAGCTTTCCATCCTTGCAATTGCCAGTTTTCAAGCTGCTGCTTCACTGCTTCTGCATTTCGGGCAACAATCATAATCTCAGCACCCAGGGACAGGAATTCTTGGGCGATCGCCAATCCAATCCCCTTAGTTCCTCCCGTAATCAAGGCTTTTCTTCCTGTTAATGTCCAGCGGTTATTGTTCATTCAATTTCTCCTTGTAGATTGCCAGAAGTTAGAAGTTTATGCAGTCATAAGCAGGAGCAATGCAATGCTTGTGAGATCAACAGCTTTAAGAGCGATTGCGCGGAGCGCACTGCGCTCCGCGCAATCGCCTTTTTCCAAATTCCTCTTGCTCATTCTTCTATCATCGTTGCACAAGGATAATCAACCATACCAGTGTCAAGGCGAATAGAATCACATCGGTGGTTATTGGTAAAATTGCTAAATAAGCGCTCAGTGATATTCATGAATTGCCCACCGATGTCGCCTACTATCCCTGGAGTTGTTCGGTTGCGTCCTCACGCTCGTGTTGTCAGCAAGCAGTCAATTTTGTTACACTTAGCGGTGGGGGTTCTCAGTATTGGGTTCATTCCTACCCTAGCTGCTCGTCCTAGCTTGGGTGCAGAACGGTTGACCATCTCTTATGGTCTTGTGGCTCGCTCTATTGCCATTAATTCCCTGGAAACTTATGCCAGAACAGGCAAAATAGACGATGATTTGGCTGCATATGTTCAGTATGCAGGCAAGGATCAACTCAACCTGCTACGGCAATTTTTGCTGACTCCCATTCCCCTAAATGCTGTAGCGGTTTCGCAATTTCTTTACACGCCAATTGGCAAGAGATTGTTAGAAAATTTGGGAGAAGTTGTACAGCAGGGGTCTGGCATTAATGGGTTTTATGCAATTCGAGCATCGCTCATTCTTGCAGCAGCAGACCCACAAGGGTTAACGTTATTAAACGTGCTACGCAAGTTTCCCTCAAGAGCAATTTCGATAGATTTAGCGCGCAGCTTGGAGATTGCAGGATCGTTCCAGAGGCTGGTGAATCAAACTCAACAGGCGATCGCACTGATCAATAAGCAGTCCTCATTGAATGCAGGCACGGCTGTCACATTAAATAATATTTCAGTGACCGACCTGCCACGATCAGGAAACTTTAGTTGGCAAAAGCGAACTATCATACTCAACGATTCCTCTCGCGAACGCATTTTTCCTGCTGACATCTACCTACCAAATGTATCCAGCAGCGTTCGTCCACTCATTGTGATCTCCCACGGACTTGGCTCTGATCGCAACAGTTTTGCTTACCTTGCTGAATACCTCGCTTCTTATGGCTTTGTCGTCGCCGTTCCAGAGCATCCAGGTAGCAACGCCCAACAATTGCAAGCACTCTTGGGAGGTAGGGCGGCAGAAGTCACAAGTCCCAGAGAATTTATTGACCGACCTTTGGACATAAAGTATTTGTTGGATCAACTCAGTAGCCTATCTCAATCCGACCCGACTTACAGGGGGCGCTTGAATTTGGAACAGGTTGGCGTGGTGGGTCAATCTTTTGGTGGTTACACAGCTTTGGCATTAGCAGGAGCAGCAATTGATTTTAAGCAACTTCAAAAAAACTGCCCACCTTCACCAGATGTACTCAATGTTTCGCTGTTGCTTCAGTGCTTAGCTACCGATTTACCGCAATCTAAATATAACCTATCAGATCCACGGGTCAAGGCAGTTATTGCCATTAACCCTGTTGATAGTAGTATTTTAGGGCAAGCCAGCCTCAGCCAAATTAAAATCCCAGTGATGATGGTGGCTGGTAGTGTTGATACCGTTGCTCCGGCTTTTCCAGAACAAATTCAACCGTTTACCTGGTTAACAACCCCAAACAAATATTTAGTATTAATTAATGGCGGAACCCACTTCTCGGTAATTGGGGCATCACCAAATGATGCCGTACCAGTTCCCGAACAGGTGATTGGTCCAAGTCCTGCCTTAGCGCAGCGATATATCAGAGCTTTGAGTCTTCCCTACTTCCAGACGTACGTCGCCAATGAGCAGAGTTACAGTCGCTACTTAAGTGCAGATTACATCAATGCCCTCAGTCAGGAACCGTTACCACTGAGTTTAGTGCAATCTCTCAGCCTTGAAGGTTCTGCCTCAAGTGCAACCCAACAGCCAACTACTATCAGTAAGCTTGAATCTCTGCCTTCATCTAAGGTTTTTCCCTTACCATATCCAAAGCAATTTGTAAATATTAAATTTTAGTAATCCAGGCAGTATCGTTAGCGACAGGTTCAATGAGTCCCAACGGGAGAAAGTGCTCTCAAAGGCTTGCCTTTGATGGCATGAAGCCTCAAGTTACCACACTAATAACGATAATTAGCAAACCCACCAAAATATGTAACACAGAAAAAATGAAGACAACACGCCCCTTTGGTGTTTCAAGATTTATTTCGAGATTTGCAACTCTTAAGCTACCACCCACCCAAGCAATTACACCAATTATTGCAATTACCAGTCCAACAATGGTCAAAATAGAAAAATTTGGCATTTTAACGTGTAAATCGCTTTTGTTTTTACAAACGATTTACTATAAAACGCTTTCAATTTTTCTAACGTCTGCTAAACGAATGAGTCAAGTATGAAATAACTTTACTTATTTTGTAGTTTAGTATAGGCAAATATTAAAGGCTCACAGCTAGAGCTACATACTTGATTTGCCTGTGAGCCATTAAACCAGTACCAGCCGCAGTGAACAGTTATCGGGCGCGTATGGTGGGGGATTTAAAGTTGCCCTCCGGGTATCTCCTTCGGAGACGCTTCGCGAACGCCACTTGCTCTACTTGGGGAAACCCCAAGACCGCAGTGGCTCACCACCAACGCCTACCACCAATTGGTATGGTGTTTCCCCCAAGGATAAACACCTCATTCTTTACTGATAACTGATAACTGATAACTGATAACTGTTAAAATGCTAGCCTTGCTTATCCACTATTGGACGACCTTGGGCATCCACGTCTAGCTCTTCACGTCGAATTGTATCAGTCGCTTCAGCTGTCTCGTGTTCTACAACCTTCTTGACTCGGACTTCTTCGCGCACAACAGCCTCTTTGCGGATATCGGGCGTTTCTTCGTAAAGCTCCACACGAGCAACTTCACCTTCACGGAAGTTGGCTTCGCCTGGATTTACGGGTGTAGCATTTGTGGGAGTTGTACGTTCAATCACCACGCGCTCTTTTTCCACAGGTACTGCAACACGAGCTGTTTCCGTTTCCACGTGTTTGCCGATCGCCACTTCTCCAGTCTTACGGCGCTGTTTGTCAGCAATCAACCGCTCTTCATACAGCTTCAAGGTTTGCCCCTCGCTGTCATTGCTGTCATTAAGGTTATATAACGACGGTTCTTGATCGTAGTTGTAAGTATTGCGATCGTAAGTAGGTTGAGTTAGGTCAGAAATAGCAGCAGTAGCATCAGCAGTACCTGCAGTAGCACTAGCCACAGAACTAGCAGCTATTGGACGGTATGCACCCCGTACCTGCTCTTCGTAGTCAAAATCAACCTTTTCCAAATTATCGTAATTAGGCAGGCTTTCGACTTGCTCTTTGGTCAGATCATTCACATAAATCCGTCTTGCACCATAATCAATGTTGCCAAGACCAACAGGTAGTAAAACTTTCTTGCCAAAAACCCAAAAGCCTGTGTCTACGATGAAATAGCGGAATTTACCTGTCTGCTGATCGACTAAGATATCGTAAACCGAGCCGACTTTATTATCTCCTTGAGCATAAACATCAAAGTTCTTGATGTCATCGAGATCGGAGTGTTCTTCACGATAGTCAGGGTAGAAGTCACCAAGCTTTACAAGTGCCATCTATTTATCTCCTGCATTGCTTCTTCCTTTTTTATATTAAAAATATTCAAAAATTATTCATCTTTCTCTTGAATGATAAGATGTATCAAATGTGTCAAAAAATCTATACCTATTAGGTTAAATTTTGTTTTTAATGCTCTTATAGTATGAAATCAGTATGAAATATTACACTTTTTTCACCAACCAATGGAGAATTCTTGGCGTCTAGATCAAAGCAGCGGCTACCCGACGATTCAGAAGTTCGTTGGGTTATACTCTTAAAAGACAAATAACTACTAAAAGACAAATAACTACTCCCGAACCGCCAGAAGAATATCTATTTTTTAACCGCACGAGGCAAGAGAGGACAGACGAGAGAAGAATTAATTATTATAGGTAATCTTAGACAGGGAAGGGAGTAAAAGACAAATAACGAGACGGCTGCTTTTATAAAGTCTGGGTTTTTTCAATACAAGCTCTAAGCTGTTCAGCAAGAATCTGGATATGGGGTTTTCTCAGCATAGTTAGGTGATTGCCAGGAATATTGTGAATTTCCACTCCTTTAAGAGTGAGATCACCCCAGCCAATAGTTAGATCTTGCTCAGCAATGCTTGACTGAACGCTTGTTCTAAAAAGAGTTATTCGGTGCGGATAGACTTTTGGAACATAGTTGAGAGTTGCTTGGGTATTGGCATGGAAAACACGAAGCATTGGGCGAATTGTTAACTCGCGCAAAATCCGTGATTTCGATTCCTGAGGTATAAAGTGCGAGAATAGATTGGTTTCAATGCGTCGAACAAAGTTATTAAAAATAGGATTAAAAATAGGAAAACGAGAAGTAAAACTGTCAACTTGATTCTTGTTAGAAGCGGTCATGAGATAAAAATAATCCAGGAAAAATGACCATATATATCGCGCCGCTGTAGTGAAAAGAAACCTCAAACTATCGCCAACAGAAGGTTGATTACCCGAAACTGGTGCTGCAGTGTCAAGCAAAGCAAGTAGAGCCACTTCATGCCCGCTTGATTGCAGTTGCTGAGCCATTTCAAAAGCAACCAAACCTCCAAAAGACCAACCTCCTAAAAAATAAGGACCTCTTGGCTGCACTGTACGCAATGCTTCAATGTAGTAAGCAGCCATATCTTCGATACGAGTCAGTGGCGAACTTTCTCCGTCAATTCCCATAGGCTGTAGCCCGTAAAATGGTTGATTTTTACCTAATTGATGAGCTAACTCGTAATAAGGGAAAACAACACCAAAAATGGGATGGACACAGAATAAAGGAGGATTTGAACCACTAGGCTGAATGGCAACCAAGGGAGACCAAGGCAGAGAATCCTTTTCTGAAGATATAAATTTTGCTAAACTTTCAATTGTTGAATTTAAAAATAAAGAAGATAATGGTAATTCACATTTAAATTGCTTGTGAATTTGCTCTACAAGCCGTACAGCTACCAGAGAATTTCCTCCTAAGTCGAAGAAGTTGTCGTGAATACCAACAGATTCAAGGTTAAGAATTTCAGCCCAGATTTTTGCAAGTGTTAACTCGGTTGAGTTACGAGGAGCGACAAACGCTTTATCTAATGAGCGGCTATTTAAACTATAGGGTGTAGGTAAGGCATGGATATCTAGTTTGCCATTAGGTGTTAGTGGCAGAGAATTAACCACTACAAAGGCTCTTGGTACCATGTATTCTGGTAATTTTCCTTTTAAAAAGTTACCTAGTTCAATCGTTGTTACTGCTTGTGTTTGATGAAGAACAATATAAGCCACCAAGTGCTTCTCACCAGATACGTTATCTTGAGCAATAACCACCGTTTCTTGCACACTTTGATGTTGTCTCAGCACCGTTTCAATCTCTTCCAATTCGATGCGGAAACCGCGAATCTTTATCTGATTATCGATGCGAGCGATAAATTCAATATTGCCGTCGCTTCGATAACGAGCTAAATCACCTGTCTTGTAAAGTCGCGTTTTTGGCAGAAACTCGGCTTCTTGTATAAAGCGACTTTCTGTTAATTCAGGACGCTTGAGGTAACCACGCGCCAGTCCTTCACCACTGATATATACTTCGCCAGGAATTCCTATTGGTAAAGGTTGTAAATGCTTATCTAATATATAGATTTGAGTGTTAGCGATAGGGCGACCAATGGGTGGTTTTTCACCAGTAGCGCTAATTTCTGCAACAGTTGACCAAACAGTTGCTTCAGTGGGTCCGTAAGCATTAAAAAATCGGCGACCAGATGCCCAACGTTTGACAATATCTTCGGAACAGGGTTCACCAGCACAGATAATAGTTTGCAGTGCGGGAAGTTCTGCTTTTGGTAGGACTGCTAAAACAGCAGGGGGAAGGGCGACATGAGTAATAGCTTTTTCGCGCAAGAGTTGGATCAAAGGTTGTCCGGGTAGAAGGGATTCTTTGTTTGCTAAATAAAGAGTCGCTCCTGTTCCCAATGTCATGACAATCTCAAAAATTGAGGCATCGAAACTTAATGATGCGAATTGCAGAATCCGGTGGTTCGGTTGTAAGTTGAAAGTTTCAATCTGCGCTTGTATTAAGTTGGATAGTCCTCGGTGTTCGATTAAAACACCTTTAGGTTTTCCTGTTGAGCCAGAGGTGTAGATGATATAAGCTAAATTGTCAGATGTTACGCAGCTCTTTGGGTTTTCTTGGCTTTGTTGTGTAATAGTCTGCCAATCTTGATCTATGCAAATAACACTCAATTCATGTTGTGGATCCCCCGAACCTTTGTTGGATTCCTGAGTGTAGGGGCTGTTCTGTGCCGTGCCCCTACGAAACAAGGAGGATAGTGAAGAATGAGTTAGTAAAATTGATACTTTGGCGTCTTCCAGCATGAAGTTAAGACGCGCTTGAGGATATGTGGGATCTAAAGGCAAGTATGCTCCACCTGCTTTAAGGATGCCCAACACTCCAATGATCATCTCAAAAGAACGCTCTAGGCAAATGCCAACTAAAGTGTCTGGGACGACTCCCAGTTGTTGCAGGTGATGTGCAAGTTGGTTAGCTCGGATATTTAGCTCGTGGTAGGTTAAGTGTTGGTTTTCAAAGACGAGTGCGTTTGCGGAGCATGCGCTAAGCGCGATCGCATCAGGAGTTTGTTCTGTTCGTGCTTCAAACAACTGATGAAAACACTTGTGTGGGTAGTCTCTCCTAGTATTATTCCAATCAATCAATAACTGCTGCCGTTCAGTTGCACTCAGCAAAGGTAAATCTGAAACGCGCTGTTGTGAATCCGTGACAATGCTTTCTAGCAGCGTTTGGAAATGTCCCAGCATCCGGGTGATGGTGGTGTCATCGAATAAATCGGTGCTGTAGATCACTTGTCCTTTGAGACTTTCCAAATCCTGCCACAGGTGGAACTCCAAATCAAGCTTAGCGGTTTTGCTGTCGAACTCGAACAACGACAGCGTTAGCCCAGGTAACTCTAGCGCTTCAATCGGAGTGTTTTGCAGGCTAAACACGACTTGGAACAGCGGATGACGGCTTAAATCTCGCTGCGGATGGAGTTGTTCCACCAGTTTTTCAAAAGGCAAATCCTGATGAGCATAGGCTCCCAAAGTGACTTCTCGTACTCGATTCAACAGTTCCCGAAACGTCGGGTTGCCAGATAAATCAGTTCGCAGGACTAAGCTATTGACAAAAAAACCAATTAACCCTTCTATCTCGCTGCGGTTGCGATTGGCGATCGCTGAACCGACTACAATGTCTTCTTGTTGCGTGTAGCGATAAAGCAACGTTTGGAAGGCTGCTAGCAGAGTCATGAACAATGTAACGCCTTCTTGACGGCTGAGGGCAACTAGCGCTTGACTTAAAGATTGCGGGAGTTCTAGAAATTGTCTTGCTCCTCTGTATGTTGGCACGGGTGGTCTTGGTCGGTCAGTGGGGAGATTTAGCACTGAAATGCCGTCCAATTGCTTTTGCCAGTAAGCTAATTGGGTTTGGAGTACTTCTCCCACAAGCCACTCGCGCTGCCATTGAGCGAAATCTGCATATTGGATGGGTAGTTCTGGTAAGGGTGTAGAGACGTTGCATGCAACGTCTCTACAAGCAAAAGCTGTGTATAATGCCCCCAGTTCTCGAATCAGCACTCCAATCGACCAGCCATCGGCAACAATGTGATGTAGATTGATCAACAGCAGATATTCTGCTTGATCCAGTTGTAGCAGCGTCACTCGCAGTAATGGATCAGTGGTTAGGTTGAAAGGACATTGAGCCTCTGTGGTTACAAGTTGTCGCGCTTGTGTCTCGCATTCTGTTGCTGAAAGATGACGTAGGTCTATTAAGGGAAGGGGTATGGTTAAGGTGGGGGCTATTGCCTGCATTGGTTGCCCTTGCATCAACACAAAAGTGGTGCGTAAGGTTTCGTGGCGGCGTACAATTTCGTTGAATGTCTGCTCTAAGGCGGTTAAGTTGAGGGAACCTGTCAGGCGAAGTGCTGTTGACACATTGTAGAAGGGATTGCCCGATGCCAACTGGTTGAGAAACCACAACCTAGCTTGTGCAAATGATGTAGGGAAGATGAAAACTTCTGTTTCTTCAGCAGCTGGGGAGGAGTTCTCAGAAAAATACTGGCTCATAAGCTGGTGATTCGGGTTTTCTAAGTGTGTTAAAATTTTCTTGTTACTTAGTTATTACAATTGTTATAACTATAATTTATTTAGGTTAGTTAGCGATACGCCTTTAGGCGTCTGCTCTAAGTCCTTACGGACACGCTACGCCAAGGCGTAGCCTGCGCTTTGCGCATACGGGCGATCGCACACCTAATATCAGGTTTAGAGGTAGTATGCATTACAATTTGAAGATTAGAAAGATTGGTAACTCTTTAGGAGCAGTATTTCCTAAAGAGTTACTGCAAAAGTTAAATATTCAAGAAGGGGACAATATTTTTCTCACAGAAACTCCTGATGGAGTTCGGATGACTCCATACGATCCTGAGTTTGAAGCAGCAATGGAGGCTTTTGAGAAAACTCGCAAGAACTACCGAAACGCTCTTCGAGAATTGGCTAAATGAAGGAGCCCCGCTGGGTGAGCGAATCAGCAGTCATAGCCATGCACGAAGAGTTAATTGCAGAGCATGGAGGAGCTACTGCCATAAGAGATTCTGGACTACTTAGCGCTAGTTTAGCTAGAGCTAAGCATTTATTTACTTACAGCGATAGTGCGACTTTGTTTGATTTAGCAGCAGCTTACGCTTATGGTTTAGCAAAGAATCATGCTTTCATCGATGGCAATAAGCGAATTCCTCTTGTTGTCATCGACGTTTTTTTACGTTTAAATGGGTACGAGTTGATTGCACAAGAAGCAGAAGCAGTTATCAAGATAACCAATTTGGCAGCAGGGATAGAGGAGCAAGATTCTATAGCAGCTTGGATTGGAGCAAATTCTCAGGAGTTAGATTTAGAGTAGATGGCGATCGCTAAAGGGGCAGTGTACTTTGGATCGCCTGCACAGCTTGCCCTACCACTATGAAAAAGCAACCTCAAAAGTTTGTCCTCCCACCGTCACTTTATCGCCCGATACTAATTTCCGTCCTCGTCGGGTTTCAATTGTACCATTGACTTTTACCTCACCTTCTTGAATCATTAGCTTGGCTTGCCCACCTGTTGGGGCTATACCCACAAACTTCAAAAACTGGTCAAGTTTAATCGTATTGTCGCTTGTCGTCATAATGAGTGTTGCATACATAAAAACTTAATTTTATGCTTATACAGCGCTTCTCATTTGACTAACTCATTATTTCTTAGCTGTGATACTGGAAGTAACGGCTCAATGATTCCCCATCCGCGCAATGTAAAAAATCGCAAACAAATGCGAATCAATGCCATTGTCACCCATTTGAAATTGTTAATGTTTAAGCAATAACACGGGTATGGTTGGTAGCATTATGACTAAGGCGTTTTGGCAGTGGTTTAACCAAGGTATTGACCTGGCTAACTTGGGAAAGTTTGAAGAAGCGATCGCATCTTTCGACGAAGCACTCAAAATTAAGCCCGCTCAACCTGAAGCTTGGTATGAGCGAGGTACTGCATTAGCTAGTTTAGAAAGGTTTGAAGAGGCAATTTCCTACCTTGATAAATCTATAGAAATAAATCCTAATCATGAATTGGCTTGGAGAAACAAAGCTAATGCATTAGAAAAGTTAGGACGATACGAAGAAGCTTTACAGTCATACGAGCGAGCATTAAAAGTTAATCCTAATTGGCATAATTTTTGGTATTGGCGAGGAATTTGGTTGTGTTTTTATTTTCACAAATATGAAGATGCAATTGAATGTTTTGATAAAGCTATAGAACTTCAGTCGGAAGATTATCTATACTGGCATGGTCGAGGATTCACATTGCTTAAACTAAAAAAATATGATGATGCACTTGTATCATTTGAAAAAGTATTAGAACTAAATCCAAATTATGAGGCTGCTTGGTATTGGCGAGGCTTTACACTAGGTTTTTTGTATAAATATGAAGAAGCAATTCAATCTTTTGAAAAAGCCATTGATCTGAAAAATGATTATTTTGAATCTTGGTATATTCGTGGCTTATATCTACAAGACTTACAAAAATATGAGCAAGCGTTCGCATCTTACGATCAAGCAGTCAAAATTAAACCCGATGACCACGAAGCTTGGTACCACCGAGGTGTTACGCTAGCTGCTTTGGAAGGTTATGAAGAGGCAGTTGCATCTTACAATAAAGTAATCGAAATTAAATCTGATTACGAGGAAGTTTGGTTAAGTCTAGGGATAGCACTGGGTAATTTGGAACGTTACGAAGAAGCAGTTGCATCTTACGACAAAGCAATCGAAATTAACCCCAACTTTCACGAAGCTTGGTACAACAGGGGAATTATCTTGTGCGATAAATTAGGAAGGTATGAAGAAGCCATAGCATCCAACAATGAGGCTTTGAAACTTAAACCAGATTTTCACGAAGCTTGGTACAATCGAGGTATTGCGCTGAATAAATGGGGACAATTTTCTGAAGCGATCGCATCTTTTGAGGAAGTAATCAAATTGAAACCTGATGACCATCGAGCGTGGAATAGTCGGGGTAGTGCGCTGTGTGATTTAGGATGGTACGAGGATGCGATCGCATCTTATGACCAAGCGCTTAAATTTAAACCCGATTACTATACAGCTTGGTACCACCGGGGTGTTGCGCTGGGTTATTTGGGACGGTACGAGGATGCGATCGCATCTTATGACCAAGCACTCAAATTTAAACCTGATTACTATACAGCTTGGAACAACCGGGGTAGTGCGCTGGATAATTTGGGACAGTGTGAGGATGCGATCGCGTCATATGACCAAGTACTCAAATTTAAACCCGATTACTATACCGCTTGGTACAACCGGGGTGTTGCGCTGGTTAATTTAGGACAGCGTGAGGAAGCTGTTGCATCCTATGACAAAGCCCTAGAATTAAAACCTGATGATTACAACACTTGGATTAATAGAGGACTAGCAGTTGCAAACATCGTTGAAACAGGGAAAAATCCAACTGGTTTATTTATTTTACCCGTAATCACTTCCTACCCCGACCTTGCCATCACATTTAAAAATCAAGATTTAAATGAGGGTGGTAGGCAAGGTCAATTTGCGAGCTATGAAGAAGGTTTAAAACATTGTCCTCAAGAAACCCATCTAGAAGGCTGGGGTAAGCTACATCAGGCTATAGGAAATGCCCATTATTTATGGGGATGTAGAGACGATAATCCCTATCCACACTGGCGTAGGGCTTTTAAAAGCTATCAAAACGCCTTAAAAACCTTGACACAGTTTCCCGAAGCACATTTAGAACTTCTGCGAGATTTGATTCGCTGCTTATCAGCTTTGGGACACACTTCTGAGGCTGAGGAACTCCAACGACGCGCTACAGATATCTTACAAAATCTGCTCAAAGATACCCCAAGTCCTGGCAGAAAGCAACAATTAGCCTTACGATTTGTTGGCTTCCAGCAATTAACAGTTGACTTAGCCGTACAATCTGGAAATTGGTGTGCAGCCTTGGAAGTCGCAGAACAAGGTAAAAATGCCTGTTTAAGCTGGCTTTTGTACTCTTTGGGTGATGAGATTTCTTCCCCTAACTATTTGGAAATACAAAAATTACTTAATCCTACAACTGCTATTATTTACTGGCATATCAGTCCGAATGCGCTCAATACTTTTCTTCTCAAACATAATGCACCATCACCCATCGTTCTTTCCCCTCAAATATCAGCAAATTCGCTAGAGGAAAACCAAGCATCAGATGAACAATTGCCAATAACAGTAAAACGAAACCGCGAGTTTGCAGCTTGGGTACAAAACTGGAACAAACAATATGCCAACTATCGCGAGGGTAAGGACAATCAAGAAGCAGGACAAGCAACATGGCGCGATCGCTTGCCGGAAGAACTGGAAGAGTTGGGTAAAATTCTTGACATCAATGCAATTGTAAATGCGATACTTCCGGAGGGAGTGGCTAACGCCAACGCTCCCGACAGTCCAACGTCAACAATCCAAAATCTCATTTTAATTCCTCACCAGGATTTACATCGCTTTCCTCTACATACTCTATTTCCAGAACAATTTACTATTACCTACTTACCGAGTGCCAAGATCGGGCTTTCTCTCCGCGATCAAGTCAATGAGTCAGAAAATATCGATACCAGCAAACAGTTATTAAGTGTAGAAGCACCAGACAGCGCAGATATTATCCAAGAAAAGAAATTTGAAGAGCTTCGCCATGCAGAAATTGAGTCAGCAACAATTAGTCAAATGTTTGCCAATCCTCACCGTTTAGCTGGTAGCGACGCGACAAAAGAAAATGTCGAAAAAGCTCTTGCCTTTGAGTATAAATTTTTTCACTTTACCGGACATGGAACCTATAATTTCTACAATCCCAAAAAATCTGCTCTTGCCTTGAGCAATACACAAAGGCTAACTCTAGAAGACATTCTCCAGCTACCTCTGAGTAACTGCCAGATGGTCAGCCTCTCCGCTTGCGAAACGGCGATTACTGGTAGCCAAACAATTACTACAGAATACGTGGGTTTAGTCAGTGGTTTTATCAGTAAAGGTGTTACGAATGTTGTTAGTACCCTGTGGAGTGTAGAATCTATGTCTAGTGCCCTATTCATGATTGAATTTTACCGCCAACCAGATTGGAATACAGCTCCAGCAGTTGCACTCAAACGTACCCAAATGTGGTTACGTAATGTAACATATAGCGAACTGGTAAATTGGTACAAGCAACGTGCTGAAGAAATAGCAGAAAAAGATTTTATTTGTGCGGAAGATTTACTAGACGAAGCCGCTATCATCGAAGATGACCCCGTTAAAATAAATACAACCATACCTCCCTATGCCCATCCTTATTATTGGGCAAGTTTCATTATTACAGGCAAAATTCACTCTTAAACTCATACAGCTATGCAAGCAGCATATAATATCCGTAAAGAAGCTTTCCTAAGTGCAGTTCAGCAGTTCGATGTATCAACACTGCCACCAGAACTACAACAGGAAATAAATGTATTGTGTAACGCTTTGAACGAGCAAGCCACAGAAGATAGAATTAAGCAGGTTAATAGCTTAGTCGAAAAATGCCAACCACTCAAACAACTATATGATGCTCAAAGGCGAAACTTGAAAACACAAGAAAGCGAACAAGAACGTAGTAAAGGCTTTTCTGTTAAAAACGATAACCCTAAGCCAGAAGAAGTCGGTTCGAGAAATACTAATCCCCCTACCCCACCATCCAGCAATTCAAATTCCCAATCTTCTCCATCCACCCAATCAACAAATAAAAACAGTAAATAATCATGAGTCAAAACCAACCTAACGAACAAACACGAGGCTTTTCCGTTAGTGAAGATAAACCAAAACCTCAAGATTTAAAGCCAACAAATGTCAATCCTCCGACTCCAAAAAAAACACAATGCCAGAATCAGAAAAATTCTTAAATGCTGATTAATAAATAATGACTTCATGAAAGAACTTGTATACCCTACCTTAGATTTATTTCTTTACCAATTCAGAAATGGTTTGGGTGATAGTGATGAGCAAATTAGAGAAAATCACAAATATTTTTGGCAAAACCTACCAGATAAAATCAGGGTAGATTTAGACGAAGAAGAAAAGGGGGAAAACCCAGAGTATATTAAATTACTCGAAGAATTAATCAAAGCGCCTGCAAAACAACAATTTAATATTCATGATAATCACTATTATTTTACAAACACCAGCGATACTTACAAGTTAGAAGGGTATTACTATCCAGTTCGTTTATACGATACTTATGGGCTTATTTTCGATTGTTCAGTTGACGATAGAAATAATCCTCAACCAATAGATGTTTTCAAAAATCTCAAACAACAAGCAGCTATAAAAAATGGTAGTGTCGGAAAAACTTGGATGGTATCCGGTTCGCTGGCTCCAGGAACTAAACCCGACCCGGAAGCGATCGCTAAAGAAACATACAAGATTTTAGAAGGTATTGAATGCCAAAATCTAGAATCAGGAAAATTCCTTGGTGCTACAGTTTTTGAAGTCTGGAAACCACCGCAAAAATGGCAAAATGTCGAGGAGGAAAATATTCATGTTTTGATTATCCTCTATACCAATATGTGGAATATGGAAGTAGCCGCAGAATTTTATGGTGATTGGCTACGATTATTTAATATGCGGAATAAAATTATTTGGGAATACGCATATAGTCGCCAACTTACCACGGAAATCAAAGCAATATTTAAGGCTGTTTCAGAGAATATTAATCGAGTCAACAAGGTTAATTACGGCTTTGCGAATCAAAAAATATCCCCACAAGAATTACAAGATTTGCAAAAAATTTTGAGTCAAAGCATAGCAATACTATCTGATTATGTTAGCAAGCTGAGTTATTTAGAAATGCTTCGTTTAGCAATAGACAATAATTTACAAAACTATCAAAGCTTTATAAAAGATATTGAAAATAAAGCCAAAGAAAAACAGCAAAATGACAGTACATTAGGTGATACTAATTTAAGATGCCTAGAAAATTTTACTAAAACTGTTAAAAATAAATACAAAGTTCAGATACAACAAGACTGTGCCAGCCTCAGCGCTAGTTTAAGAATTATAGAAGACTTAACCAACACCGTGCGCGGAATAATCGAGATAGAACAAACCAAACGCGATCGCTCTTTGGAACAAACCTTTCAAGTATTAGGTACAGCCTTTGGAGGTGGCGCAATAGTCTCTGGTGTTGTCACAGAACATATCGACAAACCCTTCGTTATTAATCCCAATTATCCAGTTCATCCCTTGGTCTCATCTCTATTTTGGAGCTTTTTGACTACCGTATTCTTTGGTGTAGTGGCAAATTGGTGGGTTAATAAGCCTAAACGGAAGAAGAAATAAACAGAATATAGTACTATTTTACACAATATCGGCTTAACTCCCTATTTGCTTTCTTTATTCAACGATGATAACCTCATCCGCCGACTTTCACGAGAAAGCGGCACTAAAGCTGGAGCTTTACTTTCAACATTACTACCTTTCAAACTTTCAACCACCTTAGATAGTTCTGCAATTGTCGGTGCTTCAAATACGCTACGCAAAGGCAACTCCACTTTAAAAGCGTCACGCACTCTAGAGACAAGCTGAGTTGCCAGTAAGGAATGACCTCCCAAGGTAAAGAAATTATCATGAATACCCACACGCTTAACTCCCAAAACCTCAGCCCAAATTCTCACCAGCACTTGTTCAACAGCAGTCTGAGGCGCAACATAACCTCCTGGCAATTGTGGCTGAATTGGATCGAATGCTCTTAAGGCGCGGCGATCCACTTTGCCATTAGGCGTCAAAGGTAGTGACTCCAGCACCACAAAAGCTGAAGGCACCATGTACTCAGGCAGCTTTTCTGCTAAATAAGTCTGCAATTGTGGCACTAACTTACGCGCTGCTTTGGCTTGTAGGGGATTATTGGCGTAAGATTGCCACGGACGCGAGTTAGTGCTATCTGGAAAAATACTTCTTTGGGTTGATGCATCTTGCTTAACAAGAACCACGTCGTAGCGTCCTTCACTATCCGAACCTGACCAGCTAATATCAACGTTGTAGGATAGTTGATTAGCCAGTCCATAAAAATCTTCTGGATCAACTCCTAAATTTTGGAGTTTTTGCAAAGCTTCACGCATCTGACCGACAGTTTTAAAATCTTCAGCGCCTGAGAGCCATTCTGCTGTTTTAACTGCTGCCATAACTCGGGCATTAGGCACATGAGTAATGCCTAACATTTCTGGTTTTTTATCGACTAATATCTGTCGTATTGTTGATACTGTAAGATTCTTTTCAGACCAATCCAGCACTGAATTATTCTCAGGATGACTAACAGTTTCACCGCCAATATGAAGAATAACATTATAACGAAACTGAGTTAATTCATTGTGATAGTGACCCTGCATGAGTTGAATTTGTACATGACTAATTTGGGGAAGCCGCTGCTTTAATGCCGTGAAAAAAGCCGGGTTAATAACTAACTCTGTTTCTTGGAAAATTTGCATTTGTACCTGTTGCTGCAACTCGTGGCGGGTAAGAGAGGGTTCAGCTTGATATAGTTGTACCGATGCATGGAAAGCTTGCAACAGCGGTAAACTTCGGACATCTCCTATGAAGATAAAGCCACCAGGATCAGTAGCCTGAACAGCACCTTCTAATACACGAATAAGATAATTAATACTAGGAAAATATTGTACAACTGAGTTGAGAACCACTGCATCAAAAGCTTGTGCTTCTACTCCCTGAAAATCAGCAGCCATCTTTTCAAACAGCGTTACCTGTTGTAAAGACGCGCCATGGCGCGTCTCTACATTTGCCAACTGCTTTTGAATGTAGTTAAGTGAAGCTGGGGAAAAGTCTGTCCCAGAATATTTAGTGCAGTGAGGCGCAATTCTAAACAGCAATAAACCTGTACCACAACCAATCTCTAGCACTCGGCTGGGTTGTAAAGCCAGAATTTGATCAACTTGGTTATTCACCCACTCGCGCATCTGTTCTGCTGGGATTGGCTGATTTGTATAACTGCTATTCCAGCCGACAATATTGAATGTTGGATCGCAATCAGCAGCAGGTGTATTATAAGTTTCGTTATACAGCATTTGCCATTCCAAAACCTGTTCATCCTGCAATGGCGTCTGTTGGATTTGTTCTTGTTGACTGTTGTCTTCAGCATTGAGCGCCACATAAGCGGCTAACCGCTTTTCCCCTTCATTTTCACGAGTCATGACTACCGTTTGCAGCACTGCTGGATGCTGACTCAGCACCGCTTCAATTTCTCCTAACTCAATGCGGTAGCCCCGAATTTTCACCTGTTCGTCGAGGCGACTTAAAAATTCGATGTTACCATCTTGTCGATAGCGAACTAAATCACCTGTTTTATAAAGACGTGCTTTTGGCTGATTGCTAAAAGGATTAGGAATGAATTTTTTAGCAGTTAAATCAGCAGAGTTTAAATAGCCTCGCGCCAGTCCATCACCAGCAATGTACAGTTCTCCTAGAACGCCGATGGGTACAGGGTGCAAATGTTTATCTAGTATATAAAGCTGTGTGTTGGCAATGGGACGACCAATTGCAGGTGTTATCTGGGCTTGGTTGCTAACAAAAACCTGACCGGAAGTTGTCACAACAGTATTCTCTGTTGGTCCGTAATTATTTATAACTTGAAAATGAGACTCAGCTAAAGGATATTGATGTAGTTTGTCGCCACCTGTGAGTAATATTCGCAAAGCTGCTTGATTCGACCAATTTAATAATAAAAGTTTTTCTGCTAAAGGTGTTGGGACAAAGCTAATTGTTATTCCTTTTGATACTATCCAATTTTGCAATTTTTCAGGAGAAAGCCTAGTTTCCTCATCTGGGAAATAAATACTTGCTCCAGCACTCAGATAAGGCAAAATTTCCCAGCTACAAGCGTCAAAGGCAACTCCGGCAATTTGTGTGACTCGATCAAGCGGTGAAACTGCAAACGTTTTTTGATGCCAAAAGATAAGATTTAATAATGCCCGATGTTCAATTTCAACTCCTTTAGGTTTTCCAGTTGAGCCAGAAGTGTAGATGACATAAGCGAGGTTGTTTGCTGTAATGTTGGTAGTAAAATTATCTTCGCTTTCTTGAGCGATCGCTTCCCAATCTTTATCCAAACAAATCAAAGGTGAATTCTGCGTTTCAAGACGGTTTACCCATCGTTGCTGAGTTAATATAACTGCAACTTGAGCATCTTCAAGCATAAAGCTTAAACGCTCAGAAGGATAAGTGGGATCTAAAGGCACATACGCTGCACCCGCTTTTAGAATCCCCAACATCCCGATGACCATATCAAAAGAGCGCTCTACACAAAGTCCTACCAAAACCTCCTCACCAACGCCCAGTTTTTGTAAATAATGTGCCAGTTGGTTGCTGCGTTTATTTAATTCCTGATAGGTGATTTTTTTCTCTTCAAATACCAGCGCCAATGCATTAGGATTTTGCTCTACCTGAGCTTCAAATAGCTGATGAATGCATCTATCTTGAGGATAATCTACGCGGGTATTGTTCCATTCCACTAGCAACTGATGTCGCTCAGCTTCGCTTAAAAAGGGTAAATCTGCAATTCGTTGTTCTGGATGAGCGACAATACTTTCTAGCAGCGTTTGGAAATGTCCCAGCATCCGGGTAATGGTGCTGTCATCAAATAAATCGGTGCTGTAAATAACAAAACCGCTGATGCCTTCTGAGCTATTTACCCATAACCCATTTTGAGGTGTTCGCTCCCACAGGTGAAACTCCAAATCAAACCGCGTTGTTTCACTATCAAATGGCAAGGGACTAAGAGTTAACCCAGGTAACTCTAGCGCTGACATTGGGGCATTTTGGAGCGCAAACACTACCTGAAACAGGGGATTTTGATTCAAGTTGCGTTCTGGATGCAGTTCTTCCACCAACTTTTCAAAAGGCAAATCTTGGTGAGCATAAGCTTCTAAAGCTACGTCTCGCACTCGACTCAACACTGAGCGAAAAGTTGGGTTCCCTGATAAATCGGTACGCAGTACCAAGCTATTGACAAAAAAACCGATTAACCCTTCTATTTCACTACGGTTGCGGTTGGCAATTGGTGAACCCACAGCAATATCTTCTTGCTGGGTGTAGCGATAAAGTAAAATCTGAAATGCTGCAAGCATTGTCATGAACAAAGTCACCCCTTCCTGCTGCGAGAGAGTTTCTAGCGCTTCGCTCAGACTTTTTGGTAATTGCAGAAATTGCCTTGCACCCCGGTAAGTTGGAAGTGCTGGTCTTGGTCTGTCCGTTGGCAGATTTAGCATCGAAACGCCTTCCAACTGCTTTTGCCAGTAACCAAGTTGCTTTGCCAACACTTCCCCTTGCAGCCATTGACGCTGCCAGTATGCAAAGTCTGCATATTGAATGGGTAGTTCTGGCAGAAGCGTAGAACCAAGGGATGCAACATATCTACAAGCAAAAGCTGTGTAAAGCGCTGCTATTTCCTGAATCAACACCCCGATAGACCACCCATCAGAGACAATATGGTGCATATTCAGCACCAAGATATGTTCTGCTTCATCCAACCGCAGTAGCGTGACTCGCAGCAACGGATCAGCTGATAAATTGAAAGGTCGTTGAGCTTCCTGAGTCATGAGTCGTCGCGCTTCTTTTTCACGTTGATCCCGAGGAGTCGGTGCTACTACGACTTGTGGCAGTTGCTGCAAATCTCTGACTGCTAAGGATACATTTAAAATAGGTGCAATCACCTGAACTGGTTGCCCTTCCACTATGGCAAAAGTGGTACGTAAAGCTTCGTGACGCCGCACAATTTCGTTAAAAGTTTGTTCCAGCGCTGCCAAATGAAGCGAACCTGTGAGACGAAATGCTGCTGGAACGTTATAGAAAGGATTGTTGGGTACTAATTGGTCAAGAAACCACAGCCGCTGTTGAGCAAAGGAGAGGGGGAGATTCCTGTTTCGCGAAATAGGTACGAAGGGTGTAGAAGTGTAGTTATTAGTATAATTAGCTGCTCTTAAAAATTCAATAATTGCTGCTTTGCGCTGTTGAATTTCTGCACGCAATTCTGGTGTGAGGGTTCCTTCAGGGGCGTTACAGCGCAAGCGATCGCCCTCAACAAATACTTGAATATCTAAGCTGCGAAGATAAGATAGAAACTCAATTGTGTTCAAAATTACACCCCTTCGCAACAGTTGTTAGTTGCTCGTTGTCAATTGACCAAGACGTTTTAACACATTCACAATCCCCTACAAATCATTCCTTGGGTTGAAAATGACTGAGAATTGAAGGGCGCAAGCCTGTGGGCGTTTTGCAAATTGGAATGCTCCCATCAGCGCGTTTTGTGCTATTTGCACAGTCAATACAAAATTTTTATTCAATTTTAAACTTGTCAGCAATAATCTGGAATTATATTTTCTGCATATCTAGATTTATGTAAACACTATTTCTATGCAGCTTATGCAGCTATCGTTTTCTTTAAAAACTATGCACAATAGTATCGCAAACGATCTGAAAAAAGTTTTACGCAGCTTATACCATTTCACACCGGTTTACAAGTTCCTGGGATTATATCCAATCAAAAACTAGTCCTTTTCACGGGAACTAGAGGTTGAGCCGAGATGTTTGCAGATTCGGAAATTAAGGCTGAAAATCCCTGTGCTGTTTAGGTTTGATAAGAAAGCTAATTTCTTGTACAGAACGCCATTATAGACAACGAAAAACAAGCATTTTCAGTGCCTATTTCCGCTTTCGTCCTTATCTCGGCTCAACCTCATTAAGAGTAAGAAGAAAAAGACATCACCGGGACAATTGCGATTACCTTGGGCTGAGTGGGAACCATTAACAACAGAAGTCCAAGAAGTTGCAGAAAAATTTGTGATGGCTAATTGTTATGACCCTAAAATAGCTGCACAGTTGTTTTAACAGTGAACAGTGAACAGTGAACAGTGAACAGTGACCAGTGAACAGTGAACAGTAAGCAGTGACCAGTAAACAGTAAACAGTGAACAGTGACCAGTAAACAGTAAACAGTGAACAGTAAACAGTGACCAAAAAACTGGTAACTGATAACTGGTAACTGATAACTGATAACTGGTAACTGATAACTGATAACTGATAACTGATTGGTGCCAGGTATCGAAATCGGTGAAATGCTTATGTTTTCGTAGAAAGTGCTTTAGTTAAAAAATCTTTATAAAGGCTGAACTCAGGATATGTTACAGTCTACAAGTCTCTGCGCGAGAGAAGAGATGGCGCGTAGCGATATTAACCCCACCCCCTCCCTCCCGGGAGATGTCCCTTCTCACAAAAACGAAAAACGTTAGCGGGAGATGTCCCTTACCAGCACTTATCGAAAACGTTATACTCCCCAAATCCACCCAGCTTCCTCCTTTACGCCAACCTACTCTATCACCAAAGGTATTCCATATTTTCTCATTATATCTTTTTGTACCCCCCAGTTCTTGATAAATCTTCTTCTGAACACTAAAACCAAAGTGTCCCTTGCTGGCATATACCCAGAGATTGTCGATGATGCGGAGGTCATCACAGGGGAAGTTTTCTATGTCTTCTTCGTCTAAATAACCTTGACTTTTTCTACCAGCAACTTTGAGCATTACCTGATATGTTTCTTCGTCAGCTTTTTGCCACTCACCGCTCAACAGGTCATGAGCAAGTTGATTGTATCTAGAAGGTATTTTAAACCTAAGCAAGCGAATTCCACTGTCTGCAAAGAGTTTATCATCATTGATAGAATGCTGGTTTCTTTCTTCTTCTGTCAGTAATCTGTAATGGGTCGCCAATTCACCAATCGGAGTACTAAGCCCTTGCTTTTCACTCCATGATTTTAGCCATACGCAGAATCGATTTGCGTTTTCCCAACTTACTCCAGTAATCGGTTTTTTGGCATGTCCAACAGGAAATCTATTGTTTTGCCAATGTTGAGGTTGAAGAGCTTCACCAGTATAGTCAAGAAATAGCTGATATTGAGCACAGGTAATGTAGCTGTTATCAATTTCTAACTTTTCATCAATCCGTACTAACTGACTCAGTTGTCTTATGAGTTTTACTTCTGCTGCTATTTGGAAAAATTGTGGATTAGAAGATTCCAAATTTGCTTCTAGAACTTCTTCTAACTGTTGTCTGACTTGTGGTGTTACACTTCTACCTTCTTGCAAGCAATCATAAGCAATGCTGAGAGACACGATAGTGGGATTGCGTAAAGCAGCTTCAATCAGATTACTGGTATCATTCTTAGCGGCATATAAGCGAATAGTTTCATCCCACCAAGAATCATTGATGTTATCTCTCAAAATTTGCTCATTGTTCGTTTCCTGAACCTCAACTGCTGCTAAGTATTCCTGAAAACTCTTATGAGCAAATTCGTAAACGCCTTGCTGTTTTTCTAATAACAACCCGCTGACCTGTTCGATGTGCTTGAAAAAAGCATTTGTCTCTACTTTATTGCCTGATACAGCCGATAATTGTTGTTGGATTATCTGTTCTCCAATATCTGGAGTAAATTCACGGGTTTTGTTTTGCATTAACTGCAATGCTAGTACTTGCAGCACAGATTGCTTTTGTGCTGCGTTTAGTGGAATTGGATAATCAATGCCCTTAACCTGCTGTCGTCTTGCCAGTAAAACTTCACAAATTTCTGCATATAATTCTACCCGCGCTCCTGGGAGTGCACCTCGGTTATCATGAACTGTAGCAATCATCGTTAGGAGCAAGGGGTTAAGAGCCATTGCTGCTAGTGCTGGATTATTCTTGATGCGCTCAATCAAGTCAAAAGCCTTTCGTTTAGCATCTGCGCGTACGCCTGCATCTTCTTTTCTGGCTTGGCGCATAACTTCATTTTGCAGATACCAGTTGTTTATAAACTCCTCCATCTGCTTGAGATTAAAAGGTTGTACCTCAAGGCAAAATGGCTGCTGTTGTAGTTGAGCCTCTTGATAACCGTAAGGTCGAGAAGTCAGTAGAAAAGTTGTTTCGGGATACGCCCTCATCTGCGCGTCCACCCACTGGCTAACACGTTGGCGCTGATTTATATCCGCTACCTCGTCCAACCCATCTAGCATCACCAAACATTTACCACTCTTGAGCCTGTCCTCAAACCATTGCTGAGATGGGTCAAGTTTTGTGCTAGATTCTTGGGATTCAGTTTTAACAACTTCTATAACCAATTGTGCCAAATTAGGGGATTGAGGACTGGTAATTTGGTTACGAATCTTCCGTAAATACAATAGTACTGGGATGAGTTTTGGCGCTTGAGGATGCTGCTGTTGCTGAGTATTTTGAGCATAAGCCAGTGTCAAATGCTCTAACAGTGTAGTTTTTCCATACCCTGGAGGGGCAATAATGACCATGCGCCTATAAGTATGTGTAGTACGAATTTCTGCCAAAAAATCCCAGATTTTTAAATCACCAGTAGTTTCTTTTTGGATTAATGCTGAAGACATTTGAACTGGACTTTTTAATGCCATTCGCAGTGGTACAAACACTTTCTCCAAATCTGGTGTGAATGCCCCTGGAGTTTTTAGTCCCTGCGTCCGATATGTACGATAAGTATAAACTAAGTTTTTATAATATTTGGCTTGAAATTGTGAGGTTGATTCCCCAAATTTACTGATAATGATGTCAGCAACAAGCGGTTCCATCTGTTTCAGCCATTGCTTAATTTTTTCTAAAACTCGATTTATAACTCCGTAAATAAATGAGCTTAAAAATGCCAGTATCACCAGAATTGCTGTCAGCAGAGACCACAGTAATCCTGCTATCCATTGAGATTTGATAAGAAAATAAAGGGTTATGAACAGTCCAGCACCAGGAATAATCCATATTAGCCGCCGACGCCACTTTCTTGGTAAAAGTATTCCTGCTGGTAGTACAGTTCCCACAGTAAACAGAAACAGGGATATATAAGAAACTGTTTGCCTAATATCAGTAGGTAGATAGTTGCTTATTGAATAAAGGGTAACACCTCCTAGCAGAGGTAAAAAGCCAACAATCCCATTTTGGTTTGCTGGTGCAGAATTCTGCTGAGACTGCTGAGATTTGGATTGCCAAAAGTTGATTATAATAATTGCAACAATACATACTGCCATCAGTAAAAAAGTTTGGTTATTATTGGCGCTTGGTTGCAACTGATTAACTAGATAAGCAAGCGCAACATTACTGATGACCGTCTGTAGCAGTGGTAGCACCCAATCTGTGATCCATGTAGACATAAGCTGGTTAAGACAAACAACTAAGTGTGTACTAAAAGGAATTTGATTCAGCAGATGAGGAAGCATCGTTAGCTTTTAACCATTGCTCGATTAGCTCTGCTACGACTTGGCTCATCTTCAACCCCCGTAGAGCACAAGCCGCATGGAATCGTTTCTTGAGGTCGTCTGCGATACTGATATGCATAGATGCTAGGGATGATAACAATTACAAAATTGGATCTCCACAAAACTACAAATGTACAAAATAGGATTCCGGATAAATGTCTGTTTAGGATTTAAACGAGACTTTACCAGCAGTATTGCAGATCTAGTTAAGGAAACCAAAAACTGGGAGAAAGCAATAATTGATATCCAATTGGTTTGGCTGTTGCGAATATCCTTATCAACCACTTGCGCCACTGAGCGCCGCCACCTCTATAAGCAAAGGCTTGCCAATTGCTTTTCTGCTTTCTCCTTGTCCTCGATAGCAGCACGTCGTTGAATCTGTTCTGTACCGTCTTGGGGATTTGCAAGCAAATGAACTACACGCGACCCGCCTTCGGCTGAGGTCGCGGTTTCTGACGCTTCCGCTATCGCAACTTGCTTGAAGCTTCCGCACCAAGTAGAGGTTGACCCATCAGCATCTGTAGAGGACAGTTCCTGCCCCCTTGCATAGTTGAGCATTACCATTGCTGCTGCTACATCTCTATCGCATTGGTAGCCGCACTTTTCGCAATGATGTGTTCTTTCTGCTAGCATTTTCTTCTTTTGATGACCACAATTAGGGCAAGTCTGAGAGGGCTTAACTTTGACCGTAGGAACCTCAATGTAAAACCCCCCAGCCTCGGTAACTTTATACTTAATCAAGTCTTTGAGGTTGCCAATCCCAACGTCAAGCAACGAACGATTCAGTCCTGCTTTTTGACGTTTCCTCTTACATGACGATTTGCGAGTCATCCCTTTAAGATTTAACTTCTCAGTCGCTACCAAGCTATTACAGCTAACTATTTGTGTAGAGACTTTATGTTGCCAGTCTTGCCTTTGACGCGCAACCTTAGATTGTATTTTTGCTACCGCTTTATTCGCTTTCTTCCAGCGTCGCGAAGCTTTAACTCCTTTTGTTGGAGGTCTTTTTCTACGACTGGTTTTAGCTATTTGATTGATTTTGCTTTGAGCAACTCTAACAAATCTGGGATTCTCAATTACATTGCCGTTAGAATCAGCAATTGCATGGTGAGTTCCAAAATCTAAACCAACAGCGCCTGTATCAGTTTGGGGACGGGTTGGAACACAATCAACAGTGATTGAAGCATACCATAACCCCTGCTTAAACATAATTGTGCAAGTTTTAGGCTTACCCCAATCTCTAGCTTGCCCACGCATCTTGATATTACCAAGGTTGGTTATTTTCAGATAACCGTTTTTACCATCGGTGCAAGCTTTCCAGCCCGACGCACAAGGATATGCCCATCCTTTGTAATGACGACTTGATTTAAATTTTGGATACCCAGATTTGAGTTTAAAGAACCGCTTGAACGCAAAATCTACACGTTTTACAGTATCTTGCAAAGCATGGCTACCAAGTTCTTTGTACTCCTCCCAGTATTCCTTAAATTCGGGTAGGCAATTTTGCTGGTCAAAATAATCTATAGATTTATTGAACCTTTTGTATGAAGTTCTGCGATGTTCGACACAAGCATTGTACAAATCTTTGTGAAGCCGTCGCCAATAGTGCATTTTATTGGTTTGAGCTTTATTTGGGTAAAGCCTAAAAGTAACTCGTTTGGTAGCCATGCGTAATCGACCTCTGTACGCTAGTTTATAATTGTACGTTATTTGTACGTAACATGGCAAGAGATAAAAGACTGGAAATCAGACTTACAGAGGAAGATTACAGAAAGCTTGAAGCTTACGCAAATCAAAAAGATATTAGCATGGCGCAAGTATTGCGAGACTACATTAAGCGATTACCTAGACCAAAAGATTAATTGGCGATTCCGCTTCGCTACATCGCCGCGCTATTCTTCCCCACCCCGCATAATTGCTGAGGGTGGGGACTGCCGCGCTGCGACGTTCAAAATCCGCAATCGTTCCGACCTGACCCGCCACAGTCACTTTGTCCCCTACTTTCAAGGTCGGTGCAGTATCTTCTGATTGCGCTTCCATGTATTCTGCAAGTTCCTGTTGCGCCTTCTCCCACGCCTTACCATTACCTTCCAACAGGCTCGTCATATACATTAGTATTTAATGCTTTTCTCTTAATACATCAATAGTGGAACTCAAAGCGGGTAAAGTTTTTGAGAAATTTGCAACTACCAAATTACCAATCAATTCATTAAGCTTGTTTTGCGCTTCCTCCATTTCTTCTTTTGACTTTTTTATTTTGGTCAAAAGTTCTTGCGCTTTTTCCTCTCGCTCAGATGGACTTAATTTGGAGATAACCTCTTTACGCTTCTGTCGTTGCTGTTTTACCAATTGTTTTTTCTTTTTTGGCATATAACAAACCTTTCGATACTGTAAGCACTGTGGCGTAAGGTATAGCTAATTCGCCTTAAGCTCCTCCGTCGGCGACCGAAGCTTTATTTATGTTTTCAACAGCTTCTGTCAATTCCTCAAAGCTGCACTGATATAGCTGTAGAAGCTTATTAAATTGGTCGATTCTGAGTTTTGGAATAGTACGTCCTTTTTCCCAGTTCCTTACTGTTGACTCACCTATTCCAATAGAGCTTGCAACGTCAACTGTTCTGAGTTTTTGCCTTTCTCGTAACTTTTTCATGTCCATTTCTGTACCAATATAGTCATTTTACGATAACTGGTTGACGGTTGGCAATAGTGTAATATAAGATAGTAAACGAAAGACGTTGCCTCTCCCGCCAAGAAGAACCGCAACGCCTACCGTCAACCAGTTTCAAGTTTATTTAATTATGACGCAAACAGCCATTAGTCAGCAAGGCTCACTTCACAGTGAGCCTAAAACTCGTTTGACCGCACAAGCTAAAACTTGAATTGAGGATTACGAGATTGATGCGACCACAGACGCATTCGGCAACGTATACCGTGTGTGGGTTGGCATGAGTCTCATTGGTACGTTCTACCAACGATTTAGTGATGGTTTTTGGGTATCCCAACCCATTAAGAATAACGAGCGCCGTGTCTGGCGAACAGATAAAGATGCGAAGCCCGACAGGGCGGGCGGCTACGCCATCGCAGCTATCCTGAACGCATAAAACTTAATTGGCACAGCGCTTAATAGGGGTAGAGATCAGAACCATGTAAATCGAGTAGTTCGGGGTTGTCCCACGGCAATCTCCCGCAGTGCCTCCAGAGTAAAGGCATTCTCACTTGTGTCATCTGGAGACCGGCCAAACAAGATCTCCACAACTTTCTTCATCTTCTCCACATCATACTGATGTCCCCCATCATGTCCACTGTGTCCACCATGCTCGTGGTCGTGTTCGGGACCTGCCCAAGGCGAATCTGTGTGTACCCACTTACCTTTTTTGAACCAATCGACTCCTTGGACAGTAGCCTTTACAACCTCACCTGGGTGAGCGGCTTCATGTGCTCTAAACCAGTCATTTATTCGGTCATCCACCCAGCCATGCAATCGCCAGAACACTGGGTTGACGTGAGACGAGTAGAACTCGCCCAAAAAGTCGTACTTTGGGTCGTCCCAAAAGTCACGGATGTCGCGGTCAGCACGCCCAGATGGAAGTGGTTCGCCAGTTTTGGGATGACGGGGTACTGATGCCCAGCGCATATGCATATCGTTGTGAACGGAGAACTCAATGAGCGCACCAAGTTCTCCAAGTGTCAGCGTACTTAGGTACTGCTCGTTCTTAAACTCCCTATCCCACCAGCGCATCCGTGACCAGTAGTGACCGTCCGTCTTTAACAAGGCTATCCGGCGGTTGGTAATTTCATCAGTCGGATCGAACCATGCTGGTGGAACAGTAAATCCGTCTGGATTGCCTGGTGTCGGAATGGATTTTGATGTGTCCTCATAGTCTGGTTCGACTACCACAGGTCCAGGGGCAGGAATAGTCACCCATCCAGAGATTGGCTGCTGTCCAGACTCCTTCATCTTTGCATTAACTTCTTGGATCATACCCCGGTGCATGAAGAGAAAGTCCTCACCCGAGCCATTGCGAATGATCGGGGCACCCGTCGAATCGACCGCCGGTCGTTCTTCTTTGCCGCCAGGTTGCCATCCGAGTTCCCGAATCGCCTTTTTTTTCTCCTCGTTCATGACCTCAGAGTTTGTATTAAGCCACAATCCGCGCACACTATGCCAGACGGTGTGGTGAAGTCGATGGTGTTTGGACGCGAGCATATCTCGAACTGTATCCGGGAGAGGGATGACGGTTCGCGGCTCTGGGAAGTCACGTTGAACAGCAATGAAGGAGCCTACAACTCCGCTCGGACTTTCGTCATGGGGAACGGTTCGGATTACCGTTCCCACCAGAGCGGGCTGTTGACCCTCTCCGTCCAGCCACTTTGGGACGAAGTAACCGACGTAATCGTACACCCACCCCTGTGCTGATGTTCCCGGCACGCCAGTTCCTTGAAATCGGAGGGAGAACGGGTTGCCCGTCTGAATCGAGCCTTGGAGTGAGAGTCGTGGGTCATCTTTCTCCGGCGGGGCGCTTCGGAAGGCAAGTTGACCACGAATCGTTCCCGGCTCGGATGCCGCCTCGAATACCATCTCGCCTTGACCTAATCGAAGTTTGTTGAAGTCATCGACTGGGTCAGGGATGTTCAAGAAGCTGCGGTACGTCCAAGCACCGACTAGGAATTCGCTAGTCATGATTTTCTCCTTTGTTCGGGGTAGGTTATCTTTTTATTGAACTCTCCACGCTTTGAAAAACGTGGATTCTAGACTGTTGTTACGACCTGGGCTAAAAGCCACACGGAGTAACGTTGTCTCATGTTTTTTTTTTGCAAAAACACGTTGACGAGGGTAAGACAGCCCTACCCGCCTCGACCTTTTCAGGCTGTGCGGCACTTTCCTTCCTTCCAACCATGAAGATTTTACGTGTCGATGGCTCTAAAAAGACTTTTCAACACAACCCCATATCTTCAATTGTGAGGGTAGGTATGGCATCACGTTTGTTTTTTGGAGTTTTTCATCCTGTGCTACCATGACATCAATATAACATATTAATGCTGTCATGAGTAGATTTAGCGCAAGATTTTCGCTCATAAGAGTATGAAGAATTGGTAAGACTAAGCAAACAAAAAGAGAGGTCGATGAATGACTTAATTAGAGAAGCGGTAAGGCAATATTTTGAAAGAGAAACAAAGGGATAAATCCCGCCATCGTCGGGTTTCATCCCCTGGTTTAAAACACAGATGTAGTTTTCCTCCGTGCGTCAAACTACATCTTCCCTTCGGGACGCTACGCGAACAGGGGTTCTCACCCTCCTACTATGTTTTGATAGATGTAAGCAAAATTAACTTATGCATTCTTGGAGCTTCGCGTTCCAAAACTCCCACACCTAACCCCGTTCCGTTGCTTTTAGCTTGGTAGTAACATGGGTTACAGGGAAATTAGTGTTACAAACATTTTTGGAATTAGCGTTATAGTCTTCTGTGCTGCTAGCCTGTTCTTTCAAATTTCGCTTAGGCGTTGCTGAATTATGGGATGATTTTGCTTAATTGAGAACGGAATATCAATGGTTCCAGCAACCAATTCATCCCTTCGATCAGCAACGCCATTTTTTAAAATTCCACGTCTTCTCGCTCCTGACCCGTAGTTCCGGTCGTATCCAAAGCTTTCGCTGCCCAACACACCGTTTCAACGTACCTAGCAAGCTGTACCACAGTGGGCGCTTCAAACAAGTTACGTACAGTCACATCTATTTGAAAGGCGTCGCGTATTCGAGAAACCAGTTGAGTTGCGAGTAAAGAATGACCACCCAATTCAAAGAAATTATCGTTGATACCTACTTGTTCTTTTCCCAAAACCTTAGCCCAAATTTCCACCAGCGCCTCTTCAACGTGTGTCCTTGGCGCTAGATAATTTTGTTTATCAAAAATGAGCGTATCAGGTGCAGGTAAGGCACGGCGATCCACCTTGCCATTGGGTGTTAGCGGTAGGGATTCTATGACTACATAAGCTCTTGGCACCATGTATTCTGGTAATTTCTCTTTAAGGAATTCGCGCAGTAGGGACACAAGGCTTTGTGCCTCTTGCGTCTGTATCTGTTCTTGGTTGGGAACAATATAAGCTACTAAATTCTTGTCACCTGGTATATCTTCTGTAGCAATGACTATTGTTTCTTCCACTGCTGGATGTTGAGTCAGCACCGCTTCAATTTCTCCTAACTCAATGCGGAAGCCGCGAATCTTTACTTGATTATCGATACGACCCAAAAATTCAATATTGCCATCTGGTAAATAGCGCCCTAAGTCACCAGTTTTATAAAGACGCGCTTCTGGTTTACTAGTAAAAGGATTGGGAATGAAGCGTTCAGCAGTTAACTCAGGGTGGTTGAGATATTCTCGCGCTAGTCCATCACCACCGATGTACAACTCGCCGACAATGCCAATGGGTAGAGGCTGTAAATCAGCATCCAGCAGATAAATCTGTGTGTTCGTAATGGGGCGACCAATGGGAATAGATGTAGCTGATTCTGGTAATTCTTCCACACAGTAATAAGAAGAAAAAGTTGTATTTTCTGTAGGTCCATAAACATGAATCAATTGCTTTGGGGAACCATGTTTAAAAACCTTTTTCACCCATCTTATATCAACAGTTTCACCACCAAATAGCAAGCCTCGTAACGAAGCAAAAGCTTGCGGAACGTCTCTGGCAATCTGTTGGAATAAGGCAGTCGTCAAAAACAAAACGCTGATGCCTTTTTGTCGTAATTGTAATGCAAATTCGTGAGGCGAAATTATGACATCTTTGCAAATTCCAATAAGTTGAGCACCATTAAGGAGCGCTCCCCAAATCTCGAAAGTGGCAGCATCAAAGGAAGTGTTTGAGGCTTGGGCAATTTTATCAGTTCTTTCCAATTTTACATAGTTCGTGTTGCATACCAACCGATTCACAGCTTTGTGAGTTACAGCAACTCCTTTAGGCTTTCCTGTAGAACCAGAAGTGTAAATGACATACGCTAAGTTATCACTGGTCAACCTGCTAGTTGGGTTTTCTTCGCTTTGTTGGGCAATAATTTCCCTGTCTTTATCTATGTAAACAATTCGGTTTGAGAAAGCTTCAAAATGCTTGAGTAACTTTTCTTGAGTTAGCAAGACTGGAACTTGTGCATCTTCCAGCATGAAGTTCAAGCGTTCTTGCGGATAGCTAGAATCTAGAGGTACATAAGCTCCCCCTGCTTTCAGGATGCCGAGCAACCCAACTATCATTTCTGGTGAAGGCTCTAGACAAATGCCTACTAAAACGTCAGCACCTACACCCAATTTTTGTAAGTGGTGCGCTAGTTGATTGCTGCGAATATTCAAGTCTCTATAGGTCATATGTAGAACTCTCGGATGCAACGTCTCTACATCTTCATATATGACTGCTATAGCATCAGGGTTCTGCTTTACCTGATTTTCAAACAATTGATGGATACACTTATCTTGTGGATAATCGGAATGGGTGTTATTCCATTCCACTAATACCTGATGTAGCTCACCTTCGCTTAATAGCGGTAGATTTGCTATGCGTTGTTCTGGATGAGAAACAATACCTTCTAACAATGTTTTAAAATGTTTCAGCATTCGGCTAATGGTAGCTTTATCAAATAAATCGGTGTTGTATACCATTACGCCTCTAATACCCTCGGAATGCTCCCAGTTTGCGCCCCATAGGCTCCGGAAATCCTCAGAACACTTCCATAGGTGCAACTCCAAATCAAAGCGTGTTGTTTTAAAATCAATATTTATAAAGCTAGGCACTAAACCAGGCAATTCTAGCGCTGACATTGGTGCATTCTCGAAACCAAACACCACTTGAAATAACGGATGGTGGCTCAAATTTCGCTCTGGATGCAGTTCCTCAACGAGCTTTTCAAAAGGCAAATCTTGGTGACTATATGCTCCTAGTGTTACCTCCCGTACTCTGACTAGCAGCTCTCGAAAAGTTGGGTTTCCAGATAAGTTACTACGTAGCACCAAACTATTGACAAAAAAACCAATTAGCACTTCAATTTCACTACGATTACGGTTAGCAATTGGCGAACCCACCGCAATATCTTCCTGGTGCGTGTATCGGTAAAGTAACGTCTGAAATGCTGCCAGCAGCGTCATAAATAAGGTGACGCCTTCTTGCTGGGAAAGCGTCACAAGTGCATCACATAATTTTTTCGGTAACTCTAGAAATTGTGTTGCTCCTTGATAGCTTTGTATACTTGGTCTCGGTCTGTCTGTAGGTAGATGCAGCATAGAAATACCGTTTAATTGCTGCTGCCAATAAGCTAACTGGGTTTGTAGCACTTCTCCTTGTAACCACTCGCGCTGCCATTGGGCAAAGTCGGCGTACTGGAGAGGCAGTTCCGGTAGAGGGGAAGCCTGGTTTTGTGCAAAAGCTGTGTACAGCGTTCCCAGTTCCCGAATCACTACGCCAATAGACCAATCGTCACAGATAATATGGTGCATATTCAGGACGAGAATATGTTCTGTCTGCGATCGCTGTAGCAGCATGACTCGCAGCAATGGTCCAGAGGACAAATCGAAAGGACGTTCTACCTCTGCGGTAACGATGGACTTTGCTTGCGCCTCCCGTTCGTCTACCGGTAACTGCCGCAGGTCTAATAGAGAAAGGGGTATGGTTAAGGAGGGCGCGGCTTCGCAGCTTTCCGCAGGAATTGCCTGCACGGGTTGCCCCTCCAGCACTTTAAATGTGGTGCGTAAAACTTCGTGGCGACGCACGATTTCGTTAAACGTTTGTTCTAATGCAGCTAAGTTGAGCCTCCCTGTCAAACGAATGACTGTTGGCACATTATAAAGAGCATTGCCCGGTATCAACTGGTCGAGGAACCACAGCCGCTGTTGGGCAAAAGATGCAGCAAAGACGAAGACTTCTTCAGAAAACATATTCATCTAAAACTTCGCGGGAGTGTGGAAACCGTGTGTCTTTAGACCACGGTTATGTCTTATTAGCCTTTCCATTACCGCCTTGGGGTTACTCAATACCGTGTAGTATTGCAATCTACTTTCGTTCAGGCAATTATGAACTGATATCTTTCACCCTGTACGCATAATGGTTTTGCTCAAATGAGCCTCGCTTTCGCGGTTAAGTTAGCCTAGACAATGTTATTGGTCGGTACTTTCCAGACGACACTGGCTTAACCCTCTAAACTTGTTTAATCGTCCGGTTTCAGAGTCCGAGACTGGCTTCGCATCCCGGAGTGAGAACTTGAACACTTGCCAATAACGTAGTACACGAGGTACTTAGTCGGGTCAGCTAATCCACCAGACTTGAGGCTAGAAGCCCCTAGGCTTTAGGCAGGGGTGCTGACCCTTTCTTGAGCAGCTGCGGGGTAACAGATTAATTGTCGTCGATAAGACTCGCAGATACACACAGATGATTTGAAAACTTTAATTACCCCCATGAACTACTACTAAATTGACCTTTAGAGTGATGCAAATTTCTGGTTATGGTCTCCACGATTGAAATAATAATGCAGCATATGAGGTATTCCTATGTTTTTGCCTCCTGGGTTTGGTGAGAAATACGTGATGACCGCGCTAGGAAGAATGGTATACTACACTGCTGTTGGGAAACCGTGGTCTGACACAGATGTTGACCAATCAAGCGATAGGACATTACTTTTCCTACACGCGTTTGGTGGCGGTTCTTCTGCCTACGAGTGGTCTAAAGTTTATCCAGCATTTGCTACAGACTATCGAATCATAGCGCCAGATTTGGTTGGATGGGGACGCTCTGACCATCCGGCTCGAAGTTATCATATCGATGACTACATTAGGAGCATTATCGAGTTTATAGAGAAGACTGGCAATGGTTCGATTAATGCGATCGCCTCTGGACTCACTGCTGCTTTCACCATTCGCGCTGCGATTCTTCGCCCCGATTTGTTCAAGTCTTTAATTTTGATAACACCAGCAGGTCTTGCTGAATTTGGACAAGACTACAGCCGCAGCTTCTCTGCTCAAATTGTCAACATTCCAGGTGTGGATCGGTTGCTTTACATGACTGGAGTTGCTAGCGGTTTTGGCATTCGTGGCTACCTGGAACAACGCCAATTTTCTCGTGCAGAACGAGTTTATCCTGAAATTGTCGAGGCATATTTGCAATCTGCCCAACAGTTTAATGCTGAGTACGCTGCTCTTGCTTTCGTACGTGGAGATTTATCCTTTGATTTATCCCTATATATCACTCAATTGACCGTCCCCACTGCTATCATTTGGGGACAAAAGTCAGAATTCACAGGACCAGAAGTAGGACGCCGTCTTGCCCAAATGAACCCTCAAGCAATTCGCATCTTTTATCATCTCGACGATGTAGGCTTTACACCCCAACTGGAACTTCCCGGAGTCACTATTGGGCTAATTAGGAAATTTCTACCTTTACTTGAGTAGTCTGCTTGAACAGCTTTTCCTTACTACTGGTATTAATAAAAAAGCGCGGTCGCTCACTTGCAACCGCGCTTTGGTATCGTGTCCGGATAAACACTTATAAAAAACGAACAACCTCACCCGCCTTCGGCACCCTCTCCTTTAGAAGGAGAGGGTTGGGGTGAGGTAAAGCAGGAATTATAAGTAATTAAGCGGACATGATATGAGTTAAATCTACTTACAAATGCCAAGCTAATAGCCAGAGATTAAAACAGTGAACAGTGAACAGTGAACAGTAACGCCTGCTATGGTGGGGGATTTAAACCCGCCACCAACGCTTTCCACGCTCTTGGTGGGGGACTTAAACATGCGCGGATGAAACTGATAACTGATAACTGATAACTGATAACTGGTAACTGTTAAAGTCTCTGGCTGTATTACCCTAATTACGCAGCAGATTGGTCTAAGTTAACTTTGACAACTTTGTTCTTCTCAGCTTCAGTTTTTGGCAATGTCAAATTGAGAATACCGTCCTTATATTCGGCGGTGACATTAGTATTTTGAATGCGAGCAGGAAGTGGAATGACACGTTGGAATTTGCCGTAGTAGAATTCGCTCTTGGTCACACCTTTGTCTTCAGTCTTAGTTTCTGACTTGCGATCGCCACTGACGGAAACAGCATTTTCTGTGACTTTCACATCCAGGTCTTTAGCTTCGATTCCTGGAATTTCCAGCTTGAGATGAATCGCATCGGATGTTTCTTGCAATTCAGCAGCAGGAACTCTAATAAAGCTTCTGTTAAACTCCTTGGCTGGTACAAAAGCTTCATCAAACAAGCGGTTGAATTGACGTTGCATTGCGTTAAATTCTTGCCAGGGGTTCAAACGAACTAATGTCATGATTCTACCTCTAATAAGTAGTATTTGTACTGCCAATTAATTGCAGGTTTTAATCTTTGCTTTGATTCTTATGTTATTAAGAACTATAAACGGTGTAAATTCGGTTTTTGTCACTTCATTATTGATGATTACCGAAATAGATATTATGACTATAAAATCTACGGCTAATACTACTTTTTCTGGTTCGGAAAACTCGATTTGTAGTTATTGACATAACTTATTGATAGAGTTTCTCAGAAAATTTAACAGACAAAATATGATGAAGTAGGGTGCATCACGGCTCCGCATAAGCCAATACGATTGGTGATAAGACTTGCTTCTGCCTAACCCTGCTTAAAAAGGAGGGAATTAAGCTCAGCCATAGGGCTTTCCCAACTTGAGGCGACTGGCGTACAAGCGTCCGTTAATTTATCTGTATAGCCCTAAACCAGATTTTTACAAGAAATTTATTCTACTTAACCTGAAGAATTAGAGTCCGTATCACTGCTACCGATAATTGCCTGGAAGATATTCCCTATTAGAAAGAAAAAAGCTGCACCTAACAACAGGAGCATCAAACTTGCAAGAGTAGCAAAGGGAGAGATGATAAACAATAGTAAAAATGCAAACATCAGAGTTGTTACCAACGTCTTATTCATCTTTTTTCCCTTTTGATAATTTCTAATTCAACTTAACCCATGAATTGCAGGGCTGTGCCACTTCTGTAGGAAGGAATTCCTCCTCTTTCTTTGGTAGCAACTTATTATTTACTTAGCTATTACAAGTGTAAAGAAAAACCTGGTTTTTTGCTCAAAGGAGTTTTTCAATTATGACAGTGTATTGAAGTCATGAAAAAATCTCTAATGTGTAGCAGCGACTCAAGTTCTAGTGAGATGAGCTACAGGGTGAGTTACGAACACTGCTAAGACAGCATACAAGTTTGTTGAGCTAATGGCTATATAAATAGCATATTATAAAGTATTATAAAGTGTTAATATGATTATGACTAGGCGGCATAAGTGAGGGGTGTCAGGCTATTTGGTCATGAGTATATCATTGACCATCTGTGCAGTTATCAGGTTTAAACGGGTATCAATTGCGACATCAATGCCACAAGACACAGTTATAGACATTCAGGGTTCTAACGGTGAGGCTGCTCCCAATAGAGTTACACCGATTCTTTCCAGTGAGAAAGCTGGGTGGAACAACATTCTTGTCGAGTACTGGCATATGCCGGCACACGAGTTGCCTCCACAATTGTTACCAGATTATGTCATTAACATACACTTCAAGGGCCCAGCTCGGACAGAGGTGGTGTGGGATGGGCGTCTTCTTACCAAGCGCTTTACACACGGTGAAATAACAATTCTTCCTCCTGGCTTAAATTGCAAGGGGGCATGTTTGGAGGATAGTGACTTTCTTGTGCTACGCCTTCAACCTGGGATTATCACTCAAGTTGCACAAGAGTTGGACTATCCAGATCATATTGAGATTGCACCCAACTTGGGAGTCGTTAGTCCGCAAATCCAGCATATTGGTTTGGCACTTAAGACAGAACTTGAGTCTGGATGCTTGTCTGGGCGTATTTATGGAGAATCACTAGCAACGGCGCTCGCGAGTTATTTGCTACAGCAACATTCTACCTCCAAGAAACGCGTTCAAGATTTTGCTGGTGGTCTACCCAAGTACAAGTTGTGTAGAACCCTGGAGTACATTAATGAAAATCTGGAGAACGAGTTAACAGTTGCTGAACTTGCAAGCGTGGTGGAAATGAGTCCTTATCACTTTGCCCGCTTGTTTAAGCAGTCAACGGGTTTTACTCCTCATCAATATCTGATCAATTCCAGAATCGAGCGAGCAAAGATGCTGTTGGCAGAGAAAAAATTGTCAATTGCCGAGATTTGTGAATATGTTGGCTTTCGCAGCCCAAGCCACTTCATCGCATTGTTTCGCAAGTTCACGTCAATGACACCAAAAGCATATAGAGATCAGCTCTAGCTGCTTACAAAAGAATGCGGGAAGTTTGAAAGCCCACCAGCAACACGCTGAAATTATGTAGAATTTCAAAGTGTTACCGAAAATTCGGGTTTAAAGCCCCGTCCTTCTAGGACGGCTTTCTCTTTGTCTTTAGACTTCTGATGAGTTCTCTAAGTACATCAGTTTTTGTTCTGCCAACTTCGGAGCAGTAGTCTTCAAGGATTTTAAGTTCGTACTCTTCTACTCTAAAATCTAATCGTTTCTTCATACTATTGTACAGCATTATTGTGTATAATAGTAGCATGAAAACATTGAAGTTTAAGTTGTACTCACACAAGCGCAATAGATACCTCAAGCGGTCAATTAATGCCGCAGGGGTAATGTATAACCATTGCATTGCCCTTCCGAGTCGGTACTACAAGATGTGGGGTAAACACTCTTTGTTGCACAAAACTTCAATCTCATATAGCCAAGTTGCGGAAGCATAACCCGTTCTGGCAATCAGTAGGTTCTCAGGCAGTACAGGATATCTGTCAACGTATCGAAAACGCATACCAATTGTTTTTTAAATACAACAAAAAAGGAGTTAGACCACCAGGATTCAAGAAGGTTAAGAAATACAAATCGTTCACCCTCAAACAAGCAGGATATAAGTTTCTTGGTGGGAATAGGGTACGAATTGGAAACCGAGTTTATCAATTTTGGAAATCTAGGGAAATCGAGGGAATAGTCAAAACTTTAACCATTAAACGCACGCCTTTGGGTGAATTGTTTATGGTTGTCGTGGTTGACAATTGTCCTGAATCTGAATGCAGGTACGGACTGGTAGAATTGCGGGATTTGACTTCGGACTCAAGACATTTCTCACTTGCTCAAATGGCTCATTAATTGAATCGCCCCAATTCTTTAAACAGTCTCTCAACGCCATCAAAAAAGCGAGTAAACAGCACTCCAAAAAGTTGAAAGGCTCGTCCAACCGAGAACGGGCTAGAAAGAATCTAGTACGCAAGTATGAGGATATTTCTAATGCTAGGCGTGACAGGTGAGTGGAAGTTAGCTCACGACCTAACTAATAGGTTTGATGTACTTTGTTTTGAAACTTTAAACCTCAAAGCAATGCAACGTCTTTGGGGACGAAAAATCTCAGACCTAGCCTTTGGGGAATTCCTGCAAATTCTGGAATGGGTTGCTAAGAAGAAAGGTAAACAACTCATATTCGTCTCCCAGTGGTATCCATCCAGTAAAACTTGCTCTAATTGTGGACACGTTCTAGAAAAACTGGATTTGTCAATCAGAGAGTGGCGTTGCCCGTCCTGTCAGTCGGTAAATGGCAGGGACGAGAATGCAGCGCGCGAATATTTGTGCAGTTGGGGCATCAACTGTTGGGTTAGACTCGGTAAGACGGGCAATGCCTGCAATCGTTGTTTGAGCCTAGAATCCCCGCCCTAAAAGTGCGGGGAGTATGTCAAGTCTTTTAACAGTTACCAGTTATCAGTTATCAGTTATCAGTTATCAGTTTCATCCTCCGGGGGAAACACCACACTCCTGTGCACAGAAAGCGTTGGTGTCAGTACAACCACACCAGCCCGAGAAAGCGTCACTGCGTAGGTAGCTGTTCACTGTTTTAAGGGTGGTATGAAAAACAACTCGTGGGAGTGCGAGTCCCAGTCCAAATATCTGGGAACACAACACCTAAATTGTGCGACTGTAGATGTATAGCAGTAAAGCGCAATAAAAAACGAAGTAGGCTTCGCCGTGAGCTCAGCCGAACGGTCAAGTGGACAACTCCTGATCCGCAAAGAAAGGTAGTAAAAATCCGCGCATCTTGCACAAACTGGGAGTCGTTGCAAGAGTTTCGCGAAACAGCTATCAATCGCCGTCGGGCAGTCGGTGAATGCGCGGCTTCGGGTTAGACTTCAACCCGGAAGTTGTAAAACTCCAGTCCCCTATGAAGCAAGAATCCCATCGGCGCGTCTTTCCGTGGGAGTGTCAATACGGTTCGGATAAAATAATTTGTTTACAGTTTTTGTGGGGTGGGCTGTCCGGCCCGCCCTAATCTTGAGCTACCAACGGTGTAAAATCTGACCTTGAGGAACTTTTCGCAAGCTTAAGATATTTTCAGCAAGAACTGAATATCGTGCAATTTATGGTTTTGATACACTAACGTGTAGGAATCATTCAAACCCATTCACAAATTGAATTCTTGAAATCTTAAATTAGGTTTTTGCACAACCTAATTGTTCATTGCAAGTTTGTACGATCCCTGATTCATGCCAGATAGCTAGTAATCAAGCCCAGGTTTGCCACCTGGGCTTTTTTCTTTGTTCCGCTTTAAATCTGCAATAGCCCCTCTGGATTGACTGACAACAGCGATCGCCTTTGCAAACCCTCCCGATGTAAAATTTCATTGGCTGCGACTAAGCCACTGCTTACCGCCCGTTCCATTAAGCCGCAGGGAAATGGCATTTTTACCCAATCGCCTGCAAAAAGCAAGTTAGGAATATTGGTGCTAGTTTCTGGGCGTTCGGCGTAACTATTCGGGGGATATCCAGAAAAGTTCTTTTGATTCACCAATTCCCGATGCAGCATCTTTGCTTGCTTTAACTCAGGAACAATTTCATAAAGTTCCTGCTCAAAAGTCGTCAACAATGCTTCTTGAGTGGGGAATTGTTTTTCTTTGTAGCAGTAAGCGTGTAACTCTACAACACTACCACTAGTGCGTTCTGCCCACTCAATAAATTGTTGTTGAATACGATGATAGAGAGTGATGCTGTCAGTGAGCTGATAGCCAGATAAAGAAGTAAAATAACTGTGTTCCCACTCAAAATCGCGGTCGAACCAGAAACGACATACAGCGAATGGATCGGCAAGGCTCAATTTTTCCACTTGCGATCGCGATCGCACTACCTGATCAACATCACCATTCATTTGCCGAAACAGCTGCTGTACACCTGGTACATCAGTAGCGAAGACATAGTAATCTGCTGTAATTATCTCTGGTGATGGTGAATCAAGATTTGCTGCTACCAATTGCAAACCATCATCTTGGCGCTGTACGACTTGATATTTTGCTAAATCCCGTTGTGCCGGACCTTTCAACACTTTACCATCAGCCGCGAAAACCGCTCCATGACAAGGGCAATGAAACTTGCCATCTTCTGCCATTTTCACGGTACAACCTTGGTGAGTGCAGGTGAGAGAAATTGCTTCTTGGCTACCATTTGGCAGGGCAAATACTTCATCAGCAGCCCCAAAATATTGTAAAGACGCGCCATCCGAGAGTTCTACATCAGCATTCTCTTTTACCCAAAAAGGAACGTTGTTTGTATTATTACCAACTTGATAGCTGAGTGAATCAATCTTGCCTTGTGTAGCTTGAATTTCACTCACCGCTACCCCTGTAATAATTTTGCCCCCCTTACTTTCAACTGCCTTAGCTATAGGTTGCACCAAACTAGTTCCCATATCGTCTTTAGTGCCATTAAAAGCGAGTCCTTCAGGGTTGCCAAAAAAATAAAAGTGGAAGAACTGCATAAGTTCGGCAACACTCATCGTGTCTGGTGCATTCAAACTAGATTTGGCAAAAGGCAGAAAATACAAGTCGTATAAACCTCTAGGAAATTCTTCCTCTACCCAATCAGCAACTGATATATTATCAAACCGCCGATAATTCTTTTCCCGTTCAAAACCACCAATCGCTTGGAAGACTTGCAAGTGTTTGAATTTTGTCAGATTAATGCCCCATTGAAAGCGGTTGGGAGAGGCTATAGCTAAATCCACAATGTTCCAAGGGAAAGCGGAATGACTGGGACGAAATACCTCTGGTTTATACTTATTGTTGCGGTAAACAACAGAGTAGGAATTTAATGACTTGAAATTCTCAGAAATACCAAGTTCTGCAACTAAATTATTCAAATTATAGTACTGAGGAAAAAAGCCATGAAAGCCATGCTCCATCCTGAAAGTGTCACCCTTGACTTCAATTTGCCAACTGGCAATTTTGCCACCAAGCTGGGGAGATTTCTCCAACAATGTGACTGCAAACCCTCTCTGACTCAGTTCATAAGCACAAGCCAAACCTGCAAGTCCAGCACCAACAACCACAACACTTTTATTTTGATTTAATATTCGTGGCAAGTTTAGGGTATCTTGTTGAAAAACTGTTGGTTTTGGCTTAGTAAACCGAGAGTATCCCAAGACTCCTGTCGCAGCACCCACACCAAATAATTTCAGTAATGCGCGACGGGAGATGGTATATGATTCTGGTGAATTAAATACTTGACTCATGCGTTACTCAATTAACTCCTCACAATGAAGTACTGGCGTAAAACAATAACTCAACGCATTTAAATAGAGTTGTTGCAACACAAATACAGCCTAATATTTTGGAGTATTTTTCCAATATCAGGATGAATTTTCAACGGAATAATTTTGACATAATGGGCAAAATTCTCAACAACTACAGTTATTGAGAATACTGCACCATCAAATTTAGTACCCAACGAGTTTCTAGCCGAAGGAACAGAAAATTACAAGAATTGAGTCAACAAACTAAAAGATTATTTGCCAGTTTAATATAATATTTGATTATTGACTACTAAACGTTAGGTAGGTTTGAAATTGCCAGACAACCCCCCCTCTCCAAAAGAAGTCTCTCATAGTGGACGCTCACGCATTCTCGATGAGGCAGAACGGCTATTTCGCACGCGAGGCTACAATGCAGTGACCATGAGGGATATTGCTCGTGAGGTGGGAATTCGTCAGGCATCGTTGTACTATCACTTTCCCAGCAAGGAGCAACTTTTTGTGGCTGTCACTGAGCGAATGTTTGAGCGCCATCGAACAGGTTTACAGCAGGCAATTCACGATGCAGGAGGTGACTTGCGATCGCAACTTCATGCATCTGCTAGGTGGTTTCTCTCTCAGCCTCCCGTCCATTTCTTGAGTATGTTCCACACTGATATGCCCTCTTTAGGCGAGGACAATCTCAAAAAACTGTCGGCTTGCGCCCAACAATGTATCTTTGAGCCAATTCGACAGATCTTTGCCGAGGCGCAAGAGCGAGGGGAGATCCGGGATAACGCTCGTCCGAAAATGCTAGCTGGGTTCTTTTTGTCTTGTATTGAGAGCGTTCCCTACGTCAGCAACTTTCCTGATACTGCTAAGAGTGAAGTGATAGTGAATGAAATAATTTCCGTTTTGCTGGATGGAATAAAACCTCAAGTAGAAACGGACTAGTGGTTAACCGCAGTCTTTTTTGATAGGAATGCACCTGAGCGCAAAGAGCGCTTTTGGAGTCTAGGACTAAAGTCCTTACTACAAAATCATACAACCATCATAATTAATGCGATAAACCACTAGAGTGCAGAGCGTGAGAACCAGAATAATTTTTTTAGTTTTTACCTAACGAATGATAGGTAGACAAAAAGGATTTATTGGTTATACTGTATATACCTAACGAATGATAGGTAGGCAAATCCAGACGAGGGAAACTACGTCAACAACCCAGGTCTAAAGACACTGGGCTTCTAGCCTAAGACTTGACCATAGTTGACCAGACGCGCGTACCTTGAGTACTACGTTAACGGTAAGTGTTCAAGTTCCTACCGAGGACAATGCGTTCGCGCAGCGTGCCGTTAGGCATAGCCAGTTCCAAGCTCTAGAAACCAGGGATTAAACAAGTTTATTGGGTTAAGCCAGTGTCTTTGGTATAGTTACCGACCGTTAACATTGTCGTTCGCGTTCGCGCAGCGTGCCCGCAGGGCTCAGCGTCTCCCCTTGGGAGAGGCTAACATTACTCCCTTTCGGGAAGGCACATCGAGTGCAAAACCGTTACGCGTACAGGTGAGTCCAGTCCTGAAGGCGGGTTTCCCGCCGTAGGGAACTGGCGAACCCGAAGGGGTGAACGAGTTGAGATGGTAATTGTCCCATCGAAAGTACATTACAAAAGTACACCGATTCAAGTAACCCCAAGGCGGTAATGGAACAAAGCGACTAAAGTCGCACGAGTCGTATTTCCTCTCAGGTCTGTTCGCGCAGCGTGCCGCAGGCATAGACGCGCTCGTTTCCATACTTCCCACGAGGTCTTATGAACGTCAATAACTGATGTTCTCACTCGGTAAACATGACAATTCAAGCATTTTTGCAACAGGTCTATTGAATATCGCAACATACAAGCACGTTTTGAGCAACAAATGTCACCGTATTGCAATCAAATTAATGTAGAGAATTCAACATGTTTGCATCATTGAACAAACCTGGCGCTCTGTCGCTGGTTCTCAATGTTCTTCTGGCTGTCGGTGCGGCTTTAGTCATGAACGGGTTGATATTTGGGTTGGGCTGGAATCGATCCACTGACTATGCAACAAAGCCGTCTTTTGAACCACCCGGCTACGTAGTGGGACTAGTGTGGGAAGGTCTTTTCGCACTCATGGCTACGGCGCGTTGGCTGTTGAATTCCCGTAGTGGAACGGGTGCATCACGAGCGCGAGCTTTGGTCACGCTCCTCATCATATTCTGCCTGCTTTGGGCGTTCTATTCGCTGGCTATCGGCAGCTTGATTGGTGGGTTTTTGGGAAATCTTGGAACCATAGCGATCGCCTCGTTCACCGTCGCTCGCCTATGGGCTATCTCGAAGACGGCAGCGTTTTTGATTATGCCAGTTGTCCTATGGGTCACATTTGCGACTGCGATTGTGTTGAGTGAATTGGGCTGGCTTTAACAGTTACCAGTTATCAGTTATCAGTTATCAGTTATCAGTTATCAGTTACCAGTTGTCAGTTGTCAGTTGAGAATTAACAATTAACAATTAACAGTTCACTGTCCACTGTCCACGGCGGCTGGTACTGTTCACTGTTTTAACAAAACCATTGCGTAAATAGTTTGTAGTGTTTTACATAGGAGTCAATGACGATGCAACGTTCTTTATGGAGCTTTTTACTTTTAACCGCTGTCATAAATTTGACAGCGTTACCCAGTGCAAAAGCAGTGTCTAACAGTAGCCTCACCGTCACCATTAACGGCTTGAAAAACCAGCGTGGGCAAGTTTGCCTGACCCTGTTTTCTGGTGGGCGAGGATTTCCTACCAGTAGCGATCGCGCGGTGGCTGCCCGTTGCGTCAAACTAGAAAATGCTCCGCTGACAGTTAAATTTGAAAACTTAAAATCAGGAAATTATGCGATCGCCGCCTATCATGATGCCAACAACGACGGCACCCTCAATCGCAATCTATTGGGTATCCCCACTGAACAGTTTGGCTTTTCTCAAAACCCCAAAATTCTCACAGGTCCGCCCAAGTTTGGCGATTGTGCGGTTCTAGTTGCCGGTCCACAGACCAACATTCAAATTCAATTGCTGAACTTTTTAGGCTGAAGTAAACGCAACAGCATTGCTTTGTTGCCATCCTACCGGAGAATAATATGAAACCCAGAGCGATTTAAATCCCTGGCGATCTGTCGTAATGTGAGAATTTGACTGTTACCAAAATGTGGGTAATGACAAAGTTTTAGTTATGCGTATTCAAATAGTTGTCATTTTCATTGTGGGGCTGGTGGTGTTCCAGGAAAATCAGCAAGCGCTGGCAAACTCTGAATCTACTGTCTTGCAAACAGATAGTTTGACCCCATCGTCAACCCCTCCTTTACTAGAAAAACTCAGAGGGAAAAGTGTCCAGACTGATGAGGTTGCCCAGAGAGTTGTCAAAGATATCCAGATCCGTTTTCTCAATGATAAAGGCAAGTTTGTCGATGATAAGGGTCAACCGATTGAGGGACGGACTCAGAAAGATTTTATCATCGACAATCTGAAACTAAAGCCAGGTCAAGTATTCCGTGAGGATTTACTTCAAAAAGACTTGCAACGACTGCGGAGATTAAACTCATTAGATGAAGTCAATGTTTCCCTACAAGAAGATGACACTGGTGTTAATATCATCTACGACATTAAGGAGCGTCACTTCCCTTCTCTAAGCTTCGGCGGTGGTGATAACGGTGATGTTGGGCTTTATGGTCAAGTGGGTTATGAAGATGCAAATATTAACGGTCTTAATGAACAGATAGATACCAGCATTCAGGTAAGTGGTAAAGATGTTCAGTTTGATAGCCAATTCACGAGTCCTTATCGTCGTGGACAACCAAACCGCCTAGGCTACAGCTTCAGAGTTTTTCGTGAACGAGATTTATCTCGAACCTTCAACGATGATATCAAGCTTTCCAACGGTAGCACAGCGCGGGAAGGACGATTTGGCGGTTCTGTAGCAGTTTTAAAATCTTTCAATGACTGGGATACAGCTTTTGGTCTTAACTACACCAGGATTAGCCTTCGCGATCGCGATTATAATCTTGCACGAGTGGATAGATTAGGAAGCCCTCTCTCAGTTAGCGGTACTGGCATAGATGATTTGGTTACGGTGTCGTTCGCTATAAGTAAAGATCAGCGCGATCGCCGTGACAATCCAACTCAAGGATCGCTTCTCACCCTCAGCACTGAACAGGCAATTCCGATTGGACTGGGTAAGATTTCCAGCAACCGACTGCGGGCAAACTATATTTTATATGTGCCAGTCACCTGGATAGGTAATGGTCGGTCAACTGAAAATCCAGAAATGTTAGCTTTTAATTTGCAAGCTGGTACAAATATTGGGGAGTTTCCACCAGCAGAAGCGTTTGATTTGGGTGGACAGAATTCTGTACGAGGCTACGGAGGTGGTAAAGTCGCCAGTGGACGTAGTTATGGCTTGGTTTCTGTGGAATATCGTTTCCCGATTCTTCAGTCAGTCGGAGGAGTTGTGTTTGCTGACTTCGGCTCGGATTTTGGATCTGGCAAAACGGTGCTAGGGGAACCGGGTGTACTGCGAGGCAAACCTGGGAGTGGGTTTGGTTACGGGTTAGGACTGCGAGTCAAGTCACCGTTTGGGCTAATTCGGGGTGACTTGGGGATTAACGACCAGGGAGATATAAGATTTGAAATTACCACTGGTCAGCGGTTTTGATATGAAGTACTGGCGTGAAACAATGGCTGTGACTCAACGCATTTTAATTGAATTATTACGAAGAAGACGCAGCTTGATTTTTTGGAGTATTTTTCCAATCTCAATATTAATTCTCAACGCAATGATTTTGGCAGAACGGGCAAAATTGTCAATGGATCGTGCTTTTGAGAATGCTGCGCCTTCAACTTTGGTAGGTGCAGCACTGTTTTTTAGCTGTTTGGGTGGTAGTGTCGCAACTGTAGTCGCAGAACGAGAACAGCAAACGCTCAAACGCCTTTTTATTTCCCCACTGAGTGGTACATCCTATTTTCTAGGAATTTTTCTTGCTCATAGCTGCATTGGCTTTGGGCAAACACTGCTCGTTTATACTGTTGCTGGATTTTGGGGTGCTACCTTCAAAGGTTCTATTTTCTTAGGACTGATAATTATTTCTCTGAGTATAGTTGCTTATGTAGGGTTAGGATTTATTCTGGGTACACAATTGGCTCGTCGTACAGAAGATGTTAACGCTCTGGTAGCAGCTTTTGGGGTTCCTTTGTTAATTCTCGGTGGGGTATTCTTGCCTACTTCATTGTTTCCTAAAACACTACTAAATATCGCAAATTTTAATCCAATTTATCACATGAATTAAGCTCTTTTGGGAGTATCTGCTCAAGATGATTCAGTATCAGATATCGCCTCTCACTTTCAATTTTTATCAATATTTTCACTGCTAATGATTGTAGGTGGATGGTTATCTTATCGACGGATGTTGATGGTAGAGAAAAGACTATGAAAAGTCGATATTAACAGTAACCAGTAACTAGTTATCACTAAGCAGTCAACAGTGATAATTGATAACTGAAACTAATACAGCAATTCCAGATAAAACGTGAACATTATGGTTTTTGTATGAACCGCCAAGACGCCAAGGACGCCAACAGAAAAAATTAAGAGATTTGTTCATAAACTATTTAGTATGGCTGTAACTGATAACTGTTTTCTCTATCTTCCTACTCTCTAGTTATCCTTGAACCTATGCTAAGAATCAAAAATTTGAATAAGGCTTACGGGAAAAGAAAAGTTCTTCAAGATTTGACCATGTACATTGAACATGGGGAAATTTATGGTCTCTTGGGTGCAAATGGAGCCGGAAAAACAACAACAATTAATATTATTTGTAATTTGCTGAAAGCTGACAGTGGATATATTACAATCTCTAATCAGCCAGTTTCAGAAGAAACAAAAAAACTCATTGGAATTGCACCTCAAGAAAATTTACTATATAAAACTTTATCTTGTGAGGAAAATCTTAATTTTTTTGCTCAAATCTACGGATTAGACGCCAAAACTCGTCGTCAACAAGTAAAAGCAACTTTGGAGGCTGTGAATCTGTTAGATAGAGCAAAAAGCCCGGTAGAAACTCTCAGCGGTGGGATGCAGCGGCGCTTGAATATTGCAGTTGCATTGGTACATCAGCCAAAGTTAGTGATTCTGGATGAACCGACTACAGGTTTGGATATTGAAGCGCGATATGAAATTTGGGAGTTGATTCGACAACTGAAAAATCAGGGAATTACGATTTTGCTGACGACTCATTTATTAGATGAAGCTGAACGTCTTTGTCACAAAATTGGTATTTTAAAAAGTGGTCGTATTTTGGCTGAGGGGAGTCTAGCAGAACTCAGAAAAAACATTGCAGCAAAAGAAATTGTGATAGTCCAGACTTCAGAAGAGGAACAGGCGATCGCCCGGGCAATTGAACATGGTTTCACGCCTCGACGTTATGGTCACGATTTGGCTTTTTGGGTGCCAGAACAACTAGAATTAAAGGAAATTATATCTCGTTTTGATGGCATTCCTCTCGATTCGATTGCTCGTCAGCCAGTGCGGTTAGAGCATATTTATTTAGAGTTAACGCAATAAGTACCCCTCATGAACTGCGTACACCCTTCGGGTATCTCCTGCGGAGACGCTACGCGTTAGCGTTCGCGAAGCGTGTGCCTTTGGCACTCAGCTCCTCCGTTCGCGCAGCGTCTCCGAAGGAGACAGGAGGCACAGCAGTCGCCTGCTGTCGGGAAACCAACGCCAGTCACCTACGGCGGGAAACCCGCCTGCAGTGCTGGCTCCTCCTGCAGCGCTGCTTCAGCAGGACAGATGAAAATTTATCAAAAGACGGCAATTCTTCCCCGTCTCTTCTAGAGCGGGGAGGAATTGCCGCCTTGCCGCCTTAGTCATTGGTCAATAGTCATTAGTATAATTAAGCACCATTTTTGTAAAAAATATACTAAGGACTAATAACTAATGACTAATGACTCGAAATCCCCCGGCTATGAAATTGAACTTTTTAGGGATTTTAAATGGTTGCCCTATTTACGCCGCTCTGTACTAGTCTAGGAGAATAAGTTTTTATTAGTTGCATAACTTACTACGAGATAAAAAGAGGTTTAGTTGCTGTAAATGCTACAAAACAACTAGCTGACTTTAATATTTTCTTGCGAAAATATGAAGTTTTATTTTTAGACGATATAGAAATTATTGAACAAGCCTGCAAAATTCATGCTGATTTAAAAGTAAAAGGCAGACCAATACAAGATGCTGATATATTGATAGCTGCTACAGCAATTACACGTGGTTTAATTTTAGTTTCTAATGATTCTGATTTGCAGAGAGTAGAAGGGTTAAGTTTAGAGAATTGGTTACAAACTGATGCCTAAATATCTAAAATGTGGAGTAGACCTCAATACGGTTCAGTTAAGGTTGATGTGTAAAAAATCACGTGTGTAGAGACGCGCCATCCGAGAGTTCTACATTGTGTTTCTGATAAGGATTCTGGTCTTATCTGAACGGTATTGGATTAGACCTCTTTCAAAAGTTCATTTTTTAAAATGAAATCACAGATAAACAAGAGATGTACACAGAGAATTTTTCTGCATTTGTCTGCGTGCATCTAAGGTTCCAAATACTCTTAAATTGGATTTTTCCAAAACATTTCACGACTCACGGTTTAATTTCCTTCAGGACTTCATCCATTGGATAATCTTGGTCATCAAATACTAGCGATACTTCACATCTCGTTAACGGGAAAGGTTGCAAAAGCTTGCCCTTTTCCCAGCTTTCCAATCGCCACCACAGAGTTTGTACAGCTATCTCTTTACCATCAAGAAACTCAAAAGTGATCTCACCGATGTTATTTAATCCCACAACTTCTTTGCCTTTTCCGTTTTTACCTAGGTAATCACGATAGTTTCTTGCCATTGATAGATATTGTTGTAAAGGCTGCTTGCGGTCTTGCCCTGGTAAGGGTGCTTTGATAGAATTTGATTGCTCAAAATGGTAGCGTTGCGGTTTCTTAATTTCTTCTGGCTTACCTGATAAAAAATCAATGCGATACCACCATTCAGGTTTTTTTGTAATTTGTAATGCTCTAAAGCAATCGCGTTCTTGCACTAAATTTACTTTCGCCGGACTACCTTTGAGCCTCCAAGGAAGATGTTGAACTGTGTTGTCTACAAAAGTATAAGAAACACCTATTTCTAGTTCCTTTCCTCCTTTGTTTTCCCACCCTAAAACCTCTACTGTTGGTATATATTTGATAATCCTAAAAGGAACAAAACCCTTTGTATGTAATGAATGACTCCCACCTAGCCCCTTGGCTTCATTCTTAAGCGAACTGCTAGTAAACTGGGCAACAACCAATTGTAGAACTCTCGGATGCAACGTCTCTACATAGTGAGAACTTTGGAAAGGACATATTGCCGAGTATTGCAAGCGAGCTGCAAAACTGTAGTGAACATCACCAGATAGAATAATGACACGACTTTGCCCTGCAGGTAATGCCCGTAGTGCGAGTCTGGCAAACAGCCTTTCAAATGCTGTTTCTTCCAAACCCCAAGCTTCAGGGTCAAAACCCCAAGCCGCAGCATTCAGTTGTTCTGCAACACTTTTAGCTGTGTTTTGTAAAGCTTCTAAAAACGGTAAGCCAACGACTGGACTGGGCGCTATCACGAAAGTCACCCGTGCATTTTGTGGGCGAACGACTTTTGATATTTGTTCATCGCAACCTTCAGCGCTTAAAAGTGCGGGAAAATCAAAGTCCTTGCCTGGAAATTCCCGCCAAGTGCGCGTATCGAGAACTAAAACTTCATATTCTGGACCAGTTACAGTGTAGTGCCATTTCAGAGAACCTTCTGTATGAGTGACTTGCTTGGGCTGACTTTTTCTAATATCTGCCACGCATGGCAAACCAACGCGTAGGGTAATTTCTTGTTCCTGCTGTGCGTTTGTACCTAAGGAAGCTGACCACGCCTCAACCGCTTTCAGCAATGCATCTCCTGGTTTTCCGTGTTCAAACTGTTCTGGTGTGTTTCCCCAAGCTTGGCACACAGCATAAGCAAGTAAACCATTTTGCAGTACGCGTCTACCAAGAGGTTTATTGAGGACGCGATCGCACCACGCCATATTCAAAAACCAGTCATCTGTAATTTCATGGTCATCAAATATCATGTACGTGGGAATATTTGCCAAAGCACGCCTGACATCCTTCAGGGTTGTCTGAAAATCTTGTAAATAGCCAATTTCTTCTTTAAATGAAGTTCGATCCTTTCCAAATCGTGGTGCATCGGGATGAACATCTTCATATGTTGGAAAATCTTCGGGTTTAGTCCACAGCACATCACTCCAAGCAAATAAATACATTGCCAAAAATTCACCTAATGTGAATAAATGACTTTTGGCAAGGCAGCAGAGCGTGTTAATTTTGGTAAAGCTTGCTGTCAACCCAGCGGTCTGTGTTGCTAAAATATTACGTTTTCCAGGATTTAACTCTTCAGGATTTTTGACATCTGGTAATGTTTCCGACCATCCCAAAAGTGTCTGACTGGCATCCATTAACATGAAAAGTAAAGCATCAGCCACATCATCTACATAGATTTGGTCGCCTGTAAGGAAGAGTTGATGCGGTCGTTTTTTCGGGTCTTGTTCTAATGCTTCCCTAATCATTTTGTCCACTGTCACAAGTGCATCAAGACTTTCACCGTGAGTCTTGCGACAAGAACCGTGAATGAGACGCAAATCATTTAAACGCCTTGGCACCAGTGCAAAACTTGGGAAGTCGTATTGAGGATATGTAATGTCTTTCATTGACCCTTCTGGAGTTAATACACCAGGCTGACTCAGGGTTTCTCCATGACCAAAATACAAATTGTAAAGATAATTTTCGCCATGCAAAAGTATATTTGATGAAGTTTTAGCAGTGACAGCAACTATGTGCAAGTAAGTACCAAATTGAGTTGTTTGTCTACTACCACTAAATAGTCTTCTTTTGTTAGTATCAAATATTTCTAGAGTAACAGTACGGCTTTCTTTCAAAGCTACCCATACAGTTACGACATTCTTGTCAGCGCGTCTGAGAATTGGTCCAGCGAGAACAAGTGGCAGCTGATTAATCCGTTTTCTTAGAGGTGTCCATGTCATGGATCTTCTGCCATCAATAATACACTTCGAGTCTATTTTGTCCCTGAAAAATATCACTTTTAGAGAAAAAATATTCTACAATTTTGACCTCTCTCCGGTCTAAAGACACGGAGATTCAAACTGTTGTTTCAAGACAGGCACCCATCCGTGTCTTTCCACTTTTTAGTTTTGTCTCTTTCGAGTGGTGGGGTCAAATCCACCCTACGACCCTTGGATAGATGAAACTACCTGTGGCTCTACTTTTGTTTCGATTTTCGTGCCTTGTAGTTCCTAAAAGGAACCGCTTCGCTTCGCGAGTCCGCACTTGCCAAAAATTGTGGAACACTCCCTGACCTGCCATTGCTTGCAGTGATGTAGTCATACTGTCGTCTTAAAGACCGTTGTTTCTTATATGCCGGGATTTCTCCGTACTAGGTCAGTTCTTTGTGCCTGCGGTTATTCCTACTGGATAGCACAAATTAATTGTACTACGGCAGCTCTTATGCCTGCGTCATAGCTTTCATCCCCGGCTTAAAAGCGCGGGGCTTTCAGCTTATTTCTTGTAAGACCCAGCGGCGAAAGAGTTCTACAATAATGTGCCAGCGTCCCTCAATTTCTTCAACGACATCATGACGCTTTAGAGTATTGAGCGCTTCTTGTAAAGCGACAATTTCTATATTTGTACTTTGAGATAACGCTTCAATAGTTAGCCCTTCTGGTGATGGTGCTAAAGCCCTAAGTATCGCTTGTTGACCAACAGCACCCCGCGCCGCCTGACCCCAAACGCCATCAAAATAGTAGCGTCCCCGCTGGAAAAACTCAGAGTCGTTGACAACAGCCTCGACCTCCTCTATTTTAAAGATATGATCTCGGGCGCGTCCTGTGTTAAAAACCTCGTCATTGTAATGGCGGACGAGTTGGAAACCAACAAGCTGTACTAAATAAGGTTGTCCGTGGGTGAGTTCGTAGATTTTATCTAAAGCATCCGGCGTGTAGTCGAGGGGAAAGTCTTCAATAGCTGGATTTGCAAGAATCTGGTGAGTAGCCCCAGCTTCCATAAAACCAACTTTGATTGTGATGACACTGGCGTAGAAAGGTTGAAAGTAATCTGCTGTCATCTCCTCCAAGGTGTGTAAACCTGCCAGAACAAAGGCGATTTTAGAGCTTTTCTGCGTCAACCCCCGGAGATACCCCATAAAATCTACAGGGATTTTTCCCGCCGAAATCAGTTCCTCAATTTTCTCGAACTCGTCTAAGGCAATAATCAAACCCTTAGTCCCTAGTTCTCCCTCCACCTGTGTCAAGTATCTTCTAAACGTTGGTTGCGGAAGACTCAGCAAATCCTCATTGCTTGGAGGTGGAATTTGCATCACTTCAGAAATGGCATCACAAATCGCCATCAGCACTTCTACAACTCCTTGGGGAGCATCTGCAACTTCTAAGAGGTTGACATACGCTACTTGTACACCTGCTTCTACAAAACTGGCGACATTCCGCAGAATAGAGGTTTTGCCCATCCGCCTGTGACCGTAGATAACGACAGACTGGAGTTGAGAACTTCTCACCCACAACTCCTCTAGCTGTCTCATCACATCTTCTCGCCCAACAAACAGTTCTGCTTCTACTGGAGGACCGACAACATAAGGGTTAAGGACAAGCTTGGTGATGGAAATTTTCCCGACTTCCTTGGCTATCCCCTCGAAGGCTTTTCTCCAAGTCTGGGCAATGTCCACAATTAACCCGCGTTCTGCTTGCGGTAGAGTATCAGGATTATCTAGAATTTCTGTGAGTTCCCCTAAAGCGCGGTTGAGGGCTAAGGAACGTTGATAAGCAGACTGACTACGCTGTATAATCTTGGCACTTTCAACGACAGAACGTAGAGATGTGAGAGTTTGCCAGGTGACTGGACGCAGCAGAGGTTCTTGTGGAAAGGGAGGAATTTCAACAGCAGCGATCGTGTCTGGTTCCTTTGCTTTGTTAAAGGCTGCTAGAGTTCGGGCGAGGGTGAACATTTCCTCACCGTAGAGGAGAGAACGCACGACTGCAAAAGCCTCCTCAGCTTTCGCTGGTTGTTTTTCGTGCAGATACCAAAAACCAGCCGCAGTAGCACGGGCGGGAGTGTCTAAGCGAGTGTCTGTGAACAAACGAGCTTGGAATTCTTCTAAACGAGCTTGGAATTCTTCTGTCCAAGGACGAGACAAGAAAAAGAACCACCGGAAAGAGAAGAAACTTTTGACAAACCTTAACTTGAGCGTTTCATTTAAAGAAGCTGAGGAAAAACGCACGAGTTGCCAATCAAAAGGATCTTCAGCTAGCTGAACGATACGAAAGACAACTTGCTCTGGAGGGATTTCCGCCAGCACCAGATTAACAGCTTGAATCACGGGAAGTCCCTGAAGAGTGTAAGCCACCAGTTGGTTGGCATTGTGCAAACCAGTCTCCCAGTCTTGACGCAGCCAATTTTTCAACCGAGAAGACAGGGAGTAAAGGGGGAGTGTGGTAACACGGGGAATTTGCCATTGTCTATTGTGGGGGAACCGCACAACAAGAGGTAAACCCAAAAGCCAATTTTCCGGACGGAGTATCCCCACGCCTAACGCCACGCCTAACAGCACGCCAAACTGCACGCCAAACTGCACGCCAAACAGCACGCCAAACAGCACGCCAAACAGCACGCCAAACAGCACGCCTAACGCCACGCCTAACAGCGCGGCGCCCCCCGGCACCATGCCGCTCGCCACGCCTAACAGCACGCCGCTCGCCACGCCTAACAGCACGCTAAACAGCACGCTAAACAGCACGCTAAACAGCACGCCGCTCGCCACGCCTAACAGCACGCTAAACAGCACGCTAAACAGCACGCTAAACAGCACGCCGCTCGCCACGCCAAACGCCACCCCTAACGCCACGCCGCCCGCCACGCCGCCCGCCACGCCAAACGCCACCCCTAACGCCACGCCTAACGCCACACCTAAGCAATTAACATGAACGCCTGGTTGTTGAAGAAGCCAACTAAACACCAGCGGTGTCACAACTGTTAACACCAACATTAAACAAATAGTTGAGTGGTTCAGTCGCAGCTAAAATCAACTTTAGCGGCGCATTGTTTCCCTCAGCTAAACTGCGCAACCTATCCCTGACTCCACGGGTAAATCCCTGCCAAGTCATTTTCCCCACATTGTCTAAAGCCAGCAGCACTTTATTTTTATGCTGTCGCAAATTCCGGGTTAAGATATACCCTGTGCTTTGCGCGATACCCACCTCGTGACACAACGCGCTGTAAAAGTCTTCTTCATTATCTATATAATTCAAATCTAGAAAAACTGACTGAGGCAACGGTTGCAGGCGATTTTTCGCTTGTTGGCAAATTGCCCACAGTAATGAGGATTTGCCAATACCTTCTTCTCCTATCAAAGCAACACTACTTCCACTGTTAAGCACCTCAAACACCCGCTGCATTTCCCTTTCTCGTCCAAAGAACCGTTGTGTATCTTCTACTCTGCCATGCTGGGGAATGAAGGGATTGGGAATTGCCCTTTCTGTTCTCGGTTTTGAAGCAGGAATTAGGTCTTTTCTGCCATGCTGGGGAATGAAGGGGTTGGGAATTACCCTTTCTGTTCTCGGTTTTGAAGCAGGAATTAGGTCTTTTTTTACATAAATAACTGGTTTGAGATGTTCTGGAATACCTTGTAGTCGAATCTCTACACAGCCAAACTTATAAGCATCTTCAATCGAACGATTTGCCGCTAATGCTGTGTAAAAACCAACAGCAAAGGCGATCGCAGCTTGATCGCCAATTGCGTCATTCATCCCAATTACAAACGGGATATGTTCGGCGATCGCCTTTGCCTGAATTTCAGAGTAGCAAGCATTCAGCACCACACAATTTACGTGCTGTGCGAACAACTCAAACATTGCTGCCAAAGCATCAGGCTGCACTGACTGAACTATGCCCACTTCATTCTCAAAGCAAAGCTCTCCCTGACTTGTGCCATGCCCGGAAAAATGTATAATATGAGGCTCAACATCAAATATGGCTTGGGTAATATCCGCTACACGAACTGACTCTCGCTGTTCTAGCTGATATTTTTCTGGCGCTTTGGCTATTCGCAATCTTTTTTTAATATCTCGTAACTCTTGCCCTAAACGTAGCCGAGAAGCATCACTCGGATCGGCTGCTAAAAACAGGATTTTTACAGAAATAGCACCGCTCATTTGGGCAATTATAAGAATTCAATTACTGAAGAATATAACACTTAATGACTGAGTAACGCTTCTAGGGTGTGAGCATTTGCCAGTAAGCTGAAAATCCTATAATTTGCACACCAGATTTAAATAAAACTTTTGTAGGGTGGGCATCTTACCATAGGTGTCAACTTAAGCTGAAAACGTTGTAATTAGGTTAGATTATGCTCTCATCTTACCCACAATTCTCGCTTTACCCCACCCCGGTTTTGTCTTGCGCCAAAACCTCCCCTCCCCGAACTTCGGGGAGGGGATTAAGGGGAGCCAGCGCGAATGACGGCTTTCCCTCCGTAGGCGACTGGCGTGTGGGGTAAATCAACGTGGAATAAAGGTTTAAACGTGATTGTTGACACTAATGGCATCTTGTCCCCGCAAATTGTGTAAATTAAAGGCACAACAGCTTATAACAAGAGCGATCGCCTCTTAGGCGGCTCCCTTTCGGAGCATCGCACTCAATTTCTACATAAAAAATCTTCCAGTATTTTGCTCAAATACCAAACTACTGCGCCCAGATTTTTCATTTTTTAATGATAGTTATTAGTACTCATATCACTGAAGAATAAGAACCACAGATGGACACAGATGCACACAGATATAGGACTCAAATTTGAATTTTGAAAGCATACTGAGGCTCAAAACGCTGTTTAACAAGGGTTATAAGTCAATACGGTTCAGTTAAGGATTTTTGGTGGGATTCGCGTTCTCTGTAGAGACGCGCCATGGCGCGTCTCTACATTATGATGGCGCGTCTCTACATTGTGGTCCTGATAAGGGTTCTGGTCTTATCTGAACCGTATTGGGTTATAAATCAATTTATTTTCAATAATCAAACAGCATTTCTATAAATCTTCATCTGTGTTTATCTGTGTGCATCTGTGGTTTTTTCCTCTAAATCAAGGAGGTTTTGGGAAAATGTGGATAACGCTGGCATTCATCACCTATTGCTAATACTTAATCCTTGGATCTACATAAGCATTGATAATATCAATCACAATGCTAGCGATGACCACAATTCCCGCAAAAAACACGAGAACTCCCTGCACCAAAGGATAATCCCGCGCATTAATGGCATCATATAACTTATTTGCCAATCCGGGCCAAGAAAATGTGACTTCAGTCAAAATTGCTCCACCTAACAAAGAAGCAAAGGTCAACCCCATAACGGTAATTACCGGAATAAGAGCATTTTTTAAAGCGTGAGAAAATAAAATATTTCTTTCAGGAATACCTCTTGCACGCGCAGCTTCGACATAATCTGCTTGCAAAGTTTGCTTTAAATTCACTCGCACAATTCGCTCAAAAATACCACTCAGCAAAACTCCCAAGGTGATACTAGGAAGCGCTAAATAGTGCAAAGCAGTGAAAAATTGACTGAAATTTGCAGTTAATACACTATCAATTGTATATAGACCAGTGATAGCCTGTGGGGCTGGCATAGTTGTAGGAAAGCGCGTTCCCAAAGGAAACCAATTCAACTGAACTGCAAAAATCAATTGCAGAATCATCCCAGCCCAAAACATGGGCAGTGAGTAGGTGATAATACCAAATAATCGTCCTCCAACATCTAAAGAACTTCCAGGACGAGAAGCAGAAAGAATGCCAATCCCAATTCCAACTACAAGTGCGATCGCCATACTGCAAACCGCTAATTCCACGGTTGCTGGGAAATATTGCCCAATCACCTCCCAAACAGATTGTCCACGACTCGCGATAGAAGTTCCTAAGTCCAGACGCAGCAATTGTCCCATGTAATTCAAGTACTGTAACCATACAGGAAGGTTTAAACCCAGTTGTTTTCGCAATTCTTCCTTAGCACTTTCTGGCGCACGTCCGCCAAGAATTGCATCTACTGGATCTCCTGGTGTTGCACGTAGTAAAAGAAACACGACTGTCGTGACAGTCAATAGCATTAACGGAGCTAAAAGCAACCGAGTAATAATGTAATACTGTAAGGCTTTAGAACGAGACATAATATGTATGTTAGTTGTTGGTTGTAGAGACGCGCCATGGCGCGTCTGTACATTTGATAGTTGTAGCCATGGCGCCTCTGTACATTAGTTGTTGGTTCTTCTACTAACCACTAACTACTAACTTTTGACTATTTTTTGATGGTTTTGTAAATCAAATTTTGAGTCGGATCAAGTTGTATGCCACTGGCTCCTTTGCGAGCAAATACATAGTCTTTAGTTTGCCATAAAGGAACATAAGGAACATCACTTGCTACTTGTGCTTGAATAGTTGCAAAAATTTTCTTACGCGCTTGCGGGTTTTGCTCCTGACGTTGGTTTCCAATGAGCTTGTTCATAGTTTCGCTATAGTAAAACGAACCCAGAGTTTGGCTTCCCCCTTTTTCGCATCCCTTCGCGTCTGACCCTTTATTACAATCTAAAAACGGTTGAATATAATTATCCGCGTCCAAAAAATCTGGATACCAATCCTGCAACGCAGTAGGATAAAAACTTCTAGATATATCTCTATAAAAGGTAGCACCATCTACAGTACTGACTTCAAATTGCAACATTCCATCCATATATTTATCGGCATAAGCTTTTAAAAGCTGTGCTGCCAAACTGCGAGAAGGAGAACCGGAAGGATACCAAATTTGTAGCTTGACAGGATTTTCTTTGGAAAAGCCAGCAGCAGTTAACAATTGTTTAGCTTTGTCTACATTGCCATCGCCGTATTTATCTTGAAATAATGGCTGGGAAACCTCAAACGTTTTCGGTACCATGCTATATAAGGGACTAGCTTGACCTAGCAAGACGCGTTGATTGAGCAGTGGACGGTCAACCATTGCTGCTACCGCTTGTCGAACTTCTGGTTTATCTAAAGGCTTTTGATTGCGGTTTAAAACTAAATAGCTGACTACACTACCTTGAGCTGCAATTGCTTGCCAATCACCTTTTTTAGCACTTTCTTCTAACGAGCGAATTTGGTCTGGTTCTAAAGATAGGTAAGCGACATCGACAGCACCTGTACGGAAGGAATTATACAAGTTAGCCGAACTACTGAGAATTTGCAAATTGATGCCTTTATTTGCTGGCTTTTCTCCCCAATATTTATCAAATACATCAAATTGTAAGGAATCGGTGCCATACCGGGCTAATTTATAAGGACCAGTACCAATAAAGATATTTGGCTTAAATTTCTCTGCACCAATTTCATAAGCTTTGGGAGAAACAGGACAAACGCCGGAAAACGCCAACAACGATGGGAATGCCGCAAACGGTTTTTTCAGTTGTATCGTTAATTCATACTCAGCAGTAGCTTTTACTGAAGCCACTATATCTGCTAATAAGAAAGAAGGTTTACCGCCGTTTTTGATAAAGCGTTCCAGACTAAACGCCATTGCTTGGGCGTTGAAAGGAGTTCCATCATGAAATACTACACCTTGGCGCACGGGGATTGTGTATGTTAAACCATCTTGACTCACTTTCGGTAAAGCCGTAGCTAACTGAGGTTTAACTTCAGTGCTTCCTGGTTCATAGGTGTAAAGGCGATCGCTCATGTTGTACACTAACCCAAGCGATCGCAATTCATAAGCATCCGCTGGATCAAGGGTACGGGGATTTAGCGTTGTACCTATAGTGATGCGACCATTCCCTGTTAAGCTATTTGCTGAACTCGATGATGTTGTCGTGACTTGTTGGCTTCTTGAGCAACTCACCACCAAAAGTAAACATAAACAAAATAAAGAAAAGAATTTAGTAATTTGACTCCACTGTCTCGCGGACAAGGAAACCCTGGTCATAACATTGATATTTTTAAACTTAGTGGTCAAACATTTTACTATATGTTTGGCAAAAAGCCGGAAAAATTTCCAAATTTAGGACAACCCTCTAGTGGTCTTGTGTGCCTTTTTTCTTTGCTAAGTTTATTGGCTTAAGAGTTAACAATATAACTTTATGTAACCCTTTACTGGAAAAACAAAGAGTATTAGACCAAGATATAGAGTTTAATGTTCCTGAATAACGGAAAATTTTTTATTTAATTAAACATATAAATAGTGTCTAAATTTGTTTTAAATTTACACTTTTCCAGTGCAAAGATTTGTTAAGCTTTTCGCGTAGCCGAAAAGGTGTAAATTAGGGATTTGTCTGCTGTGCATCTCAATGCAAGCAAAAATACTTAGCGACCGGGTAATCGACGAACACTATCACGACAATCAAAATTAGTAGATTTCGAGCGTAATAGCGAGACTAAAAGTGTGAAATACTTCTTTCTATCTGAGGGTTGGACAATTGGCAGAGTCTGGGCATCTGATGGACTTTGGCAGATAACCGCATGGCGACGCCAACCAGACATTCAGCGAATGAATATCTGTCTAGTAGAACAAAACGAAGTGCTGTGGCTTTATCGGGTTGAAGATGTTGTTTTAACCGTGGAAGTGAAGCCTACAACACAAGTACAAGTCAATAAATCTGGTCAAGCGATCGGTCAAGTCGTACTCAAGCGGTTGATGAGTGCCGAACAGGTTATTGAACGCTTGGGAACGGCATCAGCTAGATGCCAGCTGCAAAACATTGAATCTGTCGTTTAGCTGTAGGGGTGTAAGGCTCTCGTTAAGAACTTTAAAGCGCACCTCCACCTCACAACTCCTCCACAGCGCCTGGGTTACGTAGCTTGAGAAACTGTCAAGCTACGTAAATCCTTATGTTTACAGGCTTGCAAACAGCTCCATCAAAAGTTACAATTTTTTAAACATTCTCATTTTTCACTTGGCGATCGCTACTCTAGGGGATAATAGTTCCTTAGCTTAGTAAGCCTTGCCAAATTAACCACAGTCTCTGACTCATAAGACAAAGCTGTGGATAAATCCCAGTGGCAATAACAAAAACTGAAAAATTGCTTTGTAAACATAAATCATCGAGGAGGAGCGTAGTCGATGGGACTACCCTGGTACCGAGTACATACAGTTGTTCTGAATGACCCGGGGCGGCTAATTTCTGTACACTTGATGCATACAGCCTTGGTGGCAGGCTGGGCTGGTTCGATGGCTTTGTACGAACTAGCCATTTATGACCCCAGCGACCCAGTACTCAACCCGATGTGGCGTCAAGGCATGTTCGTGCTGCCCTTCATGGCACGCTTGGGCGTCACCCAATCTTGGGGCGGTTGGAACGTTACTGGCGGTCCATCAACCGATCCCGGTTTTTGGTCATTTGAAGGTGTCGCAGCTGCTCACATCGTTCTTTCCGGTTTGCTCTTCTTAGCTGCCGTTTGGCACTGGGTTTACTGGGATTTGGAATTGTTCCAAGACCCCCGCACTGGTGAACCCGCCCTCGACTTGCCAAAAATGTTTGGCATTCACCTGTTCTTGTCTGGTCTACTCTGCTTTGGTTTTGGTGCTTTCCACCTTACCGGATTATTTGGACCAGGAATGTGGGTTTCTGATGCCTACGGCATAACGGGTCATGTCCAAGCAGTGGCACCGGAGTGGGGACCAGATGGCTTTAACCCGTTTAACCCGGGTGGTGTCGTCGCTCACCACATTGCGGCTGGTGTCGTAGGTATTATCGCTGGTTTATTCCACCTGACAGTCAGACCACCTGAAAGGCTCTACAAAGCTTTGAGGATGGGTAACATCGAAACTGTACTATCCAGCAGTATTGCTGCTGTCTTCTTCGCAGCGTTCGTTGTTGCTGGCACCATGTGGTACGGTAACGCTACCACCCCAATCGAACTGTTTGGTCCTACCCGCTATCAGTGGGATCAGGGTTACTTCAAGCAAGAGATTGATCGCCGTGTACAAGCTAGCGTTGCTGAAGGTGCAAGCCTTTCTGACGCTTGGTCACAAATTCCGGAAAAACTCGCCTTCTACGATTACGTTGGCAATAGCCCTGCTAAAGGCGGTCTATTCCGTACAGGTCCGATGAATAAGGGTGATGGAATAGCCCAATCTTGGCAAGGTCACGCGGTGTTCAAAGATGCTGAAGGTCGTGAGTTGACAGTGCGTCGTCTCCCGAACTTCTTTGAAACCTTCCCAGTCATTTTGACCGATAAGGATGGCGTTGTCCGTGCTGACATTCCTTTCCGTCGGGCAGAATCTCAGAATAGCTTTGAGCAATCAGGTGTTACTGCTAGCTTCTACGGTGGCGACTTGGATGGTCAAACTTTCACAGATCCAGCTGAAGTGAAGAAGTACGCCCGTAAGGCTCAAGGCGGCGAAATATTTGAATTCGACCGGGAAACCTTGAACTCTGATGGTGTGTTCCGCACCAGTACCAGAGGTTGGTTTACCTTTGGACACGCTGTATTTGCGCTGCTGTTCTTCTTTGGTCACATCTGGCACGGCGCTCGCACAATCTACCGAGATGTGTTTGCTGGTGTTGATGCGGATCTCGAAGAACAAGTTGAATGGGGTCTGTTCCAGAAAGTGGGTGACAAGACAACCCGCCGGAAGGAAGCTCTCTAAACATTTGTAGCGAAAAGTTAAGAATGGTCTAATGAGAGGGAGTAGGTCGTGGCAACTGGAAAGGGGAAGAATTCTTCCTCATCCCCAATCCCTAACCCCCCAATTCCCTAGACCATTCTTTCCTGTAGCTTGGTACACTAATACTGGTGGGTAAATCGGCAGGAATTAAAGCTATGGAAAGCGTTGCTTACATCTTAATTTTGACTTTGGCAATAGGAACTCTCTTCTTTGCGATCGCCTTCCGCGAACCTCCTCGCATTGAAAGGAAAGAGAAGTAAGTCACCAAGTTCCCGACCGGGATGAGGTGTTAACTAGCACCGGACGTAGGGGCGCAAGGCGGTCTTGCGCCCTGACCGTAAAAAGAAAAGTGAATGCAGCAATTATTGATAATTAACTATTGACTAAGATAAAAGAATAGATGAATTATGATATAATGTACGATCTGGAAGGTTCTGTGTTCAGATCAGCTTTTCTGCGCTAGTATGAAAAAGGATGTAGGTGTGGAATGGCCATTCGGCTCTTGCATATACATCGCGAGGAGGCATAACCTTTACGGAGAATAATAACCGGGAAACAATCAGCATGGTCAATCAGAAATTAACCGCTCCTGAAATTGGATTTACACACGACGATTTCGCCGCTCTACTAGATAAGTACGATTATCATTTTAGCCCAGGTGATATAGTACCAGGTACAGTTTTCAGTATAGAGCCACGCGGCGCTCTGATTGACATAGGTGCTAAAACAGCAGCATATATACCTATACAAGAAATGTCTATCAACCGGGTAGATACCCCGGAAGAAGTATTACAATCGAACGAAACGCGGGAATTTTTCATCCTCACTGATGAAAACGAAGATGGTCAACTGACGCTATCGATTCGCCGTATTGAGTATATGAGAGCCTGGGAACGCGTCAGGCAGTTGCAAGCAGAAGACGCAACTGTGCGTTCTGGCGTTTTTGCCACCAATCGAGGTGGAGCTTTGGTGCGGATAGAAGGATTACGTGGGTTTATTCCCGGTTCCCATATCAGCACCCGCAAACCGAAAGAAGAATTGGTAGGCGAAGAACTGCCGTTGAAGTTCCTAGAGGTAGACGAAGAGCGTAACCGTCTTGTTTTATCTCATCGTCGAGCGCTGGTTGAGCGCAAGATGAACCGCTTAGAAGTTGGTGAGGTAGTGATTGGTACTGTGCGCGGTATCAAACCCTACGGTGCCTTTATCGATATTGGCGGCGTCAGTGGTCTACTGCACATCTCAGAAATTTCCCACGAGCATATAGATACACCTCATAGTGTCTTCAATGTCAATGACGAAGTGAAAGTCATGATCATTGACTTGGATGCAGAACGTGGTCGGATTTCGCTGTCCACCAAGCAACTGGAACCCGAACCAGGTGACATGATTAAGAATCGTGATTTGGTATATGACAAAGCAGAGGAAATGGCTGCTAAGTATCGGGAACAGATGTTAGCTAAGCAGCAAGGTATTACTGTACCAGCAGCAACTGAAACTACTGAAGAAGTTGTGGGTGAGGACGTACCATCGGCGATTGAAGAGGACATACCAGCAGCGGTTGAAGAAGACATACCAGCAGCGATCGAAGAGGACATACCAGCAGCGATCGAAGAGGACATACCAGCAGCGATCAAAGAGTAATCCATTTGCCGTTGTGGTTATCTACAGCGGCTGCTGATAAAAAAGTATTAGACCTCTCGGAAAATAAGTTTGAGACCATTATGGTGTTTGATCTAAAATCTAATTTCTAGAGAAGTCTATTGGATAAACAGGGGTTACAAGCTGTCGGTTAAAATCTTCCCAAATCTGTACAAAGCTTACAGATGAGATAGTTATTCAGCCAAGCACTTAATCAATTAATACAGGTTACTCTGCTCTTAACCGTTTCTGTAAATCAGGAACGGTTTTTAGCTTGGATTTCAATAGCGTTCAGTGGAACAACTGCTGGTATAACATTGCCCAATTCAGACATTTTCGGCAATGTTTTAATAGCCCTAATTCTTAAGCACAGGCGAATGTCCCCTGAGCCTTTGTGCGAGGAAATGCCATCAGAATTCACTATTTTACTTGATAAAGGTAGATGGTTTATTTGCTTTGCAATACCCTTTGAAATACAAACTAACCAACGTAGAAACTGTATTGGACTCGACCTAGGTGTTAGAACATTTTTAACTGGGTTTGATGGTGAAAATATTTTAGAGATTGGAAATGGTTTAATATCTAAGGTAGCGATTCTCTGTCAACGTTTAGATAAACTTCAATCTCAAATTACAAAGTCTAAAGGTAGAGCAAACAAACGTTTGCGTTGGAAGTTAAGAAAGTAATCTGAAGCAATTAGAACTAGGATTAGGAATCTCACTAACGAAGTTCATAGTAAAGCTTCAGCATTGTTGACTAAAAATTACAAGCATATTTTCTTACCAACATTTGAAACATCTCAAATGGTCGTTAAGAAAAAACGGAAACTTCGTTCTAAGACGGCAAGAAATATGCTTACATGGTCGCACTATAGATTCAAGCAGGTTCTGAAATTTCACGCATTAAAACGGGATTGCGTTGTGCATCAAGTACAAGAAGAATACACGAAGCTTGCACTTGCTCAAAATGCGGTCATCTTCATGAAAGATTAGGTGGGAACAAAAAGTTCAAATGTCCTAGCTGTAATCATGAAATACCAAGAGACTGGAATGGTGCAATTAATATTTTTATCAAGTCATTCAATGACTTGGTTAATGCCTCGACTTCGGTTGAGGCTGGGCAGGACATAGCCCGATACATGGTAGAAACTAGTACTTATTACTAGATTTTACTAGGTTAAATGATGTCCGTAAATACAAACGTCTGTATGGGCTTACGCTGAACGTAGAGAAAACTGGCGCTGTTGGTATTGTTCTGGTAATGTTTCGCGTAAGCCTGGATACCCAATGGCGATCGCAGCTACTGGCTCATACCTCTGGGGAATGCTGTACAACTCCTTCGCCTTAACCACGTCAAATCCTGCCATTTGGTGGATAAACAGACCGAAAATTCTGTTTCTAGCCCATGAAGCTTTTTGTACATCCAAAACAATTTTTGCCCAGCGATCAGCGAAGCCGCGTCCTTCGGACGATCGCTTGATTACCCTTGAGTCATTAGTCAAAGACTAAGAACAAATGACTGCTGGACTAGTGACTCAGTATTGTTGCTACGCTAGATACAGCTGAAGAAACACAGCAATTTTGATCCAAGTAGAGGGGAACTATGCCGCACACGATTGTTACTGATGTCTGTGAAGGTATCGCTGATTGCGTAGACGCCTGTCCAGTAGCTTGCATTCATCCTGGTCCTAGCAAAAACGTCAAAGGAACTGATTGGTACTGGATTGACTTTGCCACCTGCATTGACTGTGGCATATGTATCCAAGTTTGTCCAGTATCCGGGGCGATCGTCCCAGAAGAACGACCCGATTTACAAAAAACACCGTAGATAAGTCGTATAAACGGTTAACATTTTTGAAAAACAGGCATCTTAAAGATTTTGCCTGTTTTTACAGTAATAGTACTGGATAAAGATTTAAAAAAGTAACATAAAATATTTATTGTTCGGAAATTGCAGGTGCGTTTACGTATACATAAATATAGCTGTCCTACGTAGGTAAACTCATGCAACGGTTAAGCGTACCCCTGATAGGCAATATCTTAACGTTAAGTCTGGCGACTGTAGCAATGACCCTGATGTCTGCTTACAGCGCTACAGCGGGCACACTGGCTCTCAATTTTACAAAGCTACAAGGCTTAACAGGTGGTAATTCTAATATGACTGGTGTCTACCGTGCCGATCTCTCCAATCTTGGCTTCGATATCAGTTCCATTGCTATCACTGATAGCAACACTGCAATAGGCGGTGCATCTGGGAAATTTACCGGTTTTGATTTCGATGCCATCAAGATTAGCAACGTCTTGGTTGACAATGCCACAGACGCCAAAAACTTATCAGGGTTAAACGTCTTCGATTTTACTTCCTCCGGAACTTTCTTCACCCCAGGAACCCAGCGTTCTCCTGCCGATCCAGGAGAGTTATTTGGTGTAACTGGCGGTATTATTGACAACTCACTCGCCACGCTGGAAAATTTTGATGGTAACTCCACCGCTGACGCCAATGCTTTTGGATTCGTCAGTTTAGGTGATGGTGGAACAGTTGTGTTTAACCTCAAAAATCCCATTCCCACAACCAGTCCACTGTACTTATACATTGGAGAGGCAGGTGATAATGGTGAGGTAGTCAATGGTCGAATTACTGTCTCTGACAAACCACGTGAGGTTCCAGAACCTACAAGCTTAGCAGCTGTATCTTTACTCGGAATCTACTTTGCCGTAAGCCGTAGAAAGAAAACAAAAGCTGCTTAATTTCAAATTCAGTAGCCATTAACATAAAAGTTAAGACATAAAAGTTAAGACATAGGTTTTTTACCTATGTTTTTTCATTTTGGCGCTGTGTTTGTCTTGGTATATAGTTATATCGTTTAATTTTGAGCAAAATAACTGTATTTTAAAGTAACTATATTTTGAATTTATAATAAAGGACATTATGTCTGATTCGCTCACTCATTCGTCTCCCCTCCTAGAAGTGAAAAACGTCCACGCTGGATACATCAAAGACGTGGATATTCTGCAAGGTGTGAATTTCCGAGTGGAACGGGGAGAATTGGTAACAGTGATTGGTCCTAATGGTGCTGGTAAATCTACCTTAGCGAAAACCATTTTTGGGCTTTTAACCCCACATACAGGCTCAATTACCTTCAAAGACGAGAATATTACTGGGCTAAAGTCGAATCAAATTGTTCAGCGGGGAATGTGCTACGTACCGCAAATTGCCAATGTCTTCCCCTCCCTCAGCGTAGAAGAAAATTTAGAAATGGGCGCTTTCGTCCGCAATGTTCCCCTGAAACCACTCAAAGATAAAATATATACTATGTTCCCCAAGCTTGGCGATCGCCGTCAGCAACGCGCTGGAACCCTCTCAGGTGGTGAACGCCAAATGTTAGCAATGGGCAAAGCTTTGATGTTGGAACCCAGCTTACTGCTTTTAGATGAACCTTCAGCTGCTTTGTCTCCCATCTTAGTAACGCAAGTTTTTGAGCAGATAAAACAAATTAACCAAAGTGGTACCGCGATTGTACTAGTAGAGCAAAACGCCCGTAAAGCTTTGGAAATGGCTCATCGAGGATACGTCCTAGAGTCTGGGCGCGATGCTATCTCAGGTCCTGGTTTGGAATTGTTGAATGATCCCAAGGTAGGCGAACTGTACCTGGGAGCAGGTAAAGCGCATTGAACAAAAGTCAGAAGAAGAATTCCGCAGCTAGGAACTCAGAACTCAGAACTCAGAATCGAATTAGTGGGGGCGGTGAGTACCCACCACAAGTCACGCAGTTGTACAGAATACACACGCGCTCTCATTCTGACTCCTGGCTACTTCTTTGGTCAAAAATTTTTACTAATACAGCAGAATTCCGCAGCTAGGAACTCAGAACACAGAAGTAAAATTTGCTCTATCTCTAGCTTTTAGACAAAGCGCGTTGTACTTCATTTACTTGCAAGGTGCTGTAACTCCTGAAAATTAAATGACTCTTAAACCGTGTCCTTGCTAACTCTTACATCCTTGTAGAGTTTGAGAAGCTGTTGTCAGGCGGGTTTCCTTAACTGAGACAGACTGATGAGTCGAATAAATGGATTTGTAAGGCGTCGTGATTTTTTGAGGCATTGCGTTGCAAAGGTTCCCCTGAGTGTCTATACTGCCATGAAGTTTGCAGGTGTGGGAGGCTTTGCAATTGGCGGTAGCCTTCTTTGGCAAAAACAGCAAGCTGTTGCTCTACAAGCCGCAGTTGCTGATGCAAGTCCAGCAAACCCCAATCCCATCAGTTCTAAAGACGCTTTAGAACGATTACTCGATGGGAATCAACGATTTGTACATCAAAAGCGAAAATACCCTGACCAATCGTTACAACGCTTGCGATTGGTTGCTAAAGGTCAATATCCTTTTGCGTCTATACTTGGCTGTGCAGATTCTAGAGTACCAGCGGAAATTATTTTCGACCAGGGACTTGGGGATTTGTTTGTCGTGCGAGTTGCTGGTAATGTCGCCAGTGATATGGTTATAGGTAGCTTGGAATACGCTACAGCAATATTAGGTTCTCAACTGATTGTGGTTTTGGGTCATAGAAAATGTGGTGCTGTAGCAGAGGCGCTTCAAGAACAACCTATTCCTGGCAGAATAGGCTTTGTTGTTGAAGGGATCAAACCAGCCGTACAAAGAGTCAAGCTGAGAACAGGCGACATCCAAGACAATGCAGTTATAGCCAACATTCAATATCAGGCAGAAAAATTACAGGAAAGCTCAACGATTTTGGCTAAACTCATCCGCAAAGGTCAACTCAAAATCGTTGGTGCTTGTTACGATATTGAAACTGGTAAAGTGTCTATTATTGCCTAGGACAATTCCAGAGGAGCATTGAAATTACAATATCCATCAGGGGTGAACAGGAAGATTAACGGTAGCTTAAACTTGAGGAGCTACACCCTGAAATTCAGATAGGACATACATTAAGCGTGAGCACGAACAAAGTGTACCATTTGACGCAGAGGTAATAAAAGCCGAAGGTCAGAAAAGACTCGCTTAAAAATACGGAAGCTGAGACATGATCAAAGAAGTCGTTGGCTGTAATGACTCCGCTTGAACAAACAGGGTACTTTGGTCGGGAAAAGGTGTCCAATTTTGGTCTGATAAGGGTTCAGAGGCAATAGTAACTCGGGTCGGGTGGTTTGCATCATCGCAAGACCAATAAAGAGTAGGGGCTTGTATGCCGTAGGCGTAGCGACTTGCCGCGATTGCTTGACCATCACTGACAATGACATTGGCACTAAAGCTAGTGTCGTGTTCTTTAGCCAGGTGCGTCAATTTTTGTAGCGTGGCACGTAAGGCTGACAACAGGGTGCTGTTTGGAGACGACTGCCACATTTCCACCAGTAGGGCAAAGATGTGTTCAGAGTCAGTCATGCCCTTTATGAGACGGTATGTGGAATCAGAAAGGTGGTCACGTATCGGTCTATACAGCGTCTGTTGAAAATTTGTGATCTCGCCATTATGCACAAACAACAGGTTGCCACTGCGAAATGGCTGACAGTTGCTAATATCGAGCGATTCACCCGTTCCAGTGAGTCGGACATAGCCCACCGCACAAGTAGATTGTACGTAGTGGCTCAACTCTTTCAGGTTCGGGTCGTTCCACATCGGGATAGTGTTGCGGTAAATGAATGGTTTACCCGCTTCATCATACCAACCTACACCGCTCCCGTCTGCACAAACGACTCCTGACTTTAATTCAAGAGGGTTGTAACTTTGGTTGTAGAGGGAATGCTCCTGCTTATAGAGCAACTCATCTAATTGGATGCTATTGCCAAGGTAGCCAACTAATCGACACATAAGAAAAACAGTTCTATTGAGCGGGATACACTCATTGCGTTAATGTTCGTACATAAAAGTTTAGCAAACGAAATTTTTTTTGACATTTCCGACTCTCAATTCGCAGCGAACACAGGAGGTCAACAAGCCTAAATGTATGTCTATTAATCAACTTTGCCAATCCAAAGGTAGAATTTATCTTTTGTGGGGGACTGGGGGAGCTATAAGACCCACACTGAAAACGAGGGGGATTTATCGAAGCGCAGCGAGTACCCCCGATGTTTCAGTGTGGGATACATGGACTCCCCCAAATTAATTTATGGGGTTCGATGCCCTTTAAATTAACATTTAGAGGTTGATTTGCAGTCAGTAAACCCAGTATAATACTGGAATGCTGACCATCACGCACCGCTATCGAATCTATCCGGATACTGCTCAAGAGCAACAACTCATTGAGTGGATGGACATCTGTCGCAGCGCTTACAACTATGCACTGCGACAGATAAAGGATTGGTGCGATAGTCGTAAGTGTTTGGTAGATAGATGCTCCATTGAAAAAGAGTATATCCTCTCTCCAGAGTTGAAATTTCCGAACGAAATACAGATACGCTTAACAACTTGCCCAAAGCCAAGAAGGAATTCCCCAGATTGGGTGAGGTTCCCTCTCAGGTTCGTAAGCTCGCGATTAAGCAGTTGCACGTAGCTTGGAAGTACTTTCAGGAGAGAGGATTTGGCTTTCCCAGGTTTAAGAAGTACGGGCAATTTAAGTCGTTGCTGTTTCCTCAGTTTAAGGAAAATCCAGTAACGAACCTTCATATTAAGCTGCCCAAAATTGGAGCCATCCCCATTAACTTGCATCGACCCATCCCAGCAGGGTTTGCGGTCAAACAGGTGCGAATCTTGAGGAAAGCGGATAGATGGTATGCTTCTATCTCCCTGCAATGTGATGTTAGTGTTCCAGATCCAACTCCTCATGGTCATCCTATTGGGGTTGACGTGGGATTGGAGAAATTTTTGGCAACCAGTGATGGTGTTTTCGTAAAGCCGCCTAAGTTTTTTAAAGAGCTGCTTTAGCTCGCTGAAATTGCTGCAAAGCAGACTGTCTAGAAAACAACGGAGGTCGAAAAACTACGAGAAACAACGCCTTAAAGTAGCCAGACTTCACTATAAAATCGACAACACGAGGAAGGATTTTCACTACAAACAAGCTCATGCCCTTTGTGATGCTGGCGATATGGTTTTCATGGAAGACCTGGATTATCGAACCAGTGCCAAAGCGATGTTTGGTAAACAGATGCTCGATGCTGCCTTTGGACAGTTTAGAGGCATCGTCAAGTATGTGTGTTGGAAGCGTGGAAAGTTCTTCAGTGAGGTTGATGCTAGAGGGACTTCTCAACAGTGTCCTGAGTGTGGTGGTGAAGTCAAAAAAGACCTGAGTGTGAGAATCCATGATTGTCCTCATTGTGGATACAAAACCGATAGGGACGTAGCAGCGGGTCAAAATATCAGAAACCGAGGAATTCAACTCATTAGTACCGTTGGACAGACGGGAATGGAAACTGCCTGTGCAGACGAGCTACCGGGGATTGAGGCAACTCAGTCTAGGCAAGTGTCGAAATCTCGCTCATAGAGCAACCAGGAAACCTAAGAAGTGATTCTTGGGAAGCCTACGGTGTAATCTTCGATTCAGCGTAGGAGGATGTCACCTGCGTCCATCCACTTCGGCGTCCATCTGTGGTTAAAAATTCTTCATGGTTCTCCAACTCAGCCCAAAACACCTACAAACCATGAGCACTCACGCCGAAACCACCTATCCAGAAGAGTGTTGTGGTATAATACTAGGCTATCTGACAAGCGAGGGCAAAACTGTGGTAGAAGTGATGCCAACAGAAAATGCCTGGAACGCACAAACAGCGGCAGAGCTTCCAGGAGATGACACGTTAGATTACAGTAAAAGGCAAAGGTATGCGATCGCACCTCAAGTGATGTTGCAGGCACAGAAACAGGCACGCGATTGCAAACTCAATATCATTGGCATTTATCATTCTCATACTGACCATCCAGCGATTCCTTCAGAATATGACCGCCAGCTTGCTTGGCAAGAATACTCTTACATCATTGTTTCTGTACAAAATGGCAAAGCTAGTGACATGAAAAGTTGGACTTTGGATGATACCCACCAGTTTCAGCAAGAAGTAATTGAAAAGTTAGGTTAAGAACAAGTCATACAAAAAGACACAAAGGGTATTGTTTTTCGGTAGGATTAAAAATCCGCTCTTCCTCATCAAACTTGCTATGCTCAATCCTAATCTGGATGAAATCCAGTTAACCAAAGATGATTACGAACGTTACTCCCGCCACCTAATTTTGCCGGAAGTGGGGTTGGAGGGACAAAAACGCTTGAAAGCTGCTAGCGTACTGTGTATCGGTACGGGTGGACTCGGTTCACCTCTGCTTCTGTATCTGGCTGCGGCGGGTATTGGACGCATCGGTATTGTTGATTTCGATGTTGTCGATACTTCCAACTTGCAACGCCAAGTCATTCACGGTACATCTTGGGTGGGTAAACCTAAGATTGAATCTGCAAAGAATCGCATTCTAGAGATTAATCCGTATTGTCAGGTTGATTTGTACGAAACTCGCCTGACTTCAGAAAACGCCCTCGACATTATTAGACCTTATGATATCGTGGTGGATGGTACCGATAACTTCCCCACTCGTTATCTAGTCAACGATGCTTGCGTGTTGCTCAACAAACCCAACGTCTATGGTTCCATTTTCCGTTTTGAAGGGCAAGCGACAGTATTTAACTACGAGGATGGACCGAATTATCGTGACCTTTACCCCGAACCACCACCACCAGGAATGGTTCCTTCGTGTGCAGAAGGTGGTGTATTAGGAATTTTACCAGGAATTATTGGCGTCATCCAGGCAACGGAAACTGTCAAAATCATTCTTGGTAGGGGTGAAACTTTAAGTGGACGCCTGTTGCTGTATGATGCTCTCAATATGAAGTTCCGGGAGTTGAAGCTGCGTCCTAACCCAGTCCGCCCAGTCATTGAAAAGTTGATAGATTACGAACAATTCTGCGGTATCCCACAAGCCAAAGCACAAGAGGAGAAACAGCAGATGGAAATGTCAGAAATCACAGTGCAGCAGTTGAAGCAATTGCTCGATAGTGGTACAGATGATTTTGTGCTGCTAGATGTGCGTAACCCGCACGAGTATGAAATTGCCCAAATTCCTGGTGCAGTCTTGATACCGTTATCGGACATTGAAAACGGTGAAGGCGTGCTTAAGGTGAAGGAGTTGGTCAATGGTCATCGCCTGATTGCCCATTGTAAATCGGGTATGCGTTCTGCAAAAGCCCTTGGCATTCTCAAGGAAGCAGGAGTTGATGGCACGAATGTGAAGGGTGGTATTCTTGCTTGGAGTAAGGAAATCGACCCATCGGTACCAACATATTAGAGAACGAACCGCATTAGCATTAGCGTGTCCGCAGGACATAGACGCTAAGGACGCGAAGCTTTATTTGCGTCTTTAGCGTCAATTTTTTTTTAAGAATTTAGATTATTTGTGTATATCTAGCTTGATTAAGCAGATTCTCCTTCGGTAGATAGTTGTTTTATTTCTCTTTTTATAGAATATTTTGCTTGCTCTCGGTTTTTGCTTGGCAAATCTTGAGTCAAAAAGACGTGAGTTGATTGAGAAGTTAATGACTTTCAAAGGAAATAATACTAAAGTTAGATAAGCTGAATTTCATGAACAAGTAGAACTTAAATATGCCCACTAGGCAGCTAGTTACCAGCTAGCTCCCAGCAGGACTTCCTCCGTAATTGAGGGTGCAATCAAGGAGGCTAATTTTATCGTGTCAAATACGAACGAAACTCGTCATCCTAATGACGACATAACAAATTTTCAGACATTAGATGGTTTACAAATAGTTGTAGTAGATGATGATGCTGACAGCCTTGTCTTAACTACGTTTATTCTTGAAAGCTACGGTGTTCAAACAATGACGGCAACGTCTGCGTTGGAAGCGATTGAGGTCATCAAACAATCTGTACCAGATGTTTTAATTATTGACATTGCAATGCCGGAAGTGGATGGATATTCGTTAATTCGTAAAGTCCGAACACTCAATTCTCCACAAAATCAGATTCCGGCTATTGCTCTAACAGCTATGGATTCAGAAGAAGGTCGCGACCTTGCTCTCAAATTAGGATTTCAATCTTACTTAATTAAGCCTAGTGACCCTAATGACATAGTAACAGAAATAGTCAATATTCTTACTAAGAAGATTTAATTTTTACTGTTGACAAAATAAAAGCTGTTAATAAGTCCACAGCTAGAAGCTTAAATATTGATCGCAAGAATCGGGTAGAACGTAGCGTGTTCATGCGCCTAATCTGGTTTTACTTAGAAAAAGAATATCAATGGAATTACAACAGACTGCAATCACAGAGGAAACCCTTTGGCAAGCTGTTCTCAATCGAGACCCCAGTTTTGAAGGAAAGCTTTTTTACGGTGTCCGTTCTACAGGCATCTACTGCCGACCTACTTGTTCTAGTCGAAGACCGAATAGAAACCAAGTTTGTTTCTTTCAGTCGCCACAAGAGGCTGAAATTGCAGGTTTTCGACCTTGTAAGCGGTGTCAGCCGCAATATGAAACAGTGCCAAATTTGACCAAGGCTAAAATCTTGGCAGTATCTCGATACATTGAAGAACAAATTGATCGCATCCCAACCCTATCAGAACTAGCCTCTCACTTTAAAATGAGTCCCAGTTACTTGCAAAGGGAATTCAAGCGAGTCATTGGCTTATCGCCGTTTCAATATGCAAATGCGCTTCGCAGCGATCGCTTCAAGCAGCGTCTTCAACAAGGGGAAGAAATTGCTCATGCGCTTTACGACACGGGATATGGATCGAGTAGCCGACTGTATGAAAAAGCATCCAAGCAACTTGGAATGACACCAAAAACTTATCGGTGCAGTGGCAAGGGAATGCATATTGCCTATACCATCGTTCCATGTTCTCTAGGATATTTGCTTGTGGCAACAACCGAGAAAGGTATCTGTGCCGTTAAATTAGGTGATGAACTAGATGAGCTAGAACGTATTCTTCTCAATGAATTCAATCAAGCGCAAATCCTACGTGATGACAATTTACACCGAGACTGGCTACAAACAATCCTCAATTTCATCACAGGAGACGCGCCACAGCTCGATTTGCCGCTTGATATACGCGGAACAGCATTTCAAAAACAAGTTTGGCAGGCTTTGCAGAAAATTCCCTATGGGGAAACGCGCACCTATGCTGATATCGCCCGTGAAATTGGTAAACCTCACGCAGTTCGCGCTGTAGGTACTGCTTGTGGTGCCAATCCAACAGCACTCATCGTACCGTGTCACCGTGTCTTGCGAACTGATGGCACTCTTGGCGGCTATCACTGGGGAATTGAACGCAAACAAAAACTACTTGCACAAGAAGGGAAACGGACGGGCGAGACGCCCATCCCACAAGAATAATGCTTATAAAACCAGCTTTTTGGTCATTTTTAACTGTCTAGTTATTTCTGCCGCGCTGTACTAGCCACTAGAAGCAGCTGGCTGTTTCTCCTGCTTTTTAATGTTTCGCCTTCCCCAAGGCTTCAAGACTGAAATGCCAATAATGACTAAAACGCATGAGGTCTGAATAATAGCACCCACAAGTACTGCGTTCTGGTCAAATACATACAGCGGATTTTGTAGTGCTTGTATCCTTTCTGCTGCAGAGATGGCGGTAATTGCATTTGTCCAAGGACCAAGCCAAATTGTGCCAGTGACAATGAGTGTTACAGTTGCTATCCACTTGACGATCACCCAGTAGTGTTTAAAAAATCCCCAAATCGTAAGCCAGCAAAGCAATCCGCCTGTTATCAGCGATAAGGTGGCAGAGGGGATGATTACCCAGTCATCCAGCAGCTTCATGACTGAGTTGATAGCGTACAGTTCATCACCGTTGGGAGTGTTTCGGTTGCTTAAAGCAATAGCAATCATGCATAAAGCAGTACCAAACCAAATTCCTCCAAAGGCGACATGAGAAGCTAGCAACCAGTTTTTTTGCTTGACGCTTAGCTTGTTCATATTAATTTTTCCAAATTTTGATTAGGCGGTTTATAGTTAGGTTCCTAATCAAAAGCTTACACTACGTAGCAATGATCCACAAGCATTTTATTTAGGGGTCAAGCATTGCTGAGGTTCGAGTGCGTACTTTGTTTAAAAGCTTAATGAGTGTCTTTTTTTCGCTCTCAGTGAGATTCCCCATCAAGTCGGTGGTGCGGCAAAAATGGTCTGGAAGCATTTGAGAAAGCAAGCCCCGTCCTTTGTCTGTTAATTGCAAACGCAGCATTCGCCTGTCTTCTGAGTCAGGTTGGCGTCTTACCAATCCATCTCGTTCAAGTCCGTCAAGAAGTCCTGTGATTGTTGCTTTAGTCACACCGGCTCGTTGAGCACATTCAGAAGGTGTTAGCCCTTTCTCGTCCGCCAAATACAATTGCATCAACAAAGTAAATTTCCCCCGCGAAAGACCGTAGCGGGCAAAATGAACATCTAAGGCTTGATAAACATCAGCCGTGGTGTGTAGAAAAGCCAAACAAGTTTCTATTGAAGCAATGTCTAACTCTGGGTAGCGCTTGGCAAAATTCAGTATTGTCTGTTTATCAACAAAGGGACGCAGTATGACCACAGTTAAAAAGGAATTTGATTAGCTTGCTAATTATAAGGTAGCCTGAAAGTCGAATTTTTATTGTTGTGTTTATGTTGATGTCAGAATCACTCACACAAGAAACTCTTAGTTATGCTTTGATAGAGCTAGCCAATCGCGACAGCGATTTTGCCCGAATTTTAGAAACTTTCGGACCTCCACCAATGTGGGAAAGAGAAGCGGGTTTCCCAACACTCCTGCGTATCATTTTGGAACAACAAGTATCTTTAGCTGCTGCAAAGGCTGTATTTAACCGTTTGTGTGCAGTGGCGGTACCACTGACGCCAGAAAATTTTCTTACTCTCGATGATGTTCAATTAAAGACAATTGGGTTTAGTCGGCAAAAGATTTTGTACGGTCGTGCATTAGCGATCGCAATCACAAGCGGTCAGCTTAACCTCACGAACCTAGAGACAATGGACGAAACAACTATCCGGACTGAGTTAAAGCGCATCAAAGGTATTGGAGATTGGACAGTCGATATATACTTACTGATGGCGCTGCTACGCCCTGATGTTTTTCCCAAAGGCGATTTAGGACTGGCGATCGCCACTCAAAAACTCAAGGGATTAACGCTACGTCCAACACCTGAAGAACTGGTAGCAATTGCAGACAAGTGGCGTCCTTGGCGTGCCGTTGCTGCTAGAATTTTATGGCACTACTACCTGAGCTATCGGCTAAACACTGGACAACAGTGGACAAGATAGCCAGTCTAAGCACCAGCTACGTTATCTAAGTCATGACACCTACAGGTGCTTTCCAGCTTGTAGCTCTGTCGCTAGCCGTTAAACATCTGTATTTGGCGCGCGGAAGTGCGGCTAGCACAACAAGCTTAGATAACATTGACGAGGAAAACATTACCTGAGCAATCAGAGGACAAAATGTCTAATTTGGTATTCGTTTTAGATACAAAAAAGCAACCTTTAGATCCGATTCCACCAGGACAAGCAAGACGTTTACTCAATGATGGCAAAGCAGCAGTATTTCGTCGTTATCCGTTCACAATCATATTGAAATATGCCGTTCCAAAGCGAAAAACTCAACCCCATCAACTAAAAATAGATCCAGGTTCTAAGACGACTGGGTTAGCCATTATCCAAGGAAACAAGGTTGTGTGGGGCGCACAGCTACAGCATCGAGGACAACAAATAAAGAATGACATAGAATCGCGTCGGGCAATTCGTCGTAATCGTCGTAATCGCAAAACTCGGTATCGTAAGCCAAAATTCCTTAATCGCATTCGTTGCAAGGGATGGTTAGCACCTAGTTTGGAATCTAGAATTGAGAATATCCTGACTTGGGTTAATCGCTTACGTCGATTTGTACCAATATCTGGGATATCTCAGGAATTGGTGAAGTTTGACACCCAGAAAATGCAGAATCTAGAAATATCTGGAGTGGAATATCAGCAGGGTGAATTAGCAGGTTATGAGGTGCGTGAATACCTGTTAGAAAAATGGAACAGAAAATGTGCTTACTGTGGTGTTGCTGATACGAAATTGGAAGTTGAGCATATTCAGCCGCGATCCAAAGGTGGAAGTGACAGGATATCTAATCTTACCTTGGCTTGTCACGGATGCAATCAAGCAAAAGGCAATCAAGATATTCGCGATTTTTTAAACAAGAAACCCGAGTTACTTAAGCGAATTTTGGCACAAGCAAAGCAACCACTTAAAGATGCAGCATCTGTCAATAGTACCCGATGGGCATTGTTTAACAAACTTAACGAATCAGGATTGCCAGTCGAAATAGGAACAGGAGGTAGAACAAAATACAACCGCACTCGGCTTGAATTAGCTAAAACTCACTGGTTAGATGCGGCGTGTGTTGGGGATATCGAAGCGTTACAACTAGTAACTAATCAGCCTTTATTGATTGCAGCTAAAGGTTGGGGAAGTCGTCAAATGTGTACAACTAATAAGTATGGGTTTCCTGTGAAGCATAAAACTCGATGTAAGACTTTCTTTGGGTTTCAAACAGGGGATATGGTACGAGCTATTTTACCAACAGGAAAGTTTGCAGGTATTCATGTTGGTCGTTTAACAGTGAGAGAAAGCGGAGTCTTTGAGATGAGGACAGCGAAGGGCAAGATAAGCCCTGTAAGACATAAATACTGTAAATCAATTCACTGCAATGACGGGTATATGTATTCGTTTTCCACTAATGTCCAATGAAATAGCGATTAGAGGTGTAGCGATCGCTGACTTAATTCTGTTGAAAAAATGAAAAAATTAATATGAACATCACTCACGTTGAGAGGAAAAAATTGGAATCCACCCCTCAACAGGCGTTGACTGATATCGCACTCTCTAAGCTAGCTACTTTAGTTCGTCGGGAGTTTTTGGGTTCATGAATGAAATCTGTTGAAAAAACCCAAGGGTTCAAATCAGCAGGAAAAATAAAAAATTCTACCCCATGCTGGAGTCCTTTACGGTGAAGCGAGATAGCCTCTGTCAGGCGTAAAAACATAATTGGAGTCCATAAGCGTAATCTGCTGCTGTAAAAGTAGACAACGACTCGGTTCGTTGTGTACTCAAACTGCGGGAGTGGATTTTGCAAACGCGAAATCATACTAAATAACGGTCATCTGTCAAAAGGTAGAAGAAGCTCTATCTATCATTTGACGCATTTTTGATAATGATAACAACTAGCTAAAGATAGTTGTTTTGTATGATTTTTTACGTATACTTGATTCGCTTTTCTGTGAAAGTAAGAGACAACACTGCTGCGACTCACCTAATTTCTGCATAAGTCAACTTTAGTTGCGTCTATAAAAATATGTAAAAAAGTTCTCTTTACTTGACCTTATTGGGAGATAATTCCGGAATGTCTCAGGATATGCAGCGTGAACTAATTCAACCAAGTACAAATACCTCCAAATTCTTTGCTTTATTAATAGGTATTGATTGCTACTTACCAAACACATTGCCTAATGGCTCCTCCTACAAGAGCCTTGCCGGATGCGTGCGCGATATTAACCATGTGGAATCTTTCCTGAAAAACACGCTGCAAGTACCCCAAGGTCAGATTCTGAAACTAACGGCTTCTAATGACAATTCCGACCAGCCACAAGAGCCACCAGAGCAGCTGCCAACTTACGAGAATATCGTAGCCAAATTTAAGCAACTTACTGATTTGGCTCAACCTCAAGACCAGGTATATATTCACTACTCTGGACATGGTGGACGTTCTGCAACAATTTATCCAGAACTTAAGGGTAAATACGGAGTAGATGAATCACTCGTTCCCACAGATATTGGCAACTCCGAAGCTCGCTATCTCCGGGACTTGGAGTTGGCAAAACTCCTACAAAATATGGTAGATAAGCAGTTAGTGGTCACCGTAGTGCTTGATAGCTGTCATTCTGGAGGTGCAACGCGTGGAGGAGTCAATGATTCTGGTATTCGCGGTCTCAACAAAAACGTTGTAGACACAACGCCGCGACCTCAAGAAAGCCTGGTGGCATCGGCTAAAGAATTGATACAAAACTGGGTTACATTAACACAGGGACAACAAAACACTCGCAACGTGACTGCCGCCAGTGGTTGGTTGCCCTACCCAAAAGGTTATGTTTTATTGGCTGCCTGTCGGGATAATGAGTATGCTTATGAATATGCCTTCAATGGCAAAGAACGCAACGGTGCCTTGACCTATTGGTTATTGGACTCTCTACAAAAGCTGGGGAATGATGTTACCTATCAAGCACTTCATGCTCGCATACTTGCAAAGGTCAACACTCAGTTTGAACGACAAACACCCATGCTGCAAGGCGAGGGTTCGCGCCTTATCTTCAGCGGTCAATCAATGTCTTCCCAATCTGCTGTCATTGTCAAGAAAGTAGAAGTGGCAAAAAATCGGGTGCTGTTGCAAGCAGGTGTTGCCCAAGGTTTGCGTAAGGGCGCAGAGTTTGCTATCTATCAATTAGGCACAAGCGATTTTACTCAAACTGACAAGCGAGTTGCACTGGCTAAGGTTGTAGAAGTGCGTGCAGAAGAATCTCTTGCTGAAATTACAAAAATCCTACGTAAAGAAAATTCCACTAATAACTTACGTCTTTATATTCCTCCCTCTAAAGCTGGCAATGCAACAGAGCAAACCCTGACTGAGGGAACCATTGAAGATGGTGCGCCTGCCATATTGGTGTCTCCTGGTGTCAAACTTGTCCGTAAAGTACGCCTGTTACCTCCTTTAGAGAATCGGCAACTACCAGAAGGAATAGATGCAAAACAAGCATTGGCAGCAATACTAGCCGTTAAAGAAAAAGTAGAAGGTCATGGTTGGGTAGAGTTCTTATCTAGTGATGAAACAAGCGATGAACCTGTCACCTATCAGGTATCTGTGAACTCTCAAGGTGAGTATGAAATTCTTGATGCAGGTGGAGAACTGATTCGTTTGAGAGCACCACTGAAAGTAGGCGAACCGAATGCTGCGGCTAGTGTTGTCAACCGCTTGGTGCATCTGTCCAAATATCGTGCTATTTTACAACTGGATAACAATGACCCAATATCGTCTTTAGCAGGAAAGCTTAAGGTTGAGCTATGCCTAGCCGGAGAAAATCGTGGTGAATTATTGCCATTAAATGCTCCTGGCAACGTCCCAACACTTGATGTTGATGAATACGCACTCTTGCGTATCCGCAATGATTCTTCCCAAGTTCTTAATATTACCGAAGAAAGGCAGAGGGCAGAGGGCAGAGGGCAGAAGGAAAGAAGGTAAGCTTTGATACAAAAATAAGTCCTCTGTTCTCTGCCATAAGGTTTAAAGCCCCTGAATTTATTTATGGAGAAAAATAAACGCGTAGCAACTTTATTAAATCCCCCGAATTCATTCGTGGGGACGCCTTCTGCCTTCTGCCTTCGTACTTCTGCCTTCTTAACGTACTGGCAATTCAGCCTGATTGGAGTATTTCCCAGTTCCACCCAGACGGCGCTGCTGCATTTGAACCCTTAGATCCTGGCATGGAGAAACTGGTTCGCATACAGACAAGCCTTCCTGAAGGTTACAACGAAGGTGCCGACATTCTCAAAGTTTTTGCCACAGTCGGGGCAACGAATTTCCGGTGGTTAGAATTACCAGCATTAGACAAACCTCGTAAGGGAACACAGGTGACTAGAGCAAATAATCCTTTAGAAGAATTATTGGCAGCTGTTGTAAGCGAACAACCTCCAAATAGAAATGTCAGTGCTGCGGCTTATCCCAGTGACAAATGGACAACAGAACAACTGAAACTTGTTGTAAAACAGGTGTAGACGAATGATACTTCTAAGGTCAGTCGATGGCTGACCTGATATTTATACATATTAGATTAATTTTATCAAGAGTAAATATATAAAACTTCTTTCAGACTCTTTTATAAGTAACAACATGCATGTCAAAACCATTTTGATTCTGGCAGCGAATCCTACCAATACCTCAAGGCTACGACTCGATGAAGAGGTACGGGAAATTGATGAGGGATTACGACGCGCAAACAAACGAGAGCAGTTTAAGCTAGAGCAGAAATGGGCAGTGCGATCGCGTGACTTCTATCGGGCAATGCTCGATTATCAACCCCAGATTGTACACTTCTGCGGACACGGTGCTGGAAAGGATGGTATCGTCCTGGAAGATGAGACGGGACAGGCAGCATTGATCCGGGCAGATGCATTAGCGAGTATGTTTAAGCTGTTTGCCACCAAAGGAGTCGATTGTGTATTTTTAAACGCTTGTTACTCACAAGTGCAAGCTTCGGCAATTAGCCAACACGTCAACTATGTGATTGGCATGAATCACACAGTTGGGGATAAAGCAGCCGTTGCTTTTGCTGTAGCGTTTTACGATGCCATAGCTGCTGGGGAAGGTGTGGAGTTTGCCTATGAGCTTGCCTGCTCTCAAGTGGAGGACCAAACTCCGGTACTGAGAAAAAAAGAGTTAATCACTGTCACCACACCAGAAACGGAAGTTATTCCCCCCAACCCTTACCAAGGATTGTCTGCATTTGGGGAAGAGGATGCAGCGTTCTTTTTTGGAAGAGAAACGTTTGTGAATGGCTTAGTTCAAGCGGTTCACAAACAGGCCTTGATAGCAGTGATTGGTCCTAGTGGGAGTGGCAAATCTTCTGTAGTGTTTGCGGGACTGATTTCACAGTTGCGGGAACAGGGAAGTTGGTTGATTGAATCTTTCCGTCCTGGGAACCAACCGTTTTATCAGCTTGCTAGTGCATTAGTGCGTCAATTAGAACCGAAAATTGGTGACACTCAACAACTGCGGGAAGGAGCTGGACTAGCAGCAGATATCCAGCAGGGCAAAGTCACTTTGCAGCAGGTGGTGTCTCGCATCACAGAACGCAATCCGGATAAACGTCTGTTGCTGTTTGCAGATCAGTTTGAGGAACTCTACACTCTTTGCCAGGTGAAGGAAGAACAAGAGCGCTTTGCTGATACGTTGCTCGAAGCTATTCACCAGAAAAGTTTAACACTGGTTTTCACTTTACGGGCTGACTTTTACGGCTATGTGCTTTCCCACCGTCCGCTTCGGGATGCGTTGCAGGAGTTTACACCACAACTGCTGAGTTCCATGAATCACAAGGAACTACAGGCGGCGATTGAGCAACCGGCACAAAAGCTGGAAGTACAACTAGAGGATGGACTGACTCAACGAATTCTCGATGATGTGGGGCAAGAACCTGGTAACTTGCCATTGTTGGAATTTGCCCTCACCCGACTGTGGGAGAAGCAGGTTCACCATGTGTTAACTCACCAAGCCTACGATGAAATTGGCGGTGTCAAAAAAGCGATCGCCAATCATGCTGAACAGATTTATCAACAACTGAGTGAGGCAGAACAAAAGCAGGCACAGCGAATTTTTATGCAATTAGTGCGTCCAGGGGAGGGGACAGAGGATACTCGGCGGCTAGCAACCCGTGCGGAAGTTAGGCAAGATAATTGGGGATTGGTGAGTTATTTAGCAGGATATCAAGCACGTTTGGTTGTGACGGGACGCAATGAACAGGAAGATACGGTAGAGGTGGTGCATGAAGCGCTGATCCGGGAATGGGGAACCCTGCGAGAGTGGATAAATGCTAACCGTCAGTTTCGTGTTTGGCAGGAACGGCTGAAAGTGACAATGGGTGAGTGGAAAAATAGCAACTATGACTCAGGGGCGTTGTTGCGAGGTGTACCGTTAGCTGTGGCGGAAGATTGGCTGCACAAACGCGCGGATGAAATGACGCAGGAGGAGCGAGACTTTATTCAAGCTAGCGCCCAACAACGGGATAGGGAGAAGCAGCAGCGCGATCGCACACGGCGGCTGACAATTATCGTACTAGGTAGCTTCTCTGTGGTAGCTGGCGTGGGCTGGTGGAGTGCGGCAATAAGTGAAATTAATTCTGTTGCTAAGACTTCAGATGCGCTTTTGAGCTTAGATGGGCGAGAAGCCTTAAAAACAAGTTTAAAAGCTGTTGTGCAAATGCAACGTACACCCTGGGTAGACGCAAATACCCGCAGGCAGGTGGAACTAGGATTAATGCATACAGTTCACAATGTCGCAGCCCCAAACACCTTGGGAGGACACGCAAAGCAAGTTAATGGCGTCAGCTTCAGCCCGGATGGCAAGATGCTGGCTTCTGCAAGTTATGACAACACGGTGAAACTGTGGGACACCAGCACCGGCAAACAAATCAAAACCCTCAAGGGGCATACAGACTGGGTTTATGGCGTCAGCTTCAGCCCGGATGGCAAGATGCTGGCTTCTGCAAGTCGTGACAACACGGTGAAACTGTGGGACACCAGCACCGGCAAACAAATCAAAACCCTCAAGGGGCATACAAACTGGGTTTATAGTGTCAGCTTCAGCCCGGATGGCAAGATCCTGGCTTCTGCAAGCGCTGACTCTACGGTGAAACTGTGGGACACTAGCACCGGCAAACAAATCAAAACCCTGACTGAGCATACAGACTGGGTTTATGGCGTCAGCTTCAGCCCGGATGGCAAGATGCTGGCTTCTGCAAGTCGTGACAACACGGTGAAACTGTGGGATACCAGCACCGGCAAACAAATCAAAATTCTGAGTGGGCATACAAACTCGGTTAATGGCGTCAGCTTCAGCCCGAATGGCAAGATGCTGGCATCAGCAAGTGGTGACAAGACGGTGAAACTGTGGGACACCAGCACCGGCGAACAAATCAAAACCCTCAAGGGGCATACAGACTGGGTTTATGGCGTCAGCTTCAGCCCGGATGGCAAGATGCTGGCTTCTGCAAGTGGTGACAACACGGTGAAACTGTGGGACACCAGCACCGGTAATCAAATCACAACCCTCAAGGGGCATACAAACTTGGTTTGGGGCCTCAGCTTCAGCCCGGATGGCAAGATGCTGGCTTCTGCAAGTTATGACAACACGGTGAAACTGTGGGACACCACCACCGGCAAACAAAACAAAACCCTCTCTGGGCATACAAATGAGGTTAATGGAGTCAGCTTCAGCCCCAATGGCAAGATGTTGGCAACCGCAAGTGATGACAAGATAGTGAAACTGTGGGATCCCGCCACTGGCAAACAAATCACAACCCTGACTGGGCATACAAACTGGGTTTGGGGCCTCAGCTTCAGCCCAGATGGCAAGATGCTGGCATCAGCAAGTGGTGACAAGACGGTGAAACTGTGGGATACCTCCACTGGCAAACAAAACAAAACTTTCTCTGGGCATACAAATCAGGTTAATGGAGTCAGCTTCAGCCCGGATGGCAAGATGCTGGCATCAGCAAGTGGTGACAAGACGGTGAAACTGTGGAACACCAGCACCGGCAAACAAATCAAAACCCTGACTAGGCATACAAGCACGGTTTGGGGCGTCAGCTTCAGCCCCAATGGCAAGATGTTGGCAACGGCCAGTGCTGACAACACGGTGGAACTGTGGAACACCAGCACCGGCAAACAAATCAAAACCCTGACTGGGCATACAAACTCGGTTAATGGCGTCAGCTTCAGCCCGGATAGCAAGATGCTGGCAACGGCCAGTGCTGACAAGACGGTGAAACTGTGGGACACCAGCACCGGCAAACAAATCAAAACCCTGACTGGGCATACAGACATGGTTCGGGGCGTCAGCTTCAGCCCGGATGGCAAGATGCTGGCTTCTGCAAATGCTGACTCTACGGTGAAACTGTGGGACACTAGCACCGGCAAACAAATCAGAACCCTGACTGGGCATACAAACACGGTTTGGGGCGTCAGCTTCAGCCCGGATGGCAAGATGCTGGCAACGGCCAGTGCTGACAAGACGGTGAAACTGTGGCGGTGGGATTTTGATTATTTACTCAGGGAAGGGTGCGATTTTATCCGCGAGTATTTCAATACCAATCCCCCAGAGGATGAGAGTGACATTGCTCATTGGTGTCAACTTAAGCCAAAACTCTTCTAAAATCTCGTTTCCAGGTTGTACCTGGAAATGCGGTGGGGCGGCTCTTGAGCAAGTAAGGCAGGCAGAGCCTGTGCCAGTAGGCATTCCCAGCCTGAGGCTGGGAACGAGGCACCTCCCCTCCCCTTAGCAAGGGGAGGGGTTGGGGGTGGGGTAAATCAACGTGGAATAAAGGGTTGAACGTTAAGTTGACACCAATGAGCAAGGCTAAGTGCCCCTACCATGTGGTTTAAAGTTTATCCTTTTGAAAGCGCTGTAAGAAGGTGAGTTTCTGAGAAAACTTTTGATCAACTATAGGACTCCTATTTGATTTTTGAACGACACGTAAGGTGGGCAGTGCTTAGCAAAACCTGGATCTTCTCGGAAAATACGGTAAGCACTGCCCACCCTACAATAGTGAGTGTCTGAGAAAACTTTTGATAAACTACCAAAGCTATTTCAACTCAAGGGTATACTCTCCGTAAACGGCAATTTTTTCAAATCCCAATCTTTCATAACAGGATATTGCACCTGTATTGTCAGCTTTGACATTCAAACCGATGTAATCCACGCTGTCTAATAATGACTGGCACAATTTTGCACAAACCTTTGTTGCCAAACCTTGTTTACGAAAATCTGGGTGTGTTGTGACATTGCCAAGTGTTGCAACTTTATATTGAGGTGAATATACATGAACACCAGCCACACTCACCAATACCGCTCCTTGACGGACACCATAATAATGCCCTGTTTCCAGCATTCTTGGGTCAAACCAGTTGCCTGGATAGCTCAGATGATACAGCGCTTTTAGCTCCTGCAAATCTGACTGAGACATCTGTTCTACAGAAGATGTATCTACTTTATTTAAATATGAATTTAAATACAAGAGATTGGTGAAACCCATTTTGTGATAAATTCCATGAGATTGAATTTGATAGTCCTTGGCAAAAATTTCTACTGTATTACTATTTAAATGGGCGTAAAACCGCTTTGGCAGAAGATGTGAAATCGAGTGCAGCAGTTCACTCATCTCTTCTCCAGAACCTTCAGTAAAACCTAGTAAAACAGGAAGTTCTGCACCAACGTACAACAGTACGATTTGGCGGATACTGTCACTATCCTGAAGTGCGTACCAGTTCGTATATGACCAAAAAAAGTCATCTAAATCTCCAAGCTCATACAAATGCAAAAAAGGATGACGCCGCAGAAACGCTTCTATTTTTTCCTTGTCGTGGAGACAAACTGGCTTGATAAATTGCATATTTTAGTAGTTGCTTGAGCGTACTTTTTGAGAGTTTCTAAAAACGCGAAGACTGCTGGAGTGTGTAAAGCATCTGCCAAAATCGCTACAGCAATCACTCTTTCAAAGGGAACTGGCAAACTATATACCTGCACTTCTTTTGGAATAGGTTCAGCTGCAAGACGTGCTATAATACCAGCCCCCAATCCTTTTAAAACCATACTGACAATTGTTGAATCTTCTACAATAGAAGAATTAGTACACATCGGCGGTGCTTTAGCCTTGAGATGATTATGTAGTGCAAGACCACAAGGTAAGCAAGGCAGCAAAACCAAGGGATAAGCGGCTATATCTTCCCATGTAATTTGGTCAGCAGGAATATTTGCCTTTGGAGGTAAGAGAACAATATATTCATCACGTAGCAGTTCCCAAGCCTGAAATTCTGCAGATGTTGGTAAATAAGTAAACCCAATATCAGCCTGTCCATCACGAAGAGCTTGCTCAACTTCAATATGACCAAACCGTTCCGCTATGTTGACAGTAATTTCAGGATAACGGGAACGAAAATCAGCAATCACTTCTGGTAAAATATGGGTTGCCACGCTACGAAAAGAAGCTATTCGCACGCTTCCACCGTGTAAACTTTTGTGCAGATCTGCTTCCTTTTGCATTGTTTCTATATTTTGCAGTGCCAAACGGGCATAAGGAACAACTTTTTCTCCTGCTGGTGTCAGCACTGCACCATGCCGACCTCTAACAAACAACTGTACGCCCAGTTCCTCTTCGAGTGTGGCGATGTCTGGCGACAAGCCGCTTCGCGTCTACGCATGACTTACAGCTGGCTGAGACAGGTTCAATTCCAAGGCTGCCTCACTGAAGTTACCATTATCTGCCACTGCGACGACGGCTAGAAGCTGAGAAAGTTTCATGGCAAATCCGGGAGTTCAATGTAGTACTTATTGTAATCCAACTGTCGCACCTAGCAAAACAAGCAGAGTATTTTCTTCCCTCCTTCCCTTTCTCCCTCTCTCCCTAATTTATAAATGCCATTTATAGAAGCTATGCACATCATGTTTTGAATACCAACACAAGAGTTGTTACCGTCATGGTTGCAATACAAATATTAAGGCTGCTGTTATGAAAGATATCAATTTGAAGTCAGAAAACTTCAGCACTGCTTTTAGTCAAAACGCAGAAACAGAAGCTAACTGGCAAACCTCGTTCTCTTTCTCATGGCTGTATAAAGTTTGGCAAAAATTCATTTATGCGCTAACAAGTCCTGAAGAATTGCAAGTTTGGCAGAGACGCGATCGCATGGGTAACACCTATTGGGAAGCTTACGATCCTCAGAGAGGAGGATATTTCTGCTCTGGTTCTGAAGCTGATATCCTTGCATGGATTGAACAGCGTTATCGAAGATAGAGGTTGGTGCAAAACATTTTGGCGATATTGCTTCTTATTCTGTGTAGTCACATTAGTGGTAGAGGTAGATTAATATGACACAGCTTATTCTGGTGATTGGCAAGAAGAATTACTCATCATGGTCACTGCGTCCTTGGTTGGCAATGAAGCAATTGGGATTGAATTTCAACGAAATTCGCATCCCTCTTTACACACCAGAATCCTCTTCACAAATTAGGCAATACTCACCATCAGGAAAAGTGCCTGTACTATTGCACGACAATCTAACCTTGAACCCTCCCCGCGAAGACAGCGACGGGGATTCACGCCACATCCTCGGTTGACTTTTTGCTCGATTCAGCTATCTGGTCAGCGGTTAGTGGCTCATTGGAGACTCGCTCTGAGGGAGAACCAGGCTTCCTGCTTTCAGACGCGCTTACTTGCTTGCGAGTTAAATAACGTTGGTGCGCCTCCAACAAGATTGGTTCCAACCCTGGATACTCGCTTTGAGCATCCTGCAACACCAACACATCCTGATTAACATGCCTACTCAAAAACGCGCTGAACAAATCCCGATGATGTTCACGGATTCCTGTGACATCCCGGTGAACTCGCTCCGACAAGGACTTTTTGATGCGGCTACCGTCTAGATGAGTTTGAGACAGTGCGGTTTTTTGAATAGAGAACTTGATGAACGAACCGCCAGCGTTTTCAGCTTTGCGTTTCAATTCTGATTGAACAAATCCTGGAGATTTGGCAGCTAGGGCTTTACCGTAGCGTTTCTGCCATCCTTTCACTGAGACGTTCTCAGTTTTTATATTCTTGCCATGCCTCAAGATTTCGTTGACAACACGACGGTTATTAGTTTCAGCATACGCTGTTTTACGACGCTCTAACTCACGTTTCTTCTGTGCCGCTCTGCGATAATTGTTGCTTGTTTGAATCCCCTGGATTTATTCAGGGGAGCAAAGCTGCCACGCCAGTTGCCTTATTGTTGGGAAATTGGGATTTTGCGAGATTTCAGAGAGAAACTTCGTATAAACTTACAGAAAGGTAAATAAATTACCAACGTAAACGTAAACATAACAAGTTTTCTATAATATGCAGCGTAAGTAGCACCTGTGTTGGAATACAAAACGTTGAATAACACAAGGAATTGCATCATGAGTACAATCAATTTTGTCAACGAAAATCAGGAAGTTGTAGCAGCATATGGTGCTAACTTGAGGCTAAAAGCTTTAGAAAACCGCATCCCCATTTACAAGATGCTGGCAAAACTGGCTAACTGCGGCGGTTCCGGTCAATGTGGCACTTGCATTGTGGAAATTGTTGAAGGGATGGAAAACCTTTCTTCCCGGACGGACGTAGAAAAGGTGATGCTTAAGAGAAAGCCGGAAAACTACCGCTTGGCGTGTCAGACTTCTGTCTATGGTCCTGTCAGCGTCAAAACCAAACCTTAGTTTTGGTTCAAGGTTAAATGTAGAGTGTACAGACGCGTACCTCCTGCAGAAGCACGCGTCTGTAGAAAGACCTTGTTGTTCGAGTAATTCTTGGGCGACGTAAATTGGACTGTTCATATGCAATGCTAGGGCGATCGCATCACTACCACGCCCCTATATTCCTAATGAACTTCTACCTTATAGTTTGGGCGTTAAAGTTTTAGTTTTACTCCAGATTACTTTTAAAGTTAACTTAACTTTGCTTTTATCTTCAGCAATTATAGTTATAAGTTTATCCATAAGTGATAACACGTAATCGTTTTGATAAAACTGAAATTAATTTGACATTCTGTTTTATTAGAGTAATTTATAAGTCATGCTATAGAGAGCAAGCTCATACTTCTCCTTAAAAGGTGAACTACACTGCAATCTACCTGCTCAAGAACATCAAAATCGCATCATTAAATTAATTAATAACCGTAAATAACACAATGAATAACGTAGTAATATACACGTTGTGCCAGGGTATGAAAAAACAGTGGATTTTAAATGATCATGGGTAAGTTGAGCGTCTACACTTACATCTACCCTCGTCCAAATTTAGTAGAGAAATTTTAATAGCTAGTAACAACCTTCTCCTAGTGTCCCTAAGTAAAATGTGTCAATTTAGACACATATGAAAAATTGGGACTCGCTTTTGGGTGAGCGACAGCTAGCAGGCGGCGGACAAGTTGAAATTGTCGTTCTTAACTTCATCCCTACTTTTTCGACTGAAACTATTCGTTTCGTTTTTATCTTTAGAGTAAATGAGGAGCTTCCATGCCCGCAATTAACCTGAACAGTCCTTATTCTCAAAACTTTGATTCGTTAGCCAATTCAGGCACCAATTCGTGGAATGATGACTCCACTATTTCTGGCTGGTACTCCAATAGGACTAGTTATACAGCAGGTACTGGCTCAAGCAATACAGGGTCATTCTACAGCTTTGGTACTACTGGCAGCACAGAGCGAGCTTTAGGATCTGTGACATCTGGCAGTACAAACACGATTTATTATGGAGCTCGTTTTGTTAACAACACTTCTAACACGATTACCGGGCTTAACATTAGCTACATAGGCGAGCAGTGGAGAAATGCTGGGAATACTAGTCCACAAATATTAGATTTTCAATATCAAGTTGGCGCAACCAGTTTAACTTCAGGTAGCTGGATTGATTTCAATACGTTAGATTTCACCAGTCCAGTAACCACAGCAACTGCTGGTGCTCTAGATGGTAACGCAACAGCAAACCGCACTGCTTTGTCTTCTACTTTGGGTGGTTTGAATGTTGCTCCTGGTCAAGAAATATGGCTGCGCTGGCAAGATGTAGACAACTCTGGTGCTGATCACGGTTTGGGAATAGATAACTTTTCTATCTCTACTGTCGATGCTCCTCCCCCACCGCCTCCTCCAGCTGTTCGGATCCATGACATTCAAGGTGCAGCCCATATCTCACCTTTAAATGGTCAGACGGTGAGTAACGTTCCCGGTATTGTCACAGCTACACGTTCCAACGGCTTTTACCTGCAAGACCCTAACCCGGATAATGACGAGAAAACATCAGAGGGAATTTTTGTTTTCACCAGCTCTGCACCGACAGTCGCTGTAGGAGACTCGGTAACGGTCAGCGGTACAGTGTCGGAGTTCCGCCCTGGTGGTTCTGGTGGCACTAATAACCTCACCACCACTCAGATTAGCAGCTCATCAATTGTCACCTTGTCGAGTGGCAATGCTTTGCCAACAGCCACCATTCTTGGCAATGGCGGACGAGCAATTCCTACGGAAGTGATTAGTAATGATGCCGCAAATGGCAATGTAGAAAATGCTGCTACGTTGTTTGACCCAGCGCAAGATGGTATCGACTTCTACGAAAGCGTGGAAGGAATGCTAGTGCAGGTCAATAATGCTGTGGCGGTTGGACCAACCAGTGATAATGGTGAAATCCCAGTGTTGGCAGACAACGGCGCAAACGCTAGCGTCCGCACGGCTCGTGGCGGCATTGTGATTCAGCCTGGTGATTTTAACCCAGAACGAATCATTATTGATGATGCGATTATTACCAGTGAGCCACAGGTGAACGTCGGAGATAGCTTTAACGGGGCGACTGTTGGGGTCATTGACTACAGCTTTGGCAACTTCAAGCTGTTGAATACTCAACCTCTGCCCAGCGTTACCTCTGGTGGTTTGCAGCGGGAAGTTACCAACCTGACTCCCTCCGCTAACCAACTTACAGTTGCAACCTTCAACGTAGAAAACCTTGACCCTGGTGATGCTGCGACAAAGTTTAACAACCTCGCTAGCCGAATAGTCAATAACCTAAAATCCCCAGACATCATTAACCTGGAAGAAATTCAGGACAACAACGGACCAACAAATGACAGTGTCGTTGATGCAAGTCTTACCTTCCAGACATTAATTAATGCGATCGCATCTGCTGGCGGTCCCACCTATGAATTCCGCCAGATTAACCCAGTAGATGACACCAACGGCGGAGAACCTGGTGGTAATATCCGAGTTGGCTTCCTGTTCAATCCTGGGCGCGTACAGTTTGTTGACCGCCCCGGTGGTACCTCCACCTCTGCCACCACAGTCAACAACGTGGGTGGTGCTCCTGAGCCTTCTTTTAGTCCTGGTCTAATTGACCCTACCAACTCTGCCTTCAACAACAGTCGTAAACCTTTGGTGGGTGAATTCATATTCAACGGTCAAACTGTGTTTGTAGTAGGCAACCACTTCAACTCCAAAGGCGGCGACCAACCCCTGTTCGGAGCGAATCAACCACCAACGCTTACAAGTGAGACGCAGCGCAACCAGCAAGCCACTTTAGTCAAAGATTTTGTCCAAAGTATTTTGGCTATTGACCCCAATGCCAATGTGGTGGTAGCAGGTGACTTAAATGACTTTGAGTTTTCCAACCCCGTCAACAACTTGGAAAGCGCTGGACTGACGACTTTGATTGAAACGCTGCCTCAGAACGAGCGATACAGCTACGTCTTTGACGGCAACTCCCAAACACTGGATCATATTTTGGTCAGTAGCAATTTGCTCAGTAAACTGGATGGATTTGATGCGGTTCACATCAACTCAGAGTTTGCCGTTCAAGACAGTGACCATGATCCCGTCCTAGCTCGGTTTAATCTCATAAATGTGATTAATGGTACATCGAGTCGGGACACCATAGCGGGAACTGCCTTTGGTGACAGAATTACTGGCTTTGGTGGTCAAGACGATATCACCACTGGCGGTGGTAATGACGTAATTGTTTACACCACATTAAATGGTAATGGCAACAGCATTAATGAAGGCGACAACATTCTGGACTTTACAGTAGGTGCTGACAAGTTTGACTTTAGTCAATTGCTTGATAGCATTGTCACAGGTGGCTACAACGGAACTAATGCGATCGCCGATGGCTACATATCCTTTGGCGCAAGAGGAAAAGATACTGAAATTCTGATTGACAGTGATGGTTCAGGAAATCTTCCGGCTCGACCGTTTATCAGGGTAGAGAATGTTTCGGTTGCACAACTGAATGACCCCAATAATTTTGTAGTGTAGGTAACATATTTTTTGTAGGGTAGGGATCTCGCTCGTCCTAATATCTAAAATCATCGGCGGGCAAGATGCCCACCCTACAAGAAGCTCTGGAATTGTGCATTTTTTATGCACACTAGCCGATTTTCCCAGTAAACACTAGCTCAGCTGGTCCAGTCATATAAACCCGTTGGTCAATTTCTGACCATTCAATTAGCAAAGGTCCTCCAGGAAGCTCAACTGTAGCTTTACGCTCACATTTCCCCGTCAATACACCCGCGACCAAGGACGCACACGCGCCCGTACCACAAGCCAAAGTAATACCAGCCCCTCGTTCCCATACCCGCATTTTCACGTAGTCAGGACGCACCACTTGAATAAATTCTGTATTTATCCTTTGGGGAAAAGCTGGGTGATGCTCAAACTCGGGACCAATGACTTCCAGAGGAATTGCTGCAACGTCATCTACAAAGGTAATACAGTGAGGATTCCCCATACTGACACAGGTAACATCCCAAGTTTTCCCTGCTACCTCTAGCGGTTGATTAATGACTTTTTCGTTAGCTGGGCGTATAGTGGTAGGAATTTCACCAGCCAGTAGCTTGGGGATACCCATATCCACCTTAACTTGACCATCGCTCATGAGTTGGGGTGTAATCACACCAGCTAGCGTATGAATGCGATATTGGTCGCTCTTTTTGGCGTCACCTTCTAAATCAGCTAAAAAAGCAGCCAAACAGCGAATACCATTGCCACACATTTCTGGTTCTGAACCATCGGAATTAAAAATCCGCATGGTGTAGTCAGTATCGTTTTCGCCAGGCAAGGCAAAAATAACACCATCAGCACCGATACCAAAGTGGCGATCGCACAACTTAACTGCTTGTTCGGGAGTGATAACGGGCGTTGATGACGAGCGATTGTCAATCAAGATGAAATCATTGCCCAGACCGTGATACTTAGTAAATTCGATTGCCATTGCCAAAATCGATGAAGTATGTTTAACTTTCTATGTCATTAGTCTATTGTCCTTTGTCAATTGTGAGTTACGACTAAATTAATGACTAATAACTAATGACTAACAACTAATAAGTATGATTACGGAATTTGACACCTCACTGCCTAGCGTTCGGCAAATACAAAACCTGATTCAACAAGCAGCGACAATTCAATTAAAACTGCTTACTGGCGACATATTAACCGGGAAAGTGATATGGCAAGACGCACAATGTGTGTGTCTTGTGGATGAAAACAGCGAGCAAACGACTGTGTGGAAGCAAGCCATTGCATATATACGAAACAAAGAACAATAAAGAATATCTTCTTCATTAGACCTCTCCAAAATGTAGAGACGTGACGCCAGAGCCGGCACGAGGGAGACCCTCCTGCAGCGCTGGCTCGCCATGGCACGTCTCTACAAGGATTGTAGACAACGCACAATTAATTTCTGGAGATGTCTATTCTTTTTTGTTCTGTCTTCTTTCTTTGACCTAATCCAGCACAGTATCCATCGGTAAAAACTCTTTGAGTGCTTCTGCTTCGCCTGCTTTCACCACTGGGATAGAGAGCGGTATTTCCCGAACTGGGGTAAGCAACTGTACAAGTTGATTTAGAGAAGCCAAATTACCGCACAATAAAACTTGGTCGTGGAGTTGTAAGTCCTTGCTAGGATCGGGAAAGCGGATAAATTTACCATCTCGCCGTATTGCCTGCACCATGACCCCATATTGGTTGCGGATGTCCAAATTTGCAAGAGTTTTCCCAACAACTGGGCTGTTGGCTGAGATAGTTACCCATTGACAAGCGCTATTTTCTCCAGGAACAGCAGCTTGACCTTTGGCGAATTCATCCAAAGCCGCCAATTCATCATTAGAACCAACAACCAAAAGGCGATCGCCCTCTTCCAAGGTAGTCTCAGCCGGAGGATAATCTATTTCTTCACCTCCTTCGCGACGAATTGCCATCAAACTCGCCCCTGTTAAGTAGCGCATATCTGCTTCGTCTAAGGTCATACCGACGAGAGGTGAACCAGATGGTAAGGGATACCAACGCTTGTTGAGGTCTTGAGTTGCTTGTTGCAAATCGCGGGAAACCTCAGACGCTGATTGTTCTGGTCGCAAATCCAAATAATGACGATTGCGGATTTCCTGCATTTCTCGCTGCACCATAGCAGTATTGAAACCCAAGTCAGTTAATATGTAAGCGACCATTTCCAAACTCGCTTCAAATTCTGGTTGCACAACTTCCCGCGCCCCAAGTTGATAAAGCACCTCAATACTTTTATCATTGGTAGCGCGAACAACGACATCCAAGTTAGGAGACAATTCCAAAGCGCGTTTCAGGCAAAGACGTGTACTCATGGGGTCAGGAAGTGCGATCGCCATTCCCCTTGCTGTGTTTACTCCCGCAGTGTCCAAAACGTGAAAACTCACGCAATTACCATAGACATATGGAACTTCAGCTTCTCGCAACTGCTGAATTCGACTTTCTGCCTGATCAATCACCACCACAGGCAAATCGTGCTGCTGTAGCAACTTCACCAAATTTCGTCCCACTCGTCCATAACCGCAAACAACCACATGGTCTTTGATCGGTAGTTCGTCAGCAACTTCCAACGGCTGACCTTCCCCGCTTAAATAGGGCTTTAACCAAGGTATTGATTCTACCCAGTCAAATATAATCGGCACCAAACGCAGCACAAAAGGAGTCAGCACCAATGTTACTGCTGTCGTTCCCAAAATCAGTAAATACACCCGCCTTGAAACCAGCCCCAGCACCTGTCCTTCACTGGCAAGAACAAAGGAAAATTCCCCAATTTGAGCTAGTCCGAACCCAGCGAGCAACGCTGTTTTCAACGGGTAGCGAAACAATTTTACAAGTGGCGTAATAATCAAAAATTTACCAACAAATACCAGTGTCACCAGTCCTAGAATTAATTCCAGGTTGTTCCACAAAAACACTGGATCAATTAACATCCCAATAGAGGCAAAGAATAAAGAAGCAAAAATATCTCGTAGTGGCTCCACATATGTTAAGGTTTGGTCGGCGTATTCCACCTCTGAAATCATCAAACCAGCGACAAACGCCCCCATTTCGATAGAAAGCCCCATATACTCTGTCAGTAGGGCAATACCTAAACACAGCGCCACCACGCCTAATAAAAATAATTCTCGGCTTTCAGTACGGGCTAGCAGTCGCAACAAAGGAGGTATGAGCCAAATGCCTGCGGCGACTGCACCACCAGCAAATAAACCAATCCGCAACAGCGCCAACAGCACTGCTATGACTAGTGATTCTGCTGGTTGGTGAAGCGCTGGCAAAACCGCGATCATCAGTCCCAGCGCTAAATCCTGCACGACCAAAATTCCCAGCATCACCTGTCCATGAGGCGTTTCTGTTTCATTACGCTCCATCAAACATTTAAGGACAACTGCTGTGGAAGACAAAGACAAAATTCCCCCCAGAAATACTCCTTTAGCAGGAAGATATGCCCACGCTCCTGTGAGTCCACACACCAAAACCGTAACTAGAATCGTCAGGGCAATTTGTAGTCCGCCTCCTCCAAGAGCGATCGCCTGGACTTTTTTAAGTTCTGTAAAGGAAAACTCAACTCCCAAGGCAAATAATAAAAACGCGACTCCGAACTGAGCCAAAGTTTCTACTTGAATCAATTCTTTAATCAGTCCTAGTCCGGCTGGTCCTACAACCATCCCACCAATGAGATACCCCAGTAAAACGGGTTGTCGCAAAAGTGCCGCCAGAAGTCCACCACAGGCGGCAACGGCGAAAACTGAAACTAAATCAACTATTAGCCTAAAATCTTCTTGCACAAGCTTATAAAAGAACTATTAAAACCTATTAAGCTTCAGCATACAAAGTTTTTTATTAGTGTGGGAAGTCAGTTCGTTACAGTTGTCAACGCTATTAGTATGGCGTTGACTAAACTTAGAGGATGTTTGGAAAGTGTAGTTTTGTACCAAAATTTATCAATGATCCCCCTTAAAAAGGGGGGTAAAAGTCCCCCTTTTTAAGGGGGGCAAAGGAAATCAAATAAAATATTTGATACTTCTCAAACATCCTCTTAGAACCAGTGGTTTTAAGGTATCAGAATTGTGGCTTCCAGAATTTCAGTAATCCGCTTATGACTACCACATCCGTAAAATTTACATGAGATTTTGGTAGCATATGATTTCAATACTGTTTCAACTACAGCAAATTTAGGAAACTCAAACTATACTTTAGTCTGTCTTTCAAAAGAAGAAGATTTTTAGTAGCTCCTGTATGACGATCGAATATTACGCTAGTAGTTCTGGGAAAAAGTTACTGGGTTTAAGCGTGACAGCTTTCAAAACCAACGTGCGTGCAACCACTGTTGTACTTGGCATATTTACGCTACCCTTTGCATTGGCAGCACCTGCAAAAGCGTTACAAGTACAAGTCAATCCAGCAACTCCCCAACTTGGCGATACCATATCAGTTGTAGTCAGTTTAGATAATCCAGCTAATGGTAGCAATGTCACAGTTACTAATGGTTCCGAGACTTACGCAACATATGAAATAGCACCAGGACAGTACCGGGCTTTGATCCCGACAACGCCTTTGGAAAAAGCTGGAACCAGAACTCTTACGATTGCAGGCGAAGGTCAAGTGCAGAACTTGTCAGTACAAGTACGAAATCGCAAATTCCCGGTACAGCGCATTAATCTACCCCCAGGAAAAGCTGGGGTACAAGCCACAGAGTATGAACTCAAGCGTGCAACAGAGTTTAAGGCGATAAAAACACCAGAAAAGTTTTGGGATGGTCCTTTTATAGCACCTAATAAAGGACGTGTCAGTACAATTTATGGTGTACGTAGGTACTATAATGGAAAATTCGCAGATGACTACTATCATCGCGGTATTGACTATGCTGGTGGTGCCGGTTCGCCGGTTGTTGCTCCGGCGGCTGGACGGGTTGCTTTGGTAGGCAAGGTATCTCAAGGATTTCGGGTTCACGGTAATGTTGTTGGCATTGACCACGGACAAGGAGTGGCAAGTATTTTTATGCACCTGAGCCGCATTAATGTTAAAGAAGGTGATTTTGTCAAACCCGGTGAATTAATTGGCGCAGTCGGTTCAACAGGCGCATCCACGGGCCCGCATTTACACTGGGGGCTTTATGTCAATGGCAAATCTGTTGACCCGGTACCCTGGCGAAATCAAGGAGTAAAATAGTAACTTTTTGCGTATTATGCGTATTATTGGCTCATGAGTGGGCAAAATAAATAGGATTGATTGGTACCGTACCCACCTTGCTTGGATTGCTGAAAGATAATGAGCATTATGAGTATTGAAAAAATTGTGGAACAAGCTCTCCAGGATGGTTATCTTACACCAGCAATGGAAGCAGAAGTCGGGCGAATCTGTGATAGCGCTAGTGAACTCTCAATAGAGGAGTACAAAGCGTTGGATCGGCTGATGGTGTCGCTGTTGAGTGGGGATGTGGTGGCGGTACCACGCAAACAATTTATCAACGTTATGGAAGAGTTGGTACTGACAGAGGCAATATCTCGTGTAGCGGAAATTGAAGCGACTAGCGAAAGTTCTCTAGATGTTGGGGATATTGCCGCTTACGCCCTCAACCGCCTACCACCCCTATATGCTACTACAGAAGAAGGTGCCAACTACCAACGCCAACGCGCAAGGGCACAACTTGAGGAATTGATTGCCCAGCAAGTTGCCGAGGCGATCGCCCGCAACCTAGACCGACCAAATGATGATAGAACGCCTGTCGGAACTAAAAACACTGGCAATGAGGTTTTGCGCCAAGTCAGTACCTTACTCCAAGCATACGCACCCCATTTTGAGCAAAAATCAGAGTATTGAGCACTCATGAGTCATTAACCCAAGACAAATGACTCATGAGTGATCATTGACGTACTTCCACTGGCGTCCCCAAACTCACCTGGTTGTAAAGCATGCGGACATCAGGATTACGCATCCGCAAGCAACCGTGGGATATTGCACTCCCTACGACTTCATCATCTGGTGTGCCATGAAAGCCAATTTGATTCCGTCCATCTGACCAAAAACCAATCCATCGGTCTCCTAAAGGACTATCAGCACCCGACGGAAATATTTTGCCAGTAATCGGGTGACGCCAGGTAGGATTGAGTTGCCTATACATAACTTGGAAAGAACCAGTGGGCGTTTCCCAACCTTTCTTACCCACAGCAATTGGGTAACTTGCTATGACGAGATCCCCACGTTGAACGTAAACACGGCGATCGCTCAAATCAACTATCAATTGATTCTTTCCAGATGCCAGGCTTTGAGAAGATTTCTGTTGAGCGAAACCTTGACCTGAGAGCAAGCTTGATATATGATAGACAACTGGATTATGTCTTTTTTCCTGCGTCACTTGCCCCGGTTTTTCTGCTGCCCAAGCTTGCCCAGATAAAACGTTTCCACTTGCTGTTCCTAACTGGGTATGAGGGGTCATAGTCTTCATGCGCCAATGGACAGCCAGAGATAGGATTGCTGTACCAAAACAGAGCAACATCACTACACGCGTTAATGAGTCGTTTCTTACTATCGCCATCGTCTCTCTCCAGCAGACCCAGATCTTCTTCCATTTAGCTATCAGCTTACCCTAGCTTACTCTACCGTGACATACTCCCGACGCTCACCAAGAGCGGGTAGAGCGCGGGGCTTCCCGGCTTGGAGCTAAAGCACAAAGCCGCTCTACTGAGAGTGCGCCATGCAAATGACGCGTGAGCGCCATGGTGTGAGGAATGCTCTTTTTTATTACATCCTACTTCCCGTCGCAAGTCTTTGTCATTGTGAGTTTCTACTCTCGGGTTTTGACTCCTGAATTCTTCGCAAGTCAAAATGAGCTTGCAATATTAATAGCATTTACGGATAGTTAAACTGATACCCTCATGATTCGGTCACTAAAAATTCATAAATACTTATTAGTTCCCTCATGAATTTGTCAATAGTCCCAGGCAAACTAGGGCTATGGGGATTCCGCTACTGCAATGACGATCAAAAAGTCTAGGTGAGAAACCTTACTCGCTTTGGAACTCTTCACTAAATGTAGCAATCAATGATTATTGGTGTGGGGGAGAAAAAAACCATGTTGGAAAAACTATTACTAGCGGTTACGATTACTTTTTCCTTAAATCTGTTTTTGCAAGTTCAAGTCAGCGAGCAAACAAATACAAATAACAAAATTTACCCACAAGAAGCCGAAACAGCACCAAACCTCGTAGTAACGTTGCCACGGGAATAAAGTTTTATGAAGCACTAGTGGGGAGCCAATGCCTGCTTGTATATTTGTCCTTATTGCGTAACTTAAATATGTCAAGCGTATGTGGTCAGTTCTTAATATTGCACAAGTATAAGTAACATTGCCGTGTCTGGATTACGTAATGACTCAAGGGTGAAGGAGGCAAGTTTCTATGCAAAAAACTCACCAAGAAGTTGTTTGTGCCGCCACGTATCTACCACTCGTTAGTATACCCTAGTGTTCCAGTCATAAATCCGTCACTCAATAAAGGAACTTCCTGCTCATTAGCAGGTCTAATAGATAGGGATGATTTACAGCCAGTACGATCTATGAGTCAATCGATTACTGTACCCTGGTCAACGGTTGATACGAGACTTCCAGAAGTTTCGGTGCAAGTTGACAAAATCTCAAACCACGACCTAATTTTGCGTTGTCAAGCAGGACTACGCCCTGATCGTGCGGCATTTGCCGAATTATTGCGCCGTTATCAATCCCAGGTTGATAGAGTTCTATACCATCTGGCTCCTGATTGGCCTGACAGAGCTGATTTGGCTCAAGAGGTTTGGATTCGCGTGTATCGGAATATTAACCGATTACAAGAACCCGCCAAATTCCGGGGTTGGTTAAGCCGCATCGCTACCAACTTATTTTACGATGAGTTGCGCAAGCGCAAGCGGGTTGTTAGTCCCTTGTCACTGGACGCTCCCCGTGCGGTAGACGATGGCGAAATGGATTGGGAAATTGCTGGAGATACTCCCGGACCTGAGGAAGAACTGACGACTAGAGAGTTTTACGAGCAACTGCGGGAGGCGATCGCTGATTTGCCAGAGGTGTTCCGTACTACAATTGTTCTTAGAGAAATCGAGGGATTGGCATATGAAGAAATTGCTGAAATCACTGGTGTTTCTTTGGGAACAGTCAAGTCGAGAATAGCCAGAGCAAGAGCGAGATTGCAATCTCAGTTGCAAAATTATCTAGATTCGTAATGAACAGTTTCCGTCCTTTGGTCAATGGCAGATATGATAATTCGTTAAGAATATTAAAGAAATTACAGAGTGCTTCTGCCAACAGGAGAAGAATTGATTAAGTTCTCATGCTTGTCCGCTGTGTTTACCCGTGTAGGAATTGGTAATAATGTTAAGATGACTACTGATTCTCAGTTTGATGACCGTTCCCAATTGCAAGATCATAAAGATTTGCCAGATGGTTCGGCAAAGCATACCAATGAATCAACGGGTGTTGCTATGGATATGGTGAAGCGCGATCGCTTCGAGTTATTGAGTGCTTACCTCGATGGTGAGGTGACGGCTGCTGAACGCAAGCAAGTTGAACAATGGCTTGCAGACGATCCGACAGTTCAGCGTTTGTATGCCCGACTGTTAAAGCTACGGCAAGGTATACGGACTCTTCCAGTACCGGAACCACAACAGTCATTAGAAGAAACAGTTGAGCAGGTGATGGCACGTTTGCGCCGTCGTTCTACTAGGCTAGTATGGTTCGGTGGAGGCGCTGCTGTTGCTGCTTGCGTCATTGGTGCATTGTCTGGTTTACTAGGCGGCGAATCAAGGCTGCCTCAAATGGCTCAAAACCAACCAATACAACAGGCACAATCAGCAATGCCCACTCCTGCTGTTGTCAGTTCACCGCTCATGGTTGCCATAAATAACCCGGTGATCCCAATTCCAAAAACAGCAAAATCCTCTGGTGAAAATCCAGTGAATCAGGTGGAACCTCAATCGCATGATGTCGAGCACGAGCTAAATATTGAATACGATATAAACTAAAATTATGAATTATGAATTATTTTTTTTAAAATTTCATAATTCATAATCTATACTTCATAAATTTCAGAGCCACTCCACCAACCATTAGGTAGGTGGACGCCTCGTAATTGAAGCGCCAGATCTTGTGTCATTATGTAAACCCAAGCCCAACCAAGCGAATTGCCTTGTGGGTTATACGTCTCAATTTGTTTTCTATTGTAAAGATTTTCTGACGGGGCTCGGGCGGGGTGGTAATCTTCCAACTCGTCCAAAGCCTTTAAGACATCTAAATTCGTCAACGATAGTAAGTAGCCGTGGACAAGGCTATTTCCTGCTGTCATCGCCGGATAGCCCATTGGTAAAGCAAATAATTTACCCTGTGCGATCGCTTTAGTAGTCTCGACCACCTTACCAGCACAATATCTTTGATAATTTGCTTCACCTGGTTTGAGCGTGCCGTAGACAAAGACTTTTAGCACCAAGAATCCTCAATACTAATATCCTACTTTTTAATTTTAGAAAATAGGGTTCGTAGCAGTAACTCTAGAGTATGCCACAATAGCGAAACAGAAGCGACCACTAGATTCAGTTAGGAGTTCTCATTGTGGAGTCCCGATACAACCCAGTAGCGATTGAGGAAAAATGGCAAAAAACATGGACTGAACAAGGCTTAGATAAAACTGTTACAGATAGCAGTAAGCCAAAATACTACGCCTTGTCCATGTTCCCCTATCCTTCGGGCAGCCTGCATATGGGTCACGTCCGTAATTATACGATTACTGATGTGATTGCCCGCCTCAAACGGATGCAAGGGTACCGGGTACTACATCCAATGGGTTGGGATGCCTTTGGCTTGCCAGCAGAAAACGCCGCAATTGACCGAGGTGTTCCGCCATCGAAGTGGACTTATGAAAACATTGCCCAGATGCGGCAGCAATTAAAGCGTCTTGGCTTTTCCATCGATTGGGATTGCGAAGTTGCCACGTGTTCGCCAGACTATTACAAATGGACACAATGGATTTTCTTGCAGTTTTTCCAAGCGGGGTTAGCTTACCAAAAAGAAGCTGCGGTAAACTGGGACCCTGTTGACCAAACTGTCGTGGCAAATGAGCAAGTTGATAACGAAGGACGTTCTTGGCGCAGTGGTGCTAAAGTTGAACGCAAACTCTTGCGGCAGTGGTTTTTGAAGATTACCGACTACGCCGAACAATTGTTGAATGACCTCGATAAGTTAACAGGTTGGCCTGAGCGCGTCAAGTTGATGCAGGCAAACTGGATTGGTAAATCAACAGGGGCGTACTTGGAATTCCCCATTGTCGGGATGGAAGAAAAAATTGGCGTGTACACCACTCGCGCAGATACGGTTTATGGCGTTAGCTACGTGGTGTTAGCGCCAGAACATCCCTTGACAAAGCGCGTCACGACACCAGAACGGAAAACAGCGGTAGAAGCTTTTATACAAGAAGTTTCCAATCAAAGCGAGTTGGAACGGACTGCGGAAGATAAACCAAAGCGTGGTATTCCCACTGGCGGTAAGGCAATTAACCCGTTTACTGGGGAAGAAATTCCCATTTGGATAGCTGATTACGTGTTGTATGAATACGGTACCGGTGCAGTCATGGGTGTTCCGGCACATGATACACGCGATTTCAAGTTTGCCAAGGAACAGAATTTGCCTATCAAAGTGGTGATTGTGCCACCAGATAATCCAGATAATGTAGAACTCTCGGATGCAACGTCTTTACAACAGGCATACACAGAACCCGGATTTGTGATTAATTCCAGTCAATTCGATGGAATGGCTTCCACAGATGCCAAGCAAGCCATAGTGGAATACGCTGAAAAACAAGGTTTTGGCAAAGCGCGGGTACAGTATCGTCTGCGGGATTGGTTGATTTCGCGGCAAAGATACTGGGGCGCACCCATCCCAGTGATTCACTGCCCTAACTGTGGCGTGGTGCCAGTTCCAGACGAAGACTTGCCTGTGCAGTTGCCCGAAAATGTGGAATTTACAGGGCGTGGCGGTTCACCCTTGGCTAAGTTAGAAAGCTGGGTGAATGTGCCTTGTCCAACTTGCGGCACTGGGGCAAAGCGGGAAACTGACACGATGGACACCTTTATTGATTCCTCGTGGTATTTCTTGCGGTTTACTGATGCTAAGAATGAGCAACAAGTTTTTGACCCTGCAAAGACAAATGACTGGATGGCGGTGGATCAGTACGTGGGCGGGATTGAACACGCGATTTTGCACTTGTTGTATTCGCGGTTCTTTACTAAGGTACTGCGCGATCGCGGTTTGTTGAATTTTGACGAACCTTTCCAACGCCTGTTGACTCAAGGTATGGTACAGGGTTTAACTTATATGAATCCCAACAAATCTGGAAAAGATAAATGGATTCCTTCCTCTCTCGTCACGAATCCAGATGATCCTCGCGACCCGCAAACAGGTGAAGTGTTGCAACGCCTTTACGCTACCATGTCTAAGTCCAAGGGCAACGGTGTCGCCCCGGAAGATGTGATTAAGAAATACGGTGTAGACACTGCGCGGATGTTCATCCTGTTCAAAGCGCCGCCAGAAAAAGATCTCGAATGGGATGAGGCTGACGTGGAAGGGCAATTCCGCTTCTTAAACCGCGTTTGGCGATTGGTGACAGATTTTACTAACCAGCCAAGAGTAGCCCACAATCAGCAAGGACAACTGAGTAAAGCCCAAAAAGACTTGCGGCGGGCAATTCACATTGCTATCAAAGAAGTCACGGAAGATGTGGAAGGCGAATATCAATTCAACACCGCTGTGTCAGAATTGATGAAGTTGAGTAACGCCTTGGCTGAAGCTAGCTGCAAAGATTCAGCGATTTATGTAGAAGGCATTCGCACTTTGATAGTGTTGCTGGCACCCTTGGCACCGCATATTGCTGAAGAATTGTGGCATCAATTGGGTAACAGCGAATCAGTCCACAAACAAGCTTGGCCCAAGTATGATGAATCTGCCTTGGTCGCTGATGAAATCACTTTGGTGATTCAAGTCAACGGCAAAAAGCGTGCAGATCTGCAAGTTCCGGCACAAGCAGATAAAGCAGAATTGGAAAGGTATGCCCGTGAGTCAGAAGTTGTTCAGCGTTACCTTGAGGGTAAGGAAATTAAAAAGGTGATTGTCGTGCCAGGGAAGTTAGTCAATTTTGTGGTTGGTTAAAAGTTGTTTGTAACTGACGAGATGAAGAAAAAGAAGAAGGTTCTTGTTGCCTTCTTCTTTTTCCTAGTTTCTCAAGGAGCATCCCAAAATTTGCAAAAAAATGCGAGAGGGAAAATTTATAATCAAAACAATGCCTTCAGGAGATTGACACAATGACAATAAGAGAGTTTAAAGATGTTAATCGCCTGTTTTGATTAAAGTGTATAAAAATTAACTCTCACTCATCAGCGCAGCCAGCAAAATCCTGAGTACCACTTCCAATTCTTCAGTTACTCGGTAGAGGTTAATCGCTTGTTCTATACTTTGTGCCTGTCGGTATAATATACCAAATTGCCAAACATTACCTGTCGTTACTGCTCCCAATATTTCTGCTTGAGTCGAATCAATCCATCTATCAAGGGCTATCATTTCAGTCGCCAGTTGTGTAAATCCCTTGTTGATATCTGCTTGCTTGGCTTCAATCACAATTAAATGAGTCTTTGTTCGCAGGTAATAATCCAAATTTCCTTGAAGTCTATTGTCTACTTTAATACTATATTCGATTCGTAATTTAGCGCGGGAATAGTGGATTAAATCAGTGATAATCGGCGCAATTAGCATTTCCCGGCGTGTCGCTTCGTTCTCTAAATCCACATACGGTAACACTTCTTCAATCCGCTGTTTTAAATCGAGAAGTCGGTCTAATGTACCTGAATATTGAGGCAAATCGATAAATTTACGCTCGAACGAATAGCCAAATTCAGCTACTAAATCGTCAACCGGAAACCCTAACTCAAAGTAATTGCTAAAAGTATACGAGCGATTTGGGTCTAGCAATGATTGGCGGCTCATTTGACTGCTCACTTCTTTCAACCCGTCGAACTCACGTCGCCTTACTAACAGCGAACAGCAAACAGTACTTAAGGCGCTCAATAATTTTATTGAGATGGAGCGCCAATCATATGGAAGTAACGCGGCTCAAAGAGGAAAAGATTTTTCTGCAGTGCGCGGAGCGCAATCGCTTCCAAATTGAATGGGGTGAGGTGGTATTCTCAATCAGGATTCTTGTCCGTCACAAAAAGCTCTGCTAGTCATGACGCTCCCACCTAACCCCATACCCAGTCTCTTTGAAACTTTCTAAAGCTATGTTTAAGCTGCTAGTTGGTGCTAGCTTGCTTTACCTGCTCCTGCTTTTGCTCGTCAGATGGAGTTGATTCTGTCTTTTCTGGTTGCTTCTCAGCCGTTTGTTGTTCTTGCAGTTGGTTGAGATGAATGTTATTCACTTGAATAATAAAGTATTCTAATGCCTGGCTTGCCTTTTGTTGCTGTTGGCTTTCGTCAGACACATCGTAACAACGATAAGGCGGAGTTACTCCCAATATAAATTTCTCTTGTTCAGCCTCTAACAATTCAACGGCTGTGTTAGCAGCAACCGAATTCTTCTGAAAAGGAAAAGAGGTAACTATACTGGCGATTATAGAAGCAATAGCTGGGCAAAGTACAGGAAGCCACTTCAGCCAGGCTTGCCCTGCTTCTAACTTGTCTACCAAAACTAAAATTGGTGTGACTCCTGATAAAATAACTGTCGCAATTTGCAAACTATAGTAAAGGTTCCTCGATACACTCCGAATTCTTTTATAATCATCAATCAAGTCTTGGCAGTACTGTAAAGCCTTTCCTCTTGCCAAAGTCAGCGTATTTTTATTCCAGGAATTATGATTACTTAATAGATAAGTATACAGCTCTGCTTTTTTGGTGAGGTCAGATTCCTTGGCAGACTTCTTAGAGTCTTCAAACACTTGTCTATTGATGAGCAACAAAAAAAACAAAATCGTTAGAGATACTGCTCCTGCAATGACAATTTTCTTATCATCTGGATAAAATATCACAATTATTCCAGAAGAGAAAAAAGCAGCAAGTAATAAATACTCAATTACCTTCAAGGTAAACAAATTTTTCTGCCCTGAAGGAGAGGAAAAGCTTTCAACGGTCTCGAAAATTTCCCTTTGGTTTTTCTGCTCAATATTCGTCAATTCAGAAGTAGCCATTGCTTTTACTCAATTCGTTACGGGTAAAATGTAGCACAGAAATTATGCTGAATACACTCGCCTCTACTTCGCTAGTCATTAATTAGGGAAATAATCAATCATTACAATACAATTCTTTACTTAATATGGCAACAGATTTTTTATCATTAGTCATTACGCAATATGGAAAAAAATTAGTAGGAGACAGTTAAGACAGTTAAGACAGTTAAGACAGTTAAGACAGTTAAGACAGTTAAGACAGTTAAGACAGTTAAGACAGTTAAGACAGTTAAGACAGTTAAGAGCAAAACACGCAGATACTAGCTTAGCTAGATGAGACAATTCAAAGCCAAACGAAGACGGGGTATTTTGCTGAGCAATGAAGGGTTACAGCGGTTGCAAGCAGCAATTTTGGCTATGGAGATGGCATAGAACAATAGCGATCGCTTCACCTCACCCAAACAATAAAACCATTCCCCCTTAACCAAACTTAGTGCCATTCGGTGAAAGGGAAAAGGGAGAAAACACGCTCTCATGATTTCCTTTACCCTTTACCCATTCCCCCTTAACCAAACTTACGTGCCATTCGTTTATAAGTACTGGGTGCGGAATCTGCGTCAATCCTCAAACAGGCGATCGCCTTTATGCAATCGATGTGCAATTTGATATGTTTGGACTTGCGATCGCATAGTCGGTGAATGTGCCGCTAAATACCTAGTCACAGCAACTAATACATGAATACCAGCAGGAGTTTGACCCAAAAAAGAATACTGACGGAAAGCCGCTTCTACTTCTTGAATGACATGAAATTCCCGATTTTCTCGCAGCATTAATTTACCAAGCATTGCCAGTAATCTCTGTGGATTGCCGCCACCGTAAAGATATTGAGCAACTAACTGCCCTGCTTCGTTCACTTGCTGTTGACGATTCAACAACTCCGCCAATTGTTGAAGCAATTCCTCGGGATTTTCAACTGGTTGTTTTGGTTCTGGAAGTCGGGCGGGCGGCACATTCAAAAAGCGGTTGAGGTACACACTCATTGCAGCATCAAACACACCCCGAAGCAACTCTAACGACGGCACCCGGTGCAATCCTTGATGAACTGCATTGGCAAAAGTGAATGGATGATGTGCTGTGTTCCAGTCTCCAAAGTCGTTATTGGTATTAAATCGGGCTACACGGAGGGCGGCTGTGTATGTGACTACACCAGCTAATTGCTCTTGAGTGCAACCTTTTCTCAGTGCAGTCAATAGCGCGTCCGCTATAGCTTGAGCATCTTCACCTAACAGAATAGCAACCAATTCTTCCCGACCTGACCAAGTTCCCCATTGAGGTAGTCCTTCCTCCAAAGCAGTTGGCAACTGTTCAAATGCAGACTCTAAAATTGCGACTAAATCCACAGGATAGCGCCAGGAATTTGACTCTTCCATGCGGGAGGCGTTCGCCAAGCTAGGAATCAAACTTGCTAAAACTTTCTCAGCACCCTGCCAATCTACAGCATCGAGTGCTTCTAACGCCTTATTAGTAAAGTCGAGTGTGTGACCGACATCAATATAGCGGTGGTCTGTCACAGCAGCAAATAACATATCCGCAATTTCTTTGCGCTCCGCACCCATCCGAATTGCAGAGACTAGGCAGCGTTCTGCTGCTTCACTATCCCGCCGTTCGATAAACTGGCGGAACCAACCTTTGAGGGTTTTTATGTCAACAGTGGAATTGGGCAATGGGTGAACTACAAAGTGAGGTGGCGCACCTCCACTGTCACGGGAGACAGCTGACAGTCCTTGATAAAGGGCAAGGGGTCGGTCTTCTGCATCCAGATACGGCAGCAAGTTCATCATGCACGTATGGATGGTTAACCCTGCACTCCAACCTTCCTTGTTGTAACGGGTGCCAAACTCTAATCCCATTTCAAAGGGTTCGGTAGCATCTACCCCCATGTCTAGTAGGGCAATGACAGATTTGGCAATCACGAGGGAAATGCCTTGTTCTAACCCATCCTGAAGCCGTTGGCATTGGTGTATATAAGAGTCAACTTGGGGAGTCAGATTCACCCACACCTCGCCATCGCGAATTTCTACAGGAAAGGCACGCACATCATCTGCCCAAGAATCGAACGTTCCCCCACTTGCAAGGTCAAACCGGGCATAGTGCCAAGGGCAAGTGACAATACCATCTTTGCAAGTACTCCCATGCAGGGGAAAACCCATGTGAGGACAACGGTTATCTATTGCATAGACTTTATTGTCGGAGTAGAACAGGGCAATGGTGTGCTTTTCTAGATTAACGAGCAAACTCCCTGCTGCTTGCACATCTGCAAGTTTGGCAGCACGGATGTATCTGTCTGTACCTGTTGCAGGTTCAAAAGTTTGAGTCATATGCGCCTGATGGGATAGGGGTTAGAAACTGTAAGTTGTTTTCTGTACACATCTGTACATTTCTAGTCATTTTGTAGAGGTCTAGGCATAGTCGTATCCATCCTTTCGATGAACAGGTGTTAAGTAGTCCAACTTAATTGACCTCCGTTTTTTGTCAATAACAAACTCACCATAGCCGTGAGACATAGGACAGACTCGTGCGGTGAAAGTCCCAGCATATTTGCCTTTCAAGACATCAGCGCGAACAATATCACCTGTGCAGAATCCGAGTATTGGGCGCAATGGGCGATGTTTTTGTGGATAACCAAACTTATCCGTTTGGCATCGCTGTCTACCACCAAAACCAGTTGCTTTAACTCGAAGAATTTTGGTAGTAGCGAGTTTGATGGTTTCGACTACGCCCTTACGGGTGAGTCCTTCGGACACGCTACGCGAACGGCAGTTGCCTGCACTGGCTTTTCCGTCTACAGCACTACACTGACCAACACAAGCAGCATCAATCCAATGCGCTTTTGGCAAATCAAACTGAATCCGGTTAAACTTGGTTTGACCTCCGGTTCCTGTTCTAACTGGCAAACCAAAAGACTTCAAAATGTTGAATAGTACCCACCTAGTACTATTAACGGATGCTGCATCTTTCAACGGTGCTTTTGCTTGCTTAAGGATGCGATTTAGCACTTCTGGTTTACCTTTGAGAAAATCCTTTATATCCTTATTACCTTTGCGTTGATTGCATTTATGGCAAGCCAAGCAAAGATTGGATATGCGGTCACTTCCTCCTTTTGACTTTGGTTGAATATGCTCAATTTCTAGTGGAACATCTTTGACACCACAATAGGCACACTGGCGATTCCACTTCTCTAACAGGTATTCACGGCATTCATAACCGTGCAAAGTTCCTTGCTGGTATTCAGTTCCAGAGATTTCTGGATTCTGTATTACTTGCGTGTCAAACTTAACCAGTTCTTGAACGATAGAACCAATTGGCGCGAACTTTTGAAGACGTTTTACCCAGGTTTCGGTTGTTAAGACACGATGTCTGAGAGACGGAGCGTTGAGCCTACCATGATTGAGCTTGCGGTTGAGGAACCGAGCTTTACGGTAACGGGTATTACGGTTTCTACGTCCTCTTCTAACTGCTCTACGATGCTCCAGAGCATCTTTGATTTGTTGACCACGGTGCTGCAACTCCATTCCCCAAATAACATTACCCTGATTGGTAACTAAAACAATCCCTGTAAACTTAGAACCTGGGTCAATTTTGAGTGTGAGAGGATATACATTTGGATTCTCAATAATTCGCTTTAAGATTAAGGTGAACGGATAGCGCCTAAAAACTGCTGCTTTCCCAGAATCCAGTAACTTTCTTGCTTGTGCCGGATGCACTGGATTGAGAGGTGTTTTATTTTGGTCAATAAGAAAAACGTAGTTTGACATATTCTGTCATCCTTATTTCCCTTCGGGTTCGCCAGTTCCCTAGGTTGGGAGACCCGCCTGCAGGACTGGACTCACTAAGTAATGTTTGCCTCGACAATGATTTAAGAGCTTGTTGGGAAGGCAGCACTACAGCTATAAACCTGTTTGCTGATTACTTAACTACCTTCGACAGAGCTTGATGCTGGCGTTCACATCAAGGTGTCATGACCCAAAAATCGTAGACCTCTAAAGTCTTAGTCTGCACGCTCCGACTTTGTACAGCTTTGTCTACAATTGACTAGTTTTGTATAGGTTTTTCGGAGCGGATGAGAAGCACAGGTGATAACTTCTACTTCCTACTCTGGCGAAATTTTAAGGGTTTGAGCAGAAATTGATTCTAAATTTTGTTAAGTAAGCCAGCATAGAACAATACGGTTCAGTTAGGGCTGAACGATGTGAATTTCCAGTGTGTAGAGACGTTGCATGCAACGTCTCTACGAAGGTTGACGCTAGATCAATTTTCTTAACTGAACCGTATTGCAGCATAGAAGCAGCTCCCCCCAAGCCCCTTACAAACGGGGCTTTATCAAGTCAACGCTTGCGTATCTTTCTACACCCTACATCCCACACCTTATTATTTAATGACTTTTTCACTAAGTAGATTCGCTTAGTTTGTTATGTGGATAGATGGTAGGTTTCAAATACTCTAATTCCCCATTTTTCCGTGCAATCACTTTAGTTTGCCGGGTATTAGGCGTACCCAATGAGGAACAGTTGTAAAATCTTATCCTGGACAGAAAAACAAAGCGATATAGATAGAAGATGAAAAAATTTTTGGTATCAGGTGCGTTGCTACTCTTGCTCCCTTTAACAGCTTGTTCCCCCAGTACATCTGGAAATTCTGGTACAGGTGCAAAAGAGGTAAAACCTTTGGTCACAGGGGCAATTCCTGATCAAGACCCGGAGAAATTGCAGCGACAGTACACCAAACTAGCCTCTTATTTACAAAAAGAACTTGGTGTTCCTGTAGAATATAAACCCGTCACAGATTATACAGCAACAGTAACAGCATTTAAAGTCGGAGATTTAGATTTAGTTTGGTTTGGGGGATTAACTGGTGTTCAAGCAAGGTTGCAAGTTCCAGGTGCGGAGGCGATCGCCCAACGTGACGTAGACGAAAAATTCCACAGCGTTTTCATCGCCAACAAAAAAACGAATCTCAAACCATTCAAAGACACCGCCGATCTTAAACAACTTAAAGGGCGTACCTTCACCTTTGGTAGCGAGTCTTCCACTTCTGGACGTTTAATGCCACAATACTTTCTTCAACAAGCTGGCGTCAACCTCACAGATTTTAAAGGACAAGCTGGCTTTTCCGGCGACCATGATAAAACCATCAAACTTGTAGAAGCAGGAACCTATGAAGTCGGTGCTTTAAACGAAAAAGTTTGGCAAAAGCGCGTCAACGCCAAAGAAGTAGACTTAAATAAAGTAGAAGTTCTCTGGCGCACCCCTGCATACTACGATTATCACTGGGTACTCAACCCTCAAGTCAAACAGCGCTACGGTGAAGATTTCGGCAAAAAAGTGCAGAATGCATTGTTCAAACTAGACCCCAAAGTCCCAGAACAAAAAGAAATTCTCGACCTCTTACAAGCAGAAAAATTCATTCCCACAAAAAACGAAAACTACACTCAAATCGAAAAAATTGGTCGAGAAATAGGTAAGATTAAATAGTTGCAATGCTGTTGCAAACTAATGGAAACGACATTCAAACTAGCAGATAAGTTTGATACTAAACTTCTTATTCAGTTCATCCAAGAGTTTTACAAGTATGATGGTCATCCATTTGATGAAGCGACTGTTAGCACAGCTTTGGCAAAATTTTTAAATGACGATTCTCTAGGGCGAGTGTGGCTAATCCAACAAGATAGCCAAGTGATTGGATACATTATCCTGACATTTGGCTACAGTTTAGAGTACCGAGGACGTGATGCTTTTATCGATGAATTTTATATCCGAGAAAGTCATCGAGGACAAGGAGTAGGCGTGAAAAGCATACAGTTTATAGAAAGTGTATGTCCTTCTTTAGAGATTCATGCTTTGCATTTAGAAGTTGAACGGGAAAATACAATTGCACAAAGCTTCTATCGAAAGGTTGGTTTTACAGACCAAAATCGCTATTTGATGACAAAATCGATAAAAATCTGATACGTCCTAACACACGCAACAACTTTCTGTAAATTTCTCTGCGTCCTCTGTCTTGGAAAGTTCTGAGCCTCGCTCCGCGAGGAGCTGACGCTAACGGAGGAAGCCTCCGCTCAGACTTTCCGCTGCGCCTCTGCGGTTCAATTCTTACCTATGAACCCATCTACACCAATTTTTGAACTCAAAAACGTCACAAAACAATTTGGAACCTTCCAATCTCTCTCTAACATCAACTTGCAAATCTATCCAGGTGAACGAGTCGCCCTTGTTGGTTCCAGTGGTGCAGGAAAAAGTACCTTAATTAGCTTACTCAACGGTACACTCCAACCCACACAAGGGGAAGTTTGGGTACTCGGTCGCAACCTTGCACATCTACGTCCCAAGTCTTTACGGCAAGTGCAGCGGCAAATTGGTACAATTTACCAGCAATTTCATTTGGTTGACAACCTGCAAGTTATTCACAATGTCAACGCTGGACATTTAGGACGCTGGTCATTTTTCAAAGCTGCTGCTTCACTCGTTTACCCCTTGGAGGTGGAAACAGCGTTCAAAGCATTGACGCAGGTAGGAATTCCGGAAAAACTTTACGAACGTACAGACCGCCTTTCTGGTGGACAGCAACAACGGGTGGCGATCGCCCGTGTTCTCGTGCAAGATCCCGCTGCTATCCTTGCTGATGAACCTATTTCCAGCCTCGACCCGGAACGCAGCCGCGAGGTTATGAATTTGTTACGTTTTTTAAGTGAGGATACGGGGAAAACACTGGTTACAAGTGTCCATGCCATTGAATATGCCCGCAGTCACTTTCAGCGTATTATTGGTTTGCGACAGGGACGGGTTTTGTTTGATGCACCTGTTGAGGAGGTGTCACCGGGGATGGTGGAAGAATTGTATAGAATTTAACCGCAGAGGCGCAGAGAACGCAGAGGAGGAGGGAGGGAGGGAGTGAGGGAGATGAGGGAGATGAGGGAGATGGGGGAGATGAGGGAGATGAGGGAGAATAATTAATTGACTAATGACTAATGACTAATGACTAATGACTAATGACTAATTCAATATTGCCTAAACGACCTTCCCCTGTTAACTGGCAGGCTTTTTGGGGATTGCTGTTTGTTTTGTCGGTGGTTTGGTCGTTGTCTGTGGCTGGTGTATTTCAGCAAGATTTAATTAATCAGGGGGGTTGGTATCTTGTTGTCCGCTTTCTTGTTGCTGCACTTTCACCGGATTTGAGTCGAGAATTTTTGCTGCTGACTGTGGATGCAACTCTGAAAACTCTTGCTTATGCTGTTTGTGGCACGTTTTTCTGTGTAGTTATTGGGTTGGTGGCTGGTGTTTTATCCACACAGGTGTGGTGGAAGTCAGTTTCGTTTGGAAGTTTTCAAGCACCTTGGCTGATAGTTAGGGCAATTTTAGCAATCCCGAGAGCAATTCACGAACTGATTTGGGGATTGTTTTTCGTGAATATTTTTGGACTTGATCCACTGGTGGCGGTGCTGGCGATCGCCATTCCTTTTGGTGCTATCACTGCTAAAGTATTTTCTGAAATTTTAGACGAAACTCCCCGTGGTCCTTTACTCGCACTACTCAATAGTGGTGTTCCTACCCTGAATGCTTTTGCTTACACCCTTATTCCTCAAGCTTTCCCTAATCTACTTTCTTACGGCTTTTATCGGCTTGAATGTTCAATTCGTGCTGCTGCTGTATTAGGTATCATCGGTGCTGGTGGACTAGGTTATCAAATTTTCCTCAGTCTCCAGTCGCTGCGTTATGAGCAAATGTGGACTTTGATGTTCGCGTTGCTGTTGTTAAGTGGTGGAACAGATTTTTTGAGTGGGTTGTTACGTCAGCGTTTGGGTGTCCCGAGTCGTTTGGATTTGAATGTTCTGAATTTGAAGCAGCGCAAAAAGCTGATCCCCCCAACCCCCCTTAGGAAGGGGGACTATGATCCCCCATTTTCAAGCAGGGCTAGGGGGGATCATCAAGTCTTATCTGAACAGTACCGACGTGACCCAGTGATAACTTTATCCTTACTGGGCGGTGTTGTTCTACTTATATTTTCGTTCTGGTATGTCAAAGCCGATTTTACAAAACTCTGGGCACCCCGAACTGCTCAATTGTTGGCGGGAGTGTTTCACGACTTGTTCCCTCCGGATGTTAGCCAGTTGAATCAGATGTTGACCCTTTCGGCGCAGACTTTAGCTATGTCAATTTTGGCAAGCACAGGCGCAGGTTTAGGAGGAATTTTGCTTTCTTTCCTAGCAGCGAGGGGAGACAAATCAATTCAAAATTCAAAATTCAAAATTCAAAATTCAAGATTTTTCTTAACTCGGTTTGTTCTGTTGTTTGCCCGTGCTGTTCCAGAACCAATTTGGGCGCTGATCTTTCTGTTTGTGTTGTTTCCAGGGATTTTGCCAGGTGCGATCGCCCTTGCTATCCACAATTTAGGTATCTTAGGGCGTTTGATGGCAGAGGTGATAGAAAATTTGGATGAGCGACCTTTGCGTTCCCTGAAAGCTTTGGGTGCAACTCAATCTCAAGTCTTCCTCTATGGTATTCTTCCTCTGACTCTTCCGCGCTTCCTCGCTTACATCCTCTACCGCTGGGAAGTTTGCATTCGCGCCACCGTCATTGTCGGGTTGGTGGGTGCTGGTGGTTTGGGGCGTCTCCTCACGGAGCAACTAAGTAGTTTTGATTACAAAGGTTTGCTGGCAACCTTAATCGTTTTTCTTGGTCTTACCTTTGTGGTAGACATGATTAGCGCTTCAATACGGCGGTCTTTGAGGTAAGTTTTGAGTATCAGTGGAATATTTGTTTGGCAGGCTATATTTGACACTCCCCACGGCTAAAAGCCGGGGGATTCTTGGCTCATCGTCGCAACTTGCTCAACCAGGCTTGCGCCAAGAAAAGTAGAGGTTCCGACTCCCCAAGCGTTACTTCCCGGATGCCCTCCGGTAGACTTTGCTTTACACAAAATATTGATCGCTGCATTCACGTCGCGTTGCAGAACACACCCACACTTGCAGGCGTGTGTTCGGGTTGACAATGTCTTTTTCACAATGTTTCCACACCCACTACACTTTTGACTCGTGTAGTGAGGTGCAACAGCTACAACTTGAGTGCCGAACTTCACGGCAAAATATTCCAACCAACGACGAAAAGCGCTCCAAGCCACATCGCTTATTGACTTAGCTAGACGACGATTTCTTACCAGCCCTTTGACATTTAACTCTTCATAGGCGACTAAGGCGTTAGCCTTGCATACGTTACGCGCCACTTTCTTTGCGTGTTCTTCCCGTTGCCTACTTACTTTTAAATGCTTGCGAGCATATCGTCCTCTGGCTTTGTGTCTGTTGTTTTTTCTTTTCTCCTTAGAATAGATGCGTCGTTGAGCGTGTTTTATAGCCTTGGAAGCTTTCTTGTGGAAACGGGGATTTTCCTCATGATACCCGTTTGAATCAGAGTAAAAATATTCCAACCCAACGTCTAGCCCAACTTCGCCATCACCTGTCCTAGGTTCAGAGGTTGCATCCACTTTGACGCAAAATTGCACGTAATACCCATCAGCACGACGAACAATCCGGACTCGTTTAATCAACTCTACAGGGTACGTGTGAATATCCCATTTACCCAGTAGCTTGAGTTCCCCAATACCTTTTTTGTCTGAAAAGGTAATTCGGCGTTTGGTTGGGTGCAGCTTCCATCCCGATGTCTTGTATTCAACAGAACGAGCATCCTTTTTAAAACGTGGATAGCCCTTTTTGCCTGGCTTGTTCTTTTTACAGTTATCGAAAAAACGTGAAATAGCTCGTTCTACATTCTCAACAGATGCTTGGCACGCATGGCTATTCAAATCTTTAACAAATCCGTATTCAGCCCGTAACGCAGTGTTGTACTGGTAAAGCTCTTTCTTCCCTACGCCACGGTTATCCATCCAATATCTCAATACTTTGTTACGTACAAATTGACTGGTTCGGATCGCTTCATCTATTGCCGTTAGTTGGGATTTCTTGACTACAGCTTTGTATTCCAGTACCAACACTTCTTTTACCACCTCCTTTTATTTGTTAGCTTATGTATAGTATATACACAATATCTAGCAATGGCAACCAAGAAAAGGTTAAGAAACGTGCCTGTTTTACATGATGAGGTAAAAGAAAGACATCAAATAGTGGTAACACCAACTGCTTGGGAGAACATGAAGGGAGAAGCTAGTAAACGGAAGATTAGTATTAGTGAATTGATAGAAGAGTTTGGACGGGGATTGAAATCCCCTGCGGGCTAACCCCATGTCTAAAGCCAGGGGCTTGCGCCCTTTGGCTGTTTGGTCAATACTGTTGAGTTAAGGATTTTAAGTGTAGAGACGCGCCATGGCGCGTCTTTACATGGCGCGTCTTTACATTGCTATGTGCCTACCAAACAAAGCTACAGCCCTAACTAGCAGTCAGGTAAGTTTCTAATGCTTCGGAACCACCAATGTGTTTGCCATCAACAAACACTTGGGGAACCGTTGTTGCACCTGTGACAGCTTTTAACGAGCGAGTTGTCACACCTTTACCCAAAACAATTTCTTCGTAATCAATGCCACGTTCTGTCAGCATTTCTTTAGCACGGGCACAGAAGGGACAACCAACTTTTGTAAACAAGGAAACTAAGTTAGGTTTGACTGCATCAGGGTTGATGTATCCAAGCATTGTCTCTGCGTCAGATACCTTAAAGGGATCGCCTGGTTCTTCAGGCTCAATGAACATCTTTTCAATCACGCCATCTTTCACCAACATCGAATAGCGCCAAGACCGTTTGCCAAACCCTAGGTCTGTTTTATCCACAAGCATTCCCATGCCTTCTGTAAATTCAGCATTGCCATCGGGTATAAAAGTTATATTTTGTGCTTCTTGGTCTTTCGCCCATTCATTCATCACAAAAGTATCATTAACCGAGATACAGACGATATCGTCCACGCCATTTTCTTTAAAAACTTTTGCCAACTGGTTGTAGCCAGGAACATGAGTTGATGAGCAAGTGGGAGTAAACGCTCCGGGTAGGGAAAAAACTATTACGGTTTTACCTGCGAATAAATCATCGGTTGTTACATTTACCCACTTATTATCCTGACGCAAGCGAAAGGTAACATTGGGGACTCTTTGTCCTTCTCGATTCGACAACATTGGGTTTGCCTCCTTAGTGAATCTCCTGATTAATCATACTCATAACGAATATGACTTTTCAATAGCAAATTTCCTCAGTTATTCTAATGCAACATACGCGCGATGGCAGGGAGTGCCCGCCCCAAGTGAGCGATCGCCCAGCCGTAGCACTGCGCAGAGCGCAATCGCACCAAATATCGGGTTTCTTAAGTACGAAACTGTACTGATATTAATGCGGCTTGGAGTTATCTTGAAAGAATAATATGAAAAATAAATTCCGTTTGTCTTTGGACAGAAAGGCAGGCGAATATTGCCTGCTCGATTTAGCCATAATGTTTACCCTAGGACAAGGTATTTGGTACTAGCTATGTATAATCATTCTTTGCCGCTCAACGGTCTGCGAGTGCTCGTTGTTGATACTGACCTTGATTCTAGAGTTTTGTTGACAATGGTGTTTGAAGAGTATGGCGTCGAGACGATCGCCGCAACATCGGCTTTTGAGGCTCTAGAAATCGTCAAACAAGTTAAACCAGACCTCCTGATCAGCGAAATTAGCTTGCCCAATGAAGATGGTTACTCGCTAATGCGGAAGGTGAAAGCCCTTGAGAAGGCGCGACAAGTCGAGATCCCAGCAATGGCTCTGACAACATACAACAGCGAGGACGATCGCGCCCATGCTCTATCGGTCGGCTTTGAGAAGCACTTACCTAAACCTTTTGATATCGACGAGTTAATCACAACAGTTGCTTGCCTAACTCGACAAGTTCAACTTAACTAAACAAGTTCAATAGGTGCCTACAACATGAATGCCACTGCCTTTACTCAACAGGTCAAAGCGATGTCTGATCGCTTAGTGAACTTGTATCAAGGGATCGACACATCCTCTTCACTACCGCCATCGGCTCTTTCTGAACTCGGCATTGCCTCTGAGCGACTTGAGGTAGCGGCAAAGATGCTCTACCAGCAGAATCAGAAGTTATCATTGGCTGACCAAACTGTGGAAGCTGAGCGCCAGCGCTACCAGGAGTTGTTGGAGTTTATCCCCGATGCTTGTCTGCTGACAGATGCAGCAGGAACGATTCAGGAAGCGAATCAGGCGGCTGCCAAGTTGCTTAACCGCCAGCAATCCTTCTTAATTGGTCGGTCTCTAAACGCTTTCGTCACTCATGAAACTCGGCAACACTTTCAGACTAAGTTGCACCGGCTCCAGCAAAGACCAGGGAAACAGGAGTGGCAGGTCTGCTTGCAGCCGCATCAAGGTGTGGCGTTTCATGTCAGTGTCCTCGTAGAGGTCAACTGCCAACAAGCAAACCAGCCGCTTACCCTGCGCTGGCTGTTGCGCGACGCGAGCGATGCCTTCGGCAGTTCGCGCAGCGACCATGGCAACCAGGTCGAAGCACAAGAACAGCCTGACAGCAATACCGATTTGGGCTACCCTTTGCAGGTTTATCACAAGGGGGAAACAATTCCTTTAAACCCTCAGACGATTTGGCAGGTTCGTTCAGGACTGGTGAAGCTAACAACGTTTTCTCATACCGGTCAACAGGTGTTGGTTGGGTTAGCAGGTGCAAAAGCCCCCTTTGGTTCTAGCTTGACTGCCCTGCCGCTCTATGAAGCAACTGCCCTCGCCGATACTCAGCTATGGTGCATTCCACTCACCGATTTCGCGACTTCTCCTAAACTCAAGCAGCAACTTTTACCTCAAATTAGCCAACGACTCAGACAAACTGAATTGCTACTCGCGGTTTACGGACAAGCACGAGTCACAGACCGCTTCCACAGCTTATTACAGTTGTTAAAACAGGAAATTGGGCAGCCTGTAGCGGATGGCACTCGGCTTTTGGTTCGTCTCACCCATGAAGACTTTGCCACTGCTTGCTGCACAACCAGAGTCACCATCACCCGGTTGCTTAAAAAACTACAGCAGCAAAAGAAGTTGAGCGTAGACTCCCAGCGTCACCTGATTTTGAAGGGATGGGACAAAAATTAACAGTGACCAGTTATCAGTTATCAGATATCAAGTATCCGCAGTATCAGTTTCATCCTCCGGGGGAAACACCACACCAAGAGCACAGAAAGCGTTGGTGTCAGTAGAACCACACCAGCCCGAGAAAGCGTCACTGCGGCTGGTACTGTTCACTGTTTTAAGTGTTTGGTGCTGACAGAACAAGAAAACCTCTATCTACACACAACCGGATCGAGGGTTCATCAACAGTTAATCAACGGCTTTAAGTTCTCAACCCAGAGGTATTGAGTCATGACCGAAGAAGTTCGAGTCAGCCCTAAGGCTGAGCGTATAGAGTTAGAGGAGCAGCATCGTGTATCCGAGCAGTTGCGAATCTCTGTTGAGAAAGCGCGGCAATTCGCACAGATAGCGCGAGCAACTGCTCAAGAAGCGCGGCAATTCACACAGATAGCGCGAGCAACTGCTCAAGAAGCGCGGCAATTCGCAAGGAAAGCGCAAGCATCTGCTGAGCAGAGGGGCTTTGCTGCCGAGAAGCGTTATACTGTCCAGGAGTTTGATCCCTCTCACCAGAAACTAGAGTAGCTTCACGGCAGCTGGACTACGCCAATTGTTACGAGTGTATGGACTTCTGACAGTTTTCTTTAAGCTAGGCTTAAAGAAAACTGATCGCACGATTTTTTTGAAAAACGCTCGCATGACTGCTCAAAACCGCCTGCTTGCTGTACTGCCGCCTGAGTTATACGAAAAGCTTGCCCCCAACCTGAAACGAGTCTCGCTGGAACAGGGCACGATACTCCACCATCCTGGCGAGACTATTAAGGATCTCTATTTCCCCATCGATTGCCTGCTCTCGATCACGGTCACGATGACTGACGGCTCCACGGCTGAGACGGGTATGGTCGGCAACCGTGAAGTGATCGGCGTCAATGCCTTCATGGGCGGAAGGGAGACTACGCAGACGGAGTACATCGTACAGATGGCGGGCAGCGCGTTCAAGGTGGATGCAGGGATTCTGCTAGAGGAGTTTGATCGCAATAAAAAGCTGCGCGACGTGCTGCTGCGCTACGTACAAGCACTGATCGCGCAGATCTCGCAGACCACCGGCTGCAACAGCCTCCACGTTCTAGAACAACGCTTGGCACGCTGGCTGCTGGAGGCGCAAGACCGCGTTGACTCGGATGACCTTAAGCTTACCCAGGAGTTCCTCAGCCATATGCTGGGCGTACGCCGCGCTGGCGTCACCCAAGCTGCCCAAAAGTTTCAGGAGAGTGGTCTCATCCGGTATTATCGAGGTCGCGTCCAGATCCTGGATCAGCGGAGGCTGGAAGCGACTTCGTGCGAGTGTTTCAGGGTTCTCAGAGAAGAATACGATCGCTTGCTCGGAGGAAAGGACAGAGATGGCTGATTGATCTCGTTCTCACCTTCTATCGTGGGGCTGAGAGTGAAGCACCAAGCTGAGGCTTTCTGTCTGATTGTGTACAAATTAAGTTTCTTCAAGCTGTAACATTATCTCTTCTCCTCAGTCTGCAACTAACAATTCTAAAAAGGAGCAAACGGGGAACAAATGAGCGAGAAAAAAGATGTGCCACCGACAATTCTGATGATGGAACTGGATGACGATACGCGCCCGCTCCTGAAGCTAAACCTCAGTAACCGAGGCTACCACGTGATTTCAGCGCTACAAGAAGAAGACGCGATCGCCCTAGCGCGTGGTGTGCGCGATCGCCCTGAGTTAATTTTGCTCAACCAGGTCAATCTGCCGATAGACCAGGTCATTAACATAGGGCGGCGTATTTGTCAAGGAGCAGAACTCCCCAGCAGCACGCCGATTGTCGTCATGGCTGAGCGGTACGGGGAGGATATGGAAGGCAAGGACATTAAGGTGGGCGAAAGCGAGTACGTGACCTACCTGGAAGATGGGGAACAGTTGATGAATCTCCTGCACCGTCTTTGCCCAGTGTAGACGCAGCCTAATCAACTTGCGTGGGTTGTGTGATTAATGACCACCTTTAAAAGGATTGGTATAAAGCTTGTCCTGGCACTCGACACCAACGTCAAACTTGCAATCTGAACGAGGATATGCTATGCACAGGAGTACATAGCCAATCGTCTCCTGCGCGGGTTTGAGGGCAACTCCTTTAGACTGATCCACCTCACCCTCAATTAAACGTGCTGCACAAGTGATGCAAGCACCATATCGACAACCCACTGGTAACCGCAAACCTGCTGCTTCCACTGCATCTAAAATATATTGGTTTTCTGCAACTTCAACAACAAAGTTATTGCGATTCACAAGTTCAACTTTGTATGTTTTCATACAAATCTTGTAGGGCAGGCATCTTGCCTGCCATATTTTCCCTTAAATCCAAATATCAGAGGTGCAATCGCCACCAGGATAACGTATCTCATGAGCGCGAGATGGACCTGCTGGTTCTTTGCCAAAGTCAACGTAGAAATTCTCGTTGATTTTCAATCCCCCGTTTTCAGTGTCGCAGTCAATTTGTAGTAGATATGAGCCAGTTTTGGATAAGTCAGGGTAAAACTGATTGTCCCAAGTGCTAAACAGGGAATTGGTGACATAAAGCCGCTTGCCATCAAGACTCAGTTGCAGCATTTGCGGTCCACCAGCCAATTTTTTGCCCTTACTTTCCTCACTCTTGCCCAACAAGCCACCAACCCAAACTTGACCTGTGAGTTTGGGATCGGAGGGATCGCTAATATCGTATTGGCGAATGTCTCCGTGCAGCCAGTTGGAGAAATAGACATAGCGATCGTCCATTGAAAGTAGGATATCGGTAATCAATGATGGTACAGGAATGGGCCAGCCTTCCACTTCAACTGATGGCACATCAATCACTTTCTCGACTTGCCAATGACCGTTGGGCTTGTGCCAATGCCAAACATTGCTGCTGAGTGCGGCACCAACGAATCCGTGAGTGCTGTCGGGGTTATGGTGAAAGCGCACTTCTAAGGGGATGAGTCCTTCGTCACCCAAGTCAAAACTTTGGATAATTTCGTGTTTCGACCAATCCCAAAAATGCAGTTGACTACCATAATTTCCAGCCGCTACATCCTTGAGGTCAAAGCCGGGATAGTAGGTTTTGGGTGCGCCCCACTCGCTACTCACCATGATATTATGACGCGGCTGGTACCAAAAGTCGTAGTTAAAGCGCATACCGTCGGCTTTGCGTTCCCAGCGTCCAGCAATGTCAAAATTCTCATCAAGTAACAAAAAGCCACCAGGACCATTCCCTTCGCTGTCACCCAGCATGGAAATCATCACGTGACTATCAGCTAGGCAGTGTACGGTATGGGGAGCGGTGAGGTTAGTTTTTTCCTTGATTTCTTCAGGTTCAATGACTTTGTGAAGTTTCGGGGCTTTTGCATCCGCTGTATCTACAATGTGAATTCTGCTGGAACGTTGACCGGGAATCACCAAAAAACGCCGAGATTTACTAGCATCGCCGTGACAAGAACTGCAAGCATTCCAGCCAAAATGATGCAGTTCATCGCCAATATAAGGCATTGGCAAGCGGTGAATCACTTGCGAGTAGGTTGGAGAGTTGGGGTCAACGTCTATGGTTGCAAGATAATCCGGCTGTTCAATACCTGTACCCGTATAAAGTGCAATTGTATATAGTACCTTTTCATGTTCCGCTTTCGTTGCGGCTTCTGGGGAAGCGTAGCCGGGACCACAGCAAGCATGAGCCATATTTTTATATCTCCAACAACTTCTGAAAAATCACAATACACAATCTTAATTTATATAGCGGTTTGCAACCCGGAGTAAGGTATAGAAAGAAATAATGAACCACAGATGGACACAGATAAATTTGTACTTCATTCAATTGAGTTGCGCTATATAAAAAACTATAGCCAAATTTGTAAGCCCAATTGTTTTAAATATCTTAAGCCCAACACAATCTGCTCACGTCTACCCCAAAGCTCTAAATCAAACCAGCCGTCATTTTCAGTATTGTTATCTAACATGGCTCCGGTAATGTTAACAGTTAATCCATAACAATAAACCAGCCCTGCAATGACCGGATAAGAACTATAGTTTTTAGAAATACAAACTTGAAATTTAGCACGAGTGGTTTGTCCTTCTACCATAGTCAAAGCAGCTTTTTTTTCATCGTCTTCAATCTCGTCACTTGAATTGACAGAAGCACATAAAAGCTGTAGCTTATCTCTGTTTTTTTCTGGAAGGCTTTTGAGGTCTAACTGCAAAATCTCTATATTCAGTTCTTGAAGATAGGCAAGACCAGCTTCTACTTGTTGAGAAATTCCTTGAATTTCAAGATTAAACCAACCATCGTCTTCTGTATGAGCTTCTAAAACAGCTGCTGCAATATTGATTGTTAAATCGTAACGAGAAATCAATCGCGAGACAATGGGTTGGCGATTGTAGTGCTGAGGAACCGTAATGTAGATATGACCTAATGTGGTATGAAAAATTGTAGATAATGCCATCACCCTAATTCCTCAAATTATCAGCAGTTTCACGAGCTGATATAAATCAAAAACTCCCCTAGCCTTTGAAATTTCCAACGGCAGAGTTATAAAATCCAGTTAATCTATAGAATTACTGTAGATTATCATAACTCATTTTGCTTTTTAGGAGGTAGAGGAAATTGCAGCCATTACGACTTTAGGAAGAGAGTCTTAAGTTGACACTCCCCACGGCTAGAAGCCGGGGGATTCTTGCTTCGCGGGGATTCCAATGAATTTACCCTCAGCAAGCATCTTGACTGTCTGCCCGACAGCTGCAAGTCCACGTATCGCGACTATTTGAGCGGCTGCTACATCTCTATCGGTTGTATAGCCGCAATTCGTGCATTTGTGAGTACGTTCCGAAAGCTCTTTTTTACCTGTTTCAACTCCGCAGTTTGGACAAATCTGACTTGTCTTGCGGCTATCTACTTTTTGAAAATAAACATCGCGCTTGAAACAAGTTTGTTCAAGAATGTTGAAGAACTGACCAAATCCCGCATCCAAGCAATGTAACCTGTGCATTCCACGAGATAAGCCGACAAGATTCAAATCCTCAACAAACACCATTCCCGCGTTGTCGCAGATTTGATGAGATAGCTTTCGATGCCAGTCTTTACGACAATTGGCGACGTACTCATGCAATGAAGCAACTTTCTTTTGGGCTTTTTTCCAGTTGTTCGAGCCAATACGTTTTCTGGAAACGCGCTGTTGCAGCAATTTAAGCTTGCGCTCGGCATCTACAAAAAACCTCGGACGCTTGACTAAAAGACCATTAGAGGTTGCAACAAAACTTGTTAATCCTACATCTATCCCTACTACTTCCCCGTGCGGCAACCTTTGAGGTGCGTTCACGTCCCATTGAACGGTTAGCATCACGTACCAGCCCGAAACACGCTTAACCACACGGGCTTGCTTAACTATTCCACCATCCGGGATATCCCGCGATTGACGGAATTTGACCGCGCCAATGACGGGTAATTTTACACACCCATTGGTTAATGGATTTTGCCCTAACTGAGGAAAAGAAAAAGACCGCATTCGTCCTGGCTTTTTAAATCTTGGGAACCCATGATTTTGCTCCCACATACTTACAAAAGCCTTTTCAAGCCTTCTCAGTGTTTGCTGCAAAGATTGGGCATTAACACGTTTTAAATACTCATTTTCTTTGCGTGCAGCAGTTAGAGACAGTCTTAAGACGCCATTATCATAGACAAACCTAGTCACTCATTGACAGTTGTCATTTTCTTCAATTAATTCATCAATAAGATTTCTCAACCGTTCCTGCCAACCAGGAATGGTTTTTACAGCAATTTTCAGGTAAATAGACCACAGTGGTTGAACCAACCGAAGGTATGATCTTCGGTAATATAATTTACAGCTTCAGTCATTGCTTGGTCGAGTAATTCCAGTGTGCGCGCTTCACGCGAA
>Ga0209902_100141_pt1 | contig 128611 bp, 101 predicted proteins | sample FECB27metaG_FD_188304 | JGI IMG/M metagenome (GOLD analysis project Ga0209902, IMG submission 188304) | Cyanobacterial communities from the Joint Genome Institute, California, USA - FECB-27 (SPAdes) (version 2) | ecosystem: Environmental > Aquatic > Thermal springs > Hot (42-90C) > Microbial...
ACACTCGGGCGGTACTGATCTGCGCGTGCTGCAGGAGCTCTTGGGCCATGCCGGCATCGAGACCACCCGGATCTACACGCATCTCGATACCTCCCGCCTCCACCAGATGGTCCGCGACCTCAACCCCCTGAATGAGGAGTAGTAAACTGAGGTCTGAGTGAAGGCTGGAGTCGCGAGCACGAGGGCAAGGGCGACAAGAGGGCGGAACATTGGTGGCCTTAGGCGGAAGGATGGTTAACGAAGTGACACCACCGAGGTGGCGCACGAATGTGATGATCTCAGGCCAAGTTGCGGGGCGGCTCCCTTGATCAGCCTCTTAGCGGCTTTGTGTAGACCAGATGCCGGTGCCAAGGGCACCAGCTCGATCCATCCTGCGTCTCGGCTCCGCAAAAGAGGGCATCAGATCGATCATCTGAGACGATGAACCGGCATTGGCGTGCCCGGAGCTTGAACAGGGTTGTTCGGTTCCGTGGTGACGGCTCGCTGATCTCAGGCATAACTCTCACATCCCGTGGGCTGATCCGAGAGCAACACGATGAGGGCTGGGGAGAGTTCCAGATTCATGTCAGCGATCAACAGCTTAATCGGGATACCTGAGTGCAGTGGCTGCGGTGGTGCTTCAGCTCAACAGGACCAACTGCCAAATTATCGTTTATCATCCTGTAACCGAGCTATCTTTGCCTAGCAGGTTGCAGGCGCCTGAGCGAAGGACTCAATGGCTGGCTCTGATGGTAGCCTTAATTCGGTCCAATCCCTCCGAGGTTAGTGGGTCGATCCTCAGGATCGGGTGCCCTCCGGAGGAATTGCGTTGGGAGAACGCAAGGCGCACATAGCCGCTGTCGCGGAGCGGGAGGAAAAAGATCCCGTCGGACTCCCCCTTCAGAAAGCAGCGCAGGCCAATATAGAAGCTCTCCTCGTAGCCCTTTACGGCCCGACGAATGGCGGGATGAATGACAAGGGTGATGCTCTTGCTCTCACAAACCTCTTCAACGCTTTCGAAACTCAACACGGCTGAACCTCGCTGCCAAGGCGGCCCGCTGGCCGCTGCCTTAGAACAACGCCGTGCATGGGGGTGCTGTTCGCTCTAAGCTCAGCTTATCCACCAAGGGATGAGCTTGCCTGACCAGAAGCATTGGGGTATCACATCGCGTTAGCACTCCTATGCGTCGAGTGCTAACCGTGCTGCTCGGCGCAGACGAGTGCCCTCAATTCCATATCGAAGAGGCACACCCATGACCTTTCGCCCACTGCACGACCGCGTTGTCGTCCGCCGCATCGAAGCCGAAGAGAAGACGGCCGGCGGCATCATCATCCCGGACACCGCCAAGGAGAAGCCGCAAGAGGGCGAGATCGTCGCCGTCGGCCCCGGCGCCCGTGACGAGAGCGGCAAGGTTGTTGCCCTCGACGTGAAGGCTGGCGACCGCGTCCTGTTCGGCAAGTGGTCCGGCACCGAAGTGCGTGTCGACGGTCAGGATCTCCTGATCATGAAGGAATCCGACATCATGGGCGTGATCGAGAAGACAGCCGAAGCCCAGAAGGCCGCTTAAAAACGGCTCAGGCCCGACCAGATAAGAAACCACAGGAGGTTAGCTCATGGCTGCCAAAGACGTAAAATTCTCTTCTGACGCTCGTGATCGCATGCTGCGCGGTGTCGACATTCTGGCCAATGCGGTGAAGGTCACGCTCGGCCCCAAGGGCCGCAACGTGGTGCTTGAGAAGTCCTTCGGCGCTCCGCGCATCACCAAGGACGGCGTCACTGTCGCCAAGGAGATCGAGCTCGCCGACAAGTTCGAGAACATGGGCGCCCAGATGGTGCGCGAGGTCGCCTCGAAGGCCAGCGATGTGGCCGGTGACGGCACCACCACGGCGACCGTTCTGGCCCAGGCCATCGTGAAGGAAGGCGCCAAGGCGGTTGCCGCCGGCATGAACCCGATGGATCTCAAGCGCGGTATTGATCTGGCTGTGGCAGAGGCCGTGAAGGACATCCAGGCCCGCGCCAAGAAGGTCGCCTCGTCTGAGGAGATCGCCCAGGTTGGCACCATCTCGGCCAATGGCGATGCCTCCATTGGTGAGATGATCGCCCAGGCCATGCAGAAGGTCGGCAACGAGGGTGTCATCACCGTCGAGGAAGCCAAGACCGCCGAGACCGAACTCGACGTCGTTGAAGGCATGCAGTTCGACCGCGGCTACCTCTCGCCGTACTTCATCACCAATGCCGAGAAGATGATTGCGGAGCTCGAGGATCCCTACATCCTCATCCACGAGAAGAAGCTCTCCTCCTTGCAGTCGCTGCTGCCAATCCTCGAGGCTGTGGTGCAGACCAGCAAGCCCCTACTGATTGTGGCGGAAGACATTGAAGGTGAGGCTCTGGCCACCCTCGTGGTGAACAAGCTCCGTGGTGGCCTCAAGATCGCCGCTGTGAAGGCTCCGGGCTTCGGCGATCGCCGCAAAGCCATGCTCGAGGACATCGCGATCCTGACTGCCGGTCAGACGATCTCCGAGGACCTCGGTATCAAGCTCGAGAACGTCACCTTGGACATGCTCGGCCGCGCCAAGCGCATCCGCATTGACAAGGAAAGCACCACGATCATCGATGGTGCTGGTTCTACGCAGGACATCGAGGCTCGCGTGGGCCAGATCAAGGCGCAGATCGAGGAGACCACCTCGGACTACGACCGTGAGAAGCTCCAGGAGCGTCTCGCCAAGCTCGCAGGCGGCGTCGCGGTGATCCGTGTCGGCGGCTCGACCGAGATCGAGGTGAAGGAGAAGAAGGACCGTGTCGACGATGCCATGCATGCCACCCGCGCTGCGGTGGAAGAAGGCATCGTTCCTGGCGGCGGCACGGCCCTGCTGCGGGCCAAGGCTGCAGTTGCCAAGCTCACCAGCGACAACCCTGATGTAAAGTCCGGCATCAACATCGTCCTGCGGGCTCTTGAGGCTCCGATCCGTCAGATCGCCGAGAACGCGGGTGTTGAGGGCTCCACGGTCGTTGGCAAGATCAACGACAACACCGCGTCCGACACCTTCGGCTTCAATGCTCAGACGGAAGAGTTCGTGGACCTGCTGCAGGCTGGCATCGTCGATCCCGCCAAGGTCGTCCGCACGGCTCTCCAAAATGCGGCCTCGGTCGCCGGTCTGCTGGTCACCACCGAAGCCATGGTGGCCGAGACACCGAAGACCGACGCTGCCCCGGCCATGCCAGGTGGCGGAATGGGCGGCGGCATGGGTGGCATGGGCGGCTTCTAAGCCCTGTCTCCAGCTTGATGAAATAAGAGTCCCGGAGCAATCCGGGACTTTCTTGTTTAAGGCTCACCACGAGGCATCAATCTTTAGGAAGACATTACGCTAAGCAATTGTAAACAGGTTCGAGCAGACCATGTGCCTTGCGTTTCATAATCATATCATTTTGCAGGTACTCCCATGAAGAATGCTCGACGCTTCCTGGTTTCTCCATGCATTGCTCGCCTTATTGTGAGAGATCGCGGCGTCGACCGTCAGATCGTCGAGGGTCATCTCTCGTCTCAGTCTGGCAAAGACCAGTTCATCCGGCTCGCAGCAGATCAAGCGCACTTTGTCTTGTCAGGGCACGATCCAGCAGGCGACGTGGTGGAGAAGCTCGCCCCGCTTCCTCGTGAACATGCCGAAGCGCTGTTTGGCCTTTGCATCGGGCAGATCTCCTACGACCGCCTCCATCTACCTCTGCAAAGCGGGCTGAACCACCCGATCCAGCTTGACCGCGTCGTGTATCCCAGCAGCTTCGATCTCATCACAGTCGAGTTTGACAACCACCAACAGGCAGAGGCCTTCGAGATCCCCATCTGGTTCGGTCCCGAGGTGACCTCTGAATTTACTTATGAGTGGCGCTATATCGCTCTCAATGGCCCACAGGCAAACCCTGAGGTTACGCTCTCAAGCCAGCAGGTCGAGGCGGTGCTTGATATGCTCGACCGATCCCAGCCAGCTGCCAAGGCTAACAATGTTTCTGCTGCGGATGACGTCATTGTCGCTCTCACCCGCCCACTTGAGACATCAGGTCTCCTGAAAGCAACGAAGGATACCCCCATTCCCCAAGGGGTAGAGCCGCTTGCCGAAGCGACTGCTGAACCGATGAAGATGTCAGCTCAATAGCTTGAGGCTGAATGGGACCAGTGACCGAGCGCTGCCGTGTCCAGGCATTGCTCGGTCACCGATTCTGATGGGGTGGACGCCCCCCAACGGCCTTGATGTGCCACAGTGGAGGTGTTGAAGAGCACCACTTGAGGGAGGCGTCCATGGGAGAGGTTAGCACGATCGGGATGGATCTGGCGAAGAATGTCTTTCAGGTTCACGGTGCCGATGCATCGGGAGCGGTGCTGTTCCGCAGAAAGCTGCGGCGGCACCAGGTGCTCGCATTCTTTGCAGCTCAGCCGCCCTGCATGGTGGCGATAGAGGCCTGCGGCAGCGCGCACCACTGGGCGCGCGAGATCGGCCGGCTCGGGCATGCCGTCCGGCTGATCCCGCCGGCTTACGTCAAGCCTTTTGTGAAGCGCCAGAAGAACGATGCGGCGGATGCCGAAGCAATCTGCGAGGCGGCTCAGCGCCCGACCATGCGCTTCGTGGCGCCCAAGAGCGAGCAGACGCAAGCCGCCGCTCTCGTGTTCCGGGCGCGTGATCTTTTGGTGAAGCAGCGAACCCAGATCATCAATGCCCTGCGCGGCCATCTGGCTGAGTTCGGGATCGTGGCGGCCAAAGGCCCGGCTCGCGTTCCACAACTCATGCTGGCTGTGGAAGATCCAGCCGAGCCGATCCCGGAGATCGCCCGACCGGTCCTCCAGATGCTGATCGAGACGCTCCATCGGCTGGACGAACAGATTGCAGGCCTGGACCGCGAGGTCGCCCAGCGAGCGAAAGAGAACGAGACGGCGCGGCGGCTGATGACCATTCCCGGCGTCGGCCCAGTGACCGCGGTGGCCCTGGCGGCGCTTGCGCCACCAGCCGACACGTTCAAGCGCGGGCGGGACTTCGCCGCCTGGGTGGGGCTCACGCCCTTGCAGCACTCCACCGGCGGCAAACAGAAGCTGGGTGCCACCTCGAAGATGGGCGAGCGGACCTTGCGCCGCCTGCTGATCATCGGCGCGAGTGCCGTCGTCCGGTGGGTGGCTCGCAATGGGGCTCCGGCAGGCTCGTGGATGGCGCGCATGGTCGCGCGTAAGCCGCCGATGCTGGTGCGGGTGGCGCTCGCCAACAAGATGGCCCGCATCGTCTGGGCTCTCATGGCGAGAGGTGGGGTTTATCAGGCTCCAGTCGTGGCGGCATAAGTCGTCGCGGCTGTGGGGCCGTTGGGGCGTGGGAAGGTCAGAAGGAGAGAGATGGCGCAACGGTCAACGAGACGGGATCGGGAAAACCAGCTTTGCGACACGAGCCTCGAGCACGTGGTTCTGATTTGGACCTGATCCGCGAACTCCCATCCGGGCCCGCGGCATGTGAGCCGCAGTAAAGGCCGCACACATGTCAGACCCTGACCACGCGCTGCACCGAACCTGAAGATTCTTCTTGCGTCACACGGGGCGTCCACACATGTCGCAAAACGACGAAGTGCACTCAAGCAGCGTAACTTTTAGCGTCTAAGGCATGGTCTAGACGATGAGATCGGCCTCCCATTTGAGCTGACGAGTTAAGCACTTCTCACTGGTCTCCCGACGGAGCATGCCTTAGCCCGATGTGCCCGCGACCGACACCTCATCGTCTGAGAGAGTGTTCCCCAAAACGCAAGCCCCCGGGAGTGCCGGAGCACTCCCGGGGGCACGGTGTGGAGACGAGATGAGACCGGCAGGCTACACCGACTGCTAGAGGCTGAGCCGATGCTCATTCGCGTGTGCCAGTCAGGTTTGCTATCAGCCTCAATCCTCGTCCGCTCCACCCGTTCCGATCAGGATCTCGCGTTTACCGGCGTGATTTGCCGGACCGACGACGCCCTCCTTCTCCATCCGCTCCATGATTGAGGCCGCCCGGTTGTAGCCGATCTGGAGGCGACGCTGAATGTACGAGGTCGACGCCTTCTTGTGCCGCAACACGATCGAGACTGCCTGATCGAACAACTCGCCCGATCCTAGCCCCATTTCGCCTTCGTCGAAGACCAGGGTTTCCTCCGCCTCTATCTCCTCGTCCTCCTCGGCCGTGACCGCCTCCACGTAGACGGGCTTTGCCTGTCGCTTGAGGTGAGCAACGACCCGTTCGACCTCCATATCTGAGACAAATGGGCCGTGCACGCGAGCGATGCGGCCCCCTCCTTGCATATGGAGCATGTCGCCCTGGCCTAAGAGCTGCTCGGCGCCCATCTCGCCCAGGATCGTGCGGCTGTCGATCTTGGACGTGACCTGGAACGAGATCCGGGTGGGGAAGTTCGCCTTGATCGTGCCGGTGATCACGTCCACGCTTGGCCGCTGCGTGGCCAGGATCACGTGAATGCCGGCAGCACGGGCCATCTGGGCCAGGCGCTGGATCGCGCCCTCGATCTCCTTGCCGGCCACCATCATCAGATCGGCCATCTCGTCGACGATCACCACGATGTAGGGCAGCGATGTAAGGTCCATGACCTCTTCGGTATACGTCAGCTCCCCCGTGGCTTTGTCGAAGCCGGTCTGGATAGTCCGTGTGATGACCTCCCCCTTGGCCTTGGCCTCCGCGATGCGGGCGTTGAAGCCGTCGATGTTGCGCACGCCCAACTTCGCCATCTTCTTGTAGCGGTCCTCCATCTCCCGCACGGCCCAACGCAAGGCGATGATTGCCTTCTTTGGGTCGGTCACGACCGGTGTGAGCAGATGGGGGATGCCGTCATAGACGGACAGCTCCAGCATCTTGGGATCGACCATGATCAAGCGGCATTCTTCCGGCGTGAAGCGGTAGACGAGCGAGAGGATCATGGTGTTGATCGCCACCGACTTGCCCGAGCCGGTGGTTCCGGCCACCAGCAGGTGCGGCATGCGGGCGAGATCCGCGATGACGGCTTCGCCCCCGATCGTCTTGCCGAGGCAGAGGGGAAGTTTGTGTTTCGAGACCTCGAAATCGTCTGAGGCAAGCAGTTCGCGCAGGTACACCGTCTCCCGTGCCTCATTCGGCAGCTCAATGCCGATGGCGTTGCGGCCTGGGATGACCGCCACGCGCGCGGAGACGGCACTCATCGAGCGCGCGATATCCTCTGAGAGCGCAATGACGCGAGATGACTTGATGCCGGGTGCAGGCTCGAATTCGTACAGCGTGACGACCGGGCCTGGATGAACATGGATGACTTCGCCCTTCACGCCGAAGTCGCGGATGACCTTCTCCAACCGTCCCGCCGTCTCCTCCAAGATATCTTCGGTCAGCTCTGGCCCTTCGCGTTCCGGCGGCTCGGCCAAGAATGCGATATCCGGCTTCTGATACGACCAGTCCTCTGTTGCAGCAGGACGGGAGATCGGGTGCCCCCAAGTCGATGGAGCGATTTTGTGAAGGTCCACGACCGGGCGGGTCTCCTGAAGCGGTTGGATCAGGGCAACCTCTGCCTGAGTTGGTGCTGGCACAGCATCAAGCACGGGCACCTCCTCGATCGGCTCCTGAACCGTAACGGCTGCCTGATCAGGTACCGGATCTGGAGCAGAGCCAACCAACGGTTCGGGCTGTGTTTGAAGGGCAAGCTTCTCCAGCTGTGGTTTTCCGCTGACTGCCGGCAGGAGGTTCTCGTAAAGAGCGAGGTATCCGAAATCGACCTCCTCGATAGGATCCGACACACTGGTACCTGGAACCTTATGAGCCGCTTCTCCTTCCGCAACAGCGATCCCGGTCTCGAAGGCCGTTTCGTGGGGCTGTCCGGATAGCAGCGCCGCCTCAATAGAAACGCCATACTTCGTTTCGGAAGCTCCATCCGGATCCGCTTGGCTGTCGTCGATGGCCTCGGCGATCACCTCGATGATCTCCAGCATCTGCCCATCGGTGGGAGCGGCCGATAGAGCTTGCAGATTCCCCGCCGGACGGACGCCAGCCATTCCGTATGAAAGGCCCAGCCATGAGAACGAGACGGCCGCAGACGATAAGCTGAAGGGAGCGGCGGCCAGCGCCATTTGAGGAGCCGGGAGGCGTTCCTGGTGAGGCACCTCATCCGCAGCAGGGACCTGCTGGGGCAGCGGAAGCCGTGTCGCAGTTTCGATCATCCGGCGCGAAGCACCAGCCGTTTCTCCAAAGCCTGCTGCGTCAGCCAACGCGGCTTCTCTGTAGGCGAGGGATGCCAGTCGTTCTGATACCGGATCCTCAGAGGCCAACGCCGATCGCAATTCCGCGATCTGGCTTCTGACAGCCGGCTCGGATGCCCCAACGGTTTCCTCGTCGATTACGGAGCGGATGTGCTCATCCGTCGAGTTGACTGCGGGCGCTGGGTGCCCAGGCTCCTTGGATGGGAGTTCCCCATGGCCGTTGCGAGCTCGAATAACCTTGTCCGGGGTACGCGTGGCCTTCACGCCCTCGGCAAGAACAAAGGCTTGTCTCCACGGCGGCTCGTCACCATCCTGCGCCGGGTTGCCTTCGGCTCCCCTTCGATCCTGCCGCAACCGCACGACGTTGGTGATCTCACGGGCATCTTCCTCTCCGGGAAGGGCTGGCGGGGCGAAGGGTGGTTTACGGGTCGAATGCATGATCTCTTACGCAACTGGTTGGTTATCGGCCAAGCTGATTCCGGCAGTGTCGTGACTCTGAGAGCAAACCGTAAACAGAGGGTTATACTGGGGCATGGTCCACTTACGACGGGCGACGTCACATTAACCAAACCCGGACCTATCGAGGCAGATTTCGTCGCTTGAGCCAGTCAGGCAGCGAGGTTGGCCGCACCTTTCCATTCCGCTATGGCGGTGAGGCGATGAGGATGGGTGGCAAGGGCGGAGCGGCGGGTGCGGGGAGGAACGAAGAGGTTGCGCACAACGGAGAACACACTGACGTATTGCTGCAGGCCTCCCGCCGATCGAAAGCCCTGCATCATCCACTCCCGCTTTCGCAACGGAACATGGGAATTCTCGGCCCGGTTATTCAGGCCCTTGTGAGCGCGGAGCTCAACTGAGGGCATGATCTGACGTCGGGCCGCTGCATAGGAGCCGAGCTTGTCGGTGATCAGCCGCCGGGGTGGGTAGGCCTGCTTCTTCAACAGCCGCTTCAGCAAGCGCTTGGCTGCCTTGGTGTCGCGCCGACTCTGGACGATTTCATCAAGCACATAGCCGTCCTGAGCGACCGCTCGCCAGAGCCAGTACTTTTGGCCGGCAATGGTGATCACGACCTCGTCGAGGTGCCAAATATCGCGCCGGCTCGGTCTCTTGCGTTTGAGGCGGCGGGCGTACTCGGGTCCGAACTTCAGAGCCCATCGCCGGACGGTCTCATAGGAGGCGAGGATGCCACGCTCCAGCAGCATCTCCTCAACCGGTCGCAGGCTCAATGGGAACCTGAAATAGAGCCAGACCGCATGGGCGATGATCTGGGGTGGAAAGCGATGACGCTTGTAACTGACGGGCTTGGTCATGGCAGTCCGTCTACACGGCTCACACTCATGCCCAATTAACGTGACGAGCCCCGGCCAAGACCCGCTCGAACTCCAGGCTGCCGGAGCTGGTCGAGCTGTTCCTGTCGCGCCCGCTCGTGACGGTGCCGCTCGGGGCCAAGCTGCTGAAGGTCACACCCAAGGCCGTCGACCTGATGCTGGCCCAGCTCGGCGGCGCCCTGCCGCGCGAGCTCACCGGCCGAACCCGCTACAGAGCATGGGGCATCGTGTAGAGGCCGCGCAGCTCAATCAACCCACTTGGATATTGGCGTCTTGCGAGTTCATCTGTGGCGAGCAAGTATGCTCCTTGCAAATGGGGTAACCGGACGTCGATGATCGAAACCCTTATAATTGCCGACGACTTGACTGGTGCCGCAGATTGCGCCGTTTCGTGCGCTACGGCGGGTGCCGACACCATGGTTCTTCTCGATGCAAAAGCCGATCCGGGTGGTGCAGCTGCTGTCTCAGTCGATGTGAATTCCCGGGCTGTGACGCCGCAGGAGGCTGGAGCCGCTGTCACAAGAGCTGTCCAACAGCTCTACAGCAAGAGCACACGCATCCTGTACCACAAGATTGACTCGACTTTGCGTGGCAACTGGCCACTGGAGCTTGCTTATATTCGCCAAGTTGTGTCCAATGTGCTTGGGCATGCACCCCTTGTGATTGTTGCACCCGCTTTTCCCGGAACGGGACGCGCGACGATCGACGGGCAGGTGTTCGTCAACGGCACCCCGATCGAGAATACCGACCTCTGGAGACAGGCGAGCTTGCGACGTTCCGCCGATCTGCGGGCTATCCTTGCGGATGCAGGATTTAAGGTCGGGCTGGTTATTCTCGAGCAGGTCGCGCTTGGTACAGAGGTACTCAAGGCGCAGCTCGAAAAGTGGGCAGATGCCGGATGCGATATTGTCGTATGCGATGCTCAGACCGAGGATGACCTGCACACGGTTGCAGCCGCATCCCTCATGCTGCCTAGAAAGCCGCTGTGGGTCGGGTCTGCAGGCTTAATGCGGGCTCTCGCCACGGCAGGGGAGGAGGCGGTCGTTTCCAAACCCGCCCCAATAAGGGCGGCAGGAAAACCCATTCTCGTTGTTGTGGGCAGTGCATCCAGTGTGTCACACACGCAGTTCGATGCACTGGCGGAGGAGCAGGACGTCATGCCCCTGACCATTCTTCCTTCCGCTCTGCGGGAGGGTAGTGCCCCAGAGCGGGTGCAGTCCTGTGCCCAAGCACTGGATGTGGCTTTGGCATCGGGGTCAGATGTCGCAGTCACGATCCGGGGAGAGGAAATCAACTTTCAGGAGGGGCCGCAGCTTGCCGCGGCTCTGGCCGAGCTGATTGCCCCGCAGCTGTCCCGGGTTGGCGGGCTTATTGTGACCGGGGGCGAGACGGCACGGGCGATCCTGGATCGAACCGGCATATCAGGCTTGAGAATGCAAGGCGAGATCGAGCCCGGAGCCCCCCTCGGAGTATCGACCGGTGATATTGCCATCCCGGTGATCACAAAGGCCGGTGCTTTCGGCGACCGCACGACCTTGAAGCGGTGCCGCGCGATCCTGCGAGCTGGTGGGAGCTGTCATTCCAATTCTGCAATTAGTGAGTAATGTAGGCCTTGGGATGAGGGGTTCGTGCATGTGTCAGCCTATCATAGCAATCACAATGGGCGATGCGGCCGGTGTTGGCCCGGAGATCATCATGAAGGCGCTTGCTCATCGGGAGGTCTACGAGCGCTGTAAGCCCCTGATCATCGGAGATGCCAACCGCCTGCGGCAGGCCGGCGAAATCGTCGGCTCCACCTTGAAAGTTCAACCTGCGTCAGACCCGAAGGAGAGTGCGTTCGAGTATGGGTCGGTTGATTGCATCGATCTCGGCTTGATCCCCAACAATCTGCCGTGGGGCGAGCTATCCTCGCTCGCGGGCGATGCGGCATTCCGGTACATCGAGAGAGCGGTCGCACTGGCCTCAGCCAACGAGGTCGATGCCATCTGCACAGCTCCGCTCAACAAGGAGGCGCTCCACGCGGGAGGGCATCCATTTCCGGGTCATACCGAAATCCTGGCGGCGCTGACGCACACGCCGGAAGTCTCGATGATGCTGATGACCCCGAAGCTGCGGGTTATCCACGTGACCACCCATGTTGGCCTCATCGATGCCATCGCGAAGATTGAGCCGGGACTGGTCGAACGGACCATTCTGCGCGGGCACGAGGCTCTTGTGCGCTCGGGGATCGCCAGCCCCCGCGTCGGGGTGTGCGGGATCAATCCTCATGCCGGCGAGAATGGATTGTTCGGCCATGGTGAAGAGGAGCAGAAGATCGAGCCAGCCGTGCAGGCACTCCAGGCGCGCGGCGTCCATGTCGAAGGCCCTCTTCCGGCGGACACCCTGTTCTTCCGCGCCCAGCGCGGCGACTTTGATCTTGTGGTCGCCATGTACCATGACCAAGGCCATGGCCCGGTCAAGGTCCTTGGGATTGAGGAAGGCGTCAATGTCACTGTGGGGTTGCCGGTGATCCGCACGTCTGTGGACCATGGCACGGCCTTCGATATCGCTGGAACGGGCCGGGCTGATGAGCGGAGCATGCTCGAGGCCCTCAGGCAGGCCATCCTCTTGGCGCCGCAGTGTGCCCCCCTTGCCTGAAAGCCGTTTATGGTGCGAGACCTCGGTTTATCGCGAGAACGACTGAGGGGGCAGGCGGCGCACTAGACCATATGCGCCGTCGGCTCGTGGCCGGCTGACCTTATCCGCCGTCGTATGCACTCAACATCCGGCGCCGCATCGCAGCACCGCGCCGGAAAAGGCTGCTACTTGGCTCCCTGCGGCCGCATCACACCCTTTTCATCGCGTCGCAATGGTGCCGTCTGCTTCGGCAGGGGAGCGCCGGGAGCCTCCGCGACAGTAACGCCGTGCGGCCAGTCCGACGGAGCAATCGCCACGTAGCGGGCATAACCTCCCGTGCCGCCAAGCGGCTTTGCAAAGCCGATGGTGATCAGCGCACCCGTCTCCGGCACTTTGTCGAGATTGGCCACGCCTTCGGCTTGGGCGAAATGGTTGTGCAGAAGCCATGACTCGCCTTCAAGGGTCGGCGTTGTATCGGTGTCGAGCGGCTCATGGCCATGAAACAGGATCTTGCGCTCAATGTGCAGGAACTTGAGCGCATCGAGATTTACGCCCGGATGGGGTTTTGCCGCGAAACGCGCCGCGTCGTTCCAGCCCTTGTACCAGTCCGAGCGAACCATCACGACGGCACCTTCCGGAATCCGGCCGTTGCGGCTCTCCCAATCCCGGATGTCCTGCACGCTCAGGTGATAGTTCGGGTCTGCGGCCACTTTCTCGTGGATGGGAATCACCACAAGCGGCCGCACTGCGTAGGTGGGCGGAAGATCGCTAATCGTTGCTCCATACTCATCCCAGTGGGCCGGTGGGTCGAGCTGCGTCCCATACTGGTCGGTGGTAAGAGTGTAGCTGGTGGCGACGAAGCCGTGCTTGTCATAGGTATATTCTTCCCCCTTCTTCACATAGCTTGGGATGTCGGCCCCTGCCGTGGTCGGCTTGAACTCGGCCTGACCGAAGCCTGGCCAGACCGGCTGAACGGGCGAGAAGGCATGGGTGAGATCGATATGCTTAGCGCCTTTGAGATTTTGCTCGTACACGGACCACAGTCCAGTCTGCTGCTGGGCTGGTTGCTGCGCAAAGGCAGTAGGAGAAAAGACAGTGCTAGTGAACAGAACAGCAGTTAGAAGGAACTTCGTCATCGTGATGCATCCTCTTGGGCTGGCAGGTGCAATCATTCATGGTCGCAAGACGCCATTCAACCGCAAATTAGCTGTGTGCTGACGTAAAGAAGCGCATGTGCCTGACAATGGAATGGGCGGTGCGTTGAAACATTGATATGGCTTCCTCCAGTGCTGCACCGACCTCTCAATAAGTCCACCAGGTGGCACTAGATGCCTAAATTTTGAGCAGCATGTGCCAGGGTCCTGGTAGGCTCCAGCCGATATTTTTGGCCTGAAACTTGCTTAGTGTCTCGTGTGATGATCGTCATCGAGAGTTTCCAACAACTTGACTGAAGGCACTCAAACAGGTCAGCGGCCTCTCCGTGTTGCGATCATCGAGCAGAATAGCGTCAGGGCCGCTATTCTGCTCGACGGCCTGCGAGAGGCAGGAGTTGCCGACGTTGAGGTCATCGACACGATGACCCACATGCTCCGCCGGCTGAGCACCGTCGATCCGGACGTGATCATCATCGGAATCGAGAATCCCAGCCGGGACGTACTTGAACAGATGTTTCAGGTCTCCAAGCTCGTCTCCCGTCCAGTGGCCATGTTCGTAGACCGCTCCGACCATGGTATGATCCAGGCCGCAGTTGAAGCGGGTGTGTCGGCCTATGTTGTCGATGGACTACGCAAGGAGCGAGTGAAGGCCATCGTGGACATGGCGGTCAGCCGGTTCAACGCCTTCGACCGCCTGCAACGTGAGCTGGTGGCAACACGCAACGAACTAGCGTCCCGCAAGATCATCGAGAGGGCCAAGGGAATTCTCATGAGGACCCGGCAGCTCTCGGAGGAAGAGGCTTATGTACTTCTTCGCCAAACAGCCATGAACGAAAAAAGAAAGCTCGTCGACATTGCGCAGAGTGTCGTCACGGCGGCTTCGCTTCTGGAGAAATAATTGCATGTTGGATTGTCAGGCATCCAGGGGACACTCCGTGAGCCAATCAGGATCATCGGACGATACGCCTGCCCGCAAGACAGGTCGGCATTCGCCGGAGCGCTTGGTGCGCATTGGGTTCATCCCGCTTCTCGATATGGCGGTGCTTGTCGCGGCGGAGGAGCAGGGCTTCGCCCGACGGGAGGGCATCCACCTGCAGCTCGCCAAGGATGTATCATGGTCGAACATCCGGGACAGGCTGGCCTTCCGGCAGTTCGACGTCGCTCACATGCTGAGTCCAATGCCGGTCGCCTCCCAGCTGGGGCTCGGCTCAAATCCATATTCCTGCTTTACCCCCTTCGCCCTTGGACGTGGGGGAAACAGCATAACGCTTTCGCTCCACCTGTATCGTGAGATGCAAGAGGTCACCGGCCTCGACGGCTCGGAGGATGCGCTTGCAAACGCTCGCGCTTTGAAGGCCGTGATCGAACGAAGAAGGCAAGATAGTCGCAAGCCGCTCGTCTTCGCCATGACTTACCCGTTCTCTTCCCATAACTACGAGTTCCGCTTCTGGCTCGCGGCCGGAGGCATTGATCCGGACAGCGACGTCATGATGAGCGTGGTCCCACCCCCGATGACGGTGGATGCCATGACGGCGCGGGTTATAGACGGCTTCTGCGTCAACGCCCCTTGGAACATGATCGCTGTCGAAAAGGGGGTGGGCCGAATTGTAGCCACCAAAGCGGACATATGGCCGTCTGCTCCGGAAAAGGTGCTGGGCGTCAGTCCCGAGTGGGCGGAGAAGAACCCGGAGATCCTGTCGCGCCTCATCGTGGCGCTGGATGCCGCTGCCCGCTGGTGCGACGATCCGGATAACCACGGTAGTCTGGCTGAGATGCTCGGGGATCCGGCGTATGTGGGCGCCTCGCCGGAGATGATCCTGCGACTCCTCAAGGGGGAGCTCACGGTCGATCCAAACGGCAGAATGCGATCGATGGAGAATTACCTGATGTTCTATGGGCAGGCTGCCAACTTCCCCTGGATCAGTCAGGCGCGGTGGATCTACAGCCAAATGATCCGTTGGGGGCAGACCGATCACACTGATGCTCACCATGCTCAGGTTGAAGCGGCTTATCGGCCAGATATATATCGCAGCGCGCTCGCAGGATCCGCAAAGGTCATTCCTGTCGCCGACAGCAAGGTCGAGGGCGTAAGATCAAATTCAATCGCCGGTTCCGTCTCAGGCGGTGACCTCGCCGCCGCTATGGATGCATTCATCGACGGGCGCGCTTTCGACCCAAACGATATCCAAGGTTACGTGAGCGGCTTTGAGATCAAGGCGAAGTAGCCCGCAGTGACGGCGGACACGCGATCGGGCCTATACATTAGGCGAAGTGTGCACAAATAATCGACTTGAGCTAAATCCGTGCAGTGCTAACCTTTCCCCCAAGGTTTGGTGAGACAATGAAGTCGTAGCCTTCCTTGATCAGCAGCGCCGATCAACGATGATTGGCTGCGCGTGCCGTTGAATAGGCATTTTTCCGACAACGACGTCGCATGATCGATTGCAGTGCCGTTTTAGCGGCATGCGGTTTATCACGCAGCATTTTTTGCGTTCAGGCAAGGTCCTCGCGGCCCCAATGGACGACCTGTGTTCGCATGGATATCTGGAGGTCATTGATGCTGCAGCCTTTGAGAAAGCCAACCGAAGCCGAGCCCGGCCGCCTGGGCTGCCTCGCCAAGCTTCCGGTCTTTTTCGACTTACATGGCAAGCGTGCCGTGCTCATTGGCGGATCGCCTGGCGCTGCCTGGAAGGCAGAGCTTCTCGCTGCGGCAGGGGCCCATGTGAACGTCTATGCCACAGAGATCTGTCCCGAGATGGAGGCCCTGATGGCTCGAGGAGCGGCGGATGGCTGTCTTACGTTGCATCGCAGGAGCTGGACGCCCGAGATCCTGGATGATGCCGCTCTTGCAGTTGCTGATCTCGAGGAGGAGGACGAGGCGGAAGCCTTCGCTTCGGAGGCGCGACGGTCAGGCGTCCCGGTGAACGTGATCGACAAGCCGGGCTACTGCGATTTCCAGTTCGGCTCGGTGGTCAATCGCTCGCCGGTTGTTATCGGCATCTCGACTGACGGAGCGGCGCCGATCCTGGGGCAAGCCATCCGGCGCCGCATCGAGACTCTGCTGCATCCATCCCTGTCTTCGTGGGCCTCGTTCGCTAAGGCCATGCGTAAGCGCATCATGGAGCAATTGCCGCAGGGTTTGCCACGGCGTGCGTTCTGGGAGCGATTCGCCGATCTGGCGCTCCAGGGCCATCTGCCGGAGAACATGGGATCAAGTCTTGATGACGTGCTCAGACAGATTGCATCGCGGTCCATTGGGAAAGTGGGACGCGTTACGCTCGTTGGCGCGGGACCGGGCGATGCGGAGCTGCTGACCCTCAAGGCCGTGCGGGCACTTCAAGCCGCCGACGTCATTCTCTTCGACGACCTGATCTCGGAAGACGTGCTTGAGCTTGCCCGCCGCGAAGCGAAGCGCCTCATGGTAGGAAAGCGAGGAGGGCGTGCATCCTGCGCGCAAGGAGACATCAACGACCTCATGACGCGTCTGGCTCTGCAGGGAAAGCACGTGGTTCGCCTGAAATCCGGCGATCCCATGATCTTCGGACGGGCCGGGGAGGAGATCGAGCATTTGGAGCGCTCAGGCGTCCCTGTGGATGTGGTGCCGGGCATTACCGCCGGCATCGCTCTGGCATCGTCGCTGGGCGTGTCCCTCACTCATCGCGAGGTGGCACAGTCAGTTCGGTTCGTGACTGGATGCGCGAAGACAGGGCGTCTTCCCGACAATCTGGATTGGCGCGGCTTGGTGGATCCTCTTACCACGACGATCTTCTACATGGCGGGAGGAACGGCAGGCGCCATTGCCGCACGGCTCATTGAAGAAGGCTTATCCCCGGACACCCCGGCGGTGATGGTGTCAAACGTGTCCACGGATGACGAGCGCTGGACCGGTCCCATTGCGGAACTCGATCACGCAAGTGACCGGCGCGACCCATCAAAACCCGTCATCATCGGCATCGGGCGCGTCTTCGGCAGGGCTGGTCAGATGAGCCTGGGGAGCGCACCCGCTTCCGCACAGCAGCTCTTGGCCGGAGCATAGGAACGGTAGGAGAGATCATGCTACAGGGTCGAAGTATAGCTGTGCCTGAGAGCCGCGAGCTTGATCTGTTCGTTAACATGCTCGAGCGGCACGGTGCGATTGCCGTCCGCTGTCCTCTGGTGTCGATCCACGACGTGGATGATACTGCTTCGCTGCGGGCTTGGCTGAAGCGATTTACCGAAGGGCAGCACGACAACCTTGTCCTCTATACGGGGGAGGGACTGAGCCGTCTCCTGGCTTTCGCCCGGCGCAGCGGCATCGAGGCCGATGTGATCGCGAGCCTTCACCGGACGCGCAAGATCGCCCGTGGTCCCAAGCCCGCCAAGGTCCTGCGTGGCATCGGTCTCACACCGGATGTAGTGGCGGAGGAGCCCACCACCGCCGGTTTGATTGCGACTTTGTCGACGCTGGAATTGAGCGGCAGTTGCGTTGGCGTGCTACTCTATCCCGGCGGTGAGCATCTTTTGGATACATTTCTGAAAAAAGCTGACGCCAAGGTCGATCCCATTCTCTCCTACCGGTATGCCTCGGACCAGGAAGACGAGCGGGTTGCCAGCCTCATTGACGATCTCATCGCCGGAGCCATCGAGCTAATCGCTTTCACCAGCACGGCCCAGGTGCGTCGGCTTCAGGACGTTGCGCGGCGGTTCGCGAGAACTGTGGAACTCGATACTGCGATGCGGCGGACTCTGATTGCTGCCGTCGGCCCTGTCACTGCGCAGGCGGTCGAGGAGGCCGGCTGGCCTGTTGCGGCCATGCCCAAGAATAGCTTCCATCTCAAGCCCATGGTCGTCGCACTTTGCCGGAAGCTAGCAGCCGATACGAGTTCTATTTCTCTCGTGTGACTTGTCGTCCGATGACCTGATGCCTTCACCAGCCGCGTGGAGCGCCTCGAGCCCTTGGCGATAGGTGGGGAAGTCAAGCCTTACTCCCAGTTCATTCCTGATACGCGTGTTCTGAACCCGCTTATTTTCCTGATAGAAGGAGCGGGCCATCGGGCTGAGATCGCCGCCTGCAAACAGAACCTCTGGCGGAGGCTGAAGGCCGAGAAGGTGCGCTGCATACGCGATCACGTCCTGAGGAGGACTTGGCTCGTCATCGGCGACGTTATAGATCGCGTTAGGACTCGGTCGCTCGATGGATGCCATCAAAACCTTCGCGATGTCGGCGGTATGGATGCGGTTGAAGACCTGTCCAGGCTTGATGAGGCGTCGCGCTGTTCCATTCCCGACTTTTTGGAGAGCGTTGCGACCCGGTCCGTAGATACCGGCGAGGCGGAAGATCTGAACAGATAAAGCAGCGCTCTTTCCAAGCTTGAGCCACTGTTCCTCCGCGGCGATCCGGTGCCGGGACCGTTCATTTACAGGGCTGGATGGAGTGTTCTCGTCAACCCAAGCGCCGTCCACATTGCCGTAAACACCGACCGTTGAAAGATATCCGATCCAGCGCAGGCGCGGAGCCGATGCGACGGCATAGGACAACGAACTCAGCACCGGATCGAAACCCAAAGCAGGCGGGATCGAAACAAGCAAGGTGTCGGCGCAGCTAAGCTCATCGAAAATACCCGGATCATATCTCGCGCCGTCGAAGAAATAAGGGGCGATCCCGAGTGCCTGAAGCGCTTCTGCCTTTGTATCAGAGCGAAACGTGCCGGCGATCCGCTCAAAGCGTTGCCGGTAAGCACAGATGAACTGCAGTGCAGAGTAACCAGGACCGAAAACAAAAAGATTCATAGAAATATGAGATGAAGGCCGAGTGCTACTAGCCAGAGCTTATCGAAAAGGCGGGAAGAAGGCAAACTTGCGCACTCGGACAGGCAGCGCCCGGCTCGGTTGTGCCACTTCTAGCGCTCCTTGTTTCTCGGCGTCTTTGGTTTCGTTCATGACCTGCTTCCTCCGTAGCTCACGTTGGGCATGTAAGGGGAAGTCTTCATGGTGATCACTCCTAGTGCAAAAGGCTGATGATATGTTAGCCACCATGCTTAATTTATCTCCTTGAGTAAAAAGGGTGCATTCTCTAACTTCTAAGAACAACGCGGGTTACGACAACGAAGTCCAAAGACCTCGCTCGACAGTCTGATCAGACATACCAGACTGTTCTGCCTCTCAACTGGCATTGCTCCGACAACGACGTCGCATGAAACGATTGGGTGCTGCGCAAGCAGTACGTGGTCCCATCAGGCGGCGGTTTTGTGCTTGCATCATAGTGTCAAGGAGGCGTCGTGGATTTTCTATGTTCTCAGGGAGACTGGGATGCCCAAGAAGCTCGTCGTTATCGGAAACGGTATGGCTGCCGGCCGTGCGCTGGAGGAACTATTCAGTCGTTCGCAGGACGCTTACGAAGTCACCATTTTCGGCGCTGAGCCGCGCGTCAACTACAATCGAATCATGCTCTCGCCCGTCCTGTCTGGCGAGAAGGCTTACGAAGATATCCTGATCCATGACGATGCCTGGTATGAGGCTAACGGCATTACCCTGCATCGCGGCAAGCAGGTTGTGCAGATTGATCGAGACGCAAAGCACGTCAGGGCTGCCGACGGCACGACGGCGGAATACGATCAGCTCCTGATCGCGACGGGATCGCTGCCGATCATCATTCCAGTCCCGGGCGCGAGCCTACCCGGAGTCGTCACATACCGCGACCAAGATGACGTCGAGGCCATGCTGACTGCGGCTCGAAACGGCGGGCGGGCCGTAGTCATCGGCGGCGGGCTACTCGGCCTCGAAGCCGCCGCGGGCCTGAAGGCGCAGGGCATGGACGTCACGGTCCTCCACCTCATGCCGACCCTGATGGAGCGCCAGCTCGATCCTTCGGGGGGCTATCTCCTGCAGCGCGCGATGGAAAAGCGTGGCATCGCAGTTCGCTGCCGGGCGAACACCCACGCCATAATCGGCGAAACGCATGTCACCGGAGTCAAGCTCGACGATGGCACCGAGCTTCCTGCCGACATCGTCGTCATGGCTGTCGGCATCAAACCAAACGCGGCTCTCGGTAAGGAAGCAGGCCTGGAGACGAACCGGGGCATTCTCGTCGGCGACGACATGCGCACCAGTGACCCGGACGTGTTCTCGGTTGGCGAATGCGTCGAGCACCGGGGAACTTGCTACGGCCTTGTCGCCCCCCTTTATGAAATGGCCAAGGTGGTCGCCGCGCAGATCGCAGGCGACGCGACAGCCACCTATACGGGTTCGGTTACGGCAACGAAGCTGAAGGTCACCGGTATCGACCTGTTCTCCGCGGGAGATTTCAGCGAAGCCGACGACAGGCAGGACATTGTCCTGCGCGACGTGGCCCGGGGCATCTACAAGCGTGTCGTTCTCAAGGGCAACCACATCGTTGGCGCGGTTCTCTACGGCGAGACTGCGGATGGCTCCTGGTTTTTCGACCTCCTGCGCAAAGAGACCGATGTATCGGAGCTGCGCGACACGCTGATCTTCGGACGATCCTATGCTCGAGGCGTTTCGCTCGATGCCACAGCGGCCGTCGCAGCCTTGCCGGACGACGCCGAGATCTGCGGCTGCAATGGCGTGTGCAAGGGCAAGATCGCTCAGACGATCAACGAGAAGGGCCTGTCGACACTCGCCGACGTGCGGGCGCATACCAAGGCCTCCGCTTCCTGCGGAACCTGCACGGGTCTGGTCGAGCAGGTGATGGCGTTGACGCTGGGGGACAAGTTTTCCCGCGCCGCCACCGAGCCCATGTGCGGCTGTACCGATTTGGACCACGATGAGGTGCGCCGCCTCATCGGGGTGGCGAAGCTGAAGTCGATCCCAGCCGTCATGCAGGAGCTTGGCTGGAAGACGTCCTGCGGCTGCGCTAAATGCCGGCCTGCCCTGAACTACTATCTTCTGTGCGACTGGCCGGAGGAATACGAGGATGACGGCCGCTCCCGCTACATTAACGAGCGTATCCACGCCAACATCCAGAAAGATGGCACCTACTCCGTCGTTCCGCGCATGTGGGGTGGCCTCACAAATCCGCGGGAACTACGTGCGATCGCGGATGTCGCCGACAGGTACAACATCCCGACGGTGAAGGTCACGGGCGGTCAGCGTATCGATCTGCTGGGTGTGCGCAAGGAGGATCTCCCCGCGGTCTGGGCAGACCTCAACGAGGCCGGCATGGTCTCAGGCCATGCTTACGCCAAAGGCCTGCGCACGGTGAAAACCTGCGTCGGTAAGGAATGGTGCCGCTTCGGAACACAGGATTCCACCGGCCTTGGCGTCAAGATCGAGAGGTTCATGTGGGGCTCCTGGACGCCGGCGAAGTTGAAAATGGGGATCTCTGGCTGTCCTCGCAACTGCGCGGAAGCGACCTGCAAGGATGTCGGCGTGATCTGCGTAGACTCAGGGTTCGAGATCCATTTCGCAGGAGCGGCCGGACTGCACATCAAGGGCACGCAACTGCTCTGCAAGACTGCCGGGGAGGACGAGTGCATCGAGGTCATTGCTGCCTTGACCCAGCTCTACCGCGAGCAAGGCCATTACTTGGAGCGCATGTACAAATGGGCCGATCGCGTCGGCCTAGATGCGATCCGCACGATAGTGGTCGAGGACCAAGACAAGCGGCGCGCCCTCTTCAAGCGCTTCGAAAATTCGCAACACAAAGCGCAAATTGATCCGTGGGCCGAGCGAGTAGCCGGACGCGACGCGCACGAGTTCAACCCTATGGCCGATTTTACTCTAGCGGAGGCAGCAGAATGAGCGATTGGATCGACGTGGGCGCCGTCGAGGATGTGCCGGTTCTTGGATCCCGCGTCGTGCAGGCACCGGGAGGAAACATCGCGGTGTTCAAAGCGGCCGACGGTACTCTCTTCGCGCTTCGGGATCGCTGCCCCCATAAGGGCGGCCCCCTGTCGCAGGGCATCGTGCACGGTCATTCCGTGACTTGCCCCCTGCACAACTGGGTAATCAGCCTAGAGAGCGGCGAAGCGCAGGGTGCTGACCAAGGATGCGCTTACAAAATTCCGCTGCGTGTGAACGGTGCACGCATTCTGCTCGCGGCATCAGCGCTCTTGCCCAAGGCGGCATGAGAATTTCAGTACGGGAGAACTCAGACGCAATCCTCCTTGCAGCCACTCACTGAACTTCGGCTGCTCTACACTCAGCAAAGGAACCACGATGGCTTACCTCGCACCTGCCGAGTTCGTCACCAAAATGGTGGATGCCGGCGAATCCAAGATCTTCATGTCAACCCGGGACACGATGATCCGCGCCTATATGGCCGGCGCCATTCTGGCGCTTGCAGCCGCCTTTGCGGTTACCGTCACTGTCCAGACTGGCCAGCCCCTCGCCGGCGCAATCCTGTTTCCGGTGGGATTCTGTATGCTTTACCTGATGGGCTTTGACCTGCTCACCGGCGTTTTCATGCTCACTCCTCTTGCCCTCATCGACAAGCGGCCGGGAGTAACAACAGCGGGTATCCTGCGCAATTGGGGCCTCGTGTTCGTAGGAAACTTCGCTGGCGCGTTCACAGTCGCTGTAATGATGGCGATCATCTTTACGTTTGGTTTTACCCAGGGGGCCGACCCGGTCGGTCAGAAGATTGGCGTGATTGGGGAGGGCCGGACTGTAGGATACGCAGCTCATGGTGCGGCAGGCATGCTGACGCTCTTCATACGTGGCGTGCTGTGCAACTGGATGGTTGCAATGGGTGTCGTAGGAGCCATGATCTCGACCTCGGTCTCGGGCAAGGTGATAGCCATGTGGATGCCGATCATGTTGTTCTTCTACATGGGTTTCGAGCACTCCATCGTCAACATGTTTCTCTTCCCTTCGGGCCTGCTGCTCGGCGGCAACTTCTCGGTCATGGATTATCTGATCTGGAACGAGATCCCGACCGTCATCGGAAATCTCGTCGGCGGCTTGGCCTTCGTCGGCCTGACACTCTACTCAACCCATGTGCGCACCGGTGCGAAGCGCAACACCGATCTTGGAGTGGGTATGGCCGCTTTCCCTGCCGAGTGATCGAACGCAGACTGGAGCCCCGCCCGAGAGCGGGGCTTCCACTGATGGTGATTTCATGCCGCGCGCACTGACCGTCTCGATCGGGCAGCACTCCGAAAAAGGGCTTAAGGAAACCAATCAGGATTTTCACGGTGCCCTGATCCCGAATGGATCCGCCCTCGCCCTCAAGGGTATTGCCATCGCAATTGCGGACGGGATCAGCACAAGTTCCGTAAGCCACATCGCCGCGGAGTCGGCGATTAAAAGCTTTTTGGCAGACTACTATTGCACCTCGGATGCCTGGTCCGTCAAAACGGCAGCGCAACGGGTTATCAGCGCAACCAACTCATGGCTTCATGCGGAAACACGACGCAGTCAATACGCCAGCGACATAAACAGGGGCTACGTCTGCACTTTCACCGTGATGGTCTTGAAATCGTGCCTCGCGCACATCTTCCACATCGGTGATTGTCGCGTGAGCCGATTGGCCGGTTGCGCTCTGGAGCCGCTGACTGACGACCACCGCATCAATGTATCTTCTCAACAGAGCTATCTTTCCAGGGCTCTAGGTGCAAGGCCGAGTGCGGAAATCGACTATCGCACGGTGCCGCTGCAGGCAGGTGATATCTTTATCCTCTCAAGCGATGGTGTCCATGAGCACGTTAGTGGCACCATGGTTGCAAGAGCCGTCAACGCACATGCGGACGACCTTGACCGTGCCGCACGCCTGATTGTGGAAGAGGCGCTGCGAGCAGGTAGCCGCGATAATCTGACGGTGCAGATCGTGCGGATCGATGCAGTGCCTAATGGGGAGGCAGGCGATATCATGGCTGAAGCCGCGGATCTCACGCCGCCGGCGATCCCGAAAGCGGGCGTCTTGCTAGACGACTACAGGATTTTGCGTGAACTCCATTCCAACAGCCGCAGTCACGTCTATCTGGCTCTCGACACACCGACCGGTACCCCCGTGGCTCTCAAGGTACCCTCAACCGATCTGCGGCATGATCCCGAACATCTGAGGCGCTTCATGATGGAGGAGTGGATCGCGCGGCGTCTGAACAGCCCCTATGTCCTCAAGGCTCTGCCTCACTCTCGTAAGCGGAGCCATCTCTATGTGGTGACGGAGTACATCGAGGGCCAAACGCTGGCTCAGTGGATGATTGATCATCCACGGCCGGAGCTGGAGACTGTTCGTGGAATCGCCGAGCAGATCGCCAAGGCCCTGCGCGCATTTCACCGCCTCGAGATGGTGCATCAAGATGTACGACCGCACAATATTATGATCGATAAGACCGGTACGGTGAGAATCATCGACTTTGGATCTACGCGTGTTGCTGGAGTCGTCGAGTCCGCGCCGCAGGCGAGTTGTGACGATCTCCTCGGCACAGCGCAGTACACGGCTCCCGAGTATTTTGTGGGAGAGAGAGGTACCTGGCAGTCTGATCTGTTTTCGTTTGGTGTGATTGTTTACCAGATGCTTACCGGGCAGCTTCCTTATGGCTCCGAGGTTCCAAAGACACGCAGCAGAGCACAGCAGAACCGGCTGCATTACAGTCCAGCTTCAGAGGTCAACCCACAGGTGCCTGACTGGATGGATCAGGCGTTGCGCAAAGCCGTGCATCCGAACCCCATGAGGCGGTACGATGCGATTTCAGAGTTTACATTCGATCTGCGACAGCCCAATCCGAACCTCCTGAAGATGGCTCGCGCGCCATTAGCTCAACGTAACCCTGTCGCATTTTGGAAATGTATCTCGAGCATACTTGCACTGGCTGTTACGCTTCTGCTGTGGCGCTTAACTCTCCATGGATGAGCCAAGAGAAACTCCGTCACGAGGTCATCCGCCGATGACAAAGGTCAGCTTCTGGCGCGAGGCAGAAGGAAGTCGAAGGTCAGCTTGAGGCAGGGGCAGCGGACGTTCGTGAAGGGCAGGGAATTTCTTGGGCTGACCCGGAACAGACCTCCACAAGTGCCGAGTTCGGCAGCTTAGCGCGATCAAAGCTTCACGCGGGCAGCGTGTTTACATGAATAGGTTCAGATGCCCCGTTGCGCATAGGCGCGTGCCAAAACCGCACAAACCAGCAACTGGATCTGATGGAAAAGCATCAACGGGAGGATGATGGCCCCAATCATGCTTGCAGGAAAGAGAATGCTCGCGATGGGAACACCGCTGCCAAGGCTCTTCTTGGAGCCGCAAAATACGAGAGCAATCTCGTCCCGCTTCGAGAACCCGAGCAACCGGCTTGCCACGGTCGTGGTGACGAGGACTGCCGTCAGCAGGAGGCAATTCAGAATCACTAGGAGGATCAGGTCCTCTGGTTCCAATTGGTGCCACAGATTGTTGATGGCGGCCTCGCCGAAGGCATAAAATACCACCAGAAGAATCGCACCGCGGTCTACGATTCCTGTCAGGGTCCGGTGGCCTTCCACCCAGCGACCTATTGAAGGACGCATCAGGTGCCCAGCAATAAACGGGACCAGAATCTGTAAGGCGACCTCCCCGATCGCGTCCAGCGAGATCCCTCCCTGCGTCTGCATGAACAGCCCCATGAGAACCGGGGTGAGAAAGACGCCCAGGACGTTCGACGCCGATGCGCTGCATACGGCAGCAGCGACATTTCCGCCCGCAAGCGACGTGAACGTGATCGAGGACTGAATCGTGGAGGGAAGCAGACAGAGATAGAGAATTCCTAAAGCGATGCCCGGCGCCAAGTAGTACTGCAAGTATGTTTTGGTGAGCAGACCGAGGGCAGGAAACAGCACGAAGGTCGCAGCGAACACCATCAGATGAAGGCGCCAGTGAACGGCGCCTTGGATGATCGCCTCCCGCGACAACCGAGCTCCCTGAAGAAAGAACAGGAGGGCTACCGAGCTGACGATAGCCGCTTTGAGAATGGGAGCAGCGCCTCCCGTCGCCGGCAAGAGCGTCGCGATGATGGCTGTTGCCACGAGAGCAAGGGTGAAACGGTCAGGGCGCAGAAGGGACAGGAAAGCCATGGTTGATATGCTCACATCAGGCGTTCATGTGCGACGTCCGAAGAAACGCGCATCCTGATTGCGGCGCAGCCGCATCAGAGCGGATTCGTGCTGTAGTTCAAGATCGCTCATCCGTATTGCCTGCCCTTTTGGAACCCCGGTAGCCAGTCGGCAATCGGCCGCGAGATAGAATGGAGCCGATGCCATTGGAGCAAGAGTCTCTGAGGGGCGGATTTCCGCCGTGACGCCGGAGATCGTGTGATGGTGACCGCCCATGGAAAGGATCGTACCGGCGGCCAGATCCTCGGTGGCCACAGCAATCAGGTCATAGCGCGGACGGTAGTCGGAGCCATAGCCCGACATGTGGTGAACGGACATGTCGAGAATGCTGGTGGCGGCCTCCAGACCCAGAAGGTGACGCGGCAGGAAGACCATGGCGTTAGCGCCAGTGCGGCTGACAACATGACCCTTCTGCGCCAGCATGTCCCAACTCTTGGCATCATCGCAGCGCACAACCACGAAGACGCCGCCCGCAAAGCTGATTTCATCGGGCTTGCGCAAGCAATGAAACACGTCCAGCCGCTGATCGCCGGAGAGGATGCCGCCATCCCCTCGATGCGAGAAGATGGTAGGCACCTCGAGGATGCGGGCAAGTGGAGCATGCAGATCGGAACGGTCAGGTTGAAGCCCAGTGGCATTCGCAACGACCAAAAGCTCGCACAGATCCGGCACGGCCCGTTGCGGGAATCCGGCAATAGCGGCGTGCCGCGCCTCTAGAAGTTCAGAAACATTCCGTTGACCAAGGTTCCAATGCCGGGCGAGGTCTACACTATCAGCGGACCGCTCATTGGTGCTGAGGCGGCCTGAAGACGGATCGAAAACGAAATCGTATTCGCTGGACTTTCCTGCAGCAACCAGATGAAAGCCCATCACTGTCGCCCAGGTGGCAAGTCCAATGAGGAGGCTCGGCTGGTCTCCGTCGACAGTCGTGACAATGCGCCCACGCTCGGCGGCAAGAGCCATGAGACCGGGGCCGACAACGCTGTCGAGCTCCTTTGTGACAAGAGCGATGTGCTTTTCTGCTTCGATCGCTAGCAGGGCATGACGGGCTGCCGCCCTCGGCTGTCCGGTGGCCTCGACCAGAACATCGAACGGAAGATCAGCGACAAGCGCCAGGTCGCCGACTGCAATGTAGTCTCCCCGGTCCCACGCGGCTCTCGCATCGCGAGCGGATGCGCAGATCTGGATCCTACGCGGTTCGATGCCCGCAGCTCTTAGACCCGACGCCGCCGCCTCCGATGTGAGATCGACTGCGATGCGTGCATTCATCAGCGGAACGCGCTGAGCCTGTCCCAGAAAGCTCTGGCCGAAGCCTCCCGTCCCTACGACGCAGGTTTCGACGGGATGGTCCGCTTTCGCGTAGTATGCGTGGTAATTCATGGCAGAAGCTCCCTTTCCGATGCGCTTCGCGTCATCGGCGTCTTTCGTCTCGAATGGTGCAGGCTCGTGAACTGCGGTCTTACCGAAGCAGGTTCCACGCCTTCAGGAAGAAGTCCGGAGCCCCGAAATTACCTGACTTGAGCGCAAGAACGAGGTCGACGCTCCCGAGCGAGCGTGTCCATGGAACGCCAGGGTCAATCTCAGGCCCGATTGTGAGAGCTTGAACACCAAGCGCGTTGACGACAGCGCCCGATGTCTCGCCCCCGGCGACGATGATCCGTGTGATTCCGAGCGCGGGAAGAGCTCGCGCGATCTGCGCGAGAGTGCTTTCCACGATCTCTCCGGCAGTCATTCGACCAAGCTTGCTTTGAACGGCCTGCACGTCTTCCGGCTCTGCGGAGGAATAGATCAGAACCGGCCCGCTTGCACGCTGTCCAGTCAGCCATGCCAGAATTGCCTCGGTCGTGACCCTCCTGGACGCGAGATCCAAGGGATCAAGCCTATAGGCTGGAATTCCAGCATCAATCGCTTTTTGAACTTGGCGTCGCGTTGCGCTCGAGCACGAGCCTGCCAGGATGATGCTGCCACCCACGGGAGCATCGAAGCCTGACTTCGGAGAGATGAGCGCATGAGCCGCGTCCCGCCTGTAGGCTGCAGGCAAGCCCATCGCCACGCCTGACCCACCTGTAATCAAGGAGAAGTCGGCCGCAGCAAGGCCAATAGCCCTCAGATGCTCGTCATTCAGCGCGTCGACGATCACGATCTGGTGCCCGGCAGCCTTTTCTCGCTCGAAGGCAGTGCGGAGGGCATCCGGGCCGGCTTCCACATCCTCGTAGGGTACGAGGCCTACCGAGAGCTTTGTCTGCCGCTGCAGGACGCGCACGAGATTGGAGTCCCGCATCGGCGTCAGTGGATGGTCTTTCATGCTGCTTTCGTGCAGTGGCGCGCCATTCACGAAGAGATGACCATTGTAAACTGTGCGGCCGTTGGCGGGAAAGGCAGGGCAGGCGAGGGTGAAATCGCTGTCCGTCAAAGCAAGAAAAGCTTCCGTGACTGGCCCGATATTGCCCTCATCCGTCGAGTCGAACGTGGAGCAGTATTTGAAGAACAAGTGGCGGGCTCCGGCGTTTCGAAGAGCTTCCGCAGCCGCCAGTGACTGGCTGATGGCCTCCTGGGCGGGAATGGTCCTGGACTTCAAGGCCACGACAACGGCATCTGCACCGGAGAGATCGAGATCTGCCGCTGGAACACCGATCGTCTGGGTGGTGCGAAGCCCTTCCCGAGCCAGCATGAGTGCCAAGTCCGTGGCTCCCGTCAGATCATCCGCAATGCATCCAAGTTTCATGCCGCATCTCCACCAGAGCTTGATGATGGTTGATCCTGGGTCCATGCGGAGAGCCAACCGAGCCCATCTTCCGTTCGTCCGCGAGGCTTGTATTCAGCGCCGATCCAGCCGTCATATCCGAGGCGGTCGAGTGTTCGACAGATGTCGCCGTAGTCGATTTCGCCTTCATCGGGCTCAGCACGGCTCGGTACCGCCGCAATTTGTATATGGCCGATCAGGTCCAGGTATTTCGTGATCCGCCTCGTGAGATCACCTTGCATGATCTGCGTGTGGTAGCAGTCAAACATGATCCTGACATTGGAACGGCGAACCTTTTCGAGGATTGATGCAGCCTGCTCGATATGGTGGAGGAAGTAGCCCGGCCTGTCATGATGATTGATGGGTTCGATCAGGACAGTCATCTCAGCCCGCGCGGCTTTGTCAGCCGCGACCGTCAGGTTGGCGACGAACGTGCGTTCGGCTTCCATGGACGCATCGGCGGGCACCACTCCCGCCATGCAGTGAACAGAGGCTGCACCAATCGCGGCTCCATAGGAGAGAGCTTGATCCACAGCCTGCTGGAATTCATCCTCCCGACCTGCCAACGCTCCTAGGCCGAAATCGCCGCCGGCGGCGTTCCCGACAGGGGTGTTCAAGCCAAGCATGGCCACTTGGTTTCTTATGAGGGCATCGCGCATCTGAGAGGCGGGCACGTGGTAGGGCCAATGCATTTCCACCGCCTTGAATCCCGCCGCAGCAGCGGCTGTGACACGCTCCAAATCGGGCAAGTCGGAAAAGAGAAAACCCAGATTGGCCGAGAAGCGGGGCATCGAATCATTCACCTTTATGGGAGCGGCAATGGGCCTCGGAGCAGGTATTTTGGCTGTGTTCGGAAGGCTCCTCTGTAATTGCCTCATCAAGTTTGAAGTGCGCGACGAGATCCCGTACCTGTTCTCGTGTCAGCAGTCGCGGATTGAGGCCGTGGAGGAGCAACCGCAACTTTGCGGTCTCTTCCAGCTCTTCTGTCGCATAGACTGCCGCCTCGAGATCCCGCCCGGCCACAACAGGACCATGGTTGGCGAGGAGGACCGCACTATAGCGGCCCGCGAGGCCGCGGATTGCATCAGCGACGGCGGGGTCCCCGGGACGGTAATAGGGCACGAGAGCCGTTCGTCCGACGCGCATGACGTAATAGGCCGTCAGCGGCGGAAGAACATCGGCGGGATTCACGTCCGGCAGCATCGAGACCGCGACCGAGTGGGTCGAGTGCAGATGAACAATGGCACCAGCATCACTGCGGGTCTCATAGAGAGCAGAGTGGAGAGGCAGTTCCTTTGTCGGTGCGTCGCCGGAAACCAGCCTGCCGTTCACATCCAGGCGGCTGAGCTTCGCCGGATCGAGGAAGCCGAGCGAGCTGTTCGTCGGCGTCGTCAGCCAGCCTCCGTCACTCAGGCGAACTGAAATGTTGCCTGAGGATCCTGCCGTCAGGCCGCGTTCGAACAGAGAGCGCCCGAACCGGCAAATCGACTCGCGAAGGTGGCTCTCAGTGCTCACGGCAGGGCTTTCAAAGGTTCGGAGTGGACGGTTGAGCAGGTGGTAGCGAGGAGGCTACCGCTAGATGGAGTTCCTGACGCGTTCCCAGGTTTTCTCCATATGCGCAGTCAGGACCCTGCTCAGACGCCCGGCGTCACGTGCTTCGAGTGCGCTGATGATCTCCTCGTGATCCGCCACGGCACCAGCCCACTTCTCGGGCCCCTCGTTGCCGATGTAGCGAATGCGGCGCAGACGAGCCTGCAGCAGGCCATGGACATAGGTCAGCGCCTCATTCTTGGACAGACGAAGGATAGCGGAGTGGATACTCTGATTCAGCTTGAAATAGGGCAGGCGATCCCGCCGCTCATACATCTCGATCATGCGGTCATGGAGACCTCGCACTTCCCGAATCTCATCGTCCGATGCGTTCTCGCAGGCCAAGCGACCTGCGAGACCCTCAAGGTTGCCAAGCACAGTGAGACTATCGTGCACGTCCTTTGCGCTGAACTGGCGCACGACGGCGCCTTTTCCTGGCGACAGCTCTAGCAGACCCTCACTGGCAAGAAATTTGAGAGCTTCTCTGAGAGGAGTGCGGGAAATACCCAGCTTACTCCCAAGATTTCCTTCGTGAATTCGGCTTCCGGCAGGAAGTTCACCTTCGATGATCATGTCACGGACTCGCGTCACGATGGCATCATGCAGGCTCGGTCGGGCAATCGGCCCACGCCCGTCGAGGTCTTCAGCCAGCAATCCTGCTGCTCCTAGTGCTGTTGCGTGATCCATGTTCAGCCACCTGTCTGTTCCAGCGCCCTGAGATCCACATTCCTACCATATAACTGTATTCCGCGTTTCCACAAACAAAATTCTGCATACAGCATACTTGCGTGCTGAATTTTTGGCTGATACCGTCTCGTTAACAGTTGAGGAAGAGGTCGCCGTGAGCGCAAATTCATCATCCATTTCCCAAGACAGACCGACGATTGCCTTCGCGATGGGTGATCCGGCCGGCATCAGCCCTGAGCTTGCTGCCAAGCTGATTGCCTCCGAGGAATTTCGTAGCGGGGCCGATCTAGTGATCTTCGGTGACCTGCGGATCCTGGAGCAGGGTGCCTCGGTTGCAGCGGTCGATTTGGATGTCGAGGTGGTGACCTCAGAGGATGCGATCCTGGCGCACCCATCCCGCCCTGTCTTTATCGACTTGAAGAACCTCAGTCCGGATCAGGTGACTCTTGCCACTGCAACGCTGGAAGGCGGCCTGTTTGCGACCGAGAATTTCCGCCGTGCCTTGCTGCTGGCGCAATCTGGGCGGGCCGATGGGGTGTTCTTTACCCCTTTCAACAAGAAGGCCATGCGGCTCGCCTATGAAGGGTATGACGACGAAATCCGCTTTGTGCGCGACGTACTGAAGACCTCTGTGGCGGCAAGCGAGTTCAACGTTCTTGGCCAGCTCTGGAATGCCCGAGTAACCTCGCACATCCCCCTTTCGCAGGTGGCTTCTGCGATCTCCGAGCAGTCGATCCTGAAATCTCTCACCTTGGCAAACCAGTGCATGCGCGCTGCCGGGTTCAACCCGCCACGCATTGCTGTCGCCGGTCTCAATCCGCACGCTGGCGACGGCGGTAACTTCGGGTGCGAGGAAATCGAGGTGATCGAGCCAGCTGTTCGCAAGGCTGCCGCGCAGGGCTTCACCGTCGATGGACCCTTCCCATCAGACACCGTGTTCTTACGAGCCAAGAACGGTGATTTCGATGCTGTTCTGACCATGTACCACGATCAAGGGCAGATCGCGATGAAGCTCATGGGCTTCGACCGCGGCGTTACATTGATTGGTGGCTTCCCGTTCCCGATCTGCACGCCCGCTCATGGTACAGCCTACGAAATCGCTGGGCGCGGAGTCGCCAATCTCGGGGCGAGCCGTGAGGCTCTGGCCTTGGCCATTCGCATGGGTGCCGAGGTGCGAGCCCGCAGGGCAGATATGGAAGCTGGATCGAACTTCGCTGCAGCAGTCAATTCCTAACAAGATCAGCACTGAAGCTGACGCTATCGGTTGGAAACCCCTAAAGGGAGAATGAGTGATGCTCAAGAAAACGTCATGGCTGATCGCGACCGCCGTTGCGGTCTCGCTCGCAGGAGGAGTGCAGGCTGACTGGAAGCCTGCGAAGCCAGTCGAATTCGTCGTGACTTCAAGCCCTGGTGGCGGCACGGACAACTTCGCACGTGTCGTGCAGTCTATCATCTCCAAGTACAAGCTGATGGAGCAATCGGTCGTCGTTACCAACAAGGGTGGCGGCAGCGGCGCCGAGGGTTATGTTTACGCCAAGGTCGCCGCGGGCGATCCCCACAAGCTGACCTTCGGGACGAACAACGCTTACCTTCTGCCATACGTCGCAAAGCTCGCCTACAAGGCGGACGAGTTGACGCCAGTCGCCGCGATGGCACTCGATGAGTTTCTGCTCTGGGTCAATGCGAATGCTCCCTACAAGGATGCCAAGAGCTATATCGATGCTGCTAAGTCAAAGCCCGATATTCTGAAGATGGGCGGCAGCCAGTCGAAAGACACTGACCAGACGCTCACGAGCCTGATCCAGGATGCAACCGGCGCTAAGTTCATCTACGTTCCCTTCCAGGGCGGCGGCGCGGCTGGCGTGCAGCTTGCGGGTGGCCACATCGACTCGAACACCAACAACCCGAACGAGAATGCCGGTCAATGGAAGGCCGGAGCGATCAATCCCCTCTGCGTGTTCAGCCCGACACGGTTGCAGGCTGGTCCGAAGGTGACGGCCACCATGGGTTGGTCCGATATCCCGACCTGCAAGGAGGCAGGGATTCCCATCGACCAGTTCCAGATGCCTCGCACCGTATGGCTGCCGGGCGGAGTCCCCGCCGAGGCTGTCGCGTTCTATGCGGACGTGCTCAAGAAAGTCAGCGAGACGCCCGAGTGGAAAGAGTATATTGAGCGGACCTCCCAGACCAATCGCTTCCTGACTGGAGCGGATCTGAAGAGCTTCATCGCTTCAGACGATGCGAAGAACCGTAAAGTCTTCGAGAAGGAAGGCTGGATCGTTCGCTGATCGTGATGCTTTGGGTGGCCGGCGCGGCTTTCATCTGCGCCGGCCACCCCCGTACATCGCTCACACATCAGGATGAACGCCATGATTTCTCGATTTACGGCTGAGATCGGAACCGCGACGTTGACGGCAGGCTTGGGACTGGCGGCTGTTGTCGGTGCCCTTGAGTTTGGAATCGGTTGGGGCGATGCGGGGCCGGAGCCCGGCGCCTTTCCCTTCTACATCGGCTTGCTCGTCGTTGCGGCAAGCATCGGCACCATGATACAGGCGGCTGCCGGTCGTCATAATCTCCGAGCGGTTTTTCTTGATCATGAGCAGGCGCGACGCGTTGCTTCGTTTTTCATTCCGGTCGTCATCTTCGTGGCGGTGGCCCGACTGCTAGGACTTTACGTTGCAGCAGCCCTCTACCTGACCGTCGTGATGTGGATGCAGGGAAAATACCGCCTCATTGTATCAGCAGCCTCGGGCATTGCAGCTGCCATTGCATTTTACCTCGTGCTGGAAGTCGCGTTTCAGGTTCCCCTCCTGAAAGGACCGCTCGAAGCCGCTCTGGGCCTCTACTAGCCTCCAACCCTGACGGAGACAGGCCGTGGAAAATTTTGGATCGCTTCTTCAAGGCTTCGGCGTCGCTCTGACGACCTACCATGTCATGCTGATGATAGTGGGAGTCCTGCTCGGAATCCTCGTGGGGGTCCTTCCGGGACTTGGCGCGCCGAATGGCGTTTCGCTACTTTTGCCCTTGACCTTCTCGATGGATCCGGTCGCAGCCATCATTCTTCTTACCAGTATGTACTGGGGCGCCCTTTTCGGCGGATCCACCACCTCGATCCTCTTCAACATCCCGGGTGAGCCATCCTCTGTGGCGACAACGTTCGATGGCTACCCCATGGCTCAGCAGGGCCAAGCCACGCAGGCGTTGACGCTCGCATTCCTGTCGGCGGGATTCGGAGCCCTGGTGGGCGTTATCCTCATCACGGTCCTTTCGTCCTGGGTGGCGAACTTCGCCCTTCGGTTCAGCTCCCCCGAGTACTTTGCCGTGTACTTCCTGGCTTTCGCCAGCTTCATCGGTCTCGGAGGCGGGTCTCCTTCTAAAACCGTCGTCTCCATGGGGCTCGGCTTTGCCTTCGCGGCGGTTGGTATGGATACTGTCTCAGGCGGATTGCGTCTGACCTACGGGTTCAGCGAGCTTCTGTCCGGGATCAGCTTCCTGATCGCTGTCATCGGCCTTTTCGGTATCGGTGAGCTCATGCTCACCATGGAGGAGGGGCTTCGCTTCGAGGGCATCATGGCCCGCGTTAGGATCCGGGATGTGCTCAAGACCATCGCGACACTGCCACGCTATTGGCTGACGCTCCTGCGGAGCAGTGTGGTCGGCTGCTGGATGGGCATCACTCCAGGTGGGCCAACTGCCGCGTCCTTCATGAGCTATGGTTTGGCCAAGCGCCTCTCCCGCCGGAAGGAGGGGTTCGGAAAGGGCGAACCGGAAGGCGTCGTGGCTCCCGAGACGGCTGATCATGCGGCTGGCAGCAGCGCAATTCTGCCGATGCTGGCGCTGGGGGTTCCTGGTTCGGCGACAGCCGCAGTCATGATGGGCGGCTTGATGATCTGGGGACTTAATCCGGGACCGATGCTGTTCATCGAACGTCCTGACTTCGTATGGGGTCTGATTGCCAGCATGTATCTCGGCAATGTCGTTGCGGTGCTCCTGGTACTGGCAACCATCCCGCTCTTCGCCTCTATCCTGCGGATACCCTTCGCGGTCATTGGTCCACTGATCGTCATCGTGTGCTTCATCGGCGCCTACACGGTCGCGGGACGCCCATTCGATCTCTGGCTGGCTCTCGCATTCGGCATCGTCGGATACCTGTTCAAGAAGCTGCACTATCCTATTGCCCCCCTCGTGCTGGCGATGGTGATCGGCGACAAGGCAGAGGACGCATTCCGGCAGTCGATGATCATGTCTAAGGGATCACTGTCGATCTTTTGGTCGAACGGCCTTGTCGCGACGCTCATGGTGATTGGCCTTCTGCTCGCGTTCGGTCCTGCTCTCAGCGCGCTGGCGAGCAAGCTGGTACGCCCGAAGGCCTCGTCTGTAGCGGCATGAGTTCAAACTCAGGCCTCGCACGTTCATCGGGTGAGACATTCTGCAGGAAATTTCAATGACATCATCCAGTTCACCTGCCGTGGCGTTCCTCGGCACTGGTCTTATGGGCTCGCGCCAAGCCCGGCGTTTGCTTGAAGCCGGTTATCAGCTGATCGTCTGGAACCGTTCGCGGGATAAAGCCGAGGCTCTTACGCCCTTGGGAGCACGTGTGGCCGAGACGCCGTCTCAGGCGGTTCAGGATGCGGAAACTGTTATTCTCATGCTGGAGAACGGGAGCATCGTGACAGATGTGCTGTTCGCACAGAACGTTGCGGATACCTTGCAGCCGGGTGCCATCCTGGTGGACATGAGTTCCATTAAACCCGCCGAAGCGCAGGACCATGCGAGGCTCTTGGCAGAGCGTGGCGTTCAACACATCGATGCGCCAGTTTCGGGTGGTACTGTCGGGGCAGAGCAGGGGACCTTGGCCATCATGGCTGGCGGGACCGAGCAGGCCTTCGCTCGTGTGAAGCCGATTCTGGATGTCATGGGTCGTCCGGTTCATGTTGGTCCGCACGGAGCCGGGCAACTTGCGAAGCTCGCCAATCAGATCATCGTCGGCGTCACTATCGGAGCCGTTGCTGAGGCTCTGCTCCTCGCCGAGCGAGGCGGTGCGGATCCTGCCAAAGTCAGAGAAGCCCTGCGAGGCGGCTTTGCAGAGAGTCGCATTCTCGAACTTCATGGCCAGCGTATGGTGGAGCGGAATTTCATCACGAAGGGGCGCTCAGTAACGCACCTCAAGGATCTCGATAATGCGTTGGATGCCGCGGAGCGTCTGTCACTTGAGACGGTGCCTTATACTGCGCTGACGGCTGGCCTCTTCCGCAGCCTTATCGCACATGCAGGTGATCTCGATCATAGCGGCCTGCTTGTTGAACTCGAGCGCAGGAATGCTGCCGCTCGCTGACTGAATTACCGGGACAATCACAATGACAGACAAGAAGCGCCAACTCCGCAGCCAGGCGTGGTTTGGGCGCCAGGACAAGATGGGGTTCTACTACCGCTCCTTCCTCAAAAACAGCGGCTTCCCCCAGGACCAATTCGACGGACGCCCGGTCATCGGCATCTGCAACACCTGGTCCGAGCTCACCCCCTGCAACGCCCATTTCCGTACCATTGCCGAGCACGTGAAGTACGGCGTGCTCGATGCCGGCGGCTTTCCGCTGGAATTCCCTGTCTCCTCGCTCGGCGAGGTGACCATGCGCCCGACAGCCATGCTGTTCCGCAACCTTGCCGCCATGGACGTGGAGGAGGCCATCCGCGCCCATCCGCTCGACGGCGTCGTTCTCCTCATGGGCTGCGACAAGACCACCCCGGCTTTGCTCATGGGCGCGGCCTCCGCAGACCTGCCTACCGTCGGCGTCTCGGGCGGGCCGCAGCTGCGCGGCGTCTATCGCGGCCAATACATCGGCTCCGGCACAAACATCATCTCCATGAGCGAGCAGCTGCGTGCCGGCGAGGTCACCCTGGAAGAATTCCATGAGGCGGAGAGCGGCATGAACCGCTCGGCCGGCCATTGCATGACCATGGGCACCGGCTCCACCATGGCCTCCATGGTCGAGGCGCTCGGCGTCGGCCTGCCGGAGAATGCCGCCATTCCGGCCAGCGATGCCCGCCGCAATCAGCTTGCCCGCATGGCCGGCCGGCGCATCGTCGAGATGGTGCACGAGGACCTCGTCCTCTCCAAGGTCATGACCCGCGAGGCTTTCGAAAACGCCATCCGCACGCTGGCGGCCATCGGCGGCTCCACCAACGCGGTGGTGCATCTGCTGGCGATCGCCGGCCGTGTTGGCATCGATCTCACGCTGGACGACTTCGACCGGCTCGGGCGCGACGTCCACTGCCTTGTCGACCTCATGCCCTCCGGCCGTTTCCTGATGGAGGACTTCTACTATGCAGGCGGCCTGCCGGTGGTTCTGCGCACGCTGGGCGAGCGCGGCCTGCTGCACAAGGATGCGCTCACCATCAACGGCAAGACAATCTGGGATAACGTCAAGGATGCGCCGTGCTGGAACCGGGAGGTGATCACCTCCTTCGAGGAGCCGTTCAAGCCAGAAGCTGGCATCGCCATTCTCAAAGGCAACCTGGCGCCGAACGGCGCCGTCATCAAGCCGTCGGCGGCCTCGCCTGAACTGATGCAGCACACGGGCCGCGCGGTGGTGTTCGAGACCATCGAGGATCTGCATCATCGTATCGACGATGAGGACCTCGATATCGACGAGACCTGCATCATGGTGCTCAAGAACTGCGGCCCGAAAGGCTATCCTGGCATGGCCGAGGTCGGCAACATGCCTCTGCCGCAGAAGCTTCTCAGGCAGGGCGTCCGCGACATGATCCGCATCTCGGATGCGCGCATGTCAGGCACGGCCTATGGCACCGTGGTGCTGCACGTGGCGCCGGAAGCGGCGGCCGGCGGACCGTTGGCGCTGGTCGAGAGCGGCGACCTGATCACCCTTGATGTGCAGGCCCGCAGCCTGCATCTTCACGTGGAAGCACAGGAGATGGAGCGCAGGCGCGCTGCCTGGGTGCCGCCAGCGCCGCATGCCACACGCGGGTGGGCCAAGCTCTATGTCGACCATGTCCTGCAGGCTGACAAAGGCGTTGACCTGGACTTCCTGGTGGGCCGCACCGGCTCGCCTGTTCCGCGCGACAACCACTAGACAACGACACAGCCATCATGAAGGAAGAGATCATGCCCGCAGCCGGCCGCAGTTCCACCCGCCCCTATCGTGGTGTGTTTCCGGTGGCGCCCACCATCTTCGACGACAGCGGCCGTCTTGACTTGGAAGGCCAGAAGCGCGCCATCGACTTCATGATCGATGCCGGCTCCGACGGTCTGTGCATCCTGGCGAACTTCTCCGAACAGTTTCTGCTGCGCGATGAGGAGCGCGACGCCGTGATGACAACGGTTCTCGAGCATGTGGCAGGCCGCGTGCCGGTCATTGTGACCACCAGCCACTTCTCGACCGAGATCTGCGCCGAGCGCAGCCGGCGCGCGCAGGATGCGGGTGCGGCGGTGGTCATGATCATGCCGCCCTTCTTCGGCGCGACCCTTCGGGTGTCGGAGCCCGGCATCTACGAGTTCTTCCGCCGGGTCTCGGATGCGATCAGCATCCCGATCATGATCCAGGATGCGCCGATGGCCGGCACGTCGCTGTCGGCACCGTTCCTCGCGCGCATGGCGCAGGAGATCGCTAATGTGTCCTACTTCAAGATCGAAGTGGCCGGCACCGCCGCGAAGCTGCGCGATCTGATCGCGCTCGGTGGCGATGCCGTTGAAGGGCCCTGGGACGGCGAGGAAGCCATCACGCTGATGGCCGATCTCGATGCAGGCGCCACGGGTGCGATGACGGGCGGTGCCTATCCGGACGGCATCCGCCAGATCATCGACCCGTACTTTGCCGGTGACCGTGAGGCCGCCGCAGCCGCCTATGAGCGCTGGCTGCCGCTGATCAACTACGAGAACCGGCAGTGCGGGCTCTCAGCCGCCAAGGTGCTGATGCAGGAAGGCGGCGTGATCCGCTCCGATGCGGTGCGCCATCCGTTGCAGCCCCTGCACCCGGAGACGCGCAAAGGCCTCATCGAAATCGCCAAGCGTTTGGATCCGCTCGTCCTGAAATGGGGACGTTAAGGAAGGCAGAGTCTGCTCTAGCGGGAAACAACGAAGTCTGAAAGTGATGCGATACGTATCAGGCAACCTTCTCGCTTATCCGCTAAGGCCTGTTCGCAACACCATTCAAGGCAAGGTAGGAGCGGATCACCTGGCTATCGTCCGCCATTCCGTCTCCCCGCCCGGATGTTGCAATAAACATCTGATGAGCCGCCGCCGCCAAGGGAAGAGCTGCCTTAGTGTCCCGCCCCGCATCGAGGACGATCCCGAGATCTTTGACGAAGATATCAACCGCACTCGTCACCTCGGGATCTGCCTCAAGCATGCGAGGTCCACGATCCTTCAGCATCCAGCTCGAAGCGGCAGATCCGCTCATAATCTCTAGGAGGATCTCGAGATCGACGCCGACCTTTGCGGCGAGTGCGAAAGCTTCCGCGACCACGGCGATATGCACGCCGCAGAGGAGTTGATTGACGGTCTTGACCATAGCCCCTTGCCCAGGGCGCTCGCCGACGTGGAATACCTTGTCACCGAGAGCGTCAAAAGCAGGCTTCGCCTGATTGAACGTGTCCTTCGAAGCTGCGGCCATGATCGTGAGCGTTGCCGCCTTCGCGCCTGCGACGCCTCCCGAAACAGGGGCGTCGATCAGCCAGCGGCCGGCTCTGCGAACGCGCTCCTCGATCGCCCGCACTGCGGCAGGAGGACAGGTTGCCATCAACGCGATCAGGGCATCAGGAGGAAGAGCCTCGAGAGCGCCGGCCTCGAACAGCACGGTCTCGGCCTGGGCGGCGTTGACCACCATCAGGATCAGGAGATCCGCCCCGGACGCCGCTTCCGCAGCCGTCCCGGTACGTTCGCCACCGGCGTTTTCGAGTGCGTCCAAGGCTCCTGCACTCACGTCATATCCGGTAACCGTGAAACCCTTTGCCAGAAGGTTCTTTGCCATGGGCAATCCCATGGAACCAAGGCCGATGAAAGCAACACGGGGCATGTGTCTCTCCTTTCTCTTGTGAGGTTCGGCTGATCGTTGCGTCGATCAGGTCCAAAGGGGCGAAAAGGCGTCCCAACCGATTCAGTCGGGATGCTGCTCGATTCAGTAGAGCGTGAGCGCAGGGATATAACTCATCGCAAGAAGAACCAGCATGGAGACGGCGAGGAAGGGCCAGAGCTCACGAGTGGTGTCAGCCAGCGACGCTCGTGCAATCGATGAGGAGATGAAGAGCGTGGTTCCGATCGGAGGCGTGTAAAGGCCGATACCGAGATTAAGCACCATGATGATTCCGAGTTGCACCGGGTCCAGTCCGATTGACGCCGCCAGTGGCACGAAGATCGGCCCGAGAAGCAGGATCGCCGGAGGAAGATCGAGCGGCATTCCCACCAGGAGGAGCAGGACGTTCATGGCCAAGATGATCAGAAGCGGGTTGCTGATCGTGGCCGTGACCCACTCGGCGAAGCGGGTCGGAACCTCATCGAACGTGAGTATCCAGCCGACGATGGCGCTGCCCATGATGACAAGCATCACGACACCGGTTGCGATGCCAGACTCAATCAGGCTGTGATAGAAGCGTTTCCACGTCAGGTCGCGGTAGAAGAAGGCACTCAGCGCAAGGGCATAGACGACTGCTAGCACCGAGATCTCGGTGGGCGTGGCGATGCCGAAGCGCAGGCCCAGCAGGATCAGGATCGGCATCAGGAGGGCAGGGCCGCTCAGCACCGCGAGCTTCAGGAGCTCCATCCGACTGACAGCCGGATCCTCCGAGTGGATGCCACGCCGCCGCGCGATGAGGCTGCACGTCAGGATGAGCCCAACCGCCATCAGGATTCCAGGCAGAATACCTGCGGTGAACAGGTCAGCGATGCTGACGCCACTCACAAGAGAATAAAGGATGAGCGGGATCGACGGCGGGATCATGATGTCGATGATTGCCGACGTAGCATTGTTGGCTGCGCACAGCCCGGCCGGATAACCCTGCCGCTTCTGCCACGGGATGAGCACCGACCCGAGGGCGCTAGCATTGGCCACCGCGCTGCCCGAGACGCCGCCGAAAACCACGGACGCCACAACTGTGGTCGAGAGAGGCCCCCCGCGCCAGCGCTGCATTGCCTTGGTGGCGAAGCCCAGGAGTTTCTCCCCGAGCTTTCCGCCCAGCATCAGACTGCCGGCCATCATGAAGAACGGCAGGGCCAACATCGGAAAGGACTGCGTCTGCTGATACATCTGCTGCGCGACAATCATCAGCGGCAGATCGCCCTGCCATGCCAAGGTCACGCCTGCCGCAATGACGAGGGCGTGGCCGACGGGGATCGCGAGGATCATGAGGATCGTAAAGGCGACGATGAGAACGATGCTCATATGCCGGTCTCCTCTGGATCGGGGGTCGGCAAGGCCTCGGGGCCAAGCTTCCAGACCCGCAGGGCGAGCGCGAAAGTGGTCAGGATAACCGCGAGGCAGCCGAGAGCGAGGGCGTAGTAGCTGTAGCTGCTCGACAGCCCAAGCACGGGGCTTGTCTCAATGGACACGATGTCGGCGACCCCGAGGGCCTCCCAGCCAAGAATGGCGTAGGAGGCAATGATGATCGCGAAGCCGACGAGCAGCAGGACGCGTGCGCCGCTGCGGCTGAGACGGGCAAGCAGTGACTCCACAGCCATGTGGCCGCCCTTCTGCACGGCGAGCGCGACGCCCGCCATGATAAACCAGGGGAAGAGCCGCTCCGGCAGTTCCTGGGAGAAGCGAAATCCACCGCTCTCCATCACGTAGCGAGCAACGACGTTGGCTGTCAGCAGGACAAGGAGTGCAAGACCGGTCAGCAAGATCACTGCACGGCATACGAAGCCGACTGAGCGATCGATGATGCTGGCCACGGTTAGCGCGCCGCCCCCCGTGGCCAGTTGTTGCTCATCATGGTGAGGCAGGGGGGAGACACGGGTCATGGCATCAGACCTGAGCAGCCTTGACCAGCTTGTCGACGAAGTCGCCGAAGGGCTTCCCACGCCAGGTGTCAACGACCTTGGCGGAAGCTTCCCGGAATGCGCGCTTGTCGACCTCGTTGACCGCGAGGTTCGGATCTGCCCTGAACTGGGTGTTGAACTTGGCCTCGTTCTCGGCAAACAGCTTGCGTTGCAGGTCGCCTGCTTCCTTGGCGGCTGTCTTGATGATCTCCCGGTCGGGCGCGGACAGGCGGGTCCAGGTGATCTGTGACATCAGGAAGGGCGAGCTTTCCCACTTATGTCCCGACAGGCTGATGAACTTGTTCACCTCGAAAAGCTTTGAGCTCGCGATATTGGTGAGCGGGTTCTCCTGACCGTCGACCACGCCCTGCTGGAGCGCGATGTAGAGCTCGCCGAAGCTGATCTGCTCGGTTCCTGCGCCGAGCGCCTGGAAAACGTCGATCGTCATCGGGTCGGGCGGCGTGCGGATCTTGAGGCCTTTCAGGTCAGCAGGCTTCACGATCGGCCGCTTGCTGTTGGTGATGTGGCGAATGCCGTTGTCCCACCAGCCGAGTGGCACCATCTGTACCTTGGCGAAGCGCTGTGCAAGCTCCTCGCCGATCGGACCCTCGAGCACTTTGAAGGCAGCCGCGCTGTCTGCAAACAGGAAGGGTAGACCGAGCGCCGCGAGTTCTGGTATGAGTGCCGACGTGGAGCCCTGGCTGTTGACCGTCATGCTGACGGCGCCGGTCCGCAGGCTCGTGAGCAGCGACTGCTCGTTGCCGAGTTGCTCAGATCCTGCAACGCGGACACTGATGTTGCCGTTCGATCTCTCTTTGACCAACTCGGCGAAGCGCTCCGTCGCGATGCTGCGTGGATTGCCGGGAGCAGCGTTGTGGCCCAGAGTTAGGTTGGTGGCTGCCTGAGCGCTCCGGGGGAAGGTCAGGACGGCCGGGGCTGCGAAGGCGCCGGCAAGGAGGGTACGGCGTGAAATTGTGGTCTTCATGGGCGTTTTCCTTCTGGATGATGCCCGTTGGCCGGGTTTCTTGGTCGTTGTGAGGGGGTGGGCTGATCAGCTACTGCGTGCCCCAGGTCATAGGCCCTAGAGCAAGCGTTCCTAAAGCCAGCCCTTGATGCTGTCCGTCATAGCCTTGGTGGAGATACCGTAACGATCATGGAGTGTCGGCAGAGCTCCGGCATCCAAAAATTCGTCGGGCAGGGCAACTTGGCGGAAGGCGGTCGGGAACACGCCCGAGCGCATCAGGAGCCCGGCGACAGCCTCTCCCAATCCGCCGACGATGGTGTGGTTCTCCGCCACGACCACCATGCGACCGGTGCGCGATGCTTCCTTGAGGATCGTGGCCTCGTCGAGCGGCTTGATCGTGGATACGTGCAAAACACCGACGTCGACGTTATCGTCCGAGAGGGCCTTTGCCGTCTCAAGGGCGCGCATGGTCATCAGGCCGGACGAGATGATCAGCACGTCATTACCGTCGCGCAGCATCTTGGCCTTCCCGAGCTCGAACGTGTAACCGTACTCGTCGAGCACGAGAGGCACGTTTCCGCGCAGAAGGCGCATGTAGACGGGCCCTTGATGCGCCGCGATGGCCGGCACCACTTGCTCGATCTCATGGGCGTCACAGGGATCGACGATCGTGATGTTGGGCATGCCCCGAAAGATGGCGATATCCTCGGTGGCCTGATGGCTCGGACCATACCCTGTTGTCAGGCCGGGCAGGGCGCAGACGATCTTCACGTTGAGGTTTTCCTCGGCGATCGCCATGCAGATGAAGTCGTAAGCCCGGCGTGCCGCGAAGACCGCGTAGGTGGTCGCGAAGGGCATGAAGCCCTCCCGTGCCATGCCGGCCGCAGCACTGATCAGGAGTTGTTCCGCCATGCCCATCTGGTAGAAGCGATCCGGGTGAGCCTTCGCGAAGACATGCAGGTCGGTGTATTTCGCCAGGTCCGCCGTCAGTCCGACGATCTCCGGCCGCGTCTCGGCCAAGGCCGCGAGGGCGTTACCGAAGGGGGCGGACTTCGTGCGCTGGTCGGCACCGGCGAGCGATGCGATCATCGCCGAGGTGGTCAGCCTCGGCTTGTCCGCCGTTCCCTGTCCGCCTTCGCCTTGTTCTCCGAGCCAAGCCGGGCGTGTGTACTTTGAGCGCCTCATGCTGTCCTCCCAGCGTCAAGCAGTTCGATGGCTTTCTGCCATTCGTGCGGCTCGACCCGCAGGAAGTGGTTGCGCTCGCGCTCCTCAAGGAACGGAACGCCCTTGGCCATCTTGGTGTCGCAGATCACGATCCGCGGTTTTGTTTCAGTGGAGTTGCGGGCCGCGTCGAAGGCCGCCACCAGGGCATCGATATCGTTGCCGTTGACCCGCTGCACATGCCAGCCGAACGACTCGAAGCGGGCCGCGAGCGGCTCGAAGCCGGTGACCTCAGAGGCCGGGCCGTCCGCCTGCTGGTTGTTGACGTCGACGATGCCAATCAGGTTGTCGAGCTTCCAATGGCTGGCTGACCAGACACCTTCCCAGATGGAGCCCTCACCGAGTTCGCCGTCGGAGAACAGGCAATAGACAAAAGATTTTGATTGCTTGCGCTTCAGCCCGAGGCAAAATCCTACCGCGAGCGCGAGGCCGTGGCCCAGCGACCCGCCAGTGATCTCCATACCAGGCGTGTAGGCGGCCATACCCGACATAGGCAGGCGGCTATCGTCCGAACCGTAGCTCTCCAGCTCGTCCTCCGGAATGATCCCGGCCTCGATCAGAGTGGCGTAAAGAGCGATGGCGTAGTGGCCAATGGACAGGAGGAAGCGATCGCGTTCCTCCCACTCGGGATCCTCAGGCCGGTACTGCATCGCATGGAAGTAGGACACTGCCAGAACGTCGGCGACACCCAGCGCCTGGGCGATGTAGCCCTGGCCCTGCACCTCGCCCATGCGCAGGGCATTGCGGCGGATGCGATAGGCGCGCTCGGTGAGGGATACGTTAGACAGAGGAAGCTTTGACACCTGCTGTCCAGCGTCGCTGGTGCTCGTATTCATCAGTCTCTCCAGGGTTGGAGGGCGCGAGCTGATAGCGCCCAAGCGCCGATCAATGGATCAGCATGCCGCCGTTCACGTCGATCACGGCGCCGGTCACGTAGGCGGACAGATCGGAAGCAAGGAACAGGTAGGCGCCTGCCACGTCATCGGCATCACCGAGACGGTTGAGCGGAATGCCTCTCAGGATGTCCTTGCGCATCTCGTCGGTGAGTTTGCCGCCCGTGATGTCAGTCTGGATCAGGCCTGGTGTGACGCAATTGACCCGAATGCCGTCGGGGCCGAGTTCCCGCGCCATCGCTTTCGCCAGTCCCAATACGCCGGCCTTCGCAGCAGAGTAATGGGGACCGCCGAAGATGCCGCCACCGCGCTGGGCCGAGACGGAGGACATACAGGCGATCGAGCCCTTCTGCCGGGAGCGCATGTGGGGAATGAAGGCTTGGCTCAGATAAAGGACACCGGTGAGATTAACGTCCACGATACGCTGCCAGCTCGCCGCGTCGATCTCCATTGTCTTAACGGGCTGGGTGATGCCGGCATTGTTGAGAAGGATATCCACCTGCCCGAGAGCCGCGATCGCGGCCTCTGCGGCCTGCTTGCACGACTGGAGGTTTGCCACGTCGCAGCCGATGCCGAGATGATCCGGCCCGAGTTCCGCAGCCGCCTCGTTGGCGCCTTGCTCATTGAGGTCGAGAATGGCGACTCTCGCGCCATGTTTGGCGAAGAGACGGGCGGTCGCGAACCCGATTCCGCGCGGGCTGGCCGCACCGGAAATGACGGCAGTCTTGCCTTCCAGCAACATCGTTTCCTCCAATGAAAATTATTGTTTTTGCTTTTATTGAGGAAAGTATTTTCCGGCTTGTGCCGCTGGACAAACGCGCAGTTTACACCCTCTGTTGAATCTGATTCACTAATCCGATGCTTCAGCAGGTGCCGCTCTCCTTTCTCCGGATCTTTGAAGCGGCCGGTCGCACAGGATCCTTCCGGGCGGCTTCGGCCGAGCTGAACCTGACGCCGAGTGCGGTCAGCCACGCGATCCGGAAGCTTGAGCAGGTTCTCGGCATCGCCCTCTTTGATCGGGATACCCGCAATGTCCGCCTGAGCTACGAGGGGGAGGCATTGATGCGCCACGTCAGCCGGGCGTTTGATGAACTCCGGCGTGGTATGGAGGTCGTCTCCACCCGCGGGCCCAAGCTCTTGCGCCTGCACTGTGCACCAAGCTTTGCGGCGCAGTGGCTGACACCGAGGTTGGCCGGTTTTATGAAACACCATCCCGGTGTCGAGCTCCGGCTCGCCGCCGGAACCGATTACACGCGCTTCACCTCCGACGAGTTCGACGCAGATATCGTCTATGGCCCACCACGTGTGGAGGGGCTGGTTGTCGTGCCTCTTGGAGAGGAGGCCATCGCGCCCATGTGTGCGCCTGAACTTGCGGCGATGATCACAACGCCAGCGGATCTGTTCAACCATGCACTCATCCAAACGGACAGCAAACAGATCCAGTGGTCAGACTGGTTCACAGCAAACAGCATGATTGCGCCTCCGCCTAATGGGAGCAGGTTTGATCGCAGCTTCCTGGCGATCGCGGCGGCTGCACAGGGTCTCGGTGTTGCCTTGGAATCCACTCGCCTCGCGGAGAGGGAGCTCGCGTCGGGCCGCTTGGTCATGCCTTTGGAGCGAACGTCAATCTCCGTCCGTTATGTCGGGCACAATCTGGTGTTTCCCCGCCATGTCCGGCAGCGACAACCCCTGAGAATCTTTGCCGAGTGGCTTCTGGTAGAGCTTGGGGTCGAGGCGCACGTGCCCCTCAATAGGCCGATTACTGACCAGCAGGCCTGAAAAGGAAAACCCGCCTCGCGGCGGGCTTCATCTCTTGAGTATTCACCCAATCACCAAGTCTGCGACATCGGCCCACAAGGCTGATGTTCTAAATTATGCCCAGTCGAGACGACGGGCGTGGAGTCCGATGAGCGAATACTCTCAATAATAGTAAACGCCACGCTTCGCATTCGCCAATGCACGAGCCCCTCTAATCTCGCCGGTACGAACCAAGGTGTTCCAAATACCAAGCCCGAAACTCTTCAAAACAGCAATTAACATCGCGATCAGCCCCGCTTCTTATGCACTGCAATATTACCAATGTATTATGTTATGTGCACATATCAACTAAGAATAAGTGCTTTTGACATGCGCTAGAAGCATAACACCAATGCTACTAAAGGCGGATTCATTTAACCGAACGTAAATCTCGCTGTTCAGCCGAGTTTTATTATCATGTCTCACCCGGCATCACGCTCATAGTTCACAGAGGATGAACCAGAACATGCTTGGGAATTGTAATAGGGCTGAGGCTCTAACAATGCGAAGTCCGGGCGGAGCCGCCAGTGCGGTTCTGGAGCAAACCGCGTTTCCAGCGTCCAATCGGCATCACGACGGCGAAGTGCAGTATCATGCCTCGGCTACGTTAAGGGTTAGCAGCCCTGGGAAGTGTCAACCCCGGCAATGAGAGCTTCCGCAGCTTGTCTGGCGATGTGCTCGCCCGACTGACAGTTGCGATAATTATGGCATGGCGTTGCCGGCGCAAGGTTTGACTGGCATCTCCAGCGGGCTCGTCAGACGAGGCTGATGGCAATGGCCGGTACCGACGATGGGATTAGGCGGCAACGCTTATGACATACGAATTGCGAACGGCTGCTAATGGCACAGTGCTGACCTTAGCCCAACTTCGGAACCGCGGCCGAGAACGGACCTTCACATCGGATCACAATCCAGACCGAGATTGCTCCCTTGTGGCGGAAGAGTACCCTGGCTCACTTTTTGGTCAGCGCCATGGCTGCATCGCCATAGCGCTTTCCAGCGAATTTTTCAGGCGCCAGCAGAGCGCCGAGCGTCTCCAGCTCGTCTGGCGAAAGCGTAATATCTGCAGCGGCGACGTTCTGCTCCAGATGCGCGATCTTCCGCGCCCCGGGAATGGGCACGATGAAATCCCCCTGGTGCAGAACCCAGGCAAGCGCGAGTTGTGCAGCCGTCACGCCCCGTGAGGTCGCCATTTCCTCCAGCAATTTCACGAGCGACGCGTTGGCAGCCATGTTCTCGGGGCTGAAGCGCGGAAGCGTCCGCCGGAAATCATCGGAGCCGAAATCCTCCGGTTTCTGGATCTTGCCTGTCAGGAAGCCCCGACCGAGTGGGCTGAATGGCACAAAGCCAATCCCAAGGTCGCGGCAGGTGTCGAGGATTTTGCCTTCCGGATCGCGGGTCCAGAGCGAGTATTCGCTTTGAAGAGCGGAAATCGGATGGACTGCGTGAGCCTGGCGGATGTGAGCGGCGCCCGCTTCGGAAAGGCCGAGTGCACGCACTTTGCCCTCCTTCACAAGGGCCGCCATGGCGCCGACGGTCTCCTCGATCGGCACCTGCGGGTCGACGCGGTGCTGGTAGAACAGGTCGATCACCTCGACACCAAGCCGCTTCAACGACGCCTCGGCGACTGCACGCACATGCTCAGGTCGGCTGTCGAGGCCGGACATCGCGGCCGCGCCGCTCTTGCTCGTGTCGATCCGAAAGCCGAACTTGGTGGCGATCACCACCCTGTCTCGGTAGGGTTTCAGCGCCTTGCCGAGCAGGATTTCGTTTTCGAAAGGGCCATAGACTTCGGCTGTGTCGAAAAAGGTGACGCCAAGATCAACGGCCCGATGAAGCGTGCGGATGGACTCCTGCTCGTCCTGGCCCCCATAGGCGTGGCTCATTCCCATGCACCCGAGCCCGACTGTCGAAACGGTTAGGTGAGGACCAAGCTTGCGAGTCTTCATCAGTTAGTACCTTCTGTTTCCCACAATACAGCCATACAGAAGTTCCTAGGTACGGCTGTGAGATCAAGATCAAATCGACCCAAATGGCAGTTCCTGGTACCTCCCGAGGCAAATTGGATGTCTGGAGTTGTGGGGTGAGCGGACCCTTTCACGGCCGCGCCTAGAGGCTCAAGTGACTCAAACACGACCTTCAGCAGTTAGTAGATCGACGAACTCAACCTGGGGGCAGTGGGCGGGGACGGGAGCCGCTGTCGATGGCAACGAACGTGAAAATTGCTTCAGTCACCTTGATTTGTTCGTCTCCGTCGCGGGAACGGCGCCAGGCTTCAACCTGGAACCTCATGGACGTGCGTCCCGTGGAAATCAGGTCGGCGTAGACCGAGACCTCGTCCCCCACATGAACCGGGGTGTGAAAGACCATCCCGTCGACTGCGACAGTCACGCAGCGCCCTCGAGCACGCCGAGCGGCTGCATTGCCGGCGGCCAAGTCCATCTGCGCCATCAGCCAGCCGCCGAAAATGTCCCCCGCCGGGTTGGTATCCGAGGGCATTGCAATCGTCCGGATGACAGCCTCGCGCGCACCGGGGACTTCGACGCTCATGATGGCTCCCTTCCTGGCTCCAGCCGTCTCGCTCAGTGCTCCAGGATCGGCCTGATTTCCTGGAGATTTCCAATGGTGTGTTCCAGGTGACGGCGCAGGGCTTCCGAAGCCTCTTCGTTCCGCTCCTGCTCCAGCAGGTCAAGGATTTGGAGGTGCTCCTCGCATTGCTGGCGGTAGCGCTTGCGGTCAACCATCGAGCGATACGAGAGCAGTCGCCGGACACGGTTGATGCGCCGGACCGCCTCCAGGAAGAATGGATTGCCGGATGCGCCGATGATCGCCTCGTGAAAGCGCACGCCCCGTTCGTGGAGCGCGGCAGCACTGTCTGTCTCAATGGCGCCGCCGAGAAGCCGGAGCTCTGCCTCGCGGCAACGGGCGGCGATGTCACGATCAAGGCGGTAGGTCGGCTCCAACAGCGCAGCGGGTTCAAGGGCCAAGCGCACGCGGTACGTTTGCTCCAAGCTCTCCGGCGTTGTCAGCATCGGGGAGAACGACCAGCCGTAGCCAGGGCGACGTTCGGCCCAGCCCTCCTGAGCGATACGGCCCAACACCGCGTTTAACTGTGCCTTGCTGATCCCGTAGGTTTCCTTGAGGTACGCCTCGGAGGCAGGTTCAGGCAGACGGCCTTGGAGGTGGTCTTCCGCAATCCTGAAGTAGACCTCGGAAGCATCATCCTTGGTGGATAGGCCTAGGGTCTCGGGAGACACGTCCTTCACGTCTGACACGAAGTAGCCCCGATTGCGCTCGTGCGTGAGGACGCCCTTGGCGGCAAGCAGTTGCAGCGCCTGACCGACCGGAAAGCGCGAGACGCTGAACCGCTCGGCTAGTCCCTGTGCAGTGAGGTGCGTTCCTGTGGCCAGCGCGCCATTTCGGATATGCTCCAGGATCTGTGCGGCGAGACCTTCGGTCAACTCGCGTTTTCCGTTGACCGTACGCTCGCCGGCTGAACTCATGAACATACCCTCGCACTCGACCTTCAAGATGGCTCCACCTTCTCCTTAACCGATTTGTCGAGATCTCGGTACTCCGGGACGCGAGGCCGAGAGGGCCTCGCCCCTCACGCTGTCAGTCCTCGGCTGCTCGGAACCGGCTCAGCCCCTTCATGACAAACGGTGCCAGGAGCGCCATCGCAGACAGGGACAGCAACGTGGCCGAGCCTGGGTTCCCGAGGAAGACCATCGGGTCACCCAAAGTCATCTGCATGGCCCTCCGGAGCTGGGCCTCGGCCATGGGTCCCAAGATGAGGCCGACCACCATGGGAGCAACCGGATAGTCCCAGCGGCGCATCAGCAGCCCCAGGAAGCCGAACGCGAACAGCATCCCGACCTCAACTACGGAGGGCTTGGCCGCGACGGTGCCCATGGCGGCGAACACGAGAACGCCGGCGTAGAGCCACGGCTGCGGGATCGCCAGCAACCGAACCCACAGCCCCACAAGAGGCAGGTTGAGAACGAGGAGCATGGCGTTCGCGATGAAGAGGCTCGCCACCAGCCCCCAGACCAGCGCCGGGTTCTCGGTGAACAGGAGCGGACCGGGATTGAGCCCATACTGCTGGAACCCGGCGAGCATAATGGCGGCCGTGGCTGAAGTCGGGAGGCCAAGGGTGAGCAGCGGGACGAGCGTTCCCGCCGCAGAGGCGTTGTTGGCGGCCTCGGGACCGGCGACACCCTCAATGGCGCCATAGCCGAACTCCTCCGGATGCTTTGAGAGCTTCTTCTCGGTTACGTAGGACAGGAAGGTGGGCACCTCGGCGCCACCGGCCGGCAGCGCCCCGATGGGGAAACCGAATGCTGCTCCCCGCAGCCACGGCTTCCATGACCGCCGCCAATCCTCCCGGGTCATCCAGAGCGAGCCCCTGATGGGCACGATCTCCTCAGGATTGCCCTTGAAGCGCGAGGCGACGTACAGGGCCTCGCCGACCGCAAACAGGCCGACGGCGAGCGTGGTGACCTCGACGCCGTCGAAGAGCTCGGGAACACCGAAGGCCACGCGGGCCTGCCCAGTGAGCTTGTCGATCCCGACGAGCCCCAGCATCAGTCCGATTGTCAGGCTCGTCAGCCCACGCAAGGGCGAGTCGCCGAAGGTGGCAGACACCGTCACGAAGGCGAGCACCATGAGAGCGAAGTAGTCACAGGGGCCGAAGTTGACGGCCAATTCCACCAGCCACGGCGCCAGGAGCGCGAGCCCGATGGTCGCGACTGTGCCCGCAACGAAGGAGCCGATGGCCGAGGTTGCGAGGGCAGGGCCACCGCGGCCCGCCTTGGCCATCTTGTTGCCCTCGATGGCGGTCGCAACCGAGGCGCTCTCGCCGGGCGCATTGATGAGGATGGCTGTCGTCGATCCGCCGTACATGCCACCGTAGTAGATGCCGGCGAACATGATGAGCGAGCCGGTGGGATCAAGCTTGAAGGTGACGGGCAGCAGGAGCGCGACCGTCAGGGCTGGGCCGATGCCGGGAAGCACGCCGACGGCAGTGCCAAGAAGAACGCCGACGGCGGCAAACAGCAGCTTCGAGGGCTCAAGGGCAACCAGGAAGCCCTGGCCGAGGGAGAGAAACGAGTCCATGGCAGGCTCCTTCAGAACAGGCGCTCAAGGGGCCCCGCCGGCAGGGACAGCGTCAGGAGCTTGCTGAACAGCAGATGGATCGCGACACCGAGCCCGAACCCAATGGCGGCATCGATCAGCAACGCGCGCCGCCCGAATGCCCGTGCGGTGGCGGCGAAGAGGATGCTGGTCGCGAGAATGAATCCGGCGCCGAACGCGATGCAGAGCAGCAGGGCCACCAGGCCGAGTGCGATCCACCCGATCGCGACCCCATCGACGTGCTCCGGGACGGGCAGCCCATCCCTGAACGCCACTACGATGTGTCCCAGACCGAGGGCGGCAAGTGCCATGGCGACCACATACGGCATCGCCGCAGGCCCGATCCCGTAAGTGGCCGACAGCGTCTGGGCAGCCCCATCCCGCCACACTAACGCGGCGAATACGAACAACGCGAGACCGACCGCCAGCGCGCGCTTGTCCGCACGCTGCTTTGCAAGCAGCGAGATCATGGTGAAATCATCCTGTGATGTTGGAGCAGAAAAGGGGGAGCCATGCAGGGGCTCCCCCGTCTCGACCTGCTAGGACTTTACGAGGCCGATCGACCGCAGCACGTCGCCGACGCGAACCTGCTCTTCCTTGAGGAAGGCCGTGAAGGGTTCGCCGGCGAGATAGAAGTCTTCCCAGCCGCGCTGCTTGAGGATCTCGGCCCATTCCTTGGACTTGACCACCTTCTCGACAGTGTCTGTCAGGGCCTTCTTCTGCTCGGCCGTGATGTCCGGGCCGGCCACGATGGCGCGCCAGTTCACGACCTCGACATCCATGCCCTGCTCCTTGAGGGTGGGGACATCGGCGTTGACGAGGCGCTTGCCGGACGAGATCGCCAGCGCCCGCAGCTTGCCGGCCTTGATCTGGCTTTCGAACTCGCCGTAGCCGGAGATGCCAGCCGTCACGCGACCGCCGAGCATGGCCGCGAGAGCCTCGCCGCCGCCCGAAAACGCGATGTAGTTCACCTTAGCCGGGTCCGAGCCTGCCGCCTTGGCGAACAGGGCCGCCAGAATGTGGTCGGCACCACCCGCCGAGCCGCCGGCCCAGGTGACCTTCGCCGGATCGGCCTTCACGGCATCAGCCAGTTCCTTGACCGATTTGATCGGCGAGTTGGCGGGCACGACGATCACGAGCGGGTCGCCCGTCAGGCGCGCGATCGGCGTCACCTGATCCAGGGTGACTGGTGACTTGTTGGTGAGGATCGCGCCGACCATGGTGATGCCGTTGACCATGAGCTGGCTCGGATCGCCCTTCGCCTGATTGACGAACTGGGCGAGGCCCACGGTGCCGCCGGCGCCCGTGACGTTAACCACCTGCACGCTCTTCGCGAGCCCTGTCTGCGTGAGCACCTGCTGGATTGAGCGGGCGGCCGAGTCCCAGCCGCCGCCGGGGCCGGCCGGCGCGATGATCTTGAGTTCCTGCTGCGCGAAGGCAGACGACGCGACGAGCGTCATGGCGGCAAAAGCGACGCCGCGAATGGTCTTGGTCAAATGGCTCACGAGTTCCTCCCTGGGTTTGCGTGAGATGTTGAACGCGAAGCGGACGTTGCCACTCAGCGCCTGATGCTCGGCGAGGCTTCTCGCCGATGGGTTTCACCGTTGCCGGTGATCTCGGATGCGGGTGTCTCGCGGCTTGTGGCCTCCGCATTGACGACGCGACGCAGAATGAGGGGAATGATGCCGCCACCGCGCAGGATCTCGACCTCAAGGCTGGTCTCGATGGCGGCAATGGCCGTGAATGTCTCTGCTGTCCCCGAGGCGCGCCGGATTGTGACGGGCACGGCGCAGCGCGGGCTGATCTGCGCCGGATCAGCATCGATCAGGATCTGGTCCCCGGGATGCAGATTCAGGCTGTTCGGATGCCGCTCTGCCGGCAGGCGCAGGGGCAGGATACCCATGCCGATCAGGTTGGAGCGATGGATGCGTTCGAAGCTGGAGGCCAGCACCGCGCGGGCGCCAAGCAGGGCCACGCCTTTCGCCGCCCAGTCCCTGGACGAGCCCATACCGTAACGCTCACCCGCGACGACAACCACGGACGCGCCCTCGTTGGCGTAGCGCTCGGCGGCCCGGAACAGGGGCAGGTGCTCGCCCGTGCCCACATGGATCGTGAAGCCCGGCGCGATCTCCGGGTCGAGGAGATTGCGCACGGACTTGTTGGTGAACAGGCCGCGGACCATCGCCTCCCAATTACCGCGCCGGGATGCGAAGACGTTCAGGTCACGCGGGTTCTCTCCGCGCTCGACCAGATACTCGGCTGCCTCGCTCCGCGGCGGAACGGCGCCGGCCGGGGAGATGTGGTCTGTCGTGATGTCGTCGCCAAGCACGAGCAGGGGATGCGCCGGATAGGTGCCCAGCAGGGTGCCCGTTCCGAAGCCGGCAAAGGGTGGGCGCCGGATGTAGGTCGAGTGCTCATTCCAAGGAAACAGCGGGGTACCGGGAGCATCGAGCACCCGCCAGGTGTCGCTGGCCTCGGCCTCATCGTACGACGTGTCGTAGTCGCCGGCATCGATGGCCATGGCGAGCGCCGCGTCGATCTCGTCGCCCGTGGGCCAGAGATCGGCGAGCCGGATGTCCTCGCCTGACGCTGAGCGGGCAATGGGATCGGCGAGAATGTTGCGATTGACATCACCCGCCAACGCAAAGGCGACCACAAGAGGAGGAGAAGCGAGGAAGCCTGCCTCAAGCTGCGGATGCACACGCCCCGGGAAGTTGCGGTTGCCCGACAGCACGGCGACGGGAAGGATCCCGCGCTCAGCCATGGCCTGGTCGACCACGGCAGGCAGCGGGCCGGAGTTGCCGATACAGGTGGTGCAGCCATAGCCGACGATGCCGAAGCCAACGGCTTCCAAGTCCTCCAACAGCCCGGCCCGGCGCAGGTAGCGCTCGGCTGTCGGGGATCCTGGCGCGAGCGATGTCTTCACCCAGGCAGGCGGCGTGAGACCCAGATGACGTGCCTTGCGGGCAACGAGACCTGCCGCGACCAACAGCCTGGGATCGGACGTGTTGGTGCAGCTCGTGATCGCCGCGATGGCCACGGAACCGTTGCCGGGTTGCTTGGCTGATGCCAGGGCAGCCCGGGTTGCCAGCAACGGTGCCATGGCCGGGACGGTTTGGCTTGCCGGAATGCGGTCCTGCGGTCGGCGGGGACCGGCGAGGCTGACCTCGACCTCATCAAGGTTGATCTCGACCACGTTCGTGAAGCGGGGAGAGGCTTTCGGGTCGAACCAGAGGCCTTGCCGCTTGGCGTAGTCTTCGACGAGGCGAACGTGCTCGGCGGAACGGCCGGTCTCGCGCAAATAGCGCAGTGTCTGATCGTCGATGGGGAAGAAGCCGGAATCGGCGCCGAACTCCGGCGTCATGTTGGCGACGACCGCGCGATCTCCGGCGGAGAGCGTCGAGACGCCCTCACCAAAGAATTCGACGAAGCGATCTGCCAGATCAATCTGCCTGAGGCGCTCGGTCACGGTGAGTGCAAGATCGGTTGCTAGTACGCCCTGCCGGAGGTGGCCGGTGAGGCGCACGCCGACGATGTCCGGCACGCGGATCATCACCGGCATGCCGAAGAACACGCTCTCCGCCTCCAGGCCGCCGACACCCCAGCCGAGCACGCCGATGCCGTTGATCATCGGGGTGTGGCTGTCGGTGCCGATCAGGGTGTCGGGCATGGCCCAGGAGACACCGTCCCGTTCCATGGTGGTGACGACGGCTGCCAAGCGCTCGAGGTTCAGCGTGTGCATGATCCCGGTGCCGGGCGGATGGACCCGGAAACCGGTGAGGGCGCGCGTGGCCCACTTCATGAAGCGGTAGCGCTCCGCATTGCGCCCGTACTCACGCTCCATATTGCGCTGAAGGGCATCGCGGGAACCGAACACATCAACGCCCAGCGAGTGATCGGTTGAGACGTCAACAGGCAGGACGGGATTGAGGCAGCTCGGATCGTGCCCTGCTTCGGCGAGAGACGCGCGCATTCCGGCGATGTCCACCAGAGCCGGGCCGCAGGTGGTGTCGTGCATCAGGACACGACCGGGCCGGAATGGAATTTCCTCCTCGCTGCGTCCGCTCTTCAGCCAGCTCAGGATCGCAGCCTTGGCCCGGGGAGCGTCCTCGCCCGCATTGCGCAGCACATTCTCCAGCATGATGCGCAGGATGTGCGGCAGCCGCTCGAGGTCCGAGCTAGCCGCCGCAGGCAGATCGATGATGTGATGACGTTTGCCAGCGCTCGTGATGTCGGCGGTCTTTGGAATCGGACTCTCCTGCGTTCCCTGGTGAATGGTTGTGCAGCCGGTCTCTTGGTGGGCCGTGCTCGCCTAAAGCGGATATCAATTTGCATAATAACAATTATAAATGCAAGGTAAATTGCATTTAGATGCATAGATATGCTAATAAGCCATTCGTGCCGAGAGGCCAATCCTGTGGCCGGCACGGGAGGAAATCACTGGAAAGCAATGACTCCTCCGACCCTTAGGGTCATCTTGGCCACTAGTCTTGGCGCAGTAGCCACCTCTACGGCTGCTTTCGCGCAGACCGACGACCCGACTGGCTCCATCAAGCTGATTGTGCCGTTCACCGCGGGTGGAGGTGTCGATAAGAAAAGTCTGCGGAGCCTGCTCCCGCAGTTTCCTGGCGCACCGATGCTGGACGGTCATTACATACGTCTGGCGCTGCGGTGGCAGTGCCGAGGATCTAAACCAAAGCATTGAAGGGCTTCAGCGGCATGATCGAAGACCTGAAGGGCGATGGAATCGTTCGCAAGGTCTTTATGCTCACGGCATGGAAACGACGATGGTCGCACCCGCCGCATCACGCCCTTAAGAAGTACACGCTCCGGTCAACCCGACATCCGCTGGTGGTGAGCAATGTCGGCTGTTGGCACTTCTCGGAATTAAGCCGACGGTCGGCTTAGTGCAGGAATAGCGGACGTTCCTGAAAGCTAGGGATCGTCGCTGGATGACCGAAAGGAGACATTCCACGACCAGGTGAAACATGGGTAGCAATTAGCTTAGTATTTGGTTTAACGACCGATGCTTGGTGTTAAAACATAGGCCGTCGTGGATTTCACCCGCTGCATGGCAAAGCGCGAAGTCACATTCTTGAGCGGGACCGCATTGATGAGGCGCTTGTAGAAGGCGTCGTAGGCGCCCATATCGGATACCACCACGCGCAGCAGGTAATCCACATCGCCCGCCATTCGGTAGAACTCCATTACTTCCGGCATGGCTAGAACCGTATCGGCAAATTGCTGCAAACCCTGCCCCGAATGGTTGGCGATTTCGATCGATACAAAGACCGTAAGCCCCAGACCCACCTTCTCGGGATCAACCAGCGCGACCCGCTTCTGAATCACACCCGTTGCTTCTAAGCGCTGCACACGCTTCCAGCATGGCGTCTGTGACAGGTTCACCCTCTGAGCGAGTTCAGCAATAGAAATGTCGGCGTTTTCCTGCAGCAAAATCAGGATCTTGGTATCTGTAGCATCCATTTCAGACCCCGGTGAGCGTGGAACAGCGATTCAACGGGTTCGATGGAGTAGTCCCGCCAAGTATTCCGTATAGTTCTTTATATAGAACATAGCTCGCCGTTCAAGTCTTGTTGCAGCGTCAGCTACTGGCGCTGGACTCCCTTTAATGCAGGCGAGAACAAAAAATCCTCTCAAAATAGGAGTTTGGAGAAGAATATCTCTGTATCGCCCGTTCTAAAAAAAGAACGTTCCCGTTGCATTTGGCGTGGTCTGGCCCTGATAATTCAGGGGTTGTTCGTCCAGCGATGCAAGGGGAAAAACGTGTTCGATATTCGACGCTTCAGGAAGACGGCCGGTCTTACGGTCCTGCTCGGAGGCACGCTCCTGGCGGGGGCGAGCGTATGGGGAGCAGCACAGGCGGCAGGCTCGGATGACAAGCCTGCAAGGGGCGGAACGCTGGTCTATCTCGAGCAGCAGAGCCACACGAACCTGTATCCCCCTGCGGGCGGCTTCTACCCCAATGGCGGGATCCTTAACCAGATTACTGACAAGCTGACCTATCAGAATCCCAAGACACTCGAAATTGAGCCCTGGATCGCCGAATCGTGGGCGGTGAACGCCGATGCGACGGAGTACACCTTCAAGATCCGAAAAGGTGTTACATTCTCTGATGGCACGCCGCTCGACGCTGCTGCCGTGGCCAGGAATTACGACACGTTCGGGCGCGGCAACAAGGAGCTCAAGCTGCCGGTCTCGGAGGTCATCAACAACTACGACCGCAGCGAAGTCATCGATCCGCAGACGGTAAGGTTCATTTTCAAGAAGCCTTCGCCCGGTTTCCTGCAAGGCACGTCCGTGATCGGCTCCGGTCTCGTGTCTCTGAAGACGCTCGCGCTGCCCTATGAAGCGCTCGGCGATGCCACGAAGATCATCGGCTCCGGCCCGTTCGTCGTGGCAAGCGAGACGCTCGGGCGCGAACTCACGCTCAAGGTCCGTCCCGACTACAACTGGGGCCCGGCGAAGATCGAGCACCAGGGCCGCGCCTATCTCGACGAGATCAAGTACATCGTCACGCCGGAAGACAGCGTGCGCATCGGTGCTCTCGTAGCAGGGCAGGCCGACGTCATCCGCCAAATCCAGGCCTATGACGAGAAACAGGTCGAGGACGAGGGCTACCTGATCTACGCACCCTCGACGCGCGGTGTGAACAACAGCGTCGTGTTCCGTCCCGACAATTCGCTCGTCGCCGATGTCCGTGTCCGGCGCGCACTGCTGCACGCCACAAACACGGACGAGATCGTCTCGACCCTGTTCTCGGATGCTTACCCGAAGGCGACCTCGATCATTGCCAAGACGGCATCAGGTTATATTGATCTCTCGCAGAAGCTTTCCTACGACATCGGGAAGGCGAAGGCCCTGCTCGACGAAGCTGGCTGGAAGGTCGGGACGAACGGACGGCGCCAGAAGGACGGCCAGACGCTGGAACTCTCGGCCTACGAGTCCTTGCCGCAGCCGCAGAACAAGGAGACGCTGCAACTCGTCGCCCAGCAATGGGAGAAGGTCGGCGTGAAGCTCAACGTGCTGACCGCCGACTCGGGCAGTGCCGTGGTGAACAACCTTGATCCCGTCAAGGCGCCCGTTTCACCCGCGATGGTCGGGCGGGCCGATCCCGACGTGATCAAGAGTCAATACTACCCGACCAACCGCAACGTCCTGCTGCAGAAGGGTGGAAACAGCGACAAGGTGCAGTCCTTCGTCGACGAGAGGCTGAACGCGCTCCTGGACCAACTCGCCTCCGAACCGGAGCGCGCCAAGCGCCTCGCAATTGCAGGGGAGGTCCAGAACTACGTGATCGATCAGGCCTATGCCATTCCGATCTTCGAGGAGCCGCAAGCCTTTGCCGCCGCGCCTTACGTGAAGGGCGTGTCATTCGAAGCGGTTGGTCGTCCCAGCTTCTACAGCACCTGGTTGGCCCCGCGCCGCTGACAACCGTCAGATCGGCCGGATGTCGCAGACGAACGATGCCCGGCCGGCCTGCAATAAATCGTCTTAATTCAGAACAGGATTTCCCATGTCGGGATATGTGATCGGAAGGATCGGGCAGGCGGCTCTCGTGCTTTGGGCGGCGTTCACCGTGTCCTTCGTCCTGCTGCAGGCTCTGCCGGGCGATGCCATCCTCATCAAGTTTCTCAATCCCGAACTCGGCCTGGGGCCGGAGCAGATCGCCGACATCCGAACGTCCTATGGGGCGGACAGTCCGCTGGTCGTCCAGTATGTTCACACCGCATTGAACTTCCTTACTGGGAATTTCGGCTATTCCATTCATGCGGGCGTTCCTGTCGGCGACCTGATCCTCGCCAACCTGCCGCAGACCGTGTGGCTTGGGACCCTCGGCTTTCTGCTGTCACTCGTCCTAGCGATCACGCTCGCGGCGCTCTCGGCGCTGTCTCCATTCTCGTGGCTGCGCTCCTTCATCCAGTCCATTCCCGCGCTCTTCATCTCCACGCCCGTGTTCTGGCTCGGGATCCTGCTGATCCAGATCTTCTCGTTTCAGCTCAGGCTTATCCCGATCATCAATCCGGGTCCCTGGCAGGCGCTGATCCTTCCCGTGTTCACGCTGGCCGTACCGATTTCGGCGCCGCTCGCCCAGATCCTGATGCGCAATATCGACCATGTACTGACGGAGCCGTTCGTGGCGGTCGCCCGCGCTAAGGGGGCCTCCCATCGCTGGGTCCTGTGGAAGCATGTGGCGAAGAACGCCGTCCTGCCGATGCTCACCATCGCGGGCATCCTGTTCGGGGAGCTTCTGGCCGGCGCGGTCGTCACGGAAGCGGTGTTCGGTCTCAACGGCCTCGGCGGGCTGACGCAGCGTTCCGTCAACGATCAGGACATCGCGGTTCTACAGGCGATCGTCGTGTTCTCCGCGGCGGCGTTCGTTCTCATCAATCTTACTGTGGACCTGCTCTACCCCGTCTTCGATCCGCGCCTCAGAGTGAGACAAGGAGCTGCCACATGACCGGCCTGAACACGATCGGACGCAGCTTGCGGCGCGACGATGCAGACATCCCTGCAAGCGCCTCCAAGGCATCAAGTCACACGTCATTGGTTGTGCACTGGCTGAAGCCTCTCAGAGGCATCCAGCCCGGCTTGGTGCTGTCCTGGTCAGTCATAGCCGTCGTTGTGCTCTGGGCGCTATTCCCGCAATGGTTCACGAGCTACAGCGCCACCGTCGGCGTCGCACGTCAGCAGCTCCGTGCGCCAAGCGCAGAGCATTGGCTCGGCACCGATGCGCTGGGCCGTGATCTCCTCGCCCGCATCATCTACGGAGCCGGCAACTCGCTCTCGGGAGCTCTCGTGGCCGTCGGTGTTGGCCTCGTGGTCGGCACCACCCTCGGCATCGTCGCGGGATCGGCCCGCGGCAAGATCGACGGCGCCATTATGCGCGCCGTCGACGTTCTTCTGTCGATCCCGCAGCTTCTTCTGTCGCTCAGCATAGTCATTCTGCTCGGATTCGGCATCGTAAATGCCGCCATCGCGGTTGGTATCACATCGATCGCCAGCTTCGCGCGGCTCGCCCGCTCAGAGGTAGTCCGGGTTCGCGCCAGTGATTATGTAGAAGCCGCTTTCGGAAGCGGCGGAACATTCAGCCGCGTGCTGCTGCGCCACATTCTGCCGAACTCCCTCACCTCCGTGATCGCGTTCGCGGCCCTACAGCTCGGCTGGGCTATCCTTACGATCTCCACCCTAGGCTTTCTCGGCTACGGCGCGCCGCCTCCCACGCCGGAATGGGGCCTGCTGATCGCGGAGGGGCGCAACTACCTCGCGCGGGCCTGGTGGCTGACGACCGTACCCGGGATTCTCGTGATCCTCGTCGTCCTGTCGGCGAACCGCATCAGCCAATCCTTCGGGAAGGCCAGAGCATGACCACGGCGATCAATACCAAGCCCATGTCGACGGACGTCTCCAACCTGCCAGTTCTCGAGATCAGCAAGCTCACAGTCGGCTATCTCGGTAATGAAGGGCTTCAGCGAGTCGTCCATGAGGTTTCGCTCCTGGTGCGTCCAGGTGAAGTCGTGGCGCTCGTGGGTGAATCCGGCTCCGGGAAGACCACCACGGCGCAGGCCGTGATCGGACTTCTGGCCGAGAACGGCAGGTGGGAGGCCGGCGCGGTGCGACTCAATGGCGCCGACATCGCAGGCTGGTCGCAGAAGCAGCTCGACACCATCCGCGGCAGCAAGATAAGCCTGATCCCGCAGGATCCGACGAGCTCGCTCAACCCGGTTAAGACTATCGGCGCCCAAGTGGCCGAAGTGCTCCAGATTCACCGGCAGGGCAGCCGTGCGGAGATCGACGCGCGGGTAATTGAGCTTCTGGCGCGTGTCGGCCTCTCTCAGCCCGAGCTGCGCGCCAGGCAATATCCCCACGAGCTATCTGGCGGCATGCGCCAGCGCGTCCTGATCGCCATCGCTATCGCTCTGCGCCCGGCCCTGATCATCGCCGACGAGCCCACCAGCGCTCTCGACGTCACCGTGCAAAAGCGCATCCTCGACCTGATCGACGAGCTGCGTCACGAATACGGCACGGCGGTCCTCCTCGTGACACACGACCTAGGCGTCGCGGCCGACCGGGCAAACCGTATCGTCGTGCTCAAAGGCGGGCGCATTCAAGAGCAGGGGCCGACAGCGGAGGTGCTAACCTCGCCGCGTAGCGACTACACACACAAGCTTCTGGCCAATGCGCCCTCGCTCGGCAAGACCCGCCCCTCCTCCCGAGAGAGGTCCCCACACCTTATCGGGCGCGACAACGCCATCGTAGTCGAGAACCTTGTGCAGGATTTCGCGGTCGGCAGGCGTGATGTGTTTCGAGCTGTCGACAACGTGTCCTTCACCGTCCGACGAGGAACAACCCACGCTATCGTCGGCGAGTCCGGCTCGGGCAAGACGACGACGGCGCGCAGCATCGTCGGCTTCCAGAAGCCCACCTCGGGGCGCGTCCTTGTCGACGGGATAGAAGTGACAACTTTGCGTGGCGAGAACCTGCGCCGACTCCGCAAGACGATCCAACTCGTCCACCAGAATCCCTTCGCCTCCCTCGATCCGCGGCAAACCATCTTTCAGATCGTCGAGGAGCCGCTGCTGAACTTCGATCCCCTACTGCGGGAAGATCGTGCGAGAAAGGTGTACGCCATTCTCGACCGGGTCGGCCTTCCTCAATCGGTTCTGACCCGCAGGCCTCATGCTCTCTCGGGTGGGCAGCGGCAACGCGTCGCCATCGCCCGGGCGCTCGTGCTCGACCCGCAGGTGCTAGCGTTGGACGAGGCCGTCTCGGCCCTCGACGTTACCGTGCAGGCGCAGATCCTTAAGCTTCTCGACGAGCTTCAGCGGGCGTTGGGGCTGACATATCTCTTCATCTCTCACGATCTCGCGGTGGTCCGTCAGATCTCGGACACGGTCTCGGTCCTGCACAACGGGCGCCAAGTCGATGGTGGTCCAGTCGAGGACGTGTTTCAACGTCCGGACAGCGCCTACACGCGCGAACTCATCAGCGCAATTCCCGGACAACGCAACGCTAACTAGCACTCATTCCAATAGGTCAAGGGGAGCAAACCGATGACACAATTTTCGCCGCGTAAACGGCTCGGCTTTTTCACCCGCCTTTTGGATGAGGCCAGTGCGGGCGAGCGTTATCGCCTTGCAGCAGAGCAGATCATCCACGCGGAGCAACACGGGTTCGACTCGGCCTGGGTCGCCCAGCATCATTTCCATGAGGCGGAAGGCGGCCTCCCTTCGCCTCTGGTCTTCCTGTCCCATGTGGCGGCGCGGACTTCAAGAATCCGTCTTGGAACCGGCATCATCACCTTGCCGCTCGAAAATCCGGTCCGAGTGGCGGAAGATGCAGTCGTACTCGACCTGCTGTCCGGCGGCCGCCTTGAGGTTGGCGTCGGTACCGGCGGCACGCCATCGTCCTTCACAGCGTTCGGTCTGGACAGCGCCAATCGATCCAAGATCTACGATCAAAGTCTCGCTACCGTCAGGGATGCCTGGGACGGTCGACCTCTGAGCGGTGGCGATTACCTCTATCCCGCTGCACCGGGCCTGAACACTCGCGTCTGGCAGGCGACCTTCTCCGTCGGGGGAGGCATTCGCGCCGGAAAGGCGGGCGACGGCCTCATGCTCTCGCGCACGCAGCCTCGGCCGAAGGACGCGCCGCAAGCAACGCTCGCCGACATTCAGCATCCCATCATCGACGCCTATCTTGAGGCGCTTCCAGAGGGGCGTGAGCCGCGCATCGTCGCCTCCCGTTCGCTGTTCGTTGCAGACAGTAGGGAGGAGGCGCTGCGCTTTGCGGAAAAGGGATTGCGTCGTGTCGTGGCCGATTTCGCAGCCAAGGGGCACGTGATCCCGGGCGACACCCTGGCGGATATTCTCGCCGCCCTCGACACGCATGTGGGCACGCCTCAGGACGTGATCGAAAGCCTAAGCCGCGACACCACCCTGCCGCGGGTGACGGACCTCGTGTTCCAGGTCCACTCGGTCGATCCGCCGCACGAATACATCCTGCGGTCGATTGAACTCATGGCCAGCGACGTCGCCCCGGCCCTCGGCTGGCAAAACCCTGCAGAAAAATCTCGGAAGCACGTCGCCCTCGTGCGTTGAGCCCGCCACATCAATCATTGGAATGTGAGAAGACCATGAGCAGCATCATACCGGATGTCATCGATCATCTTTCCGGAATCAGGCCGGGATCCAGCCTTGACAGGTTACGCGATCAGCGGCCGCAGGCGCGGGAGAACGCCCAGAAGAGCTATCTGGCTCTCTTCCAGCCCGAGTTCCCCGGCGACGTCACCGCGCTCGAGCGCTACGCCGTCGCAACTTTCGTGGCTGGTCTCCATCGTCAGCCGCACGTTGTCGACTTCTACGCAGCAGACCTACGGACGCTCGGCTCCTCAGAGATCGCCGCGACGCTCGAGGCGGAGATCGCCCGGGGTTCCGCAGAAGGCCCTTATGGCCACTATCTACGGGGTCCGCTCACCGTCGAGAACGTAGAGGGACCGGAATATAGGGTTTCCGCCGATCACAAAGATCGTCTCGGATCGCGGCTCGCTGCGGCGTTCGAGCATGCGCACCTGCTCGTCCTTCATCCGCGGGACGCAAGCCCGGCTGCCTTGCAGAAGCTCCTCGCTGCCGGCTGGTCGACCACGGACATCGTCACCCTTTCACAACTCGTGTCCTTCCTGTCCTTCCAGATCCGCGTCGTTGCCGGTCTGCGGGCCCTCGCGGGGGCGTCCGCAGTCGCAACCGCCGATGCAGAATCTACGCAGCTCTTCACAGGCGTCCTCGCGCCCGGCGCCGTTTGAGAGGGAAAATACTCATGACCGAGACTACGCTGTCGCATCCTGATAACCGCGAGCCCGCCGCCTTCGTGCAGGACGAACTGGGCTGGCTGCCTTGGCTCAAACCGCTTCCCGTCGAGGAACTGACGGAGAGGCACTGGGCAGGTCTCGTCGATGTGTCGCGGGCCAAGTCGCCTTACTTCCTACTGCTCGCCCGCGATCCCGATGTCCTGCAAGCTCGAACGAAAACTGACAAGGACATCTTCTACAACACGAGCAACGGCCTTCCCCGTGCCGAGCGGGAGCTCGCCGCGACGGCCACCTCACGCGCCAACGGTTGCATCTTCTGTGCGTCCGTCCACTCCCGGTTCGCCACACAATACTCTAAGCGGAAGAACGACGTTCAGCGTCTCCTGGACGAGGGCGTAGGGGCGGACATCGACAGGCGCTGGAACGCCATCATTGCAGCCTCGGTGGCATTGACCAATACGCCGATCGCGTTCGACCACAGGCAGGTCGAGGCGCTGCGTGCGGCGGGGCTCGATGATCTGGAGATTGTTGACGTCCTCAATGGCGCAGCCTTCTTCAACTGGGCGAACAGGCTGATGCTCTCGCTGGGTGAGCCGACACCTCCGGCCAAGCCTCAGGCGATCTGACAAGGAGGCACCCATGAGCCGACCGCGCGTCGTCGTTTTTTGCGGCAACCTTCGCCGACCTTCACGCAGCCGCGTCCTAGCAGAGGCAATGGGCGCTGAAGTCGGACGCCTGGTACCCGTCGACCTGAAGGTCTACGATATCCTTGATGCCGGTCCGGGCTTCGGCTCGGCCCTGGCAAGAACCGATCTGCCGCTGCCGGCTGCGCGCATCGTCGATGAGATCGAGAGCGCAGATGCGCTGATTGTTGGCACACCCGTCTACAAGGGCGCCTATACCGGCCTGTTCAAGCACCTGATCGACTTCGTCGATCCAGGGCGACTGACAGGCAAGCCGGTGGCGCTCACCGCAACAGGGGGAGGGCTGCGCCACGCTCTCATGGTTGAGCACGCACTCCGGCCCCTATTCGGCTTCTTTGCCGCCCTGACCATACCTACAGCGGTTTATGCATCGGAGGCCGACTTCGCGACGAGCGCTGACGGGCACATCATAACTGATGCCGGCATCCTTGCGCGGCTTGCAGGCGCGGCGGAAGAACTCTCCCGTCTCATTTCGAAGCGTAGGGATGTTGCGGAAGCTCTTGCTCGGCCCGTCCAAGCCGCACGTTAAGGAATTGCTTGCAGGGCTTGTTACCTAAGCTTTGGAGACCTTCCCAATGACCTGTCGTCTCTTCTGCTTGACGAGAGCCGTTGCCCCGAGGAAGCGGGGCTGCGGCAGCGGAGATTAGTTGCTGGTTACCCATACCGTCTCCTGATCAAGATGAAGCATTACTGCGTGCGACTGGCCTTTCGGGAAATAGGTATCTTCTATGCGCGGTTTACCTTCCGGGGGATAGATCGCTCGAAGGAGCTGGGCGCAATCTCGCTTGACATCGTCCGCGGCGGGATCCCCTTGCCAATGACAGTCACGGCGTCATGCATGTGTTCCCGGCACAGCCGCACGGGGCACGAAAGTGTATCTCTGTCCGCAGTAGTCGGCTCATGGCACAACTGAGACTCAAGCTCGAAGGCAGCAATCCTCACCGAACCGGACATTCCGAAAATACTGGAAATCTCGGTTCCTGGCACGTTCCGGAAGTACGCGGAACTTCTGCAAAGACCCGACAAGCGAACCTACATATGATCTGCCCAACATTACGCTTTTGACTCAGTGCAGACCTTCACAGAAGTTAGGGCATGTCCGACGTCTGTGCCTTGAAAGGCAGGGCGCTGGGCCGCCTTTTGGCTGCGGTGATCGGTGGCGTTCCCGCAGGTGGTGCGCACAAGCCTGCCACCTGGATCAGGCCGAACCCGAACGTCGGATCCCACCCAGGCTTGCCCAGGTCGCGGGTGTGCTCCTCTAGGCGGGATTGAACCTCTTTGGCGTCCAACTCCCGGTTCGATGCAAGTAGCAGGCCTGCAGCGGCGGACACAAAAGGAACCGCATAGGACGTCCCTGTCCTCAGGGTGCCGCTGCCCTGGGCCGAGGCTGTCCAGACATTCACTCCGGGCGCAGAAAGATCAACGAACGCTCCCTGCGTGGCGCGCCGGTATACTTTCAGCTCCTGATCCACTGCGGTGACGGCGACAACCCCGGGATAGGCGCCCGGATAAGACGGCTCGCCGCCGGCACCGTTGTGGCCCGCCGCGGCAATGAGCACGATGCCCTTGCTCTGTGCCGCCTCGATCGCTTGCTGGAGCATCGCGTTTGCCGGACCTGACAGGCTCATGTTCATCACCCGCACCCCGCGCTTGGCCAGGACCTCAATGGCGTCCACCAGGGATGCCACATCCGTGCGGTCAGCCGTGCCACCGTCGCGATAGAATGCATCCACCGCAACTATCTTCGCTTGCGGCAGCAACCCAGGTGTTTGGCTGTCTGGCCGGCCCACGAGAAGGGCAGCCACCCCAGTGCCGTGATCCTGTAAAGAGGCATCCGAATGGCTTGTAGGACGCGGCACAACCTCGATCGCCTGTTCCTTCAGGGCTTCGTGCTCAAGGTTAATTCCAGTGTCTATCAGGCCTATGAGGGGGGTAGGACCGCATTGAGCTACGTGCGATGATGACCAGTTGACGAGCGAGGCGGCCTGGCACTCGGCGCGGACGCAAGCAACCGCGCCCTCGTCGAGGTAGTAAAAATGATCGAAATCGGTTGAGGCGCGCGCATCGAGCAGACGGACTCTTTGCCGAGCCCGCGTTAGCGAGATGCCGGGTGGAACGCGCAGCCGGACAATTTGTGGAGCAATGCTGCCTTGGGTCTGGGTCTCGATGCGAAAGCCTTGAGCAGTGAGCCTGGTCAGATCCCTGCGCGACAAGCCCGACGCCAGGATCGAGTTAGGGGCCTGCCGCGGCTTGGGACGAGGATCGACGGCCGAGGCCGGCGCGTTCGTTTGCAGAGCCTCTGCTTGAGAGGCTGCTGTGGCTGGGCGGGGCGTTTGGCGCTTGGATTGGGCGGACATGCTTTGGCGTGTTACTGTTTTGCTGGTGCTCGCCTTCGCTGTTCCGGTGCTGCGCTGGCTTTGGGCATTTCCTGCCTTGGGAGCCTTGTTTGCGTTGCCGCCTGTGGCGCGGCTGCCAGCTGCGCGGCTCCGTCCGCCAGTGCCTCCACTCGCGCCGACACTGCCTCCTATACCACCGCCTCCGACGCTGACGCCACCTCCGACTCCACTGCTGACGCCCCCGACGTTGGGGCCGCCTTCGACGCCATTGGTGGCGCCGACACCGCCGGTAGTGCCATCTCCGACACCGCCTCCGACGCTGGCACCACCTCCTATGCTGCCTCCGACATCACCACCGACTTCGCCTCCGAGGCTAGAACCTCCCACACCACCACTGGCGCCAGCGCCGACACCGCCATTGTTTCCGGACCCGTCACCCAGCTGGGCGAAAGCTGACCCATTCATGAGCGGCAGGCTGGACCCATGGCCGAGATCAAGCTGAACTTGAAGGGGAAGTGCAGCAGCAGTGGCTGCGATCGCAGGAAGACTATGTCGCCACCAGCGTGCCATGACCGCCTCCAGTAACGACGCTTAGCGCCGGGACTCGTAGTTCGCCGTATGGTCAGAAATTGGAGCAGGGACCAATCGACAACTAGGCCGCATTAAGCGCTATGTTACGCCTCTCTCCCTATAGTCAAGATGAGGAAGAGCAATCTAACCACTTATTGTGTTTTGTGTTAAAGGATAAGCTTAACAATGAAGCTGATGTGCTTGTCAGAAGCTGGGCAGATGCCTTCGCGGGGCTGGGATAATAACCGCTTCTAGCACCTTCCAGACCAGGGAACTTGATCAGTCATGGCGGCTCAGAGCTGACATTCGTTGAGCGCTCGGAACGTGAAAGGTTGATCCAGAGAGCAATTCTGAAGCAGTGGTACTAGAAACGGGTCTCGACATCGTGAGGTGACAGCGCTGCGCCGAGTACCCAATCCTGCGGCGGATCTTTAGGGACTGCGTGACAGGCTCTGTGCCGCCCCGTCGACTGTTCTAGGTAACCGAACTTCCAGCGGACCGCTCCGGTCACTTTCTTCTTTTCAAGAGCGTTCATGTTCCACCTGACTTTTGCACTGCCGGCCCTTTATGTGCTGGCCCGGTTCGTGTGGCCGCTGCCTTGGGCGCCGAGCGGGAAGATTGCCCTTGCGATCATCGTACTCATGGCATCGCAGTACCATCTCTGGAGCCGCCTTTCGTCCGGCTCGGTCTTCTCGCCCGAGTTCCCACGCGTCTTGGTGCTTCTGTTCAACTGGGCCTTTGGGGCAATCGCGCTGCTGGCGGTGATGCAGATCGCCCTCGATGTGACCGTCTTGGTCGCGCGGCTGTTCCGGGGCGGCGGAGCCATACCGGACAGCGTGCGCTACACGGCCGCGACGGCGGCCATGCTGCTCTCGGCCGTCGGCGTGTACCAGGCGACGCGTGTTCCGCCGCTCAAGGATGTCGAGATTGCCATCCCCGGGTTGCCGCCGCAGTTCGACGGCTACAGGCTGCTGCAACTGACCGACCTGCACATCAGTCGCCTGTTCCCCAGGGAGTGGACCCAAGCAGTGGTCGAGCGCTCCAATGCGCTCGGGGTTGATCTGATGGTGGTCACCGGCGATCTGATCGATGGTTCCTTCGGCGCACGGCGTGACGACGTGGAGCCACTGCGCGAGTTGCGAGCGAAGGATGGTGTGTGGGTCATCCCCGGCAACCATGAGTACTTCTTCGGCTACGAGCAGTGGATGCTCCAGTACGCCAGCTTGGGAATGCAGGCGCTCGCCAACGATCATACTGTCCTGAAACGTGATGGCGGGTCGCTTGTACTGGCCGGCGTCACTGACCTATCGGCTCCTCGATCCTCCCACCCGGCGCCAGACCTGTCCGCCGCTTTAGCAGGTGCCCCATCCAACACGCCCATCATTCTGCTTGACCACCAGCCGAGGAACGCTGCCCCGGCCGCTGCGCGCGGTGTGGCGCTGCAACTGTCAGGGCACACCCACGGTGGCATGATCCTTGGCTTGGACCGGCTGGTTGCACGCGCTAACAATGGCTTCGTCTCGGGCCGATACCAAGTCGGCGGCATGATGCTCTACGTCAACAACGGCACGGCATTGTGGCCCGGCTTCGCCTTGAGGCTCGGGCGCCCCTCCGAGCTGACCCGCATCACCCTTCGACGCGCGTCACCGCAGGAGCGCTCGCCCGTCCATGCGCCGACGAGTTCGGAGCGGACGCTTGCTCCAGTCTCCGCAGGATGAAATCGCGATGACAAGGCCGTCCAGCGGAAAGGTAGCTACGGCACGTTTCGGACGGGCCGAACTTCCGCTTTGAACATGAGCATCGGTCGTTTCCGCCAGTAAACGAATTTGACTACCTGACCGGTTGCTGCCCTTCAAGCGATGTCTCGTAAGGTCTGATGTGCCGGAACAGTGACGGTCAGATGCATGGTAGCCGCTGTCGGATGATGACAGCATGGAAGCGGGCTCCATAGAGCAGCCTGTCATTGTTGAAGTCGAAGGCCAGCGAGAACTACGACCCATTGGTCGCCGCTGCCCAGTTTCATCCTCATTGCATCCGTCCACACGACCTAGCCAGACACGATCCGAAAGATCGGCTAGTGGCTGGCTTGACTCGACAGGCTTCGCGCTTTTGGACAGGAGCGTTATTCTTCCGAAGGAATGTCTCGGTACCGCAACGCGTTGCTCCACGTCTGCTCGAGGCGCTTGAGGGTGCGGAAGGTGATCTCGAGATCCTGGATCTCTTCTTCACTGCGCGTGATGATCTGATGGTACGACTTATCGATCTGCTTAATCATCTCGCAGAGACGTCGTCCTTTTTCGGAGAGCCTGATACGGGCTGAGCGCCGATCTCTCTCAGAGGCAGTTCGAACGATGTACTCGGCCTCGACAAGCCGCTTCAGACTGTATGACGCGTTCGATCCGAGATAGTAGCCGCGCTCGATCAGATCACGTACCGACAGTTCTCCAGCCCCGATCGTGAATAGCATCATCACCTGAGAGGGGCTTAAGTCATCGACGCCAGCCTGGATCAGATCGGCCCGAACCAGATCCAGGGAGCGCCGGTGAAGCCGCTCAATGGCCCGCACAATCTCGATATGCGTCACACCTGTTGGATCCATGCGGGGCAACCCCTGATCTGATGTCGAAGTGTCCGCTTCCATGCCGCTGCCGGCCATGGTTGAGGACGGGGTGCTCACTTCAACGTCTAGGTTTTCCCCAAGGCTCAGGTCTTTTCCGGTCTGTGCAAAGCCAGTGCGGAAGGTAGTAGATCTGTTTTGCATCATAGTTCCCATGATTCAGAAGACAAAATATTTCGAATTTCGAACTAATTTGCGTCTTGATGTGTAATACATTGATATCTCACAGAAGCCACTTAGTGATAGTTATGTAGTAAAGCCAAATTGTATCTGCATTACACTTTTGATTGTTATGCGAATCATACTTTATGGGTAGACGATTTACCATCGGTGGCGCATAAACCCATTCGAACAACTTTTGGGCAAAATTGAGAATTGCCCAGGATTTGCCTCTTTTGGAGTCAGTTCTGCATGTCCAATCCAGCCGGCTCAGAAGCCAAGGACTTCATTCATCAAGGGCGCAAGGCATTTGCTTCCGGGCTGATGTATGCCGCCATGCTCAGCGCCGTTATCAACGTGCTCCAGCTCACAGTTCCCTTGTTCATGCTCCAGGTGCATGACCGCGTCGTGAACAGCCAGAGCACCGATACACTCATCATGCTGATCGTCGTAGCCGCGATGGCGCTCACGATCTACTGCATCCTCGACTACGTGCGGGCGCTGACCTATCAAGTCATGGCCAGCAAGCTGGTGCGGAAGCTAAATCTTCCTGTTCTTCAGGCGGCCATTTCAGCCTCCGTGACTCAAGGCGTTTCACAATCCGGCCAAGCCATCCGCGATCTGAACGACATCCGCACGTTTGTGGTCGGGAACGCCATCAGCGTACCCTTGGAAGCATTCTGGGCTCCAATCTTTCTGAGCGTCCTGTTCGCCCTCCATTGGCTTTACGGGCTGGTGGCATTGATCTCGGCGATCATCATCGTGTCCTTCAGCCTGTTGTCTGATTTTCTCACCCGTAGGGCGACGAAGCGTGCCAACGATTCGGCGGTCAGGAACATCGGCGAGATCAGCAGCTCGCTGCGTCATGCGGAGGCAATCGAAGCCATGGGCATGCTGCCGGCTCTCGCCGGCCGCTGGCGCCGTAACCAGCTTCACACGCAGGATCTCCTGGACGTCACCACCCGCAGAAGCCGCGCTCTCGCATCCGTTACCCGCACTTGCCGGTATCTGATGCAGGTAGCCGTACTCTCAGTCGGCGCGGTCCTTGTCATCAAACAGGAGGCCAGCGCAGGGTCCATGGTGGCATCCAGCATCATCATGGGACGCATGCTCCTCCCCTTCGACTCGATGGTGGATGGCTGGCGGCAATGGGTCCTTGCCCTTGCGGCGTGGAAGAATATTCAGGATCTCCTGGAGAACCAAGCGCCGAAGCGCGAGACCAAGCCGACACCGCGCACGCAGGGCGATCTGACGGTCGATCGGCTCGTTTATGCTCCACCCGGATCGGATGTTCCGGTGCTTAAAGGGCTCTCGTTCAGCCTGTCTCCAGGTGAGGTGCTCGGCATCGTCGGGCCCTCGGCGGCCGGAAAATCGACGCTTGCGCGTCTTCTCATCGGGGTCGCGAAGCCAACTACGGGCGGCATCTATCTGGATGGCAACAATGTCTACCTTTGGGAGCGAGGGTCATTCGGCGACATGGTTGGGTACCTTCCCCAAAGCGTGTCCCTTCTCGACGGGACAATCCGCGACAACATCGCCCGCATGCGGGAGTCGGATCCGCGTCTGGTGCTCGAAGCGGCGCGCCTGGCGGATGTTCATGAGATGATCGGGCGCCTTCCCCTGGGCTACGACACCCATTTGGGCGATGGCGGCCATGCCCTGTCCGGCGGCCAGCGGCAGCGGATCGGATTGGCGCGAGCCCTCTATGGCAAGCCGCGTCTGGTCGTGCTTGACGAGCCCAACGCCAACCTCGACACGGACGGAGAGCGGGCTCTCATCCGCGCCATTGAGGCTTTGCGTACCGATGGTGCCATCGTCGTCCTGATTGCCCACCGTCCATCGATCATGCAGGCCGCCGACAAGATCATGGTTCTTCAGGAAGGCAGAATCAGCCAGTTCGGTCCGCGCAATGCTATCGCAGGCATGATCACGCCCGGCGAGAAAGCCGTGGCCACGCCGGCTTTGAGGGGAAATGCATGACAAAGGCCGTCAATATCATCAAAGCTCCTTCGGCTGCCGCGGTCCCCTATATCCCAGTGGACGTGAAGTCCTGGACGGAGCGGTTTAGCGATGAGGAGCCGCGAGGGCCGTCCTACCGCGGTCCGTTGATCGCGGGTCTTGCGACAATCTTTCTGGGCCTGGGGGGACTCACCACCTGGGGATTTTCTACCCATCTCGACAGTGCGGCTGTCGCATCGGCGATTGTCGTCGTCGATTCAAAGCGCAAGACCATCAGCCATCTGGAGGGCGGAATTCTGAAGGCGCTGCTTGCCCATGAGGGGGCAGTCGTGAAGGTGGGGCAGCCCCTCCTGCGCCTCGACGATACCCGGGCTAAGGCGGAGCTTGAGCAGCTTCGCTCGAGGCGCGTGGGCCTTGATGCCCGCCTTGTGCGCCTCCGGGCCGAACAGGCCGGACTGAGCGATCTGACATTCGCGCCCGATCTCCTAGCATCCGGCGGCCCAACGGCCGCGGACATCATCAGCGCCGAGCGCAGATTCTTTCTTGCGAGGCGCGAAATGTTCGACCGCAAGGTTGACATTCAGCGCAAGACGATCGAGCAGCAGATCGCGGAGCTGGAAGCTGTAAAGGCGCAAACGGACGCGAACATCCGACAATCCGAACTGCTAGACCGTGAACTCAAGGCAGTCGCGAGCCTCGTCGAGAAGGGCTATGCCCCGCGCCCGCGTCTCACCGACATGCAGACGCGCGAGAGCCAGCTGATAGGGCAGGCCGGCGAGCTCGCTTCCCGCAAGGCCAAGGCCGAACAGGCCAGGGCTGCGGCGGAACTCGAGATCCTGTCGCTTGGAAACGACTTCCAGCAGCAGGTTGCGGCTGACATCCAGACCACTCAGCTCGACCTTGCCGACACGACAGAACGCATGAACGCGGCCACCGACGTTCTGCGCAGGATCGATATCGTTTCGCCTGAGAGCGGCGTCGTCACGAACATCCGGTTCCACACGCCCGGGAGCGTGATCACGGCCGGGCAACCGATCCTCGACGTCGTGCCGGAAAACGAGCCGCTGATCGTGGAGGCGAAGGTCGGATTGCGGGATATTGATTCCGTGCACGTCGGGGCTCCCGTCCAGATCCGGCTCACGGCCTACAATAACCGCAGCACTCCACCCCTGGCCGGAAGGCTAACCTATCTCTCGGCGGATCAGCAGATCGACGAGCGATCCAACACCGCATTCTTCGTCGCCCGGGCGGAAATTCAGCCGGAAAGCCTCAAGGCAAATCCTACGACCAGCCTGTATCCCGGAATGCCGGCAGAGATCCTCATCATCAACAAACCGCGTCGGGCGATCGACTACCTGTTCGATCCGATCACCGAGAGCTTTAATCGTGCGTTTAGAGAGGAATAGCCAAGGCTTGTTCAGCTCGGCGACTTCTGCGGACCGGCAGAGCGGGCGAGGCGGAATGGCTTTAAACCGTATCGAATTCGAATGGTTATACTTGATTAGATAGTTTGATATTCAAATTAATGTAAGAATACTTAATAAGTAAAACTACACATAAATGTCATAATGTCTTGCTGAACCATAAAATATCGGCAGCGAATATTATTTTTATGCGCTGCAAATATTTACAACAATCGAATCTGCATTTATCACTATGCTTGTTCGGCGCTGCACAAAGACAGCTTAGCTCCTCGCCGAATTTTCCTCCGCGCAATCAGCGCTTCAACTCAGCTCGAAGCCAGGGCCGGGGGTGCGGTCGCGCGCCTGGTCCGGAGAACAAGGATACAAGACATGGCAACAATTGGAGGCGGTGCTTTCAACGATGCCCTGAACGGCACGTCCGGGTCGGACGTGGTGTTTGGGAATGGCGGTGATGACCTGATCTTCGGTGGTGGCGACAGCGACGCCCTCTCCGGTGATGACGGCAACGACAATCTGTTCGGCGGATCCGGCGACGACTGGATGTCCGGCGGCGCAGGACGCGATGTGCTCTTCGGCGGCGTCGGTGCCGACGTCCAGCAGGGCGACGACGGGAACGACATCCTGTTCGGCGGCAACAGCGACGACATCCAGGTCGGCGATGCCGGCGATGACTACGTGCGCGGCGGGAACGGCAACGACATCCAGCTCGGCGGCGAAGGCAACGACATCATCGAAGGCAATTCCGGCGATGATATCATGCAGGGCGGCCTCGGCAACGACATCCTGCGTGGCGGTTCCGGAGAGGACATCCTGCAGGGTGGTGCCGGCGACGATATCCTCCACGGCGGAAGCGATGGAGATACCTTCGTGTTCACCGGCGGCGGCGGCAATGACGTCGTTCTCGACTTCAAGGCCGGTCAGGACATCCTGCAGATCTCGAAGGGCATCAATGGCACGGGCATCGCGACGGCCGGTGACCTTGCGGGCCGCGTTCAGCAGGTTGGCGAGAACACGATCGTCGACCTTGGCAACGGCGACAGTATTACCCTCGTGAATGTCAACGCCGACGACGTGACCAGCAACCCGACCGACTACTTCTCCGTCAACTAAGCAGACGGCAAGCCGACAACGGATGCTGCGGCCACCTCCGCGGCATCCAACCTCCATCCTAGCCCCATATGAGAGCATGTCTGAGATTGCCGCAATCACATCGCTGAAAGATCAGGTTGTTCCGCCAAAGGTTTCAAGCCTCGGTCGCGACGTGATCCTCATCACGTGGGATGTGTCGCAGGTTGCCCGTTTCTCGTCGCCGAGGCTGTTCGCGGACACTGAGACCATTTCGCCGCTTGCATCCCTGAGGCTCGCCCGCGCCGATGGTGGTATCCGTCTGTTCTGGGTTCTTCGCAGGCCCGATGCGCTTGCACTCGACGTAGAGCTGTCGACGGGCCCCGTCGGCATGCGAGCCGATCTCCTCGTGGAGCCTGATGAACAAATCTCAGCGGTCAGGCCGGAGGATCTCCTTGAGGGCATCGATGGCTCCGGATGCGTGGCGCTCGTCTCGGCACTTTTCAATGTCTGGAGTGTGATGTTCCGTCTGCAGCGGAGCCGAACGTTCATCCGGATCCTGCACGAGATTCTGGCTCACATCACACCCAATCCCAGCCGGGCCGTCGCCGTTGCGTCGATTGCTCACCATCACGTTCTTCTCCGAACCTCTCTCTCCTCAGCCTTCGGAAAGATCGATGCGATCTATGCCCTCGGCAGCGAAGGACCGGTCCGCATCCCGACCCGTCCACACAAGGTTTCATCATCCCGAGGCGAGAAGGACGCCGTCCACTTCATGGCTGAACGCGGCGTGCTGCCGGCGCGTGACGGGTTGCTGGTTCTGATCGGCCCTGACGGCCTGTCGGTGCGCAGGCTGCCCCGACCGGACACCGCGCTCCCCTCGATCGAACGTTGGTTCCGCGAGCATGCCGAGTCCGCGCCGGGCCTGCGCGAATATCTACTGGCTGAAATCGCTGATCGTTCGGCCGCAGGACAGGCACTCGCCCTTGAGGTTCAGTTGCGTTCGCCCTTGCGGCCGGCTCATGTCTTGAGCGGCCTTGCGACACCCTCCGCCGAGATCGTATCGGCCCTGTCGACGGTAGCCGGGACTCTTGTCACTGGCTGGTACCGCGACCCAGTCGGGCTGTTTGCCGGCATCGAAGCGGTCGGGTTCTCCAACGGCGTCGAGGATCTAACGGAAAATCTTTACCGGTTTCCGGTGTCAGTGGCCGGGCCGTCCAAGGGATCGCGCCTGCCCGCGACCGGCTTTGCCGTGCTCGCACCCGCCGCGGCCGACGGGGTGCCGCTCCTGCAGCCGCGGTTTCAGCTGCGCCTGAAATCCGGGGCCCGCCATCCCTTAGTGCCGAAGCTTCAGCCTGCGGATCCCGTTGAGGCTCGAGCCGCCGCGTTGAGAGCCATTCCACCCCAGCATGTCGATGAGACAGTTCTGGCGAAGGTTCTGGCTCCCGTCATTGCGAACCTGCACGCTCGGGCGAAGGAGAAAGTCGGGAGTCCGATTGTGCAGGTGATCGGCTTACCGCTGCCGCGTCCGAAGGTCTCGGTCATCGTTCCTCTGTACAAGGCGCTGGATTTCCTGCGCTTCCAAATCGCCGCCTTCGCAACGGACCCATGGTTCAAGGTAAATGCAGAGCTGATCTATGTTCTCGATTCTCCGGAGCAGGCTCAGGAGGTCGGCCACCTGCTGGGAGGCCTTCACCTCGTCTACGGCCTTCCGATGACTCTTGCGATCATGGAACGCAACGGCGGTTATGCACGCGCGAACAATGTCGGCGTGTCCCTGTCGCGGGGCGATGTTCTGGCGCTCGTCAATTCCGACGTCATTCCCACCGGACCGGGCTGGCTCGATCGTCTGGTGACGCGCCTGAACGGCCGGCGGCGGATCGGCGCGGTCGGCCCGAAGCTCCTGTTCGAGGACGGATCGATCCAGCACGCTGGAATGTATTTCTCGAAAGATCACCGGGGGCGCTGGCTCAATCAGCACTTCCACAAGGGCATGCCGCGCGATTATGCGCCTGCCTGCGAAGAGCGCCTGGTTCCAGCCGTCACCGGAGCCTGCATCGTCACGCCACGCGCTGTTTTCGAAGCCGTTGGCGGCTTCACCGAGGATTATGTGGTCGGTGACTATGAGGACAGCGATCTATGCCTCAAGATCGCCATGACCGATCGCAAGATCGCGTACTCGCCGGATGTCGAGCTCTATCACCTTGAGCGCAAGTCGATGTCCCTCAATGCCGAATACATGCGCGGCATCGCTTGGCAATACAACTGCGCTCTTCACACTGAGCGCTGGGGAGATCTCATGACCGTGATCATGCAGACCGGCCGCCAACGAAAAATCAGGAGCGCAGCGATATGAATGCTCATTTCGAGATCCGAGCCGGTGAGCCGGAGTTTCTCATCTCCACCGATGAAGAAACGCGCCTCTCCCAATTGATGGATGCGATCGCCCGGAACGAATCCCTTCCGGCTCCTGCTCCCGAAAACGTTTTCGTCGGCGACGGCGACTATCGAGCCATCGGCGTTGAGTATCTCGGACACTACATCAGGTTTGGCGAACTCAAGCCATCCGACCGCGTCCTCGATATCGGCTGCGGGATCGGCCGCATGGCCGTGCCGCTGACACAGTATCTCGATCCGGAAACGGCATTCTACGAGGGTGTCGATCCTGTCAACGAAGGCATTGAATGGTGCGTGCAGAACATCACATCGGCCTATCCCCATTTCCGGTTCTGCCGGGTGGATGTGGACCATGAGCTCTATAATCCTGGCGGAGCGATTGCAGGCCACGAGGTGGTTCTTCCCTTTGCCGGTTCGAAGTTCGACTTCGCCACCATGATATCCGTCGCGACACACCTGCCAGCGGATGAAATCGCCGCCTATGCCCGCGAGGTCATGAGGCTGCTCGTTCCGGGAGGACGCCTATTCCTGACGGCATTCCTTGTTACCGCGGAGGATCTGTCGCGTCCGACCGCCCGCCCGCAGTTTCTCAAGGGAGAGCAGCCAGGCACATGGATCGCCGATCCGGCAGCGCCGCTCGGGGCTATCGGCTTCGATAACGGCATCATTCAGGACATCCTCAGCGGAGTCGGGCTCGAGATCCGCCGCGTTAGCTTCGGCCACTGGCGCGGCATCGAGAGCCTGCACTACCAGGACGTGATCGTCGCCACCAAGCCGGAGGCGGTCGCTTGACCATGCGTGTGCTCGTCGTTGCTCACAACCATCCGGATTTCCATCCTGGGGGAACGGAAATCTTCGCGCACGACCTGTTTCGGGAGTTTCGCGCACGGCCAGACGTGGAAACTCTGTTCCTGGCGGCGACGAACCACCTGCATCGTGAGCAGCGTCCTGGCACCAGCTTCCAGTCCGTGGGCGATGCGCCCGATGAAGTAATCATGTGGAGCGGGCATTTCGACCGCTTCTATCTCAGTCAGGTCGACAGCTATGGCGTCGTGCCGCACCTCGTGAACCTTCTCGAGGAGTTCCGGCCGGATGTGGTGCATATTCATCACGCGCTCCTCATCGGGGTCGAGTTCATTGCCCTTGTGCGCCGGATTCTTCCGAACACACGAATCGTCATGACGCTGCATGATTATTACGCCATCTGCGCTCATGACGGATTGATGATGCGCACCAAGGGGCGCGAGCGGTGCGATCGGGCGAGCCCCGGCCGCTGTAACAGCTGCTTTCCCGCCATTCCCGCGGACCGCTTCCTCCTGCGGGAGCGCTTCCTCAAGACACTGTTCACGCAGGTCGACCGGTTCATCGCTCCAAGCCGGTTCATCAAGGATCGCTTTGTAGCCTGGGGCTTGTCTGCCGATGCGATCGAGGTCGTGCCGAACGGCCGCCCGGCCGTTGATCCGGCGCCGCATCGTTCGTCGCCCGACGGCCGCCGGCCCATCTTCGGATATTTCGGCAACCTCAATCCCTGGAAAGGCGTGCCAAGTCTCCTGAAGGCGGCGCAGCGGCTGATCGCGAGTGGCGTGGAGGACTTCGAGCTTCGCCTCCATGGCGGCGCTCCCTTCCAGGCGAAGGAGTTCGTCGAGGAGGTCGAGCTCCTGATCGAGGAAACGGATCCTTATGTGGTTCGCACCGGTCCGTACATGCGCGAAGAAATCCCTGCCCTGATGGCGGCGGTCGATTGGGTCGTCATGCCCTCGATCTGGTGGGAGAACGCGCCCTTGGTGATCCAGGAGGCATTCCTTCACCGCCGTCCGGTCATAGCCAGCAACATCGGCGGAATGGCTGAGGCTGTGCGCGACGGCGTTGATGGATTGCATGTGAGGCCGGACGATCCTGTCGCTCTTGCCAATGTCATGCGCCGTGCCATGGAGATGCCGAACCTTTGGGAGAACCTCGTTGCCGGAATTTACGCTCCGGCAAGCATCGGCGACGTCGCCGAGAAGCACCTGGCCCTCTACCGCCGGATTGGGATGCCGGGAGAAGTGATTCAGTTCAAGGTGAATGCAGCATGAGCACTTCACAATCCAAGAGTGCCACCAAGAACGTCGTTGCGGTTAAGGAAGTCCAAACCGGGTCACAGATCCAGGGGCGTCTCGATGCCATCGAAGGTCGCAGATTGTTCGGATGGGTCTGGGACCGTGCCCATCCCAATGAGCGCCTGCTGGTGCGCATCTTGCTCGAAGGCCGGATGGTGGTGTCGGGAACGGCCGATCTGCCGCGCATCGACCTGCGCCGGAGTGGAATCGGCGATGGCGGTCACGCCTTCGAAGTCGAGCTGCCGGAGGCGATCGCAGGTGTGTCGGACAGCCTCACGGTGGTTGCCGTTTCGGCCAAGACCGGTGAGGAAATCGTTCTTCGCTCGCCCAGCCAGGGTGAGCGGGCTGCGGAGGCAGCGATCAGCGGGCCGCTGAATCGCGTTCTCGACCGCATGGAACTTCTCATCGAAGCCCAGCGCCGGTCACAGGTCGTGCAACGCGAAGTGGTTGAGACATTACGTGGCACCTCCAAGCAGATCGATGAAATCCTCGGTGAGGAGGACGGCATCAAGAGCGCCTTAGATCTCGTTCGCAGCAGCCAGACGGAATTGGCGGAAAGACTTGCCGGCATCGAAGTTTTTCATCTGCGCTTCGACAAGGTTCTAGCTGATTTCGACAAGCGGATCGAGGAGCTAACGACAGCAGCCGACAGGCCCATGCGACGGGCCGTGGCGCTTCTTGTCACGTTCGGGGGCTTGTCGGCGGTGAGCGCCATCGCGACCCTCGTGGTCCTTCTGCGCCAAGCCAGCAACTGAACGGAACACGCGCAGCATCACCCGAGGAGATCCCGCAAAGGGACAATCGATCAAGTTAGAACAGGGCAGAGACAATGGACAACCAGCTAAACCTTCCGGTTGACGGAGAGACCGCTCTGGCCACGCCGATCGGAGACGATCTCGCTCTGATCAGCGGGGTTGCCGACACTATGTCGGACTCGGTCGAGGTTCTTCTGAATGGCGACCCCTCCATGACCATGCGGGCCGGCATTGTGAGCTGGAGGCGCAGCGGTGCGCCCCCTGAGGCGGCCGTCGGCTTCATTGCGGTGGTTCCGATCAGGCTCGCCGGAAAGGTGCGGCTGCGCTCCATCGTCATGCGTCGCAATGGACATCCGGTCCGCTACACTCTCCTGCGCTCCCCCGTCTCGCTGGCCGGCCTCATGCACATCGTATCCACGGACGCTTCCGGGCAATTCGCGGATGTTGCAGACGGCGTTGCCCAGGCTCTGATGAGCGGCAAGGCCGGCCAGAAGCGCTCGGCAGCGGCCTTATCGATCCTGACGGCCGCCGCGCGCAATGACGGCTGGATCGAGGTCATGGGCTCGGTCGACACGGGCGAGATCTTCCTGCAGGGCTGGGCCGTCAACCTTCCCTGCGATCAGGTGCGGGTGCTCGTGTGCCATGACGACCTGCTCGCCGGCGAGTTACGGGCGGCCTCCGTCGAGCGCAGCGATCTGCACGGCAAGGGCAGGGGCTTTGTGGGCATGCTTGACACGGGCAGAGCGGCTGTCGATCCCGATAAGCTCCAGAAGCTGTTCTTCCGGACAAAGGAGGGATGGCGGACCTTGGATGTCTATGACCGGCGGGTTCTCCTGTCTCCCACCGATGTGCCGGCACATATCCGCGACGGCTTGGCCCGCGCGTCCGCTCATCCGGAGACCCTGAGCATCCTGCGGCGGGCCGGTGAGCGGTTCGACGGGCGCGATACGGTGTCAGGCCTGAAGCATCCGGTCCGGATCGGCATGGACATGGTTGTCGAGGTTCCGGGCGGCGGCTTCCTGGTTGCCGGCTGGATGCTCGATCCCGAGGGGCATACGAATTCCGTTGTGCTTCGGACCGGCATGGACAGTGCCAGGGTCGATGACACCTGGACGCGCCTGCCCCGGCACGATGTCTCGACGGCGTTTCAGCACAATGACCTTTTCGCCGGCCGGCTCGATCCGCAAAGGGCCGATCATGGTTTCCTAGCCTATGTGCCCGAACTGTCGCGGGTGGGAGACGCGCCGGTCTACTTCGAGTTCACGATCGGCGACAATGTCGCGTTCTATCCGTTGAAACCCATGCGAAACCTGTCCCGCAGGGCCCTGGAACGTCTCGTGGCTCCTCTGGATCCGCGAACCGCCGCAGCCGGGTCCGCTATCGAGCGCCATATCGGCCCGATGATGCAGGCCCTCGCGGCGCCCGCGCCACAGGTTGTCGACATTCAGGATTTCGGCTTTGACGATTCGGTTGCCGCGAAGGCTCTTGTGGTCGGAGCGAGCCTCGATGCCGAGGAGGTCGGGGCGGCCCTTGTTCTCTTGGCGCTCGATCCGGAAACCCGGGACGTGCCGATGGTCGTCTCGGCACCCATCGAAGCCTTCGGAAGCATCGCGCCGGAGGTCGGGCGGCTGGCGCAATTCTATGGCCTCAAGGCTCGCGTCATCGGTGCGGAGGGCGTGCAGGATTCCTGCGATGCCTTCGAGGCTGCCGTTCAGGCGACGAGGGCCGATGCGCTGGTGTTCCTGTCGGCGGGCGTCCTGCCCCGTCAGTCCGGCTGGCTGTCCACGATGGAGCGGGCCTACCGGGCCCGGAACGGCAAGGCCCTGGTGAGCCCCACCATCGTGTTCGAGGACGATTCCATTCGGTTCGCCGGCACATGGTTCGACAGCGACGAGCAGAAGCTCATCGACCGGTTCATCGGATATCCGCGGGACGTGGTGCATGGAGCCGAGCCCGCCGAGGTCATGGCGGGGTCGACGGCGTGCTGCATCGTCTCGCGCTCTGCGGTCGAAGCAGCGGGCGGCTTCACCCGCTCCTATCTCGGCTCAAGCGACAAGGGTCGGGACCTCTGTCTCAAGCTGCGGCTCACGGGAACGATGTCCGTCTGGCTTCCGGATGTGGAGATGATTTCGGCCGAAGACGACACCGGCGCATCCAGTCTGCCGATGCGCCGTCTCGCACAACGGATTGATCGCTGGAGCTTCGACCGTAAGTGGTCCCTCCTCGTCAACAATATGAGGTGACGACAATGCCCAAGCACATCCCTCGCGTTCTGGTGGTGTCGCACGGCCATCCCAGCTTCTCGCTCGGCGGGGCCGAGATCGCCGCCTACAACCTGCACAAGGGGCTCAACAGGATCGGCGGTGCAGAGTCCCGTTTTCTCGCCCGCGTCGGCTACCCGGTCGTGCGCCACAGCGGAACCGCCCTCATGAGTCTGCGCCAGAAGGGTGGCGATATCCTCTACCACGCCGATGAGTACGACCACTTTCTCATTTCGAACCGGAACACTGAGGAACTGGAGCGCGACTTCCTGCGGGTCCTGCGGGATCTGAAGCCGGACGTGGTTCACTTCCACCACTTCATCGGCTTGGGCTTGGAGACCATCTATGCCGTCCGCCGGGCCCTGCCGGATTGCGTGATCGTGATCACCTTCCATGAGTTCCTCTCCATCTGCCATCATCACGGCCAGATGGTGAAGACGGGCGGCACTAAGCTCTGCCACCGTGCCTCGCCGTCCGACTGCAATGCCTGCTTCCCGGAGATCTCGCCCGCGCGCTTCCTGCGCCGAGAGCATTTCATCCGGGGCCTCCTCGAGGTTGCTGACTATTTCGTGTCGCCGAGCCAGTTTCTCGTCGACCGGTATGTGGATTGGGGCTTGGACCCGTCGCGGTTCATCGTCATCGAGAACGGTCTCGACATTGCCGAACCGACGCCGCCTCGGGCGCTGCCGCCGAAGAGGGGGCGGCGATCGCGCTTCGGCTATTTCGGCCAGATCACCCAGTTCAAGGGTGTCGATATTCTCCTCGATGCGGTGACCCGGATACCGGATGAGGTCTGGGGCGATGACAGCCAGCTGATGATTTTCGGCGGCAACCTTGAGCGACAGCCGAGGCTGTTCCAGGAAAAGATCGAGAAGCTGATCGAACGAGCCGGAAATCGGGTTCGCTTCTACGGTGCGTATCAGAACAGCGAGATGCCACGGCTCATGCGCTCCATCGACTGGACGATCATTCCATCCGTGTGGTGGGAGAACTCGCCCATTGTCATTCAGGAATCCTTCTTCCACGGCCGCCCGATGATCTGCAGCAACATCGGCGGCATGGCGGAGAAGATCACCGACGGGGTCGACGGCCTGCACTTCCGTGTCGGCTCCTCCGAAGACCTTGTTGACCGGATGGTCGAAGCTCTCTCAAGCCCAGGGCTTTGGGACCATCTGCGGGCCGGGATCAAGTCGCCCATCAGCTACGAGGAATGTGCCCGGCAGCACCTCGCCCTTTACCAGGATCTGGCGGCCCAGAAGACGACAGGGCTTCCTGCCGCTGCAATGACCGCTTGAGACACGATCACATTATTGACTGGAGATTACTCACATGAAGCGCATTCTTGTCATCAGCCCCTCGGGTGAAGTCTACGATCACGACAATGTCCGCTGGTACAATTACAAGGACATTCAGCGCAGCATCAATCACTATCACAACATCGGTGACGCATTCGTCTTCGATTCATCCCTCAAGCTCCTGAACTTCAGCGAGCTCAAGGCGCTCGAGATCGCCAACCCAAAACTTGATGACATCGACCGGATCAATGCGGAATACGATTTCGTTTTCCTGCGCGGCTCGAACTATGTCCATAAGGACATGCGCTGGAGCCAGACCGTCGAGGTGCTGAAGCGGCTCAAGATCCCGGTGATCGCCTGGGGCATCGGCGCCCAGGCGCCCGTGAAGGGCAAGATCGAGCTGTCCGACGAAACCAAGACCGTGCTGCGCATGATGGCGGATTCCACCACGTCTATCGGCGTGCGTGGTGCCTATTCGGCGCAGGTCCTGTGGGACATCGGCATCCGGAACGTCCGTATCGTGGGCTGCCCCACCGCCTTCCGCCGCAACAATCCCGATCTCAACATCCAGCTGCCCTCCCTCGACAAGATCCGCACGGCCGGCATCACGCTTCGGCGCGAGGTGTCCTCCACCTATGCTCAGGACATCAAGCAGTACCTGACCTTCCACCGCGACCTGGTAAAGGATCTTGCCGCCCGCTTCGACGTGGTGCTGATGGCCCAAGGCGAGGTCGAGGAGAAGAAGATGGTCTTTGGCACCCCGGAGCAGAAGGAGGAAGCCTTTACTGCGTTGAAGGCCAACAAGACCGTCAAAGACTGGTACCTCGACGAGACCATGGAGAAGCTCCATCGCGAGCGGCTGTTCTACTCGGACGTCGTGGCCGATTACGAGAACCTGGTCCAGCAGAAGGATCTCGTTCTTGGCTATCGCCTGCATGGCAACCTGATGGCTCTCGCGAACGGCGTCCCGTCGATCTACTTCACCTATGACAGCCGGACGGTGGAGTTCGCCGAGACCTACCAGATCCCGAGCTTTGACGTCTTCTCCGGCAAGGAGTTCAGCCTCGAGAACCACTGGGACCAGTCCTTGTTCGACAAGTTCAACCGCGCCTATCACCACACCTATCGCGAAATGCGCCAATTCCTTATCGAGAACGGCGCCGACACCAAGATGGCGGACGTGATGGCAAAGCCCGAGAAGGTGCAGCTGAAGGCGGCGTAATGGCCCTCCATTTTAAGCAGATGCTCCTCGCCGCCGCGCTTGCTGCGGCGGGGGGCCTGGGTTCTCCCGCGGCACAGGCTGCCGAGGGAGGGCCCCACACCCTATCCGTGCAGCCAACGGGACCGGTGGAGGTCATCTTCGACTGGTCCCGCGATGCCTGCGTCAAGTCGCATGTGCCCGATGCGCCGGCCCGCGCCTTCCGGGATGCCGAGGGCAAGGTTCACCTGATCATCAGCCACAACGACAATCGTGCCCATGTGGGCGAAACCCTGGACATGATCGCCAGGGACTGCACCGTGATTCACGAGGCGCATCGGTCCCCTAGGCTGGCGGAGTTCGACGACCTGAGTTGGATCAGCGGCGTCCATACGCGGGATGGAAAAACCGTCTACGCCCTGGCCCACACGGAGCTGCGTGGGGAGCGAACTCAGAGGCAATGCCCGGAAGGGACCTATTCTGCATGCCTTCTGAACACAGTGACAGGGCTGATCTCAAGGGATGGCGGACGTTCCTTCCAGCCGGCCGACAACAAGGGCCGTCCGCCTGTCGTGGCAACCCTGCCGTATTCCTTTCCGACCGACCGCAAATCCCGGGTCGGCTACGCAAACCCGACAAACATCATCGAGCATGACGGCTGGTTCTATGCTTTTATGTTCGCGGACAGCTACAAGGCGCAGGGCCGGGGCAACTGCCTGATCCGCACCCGGACGCTCGCGGACCCGTCATCCTGGCGCGCCTGGGATGGCAAGAATTTTTCCGTGAGGTTCGTCGATCCGTTCCGCGACGCGGTCGCGGATCCGCAGGCCCATCTCTGCGCGCCGGTTGCGCCGCAGGTCATCAACCGGATGATCGGCGGCTTGGTAAGACACCGGAGCAGCGGCGCTTTCATCGCCATCTTCGGTGACAAGCGCCAGCAGGCGGACGGGCGCATGGTAGAGGGCATCTTCACCTCCACATCCCGCGATCTCAAGGCATGGAGCGAGCCCTTGCTCGTCCTGGAAGCGCAGCTTCTGTGGGACCTCGCCTGTGGCGATCAGGACGCCTTCTTCTATCCAAGCCTCATCGATCCCGCGGCGAACACTTTTTCCTTCGAGGATTTCGGAGACACGGGATTTGTGTACATGGCGCGGTACCAGAACTTCAGGAACTGCAAGGTGACCTGGGATCGTGACCTCGTCAGGGTGCCTGTCCGCGTAAGATCCTCTTGGTAGAGAAATCGTCTCCCATTCGAACGCAGCGCGGCAGCGTAAAGCAAGGTGAAACATGACCGTATTGGTAACCGGCGGTGCCGGCTATATCGGCAGCCACATGGTTCTAGCTCTCGTGGATGCCGGGCAGGATGTGGTCGTCCTCGACAATCTGAGCACCGGATTCTCTTGGATGGTCCATCCCAAGGCGCACTTCGTTCAGGGCGATTGCGGTGACGAGGCTCTCGTCGCGGACCTCATCAAAAAATACGGCGTCGATGCTATCGCCCATTTTGCCGGATCCATCGTCGTGCCGGATTCAGTCGTCGACCCCCTAGGGTACTACTTCAACAATACGGTGAAGTCCCACGCCCTGATCCGGACGGCTGTCCGCAACAAGGTCGGACGCTTCATCTTCTCGTCGACGGCGGCCATCTATGGCGATGCCAAGGACAGTCCCATCTTGGAGTCGTCACCCCTCAATCCCGTCTCACCCTACGGCACATCGAAGCTGATGACCGAGCTTATGCTGCGGGACACGGCGGCGGCGCATCCGCTCAATTATGCGGTGCTGCGCTACTTCAATGTCGCTGGTGCCGACCCAGAGGGCCGCAGCGGGCAGTCGAGCCAGCGGGCCACTCACCTGATCAAGGTGGCAACGCAGGCGGCTCTTGGCGAGCGCAGCCACCTGGACGTGTTCGGCACGGATTACCCGACGGCAGATGGCACATGCATCCGGGACTACATTCACGTGTCGGACTTGGCTCATGCCCATGTGCTGGCGCTCGATTACCTTCGCAGCGGCGGGGCCAGCGCGACGTTTAACTGCGGCTACAGTCGAGGTTATTCCGTGCTGCAGGTCGTCGAAGCGGTCAAGAAGGTCTCTCGCGTCGACTTCAAAACCTGTCTCGAGGATAGGAGGGCAGGCGATCCCGCGACATTGATCGCCGGGGCTGACAGGATCCGCCATACCTTGGGGTGGGCGCCGGCTCTGGACGACCTCGAAACCATCATCGCCCACGCTCTGGTATGGGAGGAATCCCTCAAGGGGCGTCAGACGCAAATAGACTGACGCGTCGATCCTCCAGCAGGAGAGGCGTGGACCTAGCGCTCCGCGTATGCCTTGGCCAGCACCCCGCAGACTAGTATGAAGGCAGCAGGGTACGACCTTTCCTAATTTAAAGGCTAGAAATTTAAGTCCGTGAACTAAAGGGATCGTGAGATCCTGGCCCACCTGAGACGCTACGCCGAGGGCAGCAATCCTCACGAAACCTAGAATTCCGAAAAGTGAATAGACTTCACTGACTGTCCCTAAGCAAAACTTCCTCAGCTTCTCACATGGCGTGAGATCGTTCTCATGAAGGAGCGACGTTGCCTATCTCGGAAGCACTGCTGCTGCTTGCTAGAGGTTGCTTCGAGGGCGTCTAGCAATAGAACACGGAGGTCTATGTCAACGACACCTTCCTATGCTATCCGGTCTCCCGAAGGCAGGCGCACCCCCCTGACTGCTCTGGACGGGCAGGTGACCGAACCTGTGCTGGTATTCATAGCCGGTAGGCTGGAATAGCGGCTGGAGGCAATTGCCTACTATGTCAGCTTAGTTCCGTGATCTCCAGCTTCACCGAATCCTTCTGCGCTGCCATCATGAGTTTTGTGCAGCACGTCGGAAGGGAGCTCGGCTCATCCGAGCAGAGTGAATAAGCGGGTTGTTGCAGGAAGATCGTCATATTCTTTGCGGTTTTGCCGGGCTACAGAGGCAGCTTTGGGCGAAGTTGCCGAATGCATGCCGAAAGTGAGCCATGAAGATCTATTGCTGGTTTAACACTCTGAGCCGTCCCCGCACTTATGCCGGACGTATCCTGCTGATCTGCTTCATTGGCATTCACATTCCGCTGATCGCCTTCACCCTATGGGCAGTCCTGTCGAGGTCGAGCTTGGAGGCAAGTGACTGGCTCAATCTTCTGGTGCTGCTCCTTGCGACCTTAATCGGCACAGCCCTCACACTTGTCCTCGTTCACGGGATGCTCGCTCCGGTCCGGGTGACGGCCCATGCCTTGGCTGCCTACCGCCAGCATCGGCAGATGCCGAACTTGCCCCGCGACCTGTCGGATGAGGCAGGCCATATGCTCGCCCAAGTGCAGGACACGTTGGAAGAGCTGAACCTCAGCCTCGCCAACCTCGCACGTGCGGCCGAGACGGACCCTCTCACAGGTATCGGGAACCGGCGCTGGCTGATTACGCAGGGCCAGGAACAGATGGCCCGAGCACAGCGTGGGCAATTCCTCTTATCGGCCATTCTGTTTGATCTCGACCGCTTCAAGGCAATCAATGACCAATATGGCCACGCCAAGGGCGACGCGGTGCTGGTCGAAGTGGCTCGCTTCGTCAAAGGTCAGTTGCGGTCCTCGCATTTGTTCGGCCGCCTCGGCGGAGAGGAGTTCGGCATCATCCTTCCCAAGACCTCGCTTGAGGAGGCCGTTGCCTTAGCGACGCGGATCCAGAACAGCCTGTCCATCCAGTCGGTGGGCCAGCTCAGGACCGGAGCCGTGACGGCGAGCTTCGGTGTCACTGAATGGCAGGCTGAGGATAAGGAGCTGTCGAGTCTGCTGCGGCGGGCAGATGATCTGCTCTATCAGGCCAAAAGAGATGGGCGGAACCAAGTCGTTGCCGCGGATGCCGACGCCTGAACCCTCCTTCTGGACTGAGAGCAAATCGCGGGAAGCAGCAGACGTTCGGAAAGGACAGGGATACTTCAGAGGCTGACACCAAGGAGACATTCGCTTCAACAAAAGCGCGGTGTTTCGCTCCGCCATTAGACGCGAGATGCGCTGTATGAAAGCCGGTGGAATCGAGCTCGTTTGGAAAGTTGCTGTGTTTCGTTCATAATATCGGCGTTCAATCGGGGGCAGATCTTGCGCTGGTCGCTCCTTAGTGACTCCCAACCATGCAAATTATCCCGCCAATCCAATTCGACACTACGCAGCGATATGCGATCCAGCGGCGGTTGACGGCACCGATTAGATTGGCGAACGAAATCAATGGAGCGACGAGTACAGAAGCCCGGCTGCTCCCGTTGGTACGAGCTCACGTTGCCCAATCTTTGATGTCGGCGAACCTACCTGCAGGGTTCGGTCGCCGGACGCTTGGAAATCTTACGCGCCATCTCCAAGAATGCCCTCATTCCAGCCGAAAGATGACGTCGCCCCGGATAGTAGAGACATAGACCTGGATATGGTGGCGTCCAATCCTCTAAGACCCGGATTAGTAGCCCCGCCTCGATGTCTGGCAGAATTTCCTGTTCCATGGTGTAGCCCACGCCCGTCCCCTCAAGCACTGCTGTCCTCACTAAGCTCGCCTCATCGAGCGTGATCGGTCCTCGCACATCGATCTGCACCGGCTCGCCATCTTTCTCAAACCGCCACTGGTATACAGAGCCGTCAGGCAAGCAGACCCGAATGCACCTGTGATTGAGAAGATCCATAGGAACGACCGGCCTCCCATGCTGCTCGAAATACTCAGGAGACCCCACCACAGCATGTCGTTGTGGCCAGCCCAGCGGGACTGCAATCATGTCACTTGGTACGAGGCCGGCGACCCTGACGCCGAGATCGAAGCCGTCCCTGACGATATCGACCAGCTTTCCGTCAGTCACCAAATCGACGTTCATATCCGGATACCGGCGCAGGAACTCGAGTACCAACGGGGAAATAATCGCGCGTGCCGCGAAGGGCGCGGCATTGATCCGTATCGTTCCCGAAGGGGTCTCGCGCTGGGCGCGAACCGTTTCCAATGCGACGTAAATATTCTGGAGCGACGGTGCAACCTGCTCGACAAAAAGCTTTCCCGCATCCGTGAGCGAGACGCTGCGGGTGGTTCGGTTGAAGAGACGCACGCCGAGGCCAGCCTCGAGCTTTGCTATTGTATGACTCAATGCAGTGCTGGACGTCCCTAGTTTAATAGCGGCGGCTCGAAACGTCCCACGCCGTGCAATGGAGATGACTGACTCCAAATCTCTCAAACCCGCTTGTTCCATTGTCCCGATCTGTTCATTTCCGCATACGGTTTTATCCCACTTATCTGCGCAATCGTCGAGCGCTAACTAGCACTTATGAGAAAGCCGATAGGGAGAAACTTATGAACATGCCAGATGTGGTGAAGGCGTTCTTCGGGGCCGATCGCCGAAACGATGCAGATTCAGTAGCTAGGACTTTTGCGGTCGACGCCGTCGTCGTGGATGAAGGTGCCCTCCATCAAGGTGGGGCTGCCATTCAAGACTGGTGGGCGGAAGCGAAGCGTAAGACCCAGTATGTCGCTGAACCTTTGGATGCCACGGTCAACAGTAATCGATTGTTCGTTCGAGCCAAGGTCAGCGGCCGGTTTCCGGGGAGCCCCGTGACGCTCAGCTACGCCTTCGCCACCACAAACGACAAGATCACCAAGCTGGAGATCCGGTAATGACCGACTTTCTCAATCTGGCTGGTAAGCGCGCACTCATCACGGCGGGAAGCAGGGGCGCTGGGGCCGCGACCGTTGGTCTGTTTCGGGAACTCGGCGTGCGGGTGCTAACGACGGCTCGGGCGCGACCGGACAACCTGCCCGAAGACTTGTTCGTTGAAGCCGACCTGACCACCGAGGAGGGATGCAGAACCGTTGCAGACGCCACCCGTCAACGCCTTGGCGGCGCCGATATCATTGTTCATATGCTGGGCGGCTCGTCTGCGGCCGGAGGTGGTTTTTCAGCGCTCACTGATGCCGAGTGGTACAAGGAGTTGTCTCTTAACCTCTTCCCCGCTGTTCGTCTGGACCGGCATCTGGTCCCGGACATGGTCTCTCGGGGAAACGGCGTGGTCATACATGTCACGTCCATTCAGAATGTGCTGCCACTTCCGGAGTCGACAACGGCCTATGCTGCAGCCAAGGCTGCGCTTTCTACCTACAGCAAGGCAATGTCGAAGGAGGTATCTCCCAAAGGTGTACGGGTAGTCCGGGTGTCACCGGGCTGGATCGCGACGGAATCATCTATCCATCTCGCCGAGCGCCTGGCGAAACAGGCGGGGACCGATCTTGCGGGTGGCAAGAAGATCATCATGGACGGTTTGGGCGGAATACCACTCGGACGCCCGGCCGAACCGGCCGAAGTCGCAAGCCTGATCGCGTTCTTGGCCTCCGAACGCGCCTCCTCGATTACCGGCACCGAGTACACCATTGATGGGGGTACGGTACCTACCGTGTAAAGGATGGACACCTGTTCTACACTCAGGCGGGAGCGTCCCATCCTCCGATCTGGGAATAGATTGCATTACGGAGATGGCGCACGTCGCGGTTTAGAGCCGCAAGCCTCTGCGGCGTCTCGGTAGAGGCTGCAAGCAAGGCGTCACTGAGGCAGCCCGCCTTGTGCTGCAGCGCGCGGCCTTCTTCGGTCAGAGCTATCACCACCTGTCGCTCATTGCTCAGGTCTCGTGTCCGGCGCAGGAGGCCTGAAGCCTCAAGGCGTTTCAAGAGCGGCGTCAGGGTGCTGGACTCCAGGGCAAGGGCGCGGGCAATCGCGCCCACAGTCTGCTCGTCCTTACTCCACAATACGTTGAGCACGAGGTACTGCGGATAGGTCAGGCCCAGCCGGTCGAGTAGAGGTTTGTAGGCACGCTGAATAGCGATTCCGGCAGTGTAGATCGCGTAACACAGCTGGTCATGAAGAGGCGGTGGGTCGTTGTTGTCGTGGCTCATTTTCCAGGTCCTAGAAGCGTAAACATACCAACAATATTGCGAAAAACAATATCGCGATAAAAAATATCTTGACGGGAGCAACAAGGCATGACAGGCTTAGTTATCGCGATAACAGTTATCGTTGTATGAGGGAAGTTGATTATGACCAAGATCACCAACAGCATGGTAGCCGCAGCTCTAGCCACAGCAGCGATATCGACCGCACTCTCGGCAGCTGCCTCCGAGCTCATCCCTGCAAACCACGCTATCAAGAACGTGGTGCTCGTCCACGGTGCATTCGCGGACGGCTCAGGGTGGAGAGGGGTTTACGACAATCTTTCGAAGCGCGGCTACCGCGTCACCATCGTGCAGAACCCGTTGACGTCTCTCGAAGACGATGTTGCCGCTACTAAACGCGCGCTTGAGCGGCAGGATGGTCCAGTCATCCTGGTCGGTCATTCCTGGGGTGGTACGATCATCACTGAAGCTGGCGTCGATGCGAAGGTTGCAGGCCTTGTTTATGTCTCTGCTCTTTCTCCGGATGCAGGCGAGACAACAGCTCAGCAATATCAAGGTTTTGCACCTGCATCGGAGTTCGTGATCGAGACGACAAAGGATGGATTTGGGTATGTTAGCCCAACGAAGTTCAAGGAAGGTTTTGCCCATGACGTGAGTGATGCCGATGTCGCATTCATGAGGGACTCGCAGGTCCCGATCAACATGTCGGCGTTCGGCACGAAGCTCCAGAATGCTGCTTGGCGCTCGAAGCCTAGTTGGGCCGTGATCGCGACGGAAGACAAGGCATTCGATCAGGCGATGCTGATCCATATGGCTGAACGCATCAAGGCGAAGATCACGAAAGTCTCGGCAAGTCATGCTCTCTTCATGACGCAGTCCGACGTCGTTGCGGATACCATCGATCAGGCCGCCAAGGCCGTCTCGGCAAAAGCGCAACGATGATGGGCGCCGCCTCGCCGGGACAGTCGGCCCTGTCCCGGTGACGACCGGCAAGGTCTATTAGGGCAGGCACGGTCGGACGATAGCGAGCACGGATATGCAGGCCCATGTCTGATTGCAATTGGACGCGCGACCGAGCCGCCGACCAGCATTTTCAGTTTCTTCCTCGTTCCATTCACGGAGGTCAGTCACGTGAACCTGAATACCTATGAGCAAAATACACTTGATAATTCGGTCACCCCCCGCGGCGACATCTTCGACTTCATCGTCTGCGGCGCCGGCTCCAGCGGCTCGGTTGTTGCCGCGAGACTGGCAGAAGATGGGAACGCCCACGTACTGCTGCTTGAGGCGGGCGGAGACGATTTGGCCGAGACTGTTACAAACCCAGCGCAATGGCCGCTCAATCTTGGCTCCAGCCGAGACTGGGGGTTCATTGGAGAGCCGGCGCCCGGACTCGACGGTCGACGCCTTCCTCTCAGCATGGGCAAAGGGCTTGGCGGCGGGTCAAGCATCAATGTCATGGTATGGGCAAGAGGACACAAGGAAGATTGGGAGCATTTCGCCGCCGAGGCCGGCGATGAAGCTTGGGGCTATGATTCCATCCTTCGCTACTACCGCCGGATAGAGGATTGGAACGGAGATCCCGACCCGATCCGTCGCGGCGTTGGAGGACCAGCATATGTTGCTCAGCCTCAAAAACCCCAGCCGATCGCAGAGGCTTTGCTGAAGGCGGCATCCGCTATTGGTATTCCTGTCTTCGATACTCCGAACGGTGAGATGATGGAGAGCTCCGGAGGGGCATCAATCGCCGAGCTGCGGATTCGCAATGGCAAGCGGGAATCTGTCTTCGGCTCCTATGTTCGTCCGCTCCTATCGCGGCCAAACCTTGCAGTTGTTACCAATGCGCTGGTCACGCGTCTCAGTCTCGATGGGAACCGAGTGATAGGAGTCGAGGTTCTTGTCGATGGTCAGCTGCGCCAATTTTCTGCCCGATGCGAAACTGTGCTGTCACTTGGCGCGATCAACACGCCGAAAGTGTTGATGCAGTCAGGGATCGGGCCGGAACATGAATTGAGAGCTCACGGTATTCCCGTCATTCAACACCTGCCGGGCGTTGGTCAAAACCATCAGGATCATCTCGCATTCGGCTGCACCTGGGCTTATAAAAAGCCGGAGGGCGTTGGCGGTAGTGGCTGCGAAGCGAAACTCTATTGGAAAAGCGATGCGCGGCTGGCTCAGCCCGATATCCTCCAGTGCCAGCTAGAGTTCGCTGTTCCTTCGCCAATTGAGATGGAACTCGAGACGCCTGAACACGGCTGGACGATGTTCACTGGCCTCGCCCAGCCCAAAAGCCGAGGTCGGCTACGATTATCGGGGTCGAGCTTCGCAGATCCCATATTGATCGAGCCCAACTCACTCAGCGAACCGGAGGACATGACTGCCGCTCTGGCCGCGGTGGAACTGTGCCGCGATCTCGGCAATAGCGAAGCGTTCACGCCCTTGGTGACAGGCGAGACTGCTCCGGGCGCGCGCGACCGAGCGGGAATGGTGAATTTCATCCGACGGTCCGCGGTGACCTATTGGCATCAGTCCTGTACCGCGAAGATGGGAAGAGACGATATGTCGGTCGTCGATAGCCAGTTGAAGGTTTATGGCATCGACGGTCTTCGCATTGCAGACTCTTCGATTATGCCAAGGATCACCACTGGAAACACGATGGCACCATGCGTAGTCATTGGGGAGCGGGCCGCCGATCTGCTCCGGGAACAGTATAGTCTATATCATCCTACCGAGGTCCTATCACAGCCCTCCTAGCGACATCCTCTGTCCCACAGCTGCTCTAGGGCTCGCGTAAGCGGGTCTTCGAACAGCTTTCAACGGGATGCTAGCTCAAGGTCCGGTCTCACTTTGAGATAGGACATTAATGATAGAGTACAGAATTTCGATTCTTGACCCCAAGGAGACGTTCAGGTGTTCCACTTCTGACTTGTGCGGGTTCCAGCTCTGAGCAGGCCAGATATCGTCCTGCCGTCTTGGCCGGCAGGGCGATATCCTGTTCAAGAGCTTCAGTGAGGGGAGGCTCTCACGCCGCTTTCGCAGCTTGCTGCGCCGTTAGCTTCTCGATCTGCTCGTCCGCCCGTTTTGCGGCAGGGCGCTGGATGTGCGCCTCAATATAGACCTCAAAGGCGCGGCGCTTCGCGATCATGCCCGACATCATGCCCCATTGCAGCTGGCTGGCGAGGAGGACATCCGCGGCCGTGAAGCGATCGCCCGCTACATAGGTGCGGCCCTCGATCCAGGCGGAGAGCGTGTCGAGCACGCGGGCGTAGGAGCCGTAGCCGAAGCTCATTTCCTGATCGCTCGTCGGCTTCCAGCCGTTCGCGTGGTTGGAGACGGCAGGCTCCAGGCAGCCGGCGGTGAAGAAGAGCCAGCGGTAATAATCGCCGCGATGTTCCGGCGCCGGCGCAAGGCCCGCCTCGGGGAAGGCGTCGGCGAGATAGGCGCAGATGGCCGCGGCCTCGGTCACGATGGTCCCGCCGTGCCGGATCGCCGGCACCTTGCCCATAGGATTGACGGCGAGGTACTCCGGCGCCCTCATGGTGGTTCCGTACTCCAGTACCTTGATGGTGTAGGGACGGCCGATCTCCTCCAGCATCCAGTGCACGATGTTCCCGCGCGATTGCGGGTTGGTGTAGAAGACGAGGTCTGCGCTCTTGGTGTCCTGGCTCATGGGTGTCTCCTTGGTTTGGTTTGAACAGGAGACTGAATAGCGCACGCCACTGTCAGATTCTGGCAGTAGCGTTTTCTGCCATTCCTTCATGAGCTGCCTGCGCGGCCGGGGCAGGCGCTCGGGCAGGATGTCCGCCGCCTCGATCCGGTCGGTGCGGAAATGCCGGAAGCTTCCTCGCAGCTCGCACCAAGCCACCAGCACGCGGGTCGATTCGAAGAAGCCGATCGACACGGGCCAGATGATCCGCTCGGAGCGCGCGCCCTTCTCATCGGTATAAGTGATGGACAGCTTGCGTCCTTCGTTCAGGGCGCGCCGCAGATGCGCGAGATCGACAGGCTGCGGCCGGTCCCAGCCGTGGCCGATCACCAGGGCGTCGTCCTCCATGCGCTCGCGCAGGTCGGCGGGAAGCACGGCGGCGACTTTGGCCATGACGTTGCGGGCCGCCTGTCCCATCCCGTCGTCCGTGCGCCGCCCGACCCATTGCAGGCCGAGCGCCAGCGCCTCGATCTCCTGAGCGGAGAACATCAGGGGAGGGAGCAGGAAGCCGGGCTTCAGCACATAGCCGAGCCCAGGCTCACCCTCAATCTGCGCGCCCATGGCCTGGAGCGAGGCAACATCCCGGTAGAGCGTGCGCAGCGAAATCCCCGCCTCACCGGCCAGCACCGCCCCGCTGACCGGGCGGCGGTGACGGCGGAGGATCTGCAGGAGATCGAAAAGGCGTTCGGCGCGTGACATGGGCCGAAGCTTAGCACGGGATGCTGTCAGGTTGTGACAGCAGGATCGGGATATGCTGTAGATGATGGGCCCGTGGGAGGTTATTATGGAAGAGGTATGGAGGCGTCTGCGCACTGCTCAAGACGACCCATCAGCCTGCTGTGCCCCTCCTGATGTGCCCCTTCTGCCTCATGCAGCCGGGCACCCGATACTATCTGAGATCGATTGATCCTCAACACTGGACCGCAACATCCGCTTCGTGCTGGCGGCCGGTTATGAGCAATGGGCGCTGTGCCGGAGACCTGCAAGGACTTGAAGGTTGCGACATGCCCGTGGACCTGCGTCGCCTCACCCGTGCCCTCTTCGAGTGAAGCAGCCCTACCGAACAGGCTTAGGGCGGAAGGATCGCTGCTGGCACTTTCCGGAACTACAGCGAACTTCGGCAAAGGCGCGACAAGTGGACCTTCAATCGGTTCACCTAACGTTACCCTTTGACCCCGAACACACCTTCATCGTTTGGTCCGAGGATCGCCAGAACCCGCTTCAGGTTATAGGCGAGTACGTGCAGGCTCATCTCGGTGCGCACCCGCTCTAGGGTCCGCGTCAGGAAGTGCGTGGCGCCCATCCAGGCCTTGATCGTTCCAAACGGGTGCTCCACCGTCTGCCGGCGCAGGCGCGCCGTCTTCGGGGCCCGGTCGAGCCGCTCCTGCATCGCATCGAGCACGTCCTCGTGCTCCCAGCGCTTGATGCGCCGCTGCTTGCCGGTTGTACACTGCTCCTTCAGGGCACATCTCTCACAGCAGGTGGTCCAGTAGAGATGCAGCAGCATCCCATGCTCGACGGTGGAGCAGCGTCGCGTCAGGCGCTCCCGCGGGACAGCGATAGGTGTCGTCCGCGGGATAATAGACGAAGTCCTGCTTACCGAAGCGACCTTCGGCTTTGGCGCCAGAGGTAAGGACCTTGGGTACTGAGGGCGTGATGCCACCCCTCTCGCAGGCCAGGAATCCTCGCCCTTGTAGTAGCCTCTGTCCGCCAAAGCCTCCAGGCGAGGCGTATCCATAGCCGTCTGCGCCTGCTGGCCCATCCCCGACAACTGCCCCCGATCCGAGCCGCTGTTGGTCACCTCATGCGCGACGATCAGATGGTGCTGGACATCCACCGCGGCCTGCACGTTGGAGCCCACGATCCCCGTGCCGATGCCCCGGTTGGTCATGGCCCGCGCATCCGGGTCGGTGAGCGAGATCTGCTGGTCGGGAGCGGCCAGCACCTGCTGCTCCAGCTCCCGGAACTGCTGCATCTGCTCCCTGAGAGCGGCGATCTTGTCCCTGATGCGCTCTGCCTTCTCCCGTGCCAGTTCGCTCTCCTGCCGGTCGGCGGTGTCGAGAGCAGACAGATAGTGGGCGATGCTGGCCTCCACCTGGGCGATGCGCTTTGCGAGTGCGGCTGGCGTGAAGTTCTTATCGCGCGCGTTGACCGCCTTGAACTTGGAGCCGTCAATCGCCACCACCGCCTGCGAGAACAGGTTGAGCTTGCGGCACAGCCCGACGAACTGCCGGCACACCGCCCGGATAGCCGGTCCGTTGTCCTTGCGGAAGCGGGCGATGGTCTTGTGATCCGGCTGGAGCTGGCCGGTGAGCCACATCAGCTCGAGGTTGCGGCCGGTCTCCTGCTCGAGGCGGCGGCTGGACGGGATGCGGTTGAGATAGCCATAGATGTAGACCTTGAGCAGGGCCGCCGGATGATAGGCCGGGCGGCCAGTGGCGTGCGGGACAGCGCCGTCGAACCCCAGAGCGCGCAGGTCGAGCTCCTCGACAAAGACGTCGATCACTCGCACTGGATTCTCATCGCTGATGTACTCGTCGAGACAGGCGGGGAATGGCGTTCCCTGGCTGCGCTCCTGGCCTTGGACAAACCGCTTCATCGCGATCCCTCCAGTCCGTGTAACCTCTCCAGACTACCAGATCCCGCGTTTTGACACAGCCTCGACCCGAAGGGGACCTTCCGGGGCACGCTCCTGGACCTATGGCATTAGTTACCTGATCTTGGCTGTCGGATTGACACTAAGTCGCCTCTGGCCTCAGCGGCGCACGCCTCAGAGAGAGATGCCGTAACGACCCGCTGCCGAGCGGATATGGGTTTGCATCGCCTCTTCTGCCGCGTCGGGATCTTGGCTGACTATGCCCTCCAAAATGGCCTCATGCTCACATACGGTTTCATTCAAGCGATCAAGTTGCGCCATGGGAAGACGTTGACTTTCGACGAGCATTTCGCGGACTGGCCGGTACATAGCGGCGAGAACCGGATTTCCAGAGAGTTCAAAGATCATGTCGTGGAATTCGGTGTCGTTGACGGCGAGGGTGATCACGTCGCCTGCCTCGAAGGCGTTTCGCATAGCGTCTGTGCACCGTCTCAGGCGCTCCTCGGCGGGTTTGTCGATGCGAGCAGTTGCAAGCCTTGCGGCGTACCCCTCCAGCCCTAAGCGTGCCTCGTAAACATCGGCCGGCGTGCAGCGATCCGAGTAGCGCCACAGCGGCCGGCGAGCATCGGCTTTCGCGACGAAAACCCCGCTGCCCGCCCGTACCGTCACAAGTCCCATTGTCTCGAGCACGGTCAGTGCCTCCCGCACTGACGGTCTGCTTACGCCTAGCTGATCCGCCAACTCCCGCTGAGATGGAAGACGCTGGCCAGCCTTAAGGCCGCCCTTCAGGATCAGGCGCTGGATATATTCGACAATGCCGCGTGGCACGGGGGTACGGTTGGCGAGTTCCAATTCCGACAGGCTCACTGCATCACTCGTCATCTGCTACCCCCGTCTTGTTCTCGCATCGGAGGCTCATGGCACGTCGGACTATGCCCATGGGCCTCATTTTTGATCACTTTCGGATCTCATTTTAATCACCGCTAGTTCGTGATTGGCCTTGACCATGCGCTAATATGACTGCACGATCAACTGGTCAGATTGGTAAGACCAGTTTGGCCAATATGACCGGCCTACTTAGGTATCCATAGCGCCGGCTACCAGATGGCAGCAGAGAATTGATCGTCGGCTATGGGGCTGGCGTGCAAGATGGAGGACCAAATGTCAGCGAATTTCACCCGGCGCGGCACATTCGCCGCGACTTTAATCGCCGTGTTGGCAATATCGTCAGGGACGATGGCCTCGGCTGCCGACATGAAGGTCGGGGCGAATGTCGGCAACGTCCCGTGGGAGTTCCAGAACGAGAAAGGCGAGATCGTCGGTTTCGAGATCGACCTCGCCAAAGAGGTCGGCAAGCGCCTGAACATGAACGTGTCCTTTGTGAACATCCCGTTTAACGGGCTGTTCGCTGCGGTACAGTCGGGTCAAGTTGATGCCGCCGTATCCTCGATCACCATCACCAAGAAGCGTCTCGAGTCGGTATCCTTCGCCCAGCCATATTACGACAGCGACCAGTCGCTGGCGGTGCGAGCCAACTCAGGCATCAAGAACCTGGAAGGTATGGCGAGCAAGGTGGCAGCAGTCGATACAGGTTCGACCGGTGACATGTGGTCGACTCAGAACCAGCAGAAGTACAAGTTTTCCGATATTCGCCGCTACGAGGGCTTGGCTCCCGCGATGCTCGACCTCGCAGCGGGCCGCATCGACGGTTATGTCAGCGACATCCCGGCCGTCCAGTACTACATCAAGGACAAGCCGATCTATCAGGTAGTAGAGCGCATCCCGACAGGCGAGCAGTATTCAATGATGTTCGCGAAGAACAGCCCGCTAGCGGAAAAGGTCAACGCCGAGATCACGAAGATGAAGCAGGACGGAACCTTGGCGAAGATCCACGAGCAATGGTTCGGTGCCAAGGCCGAGCCGAACTCGACGACCGTCAAGGTCATGGAGATGCCCAAGCTCTGACGAGCGACTCTCCCCGAGCGTCCGGTAATCGTGCCGGGCGCTCGGCATGGCCACGAATGTTGAGGCGCTGCCCACCATGTCCATCTTCGACACCTTCCTGAACTGGAAGGTTTTCGTTCAAACCCTTCCGCTCCTGCTATCGGGACTAACCACTACGCTGACGCTTGGAGTGACAGCAATCATCCTGGGCTTCATCGGCGGCCTTGTTCTCGCGCTTCTCCGGCTCTATGCCAGCTCACCCCTGAGGCAGATCGCCGTCGCCTATATCGACGTCTTCCGTTCTATCCCGATCCTGGTCCTGCTGGTCGTCATCTACTATGCACTGCCTTTCGTCGGGCTGCGGCTTTCCTCGTTTGGGGCCGCTGCCTCAGCCCTGAGCCTGGTTTCCGCCGCTTATTCCGCGGAGATCTTCCGGGCGGGCATCGAGGCCGTGCCGAGGGGCCAGTTCGAGGCCGCCCGCGCCATAGGATTGAGCTCTTGGCGGCGAATGAGTGACGTGGTGCTGCCGCAGGCGCTTCGGATAGTGATCCCACCGATCACATCTAATTCCATCAACGTGATGAAGGACACGGCTCTCGCATCCGTGGTGGCGATGCCGGACCTGCTCAAGCAGGCGACGCAGGCGCAGGCGCTGGCGGCGAACCCGACACCCCTTATCAGTGCAGCCGTTATCTACATCCTGATCCTGATGCCGCTCGTGCGGCTCGTCGGAGTTTTCGAAAAGCGACTTGCGGTGAGGGGACGATGACGCGCCCGATTATCGACATGAAGAACGTCGTCAAGTCGTTCGGTCTATTCAGGGCGCTGCATGGCGTCGACCTACAGGTAAAAGAAGGCGAGATCGTCGTCGTCATCGGTCCGTCCGGCTCAGGCAAATCAACGCTGATCCGCTGCATCAACCAGCTTGAGGAGCACAACGGTGGTGAGATCATTGTCGACGGGGCCGAGGTCGGACACGGCCGCAAGGGCACCGTGCTCACCGAGGTGGGAATGGTGTTCCAGAGCTTCAACCTTTTTCCGCATATGACCGTGCTCCGCAATGTCGCGCTCGGTCCGGTCCGCGTACGCGGCCTGTCGTGGGCAGCGGCAGAGGATCGCGCCAAGCGCCTTTTGGCACGTGTCGGGCTGGCGGATCAGGCAATGAAATATCCGGCGCAACTCTCCGGCGGGCAGCAGCAGCGGGTCGGGATCGCCAGGGCACTGGCCATGGAGCCGAAGGTGCTGCTCTTTGACGAACCGACCTCGGCTCTTGACCCAGAGATGGTAGGTGAGGTCCTGGATGTGATGCAGCAGCTTGCCAAGACTGGGGTCACCATGGTCGTCGTGACTCACGAGATGGGGTTTGCCCGCAAGGTTGCCGACAGGGTGGTGTTTATGGACGGGGGGAGGATCGTCGAACAGGGTCCTCCCGACGAAATCTTCAACGCGCCACGCGATCCTCGTCTCAGAAGCTTTCTTCAGGCTGTCCTGTCTCATTAGGCTTACGTATCCGTGCAGACCCTGTTTCCCAAACGCCTGACGTCGTCAGCCTTCAGTTCCTTCGGCGAGGTGCTGTTCTTCGATCCGGATCGCAGCCGCCTGGTGAATGATGGGCGAGCGCTGCGCTTCGATACTGACACCCGCTTCGACCACGCATCTCCTGACATTGAGCCCGTGCTTGCTGTTTACCGGGCGAGTGGTGGGCCGCTGCCGATGCGGCTCTTGACCTTCGAACGGCATCCTCTGTCTTCGCAGACGTTCGTGGCTCTTTCTGCTGAGCAGTTCCTGATCGTTGTCGCTCCGGAGGATTGTGTTGGGCTGCCCGATCTCGCCCGTGCCGAAGCGTTCGTCGGCTATCGGAATGAGGGCGTCAACTACGCCCGCAACCTCTGGCACGCTCCGATCGCGGCGATCGGCGCAGATGGCGACTTTCTCATGCTTATGTGGGAAAGCGGCTCTGCCAAAGACTGCGTTTTCCATCACCTCCACGAGCCACTTGTCGTCGGCTCGACTCAACCGTTCGCAGCATAGGTGCATCCATGTCTCTAGATCTCGCCTTCGTCCGCTCACAGTTTCCTGCCCTGGCGGACGGCTTCGCCTATTTCGACAATGCTGGCGGCTCCCTCGTCCTGCGCAATGTTGCCGAACGCATCTCGGAATATCTCCTAACCACAAGCGTGCAGACCGGCGCCAGTTATGAGCACTCGCAACGGGCCACGAGCCGGCTCATGGAGGCCCGCGCCAAGATCGCGCGTCTGCTCGGCGCGGAACGACCGGAAGAAATCGTGTTGGGCCCTTCGACCACCGTTCTCGCTCAGTTTCTGTCACGTGCGATGGAAGGGCGCCTCAAGCCGGGTGACGAGATCGTGGTCACAAATTTCGACCACGAGTCGAATATCGGTCCGTGGCGCGCCCTGGAGAAGCGTGGCATCGTCATCAAGGAATGGTCCATCGACCGCGGGAGCTATGAAATCGATCTGGATGAACTTGATCGCTTGTTGACCGATCGGACCCGGCTCTTGGCTGTGACTCATGCCTCGAATATTCTGGGCACCATCAACCCGATCAAGGAGATCGCGCGCCGCGTGCATGAGCGTGGCGCCGAAATCGTCGTCGATGCCGTTGCATATGCGCCTCACCGGGCGGTGAATGTGAGAGATCTCGACGTCGATTATTACATCTTCAGCTTCTACAAGACATACGGCCCTCACTTTGCGGTGATGTACGGCAAGTACGACAAGCTGCTCGAGCTCGACGGGCTTTATCACTATTTCTACGGTCGGGAGAAGGTGCCGATGAAGCTGGAACCCGGCAATACCAACTATGAGCTCGCCTGGGGATCGGCTGGCATGGTCGATTACCTCGACGCCCTCGGCGGGTCGACGGGGGACCGCGACGCGATCGATCGCGCCTTCGACAGGATCGCGTCGCACGAGACGCTTTTGGGAGAAAAGCTTCTTGCCTATCTGAGGGACCGCAACGATGTAAGAATCGTCGGGCGCCGCGACAGTGCCACGGAGCGCCGCGTTCCGACCATCGCGTTCAAGGTCGACGGACGCGATTCGGCGGAAATCGTGCGCTCGACCGAAGCCGACCGGATCGGCATCCGCTTCGGTGACTTCCATTCCCGGCGGCTGATCGAACATCTGGGCCTCGCCGAAGGTAACGGCGTGGTGCGCGTTTCCATGGTGCACTACAATACGCCTGAGGAGGTCGATCGGCTGATCGCAAGCCTCGACCGGGCGCTTGCCTGAGGAGGACGGAGATGGAGCTCGATCTCGCAATTCGCGGCGGCACCGTCGTCACGGCCTCCGACACTTTTCGCTGCGATGTTGGCGTCAGGGGCGAGCGCATCGTCGTGCTGGGTGAGGATCTTCGCGCTTCTCGAGAGATCGACGCCACCGGGCTGCTCGTGCTTCCTGGGGGCATCGATAGTCATGTGCATATCGCCCAGCCGTCCGGACCCGGCGTCGTTATGGCCGACGACTTCGCCACGGCCACGGCCTCCGCTGCAGCCGGCGGCAATACGACGCTTCTTCCTTTCGCGCTCCAGCAGCGAGGCACGTCCTTACGGGCCTGCGTCGAGGAGTATAGGCGGAAGGCCGAGAACGAGTGCTATGTCGACACGGCCTTTCACCTGATCATATCCGATCCGACGCCCGAGGTTCTGGGACAGGAGCTCCCCGCGCTGCTCAAGGATGGCTATACGTCGTTCAAGGTTTTCATGACCTATGACGATCTCGTGCTGAAGGATCACGAGCTTCTCGACGTGTTCGAGGTTGCCCGCCGGGAGCGCGCCCTCGTTATGGTTCATGCCGAAGGATATGATGCCATCCGCTACATGACCGAGCGCCTCGAGCGGGCGGGCCGGACTGCACCCTATTACCATGCGGTCTCCCGACCCGAAGTCGTCGAACGTGAAGCGACCCATCGGGCGATCAGCCATGCAGAGCTTGTCGACGTTCCGATCATGATCGTGCATGTGTCCGGGCGCGAGGCAATGGAGCAGATCCGATGGGCACAATCCCGCGGCCTCAAGGTCTATGCCGAGACGTGTCCGCAATACATCACGCTCACAGCCGAGGATCTGCAGGGGCCCGACATGGACATGAGCGGTGCAAAATACGTCTGCTCTCCTCCGCCACGGGATGCAGAGAGCCAGGCGGCCATCTGGGAGGGATTGCGCAGCGGTGTGTTCCAGACATTCTCGTCAGATCATTGTCCGTTCCGCTATGACAGCCCAACCGGCAAGCTCCACCCGAATGGCAAATCCTCCTTCCGGTGGGTGCCGAACGGCATTCCCGGTGTTGAAACCCGCCTGCCAATCCTGTTCTCCGAAGGGGTCTCGAAGGGCCGGATTTCCCTCAACCGCTTCGTGGAGCTGACGGCGACCAATCACGCCAAGATCTACGGCCTCTACCCGCGCAAGGGCTCCATTGGCGTGGGCTTCGACGCGGACATCGTGCTGTGGGATCCGAACCGCCGTGAGATCATACGCCAGGAGATCCTTCATCATGGGGCCGACTACACGCCCTGGGAAGGTTTTGAGGTCACCGGCTGGCCGGTGACGACGCTGCTGCGCGGTCAAGTCGTGGCCGAGGACGGACGCATCATCGGTGCCAAGGGGGCCGGGCGTATTCTCGCCCGGGACGTGTCTGCCTATGCCGCGCCAGACCACGCCTGAAGGATCTTCTCCGTCACTCCCTCTTGAGATGGGATAGAACATATGCGGGAGCTGCGGCCCGGAGACCGGCCCAAGTGCAGCCCACCGTGATCAGTACCACCATTATGCTAGGCCCCAGGAGGGAGTCCCCGCCGCTCCGCAGCATGCCGACCACGAAGGGGCAAAGGGATGCGCCCAGATAGCCGATGCTCTGCGACATGCCCGACAGCATCGCCGTGACATCCGCACTCGGAGAACGCAACGAGACGAAAAGAAGCGCAAGCCCGAACAGGCCGCCCTGACCGAGGCCGAGGACGAGCGCCCACAGGACGCGGGAGGCGAGCGGCGCATAAAGTAGGCCGAGAAATCCGGTGCAGGTGGCCAGGAGAACCAGCACGACCAGAAGGCGTGCCGACACCCGTCGTGTCGCGAGCGAGGGCACCAGTAGCGCGGTGGCGGTCTGCGACAGGATCGAGATGGAGGTGACGACGCCCGCGTCAAGCACATCGAGACCTCGATCGCGCAGCAGTGTCGGCAGCCAGCCGAGAACGATGAAGGCCAGCCCCGCCTGAAGTCCCATAAAAGCCGTGACCGACCAAGCCAGTCGGTCGCGTAACAGAAGCGAGAAACGCGGCAGGCGCGCTGTTCCGACCGAGGGCGGCTCGACGGCAGCAAGAACTGCCCACATGATGCTGCCGGCAAAGGCGAGGACGCTCCAACTCGCCAGGGCCAGAGTCCAGGAGTGCCACGCTCTTTCAAACATGGGCGTTAGTCCCGCGGCGCTGGCTCCGCCGATGCTAAGGATCATCGTGTAGAGACCCGTCATCGTGCCGATCCGCTCGGGAAAGCGCCGGCGAATGACTACCGGGAGGAGCACGCCCGCCATGCCGATGGACGCCCCTGCCACCAGAGTGCCGGCGAACAGGGTAAGGCTCGTCGGCAGCGCGCGCAGGGCAAGCCCCACCGCGAGCCCTACGAGAAGAGCCGCGATGGTCCGTTCGAGGCCCAGCCTGGCGGACATGAAGGGGGCGAGAGGCCCGAACGCGCCGAAACACAGTACCGGCATGGTGGTCAGAACGCCCATCCACACCCCCCCGAGGCCGAGGCCCGTCTGGATCTCGGCCACCATGGTCGCGGTGGAGGTCAGGGTAGGGCGGAGGTTGAGCGCGGCCATCACGACGCAGGCCACGACGAACCCAGCCAGAAGGAACCCGACCCGCCGGCTGCCGCGCAGCGTCCGCGCCTCGGTGGTTTCTCGTTCACGTACAGTCAGCATGCTCTGCCCTTCCAACCGCGTGGACGCGGTTGGCACAGTGGTCGTGACGAGCGACGGCATCGGGTGAACCCTACCGCCCTCGGTCCATCAACCCTCGATCTGGTCGGTTGCCCTCACGTGGCGCCAGAACATCTTCGGGGTTTCCAGCATGGACCAGAATCCGGTGCGGTCGAGCATCGCCTCGGTTTCGCGCTGAGCCTCGTCGAGGATCTCGTTCTCATCGACTAGGACGGCTTTGCGATCCTGCATGGCAATGCGGCCATCGACGATGACGGTATCGACATCGTTGCCGTTGGCGAAATAGATCAGCCGGAAGACCGGCATGTTGAGCGGATAGAGATGAGGCCGCCTGAGGTCCAACAGCACCACGTCTGCCTTCTTGCCGACTTCAAGAGACCCGATATCCTTCTCCATCCCAAGCGCCTTCGCGCCGTCGATGGTGCACATCTCCAGCACGCGCCCCGGCGGCAGCCAGGTAGGGTCCTTGAAATAGGTTCGGTGGTAATGCATGCACTGCTGCATGTGCCGGAACATGTCTCCGGAACGGTCTGGAGCTGTCGCATCGGAGCCGAGGCAAACATTCGCGCCCGCTTCCAGAAGTTCTGGCACGGGACAGCGTCCGAGGATCGAGGCGATCGCGCTTGGGTTGTGAGCAATGTTCGTTCCCGTGTCGGCCACGATCCGGATTTCTTCTGGGGACAGGTTTGTGGAATGCGACAGAAGCGCGTTCGGTCCCAGAATGCCCAGTTCGTTGGCATAAGCGACGCTGCCGTTGGTGTGGCCGTCCTGGGTGAAGACAAGGCCGGCCTCGCGGGCGAGATCTGCGGTCATGCGGGCCTGGCGCCTGGCTTCCTCGAGGTTCTCCTGTCCGAGCTCCTCGACATGCTCGGCGCGAAGCGTTGGCGTAATTAGAGCGATGTTCAGGCGGCCACCATGCTTGCCATGCCAGGTCTCGATGAGAGTCTTGCAGGTCTCGAACTGCTCCTTGAAAGAAACGGGACGTTCGACCGCCTTTCCATCAACGAAGCGCGCATAGGTGCGTGGATGGGGCGGACGTGTCGGGCCGACAGCGACAACCGACCGGGTGCCGACCTCTCGAACACCTTCGCAATGGGCATCTCCGTAGATGGGCTCATCAGTGCGAAGGATCGTGTCTCCGCCGCCCAACAGGGAAACGCCCGTGGTCACGCCGAAGCGCAAGCGCTCAAGTGCTGCCAGACGCGCCTCGGCGCGCCAGAATTCGGGAGTCGATGCCACCGTATAGGCCTTGTGGCAGGCTTCGTACCAGGCGTCGCTGTCGCCGCCGCCTATGGTCTTGATGAGGCCGTGACCCGCATGGGCATGGCCGTCGATCAGGCCCGGCATGACAATTTTATGGCGGGCGTCGATCATCGTGGCCGCCTGATGGGCCGCCAGCACCTCCTCAGTCGTTCCAATTGCGACGATCCGGTCCTTGTCAATGGCGACGGCGCCGTTCTCGATGACCCTGCGTTGCGGGTCCATCGTCACGACGATGCCGTTGGTGATGATGATGTCGGCCATGCGGTACACTCCGGTCGATCAGGCGGCTTGAATTTCGCCGCGAATGCGGTCAAGGGTCGGAACGAGCGAAAGCAGTTCCTTCGTGTAGGGATGCTGCGGGTTGTCGAAAAGGGTTTCGGACTCGGCCTGCTCGACGATCTGACCCTGTCGCATCACCGCTACGCGGTCACACATCTGGCGCACCACCGCGAGGTCGTGGCTGATCAGCAGAAGGGTCAGGCCCGTGGCATCGCGCAAGTCCTTCAGCAGATTCAGGATCTGCGCCTGCACCGACACGTCGAGGGACGACGTCGGCTCGTCGCAGACGATCAGCTTGGGCCGCGCTCCGAGCGCCCGCGCGATCGACAGGCGCTGTCTCTGGCCGCCCGAGAAAGCATGGGGAAAACGCTGGGCGGCGTCCGCTTCTAGGCCAACGGCTTCGATGAGGCGGGCAACATCGCTCTCCGCCTCGGCGCGGGAGCCGGCGAGTCGATAGAACAAGATCGGCTCGGACAGGATCGAGCCAACGCGCATACGGCTGTTGAGCGAGGAGTAGGGATCCTGGAAGATCATCTGGATTGCCTGGCGCAGCGGCCCGACCCGCTGGGTCGCACCTTCGCCGGCAATGCTCCGACCTCGGTAGAGCACACGGCCTGCCGTGGGCCGTACGAGACCCGACACCACGTTGGCGATGGTCGTCTTGCCGCAGCCGGATTCGCCTACGAGCCCGAACACTTCGCCGCTGCGGACGGAGAGGGAAACCCCGTCAACGGCGCGAAAGCGATGGCCTGCCGAGCCCGGAAGCAAGCCGCTGGTGGTATAATCGACACACAGGTTCTCGACCGACAGGATGGGTGCTTCATCGGCAACGTCCTCCGAGCGCTCGGCCTTCGCGCGCAGCTCCGCACGGGCGTCCTCCGCGCGGCCCTTGCCTTCGTCGCCGAGAACCGGAAAGCGATCAAGGCGCCGGTCGACGCGCGGCACGGCGCCGATCAGTGCCCTAGCGTAAGCGGCTTTGGGGTGGCGCAGAACCTCTTGCGTCGTTCCTGTCTCAACCACCTTGCCGCGATGCATGATGGTGACACGGTCGGCGATCTGGGCGACGACGCCCATGTTGTGTGTGACGAGCAGGATCCCGATGCCTCGGCTATCGGCCAGGTCGCGCAGGAGCTTGAGGATCTGTGACTGAACCGACACGTCGAGCGCCGTCGTCGGTTCGTCGGCGACCACGAGCTTGGGATTGCACGATAGAGCGGCGGCGATCACGACACGTTGGCGCTGACCGCCGGACAACTGGTGAGGATAGGCCTTGAGGCGTCGCCTCGGTTCGGGAATGCCCACGGATTCGAGCAGTTCCAGTGCACGTGAGCGCGCCGCTGCCTTGTCCAGCTTGAGGTGGAAGCGCATCGCTTCCATAAGCTGGTCCTCGATCGTGAAGAGCGGGTTCAGGCTCGTCATGGGATCCTGGAAGATGGCTCCGACGTCGCGGCCGAGCACGATACCGGCGGCAGAGCCTTTGGCGGCATCGAATTTCTTGCCGTCGATCTGGATGCTTCCGGCGGCGATGCGTCCAGGCTTCTCGAGCAACCCCATCACCGTATTGCCGATGGTTGTCTTGCCAGCTCCGGATTCTCCCACCAACGCGTGGATCTCTCCAGGCTGGATGACGAGGGATGCGTTTTCAACGGCCGTGAAGACGCTGCCATTCGCGAGCGGGTATTCGACTCGCAGGCTGTCGATGGCGAGAACGGGGGTGGAATGCGCGTTCATCGTTTCACCCTCAGCTTGGGATTGAAGCGATCACGGAGCCAGTCGCCGACAATGTTGACGGCAAGCACAAGGATCACGAGGGCAAGGGCGGGAAAGAGGGCGATCCACCAGATTCCCGAGAACACGAACTCGTTGCCGATCCGGATAAGAGTGCCGAGCGACGGATAGGTCGGCGGCATCCCCACACCCAGGAAAGACAGGGTTGCCTCCGTGAGCACAGCCGCGGCGAGATTGATGGTGGAGATGACGAGGACCGGGCTCATGACGTTCGGCAGGATATGCCGCAGCATGATCCTCCTAGCCGGCAGGCCGATGACTTTGGCCGCTCGAACATAATCCTTCGCCGTCTCGACCATGGTGGCGGCCCGCACGGTGCGGGCATATTGCACCCACTCGTGGATGGCGATCGCGCAGATCAGGATGATCGGCGCCCATTCCGCCGTTGCCGCTCCAGGAAAGATCGCTCGTGCGATGCCGCTCACCAGAAGCGCAAGGAGGATGGTGGGAAAGCTCAGGATCACATCCGCGACCCGCATGATCAAGGCATCGACCCTGCCGCCAAAATAGCCGGCGAGAAGGCCCAGCGTGACGCCAAGAGTGGCTGCGAGCAGCACTGCGCCACCGCCGATGGCGATGGAAACGCGGGCGCCGTAGAGCATGGCTGACAGCAGGTCGCGACCCTGATTGTCCGTGCCAAGGAGAAAACGTGAATCGCCATCTGCCGTGAAGGCCGGCGGCAGCTCGGCGTTGATGAGCTCGAAGGAGGCGAGGTTGGTGGGATCGTAGGGCGCGATCCAGGAGGCGAGCAACGCGCAGGCCACCAGGAACAGGGCCAAGATGGCGGCGAGGATCACCGAGATCGGGGCGCCAACTCGGATGAACAGACCGGGAGTGGAGGCAAGCGTTTTCATGCGGACCTCGCGCGCAGGCGGGGATCGACGACGGCATAGAGAATGTCGACGACGGTGTTGATGAGGACGAACAGCAGGCCGACGAAAAGCAGGTAGGCTGCCATGACGGGGATATCGACGAAGCTTACGGCTTGGATGAAGAGAAGACCCATGCCCGGCCATTGAAAAACGGTTTCTGTCACGATGGCGAAGGCGATGAGGGAGCCGATCTGGAGTCCCGTGACCGTGATCACCGGCATGAGCGCGTTTCTCAAAGCGAGCCGGAAGTGGATGTAGCGGGTCGGCAAACCTCGTGCTTTGGCGAAGCGGATGTAGTCGCTGGACAGCACGTCGATCATCTCGGCCCGCACTAAGCGCATGATCAGGGTGAGCTGGTAGAGAGCGAGCGTGATGCCGGGCAGGATGAGCGACTTCCAGCCGCTCACCGTGAGGAAGCCCGTCGACCACCAGCCGAGATCGACCACCTGGCCGCGTCCGAACGAAGGCAGCCAGCCTAGCGATACGGCGAAAACCAGGATGAGCACGATGCCGGTCACGAAAGTCGGGGTCGAGATACCGACGAGAGAGACGGCCTGCACCAAGCGTGCGGCGATGCCATCCGGCTTGAGCGCGCACAGCACGCCGAGCGGGATGCCAAGAGCGAGCGACAGGATCGTTGCGACGATCACGAGCTCGAGCGTCGCGGGAAGACGTTCGGCGATAAGTGCCGACACGGGGCGCTGATTGCGATAGCTGATGCCGAGATCGCCGCTGAGCGTGCGCGTCAGGAAGCGGCCGTACTGGACCACCAGCGGCTGATCGAGACCGAGGGAGCGCCGTAGTTCCGCCTTCTCCTCCACGGAGGCGTTCTCGCGCGACATGGTCGCCACGGGATCGCCGACATAGCGGAACATCACAAACGAGACTGCCGAAACGACGAGCATCACGAGGGCGGCTTGGCCCAGCCGGGAGAGGAGCACTTTGAACATGGGCGTTTCCCCAGCGACCCGCCCGGATCAGGCGAGCCGCCGGTCTCCTGCTGCTGGTTTACTTGACGGTGGCGAACCACAGGCGGACATACTCGTCCGGGAACTGCGGAACGTCGACACCGTCGCGGACGGCCCAGGCCACGGGTTGCTGGTGGAGAGGTATATAGGCCACCGTATCCCGCGCGACCTTGAGGGCTTCGGCGAGCATGGAGCGACGCTTGGCTTCGTCGAGTTCGACGGCGGCCGCGCGGGTCAGTTCCTCTACCTTGGAGTTGCTGTAGGTGCCGGCGTTGGAGCCGCCATAGCCCTCCTTCTGCTCCGTAAGCAGGGATGAGAGCACGCTAAACCCATCCATCGGCGGCAGGGTGGCCCAGCCCACCATGGACACATCGAACTCGCCCCGGTCCTGCCGCGGGAAGTAGGTTGCCCGGGACTCAGTCTGGAGTTCCGCTTGGATGCCGGCCTTCGCCCACATGGATGCAATGGCGACGCAGGTCTGTTCGTCATTGATGTAGCGGTCGTTCGGGCAGTTCAGCTTGGTCTTGAAGCCGTTCGGAAACCCAGCCTCAGCGAGGAGCTGTTTCGCCTTGGCTTGGTCATAAGCGAGCGGAGCGTCGTTTTCCTTCGCATAACCGGGGACGGGCGGAGCGACGAGCGTTCCGGTATTGCGCGACTTGTCCCGCATCACGCGCTTCTTGATCGTATCGAGGTCGATGGCGTGCCACATGGCTTGGCGCACCTTGACGTCGAGCAACGGGTTCTTCTGCCCTGGCATCGCCTTCAACTCGGGACGGAAATTGAGCGAAAGCATGATCAGGCGCAGGGACGGCTCCTCGATGACCTTGAAGCCCTGTGACGACGAGATCCGCTGGAGATCCTGGAGAGGCGCGGGCGCGATCAGGTCCAGCTCCCCTGACAGGAGAGCGGCGACACGGGTGGCGTCCGACTTCACCGGCTTGAACTCGATGCGGGTGAGGTTGTGCTGGGGTTTGTCCCACCATTCAGGATTGACCACGAAGGTCGTGCCGGCATCCGGCTTGTAAGATTCAACCTTGAAAGGTCCGGTGCCGATGGCTGCGGTCGACGCCGCAGTGGTGACGCCGGTGGCGATGTTGCCGGGCTTCAGGGCCCCGTTGGCTTCCATCCATTCCTTGTCGAGAATGTAGATGCCGGCAAGATCGTTGAGAAGAAGCGGGTAGGGGCCTTTAGTGACGATGTCGACCGTAAAGTCGTCGACCTTTTCCGCCTTGACCACGGTCGCGAGATTGCCGCGGGCGCGGGCGCCAGGATCGAGAATGCGATTGATCGAGGCGACCACGTCATCGGCAGTGAAGGGGTTGCCATTATGGAATTTGACGTTCCGGCGGAGTTCGAAGCGCCAAGTATCTGGTTTCACCGTCTTCCAGCTCACGGCCAATGCGGGTTCCAGTTCCAGAGCACGGCTGCGGCGCACCAGTGGATCGAAGACATGGTGCAGCATGCTCGTGGTGAAGCTCTCCGTATGGGCATACGGATCAAGCGTGGTGATATCCGTGGGCGAGGCCCATCTCAGGGTTTTGGCCTCTGCCGGCATTCCCATCAGGGCACCGGCGGCGACGGTCAGGCTAGCGAAGATTCTGGCTTTCATGTTCGGCCTCCGAAGATCCTCTGGAATGGATTCTTTATTGGATACAATAATGGAAAAACTTGCATACAAAGATAAATGCGTCAATTCCGTTGTTAACGAATTCAGGCGACTGGAAGCAGCGCCTCACAAATCTCGCGTTATAACGGGGCTTGCGATCGCTGACCCGACCTGCCAGGACGGGTCCGATGCTCTAGCTCGCACGTGAGCAAATGCCGGAGGGAGCCGTCGTGTCGGATTGCTGATCGAGGGCTGCGACCGCCTGTTACGAAGCGTAGCGGTCAAGAATGGATCGAATGTCTCGGTGCTTGTCGGAGGCCGAAGACAGGAGCGCCCGGTCCGTCACCGCCTTGAGATGGTGGTCCATGGCATCGATGGCCGCTTGGCTGTTGCCTGTTCGAAGGGCGTCGATGATCTGCTGATGCTCATTGATCGAGCAGTCGGAGGAGTGCGGCCGGCTGTAGAGCGCCAAGATCAGCGAGCAGCGCGAAACCATCTCGTCGACGTATCGCGCTAGAACCCCGTTGCCGGAAAGCGAAGCCAGGAGAATATGGAACTCTCCCGCCAGACGGATGGCCGCAGGGCCATCGTGCTTACTGGTCTTCGTTTCCAGATGGACATGCCTCTGCAGGCGCTCGATGTCGTCGGCCGTCACCTTTTCGGCAAGCCGGACAAGGACTTGGCGTTCCAGGCACATCCGGGTCTCGAAAACATCGTGGGCTTCCGACAGGCTCGGCTGCGCGATCGTGGCACCCTTATTGGGCTGCATGTCGACGAGACCCTCGGCATGCAGGCGGGCGAGAACCGTCCGCACGATCGTCCGGCTGACGCCGAACCGCTCCCCGACGACGTCTTCGGTCAGCTTGTCCCCTGGCATCAGCGCCTGCTCGATGATTGCACGGCGAAGTCCGGCGTAGACGGAATCGCTCCGGCTGCCGGCGGCTGACTTAGGGTTTCTGACTGGAGCGTTCATCGAGGGCTGCAAAAGGGATTTTACCGAACGAACTATGTTCCACAAAGCAAGGGATTCAGGAAGACGAATTTTGCTGACTATATGTATGCATAATTGTATACAAAAATTTCAACAATGCAATGCAATCTGCTTATATCGCGATGTTTGGGCCGAAGAGGGAGGATGTTCATGGACACCCTGACGATGCGCAATGTGCGCCCGATGGGCGGAGAAACAACGGCGGTGACGATCCGCAACGGACGTATCGCAGCCTTTGGCGAGGATAGCCGGGAAGGTGAAGAGATCCTGGATGGCGCCGGGGCCATCCTGATCCCCGGGCTCGTCGAGGCACATACGCATATGGACAAGACGCTTCTCGGCATGGGCTGGTACCGCAATGAGGTAGGACCGCGCCTGATCGACAAAATCGACAACGAGCGGATGCAGCGGCGGGTTCTCGGCATCGATCCTGCCCGCCAATCCGCCCGGCAGGCCGTGCTCGCTGCCTCCCTCGGGACGACGCATATCCGGACGCACGTGGATGTCGACACGGAAGTGGGCGTCGCTGGCATCGAGGGCGTGCTCGAAACCCGGGACCGCTACACGGACATTGTCGATATCGAGCTCGTGGCCTTCCCGCAGAGCGGCATGCTGATCCGGCCCGGCACTGTTGAACTCATGGAAAAGGCTCTTCAGCTCGGCGCCCAGGTCGTTGGGGGACTCGATCCTGCCGGGATCGATCGCGATCCGAGAGGTCATCTCGATGTCGTGTTCGGCCTGGCGGAAAAATATGGCGTGCCAGTCGACATTCACCTCCATGAGCCTGCTGAGCTGGGAGCGTTCTCCATGGAGCTCATCATCGAGCGCACGAAGGCTCTGGGCCTCCAGGGTAAGGTCACGATCAGCCATGCATTCTGCCTTGGCATGACCGATCAGGATTACGTGGCCACGCTGATCGACGCATTGGCTCAAGCGCAGATTCACATTTTGACGACGGCGCCCTCCTCGAGGCCGGCACCCGCTGTCAAGCGGCTGATGGAAGCGGGGATCGTCGTCGCGGCTGGCTCCGATGGGGTGCGCGACACCTGGGGTCCCTATAACAACCCCGACATGTTAGAGCGAGCCGTGCTCGTCGGCTTGCGCAACAACCTGCGTCGCGACGATGAGGTCGCCCTGGCTCTCGACACCTGCACCTACGGCGGTGCACGGATGATGGGCCTTGTCGACTATGGCCTGGATCCAGGCTGCAGGGCGGATCTCGTTTTACTCGACGGTGAAACCTTGGCTGAGGCCGTCGTAGAGCGGCGCCCGCGCAGAATGGTGATCAAGGGCGGTAAGGTAATCGCTCGTGATGGCACCGCGTTGATTGCTGCGCCTTAATCCTTTTCGAGGTCCCAAAGCAAACCAGTGGCTCGGCTTTGAGAACCATGGATGTCCCCTTATGGCACAGGGCAGACGAAAGCCGAACTTCCGTAGTCACAGGGGAAGCTGCCTTTCATAAGGCAACCCCAAAGGCTCAGTTTGACCCGAGACGGACCTTCACATGGCCCGTTGGATGACAGCATCTGCCAGGGCCTCCCTTTTGCATCGTTGAACCGCACAGGCACCAATGAGGTTGTCTCAGACGTAGGCAAGGCGCTGGCCGTGTGTTCAACCCATGAGCGAGGCAGAGCATGACCCATGTCCGTGAGGCGATGCTGAGGACGATATGGCATGGTCAGGACCCCTTCCTGAACTATCCCAGCCGGCTGTATCGGCAGGATCATCAGGGATGGGCATCAAGCCACCATTATCTGTCCGACGCGATCGAAGCGCTCCGGCCATCCGTGGTGGTTGAAGTGGGCGTCTGGAAAGGTGCGTCGGTTATCTCGCTTGCATCTAGGATGAAAGCGATGAACCTTGATGGTGTCGTGATCGCCATCGATACTTGGCTCGGAGCCTGGGATCACTGGACCAATGATGAGTGGTTCGCCCATCTGAATTTTAGCAACGGCTATCCTGCCCTCTACCATACCTTCGCGGCCAACATCGTCGGAGCAGGGCTCCAGGACTACGTCCTGCCCCTTCCGCTCGACTCAGTGAATGCTGCCAACGTTCTGCGACACCATGGAGTTGAGGTTGATGTGGTGCACATCGACGGCGGCCATGATTATCATGCCGTCACGTCGGATCTGCGCGAATGGTGGCCGATGCTCCGGCCTGAGGGTGTGCTCATTGGGGACGACTACCCCCATTGGCCTGGGGTGAAGAAGGCCTTCGACGACTTCTTTAGTGACCAGGGCAAGTTCCCCTTCGACGTCGACCCGCCGAAGTGCCGGATCTGCAAATAACGGCTTCTCTGTTGGATAGGTAGTGGGCTGAGTAGGAATGAGATCCGAGCCTAATGCCGCAATCACAGCGGATGTCAGTTGAAGCCGGAAACAGCGGACGTTCCTGGAGGTCAGGTGATCGTTGGTGCCTGACCCTGAGCTGACATTAATCAAAAGCCCGAATAAGGCGGGCACAATAAACATTCGTAAATGTCAGCAACTTCCTTACATAACCTGTTGCTGGCCTATATTGCCATCGGCGCTGTAGGGTTGGCGAATTCTGCTGCAACGGCCAGCACATTGGACGACACCAAGATAGCATCTAGGGTTGGTGAGATGCTAACTGACCGTACTGAGATCCTCCAGTCCTTGGCGCTCAATAGCGCGGCAGCAGATCGCCATGTGTGCTCGGTTCATATCTGAGTTTGCGATGTATCAAGAGAAGTTAACAACATCGCTGACCTGGCACTTGCTCTAGCCTGGCTAGATAGCAACTCAGTGCAGTTTCATTTTGCTTTGAAGTCCACGCCACGCCTTTTCAGCAACCAATGTTGCTTCGGCCCGGTTCCAAACTTTAAGTCTCCTGAGAATTTCAATCACATCGTACTTAACTGCCGCTTCCGGGACAGCCAATTGCTCACCAACCTCGCGGTTGGTCCGTCCTTCGGAAATGAGGTACAAAGTACGGTTCTCATGATCGGAAAGCAATGGCAGTGGGTTCGTCTCCGCCCGAGCATTGCTCGACAATATACACAGCGCCAAGTGGGGAGAAATAAACGACTCGCCAGCCTTCACACTTTTAACAGCCCTGATTAGATCTTCTGCATCAGTCCCTTTGAGGAGATATCCAACCGCGCCAGCCTCAAGTGCATGCAATAGGTCATCTTCGTTCCCCGAGACTGTCAGCATTACGACACGAGTAGTCGTTGGCAAATCGCGGATTGCACGCGCAGCTGTGATACCATTCCCAGGCATTGATATATCAAGTAGGATAAGATCGGGGGAGTACCGGTTTACAAGATCGACTGCATCTTTTGCTGAAGCGCCTTCACCTACAACTTCGATCTTGTCGTCAAGTGTAAGCGCTCGGATAATTCCTCTACGCAAGAGTGCGTGGTCATCTACCACAACAACACGAGTCTTCTCAGACATCTTGCCTCTCCTCCGCGGGAACGACGCTCATTTCAACTTTGGTTCCACCGCTTGGAAGATGGCTCACCCGAAGTACGCCGCCCAGACTTTCCACTCTTTCTCGCATACCGGCCAATCCCAAACCAGAGTCTGGGGCAGCAGGGCCGGCGACGCCTGTACCCCCATCATCCTGTACGACCAAGTTCAAAACAGAATGGTCGAATCTGCACGTCACCATCTGACCATTGCCCCCTGCGTGACGGAAGGCATTGTTGAGCCCTTCCTGAACAAAGCGGTACACACAAATCTTGATCCCATGCGTAAGTGGATGCGAAATGGCATCACAATGAACGGCGACCTTGGTTCCGGTCCGCCGCTCGTGATTGAGTGCTACTCGGCTAATAATTTCCGGGAGCGCCAAATCTTCTATCTCGGGCAGGATCAAACCTTTCGACATCGTTCGTATATCGCGGAGGGCCTCAGAAAGTACGGTATTTAGCAACTGCAGCTCTTCTTCCTTTTTTGCGGGTGTCTGGGCGCGCCGGACGTGCTCCACGGTAAGAGCAGCTAAACCAATGAGCTGCGCGGGGCCATCGTGCAAGTCAGCGCCGATTCTCCGCAGGTAATTCTCGGTTAATTCTGCGACTCGGCCCGAAGCGCGCTGAGCACGCTCCTTAAGGATGTGGTTGTGCCGGGATGTATGCTCGATCTCTTCTAATCGGTCATGAAGCTGGCGCCGCTGTAGGAGAATGAGTTTGTTCCCTCGGTAAACGATTGCGAACAGGCCTAACATGGTGACCAAGGTCGCACTCATGACTGCAAGCCAGCTTTTCAAGCGCACCCACCAAAGCCTCACTTCGAGCGGTGCGGTGCTCTCATGGATCTCTGCAACGGCAACTACGCGGCCAGTGCGGTCCTCCCGAATGGGAACATATATCTCAAGATACTTCTTGCTTCGGCCACTGACCCGATGTTCAAGAGCTCTCAGGTCCGCGTATTGAGCAGAAATATTCCCTTCTAAGGCGGTGACGAGGCCGGGAGGAGGGGTAAATCTCCGACCGATCAGACTCGGTGTTGTTGAATAGACAATGAGCCCGCCTTCCTTCCAGATCTCTAGGTGGGGAAATCTTTCCCTGAAATGATCTGCTCCCAGTAGTCGGTTCAACTCGGTAATTTCGCTGGCAGACAAGAATTCATCTCTCGTCAAGCCTTGGACCAAAGGCTCAAGAAAGCTATCTATGAGGAGAGCCGTCGCCGAGGCAGTGTTCTCGATCGTTGCCCTCGATACTACCTCGGCGGTGAACAGGCCGGCGGCGATCATCGCTACGACCATGATGGCGCTACCGGTGATCGCGAACTGGCGGGTAAGGCTCGCAGTTGCCGGGATCACACTCCGACGACCTAGCCAAGTTAATGGCGCCAACTCTGACATTCCTCGCCCCGAACTCAGTACTAAGAAGTGGAGGGTAGACAGCAGTGAAGGTACTGGCAATCGACTCGGGTCAATCGGGTTTACCGCAATAGTGTCTCGTCAGTACCAAGCTGGTGAGAGTTCCCCGCTGTTTTTGTCAACCTATCCTCAGGTCCGTGCACTGCAGCTAATTCAAACTTCTTACAGTCCCACTCGTAGTATCGTTCTTGGGTGAGGCTACATCACACGCTGGAGGTGTCTCAGTTTTGCCTTGCCAGATCGCACCCTGAGAGCGCGCAAACAGGGCAGCTTCAACACGATTGCGAAGTTGCAGTTTAGCTAAGATGTTTGTCACGTAGTACTTGACGGTACCTTCGTTAATGTCGAGTTCGGCACCAATCTCCCTGTTACTAAGGCCAACAGCTAGCATCGATACAATTTGCCTCTCTCGCGGCGCGAGGGTCGCGAGGCGATCCTTAGGCTTTGTCATGCTGCAATTGTCTTTATTGGCGCGCATTAAGAGCCTGCTAGCAAGCGTCGGTGAGACACAGCCTACACCATGGTTAAGTGCCTGCACGGCATTGATCAGTTCAGGGCCGCTGGCGCTTCTTGGGAGAATTCCAGATAAACCCGCTGCGATGGCATCACAGATCCGCTCTTCGTCCGAACTGTCTGAAAGTACCAAAACTCTGACCGATGGGTACTTCGATATAATCGCATCAAGGGCTTCGAAGCGGTCGCCTGGTAGGCTCACACCAATTATAACCACATCTGGCTGGTTTTCCTGAATCAGATGGATTGCATCGCCTATCAACGGCGCGTGACCTACGATGGTGATATCCCGTTGAGATTCGAAGGCGTCGATCACGCCATCCAGAAATAGAGGCTGATCTTCGATAATTCCTACTCGGATCGTCTTGGACATGAGCGCCCCCCGGTTGCAGAACATGCGTATGTCAGGCACAAGCCTTCTTGGCGCCGTGATGCTAGTCACTGCACGGCTGATTTTGTTAACTGTTGTGAGCCCCTACAGTCTTAAACTGGCGTGATCTTTGGGAAATGAAGTATTGTTCCATTATCACAGCGCCAAATTTATATTTATTAGCATTCTTCCTAAGAGAATGTACTTACTCGCGTGAAAGATCAATATGGATCGGAAGGAGCGAGGACCCACACTGCAGGCTACAAGGGTGTACCTCTAATTGGGTATAATTTAGACTGTGATGAGCTCGTTATATACGGATTCTGGAGGGTCTTGGGGGGTGGTGCAAAGAATAACAGACCTGAATGGCTAGCTGTGGCCCTTTCAGGCTTACGCCCTCACCAATATTCCGAAAGCAGGGCATGTTACAGAGCTAATCGTATTATTGGACGAGACGAAGCCGAGGTTCTTGTGATCGCTAACAGTGAAGGCTTCGACCAGAAAGCTATACCTGCCTCGAATCTCTGCTTATTCGCTCCGCGATGATGAGTTAGTTCCGAACGCGCCATGTAGAAGGCTCGGTGCTGTCAACCAAAGTCTGACCTGCCCAGTAACTTTGGTCCTAGAGAGTAGAGACGTTCGCAACACTTGGTCTAGACCTCAGCCCAGATAGTAAATCGTCTGCCTTCCTGTCCATGATGATGGTGTCCTTCTCAAGAACACAAGGGTGAGGGTTTCATCATGGTTGCCTATATTCGCTCCGATCTGGACTTCATTCTCGCTCAGATCAAAATCGCTGAGGCACACGCGGGCGGCCAGCCGCTCTACGGGGAGGGCGGGCTAATCCCGACCTATAACCTCTCCTGGGGCCTGCGCACCGTAGATGGCTCCTACAACCACCTCCTGCCAGGACAGGAAAAGTGGGGTGCGTCCGACACGCCGTTCAAAGAGCTCATGAACCCGACATTCCGCACGATCATGGTTGATCCCGACGGAGCCGGCCCGTCGCCCGCAGTTCCCATGCAATATCTGCCGGGCGTCGACAATGACGGTCCGACCATGACGGTTCCCGGACCGGGCGGCACCCCGATTACGATTGGCAATCGTGCCGGTCCGAGCGATGTCATCGACCCTTACGTCCGCGTGATCAGCAACCTGCTTGTCGACCAAACGCTTTCCAATCCGGCTGCCATCCTGACGGCGCTGCAGAATGCCGGAATCGATGATCCCGGAATGGTGATCACGGGTAAGATTGCCGCCCTCTACACCCCGCTCAAGCCACTGTTCAAGGAACTGGAAGAGGCCTCGCGAGACGAGGCCTCCGCAGCAGCAGCGGCAGCAGCGAGCCCCGGCAATCAGGCGCTCCAGGACGCCGCCGCGGCAGCAAAAGTTGCTCTCGACGCAGCCAAGGCGGCCATCGACGTCGCGGGCGGGCCGGCTCCGGCTGGCAATGGCCTCTTCCAACTGCTCACCACGAACGGCATCGCCCTGGACGGGATCAACATCCATATTCCGAATTCCGCACCGGACGAAGGCCTATCGGCCCCGTTCAATTCCTGGTTCACCCTGTTCGGCCAGTTCTTCGATCACGGCCTCGACCTCGTGAACAAGGGTGGCAGCGGCACCGTCATGATCCCGCTGAGCCCCGATGACCCTCTCTACGTCCCGGGCAGCAGCACGAATTTCATGGTCCTGACCCGCGCCACCGTCGGGGCGGGCCCGGATGGACAGCTGGGCACCAGCGATGACGTGCGCCCGGTCAACACCACGACGGCTTACGTCGACCAGAACCAGACCTATAGTTCCCATCCTTCACATCAAGTCTTCCTGCGCCAGTATGCAGCGACCACGGAAGGCCCCGTATCGACCGGCAAGCTGATCGAGGGGGCTAATGGCGGCATGGCAACCTGGGGCGAGGTCAAGGCCCAGGCAAGGGATCTGCTCGGGATCCAGCTCACCGACCAAGACGTCGGCAGCGTGCCGCTGCTGCGCACCGACCCGTACGGCAACTTCATCCCCGGCCCCAGCGGCTTCCCGTTAATCGTGGTTGGGATTGGCCCAGACGGAATCCCGAATACCCCGGACGACCTCGTGGTTGAAGGCAACCCGGCGGCCAATGACGGGCTCGGCGTTTCCCTCGCCAATGCTGTCCGCACGAACCACGCTTTCCTGGCCGATATCGCCCACAATGCGGTGCCGAATGGCCTTGCCGACGGCGATATCACCATCGGGCTCGATAACCCAGGCAACCAGCCGGGCGTCTACGACAACGAACTGCTCGACGCCCACTTCGTGGCTGGCGACGGTCGTGCCAACGAGAACATCGGTCTGACAGCCGTCCACCATGTGTTCCATGCAGAGCATAACCGGCTTGTCGAGCACACCAAGGAGGTGGTGCTGGCGGATGCTCATGCGATGCTTGCCAAAGGCGCCTCTCAAGCCGAAGCCGTGGCCTTCCTGAACGAGTGGCTCGTCGAGGATGTGACGACCGTTCCGGCTTCAGACGCCGGTCTCGTCTGGGATGGCGAACGTGTGTTCCAGGCCGCCAAGTTCGGCACCGAGATGCAGTATCAGCACCTCGTGTTCGAAGAGTTCGCCCGCAAGGTCCAGCCGAACATCAACGTGTTCCTCGTGCCCGATGGCTTCGATACGATGATGGACCCGACGATCTTCGCCGAGTTCGCGCATGTGGTCTATCGCTTCGGCCACTCCATGCTGACCGAGTCGATCGACCAATTCGACCCGAACTTCAACCCCAACCACATCAGCCTGATCCAGGGCTTCCTTAACCCCACGGCCTTTACCAGCCCCAATGGCGTCGATGACGGCATCGCCGCCGGAGCCATTATCCGTGGCATGACCCGCCAGGTCGGCAACGAGATCGACGAGTTCGTCACGAGCGCATTACGCAACAACCTTCTCGGCCTGCCACTAGACCTTGCGACCATCAACCTGGCACGCGGCCGTGACGTCGGTATGCCGTCGCTCAACGAAGCGCGGGCTACATTCTATGCCGCTACCAACCAGGATGCGCTGCTCAAGCCCTATGAGAGCTGGACCGACTTTGCCGGCCACCTCAAGCATGAGGCATCGATCATCAACTTCATCGCTGCCTACGGCACACACCAAACGATCACCGCACGTGTCCCAGCTCCGACTGAGGCAAATCCCAACGCCACACGTGAGAAAACAGCGGCGGAGAAGCGTGACGCAGCGATGGAGCTCGTCCTCGGCGTCGACGTGAACGGCGACGGCGTCGTTCCATCCGCGCAGGATCGGTTTGACTTCCTGAATGCCACGGGCGCCTATGCTGGCGGCTCGCTTGGCGGCCTCAACAATGTCGACTTCTGGATCGGGGGCCTTGCTGAAGAGATCATGCCTTTCGGCGGCATGCTGGGTTCAACCTTCAACTTCGTCTTCGAAGCCCAGATGGAACTGCTGCAGAGCGGTGATCGCTTCTATTACCTGCAGCGCCTCGACGGACTGCATCTCTTTGGCGAAATGGAGAACAATTCCTTCGCCGCCATGATGATGCGCAACACCGACGCGACACACCTGCCGTCCGATGTGTTCTCGACTCCTGGCCTCATCCTCGAGGTTAATCAGGCCCTCCAGTACAATCCCGATACCGGGGTGTTCCTGCCGGGGGCGGATGGGGTGCTCGGTACTGCCGACGACGTCATGGACACCAAAGCCGATCCCGTCGGCGGTGGCATCCTCACACAACTCGTCATTCGCAACAATCCTGCGACATCCGGCTCCGATACCAACTATCTGCGCTATAATGGCGACCAGCACGTCGTGATGGGTGGCACGAACCAGGCTGATACCATCATCGCCAGCGACGGCGACGACACACTCTACGGCGATGGCGGAAACGACCGCCTTGAGGGTGATTTCGGCAACGACATCATCAATGGCGGGGACGGCGACGACATCATCGTGGACAGCGGCGGCGACGACAACATCAAGGCCGGTAAGGGTAATGACGTGGTTCACGCCGGACCCGGCCTCGACCTCGTCATGGGCAATGACGGCCAAGACTTCATCTTCCTGGGCACCGACATGGGCTCGGAAGTGTTCGCCGGTACAGGCAACGACTTCATCTACGGCAACAGGAACGCCGAGCGCATCCTCGGCAACGAGGGCAACGACTGGATCGAGACCGGGACCTTCGACGGCGCTCCGGGCGACAACTTCGACGAGATCTTCGCGCATGACAGCATCGACGGGCACGACGTGTTCCTCGGCGACGGCGGCTTCGACGAGTTCATCGGCGAGGGCGGCGACGACATCATGGTCGGCAGCTCCGGTCGCGGCAAGATGGCCGGTATGTCAGGCTTCGACTGGGCAACCTACAAGGATAATCCATTCGGGGTGAACGCCGACCTTTCCATCCCAATCGTGTTCGACGAAAGCCCGACGCTTCCGCAGAACGCAGCACTCGACGAATATGCGTCGATGGAAGGCTTGTCTGGGACGAGGTTCAACGACGTCCTATCTGGCACAGAGGACGTGGCTGCAGACCGTGCTCCCCAATCTCAAGGTGGCACCACGGGTTATCGTGGCAGCGTACTCACTGCTGAGGGTATCGCCCTCATCAATGGGCTGCAGGAGTTGCTTGGCGAGGGTGTGACGTCGTTCGACGGCGGCGACATCATCCTGGGCGGCGACGGCAGCGACCGGATCACCGGCCGCGGCGGCGACGACATCATCGACGGTGACAAGTGGCTCGACGTGCAGATCGGCGTGTTCGCAGCCAACGATCCCGACCACACCGGGACGCCGCTCGAGCTGCACAACAGCATGACGACCCTCGCCGCCAGGATGTTCAACGGCACAATCAACCCGGGCCAGCTCTCGATTGTTCGCACCATCAGGAACAGCGCGGACCAGCCTGATAGCGATGGGCTAGCCGATGTCGACGTCGCCGTGTTCTCCGGAGCTCGGGCCGAATACGACATCGACTTTAATGCCGACGGCACGGTGACTGTATCGCATATCGGCGGCTTGGCGACCGACGGCACGGACACCATCCGCAATGTCGAAGTCTTGGACTTTACGGACCAGGACATCTCGCTAGTGGCTCCGACGCTGGATCTGCACGGCGACACCATCGTCACGACGCCGACACAGTTTACCCAAGCATATCGTGACGAGTTCGGTACGGTGGCCTACAACAATAGTAACGGCACTGGCGTGACGAACTGGACTGCTTCCTGGACTGAAGCGGGCGACGATACACAACCTAGCACCGGTGACTTCCTGATCAACTCTGGGCGTCTAGAGCTGACTCAAACCGTTGACAACAACGACACTATCACTCGAGCAATCAATGGACTTCCCGCTGACGTTGCGGCAGCGACGTTGTCGTTCAACTATCAATCGGTTGGCCTTGACGATGGCTTCTTCGGAATTGGACGCGAGAGAGTTATCGTGGAGGCTCGTAACAGTACAACCGGCAACTGGACTGTGTTGGGAGATCTGGGCGGTACGACTACAGCCGTCTTCTCAGCCCAGATCAACCCGAACCTGCTCGGAGCAAACACCCAAATTCGCCTTCGAGTTGATGGTGGATTTGACGCTGGTGAGACATTCTTCGTCGACAATGTAAACATCGCGATTACAAGAAATCTTCCTACAACTGTTCCGGGTTCAGCCGGCAACAACTATGAGACTACTTACACAGAAAACGGCGCTGGCGTGGCTATCGCGGCTGGCCCTGTGATCACGGATGATGGGGTGAACCTGGCCTCTGCACGCGTCGTTCTCACAAATGCCAGCGCCGGTGATGTCCTTTCGGTGGCCGGTGCGCTGCCGAGCGGTATCACTTCGTCGGTGGACGTCTCGGTAGCCGGTCAAATCACCCTGAACCTGACCGGCACGTCCTCGATCGCCAACTACCGGACGGCACTCCAGCAGGTGCGGTACTCCAGCACCTCGCAGAACCCGGATCCTGCCGACCGGATCATCCAAGTCACCGTCAACGATGGGTTGCTGAACAGCAACACCGCTACGGCGACCGTCAATGTCGTCCCGGAGAACGACGCTCCAGCCGCGAACAACGACACGGTAGTCACCAATGTCGGTATCGGCGTGAACTTCTCCATCGCCCTGTCGGCGCTTCTCGCGAACGACGCGGACCCTGAGGGATCTCCGGTGAACATCACATCGGTGGGCGGCCAGACCGGCCTCAACGCACCGGTTCTTGGTGCTACCACAGTGACGGTGTCCGATACCGGTGGGCTCGGAGGTACGTTCACCTACACCGGAAGTGACGGGACGCTGAGCGATCCAGCAACGGTGACGATCGTCAACCAAGCCGGCGGCACCATCAACGGCGGGGGCGGCAGCGAGTTCATCGTTGGAAACGCGCTCGGCACTACCATCAACGGGGGCGGGGGTAACGATAGTATCGACGGCGGCGACGGCAACGACACAATTTCCGGCGGCACTGGGAACGACATCGTCCAGGGCGGCACCGGAAACGACACCATCAATTGGAACGCCAACGGCAGCGATCCAAATGATGGGTTGGATATCGTCGATGGTGGCGCTGGCGCAACCGACACCTTCGTCCTGAACACGAGGGCCAATGTGGCGGAGACCTACCGCATCGCCACGAAGGCCTATGCCGAAGGTACGCTTGGACTCACCGGTTTCCAGGCGAACACCGAGATCGTGATTATCCGCATGGTCGGGACCGCCAGCGAGGTGATCGCCGAACTCGACAACATCGAGGAAATCCGCGTCAGCACGCTACAGGTTACTTCACCGGGCGGTTCCGGGGGGGGCGTGGTTGCCGGCGACACGATCCAGGTGCTCGGCAACTTCAATGGCACCAGCCTGAACTTCAATACCATCACAATCGATGGCAACAATGGAGCCGATACAGTCGACATCAGTTCTCTGCAGTCGGCGCACCGGATTGTGTTCCGCTCCAACGGCGGCAACGACACCATTGTTGGTACGTTGAGGGCCCAGGACGTGATCGAGCTGGCCCCCGGCCTCACCGTCGCTGACTACACAAAGACGGTGAACGAGAACGGTACGGTGACCCTGAAGAGCGCCACTCATTCAGTCACCTACATGAGTGACGAAGAGCCTGTAATCAAGGAATCGGAGGAGGATGAGGACGAGGATGACAATGAAGTTGACAACAAAGACCCTGTTGTCACTGGCGAGCGCTTTACGGTCAAGAAAGGAGAGGTTCTGAGCCTAACGGTTGCGCAGCTGCTCGCTAACGACAGTGACCTTGACGGCGGGACGCTCTCCCTTGTCGAAATCGACGAGGACGAGCACGGGACGGTTGTTCTCAACAGCAACGGAACCATCACCTTCACGCCGCGAGCCGGCTTCACCGGCGAGGCATACTTCACCTACACGGTGTCGGACGGCCAGGGCGGCACCAGCGAAGGTAAGGTGTCCATCACTGTTGCGAAGCCTGCCCCGATGGCCGTCAACGGAGGTCGCGGCAACGACCGGCTCGTCGGTGACGAGGCGGACGACCGGCTCAGGGGCGATACTGGGCACGACCACATGGATGGCGGCGCTGGTGCCGACAGGATGTGGGGTGGTCGCGGCAACGACACCTACATTGTCGATGAGCGCGGCGACCGGGTCCACGAGAGCCGAAACGGTGGTAACGATACGGTCAAGACAAGTGTGTCCTACTCCCTCGAGGGCACTCATGTCGAGAAGCTCGTGCTCACCGGAACGGCCGACCTGAACGGCACAGGCAACGCGCTCCACAACAGCCTCACGGGCAACAGCGGAGACAATGTGCTCAAGGGCGAGGGCGGTCACGACACCCTCAAGGGCATGGCCGGCAACGACAAGCTGTATGGCGGGTTTGGCAACGACAAGCTCGAAGGCGGACGCGGCGACGATCACCTCTCCGGTGGGAAGGGCAACGATCGCCTGCATGGCGGGTCCGGCGACGACCGTCTTGACGGGGGTGGCGGCAACAACCGGCT